>Ga0209795_10000003_pt1 | contig 734114 bp, 730 predicted proteins | sample AgamicOrMarz_FD_187166 | JGI IMG/M metagenome (GOLD analysis project Ga0209795, IMG submission 187166) | Agave microbial communities from Guanajuato, Mexico - Or.Ma.rz (SPAdes) (version 2) | ecosystem: Host-associated > Plants > Phyllosphere > Phylloplane/Leaf | place: Guanajuato, Mexico... | reverse complement strand
AACGTATTCCAGCGGCTCGGGCTCAGCAGCCACGATTGCGTCGGCAGCCTGTGCGCCAGAAACTGCTGCGAGGGCAGCAGCGGAGCCGAGAAGAAGGCTCTTGATGTTCATTTTTGACCTCCAGTCAAAGTTACGTATGGGTCTAGGTCTTGATTTACCGAAGGACAAAAATTCCTTGGGCCCATCCCCGTGTTTGAAAGCTGACGAACCACCGCCGCGCTTCGGAGTTGAAAATACAAATCGCCGTGAGCTGCGCAATGCCGAACTGGGGATGAGCGAGAGTTTCAAGGCAGCTTCCCAAAACCATGTTGCCGAAAGGACACAAAACCGCAGTCCGCGGTCATTAAAAATTTAGTTTTCGTTAAGAAAACGGTTTTGCGACAGCAACTTAAGGAAAGGTCACATTCGAATACGTAGCCTTGCGAGAATGTTGCCGACAGGCAACAGGCATAACTCGCAGGCGCTTCGTGCGCTCACGCTAATGATCCAGCGATTTCATGAAGGATAGTGGCGGAGAGGATGGGATTCGAACCCACGATACGCTTTTGACGTATACTCCCTTAGCAGGGGAGCGCCTTCGACCACTCGGCCACCTCTCCGGTGCGGCCTGATTATTGCGGATAAATCCCGAATGCAAGGTCTTTTCGCAAAAAGAGGCGTCGCAGGCTGGGGATGAACCCCAGCCGCAGCATTATTTCGGCGCGGAGCGGACGAATCCACGAGATTGCCGGCTCAATAACCCGAGCCTGCCGGACCTGCGCCCGGGCCGCGCCCGTAACGGCCGGCAAGGTTTTTCAGCGTCGCGGCAAGCTCGGTGACGTCTGCGCCAACGGCAACAAAGTTTGCACCGAGTTCGAGGTAACGACGATTGAGAGTTTCGTTGAAGGTCAGGATGCCTGCGGGCTTGCCGGCGGCGATGATTCGGCCGATCGCCGATTCGATGACGCCCTGCACTTCCGGCGCCTCGATTCGGCCGAGGCAGCCCAAGTCGGCTGAGAGATCCGCCGGGCCGATGAAGACGCCGTCAACGCCGTCTATCGCGGCAATCGCCTCGATATTGTCGATGGCGACACGCGTTTCGGCCTGAACCAGCAAGCAGATCTCGTCATCGGCTGTCTGCGCATAATCGGAAATAGCATTAAAACCCGAAGCGCGTGCGACGGCGGCACCGAGCCCGCGCGTGCCGCGCGGCGGATAACGCACGGCCTGGACCAGCGCTTTGGCCTGTTCGGGCGAATCGACCATGGGAATGAGGAGCGTTCGCGCACCGGCATCCAGCAACTGCTTGATGAACCATGTCTCGCCTGAAGGCGGGCGCACGACGGGTTCGACGGCAAAGGGAGCCAGCGCCCGTAACTGGGCGATAATGCTGCGCAGATCATTCGGCCCGTGTTCCGAATCGATCACCAGCCAATCGAAGCCCGCGCTTGCAGCAATCTCCGCCGGAAGCGCCTCGCCGGTGTTCAGCCATAGGCCAATCTGCTGGCGGCCGGCACTGATCGCAGCCTTGAAGTCATTCTTCGGTACCGGCATTTCTCCTCCTATGCCTTTTCGTCATAAATCCCGGCCGCGAAATGCAGACCATATATAATCAAGATAACAGCAACTTGAGATCCGTGGCCGGATCGGCCAGGCGGGACCTGTCCGGGTTGATGCCAGTTTCCAGCATCTTCTTGCCGGTTACATAGGCCTTCGCATCATTGATCGCATCGACAGCAATCAGCATGCCGTTCCGGAAATACCAGACCGAGACGGCTCCCTCGCGGCTGCCTGCGCGCACCAGCGTCTCGTCATAGCCGAGATTAAAGCCGGCGATCTGCAGCTTCACATCGTACTGGTCGGACCAGAACCATGGTTTTGGCAAATAGGGCCTAGCGTCGCCGGCAAGTGTCGCGGCAACCGATTCGGCCTGGTCGACGGCGTTCTGTACCGATTCTAGGCGAATGCGCCCCTCTTCCCACGGCAACAGGGCGCAATCGCCCATGGCGAAGATCGACGGGTCGGAGGTGCGGGCAAATTCGTCGACGATGATGCCGTTGCCGACATCGAGGCCGCAATCCTGCGCCAGACGGTCGTTCGGGGTGACACCGATGCCGACGATGACAAAATCCACATTGATGACCGTGCCATCGGAAAGTTCGGCGGCACGTACTTGGTCATCCTCGCCGATCAGGCGGGTAAGGCCGGTCTGTTCGCAAATCACGACACCGCGCTCTTTATGTATCGCGCGCATGATGTCTGCGGTCTCCTTCGAGGCAACACGGGCGAGTATACGGTCGGCCATTTCGATCAGCGTTACGTCGAGACCGAGATGGCGTGCAACGGCTGCCGCTTCCAGCCCGATATAACCGCCGCCGATGATCAGCAGGCGACGACCGGCCTTCATTTCATCGGCCAGCCGATCCGCGTCACGCTTGTCGCGGACAGTATATACACCCTTAAGTTCGCCGCCGATGCTGGCAGGCAAAGTACGCGGGGTGGAGCCCGTCGTCAGCGCCAGGGTTTCATATTCGAGCCCCGAACCATCCTGCATGCGGACGGTCTTTTTCTCGCGGTCGATTTCCTCGACATAGGTGGAGAGTCGGACTTCCACGTCGTTTTCGGCAAACCAGTTATCCGGGCGAAAGGTTAGGCGATCGAAACTCATCTCGCCGAGAAGGTATTTCTTGGAAAGCGGCGGCCGCTGGTAGGGATAAACCTCTTCAGCGCCGATCATCGTGATGGGCCGTGTATCCTTCAATGCCCGAAGTTTCGCCGCAAGCGCAAAGCCCGCCTGCCCTGCCCCGACGATTACCAGCCTGCCTGTCACTTGCTTGCTCCATTCCTGTTCGACCGCCAAGAGATAGCACCTCGAACGGCCGCAAAGGCGTATCGTCGCGACGCGTGGGCGTCAACAACGCGACATTGTGTCCAGTGAGCGGAATGAGGCGGATAAGGACACCATAGATCGAGAAAAATTTACCAATCAACTTTAGAATGCATCAGAATTGCAGGAATAAAATCATATTCGCGGGACAAGTCAGGAGGATACCATGGCCCCATTGATGGACGGGACCAACACGCAAGAACCGGCGGGCCTGCGCCGTGTCTTTGAAAAATTCACGATTGATCGGCCGGGTAAGATTGTGCTCGTCGAACACCATTTAAGCACCAAGACGAGTATTCGCTGCCTGATCCGTACGATCTCTCTGCAGGGAGCCGAACTTGAGGTAACCCCGCACATTCCGGTGCCGTCTCATTTCTTCCTCGCCATCCTCGGCATACGCGACGAGATCGGCTGCACGGTCATGGCGCGCGAAGAGGAGAAGGTGACGGTCGGCTTCAACATGCTGATCAACCCTGAATTCCTCCACCATGTCATTCGGCTGAGCTTCGAGACGAGCCACTGAGTCGGAATACGGAGTTGGTGCCGCAGGCGGTTCCGGCAAAAATCAGCGCCGCGCTCGGCGCCATCCAGCCGCCTGGGCATCCGCCTCGGAGCAGAACCAGCGCTCACCATATTGAGCGCTGATCCTGGTTTCATCGTAATATTCCTGGCCGGGCACATGATAAATGCGCTCACCGGAGTTGATCGAGATATTGCCCTTGATCCGGCATGAGGTGCCGATATTCGCCTCGACGTAACGGGGGATGCCCGGAAGCAGCGTATGCCCGCCCGTGGCGAGGAAACTCGCGGTCGCTGCTCCAAGAACAATCAGCACGAATTTGCTCATCCGACGAAGATGGGCCGAAAAGATTGATTGCTCGCTTCAGCAATTCCTAAAATTGCATATTTCGGATCACAAAACCTCAGGATGCATCGAGGTGTCCGGCATTCCGCGAATCGTCGTCCGGAAGGCTACCGGTCAAACTCCTACCCTTGCACAGCAGCGAAAGCTTTCTATTGTGTCCCGGCTTTCAACCGGACTTATCCCACATGCCTGCATTTTCTCGTTTTACTCCGCTGATCAATTCACTGCCCTCGACCGTGCCCTTTGTCGGCCCGGAAGCGCTGGAGCGAAAGAGCGGTGCGGTCGTCAAGGCGCGCATCGGCGCCAATGAAAACGGCTTCGGCCCGGCGCCATCCGTAATTGCAGCCATGACGGAAGCCGCGACGGGCATCTGGAAATATGCCGATCCGGAAAATTTCGACCTCAAGGCGGCGCTTGCTGCCCATCTCAACTGCAAGCCGGAAAACCTGGCGATCGGCGAAGGGGTCGACAGCCTTCTCGGCCAGATCGTGCGGCTCGTCATCGACCCGGCAGCGGCAACGCCTATGCCGGTGGTGAATTCCTTCGGCGGCTACCCGACCTTCAATTTCCACGTCGCCGGTTTTGGCGGCCGGTTGGTGACCACGCCTTACGTGAACGACCGCGAGGACCTGAACGGGCTGCTCGATGCCGTGCGCCGGGAAAATGCGCCGCTCGTCTATTTCGCCAATCCTGACAATCCAATGGGAAGCTGGTGGGAGGCCGACGAGGTCGTGGCCTTTGCAAAGGCCCTGCCGGAAACGACGCTGCTGGTGCTCGACGAGGCCTATTGCGAAACGGCGCCGGCAAGCTCGACGCCGTCGATCGAGGCGTTGATCGACATGCCGAACGTCATCCGCACGCGCACGTTCTCGAAGGCTTATGGAATGGCTGGCGCGCGCGTCGGTTATGCGATCACGACGGAAGGCACGGCAAAAGCCTTCGACAAGATCCGCAACCATTTCGGCATGAACAGGATCGCCGTTGCAGGCGCAATCGCTGCCCTGAAGGACAAGGCCTATCTCAAGCAAGTCGTCGGCAACATCAAGGCATCGCGCGAGCGTATTGGAGCGATCGCGGCCGCCAACGGTCTCAAGGCGCTGCCTTCGGCCACCAATTTCGTCGCGATCGATTGCGGACGCGATGCGGCTTACGCCCGCGCGATTGTCGATGGGCTTTTAGGCCACGGCGTCTTCATTCGCATGCCGGGTGTCGAGCCTCTCAACCGCTGCATCCGCATCAGCGCCGGAAAAGAGCCCGACATGGCGCTTCTGGAGGCCGCGTTGCCTCAGGTTTTGAAATCGCTCTGAGCTGGATAGGAACCAGGCAAAACCGCGCCGGCCTTGTCTCTGCCGGTCGCGGTTTGATTACGAAAAGCCGGATAAGTGCAGGCTCTTCTGCGAAGTGGTTCTGCTCAGTGCACCGTCATCCATTCGCGGGCGGCGCGCAATGCTTCCGCAAGCTGCATCTTCGTCAACTGCGGGGTCAGATCGGCACGCAGTTCGGCGGCGCGGTCGGAGCCCTTGATGGCGGCAATGTTCAGCCATTTGTGGGCGGACACGAGGTCGATTTCGACCCCGCGGCCCGTTGCATACATCAGGCCCATATCGCAGAAGACTTCTGCGCGGGCATCGCCGCCCATGGTGGCCATTTCAGTCATCGAAATTTCAAAGCGTGCCATCGGTTTTGATCCCTGTTTAAGACCTTGTTTCTTCTTCTGCCCTGTTCATCATTCCCTTCCGGACCACCGTCTTATGCGGCTTTGTTAATCCATCAGGGTGGCGGTTTTTCCCGCTCGCTTGATGAGACCAATATGATCCCAAGGTTCGAAAATCCGACTAAAAAGAATGCTTAACTTGCGGAAAACAAAGTTCAAATGCTTCGTAAATTTGAGTTTTCGTTAAGCACTACAATGCCTGTACGTTAAGGGTTTTCGGCTTTCGTTTACGAAACGTTAGGATTTCGATCGAAACCCTTTGCTAACCATGTTTTCCGCTTCCGTTTTCAGGAAAGAGAAAGTCGGCCGCCACGCAGTCGGCTGAAAACATCCGAAAAACGGACCTACTACCAGCACTCCGCAACTTTACCTTTACGTACTGGTAAGCTAATTTAGACACGGGGCGTCGATTGCTGGAGGGCTGTCGAACGCCGCAATAACGAGGATCTGAGGAGGGATCTCATGCTGAAGACTTTTGCCGCGGCGGCGGCATTGCTGGTGAGTGCTGCGGCGGGCCACGCCGCGGAGCCGATCGAGGGCAACTGGAAGACCCAGAGTGGCGCGACCGCCGAGATCGGCAAATGCGGATCGGCTTATTGCGTAACGCTGAGAACCGGCAACCATGCCGGCAAGCAGATCGGAAAAATGTCCGGCACCGGCGACGAATATTCCGGCGAGATCACCGACCCTGAAAACGACAAGACCTATAGCGGCTCCGGCTCCGTTGCCGGCAATACGCTGAAGATGAAGGGCTGCGTGCTGAAGGTTCTGTGCAAATCGCAGACATGGACGCGGCTCTAACCTTAATCCCCCGATACGAAGCCGGCTGTCACAGCCGGCTTTTTTTCTACCCGGAATCTGGAGCCCGGCCCGTTAATCACCCTGAACGCCAGATGAAAAGGGCTCTCAGCCTTCATACAGCCGGTCGCCATTATTCTGCCCTCATTCAGCCAGGGACGGATCGGAACCTGGCATTTCGGGAGCAGGATCATGACGACCATTGCACGCCGCCTGACCATCGTCACCTTGATGATGACGATCTTCGCATTGTCCTTTGCCGCACTTGCCGTGCAACCGTCCAAGCGACCGTTGGGCTTCAACATCAGCACGGGCAGCCTGTGTGTCTATTTCAACAGCGGCGAATGCGTCGCCACGCTTTGAAGAGGCACAATCAAGCGAAAAAGTGGGACGATGATCGCCGTTTGATTGTCATGGAGTTCTCCTTATAATGGCTCATGAACACACGAATCTCTCCCTTTTCTCCGCTTTCCTACATCAGCCCGAGCGCGGTGGAACCGCAGGCTTTCGACAACGCCGAAGCGGCCGTCGATGCCCTGACCGCGCTTTATGAGCGTAATACGAAATTCCTGATCGACAGTTTTGGCGCGCTGGCCAAGAGCGGCACGATGACCGGCCGTTATCGAGCCTTCTATCCGCAGGTCTCGATCGAAACGACCTCGTTCGGCCATGCCGATTCGCGGCTTTCCTACGGCCATGTTGCGGCCCCGGGCATTTACACGACGACCGTGACGCGGCCAAAACTGTTCCGCCATTACCTGATCGAACAGCTGGATCTGTTGATGCGCAATCACGGCATTCCCGTCACCGTGTCGGAATCGACTACGCCCATCCCGCTCCATTTCGCATTCGGCGAAGGCGCTCATGTGGAAGCTTCGGCCGGTCACGCGATGGCCGATATACCGATGCGCGACCTGTTCGACACGCCGGATCTCACCAATACCGATGATCTGATCGCCAATGGCGAATATGAAGCTCCGGCGGGAGAACCGGCGCCGCTTGCACCGTTTACCGCACAGCGCATCGATTATTCTCTGGCTCGACTCAGCCACTATACAGCCACGGGTGCCGAGCATTTCCAGAACTTCGTGCTGTTCACCAACTACCAGTTCTATATCGACGAATTTGCCGCCTGGGCCCGCAAGCTGATGGCCGAGGGTGGCGGTGGCTACACGGCCTTCGTCGAACCGGGCAATGTCATCACGCTTGCCGGCAAGGATACGCCGGAGACGACGCCGATTACCCGCATGCCGCAGATGCCGGCCTACCACCTGAAGAAGGACGACCATTCCGGCATCACGCTGGTCAATATCGGCGTCGGCCCTTCGAACGCCAAGACGGCCACCGACCATATCGCCGTGCTGCGCCCGCATGCGTGGCTGATGGTCGGCCATTGTGCAGGCCTTCGCAACAGTCAGCGTCTCGGTGATTATGTTCTCGCCCACGCCTATGTGCGCGAGGATCATGTGCTGGACGACGACCTGCCGGTGTGGGTGCCGATACCGGCGCTGGCTGAAGTTCAACAGGCGTTGGAAAGTGCCGTCGAGGAAGTAACCGGTTATGAAGGCTTCGAGCTGAAGCGGATCATGCGCACCGGCACGGTCGCCACGATCGACAACCGCAACTGGGAACTGCGCGACCAGCGCGGGCCGGTAAAGCGGCTTTCCCAGTCACGCGCGATTGCGCTCGACATGGAATCGGCAACGATCGCCGCCAACGGGTTCCGTTTCCGTGTGCCCTACGGAACGCTGCTTTGCGTTTCCGACCGTCCGCTGCATGGCGAACTGAAACTGCCGGGCATGGCGACAGCCTTCTACCGCACACAGGTCAGCCAGCACCTGCAGATCGGCATCCGCGCCGTGCAGAAGCTCGCAGCCATGCCGACCGAAACGCTGCATTCTCGCAAGCTCAGAAGCTTCTACGAGACGGCGTTCCAGTAATAATTCCAGCCACCATGCCCATGCTGTATGATTTCAAAATTCATACACCATGGGTGTCAGCTGCGCGCCAATATCGAATTGGATGACGAGCTTATCGCCGAGGCCATGGAACTTGGAGGCTTGCCTACCAAGAAGGCTGCAGTTGATCAGGCGCTGAGAGATTTCGTGCGGATCAAGAGGCAATTGCGCGTGATCGACAATCTCGAGGGTATCGGCTGGGAATGCGACCTTGACGCCTCAAGAGACAAAGCGGGCAGATACTCGAACCGGGGTTTTCAGCAGGACGAATGATCTTCGCGGATAGTTCGCCTAGATATCGCTCTTTAGAAGAGAATGCCGAGGCTGTCTCCACGCTCAGATCCCTCTTACCGTGCGGAGTTGTCCTGCTCGGCGATGTCATCCTGATGGAAGGGCCTTGGGGGGCATCGGATAGTCATCAGGTCCTTTGGATGGAACAGGACTTCCGGGATTTCCCCATCGCGCAGATATTGTCGGCCGAATTGGCGACAACCCTGCATGGCAATGACCGAACACCTCGGGCTAAAATTGGCCTGATCCCGTTACCCCTTCCCTCTCGCAGCAAACAGCGACAGCGCCGTGCCGATCAGCGAAGAGACGATGACGAGAAGGTGGGTGTTGACGGCGGCCTGAGCGAGTTCTTCGAAAGCAGGCCCCGAGGCTGCTGCGCCGAAGGCGACGGCACCGGCGCTGATGCCGGCGGGATAGGTTCCGACACCGGCGGGCGCATGGAGCGGCAGGACGGAGGACAGTTCGCCGCCGAGTGCACCGCCGAAACCGGGCGCCATCGAAATGCCGCCGAGCAGGCCGAGCACCCAGGCAAGGACTGCGATCTTAGTGAACCAGTTGATCAGCGTTGCGCCCCAGGCCCTCGCAAAGGCTGCGGCATCGACGGGAAGGCCCGCTTCGACTTCGGCAAGCAATCTTTCAGCCTTTGCCGGCAGTACCCTTGCAGCAAACCGAAGGCCGATGCCGCGCAGGGCAAAACCTGCGACCGGCAGGACAAGGAAGCCGAACCAAAGCGCCCAGGCCCATGACGAATGATGCTGCAGGACCAGACCGATGCCGGCTGCTGCGAGCAGAGCATGAAGATCGAAAAGCCGCATGACGAAAAGAGCGGCGGTGCTTCTTGCCAGCGACAAGTCGAACTCGCGTTTCATCAGCAGCGGAAAGCTTGCCTCCCCCGAACGAAAGGGTAGCATGATGTTCAAAAGATTGTGCACCTGGGTGAGGCGCAGCAGCGTTCCGAAGCGGCCGCCGGTCTCTGTCGGAAAATAATCATAGATACGCCAGGTGCGCAGGACATAGGTGCCAAGCAGTGCGGCAAGCGCGAGAAAAGCCGAGCCGAGGCCGGCACTTTTCCATAGAGCCAGCACGGTCGCCCAGCCCCAAACCCACTGTATGAAGATCGCATAAAGCGCGACGGTCGCCAGCGTCAGCAGCGTCATGGCGTTACGAATTATCCACGCTCTCTGGCTGGCAACGGAATAATTCTTCATATAGTAAGTGGCCCCAATGCGATAAATTCGGGTCTATGCGACGATGCTGCGCCATGGCGCGCCGCCCGTATAAGCCCGCACTTCTAGGAGAAACACACGGTGGGTACAACAGCAGAGTCGGTCACCCGCCTCATCGAGACGACCAGCCCGGTCGAACTGTCGCTGGTCGTGCCGCTTTTCAATGAAGAGGAAAGCGTCAAGCCCCTGATCGAGCGGATCGTGACGTCGATGGCCGGTTATGCAGCCTCATGGGAGCTGATCCTGGTCGATGACGGCAGCACGGATGCCACGATCGCCAATGCCCGAACTGCGCTCAATCGCCCCGGCCTCGACCTGAAGATCGTTGCTTTGCAGCGCAATTTCGGCCAGACGGCCGCCATGCAGGCAGGCATCAACCAGGCTGAGGGCCGGCTTATCGCCACGCTCGATGGAGACCTGCAGAACGATCCGAAGGACATCCCTGCGATGGTCGCTGAACTTGAGCGCCGTGAACTCGATCTGCTCGTCGGCTGGCGCCAAAACCGCCAGGACGGCCTGCTTTTGCGCAAGGTTCCATCCTTCATCGCCAATCGGCTGATAGGCCGCATCACCGGCGTGCGCCTCCACGATTACGGCTGCTCGCTGAAGATCTACCGTTCGACGGTCATCAAGCAGGTGAAGCTGATGGGCGAAATGCACCGTTTCATCCCTGCATGGGTCGCCGGTGTCGTACCTAGCTCGCGTATCGGCGAAATGCCGGTAACGCACCACGCCCGCCAGCACGGTGTATCAAAATACGGCATTTCCCGGACGTTCCGGGTTATTCTCGACCTCCTGTCGGTGATGTTTTTCATGCGCTTCAAGGCGCGGCCGGGACATTTCTTCGGTTCGCTCGGCCTTGGCCTCGGCGCGATCTCGGCACTGATCCTGTTCTACCTGTTCATAGACAAGTTCATCATGGGCAACGACATCGGCACGCGACCGCTGTTCCTGATCGGCGTGATGCTGTTCCTCTCGTCCGTACAGATGATCACGACAGGTATTATCGCGGAAATGATAGCTCGCACCTACTACCGCGAGGATAGCGCCCTCAGCTATATCGTCAGGGAAGTCTATCAGGCTGATGCACCGGCCGCGTGATGTCCTAACCCGGAAACCGGAGCGTGTTCTTTGGCTGATTGCGGCCTATTGCCTGGCCGCAATCGTGGTGAGGGTATTGCGGACCGAAGGCCTGCAGGCGGACGAGTCCGAGCAGATCTTCATGTCGCAATTTCTGCTCCTGGGCTACGGGCGGCAGCCGCCGTTCTACAACTGGCTTCAGTACGGCGTAATCCATCTGATCGGTCCCTCGGTTCTGGCGCTGACACTGCTGAAGAACAGCCTCCTGTTTCTCTCCTGTGTATTTATCGGCCTTGCGGTCAGGCAGGTCAGTGACCGGAAAGATGTCGTGGCGGCGGCCATGCTTGGCGTGCTGGCCCTTCCAGCGGTCTCGGTTCTGTCTCAGCGTGATCTCAGTCATGCGGTGGCGTTGCTTTTCTGCGTCTCCCTGTTTCTCCACGGCTTCATCGGCGCGCTGAAACAGCCCACGCTCTGGCGATATGCGCTGACGGGGTTTGCAATAGGCATCGGGGTGATCTCGAAATACAATTTCGTAGTAGTTCCGATCGCAGCAATTCTCGCTATTCTGCCTGACCCGGACCTGCGCCGCCGCCTGTTCGACCGTAGGCTGATCGCAACCATCCTGGTTGCGGGGCTCATCTGCGTGCCGCATGCACTCTGGTTCCTTAACAACATCGACGCCGCCACCACCGATACGATCGACGAGATGCGCGATGGTCCTTCGGGGAATTTCATCGCCGATCGCCTGGAAGGCCTGATTTCACTGGTCACCTCAGCCGTAGAGGGCGCACTTCCACTCATCATTTTCTTGGCGATTGCCTTTGGTCGTGAGATTTGGGCCGGCAGGCGGGCGGGAACGGTCTGGACGCGTGCGATCGGCCGGATGTTTCTGCTCTGTCTTTTGATTGTCGGCCTGATTTCCTTCGTTATGGGGGCGACGAAGATCAGCCAGAAATGGTTGTCACCCTTTTTGCTGATCCTGCCGGTTTATCTCTGTCTGAAGATCGAAGCCGCAGGCGGCTTCGATCGACGTCCCCATGCGGTCGCAATTCTGGCTGTGCCAACGTCGATACTGATGTTTGGTTTCCTGCTCTACCTGACAACCGGCAATCTGCTTGGGCCACTCCACGGCAAATACCAGAAGGACAGTTTTCCTTCGGTGCCTTTCGTTCGCCAGGTGCTGACAGAGGCGGATACCCCGCTGGACTTCATCGTGGCAGACGGCATGACGCTGGCCGCAGCGGCACGGGTCAACGCCCCACAAGCTGGAGTAGCACAACCCGGATTTGCCCGTTCCAGGACGTTCATCTCTCCGCAAAACCGCGGACTGGTGATCTGGAATAGCACCAATAGGCCGGACCTGCCTCCCGCACTTGGAGAGTTTCTTCGCTCCAACGGCATTGACACCGCCGCACTCATCACCAAAACGATGGCGGTTGCCTACCCGTTCTCGGGCGGGCGCGACACGGAACAATTCAATTACGCTTGGACCGCAGATCCGTCAGATCAAAACTGACAAGCCGTCAAGGCAGAATGCCGGAGACAAATTTGCCGAAGATTTCCTCACCGACACAGGCGCATGCCGCACCAGCTTTTTCCGACCGGCTCGGTAGCGGGCAAACTCTTGCTCTGGTGCTTGCCGCCTATTTCGTTATCCAGGTCATCGTGCGCTTCGTGCTTCCGCACGGGCTGGAACTCGACGAGTCCGAGCAAGTCTATGTGTCGCAATGGCTGCTTGCCGGCTATGGCGCGCAACCGCCCTTCTATAACTGGCTGCAGCACGGCGCTATCCAGATTTTCGGCATCTCGATCATCACACTTTCGGGCATGAAGGCGCTGATGCTCTTCCTGTCCTACATCTTCTATTATCTCGCTGCACGGCAGGTGCTGGAAGACAAGCGGCTGGCGGTCGTTGCCGCACTCGGGCTTCTCACCATTCCGCAGGTCTCCTTCGAGGCGCAGCGCGACCTTTCACATACGGTCGCTGCCATTTTCGGCGCATGCCTGTTTCTTTTTACCCTGCTGAGGGTCATTTCCCGGCCAACGCTCGAGGCCTTTCTGCTATTCGGCATTGCCATCGGCATCGGTGGCATCACGAAATACAATTTTGCCGTCCTGCCGGTTGCCGCCGGACTTGCCGTGCTGATGGACCGCGACATGCGCCGTACGATGCTTTCTTGGAAGCTGATACCCGCCGGTGTCCTGGCTCTGGCGATCGTCGCACCGCATGCGCTATGGCTTGTCGACAATTTCAGCGATGCGAGCCAGAGCACGCTCAAGAAACTCGGCGGTGACGATGCAGGGCTGATCGGCGGGATTGCCAGCGGCCTCGGCTCACTGACGATCGGCTTTTTCAGTTTCACAGCCCTTACGCTGATCATCTTTGCAGCCGTCTATCGCGAGCACCTGAAAGCCATCTTTAGCGCTCATAGTCGCTGGACGCGGCTTGTCGGCCGCATTCTCGTGCTCTCGCTTGCACTGATCGTGCTGATGATCCTGTTTGCCGGTTTCGAGAACGTGCGTGATCGCTGGCTGACGCCACTTCTGCTCGCCACACCGCTCTATCTCGCGCTGAAGGTGGATGCAGCAAAAATCCCGGTCGAGGTGAGTTTCAAGCGCCTCTGGGGCGTGGTGATCGTGATTATGGTGCTGATCCCGGCTGCGCTGGCGCTTCGCGCCAATATGGGCCGCATCAACGGCAATTACGGCTATGTGAACATTCCGTTCGCGGCTCTTTCAAAGACCGTTGCGGAAAAGGCCGCAGGCGCCAATACGGTCGTCGTCGCCTCGGACCGGCAGCTTGCCGGCAACCTGCATTTCAGCCTGCCCGAACAGCCGGTTGCCGTGGAACCGCCGCCGCCGGGACTGAAAAACCGGCCGCTTGCGGATTTCGACCGGGTCGTTTTCGTCTGGCGCACGAAGGATGGCAGCATGCCGCTCGCCTTCGACAAGGAGTTCTCCGGATATCTGCTTGAACAAGGGATCACCACCGCACCGCAGGATGTCGCGATCGTCGGCTACCCCTATCAATGGGGCCGGCCGATGGACCAGTACCGCTTCGGTTATGCGGTGATGGATCTGCCGCGTTAAAATCTATTCCTTCACCGTATGGCGCAGATGATCGAGTGCTTGGCCCAGCTTCTCGATCACCTCGTCGATTTCCGATCGCGTGATCGTCAGCGCCGGCGAGGCCAGCATGCGGTCGCCGGTGGCGCGCATGATCAGACCGTTCTCGACGCAATGATTGCGCACCAGCGAGCCGATATCGTCGGGCTTTGCGTAACGGCGGCGCGTGGATTTGTCAGCGGCAAGCTGCAGTCCGCCGATCAGGCCAATACTTTCCGCTTGACCGACGACTTCGTGATCCTCGAGGCTTTTCCAGGCTGAGGCGAAATACGGGCCGATATCGTCGCGCACCCGCTCGACCAGCCCTTCCTCCTCGATGATGCGAAGGTTTTCCAGCGCGGCTGCTGCGGCAACCGGATGACCGGAATATGTATAGCCGTGGGCGAAATCGCCGAATTCGCTGATCATCACTTGCGCCACGCGATCCGAGACCAGTACGCCGCCAATCGGCAGGTAACCCGAGGACAGACCCTTGGCGATGGGTGCGAGATCGGGCTCGACGCCAAAATGCTGGTAACCAAACCATGAGCCGAGACGGCCGAAACCGCAGATGACTTCATCCGAGATCAGGAGGATGTTGCGGGCCTTGCAGATGCGGGCGATTTCCGGCCAATAGGTGTCGGGCGGGATGATGACGCCGCCTGCCCCCTGGATCGGTTCGGCGACGAAGGCGGCGACGCGATCTTCGCCCAGCTCATCGATCTTGGTCTCAAGTTCGCGGGCCATTTTAAGGCCGAATTCGGCAGGCGTCAGATCGCCGCCATCGGCATACCAGTAGGGCTGGCCGATATGATGGACGCCTTCGATCGGCAGGTTGCCCTGTTCGTGCATGTGCTTCATGCCGCCGAGCGAGGCACCGGCGACGGTCGAGCCATGATAGGCGTTTTTCCGCGCGATGACCTGCGTCTTCTCCGGCTTTCCGAGCGCCTTCCAGTAGACGCGGGCGATGCGAAACCATGTGTCGGTCGCTTCCGAGCCGGAATTGGTGAAAAAGACGTGGTTCATCCTTCCACCGGTCTTCGAAGCGATCTTCTGTGCAAGCAGCGTCGCCGGCGGCGTCGTGGTGCCGAAGAAGGTGTTGTAATAGGGCAGTTCCTGCATCTGCCGGAAGGCTGCCTCCGCGATCGACTTGCGGCCGTAACCGACATTGACGCACCACAGCCCGGCAAAGGCATCGAGATATTTCTTCCCCGTGGAATCGTAGATATGGACGCCCTCGGCGCGTTCGATGATGCGCGTGCCTTTGGCGTTCAGTTCCTTCATGTCCGAGAAGGGGTGGATGTGGTGGGCGGCATCGATGGCTTGAAGATTGGAAATGCCAGGATTGGAAATGGCCGGCTTGTCGTTCATCGCGTCGCTCTCCTGAAGATTGTGCGGTCAATTCTTATCGGCTACGAACGAGGTTCCGCAACCTTAGAGATGATGCTTCATGACCGATCGCATTGAGCCCCATACCGAAATCCTGCTCGTCGGCATGAACGGGGATCTGCGCGGCAAACGCATTCCGAAATCGAAGGAAAAGAAGGTGTGGGACGGGCTTGTTCGGCTGCCCTCCTCCACCCAGTCGCTCGACATATGGGGCGACGACAATGACGATATTACCGGCCTGTCGCTGACGATCGGCGACCCCGACGGGCAGTGCGTTCCAGACCCGCGCAGTGCGGCGCCGATGCCATGGGGGCCTGAAGGCTCGACACAGGTTCTGGCCACCATGCACGAGATGGATGGCTCTCCGAGCTTCATGGACCCGCGCGCCATTCTCGCCAACCTGCTGAAGCGTTTCGAGGAACGCGGGCTGACACCGGTGGTGGCGACCGAACTTGAATTTTACGTGATGCAGGACGACTGGCGTGAGACCGGCCGCCCTCGCCCGCCTGAAAAGCTGATGTACCGAGACCAGCCGAACGGGTTCCAGCTCTATGACATGAGCGCCGTCGACGCGCTTGACGAGTACCTGCAGACGGTGCGCCACTGGGCCAAGCTGCAGGATATTCCCGCTGACGCGACGACAGCCGAATTCGGCCCCGGCCAGTTCGAGATCAATCTCCTGCACCGGGCGGACGCGCTCGCTGCCGCCGATGACTGCATCTATCTCAAGCGCATTGCCGAACAGGCTGCGCGCAAGTTCGGCATGAAATCCACCTGCATGGCCAAGCCGTATGGCGATCAGGCAGGCTCCGGCCTGCATGTGCATGCCAGCATCATCGACCGCGACGGCAACAACATTCTGGATGCCAAGGGCGGTGATCCGGTGAAGCTGAAGTCGGTGACGGCGGGCATGCTCAAGACAATGCGCGATGCGCAGCTGATCTTTGCCCCGTTTGCCAACTCCTATCGCCGTTTCCAGCCGGGGTCATTTGCGCCGGTCGATATCGACTGGGGTTTCGGGCATCGCGGCACGGCTGTGCGCATTCCCGACGCCAATGGGCCGGCGGCACGCGTCGAGCACCGGGTCGCCGGTGCCGACGCCAATCCCTATCTGCTGCTCACGGCCATTTTAGGCGGCATGCTGGCGGGATTGGACGAGGTCCTCGATCCCGGTCCGGCAACAGAGCCGGGACAGGAACCACCCGAAGGCACGAAGCGGCTGACGCATGATTTTCTGACCGCCGTCGACGATTTCTCCGCCTCGCCTTTCATCCGCGATGTGTTCGGCGAGCGTTACCGGAAACTCTATGGCGATACGAAGCGCAAGGAGGCGATCACCTATCTGCGCACGGTCAGCGACTTCGATTACCAGACCTATCTGCCGAGGATTTGACCCGACAGCAGTTAAGGAATGCGCTCAAGGCAGCGTTAGTCTTTGCGTATGTACCTATTATTGCTCGCCAATTCTGACAAACAGCAAGAATACGACCAGTCTTTAATCGTTTCATTCAGCCCTCGTTAAAATTCCGACCTCTAATCACATCACCATATTTGATTGGTTTGAGGGCGGCGCATGCGCGTTATTCTGTTGAAATCGATACTGATCGGAATATTGGCTACGCTTGCCTCGCTTGGGCTGTCTTTTGCGATCGTGCCGCATCTCGGTGGACAAGTGGCCGGCGCCGGACTGATCATGACGATCGTCTGCCCTTTCGTGATCTCTATTCCCGCCTCGATCCTGCATCTGTGGCAGTCCGACCGGATCAGGCGCGCCAAGGCGGAGACGATGGAGGCTCTGGAAAAGCTCGCAGTCGCCTATGAAGACTTAAAGCAGCTTGCTCGCCATGATGGATTGACCGGCCTGCTCAACCGCACGTCATTTCTCGATGAGTTGGCCTCCCTCAGCCGGCAGGGAGTGACGGGCGGACTGATGTTTCTCGATCTCGACCACTTCAAGTCGATCAACGACCGGTACGGGCACGCCACCGGCGACGAGGCCCTGCGCCTGACGGGCAAGCTGCTGGCTGCCCACCGGATGGAACAGCACGACATTTCCGGCCGGCTGGGCGGGGAGGAATTCGCGCTTTTCCAGGTGGGGCTGACGTCGAAGGCGCTGGCACGGCGCTGCGAGGATGTCCGGCAGGCGATACAGGCGATCGACCTGCGCTCCTCATCCGGCGCCCGTATTCCGCTCTCGGCCAGTATCGGAGCGCTGATGTGCAGCCCCGGATTCGATCCGGACGATTGCCTGAAAGGGGCCGACGAGTATCTCTACCAGGCAAAGTCACGCGGGCGAAACCAGGCTGTCGCGTCGATATAGGCTTCGCAAAAGTCCCCATTCGCGCCGGGCCATCTTGCTGATATAAATCGCAGGTACGGATTGTCGCACCGGTCTGTACGGAAGGCGACAGCGTCGTTGAGGACGTTGGCCATGGACATGATATTCGCATTCCTCCGCACCACATTCGCCGCCATCGTCGTGACGATCGCCCTTGGCGGTTCTGCCATGGCGGATGACGCGCCACTGAAGATCATCGTCCATCCCGGCCAGAGCGAGGCCGATGTCGAGCAGATCCTCGATTTCGCGGCACGAAGCGGCAGGCCTGTGGCGATCGAGGTCGGACAGGCGACGACGGTTTCACCCGGGACTGCGACACCTATTCCGGGAGCGGTAGCAGGCAATACCAGCACAACGCCCGCGACATTCACGCAAGTCACATCCACCCAAGCTGTATCCCAGGTACCCGCATCTTCGCCACCTGCGGTACCGGCACCTGCCGCAGCCGCACCCGCACCCGCGCCTGCCCCCATGACACCGACGCCCGAAATGATGGCGACAGACATGGGTATGGCGAAGTGGAGCCAGTTTTCCGCCGCCTTCATGCGCGGCGCGACGACAGCTCTCTCCGGCGTCGGCAGCCTGCCCACGGCGATGGTGATGGCAGACGAGAAATTGACCGAGGAAGGCAGCAGCCATGGCCGGGTCCTGCTTCTTGCGCTCTCGACGATCGCAGCCGCGGCCACCGCGACACTCATTCTGCGGCGGCTGATTGCGGCTGCATTCACGCGGGAAGTGCCTCAGGGCGGGCGAATGACCGGGATTATTGGTCAGAGCCTGAGGCGAATGATCGGAGATCTCGCCTCGGTGGCGTTTTTCCTTGTCGCCACACGCTTTGTGTTTGATCTGCTCGGACCGCAAGGGGAAGCCACGACCCGCATGGTGAGGAGCATCGTGACGGCCATTATCGTGGCATCGCTCTATGTCTCGCTTGCGCGGCTGCTGTTCAAGAAAAACCACGGCGGGCGCAGCCTGGTGCCGATCAAGCGGCCGGAATGGCATTTCCGCATATTGGTGACCTACGGCCTAATCAGCGCGGCGATTGCCGAAATGGCAAGGCTTGCAGGCGCTATCGGGATAGACAGCCTGGTTATCGACGGCTGGTTCCTGACCGGCAATACGCTGCTGACACTGTTGAAGCTCTACTGGTTCATCGGTGGGCGCAACGATATTCGCGACGCCTTCATCAGCGACAATCCAGGCATTGTACGCCGGGTTGCCGGAAATCTTCTGCCGGAATTTTACGTCGTGACGGCGCTGGCGCTGTGGCTGATCTGTGTGCTGTTTGCCGGAACGCCGAACAGCGCCCGCTGGATCTTCGCCGCTGGCACGACGCAGATGGCTCTGCTGGCACTGCCGATCCTTGCACTCGGCGCACATGCGCTGGTCGATGATTTTACGCGGCACCATGAGCGGGTGCGAGGTGCTGGTCTTGGTTCTTCACTTCTCGCAAGCCTCAGGGTGCTCTGCGCGGGTGCCGTGTGGATCGGTGGGTTGCATCTGATCACCGCCATATGGTCGCCGTTCATGGGCGGACAGGCGGCGGACGCGACGGGCTGGATCCTCTGGCTCGAAAGACTGAGCTTTGCGATCGTGGCAAGCTGGGCTGTGGCGAGTTTCATCTGGCACTATTCGGAAGCGCTTGCCCCTTCGCCGGCCATCATGCTGCCGGGACATGAGGACCAGAACGAGAAACGCCAGACCAGCAGGCTCTCGACGGCGATGCCCGTCGTGCGCAATCTGGCGCTCGGAGCGGTGCTTGCCGTCGGTGCGCTGGTCATATTGAGCGCTCTCGGGGTCAATGTGGCGCCGCTTCTTGCAGGCTTCGGCGTGCTGGGCCTGGCGCTCTCCTTCGGCTCGCAGGCACTGGTAAAGGATATCGTGTCGGGCATCTTCTTCATCGCCGAGGACGCATTCCGCATTGGCGAATATATCAGCACCGGCAGCCAGCAGGGCACGGTGGAACAGATCGCCATCCGCTCGGTCAGGCTGCGCCACCATAACGGGCCGATCCATACAGTGCCCTTCGGCCAGATCAGCTCTGTCAGCAATTACAGCCGTGACTGGGGCACGATCAAATTCCAGCTGAAGTTCGAGCGGGAGAGCGATCCCGAACTGATCCGCAAGACAGCCAAGAAGGTTGGCATCGCCATGCTGGACGATCCCGAATTCGGAGCGGATTTCCTAGTCCCCCTGAAGATGCAGGGCATTCAGGACATTACCGAAACGTCGATCGTGGTGCGCTTCAAGTTCACCTCGCTGCCGGGCAATCCGAGCATCATCAAGCGCGAGGCGATCAAGCGGCTGATTTCCGCCTGCAAGGCTGCGGGGCTGGAATTTGCGTCCAATGCCGTGACGGTGAAATCACGCGGTGAGATGCATGACGATGCGGCGGCCGCGACCATGCTTCAGCCGCTGGCACCGGTCGCATCGTCTGCATGAATCCTATCAGATGCCGCTGCCCTGCTGTTCGGCAACTTCCTTCTGCGGGATCAGGTCGACGAGGACCTTCAACTCGCCGGCATGGATTTTGAGCAGGATATCGCGATCCATCGGCAGGAGTTCGCCATCGATGACGCAGCGGACATCCTTGCGGTGGCGGGGGAAATGCAGTTCCAGCTCGGTCACGGTCATCGCCGTCACCGCCTCGTTGTCCTTCAGTCGCCCACGCAGGATATCGAGCGTGAGCTTTGCGACACCGGCAGGCGTCAGCGGATCGGCAATGTAGAAGCCGAGATGACCGCGGGTGACATCGTCGGCATACATCAGCGCGTCGCTGCCGAATTCGTTATTCGATACCGAGATCGCCGAAACCCGGCGCACACCAGTCTTGCCCTCAGCATTGAACTCGACCTCGAATTCCGGCGGGTTCAGCATCACACCGATCGCGGCACGGGCGCTGGCGCGGATTTTTCCCAGACGAGAGGCATAGCTCATCGAGTTGCGGTAGCGCACCATGCGGGCATGCAGCCCGGCGGAGAACTGGTGGACAAAGCTCCTGCCATTGGCGCTGGCGATATCGACATTGCGCACATCCGAATGGGAGAGAACATCGATGGCATCCCAGATATCCAGCGGGATCTTCAGCGAACGGGCAAACAGGTTCATGGTGCCGGCCGGCACGATGCCGAGCGCGATGCCGCTCTTCCAGGCGATCGAGGATGCGGCGGAAATGGTGCCATCACCGCCGCCGGCGATCAAGCCGTCGACTCCGTTCAAGGCTGCGGCCTTCTCCATCGTCTCGACAACCTTGTCGCCGGACACGACATGGCACTCGATCTCATGCCCCGCTCCTTCGAACGCCCGCAGGGCATGGGCGCAATAGGCATCCATGTCGGTGGTTCGGAAGGTGCCGCCATCGCGGTTGAACACTGCATAAAGGTTCATGAACTATCCGGTTTGAAATTTGAGGCGGCGAGACAACGGGTGGATCAGGAAATGGTTGCGGGACGGGTTCTTATCAAGAGCGCCGCGTTGATAGATGAGCAGAAGATATGTCGATCGCATGTGAAAATTTGACGAAATACAATGTTCATCTACCGCACTGCACAATGACGTGGTAAGCTGATATCCGCGGGCGGGTTTGCGGCCGCAACGGCCAATCGGGCGGGATGGTTCCTGCCTGTCCCATTCTTCAAGACGATCCGACATCATGACCGATAGCGTACATTCCATGGATGCCGCACGCGCTGTATCCAGCCATCAGACCCTTTCTCCCGTCGCGGTGCTGCTTATAACCTTCGCCCTTGCAGTGGGTGGCTTCGGCATCGGTACCGGCGAATTCGTCATCATGGGGCTGTTGCCGGACGTGGCGAAGACCTTCGATGTCAGCATTCCGATGGCAGGGTATGTCATCAGCGCTTATGCGCTGGGCGTCGTCGTCGGTGCGCCGATCATCGCGGTGCTTTCGGCACGGGTGCCGCGCCGCACGTTGCTGCTCTGGCTGATGGGCGTATTTTCGGCGGGCAATATCCTGTCTGCCATGGCGCCCGACTTCTGGAGCTTTACCTTCCTGCGCTTCCTGACCGGCCTGCCGCACGGCGCCTATTTTGGCGTCGCTTCGCTGGTGGCAGCGTCGATGGTGCCGCCGAACAAGCGCGCACGCGCCGTCGGCCGGGTCATGCTGGGCCTCACCATCGCGACGCTCCTAGGCACGCCGCTTGCCACATTCATGGGCCAGCTTCTTTCCTGGCGCGCCGCTTTCTATCTGGTCGGCGGAATCGGCGCCCTGACGGTCGCGCTGGTCTGGTATTTCAAGCCGAAGGATAAAGTGCAGGAAGGTGCGAGCATCCTGCGCGAACTCAGCGCATTCGCCAAACCGCAGGTGTGGCTGACGCTCGGCGTCGCAGCCGTCGGCTTTGGCGGCATGTTCTCGGTGTTCAGCTACATCGCCTCGACGACGACCGAGACGGCCGGCCTGTCGGCGAGCATGGTTGCCGTAGTGCTGGCGCTGTTCGGCATCGGCATGAATGTCGGCAATATAGTCGGCTCGCGGCTCGCCGATATCTCGCTGAAGGGTACGATCGGCGGTTCAATGGTGTTCTACATCATCGTCATGCTGATCTTCGCCAATTTCGCGCAATATCCGATCGTGCTCTATATCACCGTCTTCCTTGTTGGCTGCGGTTTTGCACCCGCGCCTGCACTGCAGACACGCCTTATGGATGTGGCCGCCGATGCGCAGACGCTCGCCGCGGCCTCCAACCACTCGGCCTTCAACATCGCCAATGCACTCGGTGCGGCCCTCGGTGGTCTCGTGATCTCCTGGGGCTGGGGTTTTGCGGCAACCGGTTATGTCGGCGTCTTGTTCTCGCTGCTCGGGCTCGGCGTATTCTCCGTCTCGATCTGGCTCGAACGCAAGACCGGTCACGCCTGAGATCTGCCACCACAGGATTTGATAGGGGCCGTACCGAGTGCGGCCCATCGCTCCTTGCCCCAGGCCCGAGTCCGCGCCATCTCTAGTCCTCGATACAGCAAGGGAGATGATCGATGCGCGCCGTGGGTTTCAACCAGAACCAGCCGATTTCGTCCGAAACAGCTCTGGTCGACATCGACCTGCCGATGCCGGAGGCCAAGGGGCGTGACCTGCTGGTCGAGATCAGAGCGATTTCGGTCAATCCTGTCGATACGAAGACCCGCAAAAATGCGGTTCTCGAACCCGGCCAGTACAAGGTACTTGGCTATGACGCGGCCGGTGTGATCAAGGCGGTCGGCCCGGATGTGAAACTCTTCAAGCCGGGCGACGAGGTCTATTATGCCGGCGCGATCAATCGCCAGGGCACCAATGCCGAGTTCCATCTGGTCGATGAGCGGATCGTCGGGCCTAAGCCGAAGACGCTGAGCTTCGAGGAGGCAGCAGCGCTGCCGCTCACCGCAATCACCGCCTATGAGACGCTGTTTCACCGGATGCGGGTGCAGGACAAGGTGGCAAGCGCGTGGAACGCCGTGCTTCTGATCGGCGGTGCCGGCGGTGTCGGCTCGATTGCCATCCAGCTCCTGCGCGAGCTTTCAGACGTCACAGTGATCGCCACCGGCTCACGGCCCGAGACGCAGGACTGGATCAGACAGCTCGGCGCGCATCATGTGCTCGACCATTCAAAGCCGCTTGCCCGGCAGATCGCAGAACTGGCGATCGGTGCACCGGCCTTTGTCTTTTCGATCACGGAAACCTCGCAGCATATCGGCGATATTCTGGAACTCATCGCTCCGCAGGGTCGTCTCGGCCTGATCGACGATCCGAAAGAGCCGGTCGACGTGCGCCAGTTCAAGCGCAAGGCGCTTTCGATCCATTGGGAAACGATGTTCGCCCGGCCGGTCTTCCAGACGGCAGACATGATCGAGCAGCACAAGCTTTTGACGCAGGTCGCGGAACTGGTCGATGCCGGGAAGATCAGGACGACGCTGTCTGACGTCCTCGGCCCGATCAATGCGACCAACCTGAAGGCGGCACATGCTTTGATCGAAAGTGGCAAGACCCGCGGCAAGCTGGTTCTCTCTGGATTCTGACAACGAAGCCAGCTCTGTCCGAACTCTCCCTATACTTACCAAAGCGCAAATTTCTCGCTATGATTGTCCCCTCAAGCCTATGGGGGGACATCATGGCGACATCTCAGACATCATCATATGGCAATCCGAACCCGATCAGCGCTCTGACCGGCTCCACCTGGTTCGGTTATCTGGCGCGCACCATCCTGACCTTCATGTTCTGGGCAAGCGGGCTTTCCAAGCTGATCGACTTCAATGCCGGCGTCGCCGAGATGGCGCATTTCGGGCTGGAACCGGCGGTCGCCTTCAACATCGCAACGATCGTCACCCAGCTCGGCGGCTCGATCCTGATCATCCTCAATCGCTGGACCTGGCTCGGCGCAGGCGCTCTGGCAGTTTTCACCGCCTTGACGATACCGCTCGTGCATCACTTCTGGACAATGGAGGAGCCGTTCAAGACGATCGAATTCTATGTGGTTATGGAGCATATCACAGTGATCGGCGCGCTGATGGTGGTCGCCTGGAAAGCGCGGACCTGAAATGCAAAAGCCCGCCGCGATCGACGCGACGGGCCTGACTGAATTCGAGCTTACGGGTTCAGGCCTGGATGACAAAGACCTTCGCGCCAACCTGAACGCGGTTGTAGAGATCGATCACGTCGTGGTTCATCATGCGGATGCAGCCGCTCGACATGGCGTGGCCGATCGATTCCGGCTGGTTGGTCCCGTGCAGGCGGAACATCGTGTCGTTGCCGTTTCGGTAGAGATACATGGCGCGGGCGCCGAGCGGGTTGTTCGGGCCGCCCGGCAGGCCGCCGGCGAGCTTGCGATAACGTTCCTCGCGGCGCTGCATGGCGGGCGTAGGGGTCCAGGACGGCCATTCGGCCTTGCGACCGACATAGGCATTGCCGGAAAGCGCCATGCCAGCGCGGCCGACACCGACGCCGTAACGGATCGCCTGACCGCCGCCGAGGACGTAATAGGCGCGGCGTGCAGGGGTATCGACCACAACGGTGCCGGGGGCATAGTTGCCGGAGAAGGCAACCTGCTGGCGGCGCAGTTCCGGCTTGATCTTGTCGATCGGCACCCGGTGAAGCGGGAACTCTTCTTCCGGCACGGCAGCGTAATTTTGCTGCTCGTTATAGGTCGAAGCGCAACCGGCCAGCAAAAGCGGCAAGCCAGCCAGAAGGCCGCGGCGTGAAATCGGCATGATCGTGTCCTTGATGCGTCGAAAAGATGACGCAAGCTAAGGACGTTATGGTTAATGGTTCGCTAATGACGTGTGTCGCGGAAGCCTCGGCTGGTAACAATCGTGTTTGATGTCACTCGTCTTCGCAGGGCCATGAGGGCGGCATCTTCAGTCCCTCCGGCAATTTCGTCCTGTCGTCGCCGCAAGCCAGCGCAATCTGGTCCTGCTCGAGGCCCGTCGCCTTGGACAGATCAACACCTTCGATCCGGGTCAGGAAAAGGAACGCGTTATTGAAATCAACCGGCCCGCTCATGTCGACATTATGGAAGGTTGCGCGAGAAAGATTGACCAGCGCAAAACGAGTGTTCGCCAGCTTTGCCTTGTAAAAGATCGCGCGACCGAGCTCGGCCTTGGTGAAGTCGACATTGGTCAGGTCGGCATCGGAAAAATTCGATCGCTGCATTTCGGCCGACACGAACGTCGCGCCGGAAGCAGAAATGCCGGAGAGATTGCTGCGATAGCCTTCCGCGCGCTCGAAATTGGCATCTCTCGCATCCGAACCGGCGAGCGAGGCACGCACCAGCATGGCCTTGCTGAAATTCGCATTCTTGATGTTCGTGCGGCTGAGATCGGTCATGCTGAAATCAACGCCGGAGAGATTGGCTCCCTCGAAATTGCTGTTGTCCAGCATCAGCAGCCGCTTCTTGCAGTTGCTCCAGTCAACACCGGGCGTCGGATAGGCACGGCAATCGACCGCGGCCGCTTCACCCGCAAAGAAGAATGCCGGCATGATCGCAATCGCGGCGAAGATAAAAATACGCCTGATGGCCCCGATCACGGAGGCGACGCCGAAGACGATATCTCTGTTGCTCATCACATGCTGACCTGTTGGCGCGAACGAAGCCGATTTCTTATCCTGAACCATACCTATTCTTCTTTCACGCGACACGAAAGAGATAGGCAATCAGCCAGATGTGATCAGATATAAGAATGAACTCAGCGTTACCAAGACCTTTTCAGCCCCGGATAATATCCGGCGGATGAAATTGAAAAACGGCAACTTAAAAGCTGCCGTTCATCATTGATGTTGCACGAGACACTCTCGCAACCGGACCGAAGATCACATGTTCGGATAGACCGGTCCCTCGCCGCCCTGCGGCGGCACCCAGTTGATATTCTGGTTGGGGTCCTTGATATCGCAGGTCTTGCAATGGACGCAGTTCTGCGCGTTGATCACATAAACCTCCTCGCCATTCTGCTCGCGCCACTCGTAGACGCCTGCCGGACAGTAACGCGTAGACGGACCGGCATAGATGTCGTGCTCGGAGCGCTTCTGAAGCTCCATGTCCTTCACCTTGAGATGGACCGGCTGATCCTCCTCGTGATTTGTGTTGGACAGAAAGACGGACGACAGGCGGTCGAAGGTCAACACGCCATCCGGCTTGGGATAGTCGATAGGTTTATGCTTTGCCGCCGGTTCGAGCGACTGGGCGTCGGTCTTGCCGTGTTTCAGCGTGCCGAACAACGAGAAGCCGAATAGCTGGTTGGTCCACATGTCCAGCCCGCCGAGCGGGATGCCGATGACGGTGCCGAATTTGGACCAGAGCGGCTTGACGTTGCGGACCAGCTTCAGGTCCTTGCCGATCGGGCCGGAACGCCATTCATTCTCGATCTCGACCGGTTCGTCGTTGGCGCGGCCGTCGGCAATTGCTGCGGCGATCTTGTCGGCGGCGAGCATGCCGGAGAGAACGGCATTATGCGAACCCTTGATGCGCGGCACGTTGACGAAGCCTGCCGAGCAGCCGATCAGCGCGCCGCCAGGGAAGGAAAGCTTCGGCACCGACTGGTAACCGCCCTCGGTGATGGCACGCGCGCCATAGGAGATGCGCTTGGCGCCCTCGAAAGTGGGTGAGATCGCGGGATGGGTCTTGAACCGCTGGAATTCCTCGAAGGGGAAAAGATAGGGGTTCTTGTAGTTCAGGTGCAGGACGAAGCCGACGGCAACAAGATTGTCTTCCAGGTGATAGAGGAAGGAACCACCGCCGGTCTTCATGTCGAGCGGCCAGCCGAAGGAGTGCTGGACGAGACCCTGCTTGTGGTTCTCGGGCTTGACCTCCCAGAGTTCCTTGATGCCGATGCCGAATTTCTGGACGTCACGATCCTTCGACAGCTCGAACTTCTCGATCAGCTGCTTGGCAAGCGAGCCGCGCACGCCTTCACCGATCAGCGTGTATTTGCCCAAGAGCGCCATGCCGCGGGTATAATTCGGGCCCGGCTCGCCGTTCTTCTCGATGCCCATGTCGCCGGTCGCTACGCCGATAACGTTGCCTGCATCGTCATAAAGCACTTCGCTTGCGGCAAAGCCCGGATAGATCTCGACACCGAGTTCCTCCGCCTTGGTCGCAAGCCACCGACAGACATTGCCGAGCGAGACGATGTACTTGCCGTGATTGTTCATCAGCGGCGGCATGGCGAAGTTCGGCAGTCGGACGGAGCCGGCTGGCCCCAAGAACAGGAACTGGTCGTCGGTGACCTTGGTCTTGAACGGATGCCCCTCCTCCTCCTGCCAACCAGGCAGGAGCGCATCGATGCCGACCGAATCTACCACCGCGCCGGAGAGAATATGGGCGCCGACTTCCGCGCCCTTTTCCAGCACCACGACGGTGAGGTCGGGATTGATTTGCTTCAGCCGGATTGCAGCGGACAGGCCGGCCGGGCCAGCACCGACGATCACGACGTCGAATTCCATCATCTCCCGTTCGGGAAGTTCCATCTCTTCGCTCATTCCATATGCCTCCGCCTTGGCGGGATCCCCTTTTGTCAAACTATTCCTTGGCAAATGCCAGGATGGTTGTCGAGCCGAGATGCGACACCCGCTGACCAGACACGAAGACCCACTCCCTTATCTGCAGGACAAATAACGTTTACGTCAACGTCAAAATGTCGCACAAATCTCCAAGCTCTTGTTGTCATACAACCTGACAAGCTGCAAGTTCTCTTCGAAACAGGATATCCGTAAAGTCAAAGCGCACCACAAGCCAAGGCCTCATGCATGATTGCGTCCTAACGCCGCCCCGCTTCGTCTGCGCCCGATCGAGCCGATCCAAAGACCGGATCAGGCTTCCAATGTGAGCCGCGGCCATTATAACCGCATGCACAGACAACATCGTCACAGGAGAACGGAATGGATCTGGGAATTTCGGGCAAAAGGGCGCTTGTCCTCGCTTCTTCGCGCGGTTTGGGCCTCGGGATCGCAACGGCGCTCGCCAATGAAGGCGCCAATGTTCTCCTGGTGGGACGTTCGGGCGACAAGCTTGCCGAAAACTGCAAGACGATCAACGCCGCCGGAAAAGGCAAGGCTGACTGGGTCTGGGGCGACCTCGCCGACGAGAATTTCGTCGAGGCCATGGTTGAAGCGGTTAGCCAAAAGCTCGGCGGCATCGATATTCTTGTCAACAACACCGGAGGCCCGACGCCCGGCGGCACGCAGGACATGAGCGCCGACAAGCTCGACAGCTTCTTCCAGTCGATGGTGCTAAGGGTGATTTCGCTGACCAACGCGCTCCTGCCGCAGATGAAGGAACAAGGCTGGGGCCGCATCCTGACCGTCGCCTCTTCCGGCGTCCTCGAACCGATCCCCAATCTGGCACTGTCCAACACGCTGCGCGGCGCGCTGGTCGGCTGGAACAAGACGCTTGCAACCGAAGTCGCCGGCTCCGGCGTGACCGCAAACATGCTGCTTCCAGGCCGTATCCTGACGGACCGTATCGAGGAACTCGATGGCGCCAATGCCAAACGGCTCGGCAAGAGCATGGAAGAAGTCCGCGAAGCTTCAGTGAAGACCATTCCCGCCGGTCGCCTCGGCACGGTCGCGGAATTCGGTGCCGCCGGCGCCTTCCTCTGCTCGGAACCGGCAAGCTACATTACCGGCACGATGCTGCGTGTCGATGGCGGCGCGGCAAAGTCGCTCTGACAATATCAGGCCCGGTGAACAGCCGGGCCCTTTCATTTGCGGGGATCGGTTTGCCGCATCCGCGGCAACCATCCGGCATTGATGGCAGCGGCATTCGTCTTATCTTCCTCGTGACCTCAACGACATGAGAGAGCGGCAATGCATTTAATCAGGCTTATCGCCGGTATTTTCGGTTTTCTCGTCGGCATCATCGGGCTTGTCTGGATCGGTCAGGGCACGGGCGTGTTCCCCTACCCGCGCTCCAGCTTCATGATAAACCAGACGCCCTGGATCTTTTGGGGCTTGCTGGCAACCGTCATAGGCGTGCTGATCGTCTGGGCATCGCGCCGCTTCCGGATCTGACGGGCTTCGGCTATCATCTGATTCCGGCGCGGCCCGCGCCTCCCCCTCCGATCGGGAAAGCAGATTTCATGCCGGGCACTGGCGATTTCAACCGACTGTCCGGGCAGCTGCAAAAGGAGGGATTGCGAATATTGCTCGCATCAGGAGGTTTTCGTCGATGAAACTTTCGGCCCCCATCTATCACCTGAAGCGCAAGGCCAAGGCCCTGTCGCGCCAACAATCCATCCCGCTCAATGCCGCGCTCGACCGTATCGCACGAGCGGAAGGCTGCGAAAGCTGGAGCCTGCTTGCGGCCCGCCATGCCGCGACGTCTCCCGCCACGGAACTGTATGAGCAACTGAAACCGGGCGATCTTCTTCTGATCGGCGCAAGGCCCGGGCTCGGCAAGACGCTGATGGCGCTGGAACTGGCAATCGAGGCGATGAGGGCAGGCAGCCGCGCCTTCTTCTTCACGCTGGAATATACGCAAGCGCAGATCGCCGACCGGCTCTTACGGCTGGGAACGGAGCCTTCCCGCTATGGCAAGCGGTTCGTTTCGGATTGCTCGGACGGGATCAGTGCCGATTACATCATCAAGGCCACGGAGGATGCCGCCCCCGGCACATTGATCGTGGTCGACTATCTGCAATTGCTGGATCAGCGACGTTCGACCCCACCGCTCGACCAACAAATTTCGGCGCTGCAATCCTTCGCGAGATCGAAAGGCCTGATCATCGTTTTCGTATCGCAGATCAGCCGCAGCTATGATCCGAAAGACAAGCCGTTTCCGACCCTGGAAGACGTGCGGCTTGCCAATCCGCTGGATCTGACCGCATTCGACAAGACCTGCTTCCTCAACGAAAGCGGCGTGCGTTTTCAGGCAAACGCCTGACGGAATGTGCGAGCCGGGTCGATATCCCGGCTCGCATCCGATTTCAATTCGGCCGAGCGGAAGTCAGCTTGGGCAGATCGGCAATCAGGCCGTCGCGAACGGTGAAGCTGATCGGCTGATCGGCATGACGCTTGTTATCCACCAGCATGCGGGCGAAGACGACCTTCCTGTCGCCCTTCTCGGCCCAGCCGACGAACCAGCCGAGCGGGCGGCTGCCGTCCAGCTTGCCATTGGCGTTTCGAAGAGAGCCTGCGCCGGTCTTGCCATGAACCGTCCAGCCGTCACCGGCCTCGAAAACAGGCACGATCGCCTGTGTCATGGTCACCGCCTTTGCCGAGATCGGGAGCTTGCCGGTGATGAAGCGCCGCAGGAAATCCACCTGCTGGTCGGGCGATATCCTCAGCGAGGAACTGAGCCAGGATTCCGTCAGCCCATCGGTGCCGCCCGGCCCGCCATTAACGTCCCGATTGCCGTAGTCGAACCGGCGGACGTAATCGGCGAAGGCCTCCTTTCCGAGACGGCGGGTGATTTCCTGCGAATACCAGACGATCGAGTCCTTCTCCCATATCGTCGGGTCGGTCGTCTTCTGCTCGCGCTCAGAGCGCTTGAACTTCGCCTGGTATTCCCAGCGGGGATTATGGTCATCCACAAGAATACCCTTGTCGTAGCCCATCATCGCCAGCGGCAGCTTGAAGGTCGATTGCGGATAGAAGGGGCTATCACATCCGCCCTCCCGGTGGATTGCCATACCGGTGTCGACGTCGAGAATGACGGTGCAGCGCACTGGCTCGGCGGCCCGGGCGGGAGCCGCAACGGCAATAACGGCCGCACCGAAAAGAGAGAGAAAGGAGAGTTTTCCAGGGGTCAAGGCAGATCAACTCCATACGTTCGACAAGGGCCTTGCGATAGACATGAGCGACCCGGCCAAAACATGGCGGCATGGACATCCGGGCCATGATTTCACCAACATGAGAAATCTATCATTCAATCATATTTTCAGATGCTTAAATATTGATTTTATTTGTCATTCGCGCGTTGACCCCGCTTCAATCCGCAGCTGCTAGAGGCCGCTCCGCATTCGTTAACAGCGGAGAATATAGTGTTTCTCGAAGGTATTTTCGGTGGCGGAAGCCAGTCCAGCTCACCGAGCCAATCATCGCCATCGTCCGGTTCTTCCGATGCGACGGACAACGAAACGACGACTGGTGAAAACAACACGGCACCATCAAGCGGCAGCCAGTCCGACACAGTCGAAAACTACTCGCCGGAAGAAACCGATGACGGCACCTATGGCCCGACGCCGCCTGCCGAAGCGGGAACGGACGAGCCGGTAGACGAGAGCGCCTCTCAGCCTGTGGACGAGACCGAGACCGCCGAGGCGCCCTATGCGGCAGACGGCGATGTTCCACCAGATGAAGCCGTCGCCGAGCACTCCACCTCTGATGAAGCTTCGGCATCGACCGAGGACGATAGCATATCGGGCAGCGAGCCGGATGCGGATTCATCTGCCGGCCAGGCGGACGGTTCAGCATCAACAAGCGCGCTCCCGGCAGGTTCGGGTGTCCGGGATTTCGTCGCCCCGCTGCTGGCCGATCTTCAGGCGATCAGCCAACGTTCGTCTGCGAAGGCCAATGAGGACGTCTCGGCCGGCCAGCGGCGCGCTGCGGCCAATGTACATGACCAGATGATCATGCAGATGCTCGACCAGATCTCGGCAACGGACACCGGCGCTTCGTCGACGCAGCTGTTCAAAAGCAAGGAAGCCGAACAAACGCAATCCCTGCCCGCCCGCTGGTACGCCGAAGCCTGACCGACACGATCGGGATCGGGCCGAAGCAAGGGGCGCAGCATCTGCGCCCCTTTTGCTATCCGCAAATGCAGTCGATGTCTGCCATCGGCCCATTGCGGACATCTCACCATCGACCCTTCTACGCGGCACACGGACATCGAGGCATTCCTAAGGTTAGCGATCACCATAATATCGGGAACCGCTCCGCAAGATCAGCTAGCGATAATTTTTATTGGCGTTCAATCAATAGGATGAGTCCTATCGCGACACGCGCCATGTTGCGAATCGCACAACGCAACGCTAGCTCTTGTATACCGATGCGGGCGAACTCCTGGGTCTTCAACCAGATTGTCTGTAAACCACAGACTAGCCCCTTCGGTCGCGCTCTCAGCTCTTCTTAAACCTCGGAACCGAGTTCCATCTACTCAGCTTGCGCTTATCATAGCAGCTACCCGTGATGTCCGGCCATCCGGTCAGCTCAAACGCGAGGCGGGTCAAACGCTTCTTCGTGTCGCTGATCTCTTCCAGCTCGTGTCGACCATTTCTGTAAGCTGCCAGCGCTCCCAGAGTGCAGTCCAAAAGCTGCAGCATAGGCTCACGCTCCGAACTGCGCGGCTGCACAATTTTCACCACGCCCGGCTTACCGCACAAACGCTTACCTACGAAGTTCAGCGCCCCAATCTGGTCTTTCAGTTGTGCCGTGCAGTTGCCATCGTCCGGATGAATATGGATATCTGCTTCATGGCCATAGTACGCGACTGGCCGATGCAACAGGAGCTGAAAGAAACTCTTGCTGACCGTATCGATTTTCCGGCGCGGCCCGGACAGCTTGTGATCGTATTCGTCCATTCGGGCAAACTTGATATGGAAATGCAGTCGGTTTTCCTCAATTAGATCAAACAACAATCGGATGTAGGCCTCATGGACAACGCCATTTCTTGACTTGGCGTTCTTCCATTTCACCTCACCCTGTTTCCCGTATTTCTCACGGATAGTGGTCATCTTTCCCAAAATATGCGGGATCGCCTCTTGAGCCACGGCAATGCCAGCGACGGCCATGTAAGCGTCGTCGCTCTGACTACTTTCATCACAGAAGTAGAGCAGTTGCTTACGCGGCTTTGCCTCAGTGACGGGCTCGGCAGGCTTAGGTGACAGCAATGAGATGGCAGTTGCTCCGGCGATTCATCTGATCCGGAATATACAGACCAATGGTTGTTACGAAAAATTTTTCGCGTCGATGCGCACAGATAAAAGGTTATTTGTGCTTGTTATGTTCTAATTTGGTCCGAAATCCTCCCGCAAATGCCTACAGGTATATAAGGTGTGTGCGGCTTCCTTCAGGTCGTCCACCCAAGCCGTAGTGCGATCGGATGCCTCGTCGCATCTTATCGATGCCCGGCCACGGAAACAAACTGTCTGGCTGCGGACCCAAATCGGACGATTCGTCTTCCTGCGCAAATGACCGCTTTTGGCGCCTTGCGGACATCTACTTCTGGATGAATTTACGATCGAACCCGCCAGCGCCGCAGCGCTCACGACTAGTGACGTTCGTCACGTAATTCCGCATCCACCGCCCCCTTCCCGCTTGCTTTGGCGCCGAGCCTGTGGCATCAGGCGCGCTCTCAAAAAGGGCGAGGCAGCGGCTTCGCCCTTATCGCGTCCGGGAGCGTCCCGGCTCAATCATTTTTGCAGACCACAAGGAGCACGGCCATGGCACGGGCGCTCGGGCTTGATTTCGGCACGACCAATACCGTTCTGGCGCTGGCAGACAGCGGCAGCACTACCCATTCGATGCAGTTTTCGAGCAGCGCAGGCGAGACGGACTCGATGCGCACGGCGCTCTCCTTCATGAAGGATGCACAGCTCGGCGCTCAGGCACTAAAGGTCGAGGCCGGACAGGCGGCCATCCGCCAGTTCATAGACAATCCGGGTGACGCCCGTTTCCTGCAGTCGATCAAGACCTTTGCCGCAAGCCCGATCTTCCAGGGTACGCTGGTCTTTGCCCGTCGCCACACATTCGAAGATCTGATGGAGGTCTTCCTCAAGCGGTTGAAGACTTATGCGGACGGGCACTGGCCCGCCGAAGTCTCGCGCCTTGTCGCTGGCCGGCCGGTGCATTTTGCCGGCGCCAGCCCGGACGAGAAGCTTGCGACGGATCGCTATAACGAAGCGCTGACACGGCTCGGTTTTCCCGAGATCCATTATGTTTATGAACCTGTCGCAGCCGCCTATTACTTCGCCCAGACGCTGAAGACCGATGCCAATGTTCTGGTCGCCGACTTCGGCGGCGGCACGACGGACTATTCGCTGATCCGCTTCGAACGCGTGGCCGGCAAGCTGACGGCCAAGCCGATCGGCCATTCCGGCGTGGGCATTGCAGGCGACCATTTCGATGCGAAGATGATCGAACATCTGGTGGCCCCGGAAATCGGCAAAGGCACGTTCTTCAAGAGTTTCGACAAGCTCTTGGAAGTACCATCGAACTACTACGCCAATTTTGCGCGCTGGAACCAGCTGTCGATCTTCAAGACGACCCGCGAGTTCAACGACCTGAAATCGCTGGTGCGCTCGGCGATAGACCCGGACAAGCTGGAACTGTTCATCGAACTGGTCGAGCATGACGAAGGCTATCCGCTCTATCAGGCGATCTCGGCCACCAAGATGGCGCTTTCTTCCGCGGAAGAAGCCGAGTTCAATTTCGCACCGCTCGGCAAGGCCGGCACGACGATGGTCAAACGTGCGAATTTCGAGACCTGGATCGCAGACGATCTGGCAAAGATCGAAGGTGCATTGGACGATGTGCTGACCAAGACGAATACCGCACCGGCCGAAGTCGACAAGGTGTTCCTCACCGGCGGCACTTCCTTCGTTCCCGCAGTGCGCCAGATCTTTACCCGGCGTTTCGACGCATCGAAGATCGAAAGCGGCGGAGAGCTTCTGTCGATCGCTCATGGTCTGGCTCTGATCGGAGAGAGCGAGAATGTCGGTGAATGGGCGGCTTAAGGCTTTCCCACGAAGTTCGGCTTCGTTAAGGTGAAAGCATGAACGCCGCCTCAGATCTCAATCCGGCCGAGCTTGCCGCGCTTCTGCATTTTTATGCGGATGCCGGCGTGGAATGGCTCGTCGACGACGAACCGGTCGATCGGATTGCTCAGTTCGAGGCGCAGAAGGCCGCAAGGGCTCAGGCAAAGGCCCCGGCAAGTGCGCGGGAGCACAGTCCGCAGGACGGCGCATCTTCGGCTTCGAATGGTGGGAGTGCGCCCTCGCGGCGGCCGGGTGCGACCGCCCCTCCCCCGGCAACCACGGCACCGGTCTCCGTGCCGGCCGGACAGGCGGTGGAAGCTGCACGTTTGGCGGCGGGCGCTGCCGGTTCAATGGCTGAGCTGAAGGCGGCGATCGAGACATTCCACGGCTGCAACCTGAAGAACAGCGCCCGCTCAACTGTGTTTGCCAGCGGCGATCCGTCTTCCGGGATCGCGATTATCGGGCCGATGCCGAATGCGGACGATGATCGCGATGGTGCCCCCTTCTCCGGTCGGGCCGGAGATCTTCTCGCGCGGATGCTTGCAGCAATCGGCCTTTCGCGCGACGGCGTGCTGATGACCAACATCATTCCCTGGCGCCCACCGGGCAACAGAATGCCGTCGGCGGCCGAGATGGATATCTGCCAGCCTTTTATCGAGCGCCAGATCGTGCTTGCCCGACCGAAGGCGCTGCTGCTGCTCGGCAATTTCCCGGCCCGCTTCTTCATAGGCGGCAACGGCACGATCCACACGATGCGTGGAAAGTGGCAGACCGTGAGCTTTGCAGGGATGGAAATCCCTGCGCTTGCGACATTTCACCCGCAGGAGCTTCTTGCCGCCCCCGCCAACAAAGCCCTGACCTGGCAAGATCTGCTGGCCTTTCGACACGGTCTTCAATAGCCGGAATTGCACATATTTCGTGCAATCAACCTGACGAAATGCAAATTATTACCATTATATGAAGCAACCCATGCGAGAAACGCATGGCAGCGTGGCGTTCTGCCACATTGCTGAATCAGAGCATTTTAAGCAATATTAGTAATGTCTTGGGAGGAACCCAGACAAAGGACCACGGTAATGACCAGCCGCTTTCGCCCAATACATTCGGGCTTTGAAACACTCCGCGCCGCAGGCGTCGGCCCGCGCTCGACGCAGGGCTACCATCGCTTCGGCTCGGCAACCAACGAGCAGATCACATCGCGCGCCATGGTGCGTCCGGGCGGCATTTCGCGCCCCTCGGCCATGTTTGCCGATTTTCGCGAACGTTGAGGAGGATGTGCGATGAGATCGATATTCAGTCCTCTTCGCACTCTCCGTGAAAATTTGCGTCAGATAAACGCCGCCGTAAACGCATCTCGCGAATTTTCCGAGGCAAGCAGAACTCGGGGCGAGGCGATCGGTTCCGTCAGTCCGCTTTCCGGCATCCCGCTCTGATTTTCCCTTCCCTTATCCTCATGCACCCGGCGGAGAGGCTTTGCGCGCAGCCCTGCGCTCCAGCCCAAGCTGGTGTTCGCGGTAGATGATGAAGATGCCGGCCGAGACGGTGATTGCGGTACCGATCAAGGTATTGATCGCCGGGATATCACCGAACAGCGTGTAGGCAATCGCAATTCCCAGAATGATGGACGTGTATTCGAACGGCGCGATCGTCGAGACGTCCGCGTGCCGATAGCTTTCCGTCAGCAGGATCTGTCCCAGCCCTCCGAAAAATCCCGAGGCGATCAGGCATAGGCGCGCGTAACCACTCAGAGAAGACCAGCCGAAGGGCAGGCTGATGATCGAGAAGATCGCCGCGGTCAGCGAGAAATAGAGCACGATTGTTGCGGTCTTTTCCGTCTGAACGAGTTGGCGTACCTGGATCATCGCAAAGCCGCCCATGACGGCGCCCAAGAGCACTGCAACCGCGCCCATTGCCTGCTCTGACCCCATGCCACCACCACTGAACATGGTCATCTTGGGCCATGAAATGATCACAACGCCGACCATGCCGATAGCAACCGCGGTCCAGCGATAGAGCCTTACGGTCTCCTTGAGAAATATCGCGGCAAAGACGACGGCGATCAGCGGCATCGAATAACCGAGTGCTATTGCATCGGGCATTGGCAAATGCACCAGGCCATAAAAGCCGCATATCATGCCCATAATGCCGAGCACGCCGCGCTTGAGATGACCCGACAGGCTATTGGTGTGGAAGGCGTGAAACAATTCCCGGCGAAAAGCCAGATATCCCATGATCGGAACAAGCGCGAAAGCCGATCTGTAGAAGGTGACTTGCCCAGCAGGGAGATCCGGCCCGGCTGCCTTGATGCAGGTCTGCATCATCACGAATACGACAACAGACAATACTTTCAGCATAATCCCGTGCAGGGGATTTCGGGCATCGGGGGCCATAAGGGAACTCATTGGGGTTCAGGCCTTGGGCCTTGATCCGGAAATAGGCGGGGTGGATTCGCAAGGACATTAACGCAAAAGTGGAGCGCCGTGTGTGAAAATTGACGAAAGTTCGCCAGTGCGCCAATCGACGCAGCCGACAATCGGATTTGCGATCTTTTGCCTACAGCTCCGAAATAGCACTGTATGAAAATCGATCACTATACTGACAGTGCGACACTTTATTTTAGCCGCGGTTCAACAATCGTTTAGCATTGAATGTAAATATGCCCGCGGCGTGGGGGCCAAACCAGTCTTTTCGGGGACAGGTCTCACGTCGTCACGTCCAGTCGTTAAGCCGTTTCAGGAAACATCATGCGAACAGATACGGGCCAGATCGTGCATCTGGCGGATTACCGCCCCACTGACTTTGTTCTGGAACGGGTCGACCTGACGTTCGAACTCGATCCGACCAATACAAAGATCGAGGCCCGATTGATCTTCCATCGGCGCGAAGGCGTCGACGCATCGCTGCCGCTGGTCCTGGATGGTGACGAACTTAAGCTTTCCGGCCTGCTGTTTGACCAGAAGGAAATGTCGGCAAGCCAGTATGACGCGACGCCGGAAAGCCTGACGATCCGCGACCTGCCGGCGGAAAGCCCGTTCGAGCTTACGATCACTACCTATATCAATCCGGAAGCCAATACCCAGCTGATGGGTCTTTACCGGACCAACGGCGTCTATTGCACCCAGTGCGAGGCCGAGGGCTTTCGCCGCATCACCTATTTCCCCGACCGTCCGGATGTTCTGGCGCCGTACACAATCACGATCATCGGTGACAAGGCAGCCAACCCGGTCATGCTGTCGAACGGCAATTTCCTTGGCGGCGCCGGTTATGACGAGGGCCGCTCGTTTGCCGCCTGGTTCGATCCGCATCCCAAGCCCGCCTATCTCTTCGCGCTGGTCGCAGGCGATCTCGGCGTCATCGAAGACACGTTCGAAACGATGTCCGGCCGCGAAGTGGCGCTGAAGATCTATGTCGAGCACGGCAAGGAGCCGCGTGCGGCCTATGCCATGGATGCGCTGAAGCGCTCGATGAAGTGGGACGAAGAGCATTTCGGCCGCGAATACGATCTGAACATATTCCAGATCGTCGCCGTCTCCGATTTCAACATGGGGGCGATGGAGAACAAGGGTCTCAACGTCTTCAACGACAAATACGTGCTGGCCGACCCGGAAACCGCCACCGACCAGGATTATGCGAATATCGAGCGCATAATCGCGCATGAATATTTTCACAACTGGACCGGCAACCGCATCACCTGCCGCGACTGGTTCCAGCTTTGCCTGAAGGAAGGCCTCACGGTCTATCGCGACCAGGAATTCTCCTCCGACATGCGCTCGCGCCCGGTCAAACGGATTGCCGACGTGCGTCATCTGAAGTCCGATCAGTTTCCGGAGGATGGAGGCCCGCTGGCGCATCCGCCGCGCCCGGACAGCTATCGCGAGATCAACAACTTCTACACGATGACGATCTACGAGAAGGGTGCCGAGATCACCGGGATGATCGCGACCATTCTTGGACGCGACAACTTCCGCAAAGGCATGGACCTCTATTTCGAGCGCCATGACGGACAGGCCGTCACCGTCGAGGATTATGTAAAATGCTTCGAGGATGCGAGCGGTCGCGACCTCAGCCAGTTCTTCCGTTGGTATGTTCAGGCCGGCACGCCGTTGGTTTCCGCCTCAGGCGCCTATGACGCTGCCGCCGGCACGTTCACGCTGTCGCTCGAGCAGACGACACCGGCCACACCCGGCCAGCCGAACAAGGAGCCGCTGCATATCCCGCTCTCCTTCGCGCTGATCCTCGATAATGGTTCGATTGCCGAACCGACATCGGTCACCGGCGGCGAAATAACGGGCGACGTGCTGCACCTGACGGAGCGCAGCCAGAGCTTCACATTCTCGGGCGTCTCGTCCCGGCCGGTGGTGTCGCTCAACCGGTCCTTCTCGGCACCGGTCAATCTGGTATTCGAACAGTCGCTGGAAGACCTCGTCCATATCGCCCGCCATGACAGCGACCTTTTCTCGCGCTGGCAGGCTCTGACCGACCTTGCCATGCCGAACCTGGCGCAGGCCGCCCGCGATGCGCGCGACGGCAAGGATGTGACCTGCGATCCGGCTTTTGTTGCCGCTCTTCTGGAATGCGCCGGCGATGCATCGCTGGAGCCCGCCTTCCGGGCGCAGGCGCTGAACCTGCCGAGCGAGGCCGACATTGCTCGCGCGCTCGGTGGCAATAACGATCCCGATGCGATCCATGCCGGCCGCAAGGCCGTGCATGAGGCGATCGCCAAGGCTGGAGAGGAAGTCTTCGTCCGCCTTTATAACGAGATGAAGGTCGAAGGCGCCTATTCGCCGAAAGCCGGGGATGCCGGCAAGCGTTCGCTCCGCGGCGTTGCCCTCTCCTATCTCATGTATGCTGAAAACAGGCCGCAGCGCGCCGCCGAAGCATTTGCCGCTGCCGACAACATGACGGACCTTGCGCAATCACTGACGCTGCTTGCGCATCGCTTCCCGGATGCTTCGGAAGCAACGGCTGCTCTCGCCAGCTTCCTCACCCGCTTCGACGGCAATCCGCTGGTCATCGACAAGTGGTTCTCGATCCAGGCGACGATCCCCGGCGTCGATGCGCTCGAACGGGTCAAGGCGCTGATGGAAAATCCGCGTTTCAACCCAGGCAATCCGAACCGCGTCCGTTCGCTTGTCGGCACGTTCGCCTTCGGCAACCCGACCGGCTTCAACCGCGTCGACGGCAAGGGATATGATTTCCTCGCGGACCAGATCCTTGCGATCGACCCGAAGAACCCGCAGCTCGCCGCACGCATCCTCACCTCGATGCGCTCGTGGCGTTCGCTTGAGCCTGTCCGTGCCGAACAGGCACGGCTGGCGCTTTCGAAGATCGCCAAGGCAGCCGGCCTTTCGACGGATGTCAGCGACATCGTCGGACGCATGCTGAAGGACTGATAGCCTTGGTGACCCGCAGCACTTTAAGCGCTGCGGGTCACATTTAAGCGCCTGCCACATTTTTGGCCGCGATTGACACATTTTGAAACACTTTGCTTGACGCGCCCTGAAATCTCGCATCCGGATTTCGACTGAAGCCGCAGCTGATTTGCGCCACATAAACCTGCAAATTCTAGCATTTTTCAAATAGTTAACAAAATATTACCAACCCTCTGGACACGAAGAATCACTCTATGATTCATTAGGGTAGATTCGGACGGGCGGCGTACCGGATCATCACGAGGGACTAGATGAATACGGTATCGGACGTGCAGCGGGAAACCGCGGCCGGCGCTTGGCTGCGCCCTAAATTTCCGAAGGTTTCGGGCCTGCAGAAAGCGCTTTCGAAAGACAGCAATTTCGCGGTCAAGCCGATCGCACGTCAAACGCCGAAGGTGGAACTGGTGCTTAAGCGATCCATTCCCCTTCTCATCATCGCATTCCTTATGGTCGTGGCAGCGTCGCGCATTCTCGGCATCATGGGCGAGAACAGCCGTATGGAAGATGCCGCCCGGCAATCGACTGCGCTGATGGCAGCAACCACCCAGGCGATTTTCACCGGCCAGGAAACCCTTTTCGCCCAGGCCAACCGCGCTGCCGCCGAAGCACGGCTTTCATCCTATCTCTCTTCCGATCCACAGCCGCATGGTTCCTTCACGCTGTTCATCGACAAGTCCGGTGTCGTTTTCGGTGGCTCGAAAGGAGCCTCTTCCGCCTATATCGGCCGCCGCCTTGCTTCGCTTCTGCCCGAGACCGCAACACTTCGGCGCTTCGGCGGCGTGATCGAGACCTATCTCGGCGACATTCCGCACTATGCTGCCATTCAGCCGATCGGTGATGACGGCGCTCTGATCGTCTCGGCGCATTCGCTCGACACCACGAACAATTTCCTGCGTGGCGAGATCTCGCTCAACGTCACTCTCTTTACCGGCATTTCCGCCATTCTTCTCGTCATCCTTTATGCCTATTACACGCAGGTTAGGCGTGCGCACGACGCCGACGAGATCTTTGCTGAATCCAATCTACGGATCGAAGCCGCATTGTCTCATGGGCGTTGCGGACTTTGGGATTTCGATGTTGCCAATCGCAGGCTCTTCTGGTCCGGTTCGATGTACGAAATGCTTGGCCTGCCTGCTGCCGGCAGCATCATCTCGTTTTCCGATGCCGCAAGGATGATGCATCCGTCGGACGGTAATATCTACGCTCTCGCGCGTGCCATCGGCCGCGGCAATGCCAAGCAGGTCGACCAGGTATTCCGCATGCGCCACGCGGCGGGACATTATGTCTGGATGCGCGCACGGGCACAGGTCATTCGCAACGCTTCCGGTCGTATCCACGTGATCGGCATCGCCATGGACGTCACCGAACAGCACCGTCTGGCACAACGTTATGCCGAGGCCGATCAGCGCCTCGCTGACGCGATCGAATGCACGTCCGAAGCCTTCGTGCTGTGGGACAAGAACGACCGTCTCGTGATGTGCAACACCCACTTCCAGCAAGCTTACGGATTGCCTGAAAGTGTGCTGGTGCCGGGAACCGAGCGTACTACGGTCAATGCAGCAGCGGCACGGCCGGTGATCGAGCGTCGCATCGCAGATGCGGATGGCAGCGGTTTCTCCCGCACCACCGAGGTTCAGCTTGCCGACGAACGCTGGCTGCAGATCAACGAGCGCCGCACCCGGGACGGCGGCACGGTTTCGGTCGGCACCGATATCACGCTTCTCAAGCGTCACCAGGATCGCCTGCGCCACAGCGAGCGCCGCCTGATGGCAACGATTGGGGATCTTTCAGCCTCGCAAAAGACGCTGGAAAAGCAGAAAGCAGAACTCTCCGTCGCCAATGCCAATTATCAGGCGGAAAAGGAACGCGCGGAGGCCGCCAATCAGGCGAAGTCCGAATTCCTCGCCAATATGAGCCACGAGCTGCGCACGCCGCTCAACGCCATTCTCGGCTTCTCCGAAATCCTGATGAACGGCATGTTCGGCCCGCTCGGCTCGCCGAAATACGGCGAATATTCCAAGGACATTCACGACAGCGGCAAGCACCTCCTGAACGTCATCAACGACATTCTCGACATGTCGAAGATCGAAGCCGGCCACATGCGCATCCAGGCGGACAAGATCGATCTCGTGCCCCTGGTCGAAGAGAGCCTGCGCCTGACCTCTATCTCCGCCCAGGACAAGCAGATCACGATCCATCAACGGCTACCCGAAGTACTCGACATGGTCGGTGATAGACGCGCGCTGAAGCAGGTGATGCTCAATCTCCTCTCCAACGCCGTTAAATTCACCGACGAAGGCGGCAGTATCGAGTTGCGCGCTCACCGAATGGAAAAAGGCCTGATGCTGACGATCGCCGACAGCGGCATCGGGATCCCCAAGGATGCAATGCCGAAGATCGGCCAGCCCTTCGAACAGGTGCAGAGTCAGTATGCCAAGAGCAAGGGCGGTTCGGGCCTCGGGCTTGCCATCTCCCGCTCGCTGGTGGCGCTGCATGGCGGCAGGATGCGTATCCGCTCGAAATGCGGCAAAGGCACCGCCGTGTCGCTGTTCATTCCCGACCGGCCTTTCGTGGAAGCACGGAAAAGGGCGGCGTAAGGCGATCACAACTGACCTTCGCCGCATTCACCTTGGCGAAAGCCCCTCACCCTACCTCACCTTTTCATAACCCGTTCAAACACTCCCCGGACCTCACCCGATAACCGCTTCACCTCTCCCTCCAGCGTCAAGAGATCGGGGCAGTCTCCTGCGCGGCAGATCCGCTCGACAAGGCCCGTGGGTGCATCCTTGGCATCGAAAGGACCATCCACGCAGAGGCGGATGATCTGCGAGAGTTCGGTGAACAGACGCAAGGCTTCAAGGCATGTATCGAGATCGGCGCGTTCAGGCAGGTCTTCGCCCAGTGCCTTCAGTGCTTGCGCAGTCGACAGGCCATAGGTGTCGACCAGTAGATCCTTGCTCCCTGCCCGCGTCGGCGCGATCAGCCGCAGGTATTGGGCGATGAACTCAATATCGATCAATCCGCCAGGAATGAGCTTGAAGTCCCAGATATCGCGCGGCGGCTTCTCTTCCGCGATCAGCGCCCGCATCTCGGCCACGTCCGTCGTGATCTTCTTCACGTCCGGCTTGGTCGCCAGAACCTCGCTTATGATCGCCTTTGCCTCATTACCAAGGCTCTCGTCGCCACAGACGATGCGTGCGCGGGTGAGCGCCATATGCTCCCAGGTCCAGGCCTCTTCTCGCTGATATTTGCCGAAAGCGATGATGCGGGAGGCGACTGGCCCCTTGTTGCCGGAGGGGCGCAGGCGCAGGTCGACCTCGAAGACAACACCCTCCGCCATCGGCGCGGAAAGGGCCGCGATCAATCTCTGCGTCAGTCGGGTGAAATAGCGCTGGGCGTCGAGCGGCTTCGGACCAAGGCTTTCGAAAGCCTCGCTGTCATAGTCATAGAGCAGGATGAGATCGACATCCGATCCGGCCGTCAGCTCGAACGAGCCGAGCTTGCCCATGCCCATCACGGCCACCCGGCCGCCCGGATAGGTGCCATGCGCGGTCTCGATCTCGCCTTTCACCGCTGTCAGCGCAGCATCGATCAACAGATCTGCCAGATGAGTGAAGGCGCGGCCGGCATCGTCGCCGGAGATCGCTGCGGTGAGCAACCTGATACCGATCAGGAAACGCTGCTCGGCGGCAAAGATGCGCAACCGATCCAGCCTGTCCTCGTAGTGGCGCGAGCCCGAGAGAAACGTGTCCAGCCGCTTCGACAGATAGTCGCGCGTCGGCACTTCCGACATCAGGCCGGGATCGAGCATGCCATCGAAGACATGCGGCTTCGAGGCGATGATATCGGCGAGGCGCGGAGCAGACGCCATGATGGTGACGATGAGGGAGAGAAGCGGTGGGTTCTTGCCGATCAGCGAGAAAAGCTGGATGCCAGCCGGCAGCGCCTTCAAAAAGCTGTCGAACCGCAGCAGCGCCTCGTCGGCACGCCGGCTCTCGCCAAAGGCCTTGAGCAAAGCCGGCATCATCTCCGTCAGCCGCTCGCGCGCCTCGACGGATTGCGTCGCGCGATAACGACCGGAATGCCAGGTGCGGATCATCCGCGACATGTCGGCGGGCCGCTCATAGCCGAGTTCAGCCAGCGTCTTCAGCGTATCGGGATCGTCCTTCTGGCCGGTGAAAACAAGATTACCTTCGCCCCCTGAAAGCCCCTCCTCCTGCTCGAACAGCCGGGAATAACGTCTCTCGACCGTCTTCAGGGTGCTTTCCAGCCGCGCGGAAAAGGCTGCGACATCGGCAAAGCCGAGCATGAAGGCGATGCGCTTTAGTTCCGCATTGCTGTCCGGCAGGCGATGTGTCTGCTCGTCATGCACCATCTGGATGCGATGCTCGACATCGCGCAAGAACCAGTAGGCCTCGGTCAGCGCCGTGGCGATCTCCGGCTTGATCCACTTGGCCTCAGCCAGCGCTCCAAGCGCGACTTCCGTCTCGCGCGTCCGCAAGGCCGGCATGCGGCCGCCGGCGATCAATTGCTGGGTCTGGGCAAAAAACTCGATCTCGCGGATGCCGCCGCGGCCGAGCTTGACGTCGTGGCCCTTTACCGCAATCGCGCCATGCCCCTTATGAACATGGATCTGCCGCTTGATCGAATGGATATCGGCGATCGCCGCATAATCGAGATATTTGCGGAAGACGAAGGGCGTCAGCAGCTTGAGGAAATTATCCCCCGCTGCGATGTCGCCCGCCACCGGACGCGCCTTGATATACGCCGCCCGCTCCCAGTTCTGCCCCCTGCCCTCGTAATAGATCAACGCCGCATCCATGGAGACGGCAAGCGGCGTCGAGCCGGGATCCGGCCGCAGCCTCAGGTCGGTTCGGAAAACATAGCCGTCGGCGGTACGGTCCTGCAGGATGCGGATCAGCCGGCGCATCATCCGGCCATAGATCTCCGACGCATCGAACGGATCGGCAAGAATGCCCACCTCCGGATCGAAGAAAACGACGATATCGATATCGGAGGAATAGTTGAGTTCGCGCCCGCCGAGCTTGCCCATACCGAGCACGATCAGCCCCGAGCCGCGGCTCGGCTCTGCCGGATCGACAAGCTTGAGCTTGCCGCTTTCATGGGTCGCGAGCAGGAGATGGTCGACCGCGGAGGCGACGGAGGCTTGCGCAAATTCGCTCAGCCAGCATGTCGTCTCCTTCGCCGTGAAGATGCGGGCAAGATCGGCCAGCGCCAGGATGAAGCTGAAGGCGCGCTTGGCCGACCGAAGCACGGTCATGACCTCGCCCTCGGACGGGATTTTTCCGTCAACCGGCCGCCAGGCATTCCGCGCCTTGTCGATGAGGGAAGACAGCGCCGGCTCTACCGGCTCGCCGATAGCCTGCGCCAGAAATGAGGGAGATACCGAAGCCGTGTCGCGCAGATAGGGCGACAGGCTGAATGCCGCGACGAGAAAATCCTTCAGCGCGCCGCCTTCTTTCAACATTTGCGCAACGGAAGCCTCGGATTGTCCAATATCTTTCAGCGCCGCCAGAGCAGTCTTAGCTTCCGCCTGAGATAGGGGACGGATGACATCCGCTGATACGGTATCGAGCCGTTTTACGCTTTTCATGCCGTTTCCTCCCTCATGCAGCTTTTAGTTTGCGCAGACGGAGAAGACAAACTGGAATGAGGGGAAACCACAACCCATGAACGATTGCGGTTTATCAAGTGACGCAATCTAATTAGGGCGCTATCTATTTGGAGACTTTCGTACTCCATGCCTTAGCGGGTTGCTTCCCGCTCTTCGGTTGCGTGGAGTCATCCGAATTGCCTTGCGCTCCCGCGTACACCCTCGGGAGAAACCATGAATTCCTCAGACATCGCGCTTCTTGCGACAGCGCTCGGCAGCGTGATTTTCCTCGTCGTGCTGATCGTATCGCGCATCCGGCTGCATCCGCTCCTGGCGCTGATCATCACCTCCATCGGCGTCGGCCTTGTCACCGGCATGCCGGGCGAAAAGCTGATCAAGTCGATCGAGGCCGGTGCCGGCCACACGCTCGGCGCTGTCGGCCTCGTCGTGGCGCTCGGCGCCATGCTCGGCCGCATCCTGGCCGCCGGCGGCGTGACTGAAAGCATTGCCAATCTCATCATCACCAGAACCTCCACCCGCATGCTGCCTTGGGCGATGGCGGGTGCCGCCTTCGTCATCGGCATTCCGATGTTCTTCGAAGTCGGCCTTGTCGTGCTCCTGCCGCTGATCTTCAGCGTCGCGCGCAAGCTCGACGAGACCGGGAGCATCAAGGGTTCACCTTACGTCTATGTCGGTGTGCCGGTCATTGCCGCACTTGCGTCGATGCACGGCATGGTGCCGCCGCATCCCGGCCCGCTGACGGCAATCGCCTCGCTCAACGCCAATATCGGCGCGACCATGCTCTACGGTTTCATCGCCGCCATTCCGGCAATCATTCTCGGCGGAACGGTCTATGGCGCGATCGTCACCCCGCGCCTCAAGGTCAAGCCGGATCAAGGTCTTATCGACCAGTTCTCGCAGGACGCTGCGGAAGGCGCCGCGACCGGCAAGGCACCGCCCAGCCTTGGTCTCAGTCTGCTGACGGCGCTTCTACCGGCGCTGCTGATGCTGTTCCACGCGATTGCCGAACTGGTTCTGCCAAAGGGTTCGGCACTGCTGTCGACCACCGATTTCCTCGGCGATCCGGGCATCGCCATGCTGGTCGGCGTGCTGTTTGCTGCCTGGACATTGATCATCGGCCGCGGCGGCAACAGCGAGCTTCTGCGCACGCAGCTTTCCGCCAGCGTCAAGCCGATCGCCAATGTTCTGCTGATCATCGCAGGTGGCGGGGCGTTCCAGCATGTTCTGGGAGATGCGAAAGTCGGGGATGCGATCATGCATCTGAGCCAGCAGTTCTCGCTCTCGCCGCTGCTTCTCGGCTGGATCATCTCGATGCTGCTCTCGGTCTCGACCGGTTCCGCAACTGTCGGCATCGTCGGTGCGTCGGGCCTGCTCGCTCCGCTCGTCGGACATGACCCGTCGCTCAATGCCTCGCTCCTGGCGCTCTCAGTCGGCTGCGGCTCGCTGTTCTTCAACTATGCCAACCATGCAGGTTTCTGGCTGGTGAAGGAATCCTTCGGCATGACGATGGGTGAAGCAACAGCAACCATCTCGATCATCCAGTCGATCGTCTCGGTGGTCGGGCTTGTGATGGTGCTACTGATGAACCTAGCGCCGCCGCTGGTGTGAGGCAGTGCAGTTTTTTCTGAACCGCTTGGTCACCGCGCGAGACTGCCCCTCATCCGCCTGCCGGCACCTTCTCCCCGTAATTACGGGGAGAAGGACGCAAGCCGCACTCTCCTCGCCTCAATCGAGGCACGTCCCCTCGCCCCGTTTACGGGGAGAGGGTTAGGGTGAGGGGCAGACGCCACAAGGCGCCTCACTTTACCCCTTTCACCACCGGAAACACCATCGTCACCGTCAGGCCCGGAGCCTCCGTCTTCGCCTCATCGGTAGCGGACAATTCCAGCCTGCCGCCATGCAGCTCCATCACCGCCTCGACCAGCGACAGGCCAAGGCCTGTTCCCGGCTTGGAACGGCTGGCATCCAACCGGAAGAAACGCTTCGTCACCTCGCCACGCTTGTCGGCAGGTACGCCCGGACCGTTGTCGCTGACGGCCAGTCTCACCTCGCCGTTCTCGGACGAAAGCCTGACCTCTATCACCGGCGTCTCGGTGCCTTCGCTGGCATATTTGATCGCGTTGTCGAGCAGATTGAACATCGCCTGGCCGATCAGTTCGCGGTTGCCGTTGACGGAGATGCCTGGGTTGATCCCGGTGATCAGTGTTATGCCCGCCTCTTCCGCAACAGGCTCGTAAAGCTCGGCGCTGTCGGCGGAAACGGCAGAGAGATCGACGCTCGACATCTCCGCCGCGATCGATCCGGCCTCAACACGGGAGATCATCAGCAGCGCGTTGAAGGTACGGATCAACTGGTCGGATTCGGCAATGATGCCTTCAAGCGCCGCCCGCCGCGCATCTTCATCATCCTCCCCCAGGGCGTCAGCCGCCTTGTTGCGTAGGCGCGTCAACGGCGTCTTCAGGTCATGGGCGATATTATCGGAGACCTGACGCAGGCCTTCGTTCAGCTTTTCGATCCGGCCGAGCATGGCGTTGAGCGATCCCGACAGTCGGTCGAACTCGTCACCGGAGCGGCCGACGGGAAGTCGCTGAGACAGGTCGCCGGCCATGATCTTCTGGCTCGCAGCCGACATGCGGTCGATGCGCTTCAGCGCATTGCGGCCGATACCGAACCAGATGACCAGTGCGCCCAGTCCCATGATCGCCAGCGCCACCATCAGCGCCTGCCGCACGATATAACGGAAACGGCTCGGGTCACCGAGATCGCGACCGATCATCACCCGCAATCCGTTATCGACGCGCAGGACATTGGCGATGGCGAGATGTTTGCGCGAGCCGCCGATCTCGGCATAGGGTTCGTAGGAGAAAGGCATATTCGTCCAGCCTTCCTGGTCGAGCACGCCAGGCTGGACGGAGGAGACATTGCCGGCCAGCATCTCGCCGTTCGGTCCGGCGATGACATAGAGATTTGCGCCCGGCTGGCGGGCGCGGCGCTCCATGATGCGCAGGAGAAGGTTCACCCCGCCGCGTTCATAGGCGCGCTGGATATCGGCGACTTCCTCGGTAATCGTCTGGCGTGTCTGCTGTACCAGCGTCTTTTCCGAAAGCGCCGTCACATAGATGACGAGAAACCCGGCGCAGATCGCGAACAGAAGGATATAGAGCGCCGAAAGCCTCACGGCCGTCGAACGGAACATGAGGCGGGCGCGCTTGGCGATGCGGGAAAGCATTACCCCTCGTCCTTGATCATGTAGCCGGCGCCGCGGATGGTCTTCAACAATGGCTTGTCGAAGTCCTTCTCGATCTTGGAGCGCAGGCGCGAGACATGCACGTCAATGACATTCGTCTGCGGGTCGAAGTGATAGTCCCAGACGTTTTCGAGCAACATGGTGCGGGTCACGACCTGACCGGCATTCTTCATCAGGTATTCGAGCAGGCGGAATTCACGCGGCTGCAGCAGCACATCCTTGCCGGCGCGCTTGACCTCGTGAGAAAGCCGATCGAGCTCCAGATCGCCGACCCGGTAGACCATATCCTGTTCCGGCGTGCCCTTGCGGCGACCGAGCACTTCGACACGCGCCAGAAGCTCGGAAAAGGCGTAGGGTTTCGGAAGGTAATCGTCGCCGCCGGCGCGCAGGCCGGTGACGCGGTCATCCACCTGGCCGAGCGCGGACAGGATCAGCACCGGGGCGTTGACGCCGCGCTTGCGCAATTCGCTGATCACCGACAGGCCATCGCGGCGCGGCAACATGCGGTCGATGACCATCACGTCGTAGGAGTTTTCCGAGCCCATGAACAGGCCGCTTTCACCGTCGCTGGCGTGGTCCACGATGATGCCGGCCTCGCGAAAGGCCTTGGTCATGTAGGCTGCCGCCTCGAGATCGTCTTCGATAACCAGAATCTTCATGTGCGGGACAATAGCCTCGGCGGAAACATTTACACTATCGGAATCTTCTGTCTTTACCGAGGAAAACGACGAGGTCTGCATGCTGGTCTCCGTTACAAGAAGAGCGCCGACGTTTCCGGCGGCGCCCCTTGATGAGTTTGATCCTGCGGTTGGGCCTGGAGGTACCACCCCCGCAGTGTCACTCAGATGGTTTGCGCGGCATCAGCCTTCGTTGATCGGCAACGCGACGAAGCGGCTCGAACCATCGGCCTCGACCTGGAAGAGCGCGCGGGTGCGGCCGTCCTTCTTGGCCTGTTCGAGAACCTTGCCGACATCGGCAGCGCTCTCGACCTTCTTGTTATTGACCGAGATGATCTTCTCGCCGTTCTTCAGGCCGCGAGCAGCAGCTTCACTGTCCGGATCGACATCCGTCACGGAAAGTCCGGAGCCGTCTTCAGCTGGGGCAACGGTGATGCCGAGGCTTGCCAGCGCCTGTTCGCTTGCCGGAGCCGGATCGTCCGGCTGCGTGGGCTCAGCGGAAGCAGCCTCATCGCTTGCCATGTTGCCGAGCGTGACCGGAATGGTCTGCTTCTTGCCGTCGCGCCACAGATCGACATCGACCTTGGTGTTCGGGGCAAAGGCTGCGACGCGGCGAGCAAGATCACGGGCGTCCTTGATCGGCTGACCATTGACCGCCTGAACGACGTCACCCTGCTTGATACCGGCCTTCTGGCCCGGAGAGCCTTCCTGCGGAGCAACGACCAGCGCACCGGAAGCTTCCTTCAGGCCAAGCGAATCGGCGATGTCCTGCGTTACCGGCTGGATCTGCACACCAAGCCAGCCGCGCTCGACCTTGCCGTCCTTCATCAGGTCGGCGATCACGTCCTTGGCGGTGGAGGCAGGGATGGCGAAGGCGATACCGACATTGCCGCCCGATGGCGAGAAGATCGCGGTGTTGATGCCGACGACCTGACCGTTAAGGTCGAAGGTCGGGCCGCCCGAGTTGCCGCGGTTCACTGCAGCGTCGACCTGGATGTAGTCGTCATAAGGACCGGAGCCGATGTCACGGCCACGGGCCGAAACGATACCGGCGGTTACCGTGCCTCCGAGGCCGAACGGGTTACCGACAGCGACGACCCAGTCACCGACGCGAACCTTGCTGTCATCGGCAAAGGAGACATAGGTGAACTTACGGGCCGGCGCATCGACCTTCAGGAGCGCTAGGTCGGTACGGCTGTCCTTGCCGACCAGCTTGGCATCGAGTTCGGTGCCATCGTTCAGCACGACCGTATAGGCCTGTCCATCGGAAACGACGTGGTTGTTGGTGACGATGTAACCGTCTTCGGAAATGAAGAAGCCGGAGCCCTGGGCGGTCGGACGTAGGTGGTGCGGACGATTTGGCCCACCGGGGCCACCGCGCTCTGCGCGGTCACGTGGGCCTGCGCCCGGGCCCGGGCCACCGGGACCACCCTGGCCGCCGAATTCCTTGAAGAAACGCTTCAGCGGATGATCGTCAGGCAGCTGATCGAAGCCACGACCGCCGAAGTTGAAGGAGAAATTGCTGTTGTCGTCGGAGACCGGCTGTGCGTCGGACTGGACGCGAACGGAAACGACTGCGGGGGAAACCGCAGACACGACGTCCGCGAAGCTCGGTGCCTGCGGCGCCGTTACCGAAACCGGAGCAGCAAATGAGGACATGACCTGGCCTGAGATGCCGGTGGACAGCATGACGGCGGCAAGGCCGGCAACGGTCGAGGTCTTCAGCACTGTCTTGAGGGAGGGACGTCCAAACGTCATGGTGAAAGCTACCTTCTTCTCTTCGTCACTCAATCTTGGCCAGGCTGCCGATGGGCAACCCGCCATTGTTCGATGAGACAGATATAGGCGCCGTCACCTTAACTGCAGGTGGCTAGAGCATGAAATGTTCGTAATATTTCGAAATATCCGGCCCGTTGGTCCAAGACCTATTTGCCGAGCAATTCGTCGATCTTCGCTTTCTCTTCGGCACTTAACACCTCGGAAGGACGCCGCGCAGGCCTGCTCCTGACAAAAATGACGAGAGCGAAAATACCCGCGATCAGAAGTCCGATCGGCATGGACCAGAGAATGATCGTCTTGCCGCTGAGCCGCGGATTGAGAAGAACGAATTCGCCGTAACGCGACACGACGTAATCGACAACCTGTTTGTCCGTATCGCCATCGGTCAGCCGCTGGCGGACAAGGACGCGCAGATCCTTGGCAAGCTCGGCGTTGCTGTCATCGATCGACTGGTTCTGGCAGACCATGCAACGCAACTGCGCCGAAATCTGCCGCGCACGCTGTTCGAGTGCCGGATCTTTCAACACCTCGTTCGGATTGACGGCGAAGGCTTGGATGGGGGTGAGGAGGAGGAAAAGAGCGATCAGGAGTTTGGTGATATTTCCCCTTCTGGCCTGCCGGCCATCTCCCCCACAAGGGGGGAGAAAATCCGTGGCACCGTCTTGCCCGGATCTAGAGTCGAGGGCGGGGCGATAAAGCCCCTCCCCCTTGTGGGGAGGGGTTGGGGAGGGGTTTTGACAATTCATTCCGCCGGCTCCATCACCACCTTGACCGGCTTGGCCTTCCTCGACGGTGCGCCGACGCGCAAGCGTCGATCCGACAGAGAAACGAAACCACCGACCATCATGATCAGGCAGCCGCCCCATATGCACAGGATCAGCGGCTTCCACCAGATGCGCACGACGATGCCGCCGCCATCCATCGGGTCACCGAGAGAGACGTAAAGCTGGCTGAGCCCGAAGGTCAGGATGCCGGCTTCCGTGGTCGGCATGCGACGCGCCGTATAAAGCCGCTTGGAGGACCAGACATCGGAGACCACAGCGCCACCGGAGCTCACCGTAAAATGCCCCCGCTCCTCGGTGAAGTTCGGGCCGACAGCTTCGCGAAAACCGTCGAAGGTCAGCGAATAACCGCCGGCGTCCGCCGTCTGCCCCTGCTTCATCTCGACGACATGTTCGGTGCTGAAAGCCGATGCGGCAACAATACCGACAACGGTCACGCCGAGGCCGAAATGGGCGAATGCCGTGCCCCAGGCCGAGCGCGGCAGGCCTTTCAGGCGGCGCAGCGATGTCATCACCGGCAGTTTACCGAAGTTGCCGCGATACCAAAGGTCGGCGATCGCGCCGAGCATGCCCCAGCAACCGATTGCCAGTCCGAAGATCGCAAGAACCGGCCCGCCATTCTGCTTATACCAGAGCAGCAGACCCAGAAGCAGCGCGAGGCCGGCGAAAACCCAGAGCCGCTGCAGCGCCCCATAAAGATCGGCCCGCTTCCAAGCGAGCATCGGGCCGAGCGGAACGGCGATCAGAAGCGGCAGCATCAACAGGCCGAAGGTCATGTTGAAGAACGGCGCACCGACCGAAATCTTCTCACCCGTAAGGGTTTCCAGCACCAGCGGATAGAGCGTTCCGGTCAAGACGGTCGCAGTCGAAACCGTCAGGATCAGGTTGTTCAGCACCAGCGAACCTTCGCGCGATATCGGCGCGAACAGGCCGCCAGCCTTTAAGGTCGGTGCCCGCCATGCAAACAGCATGAACGCCCCGCCGATAAAGATCGCGAGAATGCAGAGGATAAAGATACCGCGCGACGGATCGGTGGCAAACGCATGGACCGAAGTCAGCACGCCGGAGCGCACAAGGAAGGTACCGAGCAACGACAGCGAAAAGGTCATGATCGCGAGAAGCACGGTCCAGATTTTCAAGGCCTCGCGCTTTTCCATGACCAGTGCCGAATGCAGAAGGGCCGTGCCGGCAAGCCAGGGCATGAAGGAGGCGTTTTCGACCGGGTCCCAGAACCACCAGCCGCCCCAGCCAAGTTCGTAATAGGCCCAGTACGAGCCCATGGCGATGCCGGCGGTCAGGAAGGTCCATGCGGCGAGCGTCCATGGGCGCACCCAACGTGCCCATGCCGCATCGATGCGGCCTTCCATCAGCGCCGCTACGGCAAAGGAGAAGCAGACGGAAAAGCCGACATAACCGAGATAGAGAAGCGGCGGATGGATGGCGAGGCCGAAATCCTGCAGGATCGGGTTCAAATCCTGCCCTTCAGCCGGCGCCGGATCGAGGCGCAGGAACGGATTGGAGGTCAGAAGGATGAACAGCAGGAAGGCCAGGCTGATCCAAGCCTGAACGGCCAGAACATTGGCCTTCAGCGTCTCGGGGATATTGCGGCCAAAGACGGCGACCAGAGCGCTGAAGAAAACGAGGATCAGCAGCCAGAGCATCATCGAGCCTTCGTGATTGCCCCAGACACCGGAATATTTGTAGATCAGCGGCATCAGCGAATGGGAATTCTCCCAGACGTTCTTCACCGAAAAGTCGGAAACCACATAGGCCCAGGTCAGCGCGGCGAATGAGAGCGCCACGAGGCCGAACATGACCAGCGAACCGGTCGTCGCCACCGCCATCATGCTGGCGTCACGCCGATGGACGCCGATCAGCGGAAGGATAGAAACGATGATTGCGGTCGCAAGCGCCAGTACCAGCGCGAAATGGCCGATCTCGACGATCATGGCGTGGTGCTCCCGACAACCTGTCCGCTTTTGGCTCCAGCCTTCTCACTCCGGTCGTCCTTGGCCGGCGCCATGCCCTTGCCGGTTCCGTCCTCCCAGACACCATCCTTTTTCAGCCGGTCGGCCACTTCCTTGGGCATGTAGTTCTCGTCATGCTTGGCAAGCACGCTGTCAGCCACGAAAGCATGCGTCGCTGCATCGAAGGAACCTTCGGTCACAACCCCCTGCCCCTCGCGGAACAGGTCGGGAAGGATGCCGGTATAGCTCACAGGCACGGTCGCCTTGCCGTCGGTCACGGTGAAGCTCACAGTAGACCCCTGCCCGCGCTTCACCGATCCATCCTCCACCAGACCGCCGAGCCGGATGCGGGTTCCAGGCTGCAGATTGGCCGTGGCCAGATCGCCCGGCATGAAAAAGTAAGCGACGGACTGCGAGAAGGCGAACATCACGAGAAAGACGGCGATGATGATAAAGCTCATGCCGCCGGCGATTACGGCCAATCGTTTCTGCTTGCGCGTCATTGGGTTACTCCCATCTTGGGGGTGGCTCCCGGATTTGCCGCGCCTTCGGCCGACAGTCCTATTTCCTGTGCGAGCGCGATCAATTGTCTGCCCTCGTTTCCATCGGCGGGGAAATGCTCCAGCCCGGTCTTCAAGGCGGCTTCAGCCTTCTGCTTGTCCCCGAGCACCATGTAGGATCTTACCAGCCTCAGCCAGCCTTCGATGTTGTTCGGATCCGATTCCAGCTTTGATGCGAGGCTGTCGACCATGCCGCGGATCATGTCCTGGCGATCACCCTGCGACATATCCTGCGCTGCGGCTACATCATCAGCGTTCGGGCCGCCCAGAGAAGGCGGCGCTGCAGGTGCCGCAACGGTGCCGCCATTTTTGGCGATATGTTCGTTGATCAGGCCCATCCACGGAGCATCTCGGGGCGAAGCCTTGGCGATCTCCTCGAAGGTCGCTTTCGCGTCAGTCGCCTTGCCGGCCTGTTCCTGTGCCACGCCAACATAAAAGCGCGCGCGCACATCACCCGGCTCCAGCCGAACCGCTTGCTCGAAGGCGGAGCGGGCGTCCTCGGTCACGATACCGTCATTGGCAACGACCAGCGTCTCGCCGAGGCCCGACAGACGTGCCGCACTGGGTCCGATCAAGCGAATCGCATTTCGATAAGCAAGTTCGGCGTCCCCAAGCCGTGCAGTGCGGAAATAGATCGGAGCCAGAATATCCCAGCCGGAACCATCGTTCGGATTCTGCGCAAGATGCCGCTCGGCTTTCGCCACCAGCAGCGACATGTCATTGCCTGGGTTCGCGAGCCGCGCTTCCAGCGGCTGATCGGGCAAACCTGGGCTGCCCAGCATGATGTAGAGACAGAGCCCGATTGCAGGCGGCGCGACAGTCACGATACCGATCGCCATCCTGCGTAATCCGCTCGTCTTTACCGCGTCCGCAGCATCTACATTTTCCTTACCCGCAGCGGCCAGCAACCGGCGACCGATCTCGGCGCGCGCATATTCGGCTTCCTCGGCGCTGATCAGGCCGCCGGCACGATCCCGGTCGAGTTCCTTCATCTGGTCACGATAGACCTCGATCTCTCCGGCATTGTCAGGCGCAAGGGCCTCGGGACGCCGATAGAGCGGATAAAGCAGCGCTGCAGCGACGATTGCCGTCATGAGCGCAAGAAGGATCCATAAAATCATGTTCGCCAATTACTGCAACGGCGGTGACATTCCAATCGGTCCCATGCCGTTGACGTGAATTTGAGAGATCTCCGTGGCCCATGGCCACGCCACGGGCCAGGTCTTTAGAACGTTTCAAGACTGATGGGAATGTCTATCGACTACTATGACCTGTATCAAATTCACGAATCCGTGCAGGCATATCCGACACGAATTTAGTTGAGCGGCGTCCAGGTCCCGTCGGAATTGCGGCAGGCGGCGCCTCTCGCGAGCATGTCCCGACCGTCGACAGTAACCGTGTGCCGGTATTGCCGGCAATTCTGTGCGCCTACCTGGTAAGGTGCGTTGGCGACGACCGTGCCGTTGGCGTTATCGCCCTTCCATTGAACAGACTGCCCGCCGGCCATCTCTTCCAGAGCACGGTATTCAGCTTCCAATGCGCGCGAGCGGTCGCTGGATGAAAGCTCTGCACCACTACGCCCAACTATACCGCCCTGCAGGGCGGTAATATAGCCTGCCGAGGCAGACGGCTTTGGAGACAAGAGCCCTCGCGCACCGGCCGCAGAACGCGACGTCGACGTGCAGCCGGAAACGACAGCTATTCCGCAAAGGGTCAACAGCACGGTTGAAAAGCTCGTGGGGCGCATCGCTTGCTTATGGTCTCCGACTTGCATGCTCGGCAGAAAACGAGGTCTTCACATCAGCATCTCCGCCCGCCTTGGGAAATAATTCCCTGGCTAGGTTGATCGAGACCGTTGCAGAGCCTTGTTCGTCCGCCTTTCACTTCAATGATATAGCAGGCGATGCGATCGTCCAGAAGATATGACAGCAAGTCTTTAGCAGTTGCTCATTGGCCACAGGTTTCATGACCGGCGTCAGGCTACGTCACGGGTCACGCCGGGCAGCAGAAGTCTTGCTCGCAATCCTCCGTGCGCACCACGGTCCAGATTGAAAGTACCATTGTATTCAGAGGCGATTTCACTGACGATCGAAAGGCCGAGACCGGCACCGGGCTTGCTTTCGTCCAGCCGTTTTCCGCGTTTCATCGCTATGGTGATCTGCTCCGGCTCGAGACCGGGACCATCATCCTCTACAATCAGCTCTACCCATGCCCTTCGGGCAGCCTCGCCTTCGGAACCCGGCGGCGGAGACGACGGAGCGATCGCTACCCAGATATCGGTCTTGGCAAAACGCGCGGCATTCTCCAGAAGATTGCCAACCGTCTCTTCAAGGTCCTGCTGTTCCAGCGCCACCGCCAATGACGGCGGTGAAACGGAAAGATGGAACTTCGTGTCCGGGTTCAACCTGCGCATGACGCGCACCAACCGCTCCATCACCGGTTCGGCCTCGCTTCTGGCGAGAAGCGAGTCGCGCTGGGCCGCGATCCGGGCGCGATTGAGATAGGACTGAACCTGGGTCTGCATCGCTTCGGCCTGGGAGCGCACCAGATCGGACGGCACCTTCTCGCCCAGCCGCCCTTCGTTGAGCAGTACTGCAATCGGTGTTTTCAACGAATGGGCAAGATTTCCCACCTGCATGCGCGCACGCTCCACGATACGCCGATTGCTTTCGATCAGCGCATTGATGTCGTTGGCCAAGGGCATGATTTCGCGAGGGAAACGTCCCTCCAGTCGTTCGACTTCGCCGCGCCGCACCCGCTCCAGTGAACGGCGTGCGCCCTTCAACGGCAACAGGCCGAAAAGGATCGCCAGGCCATTGACGATCAGGCTGCCAACGCCGAACACGGCAAGCGTGATATAGAGATTGCGCGAAAATCCGTGCACGTCATCTTCCACGACTGCCAGATTACCCGAAACGCGAAACCGCGCCGCACGCCCTTCACCGTCGAGAACCACTTCGGTCTCGGCCACGAGCACCGTATTCCCGAAAGCATCATTGGTGCGGTAGAATCGTTCGTACCGATTGTTGAACGGCACGCTCAGAATGGTCGGCACCTTGATGTTCGAGGTTCCGAGCGAAGAAGACGACAGCGGCGTCGCCGCGAAAGTGCCGAGCGGCTCGATGATCCAGTACCAGCCCGTCTCCGGCTGCGAGAAACGCAGGTCACCGAGTTGCGGATTGCCCGAAAGCTTGTTGTCCTCACCAATCGTCATCGAGTTGATGACGTTATAGAGCTGCGCACGCAGCAGATCGGTAAAAGCCCGTTCCGACGATTGCCGGTAGAGCTGCGAGATGACGATCGCGATCACCACCAGCGCTACGGCAGACCATGCGGTCGCAAGCAGAAGCACGCGTGCGGTGAGTGACCGAAATCCTCCCATGCCAAGGCTCGGAGGCTGTTTGGGGAGACTATTGGGCATCGGCCGGCGCTTGCATCCGGTAGCCAAGCCCACGCACGGTCTCGATCAGATCAACACCGATTTTCTTGCGCAGTCGACCGACAAACACTTCGATCGTGTTGGAATCACGATCGAAATCCTGGTCATACATATGCTCGACCAGTTCGGTTCGCGATACGACCGTGCCCATGTGGTGCATAAGATAAGACAGAAGGCGGAATTCGTGGGAGGTCAGCTTCAGGGCAATGCCATCGACCGTTGCCTTGGAAGCCTTGGTGTCGAGGCGTACCGGGCCACAGACGATCTCTGACGACGAGTGGCCCGCCGCGCGACGGATCAGCGCCCGCACTCGCGCCAGCACCTCTTCGACATGGAAGGGTTTTGCCACATAGTCGTCAGCACCGGCGTCTATGCCGGCCACCTTGTCGCTCCAGCGATCACGCGCCGTCAGCATCAAGACCGGCATGCCCTTGCCGTTGGAACGCCATTTCTCAACGACCGTGATGCCGTCCATTTCAGGCAGGCCGATATCGAGAATCACCGCGTCGTAAGGTTCCGTATCACCAAGGAAATGACCCTCCTCGCCGTCGAATGCGGTATCGACGACATAGCCGGATTCTTTCAATGCGTCCGAAAGCTGGCGATTGAGATTGACGTCGTCTTCGACCACGAGAATGCGCATGAACCGTCCCCTGCATAAAATCTTGCAAGTATCTAGCGCATCAACCCGAAAACCGCACCCGGTTTCGGATCCAAAAAGGCGCTGATGTCTAGTATACTCCGCCTACATCGGCACCCGGACGGTGACCTTGCGCGGCCGTTCGCTGCCATTGCCCTGCACAAGGACTGTTACAATGCAGGTCTGGCCATCCGAGGACGGCTGGGCCGACAGAAGCTGTCCACCCGTGTCACGAACGACGCGAGACGCGGCTGTGCCACAGTCGCCCGCAACAAGAACGAGATAGTCTCGTGCAGTCGCAGGCTCCCCAGGCAATGCTGCAAATGCAGTGCCGGCAGCCAAAATCGCTATGATCGGCAGTCGCGCCATGTGTACCTGTTTCCACTCAACCGACGAAAGGTCATGTCCAATGCATGTTATGGATTATGTATCGGATGACGGCTGAATGGCAAATGAATGCTCTGTAATCCTCCCCTTCAGGATGGTCTGGAGGGGGCTTTTCCACCGATTGAGCCGGTTGCCACAAGGCGCCCGTAAAGCGCCAGAAGGCCACCGACGGCACCCGTCAATGTCACCGCGATATCGGCCAGTTCCGCTTGATCCGCAGCCCCGATCTCAAGGCCAGCAAGCTGTAGCGCGGAGGCTGCAACAGCAATCAGGGCGCCCCAGATCGTCTTCGACTGATACCAGTTCTTCATCAAATCCATCTGTTCATCTCCTTGTTATCAAAGATTGATCGATGATCGCGCAGGAATGCCCAGAGGAACCGCGCGTCCCATCTGCCTGACTGCGAAATCGATACTTGTTTGCCGTTCACCGAAGTCGGCGAGTTCGTCTTCTGCGGCATAGGAAAAGGACGGCTCAGTCACTTCGATGCTCCTCACCACATCGCCATGAGCGATCAGATCGATGCGATACCGCTCCTGTGGTTCGTCTATCGGGATGTCCAAGGCCTCCCAGCCATCAGCGTCTACCCGGCCGCATCGCGTCCAGCCTATGACGATGTCTCCTTCAGCTCTCCTCTCGGCCCAAAGATGCACGGGTGCCAACGGGGTTTCGGCTCGCGCGCCGCCGGTAAACACACGAGGTCCGGCCCGACCACCACCGCTGCCAAGGCTCTCGGCGAGCCAGTTCAGCGACCGCCCGCGTTCTTCGCTGCCGAGTCCAAGCGACACCACCGCTTCATCCAGCACGACAAACGGACTGCCGACCCCGGCACCGGCCACTGTCGCATCCTGCGTGCCGGCAAGCCCACGCAGCAGACCGGACAGCCGCCAGCGTTTTGGCGCAATTTCCTGCGCCGACAGAAAGCCGATGATTTCCCAGGCACCATTCTGCGCCTTCACCGCTATCCGGTTGTCGCCGGAAAGAACTGCAACGTCATCGGCCGATGCCAGTCCGCCAAAATGAAGATCCAATTCCAGTACATTCGCATGATCGAACCGCCCCGAGACGCCGGGCCGCAGCGGCGAAGTCAGCAACCCGAGTCGTGCAGGGCGATCAAGCGTCACCCGTGTGCGAAATGCCTCGCTGGTTGCCGAGGAGGAGATCACCATGCGCCGCCAGGGCCGGCAGTAACCGGCAACGCAGGCGAAGCTTTCCGATGCGGCATCCGTCAGGCGCGGCAGGTCCATGAAGTGCAGGACAGGCTGAAAGGCATCGGAAACGCCTCCGCCGCTTGTATGACCTCGGCTGGTCGCCACATACGAACCGAAAGGCGGCACCGCCACATGATGGCGCGCCTCGATCCGGCGAATCGCGCCCTCTTCGATACGCTCGACCACGAATATTCCATCAGGCCCATCAGCGAGCCGGATCGCGTCACCCGTCCCGATTGCCTGGTCAGCCGGTGAAATCGCAAAATTCACGGTCCGCCGTGCAATACGGTTTGCCCGTAGGGCAGCTTCAACCGCAGCAAGCGCCGTCTCCTCAAAAAGCGTTGCCGGCAGGTCGTAACCCAGCACCCGCTTGGCCGCGGCCAAAACCGGGCGCGAGCGCACGCTTGCCTGCTCGTAGTCCAGCACCGGATTGAAGAAACCCAATGCGGTCTCGGCAGGGAAATCGCTGTCGTGCCCCCGGTTTTCCGTCCATAGCGGCTCATCCTCGATATCGGCCAGAACGGCGATTTCATGCGGTACGAGGCTCGATGCCAAGCGCGAGCGAAACCGTATCCGTCCACCATCCTCGACCGCATCGATCTGGAATGCCTCCATTAGCGGCTCGATCAAGGCCCGCGCCGAAGTGAGGTCCGCCTGCACGAAACCGGTCAGGTCACCGCTGACCGCAGAAACATCGAAATCCTCGATGCCATGATCGGCAAGGATCGCGGCAATCGCATCGGCGAGCGTGGTGCCGCCAATACGCCCGTTGAGCCAGTGCCCGGTCCGCCAGTTGCTGCCGTCGCTCCAGAACGACAGGTCATGCGGAAAGGCCGGCTGCGGGCGTGCGTCCCATGTCCAGACAAAAACATGGTCCGGATCGACCATGCCCTGCGGTACTGTATTGCCCTGCCAATGATTGTGGTGCGCTTGAAGAAAACGCCGCTGCTGACTGTCCGATCTTCCGCCCGAAGAGAAGTATGGCAGATTGCTTTCAGCCGATTTCGGATCGACGAAGACATTCGGCTGATTGGCGCCCTTGTCCACTGCCGGACATCCCAGTTCGGTGAACCAGACGGGCTTCATTCCCGGCATCCAGACAGTCGGGGTCGCCCTCTCCGCACCATCTACACGGTCGAAATGCAGGCTCGACCACCAGCTTTCGATATCCTTGTAACGAAAGACCCAGGGTTTGCCCGCCAGCCCGTCGGTTATGGGGAAGCGAAGGCGATTTTGCCGGTCAGCCTCACTGGCATAATACCAGTCATACCCTTCACCGGCTGCAATCTGCCCTGCCATCCCCGTCACGTCGTCGCGCGCAGCAAAGCCATCCGGGTTACGCTTTACGAGATCATCGTCGCGCCAGTCGGCGAGCGGCATGTAATTGTCGATGCCAACCGCATCGATGTCCGGCGAGGCCCAGAGCGGATCGAGATGGAAGAAAACGTCGCCGCTACCGTCCTGCGGATGATAGCCGAAATACTCGCTCCAGTCGGCACTATAGGTTATCTTCGTCACCGCTCCTACCCTCGCCCTGACATCCCCGGCAAGTTCGACCAGTTCGTCAACAAAGGGAAACCGATCCGCCTCATCGCGCAATTGCGTCAGCCCGCGCAGTTCAGAGCCAATGATGAAACCATCTACACCATCAGCATCGCCCACCATGTCCGCATAATGCAGAACCATGCGGCAATAACCTTCACTGCCTCGGCTGAAGGCCTCCACCTGGGCCCGCGCAACCGCCGTCCTGTCCACCGACCCGGCTTCTCCCGGGGCAGGATGACAGGTGATCCTGCCCCGCCAGGGATAGGCCGCCTGTTCACTGCCGCCATAAGGATCGGGCAAACCGTTTCCAGCCGGAACATCCATCATCACGAACGGATAGAGATAGACCTTCAACCCACGCGCCTTGAGATCCGCGATTGCCGCCCTGACGCTCCTGTCGCTCGGCGTACCGCCATAGGCAGGCGCGCCGTCGCGCCGGCTGACCAGGTAGGCCTCACCTCGCCCGATGCCCACTACCGACCAGGGATCGCTTTCATCGCGCCGCGCCTCCACTTCGACACCCGGCCTGATCCGGCAATGCCCGGCACGGAGATCCGTGCCGAACCATGAAACGACCAGCGCCACCCGCTGAAGGTTCGGGCAAAGCGCCTGCAACTCATCGATCGAGGCCCGCCAGTCGGTCAGCGCCGTCGTCGTATGCTGGTTGATGATGCGGCCGCTGCCCTCACCGGTGCTCTCCGTTACCTGACCGGTCTGATAGCCATGCTCCGTCGCCCCCGGAATGATTGTCACCGCCCGGATCTGCGCCTCCAGCCTGCCAACCGGTCGCAGCACCTCGAACTGCAGCAGCGGAATACGATTGCCGAACGCATCGAGCGGCAGCCTTTCGAAGACGATATAGGCCAGCCCGCGATAGGCCGGCGCCAATCCCTCTCCCTGTTTCGCCTCGATCAGCGGATCGGGCAACTGTTCCTCGTCGCCGCGATAGACGCGCATTTCGATCGCGGTCAGGTCGATTTCCCGGCCATCGGCCCAGACACGCCTCACCGAAGCGATCGGCCCTTCGCACAACCCGATGGCGAAATTGGCAAAGTAGCGAAACGTCTCGACGCGCGGGCCCGTCGCCTTGCCACCGGTGCGTTCACTCGTCACCTCCTCCTCGAAACGCGTCGCCCATATCAGCGTACCGCCGATCCGCGCCGTCCCATAAAGCCGGTTGATCGCACTGCCCTCATCGGCACCGGGAATTCGCGCCGTACCGAGCCTTGCTCCCGAAATTGTCGTGTTTCCGTTGATCAAGGCCCGATCGACCATACTCCCGGCCAAAGCGCCCGCAGCCCGACCGACAATCGCGCCGATCGGTCCGAAAACACCACCAAGGGCCGCGCCTGCCGCCTGAAAAAGAAGAGTAGCCATCGTCTCTCCCCACGCACCGGCCCTTACGACTGGATGCGCGCTAAAATTGTGATAGCGTGTGTATGTTTGAGAGCAAAAGCAGCACGCGCCGAGCCAGCCCGGCGCATCAGCGAAGGTTGGCTACGCTGACTTCGGCAGAAGCCCTGCTTTCGAACATGGAGGTAAAGTTATGAAGCTTCGGCCGATTAGCCTTACACTTATCTGGAGAGTGACCCGGACGGGCTGGTCAATGACCGTCCGGGTAAATTTCAACAGAAAAGCAAAACGGTGGGCGGGGCTGCAACCCCGCTCACCACTTCAGCAATATACGCCACTCCACCTAGATTTTCAATCAATCCGGGTTTCCGGAAAGCGATGCACGGCCGCAATCCTGCGCCGCCATGAAGCCACCAGCGCCGAGCGTATCACCGCAGCCTGTTCGTAGGCGTGAATGAAATGCGTCGACCCGGCCAGAATACCGGCATGCTTTGCCGCACAATCCGGCCGCCAGCGAAACAGAAGCAGATCTCCCGGCCTCGCCTCTGCCAATGGCAAGGCCGGTCCGAACAATCGCCGCCCGGCCTGCATCAGTCTATCCTCGCCGCTGCGCTCGGCCCAGTCCGGCGCATAGGGCTGTACGACTTCCGGCTCCTGAGCATAAAGCTCGCGCCAGACGCCACGGATCAGGCCGATGCAATCGCAGCCCACGCCTTTTACTGCGCCCTGATGGCGATAGGGCGTGCCGATCCAGTTTTCCGCCAGCGCGACGATCCGATCACCCGGCCCCGTCATTCGAAAATCGGGCCGCCGTCATGGACCCGCTCCCCGTCTGCATAGGAATAGGCGAAGTCCGAACCCGGCACATGCGGGAAGCCACGGAAATTCAGCGAATTGGCGAAACGCTCCCGACACATTGAAAACGTCTTGTCGCAGCCGGCCGTCACGGTGAATGCCCGGCCCGGCTCGACCTCCTCTTCCAGCGGCAACCAGAGTGAAAGGACAGCAGTCCCGTCCTGGCGCCTGCCATGTCCATCCAGCTCGGCGGAAAGGCCTGACGAAAACACGACCCTGCCCTGCCGAAAAAAACCATCGGCGAAACCGGACAGCCCCGATACGAGCAACCTGCTTCTATCGATCATCTCGACGACCGATCCTTCGCCACGCCAGGCGGCAAGATTCATCCTGCACCTGGCGTCACCCAGGCTCGCATCACAGCGGCGGTTGTAAAGCCTGCCCTGCGGCTGGTTGAGCCGGTGTGCCATGCTGCGCAGCTCCGCACGAAACCGGCCGCCGGCCCGCACGACCTCGCCGATCTCGCGCACGTTCAGCAGCATGCGCTCATCCGGCGCGGCCCAGTTGACGAGAAACAGTTCCACCCGGGCGCCATCATATCGTCCGACCGCCAGATCCTCTTCCTCGATCGCCGCAGTCGAAAACCCGCCTGCCACCTCGTCAGCTTCCGCGCCAAGTCCTGCGGCCTGCTCGCTTTCGCTCGCTTCAAAGCCGCTCGCCGCCAGAAAATTCGTACCGCCGAAACTAAGGTCGCGGTCGTGGTCGGTAAAACCGATCACGACGTCATCGCGCCGCGTCACCCGCCAGCAATGGCAGGTCGTCGTCGCCTGCCCGTCGAGATGCGTCTTGAACGCCTGCGGGATTGTCCTCACGCCAATATCTCCGTCAGTGGAATGGTCGGGATACGTCCGGCATCGAAATGCGCGATGTTGACGTCGATCCGGTCGATGTCGAAACGCACCGGCACGTCGAATTCATATCCGGCCTCGATCAGTGCGCCGGCCACCGGCACATGCCCCGCAGCAAAGGTCACCATCCCGGTCGTCGCGTCGACCGTATAGACCGCATCCGTGACAGCCACGCCTTCCACGGCCACCAGCACGCTCTCCTGAACCGGCTTGGTGATCCGCCGCGTCCAACTGCCACCCGCATCCTGATAGGCCTTTACCAGTTGAAACGCGGCTGTCACGCCATCGCCGGTGCCGATGATCTGGTCGTTTGCGGAAACCACCCCGCCCGGTGAGCAGGAGGCCCAATCCACCGGATCGCGAAAGCGGAAACCATAGAGTTGCCCCCGCCGCGCCTCGAAGAACTCCAGCACTGCATAAAGATCGCTGAGCGAGCGGATACCCGATCCGACCTCATAGCTGCGGCGGCTATCGCGCCAGCGCTGGTTGCGCTGTTCTCGCCCGTTCGAGAGATTGACGATATCCGTGCGCCGCACCGGCCCGCCGCTCGCGCCGAGCGCCAATCGCAACGGAAAACGTATTTCATGAAACCCGCTCATGCCGATTTCCCCCTAAAGTGTCCGGTTCAAAGCCCTCTGCGTCCACGCATCACACTGCGTGCGAGCATGGCCGAAACCTGCGCCTCGCTCTTGCGAAAGCTCGCGACATCCGTCGCCGTCACATTGAAAACGATCTGTGGCCCTGCCCCGCCGCCAGCCGAAGCCACGCCAAGCGAGCCATCGGCGCCGCGTTTCAGCGGCAAGATCGCCTCCGGCCCCGCCTCGCCCATCAGGCCGGTGCCGCCATTCATCGGAAAATAGCTTGGTGCCCGTACGACCCCGCCATCGGCAAACGGCGTCACGGATCCGATCAGCGATCCCACGGCATTTCCGAGCAGGCCTTCAAGCGGCTTCAGGCCGGCACTCAGCGCAATATCCGTCAGCCGGTTACCCAATCCGCGCAGCACGTCCTCCAGCCCCTTGCTGCCGGTCGTTGCCGATCTCAGCGCACCGGTCAGCGCCGTACCGAACCGCTGCGACCTGGCCTCCAGATCCGCCATCACATCCGAAAGCGCCTCTGCACCGGCAAGCGTTGCGGAGACATCCGTATCGTCGTTTTCCATTGTTGTTCTCCGTGAGCCACAGTCGCTCATCTGCCTGCGGGAAGAGGACCAGGATGAAGGTCAGACATTGCTGCGCCGACGCCCACATCCGGAAACGCCCGCATCAACGCATCCAGTTCGGCCCTGCCAGCCGCCATCTCGCGTGGCCGCGCGCCACCTGTCATGAGAAGGAATTCCACCGGCGTCAGCGCCCAGAAATTCCGTGAAGAAAGCCGCAGCAGGGAGAAGCCGACATGCATCACCACGTCCCAGGGAAATGGTGCCGACGCGCCTGCCTTGTCGTCACGCACATTCTTTCCCGCTGCGGCATTCAAGGGTTTGCTGCAGCACCCTCCCCGTGCCCGGAAAAGGTCGCCGTCAGCAGGTCGCCAACGATACCGGCATAGGTCGCGATCCCTCCCTCGACGCTCATTGCCGCCACCTCATCGTCCGAAAGCAGATTTCCGCCGCCGCGCAGGCCCGCGCCAATGATGCGGATCATGTCGGCGGACTTCAGCCTGCCGGAGGAAAACCGCGCCGCCAGCCCGTTCAGGTCTTCCGCGGCAAATGCCGTCTCGAGTTCCGCCAATGCACCGAGTGTCAGGCAGAGAATGCGAAGCTCGCCGTCCAGCACCGCCTCCACCTCGCCGCGGCGCCGGTTGGCCCGGCTGCCAATGACCACAGCCCCGGTCATCACAGCGCACCGAATGCCAGAGCACCGGCAGATTCAAGCGCCAGTTCAAAGCGCACCTCGCCATTATGCTCGCCGGAATATTCGAGAGCGCTTACCTGAAATGGACCGGCGATCGTACCGAAACCCGGAACCACGACCTGCCAGTTCAATATCGCGGAGGCAAAGAAGGCGGCTCTTATCTTTTCATCGCTCGCCTGATCCTTGAATATCCCCGCGCCGGTCAGCGATGCGCGCTGGACACCCGCGCCGCCCAGCAATTCCCGCCAGCGCCCGACGCTTTCCGCATCCGTTACATCCACCGTCTCCGCGTTGAATGCGAGACGACGCGATCTCAACCCCGCCACCGTCATGAACGTTCCGCCATCGTCGACCTTCAGAAGCAGGTCCCTGCCTTTCTGCGCTGCCATTCTACCATTCCTTTTCGATTGGTTGTCGTCTTCGCCCGAAAGGCCACTTCCCGCTGTTACGAGGACCTGCTACAGCCGTTACCGCCAGTTCCTTTCGCGATGTCCCGCCATGCCTCATCCCCCCAGTTCGGTCAGAACCGTGAGCGTCCTCGCCGTTGGGCAATTGATCGGATGGGGAACGACATTCGAAGCAGTCGGGGCGATCGGCCGCAAGCTCGGCTCGGATCTTGGCCTTGCAAACGAGATCGTCTTTGCGGGCCTATCCGTCATGATGATCACGAGCGCCTTCGCAAGCCCGTTGACGGGCAGGATGCTGGAGCGTTTCGGCGCCTCACGCGTGCTTTCCATCGGAACCCTGTTCTTCGCCGCAGGGCTTTGCGTTCTGGCCAGCGCACAAGGGGTGATCGGCTACATAACTGCCTGGATCATCCTCGGTCTTGGTGCAGCGCTTGCCCTCAATGCACCGGCTTTCACCGCCGTGGTCGAACGCGAAGGCGTCGAGGGAAAGCGCACGATCGCCATTCTCATGCTGTTCACCGGCCTGTCGCCGACGATTTCCTGGCCGCTGCTCAACCTGCTGCATGATCTGATCGGCTGGCGTTCGACCTTCATCTGGGCCGCCGGATTGCAGGTCTTCGTCTGCCTGCCGCTCTATCTGTTCGGCCTGCCGAAACCGGTCGCCCGGGAAACCGCACGCATATCGGCCAACACCGCACCGGTACCGCTGACTGCGGCCGGCAAAAAGGCAGCCTTCATCTTCGTGGCGCTCTCAACGGCAATCGCCTCCTTCGTCACCTTCGGCCTGTCGCCTTCCCTTCTGGAAGTGCTGCAACAATCCGGTGCCACGCCTGAACTCGCATTGCAGCTTGCCGCAGCACGCGGCGTGCTCGGCATTTCGGCACGCGGTTTCGATATGCTGCTCGGCAAGCACGGTAATCCCTTTCTCACCTCGGTCAGCGGGATCAGCCTGATGATTGCCGGCTTTAGCAGCCTTCTCCTGTTGCCACCGTCAACTGTCAGCCTCTGGATCTTTGTCGCACTTTACGGCTTCGGCTCGGGCATATTGGTCGTCGCCCGCGCATTGCTGCCGCTGGCGCTGTTTTCGCCGAGCGAATACGGCCGTCAGGCGTCACGGCTGATGATGCCGCAGAATATCGCCAACGCCATCGCCCCGATCCTGTTTACCGCCCTGCTTGACCGAACAGGGGTGTCCACCGCACTCATCATTTCAATCCTGCTCACGCTTGTCGCTCTCTGCTCGGTCATCCTTTTGATCTCGCTTGTCAGAAAAGCGCGCCGAACGGCCAGCATCGTCACTCCGTCACGGCCCTGAAACGTATCTCGCTGAGATAATATCTGGTCTTCGGCTCGCGACGGCTTCGCGCACTGATCCTGAGCAGGTTCACCAGAAGGGCACCGTCGAGCGCCAGATCCGCATTGTCGAGCAGCGCCGTCACCTTCGCCGTAATCTCCAATGCCTGCCGCCGTCCGTCTCCCTCTGACCAGACCTCCAGTGTGATAAGATGCTCCTCGCCGGCCTCGGTCACGGTGGAAAGATCGCGGGTCTCCATTTCGCCGATCACGATTGCGGGTAGTTTCGGCCGCGTCTGCAGGCGATCACGAATGCCATCCGGCCCGATCAGCGCCGTCAGCACCGCATCGCCGGCAAGCCGCAAATGGATAGAACTCAGAAGTGCATTTGCCGCACTCATCCCGCGCCCTCCTCGCAAAGACAGGTCAGATAGCGCCCGGTCTCATCCGGGTCCTGGACCAGCTTCACCGCAAACAGCCGAGCACCCTTGCGCAAACGCTGTCCAGCAGAAACATCGCTGCGAAACCGCAGCCAGATGCGATGTGTAATCGTGCCGATCTCGGCACCGGCCCGTTCGGCAAGGCTTGCCGATACCGGTTCGACCTTGGCCCACATGGCGGCGGTCTCGGTCCAGTTCACCGTCGCGCCCCCTTGCCCGTCCGGTATTCTGACCGGGCCTTCCAGCAACAGCCGCGCCGTCATCTGGCCGGGGTCGAAGAAGACCACCATCAGAGCCTCCGCATCCGGAACGGCGCGATCAGCCGCTCGTAGCCGTCGGGAACACCGGCCGGCTGCTGCTCTGCCGAGATGACGCCGCGAAAAGCGAACATGTGGCCTATATGGATCAGCATCGCCCGTTTCAGCGTGTCCGGCACATCCGTTCCCGCCTCACCATAACCGGCCGAAAAATCGATCTCGATACCATTCACGGCCCGGCCCGGAGAAGGTGGTTCACGCAGCCAGAGCCGTGCCGGACGCCCCACACCGTCGAGCAGATGGTCTTCAAGCGAAACATCAACGGCTGCGCCATCGGCATCATAAATCGTAACGGATAGAATCGCTTGCAGCGGCGACTTGAGGATTGGGATCACTCCGTCCGTCTGCCATCGATCAAGATAGAGCCGCCAGCTTTGCGCGATCAGGCAAAGCCCCGTCTCGCTCTCCAGAAACGTGCGGGCGGTCGTGATCAGCGACAGGAGAAGCGCATCCTCTTCACCGCCATCAAGTCGCAGATGCGCCTTCACCTCGGCAAGCGTCAGCGGTTCCGCCAGTGGCGGATCGATCAGTGCATAGGTCATGGAAATCCCTTGGGTAAGCGAATAGCGAATTGAGGGTGGCGAATAGGGAGATGGCTTGCAGCGATGGGAGAAAGCGGTCGCGTCCGCGCATCCATTCGCTATTCGCTACTCCCTATTCGCCTCGCAGCAGCATCAGCTCACCGCAAACTTCACCAGCTTGATCGCCTCGAAATTCTGCACCCCGCCGCCGACGCGCTTGGTGGTGTAGAACAGGATGTAAGGCTTGGCCGAATAGGGATCGCGCAGGATACGAACGCCCGCCCGGTCGACGACCAGATAACCCGAACGGAAATCACCGAACGCGATCGACAGCGAACCCGCCGCCACATCCGGCATTTCTTCGGCTTCCGCCACCGGAAAGCCCATCAGCGTTGCCGGCTGACCGGCAGATGCCGGCGGGCGCCAAATGTAGTTGCCGTCGGCGTCCTTGAACTTGCGGATATCGGCCTGCACCTTGCGGTTCAGCATGAAGGTGCCGTTCTGCCGATGCCCCGCCTTCAGCGAATAGATTGCATCGACCAGCGTGTCGGATGGTCCGGTGGATTTCCAGGCGCCTGCGGCCCCGGTCGCGATATAGCCGAGATTGCCCCAGGTCCAGACGCTGTCGGCCACCGCTGTGTAGGACAGAAATCCCTTCGGCTTGTTGACACCATCGCCGCGGATGAAGGCATCGCCCTCCTGTTCGGCAAAGACGATATCCACCTCGCCGGCAATCCAGGCCTCGATATCGACTGCGGCATCGTCAAGCAGCGCCTGCGTTGCCGCCGGCATGGCGTAGAGCTCCATGGTCGGAAAGGACAGCTCGGCAAGCTGCGGCGCATTGGTCTGCGGCCGCGCCGCTGTCTCAGCCACCCAGCCTGTAGCAAGACCGGTCGTCGCGAACGGCTTCTTCAATACGGCGGTCGAGACGGTGCGCACGGTCGAAAGCGCCCGCATCGGCGAGACGACGGCAACCCGCCTGCCGATCTCGCTATCCGTCTCGTCCGGCACGAGATAACCACCATCCGCACCGCTGCCTGCCGACATCGCCTTGGCTTCCAGCTCGCGCAATCCCGCCTCGTCACCACGGCGGACATAGGCATCGAAGGCGGCCTTGTGCTCCGCCACATCCGGCGACAGCTCGGTTCCTCCATGGGTATTGGCACGGGCCGATCCGAGCTGCGGCCGTGCCTTCTTCAGAACAAGCTGGTCGAGAACCTTCTTCTGGTCGTCCATTACCCGGTTGATACGGTCGACCTTGTCACGAGTGACGACATCCGATGTCAGCTTCTGCTCGATCTCGCCGAGCCTGCGGTCGTTGACATCCTTGAAGGCCTCGAATGCCTCCATGAACTCGTCGAAAGCCGCCGTTACCGTCTCGGGTATGGCCTTCACTTCGGGCGCCACCTTGTTTGCCTGCATAACCTGCTCCGTCATATCGATTTTCCCTTGAAGCTTGAGGTGAACATCATCTTCGCCGCCCGCCGCATCTGGCGGACGAGTTCTGTTTCCCGATCTCGAAAGAACCGGGCATGCTTGACGTCGGAAACCCGCGCCGATGGCAGCATCGGAAAGGTCACGACGGAAATTTCCCAAAGATCGGCTTCGAGGATGCGCCGCACCCCTGTCTTGGCATCGGTGCGCGCCTTGACGGTCCGAAACCCGATCGAAAGCCCGTCCAGCGCACCCGTTTTCATCAGTGAAAACACCTCGCGCGAGCGGCCCACGCCCGGCGACAACACGCCCTCGACAAAAAGCCCGCGGGCATCCTCGCGGATCGTCTTCCAGGCGCCGATCGGCTCGTTCGGATCATGCTGGTAAAGCATCCGCACGCCATCCGCGCCGCGGGCGACAAGCGAGTTCAGAAACGCGCCGCGCTCGATCTTGTCCTTGCCGAGATCGACCTCGCCGAAGACGCTGGCATAACCGGAAAAGGTGCCGTCGCCGGTAATCCCGGCCAGTTCCAGATTGGCGAATTTTCGGGCCGTCGGGCGCAAAGGAATACGCATGGGGGCGCGATGCCCGCGGTAAGCGTGCATGGAAATCTCCTGAATGAACTGAACGAACGGCTCGGCGTGCGCTCTTGGCTGAGTTGAAGCCCCGTGCGAGCCGCACTATATTCGGAGCACGGGTCCTTGAATGGAGCGCGCCATGCAGACGTTGATGCTCATCGCACTCGGTCTCATCTCAGGCACGGCAGTGATAGCTGGAGCAGTTGGCCTTGCCCTGCATCCACCAGCCATTTTCCGAAAGCCGCTTCTGGCCGATGCCCTCGAAAGAGCGGATCACGCCCTGGGAGACGCGGTCATGTATACCGGCACCGATGAAGGTGGCGGTGGTGACATCCACAGCTGACCACCTAACGTCGACCGCCGTATCTCTCCGCCACCCGCGACAATGCGCCCAGCACCCACCAGGCGCAGAGGCTCGCCGCAGCCGACCCCGCCAGCATCGTTTCCGCTCCCGAGAGCATGCCGGAAATGCCGAGCCTTTCTGCCAGCCACAGCCCCGTCGGTCCGCCAAAAATCAACCCGCATGTCACGCCCGTCGCAAACCGGCTCGCCGCCTCGCGCCTGCTTTTGGGCAGAAGGTAGATCAGCGACACGCCGGCGCCGGCAAAAGCACCCGCCGTCTTTGCCGCCCAGACGCCGATGATCGCGCCCGGATCATGTCCAAGATCAGCCATTGTTAATCCCTTGTCGGTTAGAGAGGGGGGCAGTCAGTCGAGATCCCAATCAGGCGCATCTCGGAAAGGCGTGTACCCACAGCACCTTCGGACAATTGCGGCGCCGTGTTACCGCGAGCGCAGGCGGATATTGGTCAACTTTCAGAATCGCTTGTACAGAAGCCTTGAGAGGTTGAGTCCGACGCTTCGGAGGTTGCGTGAGAGGCTGAAGCTTGAAAGCTGCAGCCGATACCTGTCTTCTCAACGCTCAGTCGAGCTTGAACTGCGGGTACTCGGCCTCGACCTCTCTCGGGGCTTGTCTTCCGTGACGAATGGCAACCACCATGATCCCCACGTCGTCTTCTTGATAATCGATCTGGTAGGGCGCGGAGATATAACGCCGAACCCCTTTAGCACCATCGATGACAGGTCCGATCTGCGGATACTCGCCAATCAGTTGGGTCGCGGCCCTGATTTGCCGAACAACGGCAAGAGCGACACGCTTATCGAATTTCGCCAGATAGCCCTGCTCACGTTTCAGATAGGCCAAAGCTCGATCCGAAAGGCGAATTTTCATCAGGCGGCGTCTTCTCTAGAAAGGCGCTCAAGTTCGGCAAAAACCTCTTCGGCGTCGTGGACGCGACCGGCCTTCACATCGTCCAGCCCCTGCCTAATTTCGAGCAGATCGCTGCCCTCATTGATCAGGTAATATTTCAACGCCCGCACAATCACCCAGCTGCGGCTGCGATCGGCAGTTTCGGCAATCCTCTCGATATCCTCGAGAATGTCTTGCGGCACACGCAGCGTGATCGGATCGGACAGGACCGGCTTGTCGGCCGATTTGTCGGCGTTCTTTTTGTCAGCCATACGAGCCTCCATTTGTAATACGGCGTATTACAAATTACACCCATGCGGCCATTCGCTCAATATCCTACTGCCTCGCGTTTCTCGTCATCGGTCAGAAAACCCGCCGCCCCGACCCGCGCCCACAGCGCTTCACGCTCGGCACTCAGCCCCGTAATCCGGTCGAGATCCGGCTCCAGCCGTAATTCCCCGTAGATCTCGGACAGCCAGGCAGAGAAGCTCGCGGCAGTCCGCGCAATCAGCGGCAGCACGGTCAGCCTGTAGAAGGCGCGGTTGGCCTCCTGGTAATTGGCATAGGTATTGTCGCCGGGAATACCGATCAGCATCGGCGGCACGCCGAACGCCAGCGCGACATCCCTTGCGGCGCCATTGCGCGCCTCGATGAAATCCATGTCTTTTGGCGAAAGCCCCATCGCCTTCCAGTCCAGCCCTCCCTCGAGCAGCAAGGGCCGCCCGGCATTGACGGCACCGGAATACCCCGCCTCCAGCTCGTCCTTCAGCCGCTGATACTGGTCGGCCGAAAGATTGCCGCCATCCTTCGGCTGATAGACGAGCGCGCCGGAAGGTCTTGCCGAATTGTCGAGCAAAGCCTTGTTCCAACCCGCCGCCGCATTGGAGAGATCGAGTGCTGCCCCCGCCGCCACAAGCGGCGAAAAGCCGGAATGGTCGTCGAGCGGGTGAAACAGTTTGAAGTGCAACAGCGAAAGCCTCCCATCCTCGGCTTCAGCCGCAAGCCTGCGCGTTCCCCCACCGGCGCGATAATCATACCCCGTCACCCAGCCATCGCGCCCCTCAACGACGCTCACCCGATCGGGCCGCAACAGATGCAGTTCGCGCAAACTGCCGCCGATCGCCAGCGGTTCGACATAGGCATTGCCGGAGAGGAGCAGATGCCCGTAGAGCGCCTCGAAAAAATCCGGTCCGCCCTGCCGTCCGTTTGGACGCAGAAGCAGCGCCAGCGCCGGATGATCCGCAACCTCCGCAACACCTTCGTAAGCCAGCCACGGCACAGCGGCTGCAGCCTCCGCAATCATCCGCACCGCCCGATATGCCACCGGATTGCGCATGAACCCTGTCCGCGCCAGCGCCGCATAAGACCTGCCGGACCAATGCGCCGTTCCCTCGCTGGCAAGCACCGCAAAGGCGGACGCGACGCCCGCCGCCATCTTCACCTCGGCCACGGCCGCGCCGCCCTTCGCTTGATCTGCAGACACGGCTTTGCGTTCCCCCGTGGAAAGCCACGGCAGGCGAAAAGGAGATTTCATTACGGTGATCCTTTTTGGGTAAGACTGAGCCTACCTGAGCGGCGTCTTTGCCGCCTTGTCGCTGTCATAGTCTGCAGCAATGCGCATCTCGCGAAGCGGCCGCACGGTTTCAGTCGATTTCTGATAGATCGGATGCGCCTTGTAGGCTGCCAGCGCCGCCTCGTTTTCGAACTCGCCGTAGACGACGAAGTCGACTTCCCGGTCCCACTGGTCGGTTTTTACATTCGTGCCGATTTCCAGAAGCGATGCATGCGGGTTTGCGGTCAGCATCGAAAGCCCTGCCCTGACATCCTCGAGATTTTCGGACGTGGCCGTGAAAAACACGATATGGCGTATCATCGAAACTCCGCAGCACCTCATTCAGACAAGGTGCCTGCTAACACGCGTCCCCGCCCGCATCAATGCGCCTCGGCAAAGCCAGCCGGAATGCCTTGGCGTATCCCGCCACAAGTTCCGCCCGATCCGTCCCGTTGACGATCTTTCGCGCACCGGTCCAGTCTCTCCTGCCGTCAGCGAAATAATCACCGAGCCTGCGACCGGTAAACGAGCCCTCGAGCATGCCACCGACAAGGATCGCGACTGCAACGCCCATCTCCATCGCACGCCCCGGCTCGGAAACGAGATCGATCCCGGTCAGTGCCGACATCGCCTCGTAATTTCTCCGATGTGTCAGTTGCACGAAGCCGCGGCCAAGCCAGGTCCTGCCCTCGGCATCCGGCCGCCAATAGGGTGTCTTCACCGCGGGAAGCAGACCCGCCTTGAAGGCTTTTTCCAGCCGGGCAATCGCTTCCTCATCATCTAGCGCCAGCGTCTCGCGCACCGGCTGCATCGTCGCCGCCGTCTCATGGAAGGCTGTCGCCAGCACATAGGCCAGCGCATCGTCGCCACCCGCAGACTTTCGAGCTGCCACGCTCAGTTTCGTCCATCCGTCGAGAATCGTATTGAGCCCGTTAACCTCGCGCCATTTCAAACGTCCGGAAAACAGGCTCTTGCGCACCTCGTCGAAGAAAATGCGACGTTCGGCCGCATTGTTAAGCTTACCCATTTACCGCTCGCCTTCACCGTGTTGCGACTTTCAATCGGTTTAAGAAAACTAAATCGTTTTAACGACTTAAAGGCTAATTTACTTTTGTCTCGAGCTATGGAACCAATATGGCTATGCGACGTTATGTCGACGCTTTTCCATGATGGTGCAGCGCAACAAAAAAGGAGATCATGATGATGCCGCAGCCCGCTCAGGCAGCCCCTTCGAAACCGATCCCGCAGGAAGTTCTGGATCGCATGGAATCCGAATGGAAGCAGATGCAGGAAAACAATTCCCGCCAGCCGAACCAGCGCTGAGCCAGATAACCCATCCGGATATCGCCGATGTCCGGATGGCGTAATTACGTGGCACCGGTCCTTATGGGAACGGTGCTTTTGTTTGGTGCAAGCATGCTGGTCAGGGTGGCCATGGATCCATCCTGCGCTCCGCGACAAGCCGAGCATTCACGCCGAATGCAGCAATCCGAACAAACTCTCTTGCGGCTGTCATCACTGCCGCGAAATCAACAATGCCTGTTCTATCGCGAGCGCGCCGCGCTCATCGCCGAACAGATAAGACCAGGCGATCGGTGTTTCGGGCCGGGCCGCAACGGTGAAGCGCTGAGAAGGCAGACCGAGGCTCGGCTTTACAAGGACCTTGCCGAAAGCTGCACGCTCTAGGGTCAAAGCCCCTATCCTGATTGAGCTTTGCCCCTAAAGCGCATTGCATCATATCCCGCGCACCCGCGGTTCGCCCTGCCCTTCCAGAACCAGCGCCGTCAGCGCCCAGACCAGCGCATCCAGCCTGTCAGGTGAGCGCCCCGATGACAGCCCGTCGGGACCAAAATCGCACATCTGGTCCTCCAGTTCGATAAACCGCCCTGCATGCGCCACCCTTCCCTGTTCGTAGAGCGCCGCCGCCGGCTCGGCCCGCAGAAACTTTCCCCGCGTCGCCCTGACCATGGTGATTGGCAGCGCCACGTCGACACTTCGGAGCATCGCCGTCACCATCTCGCCGCCCTGGTTGACCTCGGCGACGATCCTGTCGGCAGAAAACCGCCGATATGCCCTCACGACAGACTGCGCCCACTGGGCAGGCGTCGCGCCCTCCACGGAACAATCCGCCAGCACAACGGCCCGCCCCTCCGGCTCCAGCCCGGCCACGACGATGCCGCAACAGGAATTCTGTCCTATGCCTGCGGGCGGATCGACCGCAACGACGATCCGCCTTAAGGCCGGCACGACCCGGATCACGCAGGCCTCGATCTCCGAGCGGCGCCACAGCGCGTCCTCGCGGTCCTCGATCAGCTCGCCAGCCAGTTCCTGCCGGCCCAGCCTCGTGCCGCCATACCGGCGCTCCAGCGCCTCGATAAAACCCGGCGCCAGGTTTTGCCGGTTGTCGCCGGTGGCGATCCTGACCAGCCGCGTCGAAGGATCAGCGATCAGCCGCTTCAATACCGGAACCGGCCGCGGCGTCGTCGTCACCAGCTGCCGCGGATCGTTGCCCAGCCGCAGGCCGAACTGCAGCATGTCGAATGTCTCTTCGGCATGTTTCCATTTCCCGATCTCGTCGCACCACGCATAATGAAACTGCGGCCCGCGCAGCGCCTCCGGGTCCTCGGAGGAAAATATCTGCGCCACCGCCCCGTTCGGCCAGACAAGCCGGCGCCGCGAGATTTCAAAGTCCGGAGACTTGTCGCGCGCAATCCGGCAGATACCGGATACGCCGTCGATCATCACCTCGCGGGCGTCACCCAGCGTTTCCGCCACCAGCGCGATCCTCAGATCGGACCGCTCTCCGGCAGAAGCCAGCTTATGCACCCATTCGGCCCCGGCCCGCGTCTTGCCCGATCCGCGTCCGCCCATGACCAGCCACGTGCGCCATTCACCTGCGGGCGGCCTCTGTTCCGGTCGACCGTTGACGTCCCAGTCCCGTTCATAGCGAGAGACGAACCGTGCCGGTACGACAAGCCCCTCCACCTCGACGACCGCGGAAGGTTGCGTCGCCGCTGTCGAAGATGCTTCAGCCGTTTCTATTTCATGCGCATGGCTTGCCCCTCGCGCCAATATGTTTTCCGCGCTGGTGACCGCCATGCATTCACTCTCATGCTGCTCGTCGATACCCTGCATGCCTGCCTGATGTTGGGCAGCGATACGACTTTTCTGCTTGGCGAGACGCCTCGCGTCGGATGCCCGTGCACGACGCTCAGCCCGTGCCCGATGGCGGATCGGTGCCCGCTCGTCGAGGCTCGGCATCAGAGGCAGCGCCGTTTCGGATCCAGGTAGCAAGAAGACTTTTGGCCCGTTCATCCGCCTTGTCCGCTATCAGCCGCTGCAGGCGGTCTTTCGCCTCTCCATAGCCGCCCTCATCGGCCACGCGCTCGGCCTCGATCTCGCGATCCCGCGCCAGCTGCCTTTGAAGACTGTCGACCTTTTCGAGCGTGCGCACGATCAGGCTCATGGCGTCGGTCGCCGCTTTCACGTCGGCGCGCGCCAGCTTTTGCGCCGCCTCGTCGCCATCCGTCAGCGCCCCGGCCGCGCTCTCGCGCATCTTTCGGAAGGTGGAAAACTGCTCGCGCATCTCCACCGTCATGTCGTTTAATAGCTTGCGCAGTTCGTCGCTCGCAGAAACGCCGCCATCCGCCGACTTGATCTCCAGCGCAATCCGCACTTCATCCGCCAGCACGGCATCCTCCGTTGGCATCTCGTCGCCATAGCCCGCGCGATCCCGCCAGATGCCAAACAGGCCCGGATCGAAACTGTCGAAATCATCCATGGCAGGCTCCATGAAGCGCACTGGCAAATCGCCGCCAGCCTCTTCGGCTGCAGCGTTTCGTTCCCGTATCGCAATGTCGGATTAGAATGGTTGCTCAAGACCTGGCGCGCTCAACTATAGGCGCACACCCTTCGAAGCCCCCGCTCTCAAGCGCAGTTCTTCGACTATGCCTGAACCCTATCAAAGCACCGTCACGCCGTCAAGGATTATTTTCCTATCTTGGTATTTTCGTAAATAGGCGGAGACGCTCTCTGCCCTGCCGTCTTAAGCCCTTGCGATCGTGGTGCAATCGCTCATAGTGGCCACCCATTCGTTTCGCCGGAGAATTCGATGCCGACCACACCGCCCGCCTTTACCGGCCTTTCCGCCTTCCCGCTGACGCCTGCTGACGAAGCCGGCCGCGTCGATACCGATGCCCTGCAGCGACTTCTTTCGCGCGTTGTCGAGGCCAAGACGAATTCGATCGGTCTTCTCGGCAGCACCGGAACCTATATGTACCTCTCCCGCGAGGAACGCCGCCGGGCGGTGGAGGCCGCGGTCGAATGCGTTGGCGGCAAGCTCCCGCTGATCGTCGGCGTCGGCACTCTGCGCACCGACGATGCGGTGGCGCTTGCCCGCGATGCGGCAGCAGCCGGCGCCCACGCGCTGCTTCTTGCGCCGGTCTCCTACACGCCGCTCACCGAGGAAGAGGCGTTTCGCCATTTCGAAGCGGTCGCCGCCGCAACCGATCTGCCGCTTTCGATCTACAACAACCCGTCGACCACGCATTTTTCTTTCAGCGAGGCACTGATCGGGCGCCTGGCTGGCCTTGCCAATGTCAGCGCGGTGAAAATGCCGCTGCCGAAGGGCGGCGATTTTTCAGGCGAGATCGCTCGATTGAGAGCCGCCACACCGGCCAATTTCGCCATTGGCTATAGCGGTGACTGGGAGTGCCCGCATGCACTGCTGGCCGGTGCGGATTGCTGGTACAGCGTCGTCGCCGGTCTGTTCCCCAAGCCCGCGCTGGCCCTGACCCGCGCGGCGATCAGCGGCAACGCGGAAGAAACGAAGCGGCTGGATACCTCCTTCCACCCTCTCTGGCAGCTGTTCAAGACACATGGCAGCCTGCGCGTGGTCTATGCGGCCGCGAACCTCATGGGCATCACCAAAGCCCAGCCGCCGCGCCCCGTCCTGCCGCTGGGTTCGGAGGCCGTTCGGGATATCGAAGCAGCCATCTCACTTCTGAAGGACTAGGTCCCGCAGAAGGTTCGCGTCACCCTTTCTTCAGGTGTTGGCGGCGTCATGTAATCGGCAAATCCGGGACGCTCCTCATAGGGATTTTCGAGTGCTGAAAGCAGCCGCTCGAAGAAGGAAAGATCGCCGTAATTGGCAGCCGAAATCGCCTCTTGAATGCGGTGGTTGCGCGGGATGATCGCCGGATTGACGGCACGCATCGCGCCGGCACGGCCAGCGTCACCTTGAGGCTCCTGCGCCAGCCGATCGCGCCACAGTCCCAGCCATTCCGCAGCCTTGGAAGGATCGGCGAACTGGCTCAGGAACCGTTCGTCCAGCCCTTCTGCCGCATCCGCCAAACCACGGAAAACAAGCGTGAAATCCGCCTCCTGATCCTGCATTGCCGAAAGCAGCTGCTGTACCAGTTCTCCATCATCATCGGCTTCACTCGAAAGCCCGATCTTGGCCCTGAACACCTTGATCCATTCCGCCTGAAACCGCTCGCCGAACTCTCTCAGAACCTCGTTCGACGCGTCGACTGCCCTGTCCTGATCCGCGTCGATTACCGGCAGCAGACATTCCGCCAGTCTGGCGATGTTCCACTGGCCGATGCCCGGCTGGTTGCGATAGGCGTAACGCCCGCCATGATCGATCGAGGAAAACACCTTCATCTGATGATATTCGTCGAGAAAGGCGCAAGGGCCGAAGTCGATCGTCTCCCCCGATATGGTCATGTTGTCGGTGTTCATCACACCATGGACGAAACCGACGCCGAGCCAGCGCGCGATCAGCTCCGCCTGCCGGAATGCCACGGCCTGCAACAGTGCCGCATAGGGGTTCTCAACCGCCTTCAACTCGGGATAATGCCGGTCGATAACATAGTCGGCCAGTTCCCTTATGCCATCCGTGTCGCCGCGCGCAGCGAAGAACTGGAAGGTGCCGACCCGCACATGGCTTGCCGCGACACGAACGAAGACCGCACCCTGCTCCACCGTCTCGCGATAGACCTGCTCGCCGGTCGTCACCGCCGCCAGCGCCCGTGTCGCAGGAATGCCGAGCGCAGCCATGGCCTCGGAGACGATATATTCCCGCAGTACTGGTCCCAAAGCCGCACGGCCGTCGCCACGGCGTGAAAATGGCGTCGGGCCTGCGCCTTTAAGCTGGATATCGCGACGAATACCGCCTCGATCCACCACTTCGCCCAGCAGGATCGCACGGCCGTCGCCGAGCTGCGGCACGAAACTGCCGAACTGGTGGCCGGCATAAGCCATCGCAAGCGGCATCGCCCCTTGCGGCACCACGTTGCCGGAAAATGTCGCCGCCAGCCGATCCGGATCGGAAAGATCGGCCTCGACGCCAAGCTCTTTCGCCAAAGCCTCGTTGAACATGATCAGCTTCGGCCCCTCGACCGGCTCGGGATAAACCGAAGCGTAGAACCTGTCGGGCAGACGGGCATAGGAGTTGTCGAAGTGGAACAAGCATGTCTCCATCGGGCATATGGGCCTTTTCGCCCAATATGGGAAATAGCAGGCGAGGAACAAGCCGAAACATCTGTGCCTGTCCGGACCGAATGATAAAGCGCTCACACTATCTTATTGAGCACCCTTTCCTTTTCCGCATCGTCTCATAATTACAGTTTCGTGATCGGCGCAGGACGCGCCGCAAATTATGGAGACTGGGGCTATGGGTTTGTCGCTTCTGATCAGCATCCTGATCACTTTCCTCGTGATCGTGCTGGTACTTTATCTTGTCAACATGCTGCCGCTTGACGCAAAGGTCCGCCAGATCGTGCGGGTTGTCGTCATCATCATCGGCATCATTTCGCTTCTGAAATATCTGGCGGTGTTCTAGCCCTTCCCGACCGAACCACTTGCCCGGACGGATCACTTGGGTCCGCCCGGGCAATGGCGGCTTTCGCCTTGGGAGCCTGCTATCTCGAAATGTCAGGAATTCATGGATTTCAGATGGGTGACGACCTCCGCCTGACGCTTGTCATCGAGAATTTCCACCCGGTCGTGCCAGAAGCGTGATGCCTCCTCGGGTTCGTCTTCCCACTTTCGGGTGGTGACGAAATTGTCGTCGAGCTTGGCAAGCCGCGTTCCGCCGAGCCTGCGATATTCCTCGGCCAGTTCCAGAGCATGCGTCTTTTCTCCATGTGCCTCAACCATATGCATCCCTTTCCGTTGTGCCTCTGAAGGTTAGAACAGGAAGGTCGCCGTCCGGTTCCCGCGTGACGCGGGAGGAAATGCTAAAGGCAGGCTAATTGGTCAGTCGGTTCACCGGCTTGATCGCGTTGTCAGCAATCGACTTGAACGATGCAACCAGGGCTTCCATCGTGTTGGGTTCGTAATAGTTGCCAGCGGCAGAGGCGCAGTATTTCAACAGTTCCTGCCCTTTGGGCGGCGCCATGAAGGCGACGGTGTAGATCTTTATTCCGGCCGTCTTTGCGGCCGCGCATCCGTCACGCACGTTCTGGTCCAGCCTCTGGCTCCAGTCCACGCTATTGCCGGTCATATCACCATCGGTCATCAGGATCATGATGCGATCCGATGTCTTGTTGCCTTTCTTGGCCTGCTCGACACTCTCGGTATCGGTGCCGTAGATGTTGCTCTTGATGTTGGAGGTCGCGGTGGTCACCGCCGCCGTCGCGTCCGTTCCACCAACCGGGTTAAGCGTCATGGCATTGACGTAATTTCTTGCAGCCGTCGTTCCCCAGGCGACCGCCGACTGCCCCTTGATGCCGTTGGTATAGGAGATCGTGCCGGTGCGGACAAATCGGGTCTTGGGATCGGATTTGTCGAGGGCGTCAAACATCGTGGCTGCAGCCTGTTTCAGCGCTTCCACCTTGGTCACATAAACAGTCTGCTGGCCGATACAGATGCCGAGCAGGTTGATGACGCATTTCGTGCCCTTCACCGTCGTCGTGTTCTCCGCCATCGAAGCCGATTCATCGAGCAGGATTTCCATCGATATGCCGTTGCTTGCAGCAGCCGCTCCGTCAGCACCAGTACCGCTTCCGGTGCCCGATATCGTGTTGCTCGAGGCATTTACGGGATAGGTTCGCCCGGCGAAAAAACTGGTAAGCGGCGTCAGCGGAATATCGGCAGAGGAGGTTACCGAGACCGAATAGCTCTTGGCCCCCGTCGATGCATCCGTGTTGGTGACGATTGCCACCGTCGTCGCGTTCTTGATCGTCGCGGTGTCGGTGGTGTTCATATAATTGGCTAACTGGCCCGCCAGAAAGTCCTTGCCGAGCTTCTGGCCGGCCGCGGTATCGGAACCGTTGGCCATGGCACCTGAAACGGCAAGGGCTGCGGCATCCGTCGCCTCCTGCAACTGACGTTTCGAAACCATCAGATTGGCGGTGTCGACCGCCAGCCCGGCGCCTCCCAGCAACATGGGCAGGATGAGCGCAGTCATCATCCCGAAGTTACCAGCCGGGTCGGAAACAATGCTGCGATTGGCTCTATTGAATATTAGCATGACGACATTTAACGCAAAGACGCGTCATTCGTGTCGCCATACATTCAAACTTGCTTAATTAATAACAATAGGTATTCGAGCTTTGTTCTGCAATGGGAATACCGCCCCACCAAAGGCCTCAGGTGAGATAGGGCGCAAGCTCAAGCAGGTGCTTTTCCTGCCTCACGCCGATCTTGTAGAGATAGATGAGATTGGCGGCCAGACGCCGTGGATCGCCCGCGTCCTCCCACCCTTCCGCCCGAAGCTGGCAATAGACACGCCGGATCATCAGGATATCTCCCGCAGCAATGACGCTTTCGGCCATCATGGCCGCCCTCCTCGAAAGCATGCTGAAACCGGCCTGACTCACAGGCAGACGCCGCGCCCTCTAACTCAGGCAAACGCAACTCATGGCACCGGCATTAATGCTATAAAAAGGATTTCGTATACTGAACTTGACACTTCCAGCCTGCAAAACAATAAGAATTTATATTATTAATGAAGCAGGTATATTATGCAACACACACTGCATGCCAACAACATTGGTTTTCTTCGACTGCTGTTTGCTTCTCTCGTAATAGTCTCTCATGCATCAGAGATCATCGACGGCAATAGATCCCGAGAAATATTGTCTAGCGCGCTTGGAGCGCGGACATTCGCGGAGCTTGCCGTGGACGGGTTCTTTCTTCTTAGCGGTTATCTGATCACTCAGAGTTACGATCGCTCCAGCAACCCAATTTCATTTCTGAAAAAACGCGCTTTGCGTATCTATCCGGGTTATCTGGTTGCGGTCTGTATTTGCCTGGCGCTTGCACCTTTGACAGGCGCTGCAATCGGTTATTACGGGATGGGTGATCTGCTTCGCTTCACCCTGGAAATCGTAACGTTTCACGGCCCCTCGCAGCCTGGCTTCATAGGATTACCCTATGAAATCCTGAACGGTTCGCTTTGGACGATCTCCTACGAATTCCGTTGCTACATATTCGCCTTGCTCGTCGGCCTCGTCGGTCTGAGCCGAAAACGCTTTGCCTTTGCTGCGATATCGGCGGCACTGCTCCTCATGACGATGAGGCCTTTGGATATCCAGATCCCCAACAGGATCGCATTTTTCACCGGTTATTATTCCGAAAGCGTTCGTCTGTTTGCAAACTTCTCTGTCGGCGCGTGCTTCTATCTGTTCCGCCGGGAAATTCCGTTCACCAATACCCTTGCCATTGCCAGCACCACCGCTCTGGTCGTGATGATGTTCCTTGAACAATTCGAAATCGCAGCCTTCGCCGTCTTTGGCGGCTATCTGATCTTCTGGTTCTCCTTTGCAGTAAAATCAGAAGCGATATCGCGGATAAACGCTGACGACGACGTTTCCTACGGAGTGTATCTATATGGCTGGCCGATTTCAGGCACCCTTCTCTATTTCGTTGGTGTCCAATCGCCAGCGATGATGATCGCGCTGAGCCTGCCCTTGGCCTATATGGCTGGTTATCTCAGCTGGATCCTCGTGGAACGGCCATTCCTCCGCAGGTCACCGAAAACGATAAAGACGTGATCGCCTCATCCATCCAGAAGCACGATGGTTGCACTGGGAGGATACTCAGAACCAAGTAATGGCGAAGGTGGCACTTTGTGTGAAACGCCCCCTTGAGGATGCCGAATAGATTAGGCCCGCGGCTCATCAGCCCTCATGCCGTATCCTGCCGCATGGGCAGGATACGGTCGATATTCGTCATTTGGAGGTTTGCGCCCGGCCGTGTCTCCGAGCGGTCTTCCGTCTATCGGCTATCCTTGAGCCGCCACGATCGCGTCGGCCATGATCTCGACGCCGCGGTCGATCTCGGCGTCCGAAACGGTTAGCGCCGGAGCGATGCGGAAGACGCCGCCCATGCCGGGCAGCTTGACGATGTTCATCGAAAGGCCGCGAACCATCGCTTCTTCCATGATCTTCGCGCCAAGCTCGAAACCGGGCGCCTTGGTGTGGCGGTCGGTCACCACTTCCAGCCCGAGCAGAAGACCGCGGCCGCGCACGTCGCCGATGCATTCGAAACGCTGCTGCAGCGCCAACAGCCCGTCCTTCAGGCGCTTGCCGCGGGTTATCGCCTGCTGGACCAGATTGTCACGTGCCATCACATCCAGCACGGTCACACCGACAGCAGCCGGCAGCGGGTCCGATACGTGGGTCGTGTAGAAGAGGAACCCCTTCTCGAACGCTTTCTGCTCCACTTCCGCGCTTGTCATGACAGCGGCAAGCGGAAGGCCGGCGCCGAGCGTCTTCGACAGCGTCATGATATCGGGCGTCACGCCGTCACGCTGGAAGGCGAACATGTTACCGGTGCGGCCGACGCCGGTCTGTGCCTCGTCGAGGATAAGCAGCATACCGCGCTCCTCGCACTTCTTCTTCAAGGCCGCGAGATAACCGAGCGGCAGTTCGAGAATGCCGCCGGAAGACAGGATCGGTTCGGCGATGAAGGCGGCGAGATTGCCGGTCGACTGATTGTCGATCAGATGGAACGCATCGTCTAGCTCGGCCTGCCAGTCGTTCGATCCGTCCGGGTTCCTGAAGCGCGGGCGATAGGCATTCGGGGCCGGGATAACGAAGGAGCCGGCCGAGACCGGACCATATCCCTTGCGACCTGCACTGTAGGTGGCGGAAGCCGCAGCTCCGGTCATGCCGTGCCAGCTCTGGGCGAAGGCAACGATTTCGTGCCCGCCTGTCACGAGCTTCGCCATGCGGATGGCCGCCTCGTTGGATTCGGCACCCGTTGTCAGCAACTGGACACGGTCGAGACCCGGGGCGAGCGCGGCGAGCCTTGCAGCCAGCTCCACCACCGGACGTGACAGCATGCCGGAGAACAGATGTGCGACCGAGGCCATCTGGCGGTTTACCGTCGCCACGATCTCCGGGTGGGTGTGGCCGAGCACTGCGCTCATCTGGCCGGAGGTGAAGTCGAGAATCGCACGGCCATCGGCATCGTAGACGAAGCTACCCTCAGCGCGTTCGATGATGACGTCCTCGAAGGCCGGCCCGTAACGGGTCAGGTGCTTGTCGGCATCGGCCCAGAAGGCCGGATCGTCATTGCGCGACGTGAGGTTTCTGGCGGCGTTTTCCATGACGGTTCCCCATTGTGATTGATTGGCCGGGAGGGTAACAAGCCACTGGCACCTCAGTCCAATTGATAGTATTTTAATCCGATATCCATTTTTCTGATATTTCCATGCTTGATCTCGCGCTTCTGAAAAACTTCGTCGTCGTTGCCCGCACGGGTTCGATCAGCCTTGCCTCCACCCAGGTCGGGCGCACCCAATCCGCACTCAGCATGCAGATGCAGCGGTTGGAGGCCGAGGTCGGTCAACCGCTTCTGCAGCGCACCGGCGCCGGCATGCGGTTGACTGCGGCAGGCGAGAGACTGCTGGCCCATGCCGAACAGCTGATCTCGCGGCATGACGAGATCCTGGCAGATATGGGCGGACTGGCGCTGAAGGGGGCGGTCAGCCTCGGATGTCCGGAGGACTATTCGATCGCTTTCCTGCCGGAGCTGCTGAAACGCTTTTGCGCTGCCAATCCGCAAGTGGAGCTGAGGCTTGTCTGCGCTCCGACGATCGGGCTTCGGCCTCTCATCCAGCGCCGGCAGATCGACATGGCGCTGGTATCGCTGCCCGATGCGGATGATGCCGCGGTGATCCGGCAGGAGCGCTTCGTCTGGGTGGCGGACAGGCCGGATACGCAGCTGCTGTCCAACGAGATCCTGCCGCTGGCGCTATCGGCACCGACAACACTCGATTACCGCGCCGCCTGTGACGCGATGGAGGCCGTCAACCGCCGTTATCGAGTAGCGTTTGCCAGCGACAGTCTTGCCGGGCTGATCGCGATTACTCGCGCAGGCCATGCGGTCAGCGTACTGACAAAAACGGCGGTGCCGCCAGACCTTCACATCATCGAGCATGGGCTGCCGCGTCTGCCGACGATCGGTATAGCGCTTGAGTTTTCCGAAAGCCGCCCGTCCTCCGCTGCCGCGATGCTGGGAGAGCATATCCGCCGTCACCTGCCATCGCTCAGGGATCCTGCGGCGACGGTGCGGGGTCTTTGATCTTTCACCCCACTCGCGCCGCCATATCGAGGCTGATCTGGTTGCGACCGCGCATCTTGGCGGCGTAGAGCGCGAGGTCGGCACGGCGATAGAGGTCGTCAGCCTTCTCGTTTCTTTCGGCGCAGGCGATGCCGGCGGAGAACGTGTAGCGAAAACTGACCTGATCCGGCAGAGGCCGAGACAGCCTGACTGCCTCAAGCATGCGCCCGACGATCACCTCGGCATTTTCCGCGGTGGTATTGGGAAGGATGAGAACGAACTCCTCTCCGCCGACACGGCCGAGGACATCCGTCTTGCGGACGTAGCTCTGCAAGGTGGCGGCGAAATCCTTCAGCACCGCATCCCCGACCGAATGGCCGAAACGGTCGTTGATATATTTGAAATTGTCGATGTCGAGCACGGCGATACAGCCTACGGGCCCCCAATGCAGCCCGTTGACGTTACCCTCGTCACGCATAGCGAGAAGATCGTTGAGCTTTGCCATGACGAAACGGCGGCTCGGAATACCGGTCAGTTCGTCGGTATGGGAAGCCTTGATCGCGTCGTCGCGGTCCTGTCGCAAGGCACGCTCGTCGGGACGGATGGAGGTGATGTCGCTCGCCACGCAAAGCATCCAGCCATCATCCTGCGTCGTCTCCGTCATCCACAACCAGCGGCCATCGTGGAGGTCGGTTTCGAAGGCGCGAAAACCGGCCTTGCCGCGCCGGGAGATGGTGGACGCCAGCCATGACTCGAAATTTTCGACCTTGATGACGGTGCCGCGCCTTGCGTGGAAATTGCGACGCATCAACTCCGACCAGAGCGGATGTTCGCTTTCTTCGATGAACCATGCCGCACGAAACGCGCGGTTGGAATAACGCAGTCGGTCCTCGTCGTCAAAGACGGCCACGCAAACCCCGGCTGCTTCCATCAGCCGGGCGGCCTGCAACATCGTTCTGTTATCGTCCAAGGCTTTCATGCCCTCAGGAATGGTGTAACTGGTCGGCGTCCGTATATCCGATACCTATGAAAGATCGGTTATGGCAGGCTCAGCTGCCCCTCATCTCTGCAATCTCCTGGATTATCGTCAGTTCCTGCGGGTCTGACTAGGGCAGGATATGGCCATATTGCTTTCGCCAAATAACCATTCCGATAGGCAGGCCGGCCAGTCACACGGCGAGCCTTTCGGACATATGTCGCTTCTCGTTGATATAGATATCCGCAGTGTTCAGAATTCGAATGAAGGCATAGCTGATGTTCAGCGCGCCAATTCCCTGGCAACGTCCCCGATCAACCCACGCAGCCAGCGATGCGCCAGGTCGTTGCGGTGGCGGACATGCCAGGCCATCTGGACGGGAAAGGTGCCGAGATCGACTGGCGGGGGAAGCACCTTCAGCCGTGGATCGAGCGCAATACGCCGGCAGATCAATGCCGGAAGCGTGGTGCAGTAGTCAGTGACGGCGACAAGTTCCGGAATGGAGAGGAAATGCGTGACGGACACCGCCACCTCACGCTTCAGCCCCTGCCGCTCCAGCGACTGGAACAGGCCGGCACGTAACCGGCCGGGCGGCAGCATGTTGACATGTTTCAGCCGCTCATATTGCTCCTTGGAGATGCTGTCACCGATATCGGGATGATCGGCACGGACAACGCAGGCAAGTCCATCCTCCATCAGATGCTGGACGACGAGATTATCCGGAGGATCGGTGAGCCTTCCCAGCACCATAGCCGTCGTGCCGGACATCACGCCCGTCTCGGCGATATCGCTGCCGAAGGGGGTGAGCCGCAGCCGGATGCCAGGCGCCACCTGGCGCAGCCGCTCAACGATTGCCGGCACCAGCACGAATTCCACATAATCGTTGGGTGCGATGGTGAACAGCCGCTCGGCAGTCAGTGGGTCAAAGTCCTGCTGGCCGAGTATGACATCATCCAGCTTCGCCAGCGCCTCCACAATCGCAGGGGCGATCTCTTCTGCGAGTTCGGTCGGCCGGATGCCATATCGCTCGCGCACGCGGATCGCGAAAGGTCTCGCGCAACCGGTTGAGCGTGTTGGACAGCGCCGGCTGGGTGATGCCGAGGCGTTCTGCGGCGCGGGTTACATTGCGCTCCTCCATCAGCACGACGAAGACCGGCAGCAGGTTGAGATCGTATCTCATTCAAACACAACGCCTATTCAGTTATAACGACTTGATTATATCTGGGATAAATTAAATAAATTCCGAAATGTGTCGAGATGGCGCATCGTCAGGCTGTCCAAAACGGACAACACAACTCGAAGGAGAGAGACGATGAGCAAGGGCAAGGTACTGGTCATCGGGTCCAATGCGACCCGGATCGAAACCAAAGACGGCCGCACGGGTGCGACCGGTCAATATCTCAACGAAACCGTGGTGCCGATGCTGGCATTGATCAATGCCGGTTACGAGGTCGTGCTGGCGACGCCGAACGGAGCGAAGCCGCATATGGACGAGGCATCCGACAGTGCAGAGCATTTCGGTGGCGATGTCGCGGCTTACGAAAAGGCCAAGGCCTTCTGGGCAAACGACACGTCGATGAACAGCGGCCTGACGCTGCGCGGCGCAATAGAACAGGGGCTCGACAATTTTGCGGCTATCTTCGTTCCCGGCGGCCAGGGCCCGGTCGTCGACCTGATGATCGACCCCGACATGGGCGAAATCGCAAGGCATTTCCACGAAAAGGGCAAGCCTTCCGCCTATCTGTGCCACGGCCCGATAGCGACTGTCGCCGCCATGCCGCATGCCCGCGAATTTCGCTCGGCACTGGTGGCCGGCGATGAGGCCAAGGCGCGCGAATGGGCCAAGGGCTGGCAATATGCGGGCTACAAGATGACAGTCTTTTCCGACACGGAAGAAAAGGTTGTCGAGGACTATGTTCTGCACGCCAAACTCTATTTCAACATGATCGAGGCGCTGACGGCGGCAGGTGGTGATGTAAGCAAGGCCAAGGTCGATTTCGAACCGAATGTCGTCATCGACCGCGAACTGATCACCGGCCAGAACCCACGTTCGGATCATCCGATCGCCGCGGCGCTGATCGATGCGCTGGATCGCCGGCTGGCGGCGTGAAAGTAAACATACCTTGCAGATATACCCCCTCTGGCCTGCCGGCTTTTCTGGGGCGAGCCGCGTGTCTCGCCCCGCTCTTCGAGCCCCCCACAAGGGGGGAGAAGACCTAAGGCGACCGCCTGCCCCAATTAAGCCACGGCAGGTCGACCGGGTTAAGCCCTCCCCCTTGTGGGGAGGGTTGGGAGGGGACTTTTTACGCGCGCGACGGCTCACCCAAAGGAACACGCCATGAGCACCGAAACCAACAACGCCAAAATCATCGCCATACTCACCGCCCTGCCCGGCAAGGCCGCTGAATTGCGGGCGCTGCTTGCCGACACCGCACCTTCCTGCCGTTCCGAGCCGGGCAATCTGCGGTGGGATGTCTGGCAGGACCGGGCGAACCCCGAACGCTTTATCCTCGATGAACTCTATATCGATGCGGATGCGGTTGAAGCGCATCGCGAGACGCCCCATTTCAAAAACTACGCTTCAAAGATCAACAGCCTGGCCGAGCGGTCCGCCTATGTGGTCACTCCCGTCAATCTCGGCTGACACCCCTGACAAGAAGGATAGACCCCATGGCACTCAAGGATATTCTGCCGAGCAGGCTCGGTTTTGGCGCAGCCCCGCTCGGCAACATGTTTCGCGATATTCCCGAGGATGAGGCGCGCGCCACGGTGGCAGCCGCCTGGACCGACGGCATCCGTTATTACGATAACGCTCCCTTCTATGGCGCGGGCCTTGCCGAGATCCGCATGGGCGATGCGCTCAAGGACAAACCGCGCGACCAGTATGTGATCTCGACCAAAGTCGGCCGCTACATTCTCGACGAAATCGAGGATGTCAGCGCCCGCGAGCAGGGCGAAAAGGCCGGCGTGTTCAGCCACGGTCTGCCGAACAAGGTGGTCAACGACTACAGCCATGACGGCACGTTGCGTTCGATCGAGCAGAGCCTGGAAAGACTGAAGACCGACCATATCGAGATCGCCTTCGTGCATGATCTGGCGCAGGATTTCTGGGGCGACCGGTGGCTGGAAAAGTTCGAGGAGGCCCGAAATGGTGCCTTCAAGGCACTCGACCGGTTGCGCAACGAAGGGGTGATCAAGGCCTGGGGGCTGGGCGTCAACAAGGTCGAGCCGATCGAGCTGGTGCTCGAACTGGACGAACCGAAGCCCGATGCATTCCTGCTTGCCGGCCGTTACACGCTGCTCGACCATGACAAGGCCTTGCAGCGGGTGATGCCGATGGTGGCAGAGCGGGGCCTGGGTGTCGTCGTCGGCGGGCCTTATAGCTCGGGCGCTCTGGTTGGCGGACCGAATTTCGAATATGCGCCGATCAAGCCTGACATGGCTGCGAAGATCGCGAAGATCAAGGCGATTGCCGACCGCCATCAGGTGAGCATGAAGGCTGCGGGCCTGCAGTTCTCACTCGCCAACCCGGCCGTTGCCGCCGTCATTCCCGGAGCCAGCCAGCCCTCGCGCATCGCCGAGGACAGCGCCGCCCTGAAGGAAGTCGTGCCTGCCGATTTCTGGCGAGAGTTGAGGGCGGAAAAGCTGGTGAACCCCACGGCGCCGCTGCCGGTCTGAGCCGCATAGCCTTGAAGTTCATGCCCCGGCAGGTCTCCGTCGGGGCATTCCTTATTCTCAGTTGGCCATGGTCGAGCGATGCGCCCAGCCGGTCATGCGGCGTTCGATCCACGCCATCAGCGAATACATGGCGATGCCTTCGACTGCGAGTGCGAGCAGACCGGCAAACACCAGCGGCACGTTGAACTGGCTCTGGGCCGAGGCCATCATGTTGCCGAGGCCGTAATTGGAGGCGACGGTTTCACTCAGGACCGAGCCGACGAAGGCAAGCGTGATAGCGATCTTCAGCGAGCCGAAGAAATAGGGCATCGAGCGCGGAATACCGACCTTCAGCATGATGTCCAGCTTCTTTGCTCCGAGTGCCCGCAGCACATCCTCCGTCTCCGGCTCGATCGTCGCCAGACCCGTCGCGACATTCACGACGATCGGGAAGAAGGAAATCAGGAAGGCGGTGATGACGGCAGGAATGGTGCCGATGCCGAACCAGATCACCAGGATCGGCACGACCGCCACCTTGGGGATGGCATTGAAGCCGATCATGATCGGATAAAGCCCGGCATAGATGGTTTTCGACCAGCCGATGAACAGACCGATTGCCAGCCCCCCGACCACGGCCAGGCCGAAACCGAGCGTGGTGGTGAACAGCGTCTGCGCCGAGTTTTTCAGAAGCGGCGACCAGTATTGCACCACGGCCTGAAAGATGCGGCTCGGGGCAGGAAGGATGGTGACCGGCGTGCCAAGACCGCGCACCAACAGTTCCCAGAAGAGAAACAGCCCAAGCGTGAAAAGCCAGGGTGCCGCCTTGACCCAGTTGATGCGGGCGGGCTGTTTTGCGACGACCGCTGGAGGGTTGGAATTCTCTGTCGTGGTGGTCATGCTACCGCCCTCGCCTGCGCGATCTCGCCGTGCAGCTGGTGCACGAGGTCGTTGAACCTCGTCTCATACATGATCTCGAGATCACGCGGCCGCTCGAAGGCGACGCGATGTTCCTTGAGGATACGGCCGGGGCGCGCACTCATGACGAAAATCTTGTCGGCGAGAAAGGCCGCTTCGCGCAGGTCATGGGTGACGAGCACGATGGTGACGCCCTGTGCCGCATGAAGATCGCGGATGACGCACCACAGCTCCTCGCGGGTAAAGGCATCGAGCGCGCCGAAAGGCTCGTCAAGCATCAGGAGTTCAGGCTCGTGGATCAGCGCCCGACACAGGTTGGCGCGCTGCTGCATGCCGCCGGAAAGCTGCCAGGGGAATTTTTCGCCAAAGCCTTTCAGGCCAACGAGTTCAAGCAGATGCTCGGCTTTCTCCACGTATTCCTTCTTGTCGGCGCGCAGGCGATGCCGGTGTCTTTCGACGATTTCGAGCGGCAGGAGGATGTTTTCCAGCGTCGTGCGCCAGGGCAGCATGGTCGGGTTCTGGAACGCCATGCCGACGATAGAAACGGGCTGCGTGACATGCTGGCCGGCGACGATGACCGTGCCGACCTGCGGGATATGCAGGCCGGTGACGAGCTTCATCAGCGTGGACTTGCCGCAGCCGGACGGGCCGACAACGGCGGCGAAATCGCCTTTGTCGACGCGCATGGTGAGGCCGGAGACAGCAAGCGTGCCTTCCGCGCCGCCATAACGCATGTCGACATCATCGATGGAAACGAGGTGTGCCAATCAGAATTTCCTTGATCGAACAATCTTGTCGCGAAAACCCCTCCCGCCTGCCGGCCACCCTCCCCACAAGGGGGAGGGTTGAACACGCGGCACCACGACTGGCAAAATCAAGCGTAGAGGGTGCGGCCGGGTTAAGCCCCTTCTCCTTGTGGGGAGGGGTTTGGGGCGGGGACTTTCCTCTGTCCTTACGGCAGCATCCTCTCCGCCTTTGCCGGCAGGAAGCTGGCGTCGAAGACCTGCTCGGCCTTGACAGCGCCCTTGAGGCCCATCGAGATTTTGAGCGTGTCGATGGAAGCAGAGAGCCTTGCCATGTCGACGCCGCCGAAACCGTTTTCGACGACGTAAGGCGTCTTGATGTTCATGGCGTTGGCCATGTTCAGCCGCTGGATCTCGATATCCGGGTTAAGCGTCTCGTTGCGCTTCAACACGGCATCAACGCCTTCCTTCGGGTTGGCGACGGCAGCGGCAAAGCCCTTGGCCAGCGCCTTCATGAAACCCTTCACGGCTTCAGGATTTTCCTTGGCAAAATCGGTATTTACCAGGACCGAGTTGCCATAAAGATTCAAGCCGTGTTCGGCCATCAGGATGGTGGCGATATCGTCATCGGCGATGCCCTGAGCCTTCAGGTTGAGGATGACAGAGAAGGCGAAACCGAAGACGGCATCGACATCGCCCTTGGCGAGCATCGGCTCGCGAACCGGGAAACCGATCGACTCGATGGTGATCTTGCTGTCGTCGATCTTGGCCACCTGCTTGAAAGCCTTCCACTGGGCGAATGCGCCATCCGGCGGCGGTGCGCCGAGCTTCTTGCCTTCCAAGGACTTCGGATCGGTGGTGACGCCGAGCGACTTGCGGCCGACGACCGCGAAGGTCGGGCGCTCGTAGATCATCATCGCCGCCTTGACCTTCTGCGACGGATCCTCGTCGAGGAACTTGATCAGCGAGTTGATGTCGCCGAAACCCATCTGGTAGGTGCCGGTCGCGACGCGCGGGATCGCCTCCACCGAGCCATTGCCGGTGTCGATCGTGACGTTCAGACCCTCTTGCTTGAAATATCCCTTGTCCACGGCAAGCAGGAAGCCGGCGGCCGGGCCTTCGAATTTCCAGTCGAGCGTGAACTTGATGTTGGTTTCGGCAAAGGCCGCGCCGGAGAAACCGGTGCCCAAGGCCACCGTGGCCAGGGCGGCCAATTTAGTCAGATATCTACGAGTCAGCATCATGTTCCCCTGCTGGTTGTTATTGACCCATAGAAAACGACAAATCGCCAACCGCGCAAGTATCCCTGCACATTTTATCATCAATATTTCGCGTGCTTATTTTCAAATCACAATTCTGGAGACATTGGCTTTGAGCCAGCCGTTCCCGCAGCCTGGCGCGGAAAACACGCCCTATCATCAGCGGTCGGTTAACTGTGACGGAAAAGAATAAAAGCGGATTCTAAAATAGATTTGCCGAGCCGGGCATTTGGCCTATTTTCTCCAACTGGAGGACGAAGAATGCGCATAAAGCTGTTTCTGGTCTGCGTCGCGGTTTTGACCATAGCTTGGCTTACAGGCCTTTTTGCACTCGTATGGTCTCTGTTCTGAAGCCGGAAATTATCTTCTACGGCTTTTTTCCGCGAAAGACAGGGCGACGACGGCACCGAAGTAGCCGACCTGCATGAAGACGAGAGAGGCGACACCAAAGCCGGCAGCCCACCACGCCCCATCGCCTGAAATCAGACTAGCGCAAGCAACAAAAGCAGACGCGAGCAGCATCTTCAGGAAACCGCAAGGCAGCTGAAGGTGACGAAAAAGCTTTTCCATGCGCCACTCCAAGAGTTAACCGGAAGTTAACCATACCTTATATTGCAGACAGGGCATACCCCATATGAGGGATATTGCTTCGAATCATCGAAGCACCGTTTATCCACCCGCACCGCCCGTTCGAGGCACAGCAACGCCCTATCGTTAAAGCCCGGATTAAGCGCATTCGGGCGATGGAGACGATCAACCCGCGCGAAGGAATACGCGCATGGCGGAATCGCCGCCTTGCATGGGGAATATAGGTCAATGCGGGACGGGAAGCGGCTTGAGACCTGAAACCTCAGGCCCCGCCACGCGTTTTCAGGACGCCTCGTCGCCGAGCCTTGCCAGCGCCTCGCCATCCAGCCGGTAGAACAGTTTTTCCGGTTTTGCGACGCCGCCTATCTCATCATAAAATGCAAGAAGCCTGTCGTCCTGCGCGTCGGCGGTCCAGTCTATCCTCGACAACCCCCGCCGGCCGGCCAAGGCGGCGAGTTCCCGCATCAGGGCCCGCCCGACGCCGAGACCGCGAGACGTTCTACCGACATACAACTCCTTGAGGAAAATGCCTGGGTTCAAGCCCGGCCCCGGATAGATCGCACTGAATGCACATAAGGCAATCACGCTTTCTTCCTGCTCGGCAACGAGAATTTCTGCCCCTTGCGGCCTCGCCTGCAGCCCGGCAATGATTTCCGCGCGCGCAGGACACGGCACCTCATAGTGAGCCTGCATCTCCTCCATCAATACCGCCAGCCGCGGCAACGCTGCATCATGTTCCTGCAAGAGGCGGATGCGGGCCGCGGCCCTGTTCGGATCATCTTGCGAAATGGACATAGAACAGCCTCTGGACGATATTTCCCATACCATTGGCAGCTATCCGTTACGGGCGACTTAAGGCAAGACGCTCAGGAGACGACGCCCGCAAACTGCCGGACGTGATCTTCTTCATTACGCTCGCAAACATGTCAGAGCCGCAAGCCTTGCTGGAACGGCTCAGGTGCTCCTTCTCCTACGCCTGAAACTGCAACAGGGTGGGCGCGCTGGCTTCCGGCCGATCCACTGCCCCTGACCAACCAGACTGCAGCTATTTCAGACCGAAAGCCCAGCGGGCGGTCCTGCATTCGGGATCTCCGGGGGCGCAAGCGCGGCATACGTCGGGACGAACTTCGTAGACCAGACATGAGGTACTCTCACCGACACGGCCGGCCAGCGCCGAACATCGCTGATCCTCGCACCGCATGCCTCGCTGGTCCGCAGCAACGAACTGCGGCGGAACCAAATCGAGAGCTTCATCGGTTTCCGTGGTGAAGCGCGGCCATTCTGACGAATAGGAACAGCAGGCACCACAGGCCTGGCAATCCGGAAGGTCAGCAGCGCCCTGATCACCTGAAGACAGATCATCGCCAAGGGCGTGATCAAAATCCCGCCCCACGCGCCCTGATGAGGCGCCGCCTGTCATCATTTGTGCTTCAGCAGCCACATCTTGCCCGCCATGGTTATTCCATGTGGGGTTTCGCCGGCCTCGGCATCGGGGTCAAGTCCTTTGAGAAGGCCGTAGCCCGTAAGCTGTTCGAGAGTGGCGGTCGTCGCGAACTTCACCTTCAGCGGCCGCTCCTTGAAGCGATCGGATTTTGCGTAGGTCTCGGTGGCGCCAAGATGGGTCCAGCGGTTCCCGTCCTGGGGGTGGAGGTCGCCGAGTTTTGCGAGCTTCAATCCCCTGATCTGGGTTGGCGTCAATTCAATGGTCAGCGCAGCAGTTGTCGTGCTGTTCATGTCTTTGTTCTTTCTCTTCGCAACAGGCGTCAATGCCGCTCACTGCCGCTTTCAAGCAGGTCCGTTTCGAAATCGCTCAGGTTTTCCTGACGGACACATCGGCCGCGTTTTGCGCCTCCATGGCGAGACGCGCTTCGCGCAACCGGGACGTCTTTTCCTGACGCGCCTTAGTAACGGCATCGAGTTCATCGCGGGCACGGTCGCCGGCAGCACTTGAAGCCTGTGTCTTGTCGAATGCCTTTTCGGCAACCTGTCGCGCTTTGCTGTGTTGCTCGGTCATTGTCTTCCTCGGTTTGTGCGCGCCGGCGCTTCGATCAGAAGTCCGGACTTTCGCAAAGCAGGATGTGCAGACCTGAAACTGCTACAGCGCCATTTGAGCACCATCGACAGCGTGATCCGCTCTTCAACGGCAATAAAAAAAGGCCAGGCGGCTGCCTGACCTCCTGTGGTCCCATGCTTTCGACAGTGCCAGTACATCCGTGGTCACACGAAAGCGGATACCAATTCAGACAGCCTGAAGGTTGCAGGCCGACATCTTGCCAGACTTGCGGTCGCGCTCCAGATCGAAGGAGACCTTCTGGCCTTCTACGAGTTCACGCATACCCGAACGCTCGACAGCGGAGATATGGACGAATGCGTCAGCTTCGCCGTTGTCAGGCTGGATGAAGCCGAAGCCCTTGGTGGAATTGAACCATTTAACTGTGCCAGTGGTCATGATGAACCCTTTCATAGCAACATAGAAGGACCGCTGCGCAAAAGCGCCGCGGATGATGATAACGATGCTTTAAAGGGAGTGTCGTTCAATACGCGGTGCCACTCGCGCAGTAACCAAATCTCGGCAAGAAAAATATCGATATACCTCAGATAGTACACCGAACGCCCAAAGTCAAACTCCAGTCTTCGCGCAGCCGAAGTTGATGACCGTAACCGGGCGCAATCGGCTAGCCAGGCACGACCGATAGCTTTACGATTGGACATATCGGTCCCGTTCTGCCACAAGCCCCACCGGACGCGACTGCCGTTAACTTTAGAACGGGGTCGGGCGATAGATTGACGTCACGTCGTTGCCGCGAGATCACGCTGGCCGTCCTCTAAAGCACTTCGCGATCGTTGAGATTCGCTGGCCGTACTTTCGCTTTTTGTTTTTTGCGCATGTCTTCATCCCGAAACCGGTGACCACTTTCGGGAGACACGCTTTAAATTCCCGACTTTTCTTATCCCCTGCCCTCGACGACCTTGATCAGGTCTTCGCGGACGGAGCCGATATGGGTGGCGAGCAGATCGCCGGCCTTTTCGAAACGGTGGGCGCGGATCAGGCCAATCAGTTCGGCATGTTCGAACATCGCCTTTTCCATTGCGGCCTCATTGGACAGCTGCAGGCGGGTATAGCGGTCGCTGGTCTGCAGAAGTGAGGCAACGATCTGCTGGCTTCTTGGCATGTCGGCGCGGTGATACATGGCCATGTGCAGCTCAGCGTTCAGCCGGCCGTAATCATCCCGCTCGCCCGAGGCGATCGCCTTGACGTAATTTGCCTGATGCTCATCGAGTTCGGCCAGATCCTTCTCGTTCAGCGTCGGTGCGGAAGCCAGAAGCAGGCGCGGCTCCAGCATGATCCTCAAGTCGAACACGTCGTCGATTTCGGCACGCGACAGTTCCGAGACGATCGCGCCTTTCTGCGGCAGGATTTTTACCAGCCCTTCCGCTTCCAGCTGGAACAACACCTCGCGCACCGGAATGCGGCTGACGCCATAGGTTTCCGCCAATGCATCCTGCCTGAGTTGCGTGCCGCCGGCATATTTTCCCGACAGGATCGCCTGGCGGATTTCGGTGATGAGGGCGCCCGAAAGCGTCTTGTGTTTCAGTTTTAAGGCCATGCAACCCCGCTACACCATTTCCGTCGAAAAGCCAGTTGACTCTCGAAATGTATAAAATCTACATTATACCCAACAAAGAGGGAACTGAAATAATGACGATTGCCTTGACGGAGAACGGGCTGCCGCCCGGTTCGCCTCCCCTTGCCGCACGCGCAATCATCGGACTGTCGGAAGGCGTGCTTGCCGTGGAAAAGCTCCTCGTCGGATTTTTCATGGCACTCGTGCTTTTCCTCATCCTGCTCAATGTCGTCACCCGTTATGGCGGCATGCCGCTCTATTGGGTGGATGAGGCGGCGGTTTACGCCATGGTCTGGCTCACCTTCATCGGCGGTTCGGCGCTTACTCGCCTGCGGCTCGATTTCGCCGTGACGCTGATCAGCGACAAGTTGCAGAAAAAGAATGCCGAGCGGCTGCAGGCCTTCGCGACCTTTCTCGCGATGCTGTTTTCCATCGGTCTCGGCGTGATGTGCTGGAACTGGATGGACCCGATCGGCATCGCAGCCGCAGGATTCGACGCCAAGGAATATGCCGGTGAGAGCTTCAACTTCCTCTATACCGAATACACCCAGACGCTGAACTGGCCGGTCTGGGCGATCAGCCTCGTCGTGCCGCTGTTTGCCGTCACCATGACGATCCATACCGCCGCCAATCTGCTTGAAGAGATGAAGTTCGCTCCCAAGAGACAGCGGCTTGCATTCGCCAATGCGGAAGGGGTCAACTGATGGTCACCACCGCTTTCTTCACCTTCTTCATGCTGGTCGGCGTGCCGATCGGACTTTGCCTGTGCATGGCGGCGGCCGTCTATATCTGGGCGACCGGCAATACGCTGCTGTTTGCCAGCTTTCCGGTGCAGCTTTTCGGCGGGGTCGACAATTACGGCCTGATCTCCATCCCCCTTTTTGTGCTGATAGGCGAGGTGATGAATGGCGGCGGCATTACCCGCCGCATCATCAACATGACGATGGCCTTTGTCGGCTCGATGAAGGGCGGGCTCGCCTATGTGAACTTGCTCGCCAACATGTTCGTCTCCTCGATCCTCGGCTCGGCCACCGCGCAGGTCGCCATCATGGCGCAGATGATGGTGCCAGAGATGGAAAAGAAGGGCTATGACAAGACCTTTGCGGCGGGGCTGACAGCTTACGCCGGCATGCTCGGGCCGATCATTCCGCCATCGATCATGTTCGTCGTCTATTCCGTTCTTGCGCAGGTGCCGGTGAGCGACATGCTGACGGCCGGCATGCTGCCCGGTATTCTTCTGACAGCGATCTTCTGCGTCGTCATCGCCGGCATGGGCTGGTTCTGTTACGATTATCCCCGCGGCGACGTGATGACGTTGAAACAGCGTGTGCGCATTGTGCTCGGTGCGCTTCCTACCCTCTCGATCCCGATCATCATCGTCGGCTCGATCATGGCGGGCATTGCCAATGCGACGGAAGCGGCTGCCGTCGGCGTGGTCGCGGCGGTTCTCGTCGGGCGCTACTGGATCGGCGACCTGAAATTCTCCGACCTGCCGATGATGCTGTTGAAGGCCGGCATCTATTCCGCCGTCGTGCTTCTGCTCGTCGCGGCCGCCGCCGTCTTCTCCTGGGTTCTGGTCTACGGCATGGTGCCGCAGAATGTCGCCGCCTGGGTGCAGACGATCGCATCCGACCCGATCACCTTCATGCTTCTCGTCAACGTCATCCTGCTCGTCATCGGCACCGTGATCGATGGCGCGCCCGGGCTGATCATGACGGTACCGATCCTGCTTCCGATCGCGACCGAGGTCTATGGCATCGACCCGATCCATTTCGGCGTCGTCGTTACCGTCAACCTGGTGCTCGGCTTCCTGTCGCCACCGGTCGGTCTGTGCTTCTTCGTCGCCTCGGCGGTGACGGGGGCGAAACCGGGCAAGATGTTCATCGTCACCCTGCCCTTCTTCTTCGCCTCATGCGTGCTTCTCGTGCTGCTTTCGATCTTCCCGATCCTGTCGACCTTCTTCGTCAAGTAACCGCAACCACAACAATAAAACTCCAGAGGATTAGACCATGACAATTTCCCGCAGATCATTCCTCCGCAACTCGACGATGGCGGCAGCCGGCGCCGTTGCCGCCGGCACGCTTTCGATGCCGAACGTGCTGCGCGCGCAGGAGGCCAAAACCTTCCGTCTCGGCATCACCACCCCGCCCGGCCACCCGTGGAACAATGCGGCGCTGAAGGTGGGCGAGATGTTGAAGGCCGAGACCAAGGGCCGTCTCGACCTCGCCGTGTTCCCGGCCAACCAGCTCGGCACCGAAGCCGTGATGATGCAGCAGATGCAGGCCGGTTCGCTCGATTTCGGCTGGATCATGACCGCCGAACTCGGCTCGCGCATTCCCTCGATCGCGGCGATCAACGCGCCTTACGTCGTCGATTCCACCGCAAAGGTGGCCAAGCTCGTGCGCGATCCGCTGGCGATGAAAATGCTCGACGTGCTGCCGAAGGAAACCGGCACGCTGGGTCTTGCCTGGGGTATCACCACGATGCGCGTCGTCTTCACTGCCAAGGAGATCGGCGGCATCAACGACCTGAACGGCATGAAGCTGCGCATCAATACGACGCCGGCCTATCGCGATTTCTACCAGCTGCTCGGCACCGCGCCGACCCCGATCCCGACGCCGCAGGTGTTCGATGCGATGTCGAACGGCCAGGTAGACGGGCTCGAGGCCGATCTCGACTTCTCGTGGAACCAGCGCTTCGACAAGGTTTCGAAGACGATGCTGAAGATGAACGCGATCTTCATGCCCTGCGTAGCACTTGCCTCCGGCCGCGTATGGAAGGATGTGCCGGCCGCCGACCGCGAACTGATCACAAAGCTGACGAAGGAAGCGCTCGACGCCCAGATCGATGCGACCGTCGCCAACGAAGCAAAACTGCTCGACGAGTTCGGCAAGGTCATCGCGGTCAAGGATGTACAGGTCGCCGATGCGGGCAAGGTGATTGCCGAATACGACAAGATCTGGCTGCCCAAGGCCCCGATCCTCGCCGACCTGCGCAAGCTGGGCGCGACGCTGTAAGGCTCAACTTCGAGGAAGCCTGACGAGGGCTTTTATGCGGCGCGTCTCCAGTTGGAGGCGCGCCGTTTTTCTTGCTGTCGGTGCCGAGCGTTCCTATTGATCTCCCCCCTTGTGGGGAGATGTCACAAAGTGACAGAGGGGGGTGATGCGGCGAATTCGGCTGGCGATGTGTGTGTGTGGCGCCCCCCTCTGCCCTGCAGGGCATCTCCCCCACAAGGGGGGAAATCAGCCAGACGCTACGTCATCGCCCTTCCTTACCTATCTCGCAAACCTCTTGGCCGCGGCGACGCAGAGGATGACGCCGAGGGTGACGATGAACATGGAGGACGTTACCTGCTCGCCGAGCAGGAGCGCTGCCAGCGCCAGGCCGAAAAACGGCTGGATGAGCTGCAGCTGGCCGACTGTCGCCGTACCACCCTGGGCCAAGCCACGATACCAGAAGATGAAGCCGATCAGCATCGAGAAGAGCGAGACGTAAGCGAGGCCTGCATAGGCAGGGCCGCCGACGCCTGCGAAGCTCTCCGGCATCAGCGCCAGCGCGCCGACAGCCATGACCGGTAGCGAGATGACCAGCGCCCAGCAGATAACCTGCCAGCCGCCCAGCCGCTTCGACAATGCCGCACCTTCCGCATAACCGAGGCCGCAGACGATGATTGCCGCCAGCATCAGCCAGTCACCGAATGACAGGCCGATCGAAGCAACTGTTCCGCCCTGCGCCAGCGCAAAACCGGTGACGAGCAGGCTGCCGAGAACAGCGAAGACCCAGAAAGCGAGCTTGGGGCGTTCACCGCCGCGAATGACGCCGAAGATGGCGGTGGCGAGCGGCAGAAGCCCGATGAAGACGACCGAATGGGCCGACGAGATATGTTGCAGCGCCAGTGCCGTCAGCAGCGGGAAACCGACGACGCAGCCAAGTGCGACGATGACGAGAGAAAAGATCTCGCTGCTTTGCGGCCGTTTTTGCCGGAAAGCCAGGAGCAGCAGAAGTGACAAAAGACCGGCAATCGTGCCGCGGGCGACGGTCAGGAACAGCGGGTCGAAGCCGATCACCGCCAGCCTCGTGGCCGGCAGCGAACCGGAAAAGATCACCACCCCGATAAACCCGTTGAGCCAACCCGACAGACTGCGATCCATGTCATTCTCCCCTCGCCGCACAGGGTCAATCCGTGGGCGCTGTTTCAGGCATTCCAATGGCGGCGTTATGCTCTTTTCAGCATGGCCATGCCAGAAACGGTCTGATACGATTTCGACAAACTGTTATGCTTCATAAAGCAGTACAGTCAGGAGGTTTGGAAAATGGATTTGTCGGCAACCTCGTCCAAGGCGGAGATGGTGATGGGCGTGATCCGGCAGCGGATCACCGGGCGGACATTGACGCCGGGGGCGAAGCTGCCTTCGGTGCGCTCGCTTTCAGGCACTCTTTCGGTTTCCACCTCCACGGTCGTCGATGCTTATGAGCGGCTGGTCGCGGAAGGCGCGATCGTCTCGCGGCCGGGATCGGGGTTTTACGTGGCCAACCAGGCGGCGCCCTTTTCACCGGCAGAGGCCGGGCCGAAACTCGATCGGGCGGTCGATCCGTTCTGGATCTCGCGGCAATCGCTGGAAAGCAGCGGAGACAGTTTGAAACCCGGCTGCGGCTGGCTGCCGCCGTCATGGCTTCCGGAAGAGGCGATGCGCAAGTCGCTCAGAACACTTTCCCGCGCGGAACCTTCATCGCTTGCGGATTACGGCACGCCCTTGGGGCTTTCTCCCCTGCGCCGGCTGATTTCGCGGCGGATGGGCGAGCGCGGCATCGAGGCCTCGCCGGAGCAGATCATGCTGACGGAATCCGGCACGCAGGCGATCGACCTTCTCTGCCGGTTCCTGATCGAGCCGGGCGATACCGTGCTGGTCGACGATCCCTGCTATTTCAATTTTCACGCACTTTTACGGGCGCATAGGGCAAAGATAATCGGCGTGCCCTATACGGCAAACGGGCCGGACCTTGCAGCTTTTGCGGCAATCGTATCCGAGCATCGGCCGCGGCTCTACATTACCAACTCAGCGATCCACAACCCGACAGGGGCGGTGCTTTCGCCGGTTACTGCGCATCGGGTATTGAAGATCGCCGAAGAGTTCGACCTGACAATCGTGGAAGACGATATCTTTGCCGATTTCGAGACGGTTGCGGCACCGAGGCTTGCGGCTTTCGATGGACTGGAGCGGGTGATCCATATCGGCAGCTTTTCGAAAACGCTGTCGGCTGCGGCGCGCTGCGGTTTCATCGCGGCACGGCCGGATTGGATCGAGGGGCTGACGGATTTGAAGATCGCCACATCCTTTGCCGGCGGGCGGATGACCGAGGAGGTCGTTCATGCCGCGCTTTCGGATGGCGGGTATCGCAAGCATCTCGATACGCTGAGGGCACGGCTTTCCAAGGCGATGGCGGAGGTGACCAAGAAGCTTGCGGCAATAGGCATCGAGCCGGTGCTGCGGCCGCAATCCGGCATGTTCTTATGGTGCCGGCTTCCCGGTGAGACCGATGCCGCCGAGGTGGCCCGCGCCTGCCTGCAGAAGCAGATCGTGCTTGCGCCCGGCAATGCCTTCAGCCTGTCGCAATCGGCCAGAAACTGCATGCGTTTCAACGTCTCGCAGACGCTAGATCCGCGTATTTTCGAGACGCTGAAAGCAGCCTTGAAGACCTGACGATCAGCTCGCCTTGAGCTTCACGCCAAAGCCGAGAACGAAACTCACCAGCGCGCCGAGAGCGGCTGTGCCATAAAGCCATGCGGCCGTGTCGCCTGCGGTTTCTGTTGCAAGGCTCGCCGTCAGGCCGGTTGCTGTGGCGATCGTGCCGGAAAGGGCGGCACCAACCGCGTAACCTGCCGTCGACATGGTGGGCAGAAGCGCACTGGCGCGATCGCGTTCCGCTCCTTCGGCCGCAGCCATCGCCGCTTCATTGACATTGGCCCAAGCGAGACCGAAGCCGATGCCGATCAGGACCTGGCCGAAGATTACCAGCGGCAGCCATTGCAGGCCGATGGCGATTGCCAGCGCGATAAAACCGGAGAGATGGAAGAGTGGCCCAAGCCACATGGTCGCCTGCCGCCATGCGAAGGCCTCGTAGCGGCTGGCGAACATCGCGACGACGCTCCAGACCAGCGCCATGGTGACGACGATATAACCGACGACCGCAGGGCCAAGGTGGAATACCTCGCTGACGAGAAGCGCCAGATAGGTGCTGCCGGCCGAATGCCCGGCCGACATCAGGAACAACATCACGAAGGCGCGGCCGAGCACCGAGCCGGAGCGGAAGGTTCCGGCCGGGAAAAGCGGCGGGCCGAAACGGCCGTCGAAAGCGACGACCGAGAGCAGCGCCAGAACGCCGAAGACCAGAAGTGCCGCCTGCCAGACCGGCTCACCACTTGCCGAAGACAGCGCGAAGATAAGTGCGGTGACGACGCAGAGCCCGACGGAGACGGGCGCGAAGCTTGCCGCCCTGCCCTCACCCGTCTTCGGCTCGGTCAGGAAGGTGAACAACACCAGTGCGAGAAGAAAAGGCGTCACCGCGAGGAAGGAGAAACGCCAGGAGATCGTCTCGGTCATCACCCCACCGATCAGCGGCCCGAGCAGCGCCGTCACCGCCCAGACGGTCGCTTCAACGGCGAACACGCGGGCGATCAGGGAAGACGAAAAATTCGCCGGGATCAGGCTGTAGCAGATTGCCACGATCAGGCCGTCGGAGACGCCTTGCAGAAAACGCCCGAAGACGATCCAGCCAAAGTCGGGCGCGAAAAAGGCGTTCAGCCCACCAAGAGCAAAGAAGAGAGACGAAAGGGCAAGAGCCCTGCGCACGCCGAGCAGGTCGCGGATGGAAGCGGCCGCCGTGCCGCCGGCGATCGAGCCGATGAAATAGAGGCTGTAGACCCAGCTGTACCATTCACGCCCGCCAAGTTCTGCCGCTGCAAGCGGCATGGCGGCGACGATCGCGAACTGGTTGAAGGCATGCAGGCCGATGCCGCTGGAGATCAACGCCAGCATGCGGCCGCTTTCTCCGCTCAAAAGGCCTGCATAACCCAAGGCTTCGACTTCCGCCGTTGCTCCATCCCGCCTGATATCCCCCATTGGGCCGTCCCGCTCCCCGATCAATTCCGTCATGCCAGTTAAACCTTTTCATGCGCGCCTGCTTCAACAGGCCTTTCCTCTTCAGGATCGGCACCGTAAAAGCTCAACCTTGGTTGAGGTCAACGGCAAAAATGACGAAATCGGAAAAGATCAAAGCGCTTCAGGGTTTGAGTGTGGGAGAAGTCGCGGAACGCTCCGGCGTGGCGATCTCGACACTGCATTTCTACGAGGCGGAAGGGCTGATCGAAAGCTGGCGCAATGGCGGCAACCACCGGCGCTACGGCCGCGATGTTCTGAGACGCATCGCCGTGATCCGGGTGGCGCAACGGGCCGGCGTGCCGTTGAAGGAGATTGCCGAAGCGCTGAAAACCCTGCCACAGAAGCGCACGCCGAATGCAAAGGACTGGGCGCGGCTTTCGGCGGGCTGGAGGGGCGAACTCGATGCCAGGATCGAAACGCTGACGCGACTGCGCGACGAGTTGAGCGGCTGTATCGGTTGCGGTTGCCTGTCGCTGAAAGCCTGCCCCTTGCGCAATCCCGGTGATGCACTGGCAGCCGGCGGGAGCGGCCCGCTTCTGCTTTCCAGCCCAAGCGAAATATGATTCGCGCTTACGATTTCGACCAATGTTCCAGCGCATAAATCAAAGGCAAAACGACCAAGCAATAATCACGCAATGATCGATTTTTCAGCGTGTGACATTTTTACTACTGCCTTTTTAGCAATCGCTCCTACATGCCATGTCAGAACGCAATGCTTATGGAGGGAAAATCCATGAAGGGTCTTTTCATTCTCGCCGCTTCCGTCGCCGTTTTCAGCGCATCGACCGCAGCCTATGCAGCAGACGCCGTGGAGCAGATCCCGACCGCGCCGGTCGCCGTTGAAATGGCGCCGTCGTTTACCTGGGAAGGCTTCTATCTTGGCGCTCATACCGGTTACGGCTGGGGTGATGGCGATCTCGAAGGCGTCGGCTCGGACAATTTCGACGGCTGGCGTCTCGGCGCGTTTACCGGCTATAACTGGCAGTTCTCCAACGGTTTCGTTGCCGGTATCGAAGGTGACGTGAACTACGACTGGAACAATGAAGACATCGGCGCCGGCTTCGATGCCGAGAGCGGCTTCTCCGGTTCCGTTCGCGGCCGTGTCGGTTACGCCTTCGACCGCACGCTGGTTTATGCGGCTGGCGGCTGGACTGCGACAAATGTCGAGGTCAACGGGCCTGCCGGCTTCAACGACGACGACACCCTGCATGGCTGGACGATCGGTGCGGGCGTCGACCATGCCTTTACCGACAACATCTTCGGCCGGCTGGAATATCGCTACAACGATTACGGCAACGGCGATATCGGCGGACTGGACGTCGATTTCAACCAGCATGTCTTCCAGGTCGGCGTGGGTGTAAAGTTCTAGGAATACCGCCTGCCAAGGCACGAGGAAAAGCCGTCCGCACGATCTGTGCGGGCGGCTTTTTTTGTGCGCACCGGAGCCTATGCGGCTCTTCTATTACGGTGCTTGGTCAGACGGATATCGGCGCTGCCGATATCCTGTGCATTGCCCCAGCCAAGCGAGCGGTAGACGCCGGCCGCGCGGGGAAAGGTTGACTTGGCGGATGCGAGGCACGATAGCGACGACACGCCATAGATCGCAGGCCGGTCATCCGAAGCGTCAAAATTGCGGACAGCAAGATGCAACCGATAAGAACGGGACGAACGCTCATCACCCTCGTCCGCGCCGACGATGCGGATGATCTGTCCGCCTATTACCTGCGCAATGCCGAGCATCTCGGCCCTTGGGAACCGTTGCGCGAGGAGGGCTATCACTCGGCCGACGCATGGAAGGACCGGGCAAGGGATTTTGCCGCCGAGGCGCTCAAGGGTTTTGCCTATCGATATGTCGTGAGGCTGGAGACAGGCGGCAAGATTATCGCGGTGGCGAATTTCACCACCGTCATTCGGGGCGTATTTCTGGCCTGCCATCTCGGTTATTCGATCGACCGCGACATGCAGGGCCGGAACCTGATGTTCGAGGTGCTAGACAGGCTGATCTCGCATGTGTTCAACACCTATGGACTGCACCGGGTGATGGCGAATTACATTCCCGAGAATGAAAGAAGCGGCGCACTGCTCAGGCGCCTCGGCTTCGAGGTGGAAGGGCTCGCCCGGGACTATCTCAAGATCAACGGAGCATGGCGCGACCATGTGCTGACGGCGCGGATCAATGACGCAGATGACCGAGCGGGTTCGCCTGAAGGATAGCTGAACCGGAAAAGCACAAGGGAGGGCACAGTGATCATCGTCATAGAGGGCATCAGCGCCGCGGGAAAAACCACCTGGTGCCGGGAGCATGCACAACCCCATCTGATCCGCGAGAGTTATCCGGCAGATCGCAGGGAACAGCCCGAGACGGGACTGGCGACGGCACTTTACTGGACGAACTGGAATGCCAAGCGGTGGGGCGATGCGCTTGCCATGGAAGAGGCAACCGGCCATGCCATCTGCGACACCGACCCGCAGAAACTGCACTACAACTGGGGCATGTTTCAGCTCGGTGTTCTGCCGGAATCACAATGGCGGTTGCAACTCGAGACGAGCCGCGCGGCATTTGCCGAAAAGCGGCTCGGCTTCGCCGATGCCTATTTCGTCAAGGCCATCGATCCCGCCATAGCCCGGCAGCAGCGGGATGCCGATACCTCAAAAACGCGGGATCGCTTCGATCTCAACGTACAGCTCCAGCCCTCACTTCTGCGCTGGTACACGCGGATGGGCGAAATCCTGGTGGGTCGCGTGCGCTGGGGACTGCCGGAAACCGGGCTTTCGCTTGGCTCCATCACCACCAACCCGCTCCGCTACGATATCAGCGCATTCGATGCGTTTATCGCATCGCTGGATGATGGCTGACGTTCAAAAGACAGGAGATCGACCTCAAAAGCGGTCGATCTGCATCCCTTCCCTCACCCGTGGCTGGAATTGTTCGGCACGACGGGTTCGACCTTTTTCACCTTGGCGCGGTGGAAGATGAACATGCCGGCAATGACGATGATGGCGGCGCCGACAAGCGTCTGCGCATCGGGGAAATCACCGAAAAAGGCCCAGCCGAAAACGATCGCCCATAAAAGCAGCGTATACTGCAGCGGCGCGAGAACCGAGGCCGGCGCGAGCTTGAGCGAGCGGGTGATCAGCAGATGCGCCGAGCAGGAAACGACGCCGAGCAGCAGGAGCGCGAAAAGCTCTTGGCCGGTAAACGGGCTCCAGTTGCCGACGCTGAAGAAGATGCCTGCAACAAGGGCGCCGAGTGTCTGCCAGGTCACCAGCGTCACGTCGGGCGTCGAGCGCAGCACGCGGCCAAGCACAAGCGACAGAGCGAAGGAGAGGCTACCGACCAGGGCGAACATCGATGGCCACGAAAGCATGGCTTCCGACGGGCGAAGCGCGATGATGACACCGACAAAGCCGATCAGGACCGCCAGCCAGCGCCGCCAGCCGATCCGCTCTCCAAGGAAGAAATGCGAGATCGCCGCCACATAGATCGGTCCGGCCATATAGAAAGTCATCACGTCGGCGAGCGGCAGATAGACCACGGCGGCGTAGAACAGGCCGGTATCGGCAGTTGCCATGACCACACGGGCAAACTGCAGGCCCGGTTTTTCGACCTTGAAAAGCGAGGTTGTCGAACTGCGGGCCAAAAGCGGCCCCAGAACCAGAAAGGCACCGAGTGAACGCAGCAGCAGGACCTGCCCGACAGAAAAACTGGCGACCAGCCATTTGCCCATGGCATCGTTCAGGGCGAACATCAGGTCGCCGAGCAACATCAGAAGAATGCCGGCCAGAATGGCGTTGCCGCCGACGGCATAAGCCGTTGTTGCTTTCATGATCTTTCGGCGCTCCGCGACGCCATTTTCGATGGCGGCCGGGATTACGCCGGGGAAAAGACCCCGAGCCATACCGGGATCGTCTCGATACCTGTTGGAATGGGCGCTCCATACTCCTCGGGCCAACCTGATTGCAAGGGATATTAAAGCAGGACGTCATATTGTCCTGCGGCAATCAGGGCCAGAGCCGACAGAGACCTGCCTCAGCCCCGGCGCGCAGCATCGATTGCGGCAACGTCGATCTTCTTCATCGTCATCATCACATCGAAGGCGCGTTTCGCCTCGGCGCCGCCAACTTTAAGCGCCTCCATCAGCGTGCGCGGCGTGATCTGCCAGGAAATGCCCCAGCGATCCCGGCACCAACCGCATTCGCTTTCCTCGCCGCCATTTCCGACGATGGCATTCCAGTAGCGGTCCGTTTCCTCCTGATCCTCGGTGGAAATCTGGAAGGAAAAGGATTCATTGTGCTTGAAATGGGGGCCTCCATTCAGCCCGACGCAGGCGACACCGGCGACGGTGAATTCGACGACCAGAACATCGCCCTCGACGCCATCCGGATAGTCACCGGGAGCACGGGTCACCGTACCGACTTCGCTGTCGGGAAACGTCTCGGCGTAGAACCGCGCCGCGTCCTCGGCATCCTTGTTGTACCAAAGGCAGATCGTGTTCTTGTTCATGGCAGGCCTCCCGTTGCTGTTGCGTCCGGTTTTCCCTTGGCGGCTCTTCCGGCAGGGCGGATCGCAGGTCCATCTCCTGTTCAAGACGTAGGGCGAACCGTCGATCCGACAGCGGGGTTCATTTTTTCCCGATGAAATAATGATCGACGATATTCTGGCCGTTTTTCAGGATATGGGCGGCCAGTTCAGGATCACCGCCTTCGAAGGTTTCGGGGTCACCGCCGCAGAGGAGGACGAAAAGCTTCTGGTGGGCGACGGCGGTGAAATAGTCGCGGGCTGGCGGCGCTTCCTTCCATTCCGTCGATTTCAGCTCTTGCGCGGCTTCGGCCGTGGCTTCCTCGATGGCCTTGTAGATCCTTGCCATCATCGCCTGGCGGGCACGCTCCTCGATCTCGACATATTGCCTCTCGGCCGGTGTCGGGACGGGGCAGCTTTCGTTCATCGGGGTGCTCTTTCTGCATGGTTTCGGGTCAGCGGAAGTCTTGCACCGGAATACGTCGGCAATGGGCCGGCGACGCCCATCAACCTGCGAGATTTTCCATCAGATCCCGCGCCGTTGGCCATTGATAACGCACCAGTTCCACCGCCGGATTGCCCGAACGCACGACCTCTCTTCGTTCGATCACCCGGCCGCCAAGCCGGTCGTAAACGGCCGTTGCCCTGGTGTTTTTCGCAAAGGCGACCAGATGCACGGGAAGGACTTTTCGCGCGTCATCGAAGGTGATCAGCGCCTCGCGCAGAAGCGCCCTCGCCACACCCTTTCCCTGGAGCGATGGAGAGACGTAGAGATTGTGCAGATAGGTGCCGAATTCGGTTTCCTCATTAAAGACGAAACAGCAGAAGCCGGCGATTTGCGTCCCTTCGCAGGCCACGATGATCAGGTGATCGGGAGATGGCAGCTCGGCGCATCGCGTTTTCCAAAGCTCCTGCTTTTCAGCCGGAAGAACCTCCTTCAGATAGGCTTGCGGCAGGATATGCGCGTACACGCTCTGGCTCATCGACACGTGCAGGTCGATGATCATCTGAGCGTCGGACGGGACCGCCGGGCGGTAGGTGAGCATGATGGCGAGGCTTTTAAGGGATGGGTGGGAAGAACGGCGACGAGGTATTCTTAGAGGCCGGACGGATGAGAAGATAGCCACCCCTCATGTCGCTTCTCAAACTCGCGGACCTCTTCCACCGAAGTCAGAAAAAGATCGAACCCGCCATCGTAAGGTGCAAAGACCTTTCCTGTCTTGCCATCAAACCAGAGCGTTGGCCCGGTGCGATCTTCCGCAATGTCTCCCAGAAGATCGCCAAATGCGTCTTCGTGCCATCGGACGCGGGATGCCGAGCTTACCCATTGAAATTCGTCGCCATATTCACGGTACCGGATTTCGCAATCGGAAACGCTGTTTGAGGGTTTAGAATCCTCTTCGCGCCAAGACTGAACCAGCCAGCAATCGCAGCCCTCCTCGAGCGTTTCGTTCGCCAATACAGCCGCTCTTCGCTGGATCTCGTCCTGCTCTTGCCTGGTTTTGGCGTATCGGACGGAGCCGGGCAATGCGTGAAAACGAACCCATGGCTTTCCTGCAACGTCCCTCAGCATAAAGGCTATAGGGGGCGTGTTACCATGAAAACGTTCCCACTCGGCTTTGAACCTCAACATCTCTTGGATCCCGTGATTGTGGACGGCAGCGGGCAGACCGGCCAATCAGCTATTCATTCGCAAACAAAGTGCACATGGACCGGCCAAAACACATATCAATCCGACAGCAAACCCTTCGCCCTTAACGTCACCCGCGTCGCCGCGTTCAGGTCATAGGCTTCGAACTTGCCGGGCTGCACCCAGGCGTAGTCTTCGAACTCGTCATTGATGGTGATGTCGCGATTTTCTGCGCGGCAGTCGAAGATGAGATAGATCATGTAGATCTCTTCCGTCGATCCGTCCGGATAGGTCTTGGTCCTGACGTCAGCGCGAAAAGTCCAGGGTGTGACTTCCGCAATCGTCAGTCCCTCCCCCAATTCCTCGCGGATCTCACGCCGCAGCGCCTCCTCGATCTTTTCTCCGGCTTCCATTCCACCGCCGGAAAGCGCCCATTGGCCCGGAAACACACCCCGGTCGGAGGGCATCTTGCAGAGCAGATAGGCGCCGTCATTTTCGATCAGCGGACATACGATGATCCGTTGCCTCATGGTCCCGTCCCCAATTTCGAGCCGCTCAGGCGGCTGCGGTTTCCGGCGTGTAGCCAGCCTCGCGAATTGCTTCTTCGGCCTTTGCCCGGTCGCCCTCTACCGTGACCTTGTGGGACGGCAGGTCGATGGTGACGGCAGCGCCCGGCAGGGCTTCGGAAAGAGCAGCGCGGACAGTCTTTTCGCAATGGCCGCAGGTCATGTCGGCTACGGTGAATATGGCGGTCATCTGAAAAGCTCCTTGGTAGCTGGTTTGGTTATGCGTGTTCGATATGGTGTTTGGCTATGCGACGCTTTCGCCCTTGGCAGGGCTCTCGCCCGCCAGGTCATCGAGGATCGGGCAATCCGGACGGTTGTTGCCGCCGCAGCAATGGCTGAGATGTTTCAGGGTCTTCACCATGCCTTGCATTTCGGCGATGCGGCGTTCGAGGTCGTTGATATGGGTCGTCGCGATGTCCTTGACGCTAGCGCTCGTGCGGCTCTTGTCCTGCCAGAGTTTCAGCAGCGTCTCGGTCTCTTCCAGCGAAAAGCCGAGCGAGCGCGCCCGCTTGATGAAGCGCAGCACATGCACCTCGTCCTCGCCATAGATGCGGTAATTGCTTTGCGTGCGGCCCTTGGGCGCGATCAGGCCGATCTCTTCGTAATAGCGGATCATCTTGGCCGAGACGCCGGATACGCCTGATGCTTCGCCGATATTCATGCCGCATCCTCCGACCTGAAGGTTTTCAGTCTCAGCGCATTGCCGAGCACGAAGACGCTCGACAGCGCCATGGCGCCGGCCCCGATCATCGGCGACAGCGTGATGCCGAAGGCCGGATAAAGCGCGCCGGCGGCAACCGGGATCAGCGCCACGTTGTAACCGAAGGCCCAGAACAGATTTTGGCGGATGTTCTTCATCGTCGCGCGGCTGACGGCGATGGCCGAAACCACGCCGGTAAGTTCACCGCCCACCAGCACGACATCGGCGCTTTCGATTGCCACATCCGTGCCGGTGCCGATGGCAATGCCGATATCGGCTTCGGCCAGTGCGGGGGCATCGTTGATGCCGTCGCCGACAAAGGCGAGTTTTCGCCCGTCGGCCCGCAGCGCATGCACCGCCTCGACCTTGCCCTCGGGCAGCACCTCGGCGACCACCCTGCCGATTCCGACCTGCCGGGCGATGGCTTCCGCCGTGCGTCGGTTGTCGCCGGTGACCATGACGACCTCGATGCCCATTGCCTTCAGGGCGCGGATGGCGTCGACGCTCGACGGCTTCAGCGGGTCGGCGACGGCGATGATGGCGGCGAGCTTTGCATCGACGGCGGCATAAAGCGGGGTCTTGCCCTCGTCGCCAAGACGTTTCGCAGCATCGGCAAAGATTTCAACCGAAGCGCCGAGTTTTTGCATGTAGCGGTCGGCGCCGACTGCGACCTCGCGGCCGCCGACCTTGGCGCGGATGCCGTAGGCGGTGACGGACGAAAATTCTTCGGCGCTTGCAGCTTCAAGCCCCCTCGTCTTTGCGGCCTTGACGATGGCATCGGCAATCGGGTGTTCGGAGCGGGCCTCGACGGCGGCGACCAGCGCCAGAACCTCGGCTTCATCGAAACCTTCGGCGACGATGAAATCGGTGAGTTCCGGCCGGCCCCTGGTGATGGTGCCGGTCTTGTCGACGACGACGGCCGATACATCCTGCAGACCCTGCAGCGCATTGCCCTTGCGAAAGAGAACGCCAAGCTCGGCGGCCCGGCCGCCGCCAACGACGATCGAGACCGGCACGGCAAGCCCCATGGCGCAGGGGCAGGCAATGATGAGCACGGCGACCGCCGCAATCAGCGCATGGGTGATCTTCGGCTCCGGCCCGAGGATGTACCAGAGGGCGAAGGTGATGAGGGCAAGAACGAGAACGGCCGGTACGAACCAGGCGGTCACCCGGTCGACCAGCGCCTGGATCGGCAGTTTTGCACCTTGCGCCTGTTCCACCATGCGGATGATGCCGGCGAGCATCGTGTCGCGACCGACCTTTTCGGCGGTGAAGCGCAATGTACCCGTCGTGTTGACCGTGCCGCCGATGACGGTGGCGCCCACGGATTTCGACACCGGGATCGGCTCGCCGGAAATCATCGATTCATCGATATTGGACTGGCCGTCGAGCACCGTGCCATCGACGGGGATACGTTCGCCCGGTCGGATGACGACGATATCGCCCGGAACGACTTCTGCCGTGGGCATATCGATCTCGTGGCCGTCGCGTTCGACGCGAGCGGTTTTAGCCTGCAGACCTGCGAGCTTTTCGATCGCGGCACCGGTGCGGCCGGTGGCGCGGGCCTCCATCAGACGGCCGAACAGGATCAGCGTGACGACGACGGTTGCGGCTTCGTAATAGACGTAGCGGGCAGTTTCGGGCAGCAGACCGGGTGCGAATATGGTGACCAGCGAATAGCCGTAAGCGGCGGCCACGCCGACCGCGACCAACGAATTCATTTCCGGGTGACCCCGGAAAAGCGCAGGCAGGCCTTTTTTGAAGAAGCGCAGGCCGGGCCAGAAGATCACCGCAGTGGCCAGCACGAAGTACAGATAATGGAGATTCCGGGTGTCGACGGCGCCCATCAGCCAGTGGTGGAACGGCGCGTAGGCATGGCCGGTCATTTCCAGGATGAACAGCGGCAGGGTGAAGATGAAGGCGATCGCCAGATCGCGCTTCAGGGCCGTCTCTTCGCCGTGGTGGGTGTGGGGGTGATCGTGGGAGACTGAGTGGGATGCATGATGATGAGCATGCTCGCTGGTGTCGGCGCTGCCCCTCATCCGGCTACCGCCACCTTCTCCCCGTTCTGACGGGGAGAAGGGATATGCCGCGCCCTTTTCGCCCATCGCAACCTTTTGTGAGCCACGTCCCCTCTCCCCGCCTGCGGGGAGAGGGTTAGGGTGAGGGGCAACCTCAGGCACATCAGCATCCACCAGCCATCCCGCCTCGCGCAGCGCATGTTCCATCGCGCCGGCGGGCACCTCATATCCGAGCTTGTGGATCGCCTTTTCCAGCGCCTGCGGATCGAACCCCTCGCCGGTCTCGACGGTGAGTTTCTTCGTCGCGAAATTGACCGCGCTCGTCTTCACGCCCGGCAGCTTGGCAGCGCCGGTTTCGACGCGGCGCACGCAGGAGGCGCAGGTCATGCCTTCGACGGGAATGGTCAGCGGCTCGAGGGGGCCGGAAGTGTGGTGTCCAACGTGCTGGTTCATGAGATGCGATCCTTTCGCATCCGCATGTAAGGCTTCCCATCATGGGAAGGTCAAGGACAGGACGAAATAATTCTGCCGCGACAAAAACGCATGGGCAGGATCGCGCCCTACCGCCCGCCCTGCCCCATGCCCGGTGCGTTGAGGCCGGAGAGAAGAAGCACGAGTTCGGCCTGTCGGGTCGTGCCGGTTTTCTGCATGATCCGCTTCAGGTGCGAGCGCGCCGTCTCCAACGAGATATTGAGCGAGGCTGCGACCATTTCCGGTGTCTGGGCCATGGCGATGCCGCGCGCCACCTTGGCTTCGGCGGGCGTCAGATCGAAGAGGCCGCAGAGAACCCGCATGTCCGGCGGTCCCACCTGCCCCACCTGGGTCACGGCCAGCACGGCCATGGAGCGCGAAAAGATGTCGCGTGCGGCGCGGCGGATCGGCAACAGATGCAGGATCAGCGGCGGCAGTTCATCACGAGAGATCATCGGCACCGACTGTACCGCCGGGACGGCCTGCGCCTTGTAGCGCTCGATCGCCTCATCGAGAAGAGCACGGGCGCCCGCCCCTTCGAGGACCAGCCTGTCGCCTGCACCGGAGCGGATGCGCGGAGCCAGCGCCTCGAGTTCTTCATTCATCAGGATCACCTGGCCACCATCGCCGATCACGGCTGCGGGGAGGCCAAGCATGGAGAGGGTATCGGTCATCGATCGCGCTTCGGTGAAGGCAAGCCGCGACGACATGTAGGCGGCGCGCGCCAGATCCGGCTTCAGCGCATTCAGCCGGGCTATGTCCTCATTAGAGAAATTATCGTGACCGGTGGCCTTCATCAGCGCGATGATGATCGTGTGCCCGGTCGGCTCCTGAAAGCCGTAGCCGGCCTCCCACTGCATGCCGGCCGGCTGGATGAATTCCTTCAGGATGACATCCTGCTCCAGCTCTTCCGCGGTGAAGACATCGATATCGCGGCAGAAGGAGAACGGGAATTTTTCCATCGCCCTTTTGGGCCGTATGTTCTGGAAACGAAGCTCGCTCCTGGAAAAGCGCTCATAGACATCGACAATATTGGGCGTGGCGACGTAGCGGTGAGTGCCCTCGGCATCGAAGGTGAAGATGGCCGCGGTGGACGACCCCGCCTCAAGCGCAAGCTGCTCGCAAGTCTCCGTCCAGAGTTCGGGGACAAGGGCTGCCTCGTAAAGGCGATCTGCCAGGGTGCTTTGCGCATTCATCAAGTGAAATCACGATTTTCGACAGTTGCAACGATATATATCAGCCCATCCATAGACTATATATGCGTCGAACAACATAGAAGAAGATCGGCCTAAACAGTCAAAATGCTTGGTACGGTATCGTACGCCAGCGACCGAAACCTGCGCTTTATCTCGGTTTAACGCTTATCACCCACGCTCACCTCCCACATGCAGCGGCCAGCTGACGACATAGTCTTCGAAATCGTCCACGTCGACTTCGACCTCGCTGACCGTGCGTCCGCGCGCCGAAATTCCCGCCTGATGTACGGTCTCCGGATCGCCCGAGACAAGCGGATGCCACCAGTACAGATCCTCGCCATCGCGAACCAGGCGATAACCGCAGGTCGGCGGCAGCCAGTGGATCTCGCGCACTTCCTGCGGTGTCAGCTGGATGCAGTCGGGTACGGTTTTCTGGCGGTTGGGATAGTCGCTGCAGCGACAGGTCGTGCCGTCCAGCAGGCGACAGGCGACCGAGGTGAAGACCACATCACCGGTGTCCCAATCCTCCAGCTTGTTGAGACAACAGAGGCCGCAGCCATCGCACAGGCTTTCCCATTCGCCCGGCGTCAGCTCGTCGAGGGACTTCAGTTTCCAGAAAGGTACGTCGTTCATCATCACTTTTGCGGCAGTCGGATACAATTCGTGTCGGCCGCCCTTTTCACGTTGCGATTTTACAATCGCGCATCAACCAATTGTCAGCTAATGCTGATTAACCGTGGCCAGCTTATGCTCTTGATCGTTGTCAGGGGCTACGTCAAGCCAAACGCAAAAGCTAAAATAATGGCATTGCGGACGGGAGGAAAGATTGCAGGACGAACCCAAAGCACCCGAGGGCCGGCCGCGCAAGAAGCGCCACATCCTGCTGCGTGTCGACAGCTGGATCGATTCCACCGTCTGGAACCTTGGCTTCAAACTCGCCGAGGCCTGGGAAGAGATCACCATATTCTTCCGTCGTTTTCGCGTGCGCGGCTGGAAAAAGCTCGCCTTCGAGGTGGCCGGCGAGGCCATGACGCTTGGCACGGCAGGCTTCGTCGTGCTTCTGGCGCTGGCACTTCCCGCCTTCGAAGAGACCAAGGAAGACTGGAAGAACCGCGGCGATTTTGCCGTCACCTTTCTTGATCGTTACGGCAATGTGGTTGGCCATCGCGGCATTATCCATGAAGACTCGGTGCCGATCGACGAATTGCCGGATCACCTGATCAAGGCGGTTCTGGCAACCGAAGACCGACGTTTCTTCGACCATTACGGCATCGACTTCATCGGGCTTGGCCGGGCACTGACGGAAAATGCCAAGGCGGGCGGCGTCGTGCAGGGCGGCTCGACGCTGACCCAGCAGCTGGCGAAAAACCTGTTCCTGACCAACGAGCGTTCGATCGAGCGCAAGATCAAGGAAGCCTTTCTGGCGGTATGGCTGGAGGCCAACCTGTCGAAGAAGGAGATTCTGTCGCTTTATCTCGACCGCGCCTATATGGGCGGCGGCACGTTCGGGGCGGCGGCGGCTTCGCAATTCTATTTCGGCAAGAAGATCACCGATGTCAGCCTGGCGGAAAGCGCAATGCTGGCCGGTCTGTTCAAGGCGCCGGCGAAATACGCGCCGCATGTCAACCTGCCGGCAGCGCGCGCCCGCGCCAACGACGTGTTGTCCAATCTGGTGCAGAGCGGGCTTATGTCGGAAGGCCAGGTGATCGGCGCGCGGCGCAACCCGGCAACCGCTATCGACCGCGCCGACGTGAAATCTCCCGACTATTTCCTCGACTGGGCCTTCGATGAGGTGCAGCAGCTGGCCAAGGAAGGCAAGATCAAGGAACATTCGGTCGTGGTTCGCACCACTGTCGATATGGGCCTGCAGCAGGCAGCCGACGCGGCAATGGAATCCAGCCTGCGCGAGTTCGGCGAGGGCTACAAGGTCAAGCAGGGCGCCATGGCGATGATCGAGAATGGCGGTGCCGTTCGCGCCATGGTCGGCGGTCGGGATTATGGCGAGAGCCAGTTCAACCGTGCCACCAAGGCACTGCGCCAGCCGGGTTCGTCGTTCAAGCTGTTCACCTATTCGGCCGCGATGGAACACGGCATGACGCCGGAAACGATGATTTCCGACGCGCCGATCACCTGGCGCGGCTGGTCACCGCAGAATTATGCCCGCTCCTACAAGGGCCGCGTATCGCTTTTGACCGCCATGTCGCAATCGCTCAACACCGTGCCCGTGCGGCTTGCCAAGGATGTGCTCGGCACCAAGGTGATCGTCGAAACGGCAAAGGCAATGGGCGTCGAGACGCCGCTGCGCATGGACAAGACCATTCCGCTCGGCACCTCGGAAGTGACCGTGCTCGACCAGGCGACCGCCTATGCCGTGATGCCGGCAGGCGGCATGCAATCGCGTCGCCACGGGATCGAACAGGTTCTGGGTTATGGCGGTGAGGTTCTCTACGACTTCAACCGTGACGAGATGCCTGCCAACCGCGTGCTTTCGGAAAAGGCAATGTCGTCGATGAACCGCATCCTGACGCAGATCCCGGTGATCGGCACGGCGCGGCGTGCAGCGCTTGACGGCGGCATTGTCACCGGCGGCAAGACCGGTACGTCGCAGAGCTATCGCGACGCCTGGTTCATCGGCTTTACCGGGAATTACACGACTGCCGTCTGGTTCGGCAATGACGACTTCACCTCGATGAACAACATGACCGGCGGCGCACTGCCGGCGATGACGTTCAAGAAGCTGATGGACTATGCGCATCAGGGCATTGAACTCAGACCCATTCCCGGCATCGAAAATCCGCTTCCGACGGGGAACCACAAAAAGGGCGATACGCCGGCCGAGCAACGCCAAGAGGATCCGGCACTGATGGCGTTGACGCGCCCGCGTTCGCTCTCGGGCGAATCGACCCGCGTTCTGAAGCAACTGGCACAGGCGCTGAAGGCCGCACCGCCGCTGGTGGCGGGTGTCGAAAAGGTTGCCGAAGCCACGAGACCCGCAGCAGGCCTGCGACAGGGTTCCGCCAGCGATCTGCGCAAGGGTACGGCGACCGTAAGCCCGGTGGTGACGAATTCGATACCGTGAGAGGACTTACGCTCCCCACAACGGAATGGCATCTCGGCATTTCCCCACAAAAGAATCAATGCTAATCCTCCCTGCACCGTTCTGCCGAGGACCCAGACTGCTCGTGTTCCGTGTTCCCTTTCTCGTCGCAATCGCGCTTGCCATCGCCTTCGGAGGCGGGATCTGGTCGACCCGGCTGGCGCTCGATGCCACGATCGGTTTCGGCGCGATCAAGCTCGGCTCCTGGGAAGCCTTCCCGGAGGCGCAGACGGCGGATGCGGATCCTTATGCCAAGTCTCACCGCGCCAATGCAGGCAAGCTTCTTTATGCCACGGCGGAAGGATTGAGCTTCACGGCAACGACCGATGACAGCGGCGCAAGACTTTCCGGAAGCTGCACCTATCAGTTGACCGGACAGACGCCGACCGCGCGCTTCTGGACGCTGTTTGCAACAGGACCGGACGGCCGTCCACCGGCTGCGGATGCGGACCTGCCCTCTTCGCTCAATTCCCGCATGGTGGGGCGACAACCGGATGGTTCTCTCGACATCACGATCGCCTCGCGCGCCCGCCCCGGCAACTGGCTGGCAAGCCCTCAGCAAGGCCAGTTTCGCCTGACACTGACCCTGCTCGATACGCCGGCGGCGGGAAGCTCCGGCCTGATCGACCTTTCCATGCCGGCCATCCGCAGGATCGGATGCGGCAATGTCTAGGCTGTTCAGTTTCCTTTCGCTGCGACGCGGCTTCCTGTGGCTGAAGATTCTGTTTGCGATCTTCACCGGGCTTGTGGGTGCAGCCCTGCTGCACCTGATCATCGTCTTTTCGCTGCCGCAGTTTTCCCAGCGGGACGCCTATACGCGCATCATTGCCGAGGGAGAGAGCCACCGCTTCTATCGTCTGGGCGAGCAGCCGGACCGCGCCGGGCTTTCCAAGGAAGATCCGATGATGGAGATGTCGGTCTGTTCATTCGACATAAGCGAAACACCGGTGAGACTGACGGCGCCGAACAGCGGTGTTCCGTTCTGGTCGCTCGGCGTGTTCGATGCTTCGTCCGACGAAATATTCTCGATCAACGACCGCACATCGGCGGATCATGTTCTGGATGTAGTCGTGGGAACGCCGGCACAACTTGCCGCTCTTCGAAAGAGCCTGCCGAGAGGCTTTTCACAGACCGTGCTGGTCGAGGCGCAGCAGACGGAGGGGTATGCGGTCTTGAGAAGTTTCGTGACGCATAAAAGCGTCGTTCCGATCATATCGAAATTTCTCGATCAGGCGACCTGTGCTCCATTCCAGTGGAGAACCAGGGTCCAGTTCTAAGCGCGTCTCGATCGTCCGGATCCGCTCGCGACGCCTGGGTTCACTGTATTCTTGCGCGCCCTGAAACCAATGCCGCCGCGCGTCTTTGCGCAGCATTCCTCAGTATCTCACAAGATCGGGTTTTCGAATTCACTTCTGTTCGATACGGACAGCGTGATTTTCGGCCTTGCGGTCCATGCGATCGTCAAAGCGTTCGTAACGGACGCCGGTGAACATCACGATCTCACCCGCAAGAGCAAGGTTGGAAGCATCCGTCGGGCTCGAAACCTTTCGGCCTTTCCGATCACGCCATAGATTCATTACCACTATCTCTGCCATGCTCGTCTCCAATCAAGGGATCGAGAGGGATGAAGGCGGCTCTATTTCATCCTGCCCAACTGGGCCGACGCGCCCGTGCCTGCCCCGAAGGGGTCACGGACATCCGCGTCTTTCTCGTCAAAGCGTCTTTTTGCCAGACGCTGCGACATTTCACCTGCCCGTTCCGCCTGAACCAGCAGCTGCAGCAACAATCAAGTCTACTGCCCTTTCCGGCTTTATTGCCGGCCATTGCCGAAATTCAGCCATAAGACGGTTAACGAGATGTTAACGCTAAAGTAGCGCCCGCTGGAAATCCGCTTTCAAGATCCGATCATTAACGCGGTGTTGCAGATTTGGTTCATTATCAGGGCCGCAGAATTCAGATTTCTCTATTTATCCGCGAACGGCGCAGCGACCGAGGCCAGCTGGCGGGATGCGGACCTGTCGCCGGCCAGCATATCGGCTGTGGACAGGATGTCCCAAAACGAGCCGTCTTCACCAGACATTAACCCTATTGAGCCTAGCATCAAATCGACCTTGAGCGGGTGACGAAACCGGCGGAAACGCCGGCTGATACTGCCCGCCCACCGGGAGTTTCCAAGGTAAGGTAGATGACGTGTCGGCTGCCCTGCGGCGGCCAAACGCGTTTGTCGGCACCTCTGTTTGTATTGCGTTCGAAGAGTTTGCCCGTGACGAGTGAGTTTCGAGACCTTGAGAGACCGCAGGCGCTGCGCAGGAAGGACGTCGTGCTGATGGCAACGGTGACGAGCTTTGAAGCGCTGTCCCATCCGACGCGTTCGGAGCTGCGGCAGTTCGCCGAACTCTTCATGCCGATCTTTTCCGCTTCATCCGACGAGGCGCGCCGGCAGGCGGTCGCCGCCCTTGCGCAATCTCCCAACGTCCCTGCCGCCGTCGCTTTCTTTCTCGGTAGCCAGCCGATTGCCGTCGCAGCTCCGTTCCTGATGACATCGACCTGCCTCTCCGATGAGGCGCTGGTCACCATCGCCCGCTGCCAGGGCACCGAGCATGCGCGCGCTATCGTGAGCCGTGCCGCGCTCTCTCCGACAGTCATCGATGCACTGGTAGGCCTGCGTCCCGATATTTCCCGGCAGGCCAGAAGCGCCACAGCCGAGCCCTATCCCGGTTCGGTGCCCGTGGAGATGCCGAGGGCGGAAGTCGACACGTCCATCGATACCGACAAACGTGCGCGTGAAGAAGATCTGCGCCGCCGGATCAAGCTGCTTGCCGGCCATGTGGAACGGGTCGAAGGCGATCGTCTCGGCCTGCGCAGCCTTTCGGAAGTGCAGGAAGCGCTTCTGGTGCGGTTTGCTCGCAACCGTGAAGCGACCTTTCTCGTCACCGCGCTTTCGGACATCCTGACGACCAGCCGCTGGCTGGCCGAACGTGTCCTGCTCGATCTCTCCGGCCGCCAGCTTGCCACCGTGCTGAAGAGCCTCGGCATGCAATCGGCGGACGCGACCTATATCCTTACCCGCCTCTACGGCCATCTGGCGGAAGCGACGGGTGGCGTGTCGGAGGCAGAAAGCCTCTGGCAGTCACTGGACGAAGAAGAGTGCAATGCGCGTGTGGAGGCCTGGCGCAGGGCCGATCGTTATACCTATGGTGCGGACCAGGCTGCTTCCAGACTGTTTTCCGGCGCAGATACCGACACAACGCAAGCCGAAGCCTTTATCGAGGAGAGGTCTGTGCGGACCTCGGCCACGCTGCGCAGAAGCGCTTCCGGTTTCAGGATCCGCTGAGGATCAGGGATCCGGCTTTACCACCGGGAAGAGATCGCCGATGTCGTCGATCTCCAGCTCGACCAGCCACAGATCGGGATCGAAACGCAGTTCCCTGTCGAGCGCCTCGCGCATGAGATCCGGCTCGGCACGCTCAAGCCGCATCTCGAACTTACGGCTGCCGTCATCCTCACTTGAAAAGAAGTTCTGCGGTGCCGGAGCATAGAGGCTCTCCAGCCCGTCGCGAAACCGCTGCCGGATAAAGATCGCCCCCGCCGCGTCCGCCCCCTTGTGCTCGACAGCCGCAAAACCGCCGAGACCGAAGACGCGGCGGATGAGAGCGGAGACATAGATATCGGAACGGAGACGCATGGGAAGTGAATAGGATGGATTGGGGGCGGAGGCAAATGAGGGGCAAGGTTTTCCTCTGTAGCCGACTTACTGCTGCACCTTCCTGATTGCCTCGTTGTTATATCTCTTCAACGTCTTGAAGAGATTTCGATCACCGAGCTGTGCGCCCAGCAGATGGTCGAGAAGGCTGTGTCGAAATTCCAAGAGCCGGACGCAGTGCTTCAAAAGCTCAACATAAGCGGGCGCTTGTCCATTGGCTGAACCCAGAACTTCATCGGGCTGCAAAAATTGCGGCTTACCGTCATATAAGGTGCAAATCTGCGACTTTATCGGTTCGCCAGGGAGCCGTTTGCTTTTAATGTAGTCATTCGCAACCAACGAGGCATACACTTCGTCATCGAAGCCGGCTTCGAGCAGCATGGCTTGATAAGCGGCCATCTTCGGCGGAAAAAGGTTGAACCGCAGGAATGGCGCACACGCATTGTAGGTCGCTGCGAAATCTTCGACATATTTCTGTCGAGCATGTTCGCCTTCGCCGAACCCCGTCTTTCTCGGGTATGGAAAGCCCATTTGCTCCGAGAGCATGAATTCGTAGGACACGTTTATGAAAATCAGGCTGTTGGTAACCAGCATGAATACAGATGGAAGATAGTAGAATACAGGATCCATTGTGCCGATGAAATTCAATCCGATGTTCTCTGGATCCGGATGTTGATATACCAGCAGGCAGCGATCTCTTTTGGCAATGCGCTGATCGATGTAGAAATTCGGATTGGGAATATGCCAATCCTTGTTGAGGGTCATATTGCCGATCCACAGGCCGATCCGGACTTTGTCGAACCAGTCCATCAAGTCATCCCATTCCTGCGCGGTGAGAAGCTGATCATTCAGGAGCTTTTCGACGTGGCTCTTCGCCCGGTCTTCGAGGGCGGAGTAACGGGAATTACAGCTTTCGCAGGCGGGGAAAACATATTGGTCAGCCGCATATCGGCGTTCGGGTTTGTCCGGCCGATCCATTCTGAAGCCCAGATGCCATTCACGCTTCGGGTCTCCCGTGAGAGAAATCAGCCAGCGCGGAATGACATGTTCCCGGTTCTTATCGTTGGGCTTGTTGCCGCAGAAAATGCAACGTTTTTCGGTCTGTAACACCGATGTATTCAAATTGCTCATGGATCTTGATCTAAGGATTTCGGCTTCAGTTTCATTCAACAATGTCCGCGCCAAATGAAAATGCTCATGCCATCCAGTGCGTATCGATAGCGGATCGTGCAGCGCCATGGCTACAATCCCTCTTCTATCCTATTTTCTTCAAAGCTCCTGTGCGACTGATCCGCCGCGGTAATTTGTATTATACGATCCTGGGCGGGCTTTCGCTGCGGCGTGGGCACGACAAAAAGATCTTTGCCGATTTCGATTTCCCCTCCCCTACAGCGCGCCGATCGCCTTCAGCTTCTGCAGCACGACTTCGTCGGGCTCGCCGGTTTCCGGCAGGCGGTAGTGCTTCTGGAAACGACGGATGGCGGCCTTGGTCTGTGTGCCGGCGACGCCGTCGATCTCGACATCGGTATAGGCGATGTTCGACAGGCCCTTCTGGATTTGCAGCACCATCTGCGAGGCGGGCAGTGGATCGGATCGTCTGGCGGCGGCCTGTACGGGCGCAGCAGCGGCCCGGCGCGCGCCCGGAATTTCAGCCGGCGGCATCATGCCCGGCTGACGCTCGGAGGAACGGATTGCAGCCGTGACCGGATCTTCGTTGCGGGCCGGAGCCTTTATCTGCTGGACGACAGGCTGGGTCGCGGGTCGAGCCGCAGTTCTTTGCGCCTCAGCCTTCGGCGCCTCGGCTCTGGATGCATCCGCTCTTGGAGCCTGGCGCGGGATCGGCAACGGCGCGGCCGTGGCCTGTGCTTGAGCCTGGCTCCGACTTCCGGACTGCGATTGAAGAACGGCCAGAAGTTCCGGCGTGGCTTTACCGCGCTGCGGAAGGCCAGAGGCTTCCTCGAAGAAGAGAATGGCGCTTTCGGTGCGGGGGCCCATCAGGCCGTCATCGGTGCCCTGATAGATACCACGGCGCGCAAGCTCGCGCTGGATGCCTGCAACCAGCTCCGCATCCGTCGTCGTGCCGGGCGCGGACTGCGCCGCCGGCGTCTGGCCTGCGATGATCGAACGGATGTCGTCAGCGGGTGCTTCCATGGGTGCTGCCGCGGGTGCCGTCGTCACTGGCTGTGTCGCGGGTGAGGCCACCGTCTGTAGAGAAGCAGGCGGGCGGGCGGCGGATCTTTCAGGCGCAGTCTGCCCGCCTGCCGGCGCGCGCTCGATCCGGAAAGTGGTCACGTCAGCGGGATCGGCCTGGCGAAACTGGCGATAACCGGCAATCGCGTTTGGATCGTGAGCATCACGCGTGGCAAGGAAAGGGGCCGGATGGCCACCCGGCTGATACCAGAGCGCATTGGCTGCAACGAAGGAGAAAGCAACGATGAAGGTCGTGGCGTAGAGAGTGGCCTTGGGATTGCGGACGATGGCGCCGCCGATACCGCGTGCGGAACCGGTCGCGCCGTAAAGCACGGCGGAGCCCGTGCCCGCAAGGATGCGGGACGGAAGGCTTTGCTCCTTCGCTGTCCGTCGCCCCTTAGGCGCTTTTCGCTTCCGCGTGGTCATTTACACATCCCAGCTGAATTTCGGACCGCTCCATCGCGGACCCTTCCATCATGGCCTTTTCATCCGAATTCTTCAACTGCACGGTCCTCAGCCGCGGCGGGAACTCCACCGTTTCCGCCATCGGCTCGTCGGCATCGGCCGTATCGGGGCCGCCCATCGGCAAGGTGATCGTCACGACGGTGCCCTCGCCCGGCTTGCTGGCAATCGCGAACGTGCCGCGATGGAGCGCAACCAGTCCCTTTGTCAGCGCCAGGCCGAGGCCGGTGCCTTCGTAATTGCGGCTATAGCCATTTTCCACCTGGGTGAAAGGCTGGCCGAGCGTGCCGAGCTTCTCCGGCGCGATGCCGATGCCGGTATCGCTGACTGTGACGACGAGATCGCGACCACGGACCGCAGCATCCATCGACACCACGCCGCCGCGCTCGGTGAACTTGATGGCGTTGCCGGCGAGATTGATAAGGATCTGCTGCAGAGCGCGGCGATCGGCCTGCACTTCCGGCAGGGCGCGGGAGACGCGCGCCGTCAGCGTGATACCCTTGTCGCGGGCCTGCAGGTCCAGCATGGCGCGGCAGGTCTCGATCGCTTCCGATGCCGCGAAGGGCTCGATCAGCAGTTCGTAGCGGCCGGCCTCGATCTTCGACATGTCGAGCATTGTATTGACGACGGAAAGAAGATGACCGCCCGACTGGCGGATAAGCCCGACATATTCGCGCTGGCGGTCGTTTGCCAGTTTGCCGAAATATTCACCGGCCAGCACGTCGGAAAAACCAAGAATGGCATTAAGCGGCGTGCGCAGCTCATGGCTGACGGCCGCAAGGAAGCGCGACTTCGTCTCGTGGGCGGAACGGGCCTCTTCCTGGCGACGCTCGGCCTCGCGCTTCAGCGCATCGTATTCGGAGACATCGCGCGCCTGGGCGATTACCTGGACAAGGCTACCCTCGCCGTCGCGGATGGCGGTAAAATCGAAACGGACGAGAACGAACTGGCGTCCATCGGCAACCGAAAACGTCTTCTGCACCCGAACGTCCGTCTCGGCCCGCGATGCGCCCTGGCGCAGCATGTCGAAAGCCTGGAGTAGCGCGATCTGATCCGAAACATGAACGCGCTCGGCGAGCGTTACGCCTGCGCAATCACGGATCGTTGCGGGAAACGAATGGGCATCACGGCCGCCGACCCTGTGCACATGTCCCTGGGCATCCAGCGACAACATCAGGCCGGGGCATGCATCGAAAGAAAGATCTTCACTGGCTGCCGGCTGCGGCAGCGGGCGGGGACGCGAAAAGGCGATCGCAGCGGCGACAAGGAAAGCCGAGGCGGCGATCGCAACACCGACAGGCAGCGCCAGAACCGGACGCAGCAGAGCGGTCAAAGCCATCGGGATCGCGACGAGCGATACGGCGGCGGTCAGCACCATACGGCGCAGCAGCGTGATGTCGGTTCCCCGAACCACTTCGCCACCAAGGCGCGCCAGCCAGCGTTCGGCGGTCTTGTCGACTACCTCAACAGCCTTCCCGGCAATGTTACCCAATACGCGCACTCAATACCCTGACACGAACTCGTTTTACGCGGTCACATTAGGCTTCCGCGACTTAAAGAAAGGCTAAGGATGCGCGATTCGACACTCTGTCAGAAGCCGGGTCTTCCGGCTTTGGCACATAATCGGACACCCATCTGCAATCGTAGTTAACGACAGGTAAGCAATGGATTTATCTCGATTTTTCGCGTGCTGTTAATGATTGTGGCAGAACGGGCCGGGCAAAACGCCTGGCCTTTCGAACCGCCGCCCCATTTATGCTTAACGGCATTCGCTAAAGTTTGAGACAAATGCCGCGCTGGACGGCGAAAATGCGGGGCGTGTGTCGATTTAGATCAAATTTTAGATAAATCCGAGCGGTCGCGTCAAAGGGGTATTTGCTTCCCCCCGGTACGGTGGTGTTCAAGAGCGGCACAGACCGACGCCCGGCAGAAATACTCTGCTGTGGAAAAAACAAGTGGCGAAGCCGGACCCGAGGGTGGGACAGGCCAGGTCGGACGGAATAGGGCAATGTGGTTTCTGATCAAGGGAAGTATCTTCTTCGCAGCCGTGCTGGTGGTGCTTTCATACTTCAGCAACAGGCCGCTTGAGGTCAGCGAGGGTGCCGGCGCCGTACAGATGGGCGACGCAATCTCGGCTGCGACAGGTGCCTACAGCTATATTTCTGGTCTATGCGCCGAAAAGCCGGATGTCTGTGCAAAAGGCGCGGAGACGCTTTCCGTTCTCGGCGTGCGCGCTGCCGAAGGCGCGCATGTCGCCTTTGAACTACTCGACAGCCATTTCAACAACAAGCCTGCCGCCAATCCCGCCGATGTGGCGCTGAAACAGGATCCCGAGCCGACGCCTTTCCCGGGAGATGCGGTCAAGACTCAGTCGATCGCCCCTTCCGCCCCGGTCCATACCGGTTCCGTGCCGCTGCCGCTGAAACGCCCCGCGCAATAAACGGACCATTCCTTGCATTTTACGACTTGCGCCTGGCCCCACAGCCAACGGTTCCCGGCGCCTGACTGCCCGCCCTGAATTCAGCAACTGCTGACGCCGCAAGGAAGAAACTCCTTGCGGCGATTTTTTTGCATGGGATCCCGGCTTTCAGGACACCGCCACCCTGCGCGGCACTCGACCGATGGGTTGACCGGGCACGTTGCAAGGCGCCTGCGGCCGGCTATTGTGAAATACAACCGGGTCGGGCGCGGGATGATCGATGATTTACGAAGATGTTGCGGGCGGAAAGGAATTGCTGGCATGGTTTGGAGAACTGCCAACATTCCACGATGCCGAGATTATCAGCCTGTCCCTCAACAGAAGCGGAGCCAGCGAGCTGAAGATACATGGCTGGATCATGACCGATGCAGTCGATTCTGACGGGTTCATCAAACTCGACAAACATGCCATCGTGACCTTCACTCTGGAAGGCATCATGGACCTGCAACTGGATGGCTTCAGCGGTCAAAATGTAATCGGCGGGCTTTTGCTCCAGCGCGCGACCGATCGAGGCCGATCCGATTATTACGCACTGCCTCAGGATGAGCTTGATATCGAGATCGAACTTTTGCCCTGCTACGGCCTGGACGGCTTCATCCGGGCAAAGACTGTGGCGATATCCCTCGTTCCATACGAACAAGAGAAACGGGTTTGACGCCTTGAGGGTTTCGGTTGCGAAAGCTTGCACGCCAGCCGTTCAGCCAATTCGGAATGATGCGGGACGCCGCCGCACCTCTTGCCTGCATCTATTCAGTTTTTTCTGTTATCGGCGCGCAAAATACCTATATGGAGAAAACAGAAAAACACCGGACGAGACCATGGCAGAGCTTTCCCAGATCATCGACGACTTCGCCTTCCTGGACGAGTGGGAAGATCGCTACCGGTATGTGATCGAACTCGGCAAGGCTTTGCCCGACCTGCCGGAGGCGCAGAAATCGGCTGAAAACAAGGTGCAGGGCTGCGCCAGCCAGGTGTGGCTTGTAAGCCATGTGAAGGATGCAAGCGCCGATCCGGTGATGACATTCGAAGGTGATTCCGATGCCCATATCGTGCGCGGGCTCGTCGCCATCGTACTGGCCACCTATTCTGGAAAGCACGCCTCGGAAATCGTGGCGACCGATGCGATCGACATCTTCAACCAGATCGGGCTTGTCGAACATCTTTCCTCGCAACGCGCCAACGGACTGCGCTCGATGGTTAAGCGCATCCGCGAAGAGGCGCGTTTGAAAGCTGCTGCCTGATAGATCTACGACGACCCGCTGCTGCCGTAAGACTCGGCGGCGGGGCGAAAATCCTGCGTGCCCCAATGATGGCTGTGGCGCCTCTGCGCATGACGCGGCGGCGGGGCATAATGACGGGCAAGGGCAAGAAGCGCCGTCCTCAACATAAGCTTGGCGGAGCGCACGGGCCATTGCCGTTCCCGCTCAACCAGTTCCAGCCCCTTGCCGAAACAGCAGACATCGGCTGCTACACCCGAAAGCTCCGGTCCTATCGCCTCCATCGCGCGGCCGAAACGCCGGCGCGCTTCCAGCGCGCTTGTCGCGATATCGGCAAGGCCGCCCGCCTCGCCTTTGCCGCGCGAAGACAGGCGCGGCTCCCAGGACGAGGTGATACGCGGCTGCAACTGACCGCGAGTGAAATCATCCAGCAGCTTTTCGCCGGCGCCAAGCGCCTCGGAGGGAAAGAAAGGGGTGCCGGCCTTGTCCTTCAGGCGCGCCAGGCTGGAAAGCGGCGTATCATCGAGATTGCGACTGACATTTTGGCGCGCACCGTCGATTTCCACCTCCGTCCTGACGATCTCGCCATGCTGCCCGGCAAATCCACCCTCACCTTCCATCCCCGCTGCAGCAAGCGCGCGGCGCAGGAAGTTGCGGGCTTCGGCTGATGCCTGCACGAGGCCGGCTGCGCGAGTGACAAGGCCGAGCGAAACGGCTTGTCTCAGCACCGTCTCGGGATAACAACGACGCTCCTCGCCAAGGTGAACGGTACCGGCAGAGCCGTTCGCGATCACCAGCCCGGCCTTTCCGGCACTGACGGCGTGACGCACCAGGCGCGTGAGACCTTTGACGGATACGGCCCGCCCCGATGTTGTGGACGACCCCGGCTGCACTGAACGGTCACGCCTCGATCCTTCAGTCATGACGACCCTCGCGTCCGAAAAGGTCCGAGGACTGGAAGACTGCCGTCGCCATGCGTTCGATCGCCGAGACGAATTCGTCAAAGGCCAGATCGTCTCGCCGGTCTTCGACGACATGGCAGGCATGGCCGACAGTGGTGCGGTCCCTGCCGAAAGCCGCGCCGATATCGCTGAACGACATTCGCAGCGCCACATGGCAGACATACATGGAAATCTGCCGCACATGGCAGGAAGGCCGGCGCCGCTCGTTGCGCACCATCACCCGGTCGCTCAGAAGCGAGATCGTTTCCGCCGTGATCTGGCTGACGATACGGCAGACGATACGCGCAGGAAGGCTTGCCGGGTAGACGGGCTTAGCGTCGGCAACCAGAGGAACCGCACCTATATTGCAAGCAAGCGTATCGGAGCGTCTCCCGTTCGTCGGCCCCTCTTGTTTGGTCGAAGTCTCAAAAGGCATGACAACTCCTTCTTAAATAGGAATTAATTCATACACCTTGAGCGCTAACGGGGAATGCAGGCAAGAGCAGCTTCTTACAGAAACATTGATAATGCTTATGTTTTTTTGATTTCTCTGTGCGGAAATAGGATTTATTTCCTCAATTCATCCCCGTTTTCCGGCAAAAAGCAGATCAGGACCAGCATTCGGACATGGGCCGGATGCGCAAAAGCCGAGCGACAGCCCGGCTTTTCGTGGCGCCTCAGGGCGCGCATTTTACCAAAGCAGACTGGCTAAGAGAGATCACAGCCATTGCTCAAGCTTTGATTTCCGACCCAATTCCTATGCAGAAGCGCGCGGGCATTGGCTCACCACAAGGCGGCTCTCGCCCGAAGTGGCTTCTGGCTGGATTTGCTTTTGGCCGGACGAAGCCCGGCCAGTCTCTACAAATCAGTTACGGGTGCGCTTGCGGCGTTGACCGAGGCCCATTTCCTTCGCCAGACGCGAACGAGCTTCGGCGTAGGCCGGAGCAACCATCGGATAATCGGCCGGCAGGCCCCACTTCTCGCGGTATTCATCCGGCGTCATGTTGTAATGGGTCATCAGGTGGCGCTTCAGCGACTTGAACTTCTGACCATCCTCGAGGCAGATCAGATAATCGTCCTCGATCGACTTCTTGATCGGCACCGGCGGCTTCGGCTTTTCAACCGCTGCGACGACCGGGGTCGGGGAAGATGTGCCGCTCAATGCGGTATGTACGTCTGCAATCAGGTTGGAGAGATCGCCGACGGGAACTACGTGGTTACTCACATAGGCAGCCACGATATCTGCGGTGAGTTCCACCAGCAGCTCGGGACCCTTGCCCAGTGCCATATCTGTCATTTCCGGTCTCCTGTTCGACTTATATACGGAGCCAGCCGCGACCTCCGCGGCTTCTTCCGTAGTCGAGCGATGGCGACGAGAACCCAACCTTCGCACAGCGTCCAAGGACAGAAGCCTACCCCTAAGCTTCCTGCGAGAAAAACGGATCGTCACCAGATGCTGCATGTAGCCTCCGTAAACCGCATATTCGTCCAGTTTATCCGAAGCGGCCTTATCAAGGCCGATCTAATTCAGATAAATACGCGGTAAAACGTTAGTCTACAACAGCATCATTGCTCTACTTCTATTCAATTATCACTACAATCAGGAAAGTCCAATTGCGAAATCTAGTAATGCCGAGTGGTTTCTCAACGAATATCGCATATTTCTGACATTTATTGCTGGCAATAAGGCGATTTTACAATCATCGCGCGCTTATAAATACCGTCTGAAAAATATTATTCATTGTTGACCACTGGCATTTCGTTGCAGACAGACTGATTCGCCATTGAATATCCCGCCTTCAACGACGCCATAGCCAGCAAATGCGCAGATACCGGGGCTGTCAGCACGAAGAAAAAGAAGCCGGCGAGTGCCCGTGCAAGCACCGCGATATCGCCTGATTGGAGCCCAACGGCGAGCAGTAGCAGCCCCGAAGCAACCGTTCCGGCCTTGGATGCCGCATGCATCCTTGAGTAGATATCGGGCAGCCGGTTGAGACCGATTGCCGCAACCAGGGCAAATGCCGCACCGGCAAGGATCAAAGCAGAAGTCAGTATTGCCAGAACAAGCTGCATCACTTCCCCTTTCCCGGCTTGGGCGATTTGACGGATGGGGCCGATTTTTCCGGCTTTACTGGCCTTACGGGCTTGCCGGAGCGTTTCGAAGCCGACTTGCTGTCGCTATCGACGATCTTCTTCGTCGAAACTTTGCGCGCCTTGCCGCCGAGTTTGCTGACCTTTTCTCCAGGCCCGTCCGTCAAAGTGGCGCCGGCCTGCCCTGCCGCACCAGCGAGAATGAAGCGAGCGAAAGCGACAGTTGCCAGAAAGCCGACAAGGCCAAGTGCTATGGCGATATCAATGTAGAGTGTAAAGCCGGTCCGGATGGCGATCAGGGCGATGAAGCCTATGACGATGCCCACCAGCATATCGAGCGCCACGACACGATCGGGCAATGTCGGACCTTTGACCACCCGCCAGACCGTGAGCAGGAAGGCAACGGCGAGAACGGCAAGCGCAATCCAGATCGAGGCATGGAGGATCGCCTGCTCAAAGGTCATGCCCGACATGTTCATCGGAACGCCTCCATGATCTTGCGCTCGAAACCTTCGGCAATCTCGCGCTTCGTCGCCTCGACATCGGAGCAATCGATGGCATGGACGTAGAGGAACTTCCTGTCCTTCGACACGTCGACCGACATGGTGCCGGGGGTGAGCGTGATGAGATTGGCCAGAAGCGTGATCTCGAAATCCCTGTCCACGGTCAAGGGAAAGGCGAAGATGCCGGGTTTTACCTGCATCTTCCGCCGCGTGACGAGCACCGCCACCTTCCAGGCCGACAGAGCCAGCTCCTTGAAGAAGAGCAGCAGCAGCGACAGGATGCGGCCAAGACGCAGGAGATAACCGGTCGCGCTCATCTCGTCGCGAACGATCCACAGGGCCACAGCCGACAGTAGGAAACCGAAGATCAGATTGTGGATCGTGGCGCTGCCGGTGATCGCGGCCCAGATGATCGCCATCATCAATGACAGGACATAGATGATCATGGCGCTGCCCCTTCTGGAAACACCGAGCGGATATAGGCGGACGGATCGGCAAGGCCATCGGCGGCGGCCTGGCCGAGCGCCAGAAGCGGTTCGGGATAAACACCGAAAACCAGAACGAGGGCCGAGAGCAGGCCGATCGGCAGAACCGAACGCCAGTCCGTTTCAGGCAGGGATTGATCCATCCCGTCCGGCGCCGGCCGCCAGAAGGCGAGCAGGAAAACACGGGCGAGCGCCAGCGTGACGAGGAAGGCAGATAGGAGAATGGCGATGGCCAGCCACCAGGCGCCGATATCCAGCGATGCCTTCAACAGCATGACCTTGGGCCAGAGGCCGGAAAGCGGCGGCAGGCCGGCCGCGGCGAGCATCAGCGCCAGGGACGCAAAGGAAAACCAGGGCGCACGGCTCCAAAGGCCGCCGAGGCGCGACAGTTCGAACGTGCCGGCCAGCCGCCCTGCCTCGCCGACCACCAGATAAAGCGCGGTCATGGTGACGATCGAATGCAGCGCATAAAGGATTGCGCCACTGACGGAGGCCGGCGAACCGATTGCTACACCCGCCAGCATGTTGCCGATGCCGACGATGACGACGTAACCGACCATGCGGCGCAGGTCGTTCTGGGCAAGCGCACCGAGCGCGCCGAGGATCATGGTGAGAACGGCGGATGCGGCAACGACGAGGCTGATCGCTTCCCGCTCGACCGGCAGAAGCATGATCGTCACACGGATCAGGGCGTAGATGCCGACCTTGGTGAGCAGGCCGCCGAACAATGCCGATACGGTAATGCGCGGCGTGTGGTAGGAGGCAGGCAGCCAGAAATTCACGGGGAAGGCTGCCGCCTTCATGCAGAAGGCGAGCACGAACAGTGCCGTCAGCGTCATCAGCGGCGGCGCGTTTTCGGTCACGCCACGCAGCGCGCCAGCCTTTCGGGCGATATCGGCCATGTTGAGCGTGCCGAAGATCGCATAGAGATAACCGACAGTAATGAGGAACAGCGTCGTGCCGATGAGGTTGATAATGGCGTATTTCAGCGCGCCTTCGATCTGCTTCGGCTCGGAGCCCAGAATGAGCAGGCCGAAAGACGAGATCAGCAGGACTTCGAACCAGACATAGAGGTTGAAGATATCGCCGGTCAGAAAGGCGCCGGAGACGCCGGCCATCAGGAGCAGCAGGAAGGCGAAGAAGCCGTGGCGCAATCCGCTCGCATCGATATCGCGCAGCGAATAGACCGCCGCCGACAGAGCCGCGAGCGCCGAAACGAGCGCCATGACGGCTCCGAACATGTCGGCGGTGAAGGATATGCCGAAAGGCGGCAACCAGCCGCCCATGGTCATGGTGACCGGCCCGCTTGATGAAACCTGCCAGAGCAGGAGCGCGTCAATGAGGACGAGCAAGGCCAGCGCTGCGATGGCAATAACCGCATGAAGGCGGACCGACTTGCGGATCATCATCAGAGCCGCGCCTGCAAGGATCATCAGCGCGGTCGGCAGGATGACGAGCCAGTCGGCGAGCACCGGGACCGTCGTGACCATGGCGGCGGCAAGATCTACGGGGATTGATGGTGAGGCCATCAGGGCTGGCCTCCCTGTGTCGGCAAATGTCGGCGGGGAGCGGGTTGGGGCACATGCATCAAATCAATACCCCGTCGGCGGAAGCGGTTCGTCGCGTGGTTCTGCGAGCCGCATTTCGTCGGTGCTGTCGGTGCCAAGTTCCTCGAAGGCGCGCCAGGTCAGCACCAGAAGGAAGGCGAAGAAGGAAAACGAGATGACGATCGCCGTCAGGATCAGCGCCTGCGGCAGAGGGTTGGCGGCGACGGAACCGAGCGTCGACGCATCTGCGGGGATGATCGGAGGAACTTCACGGGTGATGCGGCCGGCGGTAAACAGCAGAAGATTGACACCGTTACCAAGGAGCACGATGCCGAGCAGGATGCGGATGGTGAATTTCGACAGCATGAGATAGACGGCAGCGGCGAAGAACAGGCCTATGAGCCCGACGAACAGGATTTCCATCAGCCGTCCCCCTCGCCTTCGCCCGCGCCGCCATCCGGCTCGGTCTCAAGTGCCACGGCAATGGCGGTGACTGAACCGACCACGACGAGATAAACGCCGATATCGAAGGACATGACCGTCGAGAGCGGCACTTCTGCGCCGAGAATATCCGGATAGATCCACAGCCCGCTCATGAAGGGAACACCGGCTGCGATCGAAACGAGGCCGGAGATGGCCGCGAGGGCCAGGCCGGCACCGGCGATTGCCATCGGATGAAACCGGATTGCCCGCTGCACCGCACCCGGTCCATGCGCAATGCCGAAGATTGCCAGCGCCGAGGCCGCGATCAGTCCACCGATAAAGCCCCCGCCCGGCTCGTTATGGCCGCGCAGCAGGACGAAGACCGAGAAAAGCAGCATCAGGGCAGTGATGACGGGCGCGACCGTGCGCAGGATGAGGGTATTCATGAGGCGCGCCTCCCGGCCCGCAGCTTGATCAGCGCCAGAACAGCAAGGCCGGTAACCATCACCACGGCGATCTCGCCCAATGTGTCGGTGCCGCGGAAATCGACGATGATGACGTTGACCACATTGGCGCCGTGGGCGATCGCCTTTGAATAGGTGTTGAAGAAATCCGTCATGAACGGATCGAAGGGCGTGCCGACCGCCTTCAGCAGCATGAGCGCAAAACCGAGGCCGCAGGCAATCGCGATCGTCCCGTCCAGCAGGATTTGCCCTGGCGGGCGGTGATCGGTGACCGACAGCCTGAGCCGCGTCATCACCAGGGTCAGGATGACGACCGACAGCGTTTCCACCATGAACTGGGTGAAGGAGAGATCCGGCGCACCGAACAACAGAAAGATCACCGCGACCGCAAATCCCTGGATGCCGAGTGAAACGATCGCGGTCAGGCGGTCGGCGGCGCGCAAGACGGTAACGATGCCGAGTGCTGCAATGACGAAAAAGGCGATTTCCTGAACAAGGGCTCCGGCCGGCCATGACGGCATGGCGGGGAGTTCGTCAAAGAGGAAAAGCGGCAAAAGCAGGGTTGCCGCCACAGCGATGAAAGTTGCGGTGATATAGATTTCCAGCCGTCCCGGCTGGATGATGCGGACGAGGCGCGCGGAAAAACGGACAAGGCCGCTGACAAACTGATCGAACCAGCGATCCGGGCCGGGGCCGAGGCCTTCCAGCATCTGCGCAGCCAGAGCGCGAGCCCGGTCGAGCCCCAGATAGATAAGGATGCCGAGCGCCACGGTGAGCAGCGACAGGCCGAATGGCAAGCCCAAATGCGGCATCGTGCCGATCGTGATCACCGTCGGTTCGTCGATGACCGCGCTTGCCATGGGCGATGTCAGGTAAGCGTGAAGCAGCGGCGAAAATATGCCGAAGACGAGGCCGAGCGCGGCCAATATCACGGGGCCAAGCCAGAGTGCGGCCGGTGCCTCATGCGGTGTGAGCGGTGTTTGATTGCCTTTTCCGACAAAGGGTTTCAGGCCGACGGCAAGGGCGATGGCAAACATCAGCGCATTGCCGACAAGCGCCGCAGCCGTGAAGAAGACGGCGCGCGGATTGCCGGTGGCAAGGGCTGCGTAGATTTCTTCCTTGGCTAGAAAACCGGCGAAAAGCGGCAGCCCTCCCATCGAGCAGGCCGCCAGAAATGCTGCTGCGAAGGTGATCGGCATGGCGCGGCGAAGACCGCCCAGAAGCGGCAGCTCTCTCGTGCCTGTCTCGTGGTCGACCGCGCCCGCAACCATGAACAGGGCGCCCTTGAAGAGCGAATGAGCAACGAGATAGAGCACCGCCGCCTCGATGGCATGCGGCGAGCCGAAACCGGTCAACATGGTGAGCAGGCCGAGCGAGGCCATGGTCGTATAGGCGAGCATCAGCTTGAGATCGGTCTGGCGAATGCCGATCAGCGCTCCCGCAACCAGCGTTACGCCGCCGAAAAAGGGAAGCAGGATTTCCCAGGCCGGCGTGCCGCCCAGAACCGGATTGAGCCGCATCAGCAGGTAGACGCCGGCCTTTACCATGGTTGCCGAATGAAGATAGGCGGAGACGGGTGTGGGCGCCTCCATGGCGTTCGGCAGCCAGAAGTGGAACGGGAACTGCGCCGATTTGGTGAAGGCACCGCCAAGCACGAGAAACAGGGCCGGCAGATAGAAAGGGCTCATCCGAAGCGCATCGCCGAGATGGACGAGCAGCGACAGCTGGGTCACACCGGTGACGTTCCAGAGGAAAACGAGGCCAGCCAGCAGCGACAGCCCGCCTGCCCCGGTGACCACCAGCGCCTGTAGCGCGGCACGCCTTGCGGCCTCCCGCTCATGATCGAAACCGATCAGCAGGAAGGAGGCGATCGAGGTCAGCTCCCAATAGACGAAGAGCATCAGGAAACTGTCGGAGACGACGAGGCCCAGCATCGCACCCATGAACAGGAGGATGAAGGACAAGAACCTTCCCAGATGCCGGTGCCCCTTCAGGTAACCGCCGGAATAGATCACGATCAGGGTGCCGATGCCGGTGATCAGCAGCGCGAAGGTTAACGACAGGCCATCGATGAACCAGGAGAACGACAGGTTGAGGCTGGGCGCCCACGCATATCCGCCGGTCGCGACCTCACCAGCCGAGATTTCCGGCAGAAAACCGCAGAAATGCAGAAAGGACAGTGCAGGCGCGAGCGCAACGATCCAGGCGGCCCTGTCGCCAAGGCGCGAAACGAGGAATGGTGCCAGAATGGCGGCAAGGAACGGCAGGAAGAGCGCAATAAACGTCCATGCCGGCGCGGCTGCGGCCATAATCTCTCCTACCCCCACCCGGTCGATCATCGAACGCGTGTGATCGTCTTAAGTGAAACGGACGGTTGCCTCAAGCTCAACCGGGAACAAGGCTGCGACATGCATCTTTATTCACAGCATCACGACGCCTATCTAGGGAGCAAACGAAAGGAACGGCTATGTCCTCGACCAGCACCCCAAAGACCTCAAAGAGCGACGCCGAGTGGCGTGAAGAACTGACGCCGGAACAGTATTACATTCTGCGGCAGGCGGGCACCGAACGCGCCTTTACCGGCCCCTACTGGAATTCCAAGGAAAAGGGCATTTACAGCTGTGCCGGCTGCGGCGAAGACCTGTTCGTCTCCGACACCAAATTCGATTCCGGCTGCGGCTGGCCGAGTTATTTCGAGGCGGTGAAGCCGGATGTCATCACCGAAATCCGCGACACGTCGCACGGCATGGTACGCACCGAAGTGCGCTGCGCCAATTGCGGCGGCCATCTCGGCCATGTCTTCCCCGATGGCCCGCCACCGACCGGCCTGCGCTACTGCATCAACGGCCATGCGATGAATTTTACGCCGGCGGAATAAGCCGCCAAGGCACCCGGCGGGGCATTTCCTGACGGGTGCAATTTCTCCGGGAGGCGGCAAAACGCGCTCCGTACATATCAGCAAACGCGCAAAAGGTTGACGGCACAGGCCAAGACGCTTACGAAAATGCAACTTTTTTGTTGATGACGTGGTATTATGGTCGGCTTTCGTACACGAGTCTGATCTCGTGACGTCAGCGAGATGGTTAGCGGGCGCAACATGACCGATATAGCCTTGAAGATGCCATTTGGACAAACGGACAACGACAGGTCGAATGACCCGTTCTCGAAAGTCATATCGAGCTGTTCCTTCGTAGTCGACAATGCCCGGGATGTCGCAATCGACGACAATGCCCTTTCGCATTTTGCCCGGACAATGCCGCGCAACGGAAAAGTCGCATGGCAATTTTCCGGAAAACATCATTATGCCGCCGAAGAATCCCTGACCCTTCGTTACGTGCTCTGCATCGGAGCCATCAATTTCGGATCGGGTTATGCGCACGATCTTATCCGGTCTGTGCCCAATTCCACCTATTATACGATTGCAAGCCTGCTGAAGGATGCGGTCACGCGTGATCCGGAGATCGTGTCTTCGCAGAGGCTGATTGCCCTGACGATGAAAGATGTGCGGGAGCTTTTCGGCCAGGCGGGCAATGACAACCCCCGGGCCACGGAACTGATGGCGCAGTTCAGGCTGAGCCTCAACGAACTCGGTCACTGGCTCATCGACCGGTATGACGACGATCTGGACGGCGTGATCGACGATACGCGCTCGGCGCACACGATGCTGCAGTCATTGCTGCGGATGAAGCGGTTCGAGGACGTATCGCTCTACGACAACAAACAAATCTACTATTACAAACGCGCGCAATTGCTGATCGCGGATCTGGCACGCGTCGGCCGCGAATTCGGCTGGTGGGATACGGTCGGGCTCGAGCGCCTGACGATTTTTGCCGACAATGCGGTCGCGCATGTTCTTCGCCAGCTCGGCGTTCTGGTCTATTCTGACCGTCTTGCCGCGCGCATCGATGCGGGCGAATACCTGGAGGCGGGAGAGCGCGCCGAAAACGAAATCAGGGCAGCGTCCGTGATTGCAGGAAACATGCTGCAAAAGACACTGGCAGAAGAGCGGAAATGGTCGACGATACTGGAAATCGACCATTACCTCTGGGATGTTTCCCACGAGCCGGAGTTTCGCAGGCCATCCATGCGACGGCATATGTGCCGGACGATCGCTTATTAAGGGGCAACCGTGCCGCCAGCGGCTCCACCAGATGCGGGCCGGATGACGTCGAGAACCTTGTCCTTGAAACTCTGGTCCTTGGCCATAGTTTCCGCGCGCTGTCTTACCAACTCATGCCCCGCCTTCCCCGTTATCTTCGGGCCTATTTGCGTCAGGAAAGGAAACACACTGGACTCATAACCGCGCGCCTCATCGGCGACGATTAACTTGGCGAGAGCAACAACCGTCGCGTTGTCGCTTAGAGCAGCCGTAAACCAGTAGCCCAGCGAGGTCTTGCGAATATCTTCCTCAGTGGCATGGCCAATCTCCACGAGAAAGGCAACCTCGTTGAGCGTGCTGAGGAAGCTTAGCAACTGCGCTTCCTTCTTGCTTTCTCGCGTAAATGGATCGTAGACAATTGTGCCGTAATCCAGCTCCTTCGTCACATCTCCAAACTTTTCGTGGCTGCGACTGTACCACTCCTTGATGGTGACGAGTGCCGATACACGCCGTTCGTTTTTAGTGGAGCGGATCGTGAAATAGGCGGCGACTGCGGCAATAGCTGCTGCTACCGCCGAAACCACGCTAGCTATCGTCGCAGCCATGTTCCACCAGCTCGTGGAACTTGTGTCCGAAAGGGCAGAAACGGCTGGCTTGCATAAAAAGAAAAACGGAAAAATCCAATTGCAACTATCGAAAAAAGTGGGCGTCACTTCCTATCCCCATTATTGATTTAACATGGGGATATCAACTCTGCGTTGCTCACTCGTCAAGGGCTGGGATGCCGGGAAACCAACTGCCGGATCAACCAGTTACCAAAACCGAAAAGGTAAAGCGCACCTTCTCGCCTGCAGGCAAAATTGTGGTGTAGGGGCGTTTTGCCATTTCGGCCGAACCTCCCGCCTCTGCCGCCGTGCCATGCCAGGGTTCGACGCAGAGAAACGGCGCGCCGACCTTTTGCCAGAGCGCCAGGTTGGGCAGGTTGTCGAACGCGAATTTGAGGCTCGGGCCGCCCTCGGCTGCATAGGTCAACCCCTTGCCTGCACCTTCGGCAAAGATCATCGCATCGGCTTTAAAAAGGTCATGGGAAAGGGTTAGGTGCCCTTTCGAAAAGGGTGACGGCAGCTTGTCCCTTGTGACGAGCCCGTCTTCAAGCCGGGTCAGGAGCGGCTCTGCGCCATTGTCGAGCGTTATCGTATGTGGTTTGCCTTCTCCACCCGGCAGCGGCCAGAGGAAGGCCGGATGATAGCCCAGGCCGAAGGGCATCGGACGACTGTCGCGGTTTTCGACTTCGGCCGTCACCGTCAGGCTGTGGCCTTCGAGTGAATGGGTGAGCGAAAGCAGGAACGCGAAAGGATAGGTTTTCAGGGTGTCTTGCGAGCTTTCAAGCTCAAAACGGCAGGTGGAGGTGCTGGCGTCGGCCAGCACCCATTCGGCCCTTCGGGCAAAGCCGTGCTGACCCATTTCGTAGGGCACGCCATCGACGGCAATGTGGTTGCCGGGCGCCTTGCCAACGATCGGGAACAGGATCGGGGAACGGCCGGTCCAGAAGGCAGCGTCGCCGTTCCACAACCAGTCCCGGCCATCGGTCGTCTGCAGCGACTGCATTTCGGAGCCGAGCGAAGAAATCTCGGCGACGAGTTCATCGCTGGTTATACGGACGATATCGGGCATGCTGCTGTTCCTCCGGCACGCTAAAACACGTCGCAATCTTTCAGATTTGCCTGCCGTGTTTTAGCTCTTTGTTTTTGCGCATGTCTTCTTCCCGAAACCGGTGACCGCTTTCGGGAGACATGCCGTGGAATCGGTGCGACATATTTGCCCGACATGCGTTGACGTTCAATGACGACTTGAACATCCGGATCGCTTCATGCCGATTAGTCGGTAAAATCCATGGCAAGTGTCGTCGCCTTATGCGCCTCCAGTTCAGCGAGACGCCCCTCAAGTGCTGCCTTTATCGACGGATAGGTGGCACCGCCAAGGGCCAGGCGGAGCGGCGGATTTTCATGGCCGGCATAGTCGATCATCGCTTCCGCCATCCTGTCCGGGTCGCCCTTGATATCGAAACCACCATTGAAGATGGCGTGACGAACCTGTCCTGCGGGCGTATCGGCGTAGATATCCATTGGCGCGGCGATGGACAGACCCTTGGCGAAATCGGTGCGCGTCGGCCCCGGTTCGACGATCGTAAACCCGATGCCAAAGGGTGCGACTTCCTTGGCAACGGCATCGACGAAACCTTCGATACCCCATTTGGTGGCGTGGTAGAGGGAGAAGCTGGGATAGGTGATCTGCCCGCCTTCGGACGCGACCTGCTGGATCAACCCGCCACCCTGGGCGCGAAGATGCGGCAGCGCCGCGCGAATGATCTGAATCGAGCCGATCAGGTTGGTGTCGATCTGGCGGCGGATTTCCTCGTCACTCAACTCTTCCGCCGCACCGAACAGGCCATAGCCGGCATTGTTGACGACGACATCGATAGGGCCGAGTTCGGCGAATGCGCGGTCGACGGTGGCGCGTATCGCATCCTGATCGGTGAGATCGAGCTTTGCGATCCACAACCGGTCGCCATAGGTTTGGCGCAGATCGTCCAGCGCATCGATGCGCCGCAGGGTGGCGGCGACGCGATCACCGCGGGCCAGAAGCTTTTCCGTGAGCAGGCGGCCGAAGCCGGAGGATGTGCCGGTGATGAACCAGGTTCTGGACATGATCTTTCTCCTTCGTTCTGCGGCTTGCCGAGCTTTTCGAAGCCGGAGTTTCTGCAGGGAAGATAGCCCTTGCCAATTCATGCTATAAGCAGTTCAATCCTGCATAAGCTGGTGAAATTTCCCCATGAATGAAAAGCCGACGCTCAATGACCTTGCGGCCTTCACGGCGATTATCGCGCATCGCAGTTTTCGCAGGGCGGCAGAGGAACTGGGGCTTTCGCCCTCGACGCTGAGTCACATGATGCGCGGGCTGGAGGCGCGGATGGGCGTGCGCCTGCTCAACCGAACGACACGCAGCGTTTCGCCCACCGAGGCGGGTGAGCGGCTGGTGGCAAGGCTCGGGCCGGCGCTGCGCGAACTCGATGCGGCACTGGAAGCGGTCGATGATTTTCGCGGCGGGCCGAGCGGCACGGTCAGGATCAACACCAGCAGCATCGTCATTCGCAGGCTGCTGGACAATGCGGTTCCGGCATTTCTCGCCCGTTATCCGGACGTGGCGCTGGATCTGGTCAGCGACGGGCGGCTGGTCGATATCGTCGCAGACGGGTTCGATGCCGGGATCAGGCTGCGCGAGAGCGTGCCGCAGGACATGATCGCCATCGCGTTCGGCGGCCCTGCCCGCTTCATCACGGTGGCCTCGCCGGATTATATAGCCACCCGTGGCGAACCTTTGACGCCGCAGGATCTTTCAGGGCACAACTGCATCCGGCTGAGGATGCCGAGCGGCAAGCTCTATAGGTGGGAATTCGAACGGCGCGGCGAAGAGATTGTCGTGGATGTTTCCGGTCCGCTGACGCTCGACGATACCGAGTTGATGGCAAAGGCTGCCGCGGCGGGTCTCGGCATCGCATATGTGCCGCAGCATGTGGCGGAAGACTATATCCGGCAAGGCAGGCTGGTTGCCGTACTTTCCGACTGGTGCCCGGAGATCGACGGCCTTTGCCTCTATTATCCGGGGCACAGGCATGTGCCGACCGGATTGCGGGCCTTCATCGACATATTGAAGGAGATCGACGGAAAGCTCAGTCCTTCTCGACTGGCCGCGAATAATCCACGTCGCTGACCGGCTCCAGCCAGTCGGCGGTGACGCCATCCTGCGCCTCCTGGATGGCGATATGGGTCATGGCCGTTTCGACGCCTGCGCCATGCCAGTGTTTTTCGCCCGGAGAAAACCAGACCACATCGCCCGGACGCAATTCCCTGACCGGGCCGCCTTCAGTCTGGGCGCGGCCGAAACCTGCGGTGATTATCAGCGTCTGGCCGAGCGGATGGGTGTGCCAGTTGGTACGGGCACCGGGTTCGAAGGTGACGCTTGCGGCGCGCACCCGCGCCGGTTCCGGCGCCTCCATCAGCGGGTCGAGCCGCACCGTGCCGGTAAAATAATCCGCCGGCTGTTTCTTCGAGGCCTGTGAGCCGCTGCGCCTGATATCCATTTCGGGTGTCCTTTGCTTCCAAGTATCGCCGGCAATGTAGGGTGTTGGATGGAAACGCAGAATACGCTGGACAGTTCAGACCTTAGTGAGTTTCAGCTCCATGCAGGTCAGGTCCAGCCAGCGGCCGAATTTCGTGCCGACCTCGGAGAATTTGCCGGCGATGCGGAAGCCGAGCGCGTTGTGGAGCGCGATCGAGGCCTGGTTTTCGGCTTCGATCGCGGCGATCATCACATGCACGCCGTTCGAGGCGGCGCGGGCGATCAGTTCTTCCATCAGCTTGCGGCCAAGACCGTGGCCGCGGAAGGACTTGTGGACATAGACCGAATGTTCGACGGTGAAACGATAACCGTCGAAGGCACGCCAATCGCCATAGGAGGCGTAACCGGCAACGTCGCCATCGAGCTGCGCGACGATAACCGGAAAACCCTTCGCCTTACGGGCATCGAACCATGCGCGGCGGTTTTCGATATCAACCAGCGTCTCGTTCCAGATCGCAGTCGTATTGAGAACCGCGTCGTTATAAATCTCCATGATGCCGTGCAGGTCGGCCTCATCTGCGTCGCGGATGATCGGGGTATTGCTCATTGCCTTGTCCACTATATTACAATTTCATCCACCTTAGCAGACGGCATCTATCTGTCGAGGGCTGTCAGCGACAGGGCTCACTGTTCAGATGCTGCCGGTCAGGCTGAAACAGGTCATCACGGCACCATAATGGACCGCGGCGGCGGCAACGACAAAGCCGTGCCAGATTGCGTTCTGAAAACGCAACTTTTCCCAGACATGGAAGATGACGCCGAGCGAGTAGATCAGCCCGCCGATGACGATCAGAAGTGTGGTGACCGTCGGGAGATATTGCGAGACCTCTTCCATCACCACCACACCGCTCCAGCCCATTGCAAGGTAAAGCAGAATGGCGAGCCTGTCGTAGCGGCCGGGGAAGAGGCATTTCAGCGATACGCCGACGATGGCGGTGATCCATATGGCCGCCAGCATTGCGGCAATCCAGGGATCGTGAGCCGCACCGCGCTGCAGGAAAGGCGTGTAGGTGGCGGCAATCAGGATGAAGATCGCCGAATGATCAAGCCGGCGCAGTATCCATTTGGTGCGCGAATGCGGCCAGATATTGTAGGTGAAAGAGACCGACAGGCAGAGGATCAGCCCCAGCCCATAGATCCAGGCTGCGGCGAGTTCGCCATAGCTCGACCAGACGGTGGCATAAAAGATCAGGGCTGTGGCACCAACGAGGGCAAAAACTATCCCGATCCCGTGGACAATACCGTCCGCGATGACCTCGTGCAGATCGTAACGCCGTCCGAAGTTGAAGAGTTCACTCATTCCAAAAGCCGTCTCCGTCCGACGACAGAATGCTTGGCGTCGCCGGTTAAGGCAAGACTTGTGAGGCGAGTACCGCCTCACATTCGGTTTAAAGCCGTAAGATCGGAGTATCCGTCTATCCGTGCGACGTCATGATTTCAGCGGTCGATCAGCACCGAGCATTTTGCGTGGCGGACGACGCGGTCGGCAGTGGCGCCGATAATGTAGTTGCTGAGATCGGGAACATGCGAGGCAACGATGATGAGATCGGCCTTTGCGTCTTCGGCGGCGGCCAGTATTTCGCGCGCCGGCGCGCCCTGGCGGATTTCGAGATCGGCCTTGACTCCGGCCGTGTTGCGAAGTTCGGTCAGTTCTGTTTCAGCCCGCTTGCGGGCATCGACGAGCATGTCGATGGACAGATCCGACACGACATAGGCCGGCAGTTCCTCGACGACGTTGATCATCAGAATGCGGCCACCTGCAGCAGACAGCTGTGCGGCCTGCTTCAATATACGTTCAGCCTTTTCCGCCTGGGCTATATCGACTGCTACAAGGATCGTTTTGTACATTTCAATCTCCTTCAACTGTCCAGCATTTTTGCCCAGCTTACACCTACCGCCTTGATTCGCATCAAGCTTCATTGTTCACCTTTTAAGAACGAAGCTTCTCTCATTTTTCGACTTTCGTGAACGATGAGAATGGGCGATATTTCGGCATCGCGGCTTTGCCGCCGCAGACGTCTGCGGCGATGCAAACTCGCCCCGGAGAGTATCAATGAGCAATTCTTCTGAAGCAGCTTTCGCCCTGACACGCCCGGCTCATGTGGACCGCGCGCATCTGGTGGTTACCGATCTCGATACCACATCGAAATTCTATCAAGAGATCATCGGCCTGTCGGTGTTGGAAAAGAGTGCCAGCGGCGTGCTGCTTGGCGCCCATGGCCTGCCTCTGTTGCAGCTTACGACCGACAGCACTGTTACTCGCGCACCGCGCCAGGCTGCAGGTCTTTTTCACACCGCGTTTCTGATGCCGAACCGTCTGGAACTTGCCCACTGGCTGGCGAATGCGGCGCACAAGGGCGTGCAGCTCGACGGCGCGTCGGACCATCTGGTCTCGGAAGCACTCTATCTGTCGGATCCGGAAGGCAACGGTATCGAGATCTATCGTGACCGCACGCCGGATGAATGGACCTATTTTCCGGATGGAACGGTGCAGATGGCAACCGACCGGCTGAACCTCCAGGCGCTTTACGACTCGGCGCCAAAGAGCGACTGGAACGGCATGGCACCGGGCACATCCGTTGGTCATATCCACCTGCAGGTCGGCGACATTCCGCAAGCGGACGCATTCTATCGCGACGTGCTGGGGTTGAAAATCATGGCGCGCTATCCGGGTGCGAGCTTCTTTGCCACCGGCGGCTACCACCATCATATCGCGGCCAATATCTGGAACAGCCGGGGCGCTCAGCCACGCCAAGACAACATGACCGGCCTTTCCGATTACACGGTGCGCTTCAACGACAAGGAAGCACTTTCCAAGGCACTCGCAGCGCTGGAAACCCAGGAAATCTCAACGACGAAGACAGCCGAAGGACATGCGCTGAAAGACCCGTGGGGTATCGGCCTGACGTTGGCAGCTTGAGGCCTCCAGTATCGACCTGTTTGGCAGGATTACCAGAAAGCTAATAAACACTCGGCGCTCCGGAACCGGAGTGCCGTTTTTGCGTTTTGTCGCAGGCTCGGGGCACTCAGGAAACACATGACAACGACCAGCGCGCGCGGCAGCGGCAAGCCGAAGAAGCATTTCGTAGATTTTTCGTCGCGTCGGCGCGAGGCATTCGCTGTCGTCGAGGAAGAAGATCTGAGCTCGGCCGAGGATGTCCCGCTGGGACGTGACGCACTCAATGTGGCCATGGCCTGGGCCGTGATCGGCATATTTGCGATCATCTTCTTCGCCATCCTTCATTATATGGCGCTGATCCTCATCCCCATCACACTTGCAGTCGTGGTGGGACTGATCCTCGGGCTTGTGGCAGACAAGCTCGGCCGGGCGGGCGTGCCGCGTTTCGGCATTGCCGTAATCCTGTCGACCCTTGTGTTTCTCGTACTGTTCGTGATCGCCAATGCGCTGGCGGAACCGGTTGCAACGCTCATGCGGGAGGGGCCGACATTCGTCGAACGCTCCTACGATCGCCTCATGCCTTTTTTGGAACGTCAGCACTGGCTGAACATCTCCCCGGCCACGTTCCAGACCGGTACGATGTCGATGGACAAGCTGTTGGAGAACTCCACCAACATTCTGGGCGTGGTAACGGCCAGCCTGACACCTGCGATCATTCAGGGGATGATCTTCTTTGCTGCGCTGCTGCTGTTCCTTTATGGACGTCTGAGGCTTCGCAGAACCGTGATCATGGCGTTTCCGAACCGCCGCCAGCGTCTGATCACAATCAGGATACTGAACTCGATCGATGAGGTCCTGGGCTATTATTTCGCGACAGCCAGCGTCATGTATTTCTGCCTCGGCATCGTAATGACGGTAATCGCGTGGCTGTGCGGACTGAGCATGCCGGTGCTGTGGGGCATGTTCGCGTTTCTCTCAAGCTTCATCCCGTTCCTCGGGATCACGCTGATGACGATCTCGGTGGCGATTGCCGGCATTCTCACCCATGACGCCATTCTCCTGGCGCTGCTGCCGGCCTTCCTGTTTTTCACCGTGCATCTCGCGATGGAAAACCTGATCTTTCCGGCGGTGATGGGGCGTCAGTGGGAGATCAATCCCTTCGTCGTCTTCCTCGCCATCCTGTTCTGGACCTGGATGTGGGGAGCTGTCGGCGCGATGCTGGCGCTGCCGCTTTCGCTGATCCTCATGACGGTGCTGGCGGAACTGTTTCCCGAGCGTAAGGCAACGCCAAACCTGCCGGGTTGAGGCTGGAGAAGCACCGCAGCATTATCGATGCTGCGGCGACACAGGATCAGTCGTAGAGGTAATATTTGTCCCAAAGGTCACGGGTGACCTTGGAGCCGATCGTATAGTCGAAGGACATGATCTTCAGGCCGGCCTCACCGGTTTCGCATTTGAACTTGAGGCGGTACCAATCCCCCGCGCTGCGGAAGACGGCACCTGGTGCCTTCAGTTTGTTTCCGTCCTCGATCGTATCGGAAAAGGTGTAGGCGATGACCTTGTCGGGGCGGAATTCGCCGGTCTTGCGAATCTGGTCCATCGCTTCCATGTCGCAACGCTGCTCGCGACGTTCATCGGGGTCCAGGGCGTTCAATTGCCTGGTAACGCGCGCATCCAGCGCATGTGCCGCAGACGCGGAAAACAGGACAAGAGCCATCACCGACAGCTGTTTCTTCATGTGATCCCTACTCATATCGACTTGGATGGCGCGGAAACTAGGAGACGTGCAGTCAATTGACCACCAACCAAGGCGCGAAATACCATGATGTGAACAGACGAGGCGGTGAGCGGAGAAAAATGGCTGAACAGGTGCTTTCGGATGCAAAGAAGAAGTAACGCGCGGCGTCATCACTGCTTGCCTCTCAGGCGCCCACAACCTATCTCTGGCACTCCTTCCTTTCATACCGGAGTGCTCCCTTGGCCCCCTCCCCTAAATCGCCTTTCGCCAATCTCCCTACAGCCCCTGTAGCGCCCAAGAAGCCGGTCAGCGACACGCGTCACGGAATTACCCGCTCGGACGATTATGCCTGGCTGCGGGCCGACAACTGGCAGGCGATGTTCAAGGATCCGTCGATCCTCGACCCTGAAATCCGCAAGCATCTGGAAGCTGAAAACAGCTATATGGAAGCAGCACTCGGCGATACGGAAGAGCTGCAGAAAACCCTGTTTTCCGAAATGCGCGGCCGCATCAAGGAAGACGACAGTTCGGTGCCGACGAAGGACGGACCTTACGCCTATGGCTCCCTGTTCGTGACCGGCGGCGAGCAGCCGCATTATTTCCGCACGCCGCGTGACGGCGGCGACAAGCAGACGCTTTTCGACGGTGACAAGGAAGCGGCGGGCAAGGATTATTTCCGGCTGGCCGGCATGGACCACTCGACCGATCATAGCCACGGAATCTGGGGTTATGACGACAAGGGGTCGGAATATTTCACCCTGCGCATCCGCAATCTTGAAACCGGCGTGGACCTCGATGACGTGATCGAGAACACTGCTGGCGACGGCGTGTGGGCGCCCGATGGCAAGAGCTTCTTCTACACGCTGCAGGACGAGAACCATCGCCCGTCGAAAGTCTTCCACCATATCGTCGGTGAGCCGCAGTCTGCCGATCGGCTGGTGTTCGAGGAGACTGATCCAGGCTTCTTCATGGGTGTCGGAGGCTCGCTGCTCGACGACTTCATCTATATCGACATCCACGACCACGAGACGTCCGAATACCGGCTGATCCCGACTTCCGATCTGACTGCCGAGCCGAAGCTGGTGGCGGAGCGCGAAGAGGGCATCGAATATTCGATGACCGAGGGCGGCGACGTTTTCTACATCATGACCAATGATGGCGACGCCAAGGATTTCAAAATCGTCGAGGCGCCGATTTCCGCTCCCGGCAAGGAGAACTGGAAGCCCGTCGTGCCGCATGAACCGGGCCGGCTGATCATCTCGCACATGGCCTATGCACGCCATCTGATCTGGCTGCAGCGCAAGGACGGTCTGCCGCAGATCGTCATCCGTGACCGGCGGACGGGCGAAGAACATGCGATCGCCTTCGATGAGGAAGCCTATTCGCTCGGTCTTTCGGGCGCAGCCGAATACGATTCCGATATGATCCGGTTCTCCTATTCGTCGATGACCACGCCGACCCAGCTCTATGACTACGACATGGTGACGCGCGAACGGGTGCTGCTGAAGACCCAGGAAGTGCCATCGGGGCATAACCCGGATGATTACGTCACCCGCCGGGTGATGGCACGGGCGCATGACGGCGAACTGGTGCCGGTCTCGCTGCTCTACAAAAAGGGGACGCCACTCGACGGTTCGTCGCCCTGCCTGCTCTACGGTTATGGCGCCTATGGCATAACCATCCCGGCGTCGTTCTCGACCAATGCGCTTTCGCTTGCAGACCGCGGCATCGTCTATGCCATCGCCCATATCCGCGGCGGCAAGGACAAGGGCTTCGCCTGGTACGAAAACGGCAAGATGGAGAACAAGCAGAACACCTTTAAAGACTTCATCGCGGCGGCCGACCATCTGGTTGCGACCGGCTTTACCTCATATGACCGGATCATTGCCGAGGGCGGCTCCGCCGGCGGCATGCTGATGGGCGCGGTTGCCAACATGGCGCCGGAAAAATTCGCCGGCATCATCGCCGCAGTGCCCTTCGTCGATGTGTTGAACACCATGCTCGACGACACGCTGCCCCTCACTCCACCGGAATGGCCGGAATGGGGCAACCCGATCGAGTCCGAGGAGGAATATCGCTGGATCGCGGCCTATTCGCCTTACGACAACGTCACGGCCCGAGCCTATCCGCCGATCCTGGCAATCTCAGGCCTTACCGACCCGCGCGTAACCTATTGGGAGCCGACCAAGTGGGTGGCCAAGCTGCGCGAGCATACGTCCGGGACGGCGCCGATCCTGCTCAAGACGAATATGGCAGCCGGCCATGGCGGCAAGTCGGGCCGTTTCCAGAGGCTTGAAGAAATCGCGTTCGAATATGCATTCGCGATCAAGGTGGCGGGCAAGATGTAAGCGAATACGGGTACCCACCTTAACCGGATAATTGACAATCGGGCCAGCATCTTGCTGGCCCGAATTGCAATGGGGCCTCGCCTTGCATGATTCTTCAGACCATGCCGCCCAACACTGACGGAGAGGCGGAAAACGGTGCGCTGATAATCAGGGCTCGCCGTAACAGTTAAATTCCAGACATGGGTTCATATTTTCCTGGCAGCGGCGAAGCTGAGCGAAATCGCGCAAGCTTGCGCTTTTACAGGCGTTTTACCGGTTCGAACAAGCAGGTTTCAGCCTGTCAAGCCCTCTTCAGCCTCCACGCCAGCCCGACGCAAGCTTCGCGCAAGGTTCCAGCGTTAACCCTTCGTTAACTAACTGGACGTGGACCAAAGCGATGAAGATCGATAGCGGCCTGAGTGGCTATCAATATCCGAACCGAACCGTTGAAGTGGAGCGCACGACTGAGGAAGCACCTCAAGCTGCTGCCGTTTCGTCGACACGTTTCGCGGACGCCTTGACCGGCAGCAGCACGCAGCTTTCCAGCTCGCTTGCAAGCGCGCTCTGGACCATGGACGCGGAAGACGCCGGCCCAAGCTTTAGCGCGGCCGCAGCACCGCAAGCCTGGGTGCAGAACCTCTACCAGGAATTTGCCTGACGGGCATTGCAACACCAGATACAAAAAAGGCCCGAACCGGATCCGGTTTCGGGCCTTTCTTTTTTGGTCTGCCGGAACCTGGTTAAGGCAATCAACCGAGAGCGGTTACCTCCACAGTCACATGCGACAGGCCGGGGATGGATTTCAGCTTTTCCTTATAGGACGCAGGCGCCTTGGGAACTGTCGTCGCGACTGAAACGATCGCTGCATTGTGCCCAGGACCAAGCTGCCAGACATGCAGATCCATGACCGTATCATCGGGCGTTTCCATGACCTTCCTGATCCTGACCGCCAGATCCCCGTCATCCGGCTGCGCATCGAGCAGCACGCGGGACGTGGCGCGGAGAAGCCCGAAGGACCAGCGCGCTATGACAATGCCGCCAACAATGCCCATGATCGGATCAAGCGCATTCCAGCCATAGAGCCGGCCGAGGATAAGTGCGGCGATTGCCAGTACCGAGGTCAGCGCATCAGCGAGAACATGGAGATAGGCGGCGCGAAGATTGTTATCTTCGGTGCCAACATGCGCGTGATGACCGGAATGAGCGTGATCGCCATGATGACCGGCGTGGCTATGGCTGCCATGATGTCCATGGTGGCCGCCGTGATGATGATCGTGGTCATCGCGCAGCAGCCAGGCGCTAAGCAGGTTTACGGCCAGGCCGATGACGGCCACGAAGATCGCCTGATCGAAATCGATCGCCACCGGATTTGCCAGGCGCACGAAGCTTTCCCAGGCGATGAACAGCGCCACCAGCGCCAGCACCACAGCACTGGCGAAACCGGCGAGATCACCCAGCTTTCCGGTACCGAAGGTGTAACGCGGGTTCTTCGCATTGCGCCTTGCATACATATAGGCCAGCGCCGAGATCAACATGGCTCCGGCATGGGTGGACATGTGCCAGCCATCGGCCGTCAACGCCATAGACCCGAAGATCGAGCCGGCGACGATTTCCGCCACCATCATCGAGGCGGTAAGCGCAATGACCAGCCAGACCTTACGCTCGTTGCGCTCATGATCCGCGCCGAGAAACACGTGCTCGTGCTTCAGACTATCGATACTGCTTGCCATGACAGGCTCCATTTCCAAACATCAACGGCCGAAGCCGCATTCAAACTGTGAGCGGCCGTTCTCACCGGATGTAGGTACGCAGGACATCGGCGAGTTCGGCGGCCGCCTTGTCCCGCTCGGCATCGCTTTCGGCATGCACAACGTGCTCGTGCAAATGACCCTCTATGACCTCGCCGGTCAGGCCGGCCAGCGCACCGCGGATTGAAGCCAGAAGCTGCAGGACGTCGCCGCAGGGCGCCTCTGCCTCCAGCGCGCGCTCGACAGCCTCCATCTGCCCCTTCATACGGCGCACGCGCGCCAGGAGTTTTGCCTTGTCTCGAACGGTGTGCGACACGTCTCACCTCAAATATAGTATAGGGGGGTATACTATCATAAGATCACGAAGGTGCAATCTACCCATTGAGCCACCTTGCCGCAGGTCAGCTCTAGCCCCGAGCAAGCCCCGCTTTCTAAGCCTTAGTCAGAAAGCTGAGGAGACAACCATGATCGTTACATCAAGTTCGAGTTCCAGTGCCTATGCAGGCTATACCGACAGGTCCGCGAAGAGTGGGACCGACATGTTCGTGCTGGATGAGAATCGGCAGCAGGGAAGCGGCAGCAACAGTCAGGGCAATGCCTTGACCAGCGGCGACACATCGTTCAGCGCCAAGCTGGCAGCCATGTTCCTGGTGCCTGAAAGGCCAGAAGCAGAGACAGCCAAGGATGCGAGCGAAACGGGAACCGAAAAGAGCGCCTACAGCCAATACGAACAGGAATTCATGGATCTTGCCGACAAGACGCTCGCTGAACGGATCCGAGAACAGTACCTGAAGGATAACGGCCTGACCGAAGATGATGTCAATGCGATGTCGCCCGAGGACCGCAAAGCGGTGGAAGACGATATCCGCAATGCAATTCTCGAGGCGATGGGCGTCAACGAGGACAAGCAGGCGATAGCGGTCACCATCAACGTCCCGAATGCAACCGACTTCGTTGCGACAAACGCGGAAGACGAGACACAGTTGTAACGGCACAGGCTGCGACCGACCGTTTCAGATCCGGTATACGCAACCTTGAACAGCAAGGGATCGCCGATTAGATATCTCCAGAGACTATAGGTTTGGAGTGCGTCATGCTGTCGATTGGCGATCTTTCGAAACGGACCGGCGTAAAGGTTCCGACTATCCGCTATTACGAGCAGATGGGCCTGCTTGCCGCGGCGGAACGATCCGAAGGCAACCAGCGACGTTATGAGCGGCAGGATCTCGAGCGGCTCGCCTTCATCCGCCATGCGCGCGATTTAGGGCTCGACATTTCCGCCATCCGCGAGTTGATCGCACTCAGCCAGCATCCGCACCAGCCCTGCGGCAATGCCGACCGGATCGCCACCGATCACCTGAAAAGCGTGCGCGACAAGATCGAGAAACTGAAGAAGCTGGAACAGGAGCTGGCGCGCATCGTCTCGCATTGCGACGGCGATCACGCAATCGAGGACTGCTACGTGATCCGCTCGCTTTCAGATCACGGACTTTGCGACAGTGAGCATTGAGGCTTCTTCTCGATCAAGACACCCTTGACAAGTTTTTCGGACAGGCGCATGAGAGCTGCCATGATCAATACGCGCCTAACCACCGCCGCAACGTATTTTTGGGCCTACCTGTAAAGGGCGGCTCGACAGATCATCATGTCAACAAGCCGCCGTCAGGCGGCTTTGTTGTTTCAGACGGCACCTGACGGCACCACAAGATCAAAGGATGCCGAAATGCCGCAAGTTCTTCTCGAAGACAGCGAAATATCCCTTCCCCGCCCGGCCGTGCTGACCATCCGTCATGCCAAGCGCCACGACCTGCCCGAACTTAACGAGATGATCGCGGCACTTGCAGCGCATCACCATGATGCTTCGGCCATGACGCCCGATATTCTCGAACGCGACCTGTTCGGCGATCGGCCATGGATCACCGTGCTTGTGGCCGATACCGGTTCGGAACTGATCGGATACGCCATTCTCGTGCCGCTCTACCGCGCCCAGGAAGGCACCCGCGGCATGGACCTGCATCATCTCTTCGTGCGCGACGGCCAGCGTGGGCATGGCATCGGCCAGCATCTGGTGGCGCGCGCCCGCGACATCGCCAAAGGCGCCGGCTGCGGTTACCTCTCCGTCAGCGCCACGACGGGCAATTCGGCCGCTCACCGTTTCTACGAACACCTGGAATTCAAGCCGCGGCCGGTCACCGGCATGCGCTATACACAGGCGCTCACCTGAGCGCGCAATCCGACCCTTGGCGGCCTTGAAAGGACCGAAAGATGACAGCGATCGTGGTAGCGCTAACACCGGAATTCGCCGATTGGGAATGCGCGCTGCTGATGGCGGTGGCACGCAGCTATCTCGGAGTGATAGTGAAGACTGCGACAGGTGATGGCAGTCCCGTGACTTCGATGGGCGGACTGAACGTGACACCCGATCTTTCTTTTGCGCAGGTAAGGCCGGAAGATTTCGATGCGCTCGTGGTGCCCGGCGGGCTCGCCTGGGAAAACAAGCGCGTGCCCGCAGACCTGCATGATCTTGTGCGGTCATTCCGAGACAAGAACAAGATGGCGGCCGGCATTTGCGCTGCCGCCAGCATGCTGGCCGGCGCCGGCGTGTTGAACGACGTGAAGCATACCGGCAACCGGGTTGCCTCGCATCAGGAATACCCGGGCTATAGTGGCGAAAAGCTTTATGTGGACGGCCCGAAGGCGGTGTCTGCCGATGGCGTGGTGACAGCTGCTGGAACCGCACCCTTCACATTCACGGTCGAAATCCTGAAAGGTCTCGGACTGTGGGATGCGACGGCGCAAGAGGAATTATTGCCGTTTTCCGCCGAGCATAGGTAATATTCGAGACCATCAAGGCGCTGGCACGGCTTTCAGATAGGCCGCAATGGCTTCCAGGTCGCTTTTCGGCAGATGAGCCATGTTCTTCTGGACTTCGACCATCGCGCCACCAGCGGAATCGTATTCCGGGGTAAAGCCAGTTTCGAGGTAATTGACGATATCGGCTTCGCTCCACGAGCCGATCGGGCCTGACGGGGTGATGCCGGGCACTTTGCCCTCGCCTTCCGGATTGGGACCGCCGGCGAGCCATTTGCCTGACTCGAAGCCGCCAAGGGCGTTGCGCGGCGTATGGCATTCGCCGCAATGTCCCGGGCCTTCGACGAGATACTGGCCGCGACGGATCTTTTCGTCGGCTGACGCGAGTTCAACCCGGGGTGCCTCGCTGAAATAGAGGAGCTTCCAGCCGCCGACCGCCATGCGGATATTGAACGGGAAGCCCAGCTCATGCGGCCGGGCAACATTGGAGCTTGCCGGCAGGGTCTTCAGATAGGCAAAGAGATCGCCGATATCCTTCGGCGACATGCGCGCATAGGAGCCATAGGGGAAAGACGGATAGAGATGCTCGCCATTCGGCCCGACGCCGCGGGTCATGGCATTGCCGAACTGAGCCAGCGTCCAGCCGCCGATACCGGCATTCGGATCGGGAGAAATATTGGGAATATGGAAGGTGCCGAACGGGCTTGGCAGCGCCCTCCCGCCGGACATGACCTTCAGCGCATCGCCTTCGGCCCCGGTTGCAGCATGGCAGCTGGCGCATCCGCCGGCCCAGAACAACTGCTCGCCATGGGCCAGATCCGGCGTGCTGGCATTCGCCCAGAAGTTTTCCGGATGCGGCTCAGGTTTTGTCAGCGCCCATGCGGTGACGGCTCCCAAACCTATTACCGCGACGCCAGCCGCCGCTATCTTCGACCAGGTCGAGGCCATGGCAAGTCTCCGGAAATCCGCTCTTCAGGTTCATGAAGCGGATCAGCGCAGCCGAAACTGCGCCGATCCCTCAACCGGTTCGCTTATCGCTTCAGGCGGTAAGTCTGATGGCAGGTACCGCAATTGGCACCGAGCGTCTGCACCGCCTGCTGCACGCCGGCCTGATCCGCCGGCATGGAGGCGAGAAGCGTATCGGCATCGCTGGCGAGCTTCATGGACTTTGCCTTGAAGTCATCCATGTTGTCCCAGATTGCCGGGGCAGCTGCAGAATTGACTTCGGAACCGGCCGGGAAGTGATCCGGGAAGACCTTCATGTCGGTGCTAATCGTCGTCAGAGCGGCCTTGACCGCCCCCGCGTCATAAGGCTTTTCACCCTTGGCGATAGCGCCAAGTGCGCCCACGGAGGCGCCGACCTGCTTCATCATCTGCTCGCGCTTGGCGACAGGATTGTCCTGAGCGACGGCTGCAGCCGCCAAGCCAAGACAGAGTGCGGCAGTGGTGATAGCGGTCATCCTGATCTTCATGAAGAAGTCTCCTCGTTATGCGGCAAGACAGCCGGCAATTGCGCGAGGATATTGGACCGGCTTATCCGTTTGAAAGAAATCACGTTCCTGTCAGGATTGCGGAATGCTGTGGACCCTGCGTTGAACACAGTGTTCACAAATACAGCACAGTGACAGACAGATTACAGCTGCCGATGCAGTGCTTCCCATAAAGCAAGGGCGGCGATCAGCAACAAGATCCCGCCACAGCAGCGGCCGATCCATACTGTGCCTGTGCGATTTCCGACGAGCATGTTTCTTGCCCGACCGGCCGCGACAGCGATTGCGCCATAAACAGCCAGCTGGGTTGCCGCGGTCATCGCGGCCATGACGAGGGCCTGCGGCGCGAGCGGACCGAATTCGGGCTTGAGAAACTGCGGATAGACGGCCAGCATGAACATATAGGCCTTGGGGTTGATGAGACAGGTAATGGCGCCACGACGAAAGGCCTCCCAATTGCTTTTCGTATCGGCACGCCCGACATCATCGACGACGATTGCGCTTCTGATCAGGGTGAGCCCGATCCAGGCCATATAGAGCGCGCCGACCAGCATCAGCGGCGTAAACAGGACGGGCAGGAGTTTTGCCAGCAGACCAACGCCCAGGGCGCCATAGGCAGAATGGACCAGGCCGCCCAGCATCATGCCTGCTGTGGCGGCCAGCCCTGCCGCCCGGCCACGGGCAAGCGAATTCGCCAGGACGAATATCATATCCATGCCCGGCAGGATGATGATACCGAAGAGAAGGGCGAAGAAGAGCCAGAGGTTTTCGCCGTAACTCATGTCAGTTGTCGCGCCATCCCGTTTTTGAAAATTCGCCGGTTACCCTTGTTTTTCAGGCCGGCAGCAGGCGCTATAAGCCAGTGCAACTGACAGCGTTCTGTCAGTTGAATCGATGATGACGGAGAAATCTCATGCGCAAGGCGTCGCGGCTGTTCGAGATCATCCAGATCCTGAGGCCGGCTAGAAAGCCGGTGACGGCGGCGGCAATCGCCGCGCAACTGGAAGTCACGATACGGTCGATTTATCGGGACATTGCAGCGCTTCAGGCCATGCGTGTGCCGATCGAAGGCGAGCGCGGCATCGGCTATATCTTGAGGCCCGGCTTCACCCTGCCGCCGCTGATGCTGTCGATCGAGGAAACCGAGGCAATCGTGCTGGCTCTGGCGCTTCTCGACCGCACCGGAGATACCGAGTTGAGACGCGCCGCGAAGCGGGTGAACCGCAAGATCGCAGCGGTCGTTCCTGAGCCGCTTGCACGAACATTTTCGGCAGATGCACTGCATGCCTGGGGAACGGTTGCCCCTTCGCCGGACGCGGTGGATCTGGCCCTTGTGCGCCGTGCGATCCGTGACGAGCAGAAGCTGCTGATCGATTATCGTGACGAGCCGGGCAATCTGACGAATCGGGCGATCCGGCCGATTGCACTCATCTACTATTCGCAAACTGCCAACATCGTCGCCTGGTGCGAATTGCGCAACGCGATCCGCAATTTTCGTGCGGACCGCGTGACGCATTGCGAAGCGAGGGACGATTTCTTTCCGGGGCAAGGCGACCGGTTACGCCAGGTCTGGATCGACGGATGGCAGCAACCGATCGCCTGATACCCGAATGCATGGGGCGTTTTGGCACCTCTCATGCATCCGGTGCCGCATTAAGGCTCAGTCTTTTTTCGGCAGCATGGCGGTCAGCGTTTCGTCCTTGTCGATGAAGTGGTGCTTCAGCGCGAAGGCGGCATGGCCGGCGACGACGAGGCCCAGCGCCCAGGAGAGGTAGAAATGGGCAGAGACGAGATAGGGCGTCAGTTCCGGGTTCTTTCCACCGAGGCCGGGAATGGTGAAGAGACCGGCAACCGGGATTGCATAACCGGCAGAAGAACTGTTCCACCAGCCGGAAACAGGCACTGCGACCATCAGGAAGTAGAGGGCGAAGTGGCCGAGATGGGTGGCCGTCTTCATGATTGCCGGCATGTCCGTCAGTTCAGGCGGGCGGTTATAGGCGCGCCAGATGATACGCCCGACGATGAGGAAAAGCGTCGTGGTGGCGATCGATTTGTGCAGGGTAATGGCCCAGATTTTCTGTGCCGTCTCGCCGTCGCTGACACCGTAATGCAGCATGGCGCCGCCGTAATATCCCACGCCCCAGGCGACCACTATGATGGCCGCCATAAGCCAGTGAAGAAATTTTGAGGTTGCATTGAAATTCCGCGATCCGGGTCGCGTCAGGGTTCCCGTGTCTGTTGTGCTGGCCATGTCGTTTCGCTCGTTCCCAGTTGAATACACTCGCGAAGACGGCCCGAACATTTCCTGCGGAAAATCAATAAATAGGTTTTGGATGAATCTTCAAATCAGTTCAAAAATTGACAAATAACATAAGTCATTCGGGCCGTTACTTGCGATTGTGAGGAAACAGATCGAAGTCAGTTTATCCAAGTACACAGAGTGTCGCAGAACGCGCGAAGATATCCCTCGTTACCTCAACGAGAGGCAGGGAAAACCGGCTTAAACCGTTTCCAATGAAAGGCTTTCTGTTTTAACTGCGTCTGTGGCGCCATCTTCAATCGCGGCGCTTTGCCTCACCCAGGGTTGAGCCGGCAATTCACCGAGAGGCGTTTCCGCCTTAGCCGGAATTACTCAGAGAGCCAAGCTGCGGTTTTCCTCGCGGCCGTAGCCGATCACCTCGATACGGTCCTTATAGACCTCGACGACGGCAAAGGTGTTTTCCGTCTCGGTATCGACCATGCCCTTGAAATTGACATACCAGGTGGAGCCAGTGCGTCCGAGATTACCGACATGGTTATGGCCGTTCAGATAGGCGATGACGTTGCCCGAGCGCTCGAACAATTCCGTAACCCGCTCGCCATTCCAGAGATTATGCGGGTTCTCGGGATAGAGCGGATAGTGCCCCATGACGATGACCGCCTCGCCGCGTTCTCGCGCGTCGGCAAGCATCTGCTCCAGCCAGGCGAACTGCCCATCGCCGATGCCGCCATTCCACGGCATGGCATTGATGGCGCCGGCAGCTTCCAGTGCGGCCAGACGACTGCGTGCCTCGGCGTGACGCGCATGCCCCTCCGAAGTGGAGAACAGGCTCACCTCGTTGCCGTCGATGACTACGAAGCGGATGCCGCCGCGCAAGAAATGATGCCAGGGGGCAGGCATGCCGAGACGCGCATGAACCTCTGTCAGCCGCTGCGGCGCAATGGAAAAATCGTGGTTGCCGGGAAGCAGGATGCTCTCGTGGCGCAGCCCTTCGTAGACGGAAAGAATAGGGTCAAAGCTTTCCCAGTCGCGATCAATCAGATCCCCGAGCGTCACGACGAAAGCGAGATCCTCGCCGTTCAGCGTATCGATCGCTTCCGCCAACTTCTTCGGGCTGTTGCGGTAATACCGGTCGTATTCCAGCCTCGGTTCGACATCTGCATACTGGGGATCGGCGATGACGCCGAAGCGGAGGAGAGGTTTTTCAGAAGACATGGCGCGCAGTTAGGCTCGATCTGTGACAGGGGTGTGACGGACGGCATGCAGATTGGCTGCTCACCCGCGATAAAGACGACGTGAACATAATCGTCGGCATTGTGATCCGGTCTCGCGGTCATTGCGGGTAAGAGGAACTGCATGCGCGTCATCGCGAAGATACGCTCTTTTGCCTGATTATTCCGGAAGAACGATTTGCCAGCAATCACCCGCCGAACCCTTCTCATCGCAACTCCCCTGTTCGTGACAGGATGCGCAACATCAGCGGTGCAGCCCCTCGCCCTCAAGCCGTCCGTCGACCCTCACTATACGGCCATGTATGCCGCGATCGAGGGGGAGCAGTTTCCGATCAAGGCCGCGGACCTGAAACGCGTCGATCCGCAATATTATCGCCGCGAGGTGGCCTATCCGACGCGCGAACGACCCGGAACGATCGTCGTCGACACTAGAAACCGGTACCTCTACCTCGTTCAGGAAAACGGCCAAGCGTTGCGTTATGGCATTGGCGTCGGCAAGGCCGGACTGGAATTCGAAGGCGTCGGCAGGGTTCAATACAAGCGCCAGTGGCCGCGCTGGACGCCGACACAGGACATGATTGCCCGAGAGCCGGAACGTTACGGTCCGCTTGCCGCCGGCATGGAGCCGGGCGTGCTCAATCCGCTTGGGCCGCGAGCGCTCTATCTTTTCAAAGACGGTCGCGACACGCTCTACCGCATTCACGGCACGACGGAGGACTGGACGATCGGCAAGGCAGTTTCGAGCGGCTGTATTCGCCTGCTCAACCAGGACATCGTCGACCTTTATCGCCGCGTTCCAGATGGAACCCGCGTCGTCGTTCTGCAGGATGGTCCACGAGACAGCTTCATGCCCGAAGCCGTCTAGAAACGACAGTGAGGGGAACCTCCCAAACACAAAAGAAAACACCCGGCGCCGCGAGACGCCGGGTGTTTTCCGATGACTGAAACGGCTGAAGCTTACTTGGAAGCGGCTTCGTACATTTCCAGCACGTAATCCCAGTTGATCAGGCTGTCGACGAAGGCTTCGAGATACTTCGGACGGGCGTTGCGGTAGTCGATGTAATAGGAGTGTTCCCATACGTCGACGCCGAGGATCGGGGATGCGCCGTGAACCAGCGGGTTTTCGCCATTCGGGGTCTTGGAAATGGCGAGCTTGCCGTCCTTGACCGAAAGCCAAGCCCAGCCGGAGCCGAACTGCGTGGTGCCGGCTGCGATGAAATCAGCCTTGAACTTGTCGTAGCCGCCGAGATCGCTGTCGATTGCAGCCTGCAGCTTGCCGGGCAGCTTGTTACCGCCGCCGTCCTTCTTCATCCACTTCCAGAAATGGATGTGGTTGTAGTGCTGGGCAGCGTTGTTGAAGAGACCCTGATTGGTGCCGAAGGACTTCTTGACGACTTCCTCGACCGAAAGGTCGGCAAGGCCAGCTTCCGCTGCGAGCTTGTTGCCGTTGTCGACATAGGCCTTGTGGTGCTTGTCGTGGTGATACTCGAGCGTCTCCTTCGACATGAAGGGAACGAGCGCTTCGTAATCATAGGGAAGTGCGGGAAGTTCGAAGGCCATTGGTCTACTCCTTTTAGGCAAAACCTTGGGTAATCGTCGTGCGGGAACATAGGAGCGGACCGGAGAAGAGGCAACGCCCCCGATGCCAAAATTATGGCAAAAATCAAAGATGCAGCGCAGCAGCTTTGCTTGGTAACGCCATGTCGTGGAACATCGTTCCAGCGATCCGGAAATTGCTCCGCCAATACCTGAATTTAGCGGCGCGTCACAGGACTGCCGCCAATCGGTGGCAATCGGAACATTCCAAAAGGAGGATTTGATTCGATGACAATCACGACCGCGCCGTTTGCCGCGCTGAGCATCTTTCTCATCACCGGCAGTGTTGCTCATGCATCCTCGGATGATGCCTGGGCAAAGTTCAAGACGGATGTTTCCAGAGCCTGCGTAAAGGCTTCCAAGGGACTGATCGAAAAAGGCAATACAGTCGTTGATCCCTATGGCAGCCAACATTACGGGATGGCCGTCGTGACCGGGAAGGCTGTCGGTGCGAAAACCAGGATCAGCACCATCTGCGTCTACGACAAGCAGAAAAAAACGGCCGAAATCGGCGGTGAGATCAGTGCAGAAAAGCTGGCGGTGAAGCCGTAAGCCAAAATGCGATCAACAATCAGCTTCGCGCAGGATTGCATTTCTATGGTTGGTCATTGTTTCCGTTTGCGATTTTGACATTTGACCGATGAGAGCAATGTGATCACCAACGATATTCCAGCAGTTCCGCAATTTTTGATGCGCGAAACCGATCATCATATTCTTCAGGCCATGGTGACCGATGAATTGGACAGGCGAGCTTCCGATATCGCCTGTCTGGACGATGCAAATGATACGGCTACACCCTTGCCCGCCCTCGACCTCTCTTCGGTCGATCTGTTCGTGCCGGATACCACTGAGGTTTCCGACACGACAGACAAGGCGGGTTCGCCCCCGATTGCGCTCAATGCGACCGCTGCCGCATCTGGAAGCGGGTATTCTACAAGCGAACTAATCCTCTTCCGCACGCTTACCGGCTATCGCCTGGATACGCATACACCGATATGGCGGGCTGTGGACGATAACGGGAACCGCGTCTCAACGGCCGATCGGCTTTTCACTACATTGGCTGAAGAAGCCTTTCGTTTTGCCGACAGGCAGCGGCGTCTGGACGGCTCGGCTCAACGAAATCTGGCGATCGAGGATCTTGCCCTGACGCTATCGGCGATCCGGCGTGCAGCAAGCTCCATCGGGTCCCGGGGACTGATCGCATTCGAACGATTGGAAACGGCAATCATGAGGGTGAAGGAAGAGAACAGCGCACATACATTTGGCGCCTCCTGAACCATCTCCACCGATATTGTCGGATTTTATATATTTTGATTATCTAATATTTGAGCCGTGAGGCCTACAGTTTTCCGGACCACGGGAGCAAGGCATGACCACGGCAAAGACGCGCGGGTTTGCAAACGACAGGGCAATGCTGCAGGCGGTGATGGCGGCAATGGACAACCTGCCGGTCGCCGTCGGCATTTTTGAGCTGGAAGGACGGCCGCTCTACGCCAATCGTCGCTTCCAGGAATTGCATGACCTCGACAGCCGATGGCACAACGAGGACGAGACTTTCGCCGATGTCGTTGCCGATGGCCGGATGGCCGACTGGAAAGAGGACCCAATCGCCTATTTCGAGCGTCTTATCCGCAAGCTGCTCGAAGAAGGCTCTTCCGTGACGCAGGTGGAGATCGGCGACAAGATCATCGACGTCCAGGATGTGCTGCTTGACGGGAAATATCTGCTGAGCACACAGCAGGATATTACCGCGCGGGTGAAGGCGGAACAGCGGGTTTCCTATCTCGCCCATCACGATCCGCTCACTGACCTACCCAACCGCATGCGGTTTGCGGCAGAGCTTGCCAAGCTGATTGCGGAAAGCCGGGTGCTGCGCCGCCAGTTTGGCGTGATGAGTTTCGACGTCGACCGTTTCAAGGATATCAACGACGTGTTCGGCCATGCAGCCGGCGACACCGTGCTGGCGGAACTGGCCAGGCGACTGAAGAGCGTGATCGATGAAGACGACGTGGCTGCGCGCCTTGGCGGTGACGAGTTTACCGTGATCAGCGTTGGTGACGACCAGCCGGAAACGATGACACGGCTTGCCGAGCGGCTGATGCGGGTGGTGGAAGAGGAAATCGAAGTAGACGGGCGCTCACTTCGGGTGAGCCTCAGCATCGGAATCGCGATGTTTCCGCAGGATGGCGCCGATGCCGCGACACTGCTTGCCAATTCGGATGCGGCGCTCTATCGCGCCAAGGCAGAAGGGCGCGGTCGCTTCTGTGCGTTCAACTCCCGTATGGACCGCCGAATGCATGACCGGCGCGTGCTGCAGCAGGACCTGCGCCATGCGATCAAACGTGGCGAACTGATGCTGCATTATCAGCCACAGGCCGCCGTTACCGGCGAGATCTTTGGCTTCGAGGCACTCTTACGCTGGCATCATCCAACCCGCGGCCTGATCACGCCCGACGAATTCGTGCCCTTGGCTGAGGAAAGCGGCCAGATCGTCGAAATCGGCCGCTGGGTGCTTAACGAAGCCGGGCGTGAAGCTGCAAGCTGGCCGAACCGGCTCAAGATCGCCATAAACATCTCACCGATCCAGTTTCGCCAGGACAGCCTCGTTAGCGACGTTCATACGATGCTTCTGGAAACGGGGCTTTCCGCCGACCGGCTGGAACTTGAAGTCACCGAGGGCGTGCTGGTACAAGATTTCGCCCGGGCGCTGCAAATCCTGCGAGGCCTCAAGGCACTTGGTGTGCGGATTGCCATGGACGACTTCGGTACCGGATATTCGTCGCTCTCCTATCTGCAATCCTTCCCCTTCGATACGATAAAGATCGACAGGTCATTCACCTCCAAGCTGGTGGCCGACTCAAGCGCCGACGAGATCGTGCGCGCGGTGATCGGGCTCGGGCGCGGATTGAACATTCCGATCGTGGCGGAAGGTGTGGAGACGGAAGAACAACGCGCGTTTCTGGAAGACGCGCAGTGCCAGAACCTGCAGGGCCACCTGATCGGCCGGGCAGGCCCGATCGCGCAATATGCCGGCCTGACCGGGGCGGAGGACAACCCGTCTCTTCCGCAGATCGACACGGATGGATTTCACGTAAAGCAGACATCACGGCGGCGCTGAAAGGCTGCGGGATCACTATGCCTCATGGCATGACATAAGTCGGATCATCCAAGCCACGCGAACCGATCGTCATCCAGATATGCTATCGGTGAACGGAGCGGTCACAGGCTGCGGCCTAGCTCCTTTCCGGTTCCTGTCGTAGACCGATCTTCCTTTGATGCGGACGATCCGTATCCCTTGCGCATAAGGTATTGTCATGACCGCCCTGCAGAATTCCCTTCTTGTCATCCTGCTTCACGGTGTTGGATCCAACGGCGCCGATCTCGCGCCGCTCGGCGAAAACTGGAAAACGCGCCTGCCTGGCGCCGTGTTCGTCGCGCCCAATGCACCGGAGCGGTCGAGCTTTGGGACAGGTTACCAGTGGTTCAGCGTTGCCGGCGTGACCGAGGAAAACCGCCCTGCCCGCATTACCGCGGCCCGCCCGGCATTCGATACGGTGATTTCCGACATCATCGAGGAAAATGGTTTCAACGGGCGTCTTGACCGGGTGGTGCTCGTCGGCTTTTCACAAGGCACGATCATGTCGCTTGATGCTGTCGCGAGCGGCCGCTGGCCGGTCGCAGCCGTCGTCGGTTTTTCCGGGCGGCTGGCGACCGAAAAGCCGCTGGCGCCATCGGCAGCAACCAAAGTTCTGCTGGTGCACGGCACGTCCGACCCGGTCATCCCTTCCTGGGAAACAGAGAAGGCGGAAACCGAACTCAAAGCGGCAGGCGTGGGCGTCGAGACGGTCATCGAGCCGGGCCTCGGCCATACGATCTCGATCGGCGGTGTCGACCGCGCTGCGGATTTCCTGGAAGGCATCGCCCGGAATTGAGCGCCGGGCGGCTTATTTCCTGATAATCGGCTCGCCGTGGAAACGGCGGCGGGACGGTTTGGATACGCCGAAGCCGACTTCCATCATCAGCCGCGGCTTCGTTACCGGTACCGTGCCCATGTGGAAGCCGAACGGATCCTCGACGAAACCGGAGCCGGCCGGGCCAGTCAACGTGACGGCCTGATCGGCACCGTAATAATCCAGCACTTCATCCGCCGGATGACCGACGAGCAGCGTGTACTGGTGCTTTGCCTTGCGCCGGTTGTGACTACCCTTGACGAAGACATGCGGGCCGGTGCCTTCATCGACATCGACGAGGTTGAAGAAGAATTTCAGCATTCGCCAGTCGTCGAGATCGAAATGGAACTTGTCGAGCGACGCAAGGCTGCGGTCGGCTTCAGAAGAGGCCTGGGTCGGGAAACTCCACCAGATGCGAGTGGTTATAAGTCGGGCGCTGGCGCCGAGATAATGTTTTGCGACATCCATCAGCAAAGGGTCGGCCTGGATGGCGCGTACACCCTGGCTTTTCAGCGATCGCTCGAAGAAATGGCCGCTCAGCAGCGAGCGACCGAAACTCTGCTCGGCCTCCTTATGCCGGGGCGCGACAAATTCGAGAGACCGGTCGAAATTGCCGAAACACGGCATCATCAACGCAAAGCGGCCGATCTCCTGCTGGATCTCGGCAGGCATCTGCAGGCCGGTGAAAATACCGTCGCCGCGCAAGGCATCAGCAATCGCGGCTGCATCCAGCCTACCGAACAGGGATGGCTGCGGCTTACCCGAGGGCTTGTATTTTGCCGACAGGGCCCAATGGGCACGACGGCCGGGCATCGTGCGGGCAAGCATGAACATCGGCAACCAGGCCGGATTTTCCTTCACGTCCGCAAGATAGGTTGGAATTCTAACCGCCATCCGGCGAAACCGGCTGCCATTTCGGGCGATTGTCTCAAGGTCGGTGGGCTGCGATGCACTCGATGATGATACGTCTACTGACATTGCCACTCCTAAGGGGCCTGTATTCCCAAGGGGGAGAGAGGATGCAGATACTACCTGAACTCATTTGGCATATTTTTGCTGCAATGCGGCAAAATATGAGGTCAATTCAGCATATACTTTCTACGCCGCAATACAATTGACAGAAATAACTATATAATACTCTATCTTATTCGATAAATAATACGGCAAACAAGATCAATGCCCGGGGACTATTCTACCCGAGCATTGGCGATATCCGACTTGGATTATTTCAACTGCCGGCACAATTGACTTTAAACCTCTAAGTCTTTGTTTCCATGAAAGCCTATACCTATAACGACCTCAGCTTTCATTGGTTTTCCGGACGATCAGGCGTCGTTGCGACCGCCTGATCGAGCCCAGTCCATGTAAAGCTCCAAAGCCTTGCGGGCGACCGGTCCTTCCTGCAGTGAGCGTTCCTCGAACTTCGTGACAGGTGCGATCTTGGAATAGTTGCCCGAGGTGAAGATCTCGTCGGCAGTTTCGAAATCCTTTACCGTCAGCGTTACTTCGCGAACGTCGAAACCGGATTCACGCAGCAGGCCAATGACACGCGAGCGGGTAATGCCGGCAAGGAAGGTGCCGTTGGCGATCGGCGTCATGACTACGCCGTCCTTGACCATGAAGATGTTAGAGGACGCGGTTTCCGCGACATTGCCGTTCATGTCGAGCGCGAGCGCATTGTCGAAGCCGCGCGAATGGGCCTCTATGATCATGCGGCCGCTGTTGGGATAAAGGCTACCGGCCTTGGCAATGGTCATGGCGACTTCCGGGCTGGGTCGACGGAAGGGCGACAGCGTCAGTGAAGAGGGCTTTGCGGTTCCCATCGGCGCCTCGAACAGGCAGAGCGCAAAGCGGGTCGATTCCGCATCAGGCGCCACGACGCTGTAGGATGTGCCATGCTCGGCCCAATACATCGGCTTGATGTAGATCGCCGTCTTGCCGTCGAATTTCTTGACGCCTTCGAGTGCGAGCGCCTCGATTTGTTCCGGGGGCATCGTCGGCTTCATGCCCATATTGGTGGCGGAGCGGTTGACGCGCTGGCAATGCAGGTCAAGGTCCGGCGAGATGCCATCGAACCAGCGGGCGCCATCGAAGACTGTCGAGGCCAGCCACATGGCATGCGAGGTCGGGCCAATGAGCTTCGGATTGCCATCAATCCATTCCCCGTCCACATAGGTCCAGGTGATCGAGCGGGGGGATGTATCGACGGCCATGATCAGTCTCCTTCAAAGCAGGCACGAAAAATGGCGCGAATGAAGGCTTCAGACGACGGAAGGTCAAGCGATAATCTGAGATGAAACATCACAAAAATTGATGTTTCTTCATCAATTACCGATCAGGGATTGGCGCCGGGCTGGCTGGGCGTGGGAGGCTGCCCGGTCAAAGGGTTCTGCTGTGTCGGGTCTGCGCCTTGCAGATGGCCGCCAGCAGGAAATCGATTGGCATCATTCATCCAGATAATGCTCAGCACGCATGCAACCAAAAGGCCAAGAACAAGGATAAACAGCCAACGCAACGGGACACCTCTTCATTTCGTTCACGGATCTATATCGACCGACATGATCCGTGATCTTTCACCAGAACAATCGGGCGTCTATGCGGCAATAAGAATAAACATGGGACGGCACTGCGTTGACAGGCCTGTAAAGGCGGCGCAATTTCGAGCTTCGCTGCTATCCCGCAAGTCTAGACACTATAAACGCCATGCCCAAATCATCTCCAATGTCACTGACCCAGCAGATGGTCGACCTTTGCTTTCGCGAGGAGGAAGATCCGGGGTTGCCCGCGGCCTGGACCCCGCTGACCGACGCCGACTATACGGCGCTGACCGAGCGCCTGGTCGAGGAAATCGGTGACGAGCCGTTGTGGATCTTCGCTTATGGCTCGCTGATCTGGAAACCGGGTTTCGCATCCATCGCGTGCAAGCGCGCAACCGCCTATGGCTGGCACCGATCGTTTTCGCTGCGTATCGAGCGCGGACGCGGCTCTCCCGCTCAGCCTGGGCTGATGATGATGTTATCGCGCGGCGGACGTTGCGACGGGTTGATCTACAGGGTGGCCGACCACGACAAGCGCGAGCAGATCGAAAGCGCGCTTAGGCGCGAACTCAGCAACAAGGACAGCTTGTCGACGTTTCGTTTTCTGCCGGTCAGGACGGAGGATGGCGGCACGATCCCGGCCCTGACATTCTGGGCGGGAGGAGACAGTCCGCGGATCGTCAAGCCGCTGCTGCCGCTGGAAGAGGTGGCCCCCATTCTGGCGCGCGCCTGCGGGCATCGCGGTTCCTGCGCCGAATATCTCTATAATACCGTGGTCCATCTGGCGGAATTCGGCATTCGCGACCGCAATCTCTGGCGGCTGCAGGAACTGGTGGCGAAGGAAGTGGAAGCAGTACACGGGGCTTCGGCCTCCCAGGCCCCCACCAATGCGGCCGGCACTCTGTCGCCTTACACATCTGCGCGCCTTACCTGACGGCAGAGGTTCCGCTCTTCGCATCGAGGCTCATCGCACGGTGCATCCCGGCGTACTATCCCTCAAATGGGTGAAGACCTCACGCTTCGATCGTGATTGAACGCTTGAGGGGCCTTGTCAGCCCTTGACTGAAATGGCTGGCTCCCTCGACAAACCTGTTCGGGGCACTCCACGAGAGGGCCAGCCATACGTATACATGAAGAAAGAATGGCAGAAACTGTGACGACGACGGCGCTTATCCTCTATTTGCTGATTGCGAAAATCTTCTTCGTCATCACCCTGATCGAGGGCGCGTTGCGCAACCTTCCGTGGACGGCGGCTCGGTTTTCGGGGCTATTGCTGACCACCGCATGGCCCTTTCTCATACTCGCAGTCGCCATCGCCAGCCGCCGGAGCAGCAAGAAGACAGCGCAAGACCCCGATCCTCGAAACACCGCCAGCTGCCCATAGAAGACCTGTGCCATCGCCCTATATGCGCCCGTCGATATCAATTGACGGCGGGCAACGGGGCAGATGCAGAGCATATTGAAGGAAGGCGAGACCTGCTGGCGGATCGCACAGGCAGACAGGCTTTCGATCATCATCGACGCCGCCGACTTCTTTCGTTACGCCAAGAGCGCCATGGCAAAGGCGCAACGCTCTATCTACCTGATCGGCTGGGATTTCGACACGCGGATCGACCTGATACCTGGCAATGGCGACGACAGGCAACGGAACCGGAAGGCCTCCGACGAACTGCCCGACCAGCTCGGCAAGTTTCTCAACGCGATCGCCGCGCGCAATGAAAATCTCGATATCCGCATCCTGAAATGGGATATCGGGCTGATCAATTCGATCACACGCGGCGAGACGCCGTTCTACATTCTCAAATGGATGTTCGACAAACGCATCAACCTGAAGCTGGACGGCGCGCATCCATCGATCTCATCGCATCATATGAAGCTGCTGGTGATCGACGACGAAGTGGCATTCTGCGGCGGGATCGACATGACGGTCGGGCGCTGGGATACGCGCGACCATGCGGATAAAGAACCGTTGCGCAAGTCTCCCATGGGCTTCGCGCAAGGCCCCTGGCATGATGCAACAACGTGTCTTTCCGGCGAGGCGGCACGGGCGCTCGGCGAAATCGCGCGGATGCGATGGAAACGCGCAACGGACGAGAAACTGCCTGAGCCGCGTGATCTGGCGCAGAAAGATACGCCCTGGCCGGAGGGGCTCGATGTCGGTTTCCGCGACATCGCCATCGGTATTGCGCGTACCGCACCGGAATATGACAGTCGCGAACAGGTCGTCGAGATCGAAACCGCCAAGCTTGCGATCATCGCCGCGGTGAAAAAGACGCTTTATGTGGAAAGCCAGTATTTCGCTTCCCGGCGGATCGCGGAAGCCATGGCCGAGCGCCTGAAAGAACCGGACGGCCCGGAGATCGTACTGATCAATCCGGAAGGCTGCGAAGGGTTTCTGGAAGCGAAGGCAATGGACGGCGCACGTATCCGGCTGATGAAGCTGGTCAGGGAGGCGGACGTCCACAACCGTTTCCGCCTCTATTATCCGGTCAATGCGGCGCGCACGCCGATCTATGTCCATGCCAAGATGATGTTTGCCGACGACCGGATCGTGAAGATCGGCTCGGCCAATCTGAACAACCGGTCAATGGGCTATGACACAGAATGCGACCTCATTCTGGAGGCTTCTGAAGGGCAGACGGATCTCACGGACAAGATCATCGCCACGCGGGACGACCTGATTGCCGAGCATCTGGGACGCGATGTGTCGGAGGTTTCGGCAGCGATCGCGGCCCATGGCGGGTCGATCATCGCTGCAATCGAAGCGCTGAACCGGGACAGTGGACGCGGGCTTGTGCCTGTGCCGATGCGAGATCTGACGGCGGACGAGGAGCTGATTGCCGAATCCGACATTGCCGATCCGGAGCGGCCTGCCGGCGTGCGTTATCGGACTTCCAGCTTCCTCAAGCGGAAGTTCGGGCACAAGGTGAAAAAAGCGCTCTGAACGCCATCGTGCAGGATGCGTTCAGAATCGTTCCGCGAGAAAATCGATGAAAGCGCGGATGCGCACCGCCAGATGTTCATGCCCGGCGTAAACAGCGTGTATGTCTTCGATATCTTCCGGGTTGAAATCCTCCAATATGGGAACGAGGCGGCCGGCCTGGATGTCCGGCTCCACATGGAAGCGGCCGACGCGACCGATACCGAGACCATCAACGCAGAACTGGCGGATGATCGAACCGCTTGACGCTTTAAGGCTTCCTGATACGGGGCGCAGATCGATCTTGCCGGTCAGCGGATCGCGGAACGGCCAGCCTTCGACCGATCGGCGGAAATTGAAGTTGATGCAGTTGTGTCCTTCAAGGTCGACAGGCGATTGCGGCAAGCCGTGTTCGGCAATATAGGCGGGCGAGGCAATCACCACCTGGCGGGTCTGGCCGAGTTTTCGCGCCATCAGCGAGGAGTCGCGCAGCGGTCCGTGGCGGATGGCGATATCCACCCGCTCGCGGATGAGATCGACCGTATCGTCGGTCAGCGTGACATCCAGCTGGACATCCGGAAAGAGCTGCAGAAATTCCCGGGTCATCGGCAGGATGTAGAGTTCACCAAAGCCGACCGAGGCATTGACAGACAGCGGACCGCGCGGCAATGCCCGCCCGCCGCCAGAGACGATCTCTTCCGTATCGGCGATCTCGGCGAGGATGCGCGAGGCGCGCGCCAGATAGGTTTCGCCTTCCGGCGTCAGTTGCAGCAAGCGGGTGGAACGCACGACAAGCCGCGTACCCAGCCGGTCTTCCAGACGGGTGACGAGCTTGCTGACTGCCGAGGGTGACAGCTTCAACCGTCGGCCTGCCGCCGAAAAGCTCTTCAGCTCGGCGGCGAGGACGAAGACTTCCATTTCTCCGGCGCGGTTGTCCATCAGCATGCCTCCGCTTGCCTTGGCCACCCTCTGTTGCCCTCGCGAGGTTGGCAGGCTTGTGTCTGGATCCTTGGGTCAAGCCCGAGGATGACGGATGAGAGGGAGTGCCGAAAGTACCTCATTGAGAACACCGCGCGAAAAGGGATGGTATCCTTGGGTGAAGGGGTCCTCAAACTCGTCATCCTCGGGCTTGACCCGAGGATCCAGGCACAAGCACTCAGCGTGGAATTTGATTGAACCAAAGGATAATTATCCAAGACATCACCTGTGATTTCATTTCACAGATGATTATCAATTTATGTCGCTACACAGGCAAGTGTCCAGCAACGATATTGCGGCGCATCGAATGATCTTCCCTTGGCCCCCTCCTCCCAAGGGATCAGGACAAGGATACCCCAATGCCTCTCGCTCTTTATGCGTTGACGGCCGGTGCGTTTGGCATCGGAGTCACGGAATTCGTCATCATGGGTCTGCTGATCGACGTCAGCAAGGATCTCGGTGTCTCGATCTCTGCTGCCGGTCTGCTGATCTCCGGTTATGCGCTCGGCGTCGTTATCGGCGCGCCGATCCTCGGTGCCATTTCCGGCAAGTGGTCGAAGAAGACCCTGCTGATGGCGCTGATGGTGGTGTTCACCATCGGCAATCTCGCCTGCGCCATCGCGCCCGACTACTGGACACTGATGGCAGCCCGTGTGCTGACAGCCTTTGCCCACGCTTCCTTCTTCGGTGTCGGTTCGGTGGTTGCGACCAGCCTCGTCGCGCCGAACAAGAAGGCATCCGCCATCGCCATCATGTTCACCGGCCTGACCGTCGCCAATATCCTCGGCGTGCCGTTCGGTACCTGGCTCGGACAGGCCTATGGCTGGCGTTCGACCTTCTGGGCCGTAACGCTGATCGGTGTGGCGGCCTTTATCGTCATCGCGCTTCTGGTACCGAAGGACAAGGCATCCGACACACAGGAAGAAGCCTCGCAGGGCGTGCTTGCCGTGCTCGGCCGCCGCGCGGTTCTGCTCGGCCTTCTGACCACCGTGCTCTCCTGGGTAGGTGTTTTTGCCGGCTTCACCTATATCGCGCCTATCCTCACACAGATTACCGGTTTCTCTGAAGCCGCAGTCTCGCCGATCCTGCTCGTCTTCGGTGGCGGCCTCGTGATCGGCAATCTCGCCGGCGGCTGGCTGGCGGACCGTCACCTCATGCCGACCATTGTCGGCAGCCTGATCGCGCTTGCCGTCGTGCTTCTCGCCATGACTGCCGTCATCCACCAGCCGGTGCTTATGGTGATCGCGATTGCCCTGTTCGGTGCCGCTGCCTTTGCCACCGTGGCACCGCTGCAGATGTGGGTGCTTGCCAAGGCCGAAGGTGCCGGCCAGGGCATCGCCTCGTCCTTCAACATTGCCGCCTTCAACCTCGGCAATGCGATCGGCGCATGGCTCGGCGGCGCCGTCATCGACCATGGCCCCGGTCTCGGATCGGTTACCCTGGTTGCCGGCCTCGTTCCGATCGCAGCCCTTGCAGTCGCCCTTATCGCGATCCGCATGGACAAGAGCCGCAGCGGCAATGCCGCCCAGCTTTCACCGGCAGAATAACAGTTAGCAAGGATGACGGTCATGGATTATCGCACACTTGGAAAATCCGGTTTGAAAGTGCCGGTCCTCTCCTTCGGCGCCGGAACATTCGGCGGGTCCGGCCCGCTGTTCAGCGCATGGGGGAATACGGATGTCGAAGAGGCCCGACGCCTCATCGACATCTGCCTCGAAGCCGGCGTCAACCTGTTCGATACGGCGGACGTCTATTCGAACGGCGCATCGGAAGAGGTGCTGGGACAGGCGATCAAGGGCCGTCGTGACGAACTGCTGATCTCCACCAAGGCTAGCCTCCCGTCCGGCGATGGGCCAAATGACTGGGGCTCGTCGCGGTCCCGGCTGATCGGAGCCGTCGAGAAAGCGCTCAAACGGCTGGGCACCGACCATATCGACATTTTCCAGCTGCATGCCTTCGATGCTTCTACCCCGGTGGAAGAAGTGGTGTCGACGCTTGACCGGCTCGTTCAAGACGGCAAGCTGCGTTACATCGGCGTGTCAAACTTCTCCGGCTGGCAGATCATGAAATCGCTGGCGGCGGCGGAAAAGAACGGCTGGACGCGTTATGTCGCCAATCAGGTCTATTATTCGCTGATCGGCCGCGATTACGAATGGGACCTGATGCCACTCGGCGAAGACCAGGGCCTTGGCGCACTGGTGTGGAGCCCGCTCGGCTGGGGCAGGTTGACCGGCAAGATCAGCCGTTCAAAACCTATCCCGGCAGGAAGCCGGCTGCATGAGACAGCAAGTTTCGGCCCGCCGGTGGAGGACGAACATTTCTACCGGGTAGTCGACGCCCTGGAGGACGTTGCGGCCGAAACGGAAAAAACCGTGCCGCAGGTGGCTATCAACTGGCTGATATCCCGTCCGACCGTTTCTTCGGTCATCATCGGCGCCCGCAACGAGCAACAACTGAGGCAAAACCTCGGCGCAGTGGGCTGGTCGCTGACGAAAGATCAGATCGCAAAGCTGGACACGGCAAGCGCGGTGACGGCGCCCTATCCGCATTTCCCCTATTACCGGCAGGACGGGTTTGCGAAGCTCAATCCACCACTTGCCGGGTGATTACCACCGGACGGATCTGTATCCGACAAAATCTCGCAGTTGATCCGTCCGTCAAACAGCCCATGTAAAGTGGGCTTTATTTCTGGCTCGGCCACTTCTTCGTCTAGTCTCGGCCGGGCTTCGCTTTTCAAAGGAGTTTTCATGTTCGACGTCAGCGCAAACGGCGCAAACATCCCCGCCCTCGGTTTCGGTACTTTCCGCATGCCCGATGCCGATGTGCATCGCGTCCTGCCGGAAGCCCTGAAGCTCGGCTTCCGCCATGTCGATACCGCTCAGATCTACAAGAACGAAGCCGCCGTCGGCGATGTTCTGAAGTCTTCGGGCATTGCCCGGCAGGACATCTTTCTCACCACCAAGGTGTGGGTCGATCGTGTCGGCCACCAGGACTTCATCGCTTCGGTGGATGAAAGCCTGACCAAGCTGAAGACCGATCATGTCAATCTTCTTCTGCTTCACTGGCCGCAGAGCGAGATGCCGCTGGCTGACCGGATCGGAGCGCTCAACGAGCTTCGCAAGGCCGGCAAGGTGAAGAATATCGGCGTCTCCAACTTCTCCACCGCGCTGATGGCGGAAGCGGTAAAACTGTCCGATGCGCCGATCGTCAATAACCAGGTCGAATACCACCCCTATCTCGACCAGACCAAGGTGCTGAGCGAAGCCGCAAAGACCAGCATGTCGGTGACCGCCTATTACCTGATGGCCGACGGCGCCGTGCCGAAGGACGAGGTGCTGAAGGATATCGGCGCCAAGCATGGCAAGACCGCCGCACAGGTGGTGCTGCGCTGGGCCGTGCAGCAGAAGGGCGTGATCGCGCTGTCGAAGACCGCCACGGAAAGCCGTCTGCCGGAGAATTTCGACATTTTCGACTTCGCGCTTTCGCAAGACGAGATGGCAGCAGTTCACAAACTTGCCCGCCCGGACGGGCGCATCGTCAATCCGGGCCATCTGGCGCCGGAATGGGATAAGTAAATCCAGATCCCAGTTTCGGGTTGAATGATCGACGCTCCGGAGAGAACATCTCCGGAGCTTTTTTGTCCGGGTGATTGTGAGTATCAGGCGTATGAATGAAGAGAAAAATCCGGCCGCCGCGCATCCGCTCCTGCGTCGGGTGGAAGGCCGCTTCTTCCGTTCGGTGCCGACAGAACGGCTGGACAGAATTCTCGATCCGCCCGATCCCAAAAGTGCCGGCCGTTATCATCGTCCCGGCGAGAGAATTCTCTATACGAGCGCGACATTCGAATCCGCTATCGCGGCTGTCTCCGGCTATATGCGAAAGGATGGTCTGCCGCGAATGATGGTGCCGCTCCAGATCGGCGAGGCCTTCGTGCTCGACCAGCATAACGAAGAGGCATGCCGGGCATTCGGCATAGAGCGCGATCTTTCCAACGAACCGTGGCAGGCAGCGATTGCGGAAGGTCGCGAGCCTGCTTCCTGGCACAATGCCGATATCGCCCGCGCCGCAGGTGCGGGAGGGATTATCGATCGATCCCGTAAGATGCCGGGCGGATGGCATCTCAACCTGTTTTACTGGAATGAAAGCGGTGGTCCGAAGGTGGAGATATGTGGCGAGCCAGTGGAGATCGTTCTCCGCGCCGGAGAGCCGACATGGGACAGGAGCCGAACCGACTGAGGACAGGATGGGTGGGGAAGCACCCGTTTCGTTTCGCATTTGGGAAAGAAATCACCCATCCGGGCAAGTAGAGGCCATCATTGTGCCGGACTGTTTCGGTCAACCATTGCCTCCCCCAGCCATCGCCATAGTTTTCCAAGCGGGCTGGAGAAGGAGGAATTTTCCATGCTTTTCAGAACCTTATTGCTCTCTGCGGCGGTGATCGCCACAACAAGCCTGTCTGCTGCGGCACAACGGCGAAGTGATGAACCGACACCGAAGGATTGCCCCGAAAGCCTGCCCGCCGGCACCGAGTGTTTCGCAGGCCGGGATATGCGCGGCGCCTATTACTGGATCGCCAAGCCGAAGAACTGGAACGGCGTGCTTGTCGTCCATGCCCATGGCGGGCCGCGGACGGCCAAGCCGAAACCCGACGATCCGGTAGAGGATCTGGAGCGTTTCGCCGTGACGGTTCAGGAGGGTTATGCCTGGGCAGGGTCCAACTATCGCCGACAGGGTTATGGCGTGCGGATGGCCGCCGCGGACACCGACAATGTGCGGCGCATCGCCGAGCGGCTGCTGGGGGAGCCGAAGACCGTTCTGCTGCACGGCCAGTCATGGGGCGGTAATGTGGCCGCCAAGACCGCCGAACTTTATGCGCTCGACTGGCGTGGACACAAGAATTACGACGGTGTGGTGCTGACCAGCGGGCTCCTTGCGGGCGGAAGCCGCGGCTATGACTTCCGCGCCGATCTGCGCGCCGTCTACCAGTATTACTGCAAGAACCATCCGCGTGCCGACGAGGTGCAATATCCGGTCTGGCAGGGACTTCCAAAGGGCGCCTCGATGAAGCGCGAGGAGCTGGAAAAACGCGTCGACGAATGCACGGGCCTGTCGCTTGCCAAGGATAAGCGATCACCGGAGCAGGCAAGAAACCTCGCCAATATTCTTGCGGTCACCCATGTGCCGGAAAAGACCCTGGTGGCGCATCTCGCCTGGGCGACGGGGATGTTTCAGGATATCGTCTGGAGACGGCTGGACGGGAAAAATCCGTTCGACAATTCGCAGGTTCAGTACAAGGGATCGGATGACGATGCGGCGCTGAACAAGGGGGTCGAGAGGTTCAAGGCCGATCCGCAAGCGCAGCGGGCGATGGCCTACGACGCCGACCTCACCGGCCAGATCATCCTGCCGACGATTACGCTGCACGCCAGACAAGACCCGACGGTATTCGTCAATCATGAGGCGATCTATCGCCAGACGGTGGAAAAGGCCGGCAATGGCGACCTGCTGCAGCAGAATTTTTCCGACGAGGCGGAGCATTCGAAACTGTCTACGCCACAATATGCGGCACTGTTTTCCGCCATGCTGAGCTGGATTGACAGAAACGAAAAGCCGACCAAGCAGTCCGTCGCGGCGCTCTGCGAGGAGAAGCGCAAGACTTATAACGAGGCCTGCAAGCTGCTGCCGGAATTTGAGCCCGCGGTGGAATAAGCAAACAGGAGCCTGCCAATACCCCTCTGCCCTGTCGGCCAGAGGGGGCCGGCTTGCACTTGCGCCGAATGATCTAGTCAGTCCTTGGCAAAGGTCGTCGCCGTCTGCGAGGTGGTGACCATGGTGTTGTAGTCCGAGACGATCCACTCGATGTCGTTGCCGCCGGCCTTGCGGGCGTCGCCCTTGAATTTTCGGAGTTGTTCGTCGAGATCACGCAGTTTGGAAAGAAGCGAAGCCGGGCGGCTTTCGAAGACGTGGAAACTGTCCGGGTGATCGATGGCGTAGTCGTCGAATTCGCGCACCGCGCTTGCATAGGCGTCGAGCTCACCCTTGAAAACGGCCATGTCGACCACCGGTTTTTCGTTGTCCGGCATCAGGTCCATCATCGCTTCGGCGCGGATCATGACGTTGCGGACATGCCAGCGGGATTTGCGCCCTTCGGACTGTTCGAGAGCCTTGAGCGACGCCAGGTCGAGCTTCACCTTTTCCGCCCGCAGCGTCAGGTCGGCCGTGTCTCGGCGCTCCCCATAGGTCGGAGCAAGTGCTGCGATATCCTTATGGTAGGCCTTGGCGCCTTCCATCTTGTCGGACTTGTAGTCCAGCCGCTCGTAATATTTGTTGGCTTTTTCGATCACCGGCGCGAGCTTCTGGTAGGTCTCGACATAGGCGAGCATGGCTGCATCGAGTTCCGGCATTTTCGGATCGGCCTTGGCTGCCTGCTCGACGGCTGCGATCTCGTCGCGCACGTCATACAGCGAGTAGAGGCCGTAAATGACCCTCTCCTTGCCGGTCGGCCCCTTCTTCATATCGACCCAGCTACCGTAACGCTCGAGCGATTCCGAGGCGCGAATGGAGCGGTTCAAGAATTCGACATAGGCATTCATCTTGACGATCGCCGCGTCGGAAACGTCAACCTCCGCTTCAGGCGCTGTGGAGGATTGGGCAAAAGCAGGCGTGCCGGAGAGAACCGGCGCCATCGTCGGCACCTGCAGCAAAAGCGAAACCGCGGCGACGGCAAACGCCCTCGACGTGAAAATGCGCATTCTGATTACCCCCGAAAGACATAGAATATTAACTGACTGAATTTGAGGCTCAAGCCGAGAACGTCAACTGCAAAAATTCGCACTTACAGCGGATCTACAAGACAATGAGTGCCGTCAATCCGAAGCGAAGCTGCGCATATCAATCTCAATTTGCATCGCTGCAGAATTTCAACTTTGTTTCCTGACAAATATTCAGTTTCGCAACATTTTTTTCGCTTCATGCGCATTTGATTAAATTGCGATTAAGCAACCTTGCCATAGCGTGCGGCCAAGCCCATGACAGGCCTGCATGAAAGCCCAGCCCGCGCCTCCCCGGCCTCGATAGCTTCCACTCGTGCCTTCCCTCCCCTGTCCGATCGTCCCAGGCGACCTGCGTCCACGCGGTCCATTCTCACGGTGCATGCTATGAGTTTTCTTTCAAACGCGACAATTAGAACCAAGATACTGTCCCTGATCGTGCCGGTCTGTCTGATCGGTGTGGCCGGGATTGGTGTGGCTGCCTACAGTTTCAAGCAGGCGGACGGCCAATATTCAGCCTTCATCGCGGAAGACAGCGTCGCTGCGACACAGGTTTCGCGCGCATCGACCTCGATGAACTCGGTTGCCTACAGCGCCTATCAGCTGACGGTCTATCCGCAGGGTTCCGCCTTCCGCGCCGTTGCGCAGAAGAACTATGAAAGCGGCAAGAAGGTTATCGGCACGCTGCTAGGTTCGGCCAAGCAGCTTATCCCCGAGCAGGCGAATGACCTGTCGGCGTTCGAAACACGCGCAGCTGCAATCACGGCGATGACGGACAAGGCTGTCGCCTTGACCGAGCAGGGCCAGATGCAGGATGCACAAGCCGTTCTTGCACAGGTCGATCCGGACATCGCCAAGATCCGCGATGACTTCAAGGACTGGAATGTTGCCAATACCAAAACGGTACTAGACAACAGTGCCGCAATCACTGCGCAAATCAATTCAACACTCATCACCCTGATCACGACGCTCGGCGTGCTGTTTGCCGCTGCGATCGCCGCCTCGCTGTTCGTTGCCTCGCGCGGCATTTCCGGTCCAATCGACATGCTGCGCCAGCGCATGGCGTCACTTGCCGGCGGTCAGACGAACCAGGAGGTTCCGGGGCTCGGCCGCAAGGACGAAGTGGGCCATATGGCCGAAGCAGTCGCCGTGTTCCGCACCAATGCGATCGAGCGCGCCAAGCTCGAGGAAGAGGCCCGCGCCAACCGCAGCCTTTCCGAACAGGAACGCGCCGCCCGCGAAGAGCAGAAGGCGAAGGAAGCTGCCGACGTGAAGTTTGCGGTCGACAACCTCGCAAATGGCCTTTCGCATCTGGCAGACGGAGACCTCGCATACCGGATCGGCAAGCCGTTCACCGAAACGCTGGATGGCGTACGCCACAATTTCAACGCCTCTGCCGACAAGCTGCAGGCAGCCATGCGCGGCGTTGCCCAGAATGCCCGCGGCATCGATGCCGGCGCCAACGAGATCAAGTCGGCCGCCGACGACCTGGCCAAGCGCACAGAACAGCAGGCCGCAGCGCTGGAAGAAACGGCCGCGGCACTCGAACAGATTACGACCACTGTAAAGGATGCCGCGAAGCGTGCTTCCGAAGCCGGTGCGCTTGTCGCCCGTACCCGTCAAGGTGCGGAGAAGTCCGGAGAAGTCGTCCAGACTGCCGTGAAGGCGATGGAGGAGATCGAAAAGTCGTCCGGCGAGATCGGCAACATCATCGGCGTCATCGATGATATTGCCTTCCAGACCAACCTGCTGGCACTCAACGCCGGTGTGGAAGCAGCACGCGCGGGTGAAGCCGGCAAGGGCTTTGCCGTCGTCGCACAGGAAGTTCGCGAACTTGCGCAGCGCTCGGCCAATGCAGCCAAGGAAATCAAGGCGCTGATCACAACGTCGAACGAGCAGGTTCGCAATGGCGTGGAACTGGTCGGAGAGACCGGCAAAGCACTGAAGAACATCGTTTCTGAAGTTCAGGAGATCAACCGCAACGTCGCGGCGATCGTCGAATCCTCGCAGGAACAGTCATCCGGTCTCCAGCAGATCAACACCGCCGTCAACCAGATGGACCAGGACACGCAGAAGAATGCTGCGATGGTCGAGGAATCCACTGCCGCCAGCCATAGCCTGGCCCGCGAAGTCGCGTCTCTAAATTCGCTGCTGGCGCAATTCAAGCTGGCCGATGGCCATGCGCCGGCAGCGGTTCGCCCCGCGGCAAGAAACGATGCCCCGGCCGCTTCGCCGGCCCGGTCACTCGCCCGCAAGGTCGCAGGCGCGTTTTCCGGCAATGCTGCCGTGGCGCAGAACTGGGAAGAATTCTAAGCCTCACGGTTCAGCACAATCCAGACGACAGGAAGGCGGGACAGCGATGCCCCGCCTTCTTTCATTTCAAGGCCGGCGTTACAGCCAGCCTTTTCGCTTGAAATAGAGATAGGGCACGGCCATCGAGAAGATCATCATGATGATCGCCGAGTGATATCCGTAATGCCATTGCAGTTCCGGCTGATAGGCGAAGTTCATGCCGTAGACGGAAGCGACCAGCGTCGGCGGCAGGAACATGACCGAGGCGACCGAGAAGATCTTGATGATCTGGTTCTGCTCCAGATTGATCAGGCCGAGCGTCGCATCGAGCAGAAAATTGATCTTGTTCGACATGAAGGCCGAGTGATCGCCAAGCGAGGTGGCATCCCGCTGCAGCAGCTTCAGCCGCTGGCGGACTTCCTTTGAAAGCTTGCGGTCAACGCCATCAAGCGCCGCATAATAGGCGACGACGCGGGAAACGCTGACAAGGCTTTCGCGCACGACGGTGATGAACTCGCCCTTCTGGCCGATTGCGCGGATCAGTTCCTGCAGGTCACGTTGCTTCTTGTTGGCCTTCGAGGCTTTGGCTTCGAAGACGTCGCGGGAAATCTGGTCGATATCGGCGCCGAGCCTTTCCAGCGTATCGGCCATGCGGTCGATGATCGCCTCGACCAGACCGCTCATGATCAGCTCGCCGGTGGCCGTATGCGTGCCGAGGCCGTTTGCCTTGCGGGCACGCGCCATGAAGGCATCGAACGGACGCGGTTCGGCATGACGGACGGTGACGAGGATCTGCCCCTTGATGATGAAGGTGACCGGCACCTTGATCGGCGTGCCGGCATCCGGGCGTATCAGCACGGTCATGGTCATGAACTCGGCGCCGTCCTCCTGATAGAGCCGGGCGGAAAGCTCGATATCCTCCATCTCGTCCATGGTCGGTATGACGAGGCCGAGACATTCTCCGACCTGGCGTTCTTCTTCTGCGGTCGGGCTGATCAGATCGTACCAGACGACGGAGGCGCTACGTTCAGCGGATTGAATTTCGGTCTGCGCAACAGCTTTTTCGCCTTCGAACGATTGGTCGAAGGCTGCAGGTACAAGGCGGTCAAGGTCATAGGCGTGGATGCGCAGCATGACGGCTCCTTTTCGGACCATCTGGTCCCCGGAGCGCATCACCGAGAGAACGGATCAGAGCCCCGAAGCGGCAGGTCTATCTGTTGACGTCGAACTTCGACTGTCGGGGTTCATCTCGGTTTGTCCTTTGAAAGAGCGACGCCCGGACGGGCAGCCGCTTTGAGGCTCACATGGGCCTGTCGCACCGGAAGTCAATGGGAATGATGGCGGTCGAAAAATGGCAAGGATGCGACCTCGCTGCCAGCAATCATCACTTGTAAATTAGGGCAATCTAATATAAATTCATCCTTGTCGCCATTTCCCAGATCAACCGGCGATGGTCCGAAGCACAATCTTCGGCCGGGCACACCCCTGCCCTATTCGGCTTGGCATTCCCCCGATTGGCCACCCGACAAAAAAGCCGCCGGAACAGGAACCGGCGGCCTTTTTGTTTATGCGATCCGTCTATCGAGCTGATCCGGCTGGCTCAAACGAACTGAGACAGGCCCGGCACCGAGGCGATAACCGTGTCGACCACTTCATCGCCGGCATGTTCGCGGGCAACTGCCATGGTTTCCTTGGCAAGTGCCGTGATTTCGCCCATGCCGAGACCCTGGGACATGAGCTGCTGGCCGAGCGCCATGACGCCGCCGCCGAAGCTTGCCATCAGGCCTCCAAGCAGGCCGCCGCCGCCAGCGCCTTCGCCGTTGAACTGGGCCACCAGTTCGGGAGCGCCCGGGATTGCTTCAATCATCTTTGCTACCGCGCCATCATCGGCCTCGCGCTGCAGGAAGCCGAGCATCATGCCGATCGCCTTTGCGGCTACATCGGGCGTGATGCCGACGCTGTCGGCGACGCGGGAAACCAGTTCGTTCATCAGGATGTCTCCTCAAAATTCTGACGTTGACGTCAAAGTAATACACATTCAGCCATGGCAAGACCAGCCATGACGGGAGATTGGAACATTGTTATTCGCGATCCGGGGATGGCAGCGCAAGTGCTTAATCGCCGCCACCGATCAATCCCGCGTTTCTCCCAGTGTATCGGCCATGTAGGCACCGCGTTCTCCCATGGGCCGCGGCGTGCCGGTGGTTGAGTCGCGCGTCGTCTGGTGCTCCAGTTCAGCGTTGATCTCGGCCCCGACGATGACGATGATGGCCGATATCCATGTCCAGACCATGAAACCGATCAGCGCGCCCAATGTGCCGTAGGTCGCGTTGTAGTTGGCGATATTGGAGAGATAGAAGGAGACGCCGAGGGAGGCGGCGAACCAGAGAAGCGTGGAGAAGACAGCGCCCCATGTGAGCCAGCGGACCTTGGCCGGCTCGCGGCTGGGGCCGAACCGGTAGAGAGCCATGATGCCAAAACCGACGAATACCATCATGATCGGCCAGCGGGCGACGCGAATGATGAGTTCGGCCCAGCGATCCAGCCAGAAATAGTTCAGCACCGCCGGCACGACGCCCATCGAAAACAGGATGACGATGGCGATCAGGAAGGCGCCGAAGGTGAAGGCGAGCGAGACGAGATTGAGACGGACGATGCTGCGTTTTTCCTTTTCGCGATAGGCAACATTCATCGCATCGAACAGCGCCTTGATGCCGTTATTGGCGCTCCACAGGGCCAGCGCCAGACCGCCGACCAAACCTGCCGACAGGGTGGCGCCGCGCTCTGCCGACAGCGCCCTCACCTGATTGAGAAAGATGTCGAGCGCGTCCGCTGGCATGACGGAGCCGAGCGAAGCGATACGGTCGGCGATCGCCGCGGGGTCGGCCATAAGCCCATACAGAGAGACGAGCACGCTGGCGGCTGGAAAGAGAGCCAGAAGAAGATAATAGGTGACGCCGGCCGCAATCAGCGTGACCCTGTCTTCCATCACCCCGGAGACAATCCGCCAGAAGACATCCTTCAAACCACGAGCCGGAATTTCGGCGGGCTTATCGGCGTCGCGCCCTCGTCCGTGATGCGGACCAGAAATATTGTCCTTGTCGATATGTCCGGTGCCGTTTTCCAGCAGGTTGCCGCTCGTCGTCATATGGCCCTCGCCTTCGCGTGATCTGATCGCTCGGGGCCTCGGGAAATCGTTGCCGCCCGCCAAAGCCCGCCGTATAAGCATTTGAGAACAAACGCCGCGAGGGAGCGCAGAGTTGCATGACGGACGAGACGGGTAAGCTCTTCATCGGCGGCAGCCGCAAGCCGGACGACACGCTGAACAAGGCGGAATATCTGGACCTGAAATTCGGCAATCGCCACGGTCTGGTGACCGGGGCCACCGGCACCGGCAAGACGGTGACGCTGCAGGTTCTGGCGGAAGGTTTTTCCAAGGCAGGCGTTCCGGTTTTCGCAGCGGACATCAAGGGTGACCTTTCCGGTGTCGCCGCCAAGGGAGAATCCAAGGATTTCCTGCTGAAGCGCGCCGAACAGATCGGTTTTCAGGATTATGACTTCGAACAGTTTCCGGTGATCTTCTGGGACATCTATGGCGAAAAAGGCCATCGGGTGCGCACCACGATCGCCGAAATGGGACCGCTCTTGCTCGCCCGGCTGATGAACGCGTCCGAGCCGCAGGAAGGTGTGCTCAACATCGCCTTCAAGCTGGCCGACAAGGCCGGCCTGCCGCTTCTGGACCTCAAAGACCTCACCTCGCTTCTCAACTACATGGCGGAGAATGCGACCGAGCTTTCCAAGGAATTCGGCCTGATCTCCAAGGCTTCGGTCGGCTCCATCCAGCGGGCGCTTCTGGTGCTGGAACAGCAGGGTGCGGAGCATTTCTTCGGTGAACCAGCCCTGAAGATCACCGACATCATGCGGGTGAACCCGAATAGCGGTTACGGCCAGATCTCCATTCTGGCCGCCGACAAGCTGATGATGAACCCGCGGCTTTACGCGACCTTCCTTCTGTGGCTGCTTTCCGAACTGTTCGAGGAACTGCCGGAAGTGGGCGATCCGGACAAGCCGAAGCTCGTCTTCTTCTTCGACGAGGCGCATCTTCTGTTCGATGAGGCGCCAAAGATCCTGATCGACCGGGTGGAGCAGGTGGTACGCCTTATCCGCTCCAAGGGCGTCGGCGTCTATTTCGTCACGCAGAACCCGCTCGATGTACCGGAAACGGTGCTGGCACAGCTCGGCAACCGGGTGCAGCACGCGCTGCGCGCCTATACGCCGCGCGAGCAGAAAGCGGTGAAGACGGCGGCCGATACGTTCCGCCCCAACCCGGATTTCGACTGCGCAACCGCGATCACCCAGCTTGGCACCGGCGAGGCGCTGGTCTCGACGCTGGAAGCAAAGGGCGCACCTTCGATGGTGGAGCGCACGCTGATCCGCCCGCCGTCGGGCCGTATCGGGCCGCTCACCGATGCCGAGCGTCAGGGGATCATGGACCGCAGCCCGGTTCTTGGGCTTTATGACGAGGATATCGATCGCGAAAGCGCCTTCGAGATCCTCGCCTCTCGCGCCAAGCAGGCCGCCGATGCGGCTGCCGCCAGAAACGCACAGGACGAACTCGACCCCGCGCCGCCTGCCGGTTCCGGCGAGACGACCGGCTGGACTTTGCCGGGCTTTGGCGGTGGTGACGACGATCAAGAGCAGCAGCGTGGGCGCAAGACCGTCGGCCGCTCGGGCTACCAGCGCGAGACGATCGTGGAAGCGGCGATGAAGAGCGTGACGCGCACGGTTGCCACGCAACTCGGCCGGGCTATCGTGCGCGGGATTTTGGGGAGCTTGAAGCGGTAGGAATGGAGGCGCTCATTACAACGTAAGACGTTATGGCGCGGGACAATTCCCCCTCTGGCCTGCCGGCAATTTCCCCCACAAGGGGAGAGAAAATCCGCGGCAAACTTCTGCCCTGATGTGGCTTCAACGTCTCGGCTGGGTTAAGCCCTCCCCCTTGTGGGGAGGGTTTTGGGAGGGGTCTTTGATTATCTACCTTCCCGGTGCCACCAGGCAGAAGAACGCACCCTGCGGGTCCGTCGCCTGGACGATCCAGCTGCCGCCGGGCACTTCCTGCGGGCCAAACACCACCGCGCCGCCATTTGCCTTGATCCGGTCGATCGCTGCGTCGATCGCCTCGACATTGAAATAATAACTCCAGCAGGCCATCGGCGCGGTTTCGGGCCTCGTCATCATGCCACCGATGGCTTTGCCTCCATGGGCGAAGATGCGGTACGGCCCCATCGCGCCCATGTCGAAATCATGGTCCTTGGTCCAGCCGAAAACCTTGGCGTAGAAGTCGAAAGCCTCGTTGACCTCACCGGCGTAAAGCTCGCGCCAGCCGACATTGCCCGGGTCTTCCGGTCCCAGTTCGCGTGGCGGATTTTCCGGTGGGATCGGCGTCATGATGCAAAGCACTGCGCCATGCGGATCGGCGACAACGGCAAACCGGCCGATGCCTGGAATATCGTCCGGCTCGCGCTGAACCCGGCCACCGAGTGAAACATATTCCTTCGCCGTCTCATCCACGTCATCGACCGCGACGTAACCCGTCCAGTTCGGCGGCAGCTTGCCTTCCAGTTCGGGCGGGAAATTCATCATGCCGCCGATGCCGGGGCAGTTTTCTCCCTCGCCCATTTCGAACAGATAATAGGACGGCAAATCCGGCATCTGTATGGAATTAACCTTCCAGCCGACAACGGCGGAATAAAAATCACCGGCGGCCCTGGTGTCGGAGGTCATCAACTCGCACCAGATGAATTTTCCATGAGTGGCGGAACGCGTGTTGGAAGCAGTCTGGAGCATGGCACTATCCTCGTGATCGGTTAGGGAAAGGAAGGCTCTCAGCCTTTGCGGCGATAATGCGCTTCCATGAACTGTTTCCAGCTGCCATCCGGTTGCCTGGCGCTGGAGGTGAAAGTGCGGTGGTCATCGGACAGGAAGGTGACCTGCTCGCGGTAATCGGCCATGCCCTCACCGCTCATCGTCGGCCCTGTCGTATAGAGACTGAGCGTCTTGCCATCCGGCTCGACCTCGCCTTCGTAGACCCAGAGATAATCCATCATCGAACCAAACCAGGTGCCGACATATTTGCCCTTGGCGGCGTCATGTCCGAGCGTGAGCATGGTGGTTGCGGGTTCTCCTCCTTCGCCGCCGTCTCCTTTCGGCATCATGCCGGTGCCTTCGGCGATAATCCAGATTCCCTGAAGCGAACGGACGTTTTCGACCCATGGCATTTCGCCGCTCATATCCGAGGTGACATCCCAGGTGCCGACCATCTTCTCCAGAAACCCGTGCTCGGGGCGCGGTTTTGCCATGACCATCGTCATTGTCTTTTCCTCCCTGATTATGAAATCTGCACCGCCTCAATGGCAGCAGGATGAACCCTTCTCGTTCGGCGCCGTTTCATATTCATCGTGGCGCTTCAGGAAACCCATGGTCGAGGTTTCATTGCGGCCGAGCGGTGCCCGGTCGAGCAGCATCAGCGTGCCGCAGACCTCTTCGCCGCCGCGGGCGTAGGTCGAATAGGTGTGAAAGATCTCGCCTGCCTCGTTACGGTAGAAGGATGACATGCCGTGTTCCTCGTCGGCGATCTCGCTCCTCGGCACCTTGCGGTAATTGTATTCGACGGCACCGGATGCCCGCTCCTCATCCGAGAAGGAGACGTTGTAATCGTAGTTGAAATCATCGCCGAAGGACGAGACCCAGGGGAAATTCCAGCCCATGCGCTTGCGATAGGCCTCGATCTTGTCGAGCGGTGCGCGGGAGACGGCCACCCAGGTGACATCGTGATTGTTCAGATGCGGCAGCGCGCCTTCGACATGATCGCAGAAGAAGGAGCAGCCGATACAGCCCTCGTCCCAATCCGGGCCGAGCATGAAATGATAGACAAGCAACTGGCTGCGGCCATCGAAAAGCTCGGCAAATGTCTTTCGGCCGGCAAGCGTCTCGAAGGTATAATCTTTGTCGACCTTTACCCAGGGGAGCGCCTGGCGCGCCGCCCGCACTCTGTCGCGCAGGTGGGTTTCTTCCTTCTCAAGCTCCAGAAGTTTAAGGCGCGCATTGCGCCATTCATCCTTGTCGACGACCGGATTGTCGGGGTTATTCTTTGCGGATGCGGTGATATCCATGCCCGGAACCTCCTCTTCCTTGACAGATTACGTTGATATCAACATGATTATTCCATGCTGTCAAATTCCGAATCAATTCCATTCTCCACGACCCTGCATGTACGGGACACCTGCCTGTGCCTGCATGTGCAGCGGGCGGCACGGGCGCTTGCCCGGCGTTTCGATGTGGCGATGAAACCTATCGGGCTGAATAACGGGCAGTTTTCGCTGATGATGTCACTCAACCGACCGGTGCCGGCGACGATGAAATCCGTCTGCGATCTACTCGCCATGGACCGCACGACTTTGACGGCGGCGCTCAAGGTTCTGGAACGGCGCGGGCTGGTCAGAACCGAGACCGACCCGAAAGATCGCCGCGGGCGACTTCTGACGCTGACCGAAGCGGGGATGGCGATGCTTTCTGCAGCCTTGCCGATCTGGACACGGGTTCACGCGGAAATCGATGCTGAACTGGGTGCTGGCGGATCGGATGGGGTGCGGCAATTGCTGGCAGGATTGAAACAAGCCTCCTAGACACGTTTCGCGTTCAGAGTGCCGTCAGAAAACGGTTCTAAGTCTCCGGCGGGATAAACCTGAGGAGATCCATGATGCGCAGACATTTCCTGGCACTAGGCACAATCGCATTTATGTCGCTGGCACCACAGGCCTCCGCGGCCACGGCTATCAATGTCATCGAAGACGGCGAAGGCGGTGGCCCCATGAGCCTCAAGATGGACCAGTCCATCATCAAGGCCGGTGAAGTCGTCTTTTCGGTGCACAATGCGGCGATGACCGAGGAACACGAAATGGTGCTGGTGAAGCTGAAGTCTGCCGACCAGAAGATCACCGTCATCAAGGGCAAGCATCGCATTGATGAAAAGCAGCTTAAAAGTCTTGGCGAGGTCGCGGATCTCAAACCAGGCGCGAACGGTTCGTTGAAAGCCAGACTTTCACCCGGTCATTACATGCTCTTCTGCAACATCATGGGCCACTATGAAGCGGGCATGCATGGGACCCTGACCGTCACCAAATAAATCAGTCGCCGAACGACCAGTTCTTCCAAATCGAGAGCGAATTCAGATGACATCGCCGATTACCTATTCTCTGCCGCAGCGTATTCTCCACTGGCTGACTGCTATACTCGTGTTGTTCAACCTGCTTTTGCCGGACGGCATGAATGCGTGGCAACACGCCATGCGGCGGACCGGAGCCGCCACCGTGGATCAGATTGCCTCGGCCAATATCCATGCCTATGCCGGCCTTGCGGTATTGCTCATGGTGTTGCTTCGGCTTTTATTGCGCAATATCCAGGGCGTTCCGGCTGCGCCCGTGAGTGAGCCTGCGATATTCAGGCTTGGGGCAAAAATCGCGCATGTTCTGCTTTACGTATTGCTGCTTATGATGCCCTTGACGGGTATCGGCGCCTATTATCTGGGCTGGGGCAGTGCCGGAGACCTCCACGCGGATATTCTCAAAGTCATTCTCTGGCTGATACTGGCAATGCATGTCGGTGGCGCACTGGCGCATCATTTCTATTGGAAAACCAATGTGCTGCGGCGCATGACGATAGGCTGATGGATCTGGCAAATACAGAGCAACCAAACGCCCGGCTCATCACCGGGCGCTTTTGATATTGGTAGCGCGGCCGCTCAGGCGGCTTCAGTCTTGTCGAAATCCGTCGACACAGAGATCGCCCTTACCCGCTCCAGCAGCGCAGTATCGGAGGCGATCTTGGCTTCGATGGCCGCGACCGTGTCGCTGCCGAGCGGTAGGCGGACCGGCGGGTTTTCCATATCGACGAAATCGATCAGCACGTCGGCGAGTTTCTGCGGATTGCCGGGCTGGTTGCGGCTGATGTGTTTTGCCTTTTCGCGCACCACGCCGGCGGTTTGCGCATAATCGGCAATCTCGACCGGGCTTACGCTCAGCGAATTGCCTTCGAGGAAATCCGTGCGGAAATAGCCGGGTTCGATGGCGGTGGCGAAGATGCCGAGGGGAGCAAGTTCGTCGGCCAGGGCTTCCGTCAGGCCTTCGACGGCGAATTTGGCCGAGCAGTAGACGCCGAAACCGGCTGCACTGCGATACCCGCCGATGGACGAGAAGTTGAGGATATGGCCCGAACGCTGGCGGCGCATATGCGGGAGTGTGGCACGGGTGACGGAGAGAAGCCCGAAGACATTGGTGCGGTAGATCGCCTCGACTTCCTCAGCACTCGCTTCCTCGATCGCGCCGAGCAGGCCGAAACCGGCATTGTTGACCAGAACGTCGATGCGGCCGAAGCGGGCAATCGCAGCCTTGGCGGCATCATGAGCCTGGGTCTCGTCGTTGACATCGAGTGCGACGGCGAGAAGGTTCGGATGGTCGCCGAAACGTTCCGTCACCGATTTCGGATTGCGGGCGGTGGCGACGACGTTATCGCCCTTTGCCAATGCCTTTTCGGTGATCAGGGCGCCAAAGCCGCGGGATGCACCAGTGATGAACCAAGTACGCATGTTGAAATCTCCTCTTTCGTGATGCCGTTCCGTTGATCGGCGGCTGAGGAGATTTTTACGCCGACACAGCTCGTGAGATAATCGACTGGATTCTCTTCGGGTTGATGAGTAGAATTCAGTAATGGCAATCTTCTCCCCCACCGATCTGTCGCCATTTCTGGCGCTGGCGAGGCATAAGAGCTTTCGCCGGGCCGCCGACGAACTGGGCTGCACGCCATCGGCACTCAGCCATTCTCTGAAGGCACTGGAGGAACGGCTGGATGTGCGGCTGTTCAACCGCACGACACGCAGCGTGGCGCTGACGGAGGCCGGAGAACGGCTGCTTTCCCGCGTCGCCCCGGCCTTCCGCGATATCGAGGATGCGTTGGACGATCTCAACAATTTTCGCGGCACGCCGGTCGGGCGGTTGCGGATCAATGCCTCGCGGCCTTCGGCGCGGATGGTGCTTCTGCCGCTCGTCGCGCGGTTTCTGGAGGCGCATCCGAGGGTCGGCATTGAGATCGTCATCAACAACGAACTGGTCGACATGGTGTCGGAAGGGTTCGATGCCGGCGTGCGTTTCGGCGAAATCATCGCGCAGGACATGATCGCCGTGCCGATCGGTCCAAGGCAGCGGACAGCGATCGTCGCGACGCCCGACTTTTTCGAAAAACATCCGAAGCCGGTTACGCCGGAACAGTTGAAATCCCTGCCCTGCATCGGCTTTCGGTTCGGCACCGGGCGGTTTTACGCCTGGGAATTCGAACGCGGCGGCGTGGAACTGTCGGTGGAGGTGGATGGCGCGCTTGTGCTCGACGATCAGGACATGATGGTGGATGCAGCCCTTGCAGGTGCTGGCATTGCCTTCAGCTTCGAGGATCAGGTGAAGGATCTGGTGGCAGATGGTCGGCTCACGCGCGTGCTCGAAGACTGGTGCCCCTATTATTCCGGGTTCTATCTCTATTATCCGAGCCGTCGCCAGATGCCGGCGGCCTTGCGCGCCTTCGTAGATTTCGTCAGGGCGGACAGAAGCGGGCAATCCGCATGATACGCGGCAAACGCGCATAATTGCCGCAGATAGCAGTTAATCTTGATTTCAACACAATCATGGATTACATAAGCTTCATCGGCATTGCTGATGAGCGCTTAACCCATGTGCTGCTCGCAATTGCCGCCGCTGCTTTCAGCTTTTGACCACGGATGTACTGGCACTGGTGGATAAAGCGGCGATGAGAGAGGTCGGAGCAATATTGCCCCGGCCTTTTTTCGTTTCTGGGCTCCTGATTTTGGCGCTGATTATGCCTTGAGAGCCGCCGCGATGCGCGCATCATCGGCGAAATCGGTGACGGAGAAGCCGAGCCGCAGCAGCGGGTAATTCTGGATCGCCTGCACGCCTGCCCGCGACAGGCGAATCCGCCATGTCTGCCGTTCCGATGGTTCAGGCGCTGCAAAGGCGGATGCCGTCAGCAGCGCGATATTCAACCCACCCTGAGGATCGCGAACGGAACGGTAGACGATCGCTTCGGCATCGGCGCTGCGGGCGGCTTCAGCAAAAGCCTGGCAGGCAGCGTAATCCTGTCGATCCTCCCAGGCCGCAGGGTCGCGATCGAATGGGGCTGCGGTGAGGTCCAGGATCTTTGCGCTGTCGATGGGCACGGCAAAAGCCGTGTATTCGGCGGGATTGGACGGCAGCGGCGTGGCCGGAGATTCTGCGAAGAACAACAACCGGTAAAACGCCATTTCGGCAATCGCTGTCGAAATCCGGAAAGCGGCGTAAAAAACGCCCGGCGTCTTCCCGGCGCGGCGAAAACGCGAGCCATGCGGATAGGCGGCACCGTAGCGAAAGGGCGTCTTCAAAAGATAATCCAGGCCTTCGCATTCCGGCGGATAGGCAGGCTTGGTTTCTTCCAGAAGATTTTCAAGCAGCGCCTGCTCATCGACATGATCGACCAGCTTCATCGTCGAGACACGATGCTGTGCCTCGACGAGACGCCAGACAGTCGCGCTCAGCCGCCTGAACTCAGACGAGAGCGCGGCGGGCATCCAGATAGGCAAGGACATCAGTCAGACCGGAAATGGAGAGGATCTTGTCGGCGGGAATGCCGGAGAGAGCCGTATTGTGGTTCTTCAGCCAGGCGCGCGCCACCTGCTCGTCGCCGCCGGTGATCGCATCGAGAGAACGGAAAAGGCGGATCAGCAACAGCGCCAGTTCGAAGGGCTTCGTGCCCTTTTCAAGCAGATGGTCCAGCCGCTTCATGCGCGACACCGATGCTTCCGACACCCCGACAATGCCGGCCAGCGTGCGGGCGCTAAGGCCGAGCCGGTCGGCAGCCGCAACAGTTGCCTTTGTCACCACCTGCGCTTCAGAGATTACGAGATCCGGCGTTTTCGATGCATAAGCCATGGCCCTTATTCCTTTCTCAAGAAATAATATAATCGATATCTTTCCAAAGACAATGGATTTGCAAATTTTCGTATCAGATGGCCTGATGGCTTTTGGCCGGCGTAGAGAATAGTGTTTCGCTACTATTCTCGCCAAGGATCACCCGATGCCATCTGTCGAATTGCTGATCACCTTCTTCATCACGACTGCGGTGTTCGCCTATATTCCCGGCCCGGCGATGCTCTATGCCGCGGCGCAGACAATGGCGCGGGGGCGCAAAGGCGGGCTGATGGCAACGCTCGGCATTCATCTGGGCTGTTATGTGCATGTGGTTGCTTCTGCTGCCGGGCTTTCCGTTCTCTTCCATGCAGTGCCGACGCTTTATCTGGCGGTAAAGATGATCGGAGCGGGCTATCTGATCTGGCTCGGTATCTCGCTTTTTAGAGCCAGGACAAGCGGCGATCCTTCCCTGCCCGTGATCGGCCAGAAATCCGCCCGCCGCGCCTTTGTGGAAAGCATTACAGTCGAGGTGCTGAACCCGAAGACGGCGATCTTCTTCATGGCCTTCCTGCCGCAATTCGTCGATGCGTCGGCGGCCTTTCCCGTCTGGCTGCAGTTCCTGATCCTCGGCGCGGTGGTGAACCTCACTTTCTCGTCCGCCGATATCGTCTGCGTGTTTCTCGCAGGCGCCGTCGTCAAGGGCCTGAAGAAATCGGCCGCGGCGCAAAAGATGATGCAGCGGGCCGGCGGGGCGGTGCTGATCGGGCTCGGCGCTCACCTCGCCTTACAGCGAAGCTGATAGGCAAAACGGCCAGAAGCAGCGAAGCTTCCAGCCGTTTTCAAGACATAGCCCGGTGCCGCCCGAAGACGGCACCTTTCAAGCCTATGATGTTCAGGCAACCGTGACCGGAACTTCGGTGGCGGTACGCATGGCATGGCTGTAGGGGCAGACGATATGGGCCTTGGCGACCAGATCTTCGGCCTGCGCCTTGTCCATGCCGGGGATGGAAACGGAGAGCGAGACTTCGATGCCGAAGCCGGTGCCGTCTTCACGCGGGCCGATGCCGACCGTTGCCGTCACCTTTGCGTCTTCCGGGATCTTTACCTTTTCCTTGCCCGCAACGGCCTTCAGCGCGCCGAGGAAGCAGGCGGAATAACCGACTGCGAAAAGCTGTTCGGGATTGGTGCCAGTCGCGCCGTCGCCGCCGAGTTCCTTCGGGACTGTTAGCGTGACATCGAGAACGCCGTTTTCAGAGGCGCCGTGGCCTGCACGGCCGCCGGTGGCAGAACCCTTGGTGGTGTAAAGAATGGGCATGTTCGTACTCCCTTCGGTTAAATCGTTCGCAATTCAATTGCGTACAATAGATTTATGCGCATTGCATTCTGACGTCAAGCCTGCGAGAATAGATTATGAAAGAGATAGAGCACGGTTTCGTGATGACAGGGGCAGAGCCGAATAAAAACGATGAGGTCGAAAGCCGCGAGGCAGCAGCCGGCGGGCTGGATGCGATGCTGTGTTTCGCCATTTATGGTGCGGCGCATGCGTTTACGCGCGCATACAAGCCCCTGCTCGAACCGCTCGGACTGACCTATCCGCAATATCTGGTGATGATGGCACTCTGGGCGGAAGATGGTCAGAAGGTGAAGGCGCTCGGCGACAGGTTGGGGCTCGACTCCGGCACGCTCTCGCCGCTCCTCAAGCGACTGGAGCAATCCGGCCTTGTCAAGCGCAAGCGCGATGCGGAAGACGAACGGCAGGTGAAGATCACGCTGACGCCGCAGGGGCTGGAGCTGAAGGATCGGTCAGCCGGCGTGATGCAAGCCATCGGCAAGGCGACCGGCTGCAGCCTCGAAGAGGTGGGAACGCTGAGGGCGGCACTGGTGGGGCTGAAGGATCGGCTTGAGGGGGCCGAGGAGAAGTAGGAAGCGGGCACCGAACTTGCCGAGGAAATCTGCATATGTCGCGGACGGGTCGATTATTTGAGCTACTCAGCATATTGCGAGCACGCAGGATACCCGTCACGGCCCTCGATCTCGCGGATCGGCTGGGCGTGTCGGAGCGGAGCATATACCGGGATATAGATACGTTGCGCGCTTTGGGAGCGCCGATCGATGCACAAGCGGGCATTGGCATTTGTCTGAGAGATGGCTACTTCCTTCCAGAATTCGCATTTTCACCGGACGAACTGGACGCGATCAAGCTCGGCTTGAGTTGGGTGCAGCAACGCGCCGATCCGGCGCTGGCACATGGCAGCGAAAGCGCATTGGCAAAGATCCTTTCCGTTGGAAAGGCAGCTTCTGCGACGAGCGATGAAGCGTCTGGCCTTATAACGGCGGCGCCATCGTCGGAGCTTGTCGACCCTCCACACGCGGCATCATTACGAGAGGCCATTCGTCGGCAGCGCAAAGTCGAGATCAGCTATGAAGACGCTCATGGTTCATTGTCGGATCGCACCATCTGGCCGATAGCCATCGTCTATTTCGATGGTGTGCGGGTACTCGCCGCATGGTGCGAACAGAGATCGGCCTTCCGTCACTTCCGCATAGATCGGTTGCAACTGACAACAGTTTTGCAGGCGCGTTATCCCGGCCGACGACAATCGATCGTGAAACAGTGGCACGAACAGGATCGCGACTGGCGTTCACTCCTGACAGTTTCTGACAAATGAACACGCTATTCGTTTGCCGGGTGCACGCCCTCCGAGCAAAGTGTTTAAGAAAGATAAGCGAATGGCTGAATTGTCCCCAGCTGCAGTCGAGGTCTTCCTGAGTGAAGCCGACGACACGCCCATCGTGATGCTGAACCTGATCAACTTCAAACCCGATGGCGGACAGGAAAGGTATCGCCAATACCATAAGATGGCCAAGCCGATTTTGGCACGCTTTGGCGCACAAATCCTGTTTGGCGGTGACGGCCTGCCTGTGCTCACCGCAGGGCCGGCAGCAGGGTGGGATGCTGCTGTGCTGGTTCAATATCCAAATCGGTCGGCATTCAAGAATATGGTCGCCGATCCTGAATATCAGGAGGCATTCAAGGTCGGAATTTCGGCCATTGCGGATATCGTGCTGCAGCCCATGAAGCACATGCACGGCCTCATATAAGAGGAGCATTTGCGGTTGGCCCGGTTGGCTGCCCGCGCGGCTCAATCACCCTCCGGCATCCGCTTCGCCCGCAAGTCAGCCGTGATGCAAAGCCTGCATCACGGCTCGACCAAGTCATCACGCCGAAAATTTTACCATCACGCCGCGCTGGCGAAAATAGGCCTGCATGAGTTTGCGGCCGGAACGGTTGTTCTGCGAGATTTTGGCCGGATCGAAGACGGCTTCCTTCTGGCCGGCCTTCGCCAGAGCAGCTTTCAGAGATGCGATATGGGTGTCGATATCGGCATTGTCCGCGTGGAGCGATTCATAGATGCGGTCGGTTGCGTCTTCTACGGTCAGTTCGGTCATGTTGCGCTCCTGCTTTTATTCGGCTGGCGCTTAACACATGTTTCGGTGCGATCCTAGAAATGTTCGCGTCGACTGACGTGCCGGAAAGAAAATCCCCGGCACGAGGCCGAGGATAATATCCTGAGAAGAGTTCCGTTATTGCCAGACCACGATGCGTGTCTTGGCGGGAACGCGTTCATAAAGGTCTACGATGTCCTGGTTCATCAGGCGCACGCAGCCGGAGGAGACGGCCTTGCCGATCGAGTTCCACTCCGGCGAGCCATGCAGGCGGTAAAGCGTGTCCTGGCCGTTCTGGAAGATATAGAGCGCGCGGGCGCCGAGCGGATTGTTGAGGCCGGGAGCCATGCCGCCGTTTTTGGCGGAATATTTGACCAGTTCGGGCTGGCGGGCGACCATCTCATCCGGCGGGGTCCATTTCGGCCATTTCTGCTTCCACTGGATGACGCCCTCGCCTGACCAGGAAAAGCCTTCGCGGCCTATGCCGACGCCGTAACGCATGGCAGAGCCACCCGGCTCGACCAGATAGAGGAAGCGCGAGGGCGTATCGACGACGATCGTGCCGGGGCGCTCGCCGGTCGGATCGACGACGCGCTGGCGATAATAACGCGGATTGATCTTCTGATAGGGGATGGCCGGGATGACGAAACCGCCATCTTGCACGCTGCCATACATCTGGGCCGCATCGGCATCGTATCCGGCCGGCTCCGGCGGCTGGGTGCTGATGCCGTCTCGATAGGTGATGACCTGCCCGCCATATGGCGTGGTCGAGGCACAGCCGGCAAGCGTCGAGGCTGCGCCCGCGCCGAGAAGAGTAAGGAAGCTCCGGCGAGAGAAAGAAGTGTCGAATGTCATGTCAGGGAGAACCATCCAGAGGAACGCGATAACGCAAAGCTTAATCGAACGATCTCGAAGGCGAAAGGTTCCAGCAGCATATGCTCCACCTCTAAGAGACGGGTCTGCGGCAAATCGGCAACGTTTACATTGACCGAAGGAACGCAAGAAGCCGCCTTGCGGGCGGCTCCAGGCTTATAGTCAACGGATAATCGGTCAGGTAACGACGATCGGAGTGCCGTTCGGAACACGATCAAAAAGATCGATGACATCCTGATTGAACATGCGCACACAGCCCGAAGACGTGGCCTTGCCGACAGACTGCCAGTCCGGCGTTCCATGGACGCGGTAGAGCGTGTCCTTGCCATCCTTGAAGATATAGAGCGCGCGGGCACCGAGTGGATTGTTGAGGCCTGGGGTAGCGCCGCCCTCGGCGGCAGCAAACTGGCGCAGGCCCGGATCACGGGACACCATCTCATCGGGCGGCGTCCAGCGCGGCCATTTCGCCTTGCGCTGGATCACGCCGCGACCGGACCATGCGAAGCCGGCCTTGCCGAGCCCGACGCCATATCGCATCGCCTTGCCGCCCGGCTGAACCAGATAGAGGTAGTGTGCACGGGTATCTACGATGATCGTGCCCGGCGCCTCGTTGGTGCGATAGTCGACTTGCGACCTCAGGAAACGCTGATCGACGCGCGAATAGGGGATCGCCGGAAGCGTGTGGTCGGCGTCGCGCGTGACGTCGTACATGGTTCGATAGACGGGGTTGGAAACAGGCAGGCCATAGGTCGCACCGAGATCGTATTTCTGGTGGAAATCCGACGGGTAGAGCTGACGTTTCTGCGGGATGGCGCCCGGCATTGGCGGCGGCTGGTTAGACGGAGGATCCTGATAGGGCGGGACGTGGAAAACCGGAGCCGTTTCCTGAACGAAAACATTCGGGTTCACGCGGCTGGTATCGGTGACGAACGGAACCTGGCAACCGGCGAGCGCCGTCGTTGCAATCAGTGCGGCCGCAAGACCGGTGGCGCGGCGAAACGATGAAAATGTGTTCGGCATAAAGACCCGCTCGAGCAGATGACGTCTATGTACACTCTGGCAGGTGGCGCTGGCGCGAAGCTGGTGTGTCCAGCGCAGCGCGCATTCCTGCGATCAGGAACGGTTCGAAACATGTTTAATCAAATTTAAATGCGCCCAGGCTAGATCTCACACGACGGTGCAAGAGGTTCAGCCGCGATGGGAGCGGTGGTGATCGTCATGTAATCGGTTCAGACAGCATCCCTGCGTATGACAGCATTTTCGCACGGGATCGCCCTTTCCCAATAGGAAGCGAAATGCAGTTCCTCGAAAATGCAAAAATCCGCACGAAGATCGTCGCGGTCATCGCACTGATGGGTGCGATCGCACTCATCGGGCTTTTCTATGTCAGCATGCAGTTCAAGAATGCCGACGAACGATACTCCTATTTCATTTCGCACGAGAGCACGGCTGCAACGCTGAATGCGCGCGCAACGGCCGGATTGCTGCAGATGGGCCTCCAGCTCGGCCTGATGCAGGTCAATGATCCGGCCTCGCCGGAATTTGCAGCTGCCGTGAAAAAATACGAGGGCGACCGCGACCTGATGAAGCAGCGCGTCGGCATGACCGTGGATCTCGTACCCACACGCCGCGCTGCCGCCGACGCCATATTGAAAGCAGTCGACGAGTTTGATCAGCTAGGTCAGCAGGTCATCACGCTCGCCAAGAACGGCCAGGCGATCCAGGCACGCGCTGCCATGCGCGATGCCGGCGCCAAAGTCATGCAGGTCCTGCCGCTTTTCGCCTCCGGTAATGATGAGTTGATGAAGACGGTCGATGCCGGCACCGCCGAACTTCAGGCCGATACCAACGACACGATCATCACCGGCGTGATTGCATTGGGCATTTCGCTTGCCGTGCTTATCCTGCTTGGCCTCTACGTCGCCTCGCGCGGGATTACCGGCCCGATCGCTCGACTGAGCGACCGCATGGCGGAACTTGCTTCGGGAGAAACCAATCGCGAGATCCCTGGTCTCGACCGCCGCGACGAGATCGGCACGATGGCGCAGGCGGTTCAGGTGTTCAAGGACAACGCCCTGAAGACGCAGGCGCTTGAAAGCGAAGCGGAAGCACAGCGCAGCCTCACAGAAGAGCAGCGCCAGCGCAATGCCGAGGATGCCCGCATCCGTGCCGAAGCGATGGCTGAAGCCACGAATGGCCTTGCCACGGGTCTCAAGCACCTCTCCTCCGGTGATCTGACATTCCAGCTGAACCGGGCCTTCGCCCAGGAATTCGAAAGCCTGCGCGCAGATTTCAACGCCACAGTTTCGCAGCTGCGCGGAACGCTCGGCTCGGTCGCCCAGGCGACAAGCTCGATCGATTCGGGCTCGCGAGAGGTCAGCCAGAGCGCCGACGATCTTTCCAAGCGGACCGAACAGCAGGCCGCTTCGCTGGAAGAAACCGCCGCCGCCCTCGACCAGATCACGACCAACGTGTCGAACTCGTCGAAGCGTGCGGAAGAAGCCCGCACCGTTGCTATCCAGGCAAATGAAAGCGCCCGCCAGTCCGGCGTCGTCGTTGCCAACGCGGTCAACGCCATGGAACGGATCGAGGAATCGTCCGGCCAGATTTCCAACATCATCGGCGTGATCGATGACATTGCCTTCCAGACCAATCTTCTGGCACTCAACGCCGGCGTCGAGGCCGCGCGTGCGGGTGAAGCGGGCAAGGGCTTTGCCGTTGTCGCACAGGAAGTGCGCGAACTGGCACAGCGTTCCGCCCAGGCAGCCAAGGAGATCAAGGATCTCATCGGCAAGTCGTCGGTCGAGGTCGAGACCGGCGTCAAGCTGGTCAGCGAAACCGGTACGGCGCTGAAGACGATCGAGACCTATATCGTCACGATCAACCAGCATATGGATTCGATCGCCACCTCCTCGCGTGAACAGTCGGTCGGCCTCGCGGAAGTCAACACCGCGGTCAACCAGATGGACCAGGTGACCCAGCAGAATGCAGCGATGGTGGAAGAAGCCAATGCTGCAGGCGCCACGCTGGCCACGGAATCGGGTCGTCTGCGCGAACTGGTATCGCAGTTCCAGCTCGGCCAGGGTTCGAGCGCAGGCTTTTCGCAACAGACAGGTGCACTGCGCCAGACGGCATCGATGATGGCCGCGCCGGTGAAAGCCGCCTCGCGCGGCACTGCACCGGTCGCCTCGCCAGCACGCGGCATGGTCGGCAAGCTTGCCCAGGCCTTCGGCGGCGGTCGCAGCGGCGCTGCGGCGGCACCGGCAGCGGACAACTGGGAAGAGTTCTGATCATCAGATCAGCGACATGAAAAGAAGAGGCGGGATCAAGATCCCGCCTTTTTTATTGGCTCGACAAACGGCCCCGGCAGCACCCGCGATCAGGCAAACTGGTTGAAAAAATGGATGCTTTCGACAACGGCACCGGGGACGACACCGTTATGCGTGCCCGGTAGCAGTTTCTTTTCGATCGAGACGCTTGCCGATCTTGCCCGCTCCATCAGCAACTCATGGTCCTTGTCAAACGGACGTTCCTCAGAGCCGCGCAGCAGATATGTCGGGCATTTGAGGCTGGCGCCGAAACAGGCGGAGGAGCGCATGACGAATTCCATCGGATCCGCCGGATCAAACGGCATTTCGTTCGAATATCGACCGAAATAGCGCCAGGCGCTGACACCGGCCGAGATAGGCGCGGCGGCGCGGAATTTGCGCGTCATCGAGGCGAGCAGCGCCAGCGTGCCGCCATTCGAATGACCGGCGATGAAGAAGCGATTGCGGTCTATTCCGGGCAGATTTTCCAGATAGGTCGCAGCCGCCAGCGCATCGGCGGTTTCATCGTAGAAGCCGGAGTAATAACCGGCCTGTCCGTTCTCCCCACGGAAGGACGGCAGAAGAACAACAAAGCCTGCTTCCCAATAGGGTTTCATCAGTTCCCAATGGCCGTCGCCGGTGGCATTTCCGCCGTGAAGGAAAAGCACTGCGGGTTTCAGTGTCTTCGACGGCTCGTAATGGGAAAGCCAGGCGATCAGCTGGATCGAACCATCCGGGCCGCCCGGATAGGTAACGCGTGTTGCACCCGGCGGTGTGCCGAGCGGCGGCGAGACTTCCGGCGACGGCCCCTTGCGCAGGAGAGAGGTGCGAAAATGTTTGCGCGCCTGCGCATAGTCCCGGTTTTCAAGCGGCGGGATATCCGGCGTCGGGAAGGGAGTGGCAGCGAGAGCACTTCTGGAAAGGGCACCGGCGGCGATGCCGGCAAGCACGAGGCGGCGGGTCACGATCATGGGCGAAACATCCGGAAGCGGAACGAACACATGGCACTCTTAGCAGACGATAAAATGCTGCGTGTCACATGTTCGTCAATGGGGCCGGAGGCGTTCAAGAAAACGAAAGCCGGACTGCCGCCCTATTTCCAGCTCAGATGATCGGCAGCCGAGCAGCCACGCGGTGCGCGGTCATCGCCAAAACGCTTCTGCAACTGGCCGCAGCCCCACTCGTTGAGCGGGCCGGGCATGACGTTATTGATCTCCATGCCGATCTGGTCGAATTGCGTCGGCGACGTGGTGACATACCAGGCCCAGTAACCGAGCGCAGCGACCACGACGAGAATGATGCCGACGAGAAGCGTCTTGAAGCCCTGCATCCATTGAAGTTTCTTCTTCGGTGCGGCTTGCGGCTCGATTTCATTGGCATCCGCCTCGGCGGCACGGATCGAAGCGAGTGCCGTCTCGCGCTCTTCTGCCGTCAGGTCAATGCGCTGAAGTCCGGCATCTATCATCACCGGCAGGGCCGTCTTTCCATGGCGGACGGCGGCACCGACCGGATTGCCCTGCGGATCAGTCAGGAACAGGGGCTCCTCATCGCGCCCAAACAGCGTGTAGGCCGTGCGCTTGGTCATGCCGGGCGCGAGCTTGTCCACATAGGTGACGAACAGGCGTTTGCGGCTCTTCTTCGCGGCAGTGACCGCGACCGGGATCAGCGTCAGTTCCGCCGGCCTGCATATCTGGCCGCGCACGCGCCAGACGCGGATCGCCAGAAACACCATTGCGCCGCTGAGAAGCACCATCAGGCCTCCAAGGACGGCGAAGGAGATGGCCCGGTTCCAGAGCTTTTCCAGGCCGAGTGTCAGCGTGGCGAGTTCGGGGCGATCGGCGGCGATGACGAGTTCGGTCATGTAGTCGCCGGAATGGATATCGACAAAGAAGAAATGCGTCTCCGTCTCATAAGCTCGCCCCTGGTAGCTATAGGCAAGCTTTGCCTCGCATTCGGTCATCACGCCCTTTCGCGTGGTGCACTTGCCGTTGCGGATGTCTCCATCCTGCAGCACGAGCGGGTTGCGGCTGATCTGATAGTCACGCCAAAGGCCCGGCCCCTGCCACCAGATGATGAAACCGGCAAGCACCATGATGACCGGCACGAACCAGAAGAAGCCGCGCGGCAGGGAAACCGCGCTGGACTTGAGAGATAGCGGGCGGCGAGGCAGTGCAATTTCAGGAATGGACATCGTATTTCTCAAATATGCGCGTTGGCGATCTCGCCCACGGGGCTTTGAAAATGCAAGGCGACACGGGAAAGCCGCCGGGCGGGACAAGCGGATTGGTGCGTCGCAGAAGGCGCAACCGCTGCGGCCAAAATAATCACCTTGGCGTGAGAGGCATCCGCTAACTGACGTCATGCACAATTTAAGCATGATCGAAAATTTCAGGTTTTCGCCTCGCGTGTCTCGATCATTGCGACAAGCGTTTCCAGCCGGTCGGCATCGCGCGGCAGCTTGTCCTGCCTGAGCCTTGCGATACGGGGAAAACGCATGGCGACGCCGGATTTGTGGCGGGTGGAGCGGGCGATGCCCTCGAAGGCGACTTCCAGCACGAAACCGAAATCGGGCGTCGCCTTGACCGCCCTCACCGGGCCGAAACGATCGATCGTGTTGTCGCGGACGAACTTGTCGAGCACTTCCAGTTCCGCATCGGTGAAGCCGAAATAGGCCTTGCCGACCGGGACAAGCTGCTCCCCCTCCTCCGTCGTGGTCCAGACGCCGAAGGTGAAATCGGAATAATAGCTCGACCGCTTGCCGTGACCGCGCTGGGCGTAAAGCATGACGGCATCGATATTATAGGGATCGCGCTTCCACTTGAACCATGGCCCCTTGAGGCGACCGGCCTGATAAGGGCTGTCCTTGCGCTTGATCATCACGCCTTCGATGACCGGATCGGGCGGGTCGGCTCTCAACCGGTCGAGTTCGCTCCAGCCGGTGAAGGGAACGAGATCGGAGAGGTCGAAACGGTCATGGGGTGCCTTGTCGATGACCTGCGACAGGCGATCGCGGCGGGCGAGAAAGCCCTCGCTGCGAATATCCGCCTCGCCCTGGAACAGAAGATCATAGGCACGGACGAAGGCGGGATATTCGTCCATCATCTTTCCCGTCACCGTCTTGCGATTGAGCCTCTGCTGCAGATCGGAGAAGGTGCGTGTCGGAGCGTTGGTCCGCTTCGTGCCGCCGACGAGCAGCTCGCCATCGATGACACCGTCGAAATTGATTGCCTCGACGACATCGGGGAAAGCGCCGGTAATATCATCGCCTGAGCGGGAATAGAGTTTCTTCGTGCCGCCATGGCTCGACATCTGGACACGAATGCCGTCCCATTTCCATTCGGCGGCATAATCGGCCGGATCGAGCTTTTCGAGGTCGCCGTCGTCCACCGGATTGGCGAGCATGACGGAATGGAAGATCGCCGGGGTGGCAAGAGCCGGCTTGTCCGCCCTGCCCTCCAGCCAGGCGAACAGGCTTTCGTAAGGTGGTGTGAGGCCATGCCAGAGAGTTTCGATCTCGATGATGTCTTTACCACTCATATCGGCCAGCGCCTGTTTGGCGAGACGCGCGGAGACACCGATGCGCAGCGACCCTGTGGCAAGCTTGAGGAAGGCGAAGCGGCCGGATGTGTCGAGCTGGTCGAGAAGCTCGCGCACGGCACCGCGGACTTCGGTGCGACCGAGCGAATTCATCCGCTTGACGATCTCCGACAGGCGGGGTTGCGGGGCATGATCGGCAACGTCCTTGGCGCCGCCATCCCAGACGAGCGAGATGGTTTCGGCAAGATCGCCGACATAGTCGTAGGAATAACGAAACAGGACCTCGTCCATGCGTTCCATGACCAGTTCACGCAGCATGGCAGGCTTGACGCTTTTCAAATCCAGAGCACCGGCAAGGGCTGCAAGGCCATAACCGCGATCGGGATCGGGGGTCGTGCGGAAATAATCGACGAGCAGGGTGAGCTTGCCGTTGCGAGATGGGGTGAGGACGAGGCGGTCGAGCAGGGTTGCGAAGGGTTTCATGGAATGGCTCCGCAGATAGCGGGCGCTTTGCCGTGCCAGCCCCCCTCTGGCCTGCCGGCCATCTCCCCCCCAAGGAGGGAGATCACAAGTGGCTGGCTCCTTGCACAAACTTGTCGCACATGACCGAGTTTCTTTAACCGCCACTTCTCCCTTTGCTGAGCTTTATCGAGGCAAGCCGGGGCGCCCAGCTGATCTCCCCCCTTGTGGGGGAGATGGCCGGCAGGCCAGAGGGGGGTGTTTCGATGCAGACGGCTCACCATCAATCCCCCTCATCCTCATAGCCCACGAGATGCAGCGGCCGGGCCGGAATGCCCTGCAGCTCGCACCACCTTACCAGCGCCTCCTCGCGCCCATGGGTGACCCAGACCTTTTGCGGGGCAATCTCCGTGATGGTGGACAGAAGTTCCGGCCAGTCACAATGATCCGAGACGACGAGCGGCAGCTCGACGCCGCCCTGTTTGGCGCGCTGGCGGACCATCATCCAGCCAGAGGCAAACGAAATCAGCGGTTCGTTGAAACGCCGCGCCCAGCGATCCTGAAAGGCGGAGGGCGGGCCGATGACGATGGCACCTGAAAATTCGGTGGGCTTGCTCTTCTCGATCGTCGCAGGTCTTAAATCCCCCAGTTCGATCCCCTGCCCCTGATAATAATCGCAGAGCCGCGCCAGTGCGCCATGGATATAGATCGGGTCGGAATAGCCATTGTCGCGGATCAGGCGGATGACGCGCTGCGCCTTGCCGAGCGCATAGGCGCCGACAAGATGGCTGCGCTCGGGAAACTGTTTCAGCGAGGTGAACAGCTTTTCGATCTCGACCTTCGGGTCGGGGTGATGGAAGACCGGCAGGCCAAAGGTGGCTTCGGTGATGAAGACATCGCAGGCGATCGGCTCGAATGGATCGCAGGTCGGGTCGATGCCGCGCTTGTAGTCGCCCGAGACGACGATGCGCATGCCGTCCTTTTCGATGAGTATCTGGGCCGAGCCGAGAACATGGCCGGCCGGCCTGAACATCACCTTGACGCCGTTGACGAAAATCTCCTCTCCCCATCCGGCCGCCTGTTCACTGCCTGCGAAATCCTCGCCGTAACGGATCGCCATAATGTCGAGCGTCTGGTGGGTGGCAAGCACATGGCCATGGCCGGAGCGGGCATGATCGGAATGACCATGGGTGATCAGCGCCCGTTCGACGGGGCGGACCGGATCGACGTGGAAATTTCCGATGGGGCAGAACAGCCCGGCGGGGGTCGGATGAAGCAGAGCCTCGGGTTTCATGCCTATCAAGATAGGCGACAACCCGAGACTTTCGAGAGGTTTCGTTTCAGGAGGTTCAGGCGGCTGCCTTTTCCTCTTTCGGCTGGCTTGCCGCCTGCATCGTCGGAAGCTGGATCGGCTTCAGGCAAAGGGCTGCGACGAGGCCGATCAGGGCGATCGATGCGGCCACGAGGAAGAGCGGCGAGAAGACATCGTGATAGACGGCCGCGACGGCCTGGCGCGACGCCTCGGGCAGACTTGCCAGAATTTTGGGTGTCAGCGTCTCGATATCCGGCAGGCCAGGGATTTCGACCGGATGGGATTTCAGGCCCGTGCCGATGATCGCACCGAAGAGCGAGATGGCGATCGAAGCGCCGCCCATGCGCATCAGCGCCACGGCGCCGCTTGCCGCCCCGACATCACCGCGCGGCACGGCATTCTGCACGCCGATGATCGGTGCCTGCTGGCCGAAGCCGACCGAGAGGCCCTGCAGGAACATGATCAATGCCACCATGACCAGAGAAACATCGTGACCGATCTGCGAGAAGCAGAAAAGCATGACGACGCTCATGGCCAGGCCGATCACGGTAAAGGGCTTGTAGCGCCCGGTGATCGAGATCAGCCGGCCAGCCGAGATAGAGCCAGTGACGATGCCGCCGGTCAGCGCGATGAAGAACAGGCCGGCGGCAGAGGGCGAAAGGCCGGTCGTCGTCTGCAGGAAGAGCGCATAATAGTTGACCAGGCCGATGCCGACCGAACCGGCGCAGAGCGAGATGATGAGGTAGAGCGAGAACGTGCTATCGCGGAAAAGCTTGAGCGGCACGATCGGTTCCGGCACCCGGCTTTCGACGAAGACCCAGAGGCAGGCACAGACGATGCCGCCGGCCAGAAGGGCGAGCGAGGCAGGCGCGACGAGCGAGCCGAAAATCTGGCGGCTGTCGGCAAAGGCAACGAGGCAGGTGATCGTCGCGGCAAGAACCGCGGCACCGATATAGTCGATCCTGGGCTGACGCGTCGGGCGGCGATAGGGCAACATCAGGACGAGACCGGTGATAACGATGACGCCAAGCGGCAGGTTGATGAGGAAGATCGAACGCCAGCCGAAGAGATCGCTCATCGTGCCGCCGAGAACCGGGCCGAGGCTGCCGGATGCCATGATCATCAGGCTGGAATAGCTCTGGTATTTGGCGCGTTCGCGCGGCTCGAAGAGATCGGCATTGATCGAGAAGATCGACACCATGATACCGCCGCCGCCCAGTCCCTGAAAGACCCGGGCTGCGATAAGGCTGTCCATCGACCAGGCGAAACCGCAGGCGAGCGAACCGAGCGTGAAGATGACGATCGCAGCCAGCATGACGTATTTGCGGCCGAAAAGATCGCCCAGCTTGCCATAGATCGGCATCACCGCACTGGTGGCGAGCAGAAAGGCGGAACTGACCCAGCCGAAACGCTCCATCTGGCCGAATTCGCCGACGATCGTCGGCAATGCCGTCGAGACGATCTGGTTGTCGAGCGTCGCCATGAAAAGCGCCGCCATCAGGAAGCAGAAAGCGATCAAGCGCTGGCGGTGGCTGGCAACCAGCGGGACGACGAGGGATGCGGGAGGTGTCATGGGCTATCCAGTGTGAGGCGCAATTTATGTGCCTTTAGCATATAATTGTCAATCGCACCCAGATGCGGGCGGCAGATAATTCTTGCCCGGATATACAGCTCTGCTATTTTCCTTCGCCATGACAAAGACAGTGACCGAAGAACACTTCTTTCAAGCCGCCGCCGATATTGCCCATATCAGCGAGGTGATGGGTAGGATGCGGCTGCTGATCGGCCGCAGGGTGATCAGCCGGACGCTGGTCGACAATCTTGCTCCAAGCCTCGAAATCTCACACCTGGATGCATTACGGGCAATGAACCGTATCGACGGCGAGGTCACGGTCGGTGCGATCGCCGATGTGATGCGGCTCGATCCTTCACGCGGGAGCCGGCTGGTCGCGGAACTGGTGACACAAGGGCTTTTGCGACGTGATGCATCGCAAGCTGACGGACGCCGGTCGATCGTCGTGCGCACGGAACTCGGCGACCAGCTGATGGCACAGGTCGACGCGACCAAACGACGGCTGCTTGCCTCCATGCTCGATGGCTGGAGTGAAGAGGAACTCAACGTCTTCGCCGGGCTGTTCGACAAGTTCGTCAGCAAGTTCGAGGAAACCTATCCGAACGAGAAGGCCGGCAGCCCGAGTGCCGCGCGTATCCTCACCAGCGCCTGACAATCACCCACAGATAGTCAGCCTGTCGCGGCCGAGTTCCTTGGCTTCGTACATGGCGCGGTCAGCGCTTGCCAGGAGATCCTCTGCAAGCTCGCCGTCCTCGGGATAGAAGGCGACGCCCATGCTGCAGGTCGCGCCGATGCTTTCTCCCTCAACCAAGACAGGTTCGGCAATGAGGGCCCGCAGCTTATCCAGACGCCGCAACACGCCGCTGCGGTCGCCATCCGGATTTGAGAAGACGATGGCGAATTCATCGCCGCCCAGCCTGACGATGAGATCGCTCGCACGGATACAGTGAGCCATGCGATCCGAAAGCGTCTTGAGAACTGCATCACCAGCTGCGTGGCCGTGGGTATCGTTGATCGCCTTGAAATTATCGAGGTCGATATAGGCAACCGTCACCTTGCGGCTTTCGCGCCGCGCCTCGTGCAGGCTGCGATTGAACTGGCTCCAGAAAAGCGTGCGATTGGGCAGGCCGGTGAGCGGATCGTGATGCGCCAGATGACGGATACGGCGTTCGCTTTCAGCACGCTCTATGGCAATGCCGGCAAGATCGGTGGCGATCGCCATCAACTCCAGTTCAATCGTCGTCGGCTCGCGCCTTGTGGGCGAATAAAGCGCAAATGTGCCAAGCACGCGCGCCTCGGCGCCGATGACCGGCGTCGACCAGCAAGAGCGAAAACCGAACAGGGAACCAAGCTCACGATACGGCTCCCAAAGCGGGTCGGCCTCTACGTCCGCGACTGTCACGAGCGTACCGGTCCAGGCCGCCGTACCGCAGGAACCACGACTTGGACCGATTTCTATACTCTCGATGAGCTGCACATAGGAAGGTGAAAGACCGGGGGCCGCGCCTCCTGAGAACCGCTTGCGGTCCTCGTCAAGCAGCATCACAGCGCCCTTTACATCATGAAGCTGCGCCTCGATAAGCCGGACGATCGCATTCAGCACCACATCCAGTGGCTGACCACGCGCGATCATTTCCAGCAGGCGCGCCTGGCCGTGGCGCAGCTCTTCCTGCCGTTTTCGTTCGCTGATATCGCGCGAAATGCTGACCAGACCGACTATCTGCCCGGCAGAATTCCTGAGCGCAATTTTCGAGATGGACAACCAGAACGTCTTGCCGTCATGGCGGACGAGATATTCGTCCTGCTTCTCAACGGCCAAACCACTTTCCATCACCAGCTGCTCCATGGCGAAAAGCCGGTTGGCGGTCTCTCCGATAAAGACATCGAAATCGGTCTTGCCGATCAGGCTGGAGTAATCGCTGATATCGGCCGCACGGCAGGCTGCTTCGTTGGCGAAGACAAACCGGCTGCGGCGGTCCTTGATCGAAATGAAATCGGGCAACTGATCCAGCACCCTCAGCGCCGTCAGCTCCTGCAACGCCTCCGCAAGGTCCAGCGCGCAACCGCTGTCCATAACGGTGCGTCGCAATCGCTCGCACGCATCTTCCAATGCTTCCCTCGGTGTTTCCACCGTCATCTCATATGATACGGGAATTACCATGTCCGTCTCCAAGCCCCCGAAACGTCCAGAAATTGCATGCCCCACGCAATACACCTTAAAAAGCAATTACTACCCCTTGCTTAATAAAATCGTGCGATGACATGTCTTGTTGAGATGATTGCAAAGTTTTTACCCGGATACGCAAATATTTGTGACGCAGGTCGATCACAGATACTGCAATGGGAAACTATTTATTGACGTGGTGAGGCAAGCTGGATGATTTCGAAACGTCGACTGTTGACAGGGCTGGTCGCAGCGGCCTCGACTGCTACTCTTGCCCGGTCGGCGGCAGCCCGATCACCGGCCATCTCCAGCGGCGAATTGCGTGGCTCCATCGATGCAAGCGCCCATGGCGTCGCGCCGGGTGGAGGGGAAACGACGCGACGCAACCTCCAGCGCCTGCTTATCGAGGCAGCGGGGAAAAACATGCCCGTCTACCTGCCGCCCGGCGACTATCCGATATCGAGCCTTGATCTGCCCGATGGCACCCGCCTGATCGGGATTGCCGGCGCGACACGCCTGATCCTGTCCGGCTCCGGGATATTGCTGCGGGCCGAAAACGTGCGCTGCATCGAACTGTCGGGCCTGGCCATCGATGGTGCGGGGCGCGCGGCTGGTGGAGATGCCCCGGCGCTTGCGCTGTTTCGCAACGTGGCGGACCTCGTCATCGAAAATTGCGACGTGGCAAATGGGGGCAAGTCGGGGCTGCATCTTGAGGCATGCGGCGGCAGAATTACGCGCAACCGGATGACGCGCGCTGCCGAATACGGGCTTTATGCGGTCAATAGCGCCGATCTCACGGTCGCCGACAATATCGTCTCGGACTGTGGCAATGGCGGCATTCTCATTCATCGCTGGGAAAAAGGTCGGGATGGGACGATCGTTTCCGGCAATCGCATCTCGCGCACCGGCGCGGGTAATGGCGGCACCGGCCAGTATGGCAATGCGATCAACCTTTACCGCGCCGATGACGTGATCGTTTCCGGCAACCACATCTCGGATTCGGCCTTTTCCGCGATCCGCGCCAACAGCGCCTCGAATGCGATGATATCTGGCAATCACTGCAGCGCATCCGGCGAGACGGCGATCTACGCCGAATTCTCCTTCGAAGGCGCGATGATCTCAGGCAACTTGGTGGATGGCGCGGCCAACGGCATTTCGGTCGTCAATTTCAACGAGGGGGGACGGCTTGCCACCATCTCCAACAATATCGTCCGCAACCTGCGCCTGGTTGGCCCCTACACGGTCGAGGACCCGATCTTCGGCGTCGGCATCAGCGCCGAGGCGGATACGGCAGTGACGGGCAATATGGTCGAGAACGCGCCCTATGGCGGCCTGGCATTCGGTTTCGGCCCCTACCTGCGCAATGTCACGGCGACCGGCAATATCGTGCGCGACGCCGGGGTGGGCTGCGTCGTGACCGTGGTGGAAGGTGCAGGTGACGCTATCATCGCCAACAACATCTTTCAGGGGGCGAGACGGGGCGCGATCATCGGGTATCGGTGGAGAGAAGCATCGACCGGGGATCTGTCAAAGGGCGGCGCAGAGCGATTTTCGCATCTGACCATAGAAGGCAATCGGGCAAGCTAGAGATCGAGATCATCTTCATTAAAACCGACGTCCCTACCCCGGTTGAAGATACGGGCGATCAGCACTGTATTGTCCAGGACACGGAAAGCGATCGTTGCACGCCTTCGATAACCGACCAGTCGAAGGTTGGGATCGAGCTCCGAGCGGATACCTCGTTCCGGAAAATCCTCAAATGAGTGACAGTAATCAATCAGCCTATCGACATAGCGTCTGGCCACACGCTCGCCTGCCCTCGGCACGAGATAGGCCAACAGTTCCGCGACATCATCTTCAGCGTCGTCAGAAAACATGACCTCATATTTCATCGACGATCAGCGACCATGCGGTCGATCCTCGCATGCAGACGTTCGCGTGTCTCTTCAAGCGGACGAGCCTTCACCCGACCGGCATCGACCGCCTCTATCGTCGGCACGACTTCCTCGACCAGCCACTTTTCGATTGCCGCGTCGCGGGCGATCAGGGTGCGCAGGCCGTCGCGAATGACTTCGCTTTCGGATGCGTATTCACCGGAGGCGACCTTGGCCTTGACCATTTCCGCCATCTCGATCGGAAGCGTGATGCTGAGGGACTGGGTGGTGCGCATGGGAAGCTCCTTGAGGTTATCCGACACGATTTAATCCTATCGAAAACTTTCATGGGCGTCCAACCCAGGATGATCTTCCGTTCGTCACCGAACCTGCTTAGAGCATTTCTGGCGAAAATAGATTTCGCCAGAAGTGCTCTAATCATTTGTTTCACGCAATTCCGAACGCAAAACCGGTTCCCACTTTTGCTGGAATTGCTTTAGCTTCGCGCCAACTCATCAAGGAGATATCGATGCTGAAGATCTACGGGGTTTACCGTTCACGCGCGACGCGGCCACTCTGGCTTATCGAGGAAATCGGCCTGCCATTCGAGCTCGTGCCGATCATCCAGGCCTATCGCTTGGCTGACACGTCTGCCCCCGGCTGCCCGGTGCACACCCGCTCGGACGAGTTTCTTGCCGTCAATCCGATGGGATCGATCCCGTCGATGGACGACGACGGCTTCGTGCTGCATGAGTCACTTGCGATCTCGCTTTATCTCGCCCGCAAATATGGCGGCGAACTCGGCCCGAAGAATGTCGAGGAAGAAGCACTGATGGTGCAGTGGTCGCTGTTTGCGGCAACCAGCATCGAAACGGATGCGCTGAAGATCCAGTCAACCAAGGGCGACACGCCGGAAGGCATCGCAGCGATCGACGATGCAGCCGACTGCCTCGTCCGTCCTCTGGATGCGCTCGAAAAGCATCTTGAGACAACACATTATCTCGTTGGCGATCGGTTTACCGCCGCGGATATCAATGTCATCGAAATCCTGCGTTATGCACGCGGTTATCACTCGCTGTTCGACAACCGTCCATCGCTGAAGGCATGGTATGAGGCCTGCACCCATCGCCCCGGCTATCAGGCGATGTGGGCAAAGCGGAACGCCGAACCGGCAAATCCATAAGACTATTCAGGCTGCAAGGCCTCAAGCTCCTGCGTCAGCCATCGATGAAAGGCCTTGACCTTCGGTGGCTGGCGAATTCCGGCGGGCGTGACGAAATAATGCCCGAAGCCGGTCGCGGCGCGAATGGCAAAGGGCTCAACCAGCTTGCCCTGCGCCAGCGGATAATCGGCAAGCGTCTGCCAGGCGATCATGACGCCCTCGCCCCTTATCGTTGCGTCGAGACAGAGCGAGGCTTCATTGAAGACGTGACGGACCTGCATCTGCCGCCCCTCGAGGCCCACGCAACTAAGCCAGACATCCCAGGAAAACATCGCATGCCCGTCGATGATCGTGGGCAGTTCGAGAATGTCCTTCGGCTCGCGCAATTTCGCGGCCAGAGCCGGCGCGCAGACGGGAAAAACGAGCTGCGGCAACAGCAGGTCCGCATTCACACCCTGCCATTTTCCTGCCCCGACACGAATGCCGATATCCACGCCATCGGTGACGAAATCCGCCAGAGCGGTGGTCGCATCGATGCGCAGGCGGATCTCGGGATGCAATGCCGTGAACCGGTCGAGCCGGTGAACAAGGAAACGGGCTGCGAAGACCGGCGCCACGGAGATCGTCAGTAGCTTGTCATCCCGCGCTCGTCCGACGGCCACTGCTTCCGAAAGGCTGCGGAACCCGTCCGTCAGTCGCGCCAACATAGGCCTTGCCGTATCCAGCGGCATCATGCCTTTCGGCAGGCGTTGAAAGACAGGATGACCAAGCTGCGCTTCCGCCTTGATCACCTGCTGGCTGACGGCGCCGATCGAGACGCCAAGCTCTGCCGCTGCGGCCTGCAACGAGCCCAAACGCGCGACAGCCTCCAGTGCCCGGAGACCGTTCAGATGGACAAGTTTCAGATTACTCATATAGAAAACCTATAACGAGTGCCTGATAATGTCGATTGTGGTGACGCCGAACGAAGCACATATTCAACCTGCAAATGAAACCACCATTTGCGAGGTGAATAATGAACCCCCTCAAGATTTTCTTGAACACGATACTACAAACGATGTCGGCACGCTCGACGGTCGAGGCCTTCCGACCAGACGCTCTCGACCATCCTGACATTCGGGCGATGGATCTGCTGCAGCTCGCAGACCTGCCCATGCCCTATCTTCGGATGCCGGCACCGATGGTAGCCGATGCCGAAGCTCAGCCGGAAAGCATGCCACTCGCGCGCTGCGCATAAAGCGTTCACCGCAATTTGGGATGCAAACCGGTTGCTGCTTCTGCTTCAGGCTGCCTTTTCTTCCGCCAGTGCCTTCTGCACGGCGGGACGCTCCAGCATCATGCGGTAATGCGCGTGTACGCGCGGAAAATCCGCGATCTCCACCCGGTCGCTCTTCAGCCATCCGGACATCAGGAAGAGATAGGGATCGGCGGTAGAATAGTGATCTCCGAGCACATAGGGGCCTTCGAGCATGCCGTCCTCGATAATGCGAAAACACTCGCTCATCACCTGCGGCAGCTTGTTCTTCATGTCCTCGAATGAGGTTTCCTGATCGGCCCAGCGATAACCGCGCCGGCCATGTGCATGCGCAACATGCACGGTGGACGCCATGTAGGCGTTGAAGGCCTGCATCTTGGCAAAGAGGAAGGGATCGGCAAGCGGCGCAAGCCTCGCTTCCGGTGCCGCCTGGGCGATATAGCCGAGAATGGCAACAGTTTCCGTCACCACGCCCTTATCCGTGACAAGCGCCGGGACACGCCCCTTGGGATTGATCGCCAGATAGGCCTCAGACCGCTGCTCGCCCTCGGCGAAGTTCAGCTTCTTCACCTGATAAGGCAGGCCGGATTCGGCGAGTGCGATGTGACTGGCAAGCGCGCAACTGCCGGGCGAAAAATAGAACGTGTTCATCAACATCCTCCTGATCTGCAACAGTCATAACATGACAGGAGACGCAGACCAGTGCAGAGCGATGCCGATACGCTTCTATCAGGCGAACATGGCGTCGGTTACGCGGACATCACCGACAGGCATGCCGTTCCAGTTCTTCATCTGGCGGTTGGCCATGGCCATCAGCTTCGTCTGGGTTTCGCCGCCCTTTTCGAAATAGCGGGAAATCAGCGCAAAGATCATCGCTTCGGCGGCGCGGGTCGTGCCGTCTTCGCATTTGACAGCCATGGCGAGGCCCTGGTCGGGGAGTGCTGCAACAAAAACGCCTTCGGCACCGGTCTTGGCAAAGATCTTGCCCGGCGCCACTTCCATCAGCTTCGTGCAGGCGCGATCAGTGCCGGCGACGTAAAAAGGCTCGGCCATGCAGGCATCGATCAGGCGCCGTGACGCCTTGGCACGCGATGCGGCAAGCCCTTCGCCGGTCAGCATTTTCGCGAAACCATGGGCCAGTCCCTTGAGCGGCACGGCATAGGTCGGGATGGAGCAGCCATCCGTGCCGCAATTGTCGGTGCCTAGCACTGCGCCCGTCAGGCTCTGCATGACTTCGCGGATTTCGCGCTGCAGCGGGTGATCGTAACTGACATAATTTTCGACCGGTGCGCCGGAATGAACACAGGTGCACACAAAACCGGAATGCTTGCCCGAGCAGTTGTTATGCAGCGCCGTCGGCTTGTCGATGGTTCGCGCCTGATGGATCAGGGTTGCCTGATCGGAAGACCAGTGCGCGCCGCATTCGAGTGAAGAGACATCGCGCCCGGCCTTGGCCAGCATGGATGCCGCCATTTCGACATGACGATCCTCGCCGGAGTGAGAGGCACAGGCGAAGGCGAGTTCGGCATTGCCGAAGCCATAGGCGTCAGCCGCGCCGCTTTCGATCAGCGGCAATGCCTGCATGGCCTTGCAGGAGGAACGCGGGAAGACGCCGGCCTCGGCATCGCCGAAGGAAAACACGGTCTTTCCGCTTCCATCGACAACCACACCCAATCCTCTGTGACGGCTTTCGACGGAAGAACCGCGGGTCACTTCAACGGTAACGGGATTTTGCATGGTCTGTCCTGATTTTGCTGGCTTCTATGGCAACAAGAGATTGGTGGCAGGCTCTTATCCTGTTCGCGGAAGACTTGCACGGGAAATGCTTATGAAATCGGTAAAACGTATGCTGGTCGTCATCTTCATCGTCTACCTGCTGCCGACCTTCGCGTCTGCGGGGCTTTGGGCAATGAAGGATCATCCATCCGGGTGGAGTGCGGCGCGCTGGACCTCGGCGGGCATCCTGCCCAAGCCCGAGGATAACAAGGATGCGGCGATCTACATCTTCTCCGCCATGACGGGTGGGCTTAAAGGTTCTGTCGCCAGCCACGCCTGGATCGTCACCAAGGAAAAAGGCGCATCGGCCTATACCCGTTACGACAAGGTGGGCTGGGGATCGCCGATCCGGCGCAATCACCGGGCGCCCGACGCTTACTGGTATTCGAACGAACCGCAGCTGGTCGCCACGGTCACGGGCGCCAAAGCCGAATTGCTGATACCGAAGATAGAAGGCGCGATCGCGGCCTATCCTTATGCAGAACCCGGCGGCTACACGATTTGGCCCGGGCCGAATTCCAATACGTTCGTAGCCTATGTGCTGCGCACCGTGCCGGAAATCGGCGCCGTGCTGCCGCCGCATGCGGTGGGGCGCGACTATCTGCCGAATGGCGAATTTGTGCATCTGGACGAAGACAGGCGCGACCTTCACGTGACGCTGCGTGGACTTGCCGGGTTTTCTGTCGGCCAGCGCAGCGGTCTGGAAGTGCATTTTCTCGGACTTGTCGCGGGCTTCGATCTTGCCCGACCCGGCCTCAAGATACCGGCACTCGGGCGGATAAGCATCTGATCCGGCGGGCAATCCCACAAAAGCAAAACGCCCGCTTCATGGCGGGCGTTTTCATCGAAGTATTTGCCTGTTTTTCGATCAGAAACCGTGGGCGGTCCGAGCGAAGCTGCGGATCTCGTATTGGGTGATCCCGAGATCTGCCAGTTCGCGCGTCGTCATCCGCTCCAGTTCGGCAACCGTCCGACGGTAGTTGCGCCAATTGGTCAAAGTGCGTTTCACGTTCATGATGGTCCCCCTTTCCTGGGCTTTCGAAACGGCGGCCGGTTCGTGGCGCCCTCTTGTTTCGATGCGTTTGTTATACGCGCGAAGACCGTCTTGAAGTAGCACTCGATTAGCAGCACACCCTTGCCAAATGAGCAGGGATTTTTGTGATCTCGGTCAAAGCAACCGCGCTAAAAATAGGCATACCTGAAAGAATTAAGCTCAAAAAACTCGCATCAATTTTGCGAAGCCTCGCTGCGGGCATGCCGCGCGCGTATGCCTGCTGCAGAAAGGAAAAGGGCCGCCGAGGCGACCCTTCCATGAAATCTGGTCCGTTCAACGAACCCGGCCCGTCTCTCGACAGTCCGAAAGAAGATGTGGTTCAGGCCGAGGGCTGCCCCGTCAAGACCGCCACCTTTCCATTGCCCGTTACGCAGACCGAAATCTCATTAGACATTGGATCACCTTCCTTTCACTACGTTGACGATGACTAGAAGGTAGGTGTCATACGCATGTCTTGCAAGGCAAGTTATGTAACGCTGCGCGAATATAAGTGCTTTGCAAAATCACCGATCCCGGCTTAGCATTCGCAAGCCTGAACCGGATTGTGATTCCTTCAAGCCACCTTTCCTTCCCCTATCTTCAGAACAATCTTGCCTATATGGCTGCTCGTTTCCATCAGCCTATGGGCTTGCGCAACCTGATCGAAGTCCAGCACCGAATGGATGACCGGGGCGATATCGCCCTGTTCCAGCAGCGGCCAGACTTCGGTGACGAGATCATCGCGAATGGCGCGCTTTTCGTCTGCGGTGCGCGGCCGCATGGTCGAACCGGTCACCGTCAGGCGCTTGACCATGATGGGTCTCAGATCGATGGCGTCGGTCTTGGCTCCCCCTAAGAAAGCTATGATCGACAGGCAGCCATCCTTGGCCAGCACGGAGAGGTTCTTCTCGAAATAAGCCGCCCCGATCATGTCGAGCACGACATCGACGCCCTGCCCTTCAGTCTCTGTCTTGATGACTTCGGCAAAATCTTCCGACTTGTAGTCGATCGCTCTCGTGGCGCCGAGCTTTTCGCAGGCGTCGCATTTTTCCTTCGATCCTGCCGTTGCATAGACGGTTGCTCCAAAGGCCCTTGCAAGCTGGATGGCGGTCGTGCCGATGCCGCTTGAGCCGCCATGGATCAGCACGCTCTCACCCTCGGTCAGGCCGGCCATCTGGAAGAGATTGGCCCAGACAGTGAAGAAGGTTTCCGGCACCGCAGCCGCCTTGACCGCATCATAGCCCTTCGGCCAAGGCAGAGCCTGGCCGGCCGGCACTGCGCAATATTCTGCATAACCGCCGCCATTCGCCAGTGCGCAGACCTTGTCACCTACCGAATATTCCGAAACGCCTTCTCCGAGAGCCACGACTTCGCCGGCAATCTCCAGCCCGAGGATCGGGCTTGCATCCTTGGGCGCTGGATAGTTGCCCTGACGCTGCGCCACATCCGGACGGTTGACGCCAGCCGCCTCGACCCTGACCAGAATTTCGCCGGCGCGCGGCTTCGGCAGCGGCCCGCGGGCCACCACCATCACGTCGGGGGAACCGAAGGACGGCAGGTCGATGAAACGCATCTCATTTGGAAGCGGCATAGGGAACTCCTGTCAGCATGAGACCACTGACTTAGGACACGCCCCCAGGCTTAGAAAGGGACCAATGGCTGTAGCCGGTCACTTTGTCTCACCGAAGAAGGAGAAGACGAGACCGCCTTCGCTCTCCTTGGCGCTTGCCTTGACCGCGGCGATCTCGACGCTGATCCGGCCGATATCATCGAGAAGCAGGCCCTTGGGCAGTTCCAGAACGCCGATCGAGCAGCGCAGCAGCGGGAAATCCCGCTCGCGGCCAGAGCGATCGTGACCGCGGATCTTGCCGGAAACCCGTTCCTCTTCGGAATAAAGCTCGATCACATCGCCGTGGAAATCCGACAGCAGGCGTTCGAGGATTTCGTTCAGTTCCTCGCGGGTCCAGTCTCGAATACCGATGAAGAAGTCGTCGCCGCCGATATGGCCGAGGAAATCGCCTTCCGAGAAGAAATAACGCTTCATCAGAGCTGCAAACAGCGAGATCGCGTGATCGCCCTTCTGAAAACCGTAGTGATCGTTGAACGGCTTGAAATTGTCGAAGTCGCAATAGCAGAAGAAGCGGCTTTCCTCGTCGTCGCGGCCGGCTTCCTGCATGAAATCACGCACTGCGCGATTGCCCGGCAGGCTGGTCAGCGGGTTCTGGTCCTGGGCGATCTTCAGCTGCTTTTCGTTGACCACCTTGATCAGCGATGCGGCCGAGACGACACCGGCATAACGCATGTTTTCGGTGAGGATGACACAGGCGCTGTTTTCCATATTGGCAAACAGGCTCATCAGTTCTTCGGCCTCGGCATCCAGCCCGATGATCGGCGCGGGCTCGACGAAATGGGCGATCGAGCGCTCATAAAGCTTGTTCTTCAACAGATCGCGGCCGAAGGGCTGATAGATGAATTCCTTCAGGTGGTATTCGCTGATGACGCCACGCGGCTCGCCATTGGCGTTCAAGACCGGGAAAAAGGCCTGACGCGGATTGCGGCGAAAGAGCTCGAACACGCTATCGATCGCATCGCTTTCAAAAACCGTCGGCAGCCTCTCGATCTGCTTGCGGATGAGGATCTCGTCGAGTGACTGGCTGGAGCGGCGCGTACGTCCGATATCGGCAAGGTGCGGAAAGGCCGGTTTCAGCTCGGTCAGGAAGGTCGTCGGCTTGGCGATGAAATAGCCCTGGACGAGGTCGACGCCATATTCGCGGCAGGCGAGGAACTCCGTCTCCGTCTCGATGCCTTCGGCTATGACCCGGATGCCGAGCGTGTGGGCGATGTTGACGATGTTCTTGACCAGATGACGCTTGCGCGGATTCCTGTCGATCTCGAAGATAAAATGGCGGTCGATCTTGAGATAGTCGACCGGGAAGTCGCAAAGCAGCTTCATCTCGCCATGGCCGACGCCGAAATCATCGATGGCGAGCTTGAAGCCCGCCTTGCGCATCTCCGCCACCAGATCGGCGAATTCCGGCACGCTGGTATTGTCGAAACGTTCGGAAAATTCGAAGCAGACCGAAGACGGCGCGATGCCTGCTGCGCGAAGGTGGTGCAACAGCTTTTCAAGGAATTCATGGCCCTGACGGATCAGGCGCACATCGAGGTTGAGGAAAAGCGTGGTCGAGGAATATTCGGGGAGCGTCGCGAACTTGGCAAGCGCCCGGCGTGACATCATCTGCTCGAGCGCCAGAAGCTGACCTGTCTGCTGGGCTTCGTCGAGAAGTGCGGGCGGCGAGGCAAAGCCGATCCGCTCATGGCCGCGCAGCAGGGACTCATAACCAAAGACCGAACCGGTGGCGACTTCCACAATCGGCTGGAAGGCGTTTTCCAGTACCAACTTCCCAAGCGTGACAAGCTGGTCGCCTGCATATCGCCGGATGACACCCGGTTCGAGAACAGCTGCGGACGACATACGCATTACTCCACTGCACAAGCTTTTCGGACAAGCTCGAATAAGGCCCTAAAATGACGTTGGGCAGGTTGCGATACGACCCGTCAACAATCCGTTGCCCCTCTATGAAAAACGCATGAAAGTTTTGTGACGCACCTCAAGTATTTGCTTAAAATTCAATGAATTACAGCCGCCGCCGTAGTCCGAAGGATCGAGCACAAGCGCTGGCGCAACCATGGCCCAGCCCTTGGCCGAGCAGGTTCAAGGGCGAGGAAAATTCCAAGCACTGCCAAGCGGTTAATCGGCCAGCCGAGCGCAATGACGAGACCTACAAGTGCGGTGATCACACCGGCGGCAACACTTTACCTGCATTTCTGATGACCACCCAAATCCGCTGCGGCACTTGGTAGCGTCAATCGCGCGGATCAGGCTGCATCATTGAGCGGCCGGGCGCGTTCGATGCGCTCCAATTCCCTCGGATCATGCATGGCTGTCCAGAGGTCACTGCGCCGCTGGATATTCAGCCAAAAATCAGGACTGTTTCCGAACACTCTCGAAAGAATCAACGCCGTCGGCACTGTGACCGTGCGACGATCGTTGCAAAGCTCGTTGACGTGCTTTCGCGGAACCCCCATGGCCTCTGCCAAAGCAGCCTGTGTCAACCCCATGGGCTGCATGAACTCCGCAACGAGAATTTCACCGATTCCGATCGGCCTCCGCTTTGTCATCAACATGCTGCACCTATCTGTAGCTATGGTCGTCGAGATAGAGGCCAATAGCCTCGCCTGCCGCCCCATCCCAACGGAAAATCAGACGCCACTGCCTGTTCACTCGAATTGAGCAATAACCTTCAAGAGAACCACGCAATTTTTCGAAGTGATTGCTGGGCGGAACGCGCAAGTCCTGATCCGTCCTCGCGTCATCAATCATCTGCAATTTGCGAAACAGGCGATCCTCGATATCCGCAGGAATTTTCTTGTTTCGGATGTCGGAAACGAAGAAATCATGAAGCCATGCATCCCGAAAACCTGAGATCATTCCCTACCCTCACGGACCCAATGTACCACTAGGTGTTACAGCCGACAAGCATCTACGCTTTTGGGATAGCGCGGTTCGCAATCGACGCTTGATCGAATACAAGATCGAAAATAACTCCTTACGATGCCATTCCTGCATACAGAGGTCCTGCCGCGATCATGTCCCGTCCGAATTTTCTCATCATCATGGTCGATCAGTTGAATGGCACGCTGCTTCCCGACGGACCGGCGGAGTGGCTGCATGCGCCGCACTTGAAAGCACTTGCCGCGCGCTCGGCGCGGTTTGCCAACAACTACACGTCGTCGCCGCTGTGTGCCCCTGCCCGCGCCTCCTTCATGGCCGGGCAATTGCCGAGCCGGACGCGGGTCTATGACAATGCCGCCGAATATGTCTCGTCGATCCCGACCTATGCGCATCACCTGCGCCGCGCCGGTTACTACACGGCGCTTTCGGGCAAAATGCATTTCGTCGGGCCGGACCAGTTGCACGGGTTCGAGGAGCGGCTGACGACCGATATCTATCCCGCCGATTTCGGCTGGACACCGGATTACCGCAAGCCGGGCGAGCGGATCGACTGGTGGTATCACAATATGGGATCAGTGACTGGCGCAGGTGTCGCCGAGATTTCCAACCAGATGGAATATGACGACGAGGTGGCGTTTCTGGCCAACCAGAAGCTCTATCACCTGTCGCGCGAAAACGACGATGCGGACCGACGCCCCTGGGCGCTGACGGTATCGTTTACCCATCCGCACGACCCTTACGTGGCGCGGAAAAAGTTCTGGGATCTCTATGACGACTGCGAGCATCTGATGCCGGAGGTCGGGATGCTTGCGGAACAGGATCCTCATTCGGCGCGTATTCTCAGATCCTGCGATTATGCGAGCTTCAATATCACCGACGAAAATGTCAGGCGGTCGCGGCAGGCGTATTTCGCCAATATCTCCTATATCGATGAAAAGGTCGGCGAGCTGGTCGATACGCTGACCCGCACCCGGATGCTCGATAACACGTTCATCCTGTTCTGCTCCGACCATGGCGACATGCTGGGCGAGCGTGGGCTGTGGTTCAAGATGAACTTCTTCGAGGGGTCGGCGCGCGTGCCGCTGATGGTCGCGGGACCGGGCATTGCCCCTGCCCTGCACAAGGCCCCCGTTTCCAACCTCGATGTGACGCCGACGCTTTGCGACCTTGCCGGAATTTCCATGGGCGAGATCGCGCCGTGGACGGATGGTGAGAGCCTGAGGCCGGTAATCGATGGTGGTGAACGGACCTCGCCGGTGCTGATGGAATATGCGGCCGAAGCGTCTTATGCGCCGCTTGTCGGCATTCGTGAGGGTAAATGGAAATACATCCATTGCATGCTTGATCCGGACCAACTGTTCGATCTCGAAGCCGATCCGCAGGAGCTGACGAACCTCGCCGACGATCCGGAATTCGCCGATGTCGTGGCGATGTTCCGCAAGCAGCGGGAGGAGCGCTGGGACATAGGCGCCTTCGACGCCGCCGTGCGCGAAAGCCAGGCACGGCGCTGGATCGTTTACGAGGCACTGCGCAACGGTGCCTATTATCCGTGGGATCACCAGCCTTTGCAGAAGGCCTCCGAGCGCTACATGCGCAACCACATGAACCTCGACAATCTGGAAGAATCCAAGCGCTATCCCCGTGGGGAATAAGGCATATTGGACGGAGACAAGAGAATGAAAGCACAGCCGAAAGCCAGCCACTTCATCGATGGCGAATATGTGGAGGATGAAGCAGGCAGCGTCATAGAGAGCCTTTACCCCGCCACCGGAGAGGTGATCGCAAGGCTGCATGCGGCAACGCCGGCGATTGTCGAAAAGGCGATCGCGGCCGCCAAACGCGCCCAGTCGGAATGGGCGGCAATGAGCCCGACCGCACGAGGCCGCATCCTGAAGCGTGCCGCCGAGATCATGCGCGAGAGAAACCGCGAGCTTTCCGAACTGGAAACGCTCGACACCGGCAAACCGATCCAGGAAACGATCGTTGCCGATCCCACTTCGGGTGCCGACAGCTTCGAATTTTTCGGCGGCGTGATCGCGGCCGGCATGAACGGCCAGTATATCCCGCTCGGCGGTGATTTCGCCTACACGAAACGGGTGCCGCTCGGCGTCTGCGTCGGTATCGGCGCATGGAACTATCCGCAGCAGATCGCCTGCTGGAAGGGCGCACCGGCGCTCGCCGCAGGCAATGCGATGGTGTTCAAGCCTTCGGAAAACACGCCGCTCGGGGCGCTGAAGATCGCCGAAATCCTGATCGAGGCCGGGCTTCCCAAGGGACTCTACAACGTCATCCAGGGTGATCGGACGACCGGGCCGCTGCTCGTCAATCATCCGGATGTCGCCAAGGTGTCGCTCACCGGTTCCGTGCCGACCGGCCGCAAGGTCGCGGCTGCGGCCGCCGGCCAACTCAAGCATGTGACGATGGAGCTTGGCGGGAAATCGCCACTGATCGTGTTCGACGATGCCGATATCGACAGCGCCATCGGCGGGGCGATGCTCGGGAATTTCTATTCGACCGGTCAGGTCTGCTCCAACGGCACCCGCGTTTTCGTGCAACGCAAGGTGAAGGACCAGTTCCTGTCGCGGCTGAAAGAGCGGACGGAAAAGATCACCATCGGCGAGCCTATGGATGAGGCGACGCAGATGGGGCCGCTGATCTCTTTCGACCAGCGCCAGAAGGTCTTGAGCTATATCGACAAGGGCAAGGCCGAAGGCGCGACGCTTCTGACCGGCGGCGGCATTCCGAACGACGCGACCGGTGAAGGTTATTATATCCAGCCGACCGTGTTTTCAGACGTGACCGATGAGATGACCATTGCGCGCGAAGAAATCTTCGGGCCGGTGATGTGCGTGCTGGATTTCGAAGAAGAAGAAGAAGTGATCGCGCGGGCCAACGCCACCGAATTCGGCCTGTCGGCAGGGGTATTCACCGCCGACCTTTCGCGCGGGCACCGGGTGGTGGACCAACTCGATGCCGGGACCTTGTGGATCAACACCTACAATCTCTGCCCGGTGGAAATTCCCTTCGGTGGATCGAAACAATCGGGCTTCGGACGGGAAAACTCGCTTGCGGCGCTTGAGCATTATTCCGAGCTGAAGACGGTCTATGTGGGAATGGGCAAAGTCGAGGCGCCGTATTGAGGATTGAGCGGCTATTTGCTTGGCCGCTTACCCTTCTTTTGCAGCGTTTCCCCTAGCGGTGTGTCGGGTGACTTCGTCTTGCTCGGCTGCAAAGCTTTATGATCGGCGAAAAGCAGCTGGCGCTCCGCCTGCACCGTGTCACCATCTGCGGCAATCGTATTGATCGCAATCCTCGCTCCGTGACGGCCGCGCCGATTAGATTGCGCTTTAAACAAAGGGATATTCTTTCGGGATGATTTGCTGTTCTCTCCGGAGTCGTTCCGGCCATCTTTCTCCAAAGACAATTGCTTGTCGCGAGGCGGCGACCGTCGCTCGCGTGTCTTCTGATCACTCATTGCATAACCTTCAGTTCAGCCCAACCTTGAAATCATACTGCCGCAATTGAAACAGCCAGGCCGCGTCAACCACTCTAGAACCGTCATCATAGCAGTTCGAGGATATTCATGCAGGCAGATTTCGTCATCATCGGTTCCGGTTCGGCAGGATCTGCCATGGCTTACCGCCTCTCGGAGGATGGCCGGTATTCGGTGATCGTCATCGAGGCGGGTGGGTCGGACTATGGCCCGTTCATCCAGATGCCGGCAGCGCTGGCATGGCCGATGAGCATGAAGCGGTACAATTGGGGTTATCTCTCCGAACCCGAACCCAATCTCAACAACCGCCGCATCACCGCGCCGCGCGGCAAGGTTCTGGGAGGTTCATCCTCGATCAACGGGCTGGTTTACGTGCGCGGCCATGCGGAGGATTACAACCGTTGGGAGGAGCTTGGCGCGCGAGGCTGGTCCTATGCCGACGTGCTGCCTTACTTCAAGCGGATGGAGCACAGCCATGGGGGAGAAGAAGGCTGGCGTGGTACCGACGGCCCTTTGCATGTGCAGCGCGGGCCGGTGAAGAACCCGCTCTTTCATGCCTTCATCCGGGCGGGTGCCGAGGCAGGCTTCGAAACGACCGAGGATTATAACGGCTCGAAACAGGAAGGTTTCGGGCTGATGGAACAGACGATCCATCAGGGCCGCCGCTGGTCTGCCTCCAATGCCTATCTGCGGCCAGCGATGAAGCGGAAGAATGTCGAGATCGTTTATGGTCTGGCGCAGAAGATCGTCATCGAGAATGGACGGGCGACCGGTGTCGAGGTGTTGCGGCGCGGCGTGCCGGAAGTCGTTAAAGCCAACCGCGAGGTGATCGTGGCAGCCTCGTCGTTCAACTCGCCCAAGCTTCTGATGCTGTCAGGTATCGGGCCTGCGGCGCACTTGAAGGACATGGGTATCGAGGTGAAGGTTGACCGCCCGGGCGTCGGCGCCAATCTGCAGGACCATATGGAATTCTATTTCCAGCAGGTCTCGACCAAGCCGGTTTCGCTCTACTCCTGGCTACCGTGGTTCTGGCAGGGGGTGGCGGGGGCGCAATGGGTGCTGTCCAAGGGCGGCCTTGGCGCCTCCAACCAGTTCGAAGCCTGCGCCTTCCTGCGCTCGCAGGCCGGGTTGAAGCAACCGGATATCCAGTATCATTTCCTGCCGGTGGCGATTTCCTACGACGGGAAAGCTGCCGCCAAGAGCCACGGCTTTCAGGCGCATGTCGGCTACAATCTTTCTAAATCGCGTGGCAACGTAACCCTTCGTTCGGCGGATCCGAAGGATGATCCGGTCATTCGCTTCAACTACATGAGCCATGAGGAAGACTGGATCAAATTCCGCCATTGTGTGCGGCTGACGCGCGAAATTTTCAACCAGAAAGCATTCGACGACTATCGCGGACCGGAAATCCAGCCCGGTGAAAACCTGCAGTCGGATGACGAGATCGACGCTTTCCTGCGCGAGCATCTGGAAAGCGCCTACCATCCCTGCGGCACCTGCCGGATGGGAAGCGCTGACGACCGACAAGCTGTCGTCGATGCGGAATGTCGCGTCATCGGAGTGGAAGGCTTGAGGGTCGCGGACAGTTCGATCTTCCCGCACATCACATATGGCAATCTCAACGGGCCTTCGATCATGACCGGCGAGAAGGCGGCAGATCATATCCTCGGAAAAGTTCCCCTGCCCCGGAGCAATCAAGAGCCCTGGGTCAATCCGCGGGCAGCACTCAGCGACCGCTGATGCAACCCGTCTCACCCTTTGGTTGCGCAGGAAATTGTTGCAATCTTAAATAGCGATAATATTCTCGCCTCAGTCAAAAGTTGGGGGCGAATCATGATGAGCAGGATCCTGGCGCTGGCGCCGGAAGAGTTTGTGCGTGCGCTTGCAAAGCAGTCGTCCGTCTGGCGCGGAAGCGGCGGTTTTGCAGGAAAACGCCACCGGCGAGATCTCAGAAGGCGCTGGATCCGCCTTTACAAGAACAAGCGCGGCATCCAGTCGCTTGCCCGGTACAGTCGCCCGGAGATTGGTGGGCTTACTGCGGATATCGAGGTGTCGCCCAAATCGTCCGTGATCATTCTCCTTCCGGACAATCGCTATCTGGACGAACAGAGCGACAAGGCCGGTCCGGGTTCCGAGAACAAAATCATCTTGCCGCAAACGAGCCAGACGGATTCCCGCAAACAATTGCGGCGGCTGATGCATGTGGCGATGACGTCCCGATCGCAAACGACACTGGATCTCATCAACGCCTCCAACACCTATCGGCAGGCTCTGCCCGCGGTTGCGCGGGTTAGCCGCGGCGAGCGACTGTTTCTGCGCGGGGTCTATCTCGAAGCGCTGGGAGCGGTGATCCTGCCTCGACTGGAACAGCCGATGATCGATATCCTCGAGGAACAGGGCGTCGAGGTCGTTCCAAACTCGGAAATCCTGGTGCATCCGCCGGAGATCCGGGAGTTGCAAACTTCACCCGACTTCTGGCACCGTCGCATTCTTCCCAATCGAGGCGAGCTTCCCCAGGCATACCGGGGCAACGGCATCTCCATCGGCCTTCTGGACACAGGCATCGATGTCGATCATCCTGAATTTTCACACAGGAAAGGCGACCATATCGTCTACCGGCAGTTCGACCTCAACGGCGTCGAAGTGCCGGGCGCAAGCCCGCGGGATTTCGGCAGCCACGGAACACATGTGGCAGGCATATGCGCCGGCCAGAACGCCGGCATATCACCGCAGGTCCATCTCTCGGTTGCGGCCGTGCTGACGGAGCAGTCGGAGAACGGGGGATTGCGAGGTTACTTTGCGCAGTTGCTTGGCGGCCTGAACTGGCTCGTCAACGAAGCAGGCCCTCAAGGCGACGGCGTCCAGATCGTCAACGCATCGCTCGGCACACGAAACCTGACCCGAGAGGATATCAGCAGCCTTTACAAGGCGATCGGCAACGCTGCCGACCAGGGTGCGGTGGTCGTGGCGGCAATCGGCAACAACGGCAACCTGGGTATGGGCAACCATTGCTTTCCCGCCAAGCTTGAGCATGTCGTCGCCGTCGGGGCGATCGACAGGGACGACCGCGTCCCGGCCTTCAGCGACTGGGGTTATTCCTACGGCGATACAGCGCGGCAAGCCCCGAGCAAACCGAATATCGTAGGACCGGGCGTGGATATACACAGTGCTCTCGCCGGCGGCGGCTACGCCTCCATGAACGGCAGCTCGCTCTCGGCGCCATGTATTTCATCAGCTCTGGCGCTCATTCTTGAGAAGTATCCGGAACTCACCGGCCAGCCTCGACGTTTGACGGAAACGCTGATGGAGTTTACTAGATGTAATCAAAATTGGGCCAATATTGCCCCAAGAGTGGGGCGTGGCTGCATTGACCTGGAAGGCCTGCTGCCATGACGCCGGCTCTTCCATCGAAAGGACTGACCATGCTGAATGCCAGAGTCAGGAATATCGTTTCGAGCTCGTCGCCGCAGGACTCGATCGTTTTCATCGTCGAAGTGAATGCCGATCAGGAAATGTCTCAGGCCCGAGAGATATCGGATATCATGGCCCGCAAGGCGGCCTTGCGGGACGTTTCATTGCGCGCCAAGGCACCGGTCATCGATGCCTTGAATGCCTATGAGCCGCTCGGACTGAAGGTCGTCAACCCCATGAACGGTTCGCTGCAATTGATCGCCCAGGGACCGGCAGCCGCCTGGGAACAGGCGATCGGCGAACATTCGGACCTGTTCGACGGACAGCAGGTCGATCTCCTGCCCAATGAAGCAAGCTTCGCGGCGATCTAAAGCACGCCGCGATCTTTCCGTTGCGCTTGCCGTGGCAACAACCGAATTTCACTGTCACATCACTGACAGAAGCTGGCTCAGTCGATCAACGATGAGTTGATTGAGTGCGCGGTAATCGCCGTCGAAATGATGACCTCCCTTGCGCGGCTGTATGTCGACACCCGGGATTTCACCCAAATCCGGGCAGGCCGTATCTTCTTCCTCAAGCCCATAGACGCACTGGATCTTAAGAGGCTCGATCGCTCTTAAGTCATCCACCGGGTCACCATGCTTGCCGGCACCGGCATAACCGAGCCATCCGGTGACGGCGATTTCGAAATCGGCCTGATGCGACAGTGCCAGCAGCGACATGAGACGAACCGCATCCTGGTCATCTTTCGGCAACAGCCGGTAAGTGGCGGGCAGAATGTTGGCGCCGAAGGAATAGCCGATCAGAATGACATTCTCGACATTCCAGCGCTGGCGGTAGGTGGCGATGATGCGGGAAAGGTCGGCTGCCGTCTGTGCCGGCGTCTTTTCGTTCCAGAAATAGCGCAGGGCATCGACGCCGACGGCCGGGATTCCCTCGTCCTTCAGATATGCCGCGAGTTTCTGGTCGATATCACGCCAGCCGCCGTCACCGGAATAGATGATCGCCATCGTATTGCGGCGCGGCGCGGCCTCGATCGGCACAATCGGAAGGTCCAGCGGAGAACCGGTGGCCTCAGCGGCTGTCATCACGCTGCGTGAAACTGCAAGCAAAGCTTCCTCGGAAGCCTCGTCATCCGCAGTCACCTCGATGTCGGGGTGGGTGCGTTTCAGATCTTCGACATGCTCGCGCCCCGCCTTTGCGGCTTCGGGCGTGAATACGACGTCGATATTGTTCGGCAGCTCGCCTTCGGTCAGGCCATAGCGCATACCGCCATCGACCTGATTTTTCGGCGCCGGCGTGCAGAGTATTTTCGACAGGGCGATCGACGGATCCGGGTCGACCGCCAGCGTCGCGCCGATGGTGGAGAACGGTGTCTGGGCGGCAATCGCCAGAGCCAGCGATCCGCCGGCGCCGATGCCTGCCACCAGCGGAGCGCGATAGGTCGTCATGTCCCGATCGCGATGGATCTGGCGGCTCAGTTCCTCGATATCGGAGACGAGATAGAGGCAATCCCGCTTCTCTTCGCCAAGCCCGGCATAATAGTCGGGCAGATCGACGCCGACGACTACAGCACCATCGGCTGTCAGCGCATCCGACATGCGGTCTTCTTCGCGGCCCCAGCCATCGGCGTCCGACAGAAGCACGACGATGCCTTTTTCCTGCACCTGCGGATCGCTGATGCGGGAGGTCGGCAGGCTGACGATTTCATTCTGAGCGAACTGCATGTGATAGAGTTCAACGGCACCGGCAACCAGCGTGAGCGCTGCAACGATAACCGGCAAAGCCCTCATCTGCGCAAGATCCCGCGCAACCCGCCGCCGATCAGCATCGTTACATCGAAGATGGAAGCGAGCGGAAGACCGCGGCCCGAAACGACGAGATAACGCGGCTGCCAGACCGGATCGAACTTCGACTTGAAAGCCTGCACGCCGCGGAAATTATAGAAACGCTCGCCGAATTCGAAGATCTCCCGGCCGAGCCGGTTCCACAGCGGCGCATAGTGATGATCTGCCAGGCCCGCGAGAGGCGCCATGCCGAGATTGAGCGTGCGGAAACCCCGCGCCTTCATATGCTCCATAATGCGCACGAAGAGCAGATCCATCATTCCGCGATGCGTCTCGGGAATGTGGCGCATGAGGTCGATGAAGGCATCGCCATGCTGCCCGGCTTCGAGAATGTTTGCAAAAGCGACGATGCGCCCTTCCAAGCGGATGATCGCCACCGGGCATGCCTTGACATAGGCGAGGTCGAATGTGCCGAGCGAAAAACCCTTCTCCGAGGCGTTGTGCGAGGCCAGCCAGGCACGCGAAACCGAGAGCAGCTCGTCTATGACCTCGGGCACCTCATCGGGTGAAAGCATGGAGAATTCCAGCCCGTCGCGTTCGGCGCGATTGATCGAGCGGCGCAGTTTCAGCCAGGCACCGCCCTTGAGGTCGAAACGGGTCAGGTCTACCACTGCCTGCTCGCCGAGCTTGTACGGACGCAGGCCGCAATCAAAGGCGTGCGGCAGGAAAGCTTTCGAAACCTGATAGAAGACCGGTCGGCTGCCTTGATGACGCGCCGTCGCCATGAACTTTTCAAGCAGGTTTGGCCACAGTTCCTGCGGGCCGACAGGATCGAACAGCGCGACCAGCGAGTGGCCGTGCCGGGCATACATGACAAACGCCTGCTCGCAATCGGAAAACAGGATCTGCTTGTCTCCAAGCCGGACAAGGCCAGCGCTGGCATTCGGCTGGTTTGCAAGGATGGCCAGCGCCTTCGCCATATCTTCCGGCGGAGGGCCTTGCCGAAGGGTGCGCCCTCTGGATTGCGCTTGGCCAGCGCCACGCAAAAAGCGCCCGAACAATGGCTGACGAGATGCCGAAACTGTATCGACTACAGCTGGGGATAGCAGCTCATGCTGCTTCGGTTGGCAGGTTTCATCGACATGAGCCGACATTTTAAGCCTATTAAAGACGTTGAACCGCAATTGCCTTAGCGTATTTGTATTTATCGAATCTTACGCCTTAAAGATGTAGCGGCTGCGACACATGAGCCGGATATACAAACCGATGCGGGCAAGACGACAGACGAAGCTTGGATGGAATAGTATTCCAGCCTCTCCTTGATCTTCGGACAGGGCTGGAACATCAACAAGCTCACGGACTCCGAGCGTAAACCGTCCGGCAGTTACTTGGTAAAGATCTTCCAGCGGGTCGGGCGGAAACGGGCTTCCGAACCAAGCTCGATCGGAGCATGCAATGGCACCTCCACTTCGACATGGAACGGATCGTGGCCGTTGTTGGCGATGTCGATCTCGGCAATACGGGTGCCGGCGAGACGGCGACAGGCAGTAACCTTGCCGAACAATGCGTCCTTCTCGTCGGTCAGGACCACGTCTTCCGGGCGGAAGAACAGGTCTCCGGCCGCATCGGTCTTTTCCGAAATGCCGATCGGCTCGCCCTGGAACAGAACCGTACCATTCTTCACCTCGACCGGCAGATGCGAGGATTCGCCGATGAAGGAGAAGACGAAAGGCGACTGCGGGCGGTCGTAGACATCATCCGCTGAACCGACCTGCTCGATCTTGCCCTGGCTCATGACGACAACACGGTCGGCAAGTTCAAGCGCTTCTTCCTGGTCGTGGGTGACGAAAACGGTCGTGTGGCCGGTGCGGTCGTGGAATTCGCGCAGCCAGCGGCGCAGTTCCTTCCTGACCTTGGCATCGAGCGCTCCGAAAGGCTCGTCGAGCAGAAGGATGCGGGGTTCGATCGCCATGGCACGGGCAAGCGCCACGCGCTGGCGCTGACCGCCGGAAAGCTGGTTGGGATAGCGATTTTCAAGACCCGAGAGCTGCACCATGTCGAGGAGGTCGGAAACCCGCTTTTTGATCTCGCTTTTCGGCGGGCGGCTGGCGGACGGACGGACCTTGAGGCCGAAGCCGATATTCTGCGCCACGGTCATGTGACGGAACAGCGCGTAATGCTGGAAAACGAAGCCGACATTGCGCTCCTGGACCGAATGGCGGGAGGCATCTTCCTCACCGAAGAAAATCTGGCCCGCAGTCGGGAAATCCAGGCCGGCGATCAGGCGAAGCAGTGTCGTCTTGCCGGAACCGGACGGGCCGAGCAGCGCGATCAATTCACCCGAAGCGATATTGAGCGATACGTCATTCAGCGCGGCGAAACGGTCGAATTCCTTGCGGATATTGTTGATTTTGACTTCCATACGCGGGGTATCCTAGTGCCGGCCGCCGGCGGCGCCGGCACCGAACCGAAGTTCGAGAAAGGTTTTCAAAGCGAGCGTGACGAGTGCCAGAAGAGCCAGCAGGGATGCCACCGCAAAGGCGGCGACCATGTTGTACTCATTATAGAGGATCTCGACATGCAGCGGCATGGTGTTGGTGAGGCCGCGGATACGGCCGGAAACGACTGAGACGGCGCCGAACTCACCCATAGCGCGGGCGTTACAGAGCAGCACGCCGTAAAGTAGGCCCCATTTGATATTGGGCAGCGTCACATACCAGAACGTCTGCCAGCCGGACGCGCCCAGAGACAGTGCCGCCTCCTCATCGCCGGTGCCCTGGTCCTGCATCAGCGGGATCAGTTCGCGCGCAACAAAGGGGAAGGTGACGAAGACGGTCGCAAGCACGATGCCGGGCACGGCAAACAGGATCTCGATGCCATAGCTTTTCAGCCAGGGGCCGAGAAGGCTGCCGCTGCCAAAGAGAAGAACATAGACCAGACCGGAGATGACCGGCGAGATCGAAAACGGCAGATCGATCAGGGTGATCAGAAACGCCTTGCCCTTGAACTCGAACTTGGCGATCGCCCAGGAGGCGGCCAGACCGAAGACGAGATTGAGTGGCACGGCGATGGCAGCCACGATCAGAGTCAGCCGGATCGCTGCCCAGGCATCGGGTTCCAGCAACGCCTCCTCGTAGGTGACCCATCCTTCGCGAAAGGCTTCGTAGAAAACCGAGACAAGCGGGAGGAACAGGAAGAAGGCGAGGAAGACGAGCGTCAGGGCGACAAGGATCAGCTTGGTGGAGAAGCTTTCGTCGGCCGGGTTACGGAAGGAGATACGGCGATTATCAGACATTGCCATATCTCCTGCGGCTCCAGGCCTGGATGAGGTTGATCACCAGAAGCATGGCAAAGGAGATCAGAAGCATGATCGTGGCGATGGCGGTCGCGCCGGCATAGTTGAATTCTTCCAGCCGGATGACGATCAGCAGCGGTGCGATTTCAGACACGTAAGGGATGTTACCGGCGATGAAGATGACCGAGCCGTATTCTCCGACACCGCGCGCGAAGGCGAGCGCAAAGCCTGTGAGAAGGGCTGGCGTAAGACCGGGCAGAAGCACGTTGAAGATCGTCTGGAACCGGTTGGCGCCAAGCGTGGCAGCCGCCTCTTCCACCTCCTTGTCGATCTCTTCCATGATCGGCTGCACGGTGCGCACGACGAAGGGAAGACCGATGAAGATCAGCGCGATGACGATGCCGATCGGCGTGAAAGCAATGCGGAAGGGCATGAACAGCGAGCCGATCCAGCCATTCGGCGCATAAAGCGAGGCAAACGCGATACCGGCAACAGCCGTCGGAAGGGCGAAGGGCAGATCGACCATCGCATCGATCAGCCGGCGTCCGGGAAACCGATAACGGGTGAGCACCCAGGCGAGCAGCGTGCCGAAGACGACATTGATCACTGCCGCGATAAAGGCCGTGCCGAAGGATACATAAAGAGCCCGGATCGTCCGTTCATCGGAGAGGATGGCAAAAAAGCCCGACCAGCCGAGTTCGGCCGTGCGCCAGAGCAGGCCGGCGATGGGGATGAGAATGATCAGCGACAGGTAGGCGAGCGAAAAGCCGAGCGTCAACCCGAAACCCGGGATGATGCTCGGCTGTTTCAATCTCCAGCCCGCCGTGGAAGCGGTAGCGGATGCGGTCATGCTTGGTTCCGAATTCTACGTTCAGGCCCGACATGGCAACGGTGCGGCAACAAACTACCGCACCGTGCCTCCAGTGTCACTTGAGTGATTATTTGGCGCCGGGCTTGTAGATCTGGTCGAAAATGCCGCCATCACCAAAGTGTTCCGGCTGCGCCTTCTTCCAGCCGCCGAAGAGCGGATCGTCAATGGTGACGAGCTTGATCGGAGGCAGCTGCTTCAACAGTTCCGGCTTCACCACTTCCGGCTTGGACGGACGATAGAAGTGCTTGGCCGCGATGTTCTGGCCTTCGTCGGAATAGAGATATTGGAGATAGGCTTCGGCGACCTTGCGGGTGCCCTTGGCGTCGACATTGGCATCGACGACTGCGACCGGCGGTTCGGCGAGGATGGAGATCGGCGGCACGACGATGTCGAACGCATCCTTGCCGAATTCCTCACCGGCCAGATAGGCCTCGTTTTCCCAGGCGAGCAGAACGTCGCCGATCTGGCGCTGGGCAAACGTGACCGTGGAGCCACGGGCACCGGTATCGAGAACCGGAGCGCGCTTGTAGAGGTCGCCGATATAGGCCTTGATCTTGTCCTGGTCGCCCTTGAACTCTTCATTGGCCCAGGCCCAGGCAGCCAGATAGTTCCAGCGGGCGCCACCTGAGGTCTTCGGGTTCGGCGTGACGATCTGCACGTCGCCCTTCACCAGATCGCCCCAGTTCTTGATGCCCTTCGGATTACCCTTGCGAACGAGGAAGACGATCGTCGAGGTGTAGGGCGAAGCATTGTTGGGCAGGCGGGTGCGCCAGTCTTCCTTGATCTTGCCGGTCTTCTGGATGGCGTTGATATCGCTTTCCAGCGCCAGCGTCACGACATCGGCCTCAAGGCCATCGATCACAGAGCGAGCCTGCGCGCCGGAGCCGCCATGCGACTGACGGATTGTGACATCCTCACCGCCTTCCGCCTTCCAGTGCTTGGCAAAGGCGGCGTTGAAATCCTTGTAGAGCTCGCGTGTTGGATCGTAAGACACGTTCAGAAGTTGGCTCGCGGCAAAGGCCGGCGCTATGCTTCCTGCGGCGAGCGTCACGCCGAGCGCAAGCACTGCCAGCCGCTTTCCAATCCCATCGGTGAAGTTCAGCATAGAGTCTCTCCTGTGATCCTTGTCCCATGACCAGTGTCCCGTGATCATCGGGCCATTTGATATGGGCTAAACTCTATCGGTCAGGTCGTCTTAGTCAATTCACGGCGAAAAGAAGGCAAAACTGTTTCCCTCGGGCGGGTTCGCGCGACAAAGAATGCGTTCCATGAGCATGAGTTCACAGAACAGCAGCATCGGGAAAACACCGAACGGCAAAAACGCAATCCGGCCGAAATTCGTTCCAGAGGCTCGATTTCAACCCGGCGGAGCGTCGCGCCTGAGGAAAATCTCCGTATGGCCAACCGCTTTGGGCACTTCTCGAAAGGGTGGGCAGAAGTCGAAACCGCAGGCGCGATAGATCGAGATGGCATCGGTCATATAGATGGTGGTGTGCGCCAGCAGCGTGCTCTTCCGACGCGCTTCGACAGCATGGATGACCGCCCGCATCATTGCGCCGCCGATGCCTCTTTGCCGGAAATCGGGGGCCACGTAGAATTTGTGAAGTTCGTCGGCCGTATCGTCGAAGACGGAAAAGGCCAAACATCCCGCCGGCTGGCCATCCCATGATGCCAGCAACATTCCTGTCCCCGATTGCGCGTAACGCCGGGCAAGGCTTGCCGCAGTCTCACCGTGATAAAGATCCGTCACCAGTTGAGGATCGACGCCATGGGTCGCGGCCATGGCGATATCCCAATCCGCCAGTTCCCGGCACAGCGCCGCGGCGATCTCGAAGTCCTTCGGTGATTTTGCGATGGACACAGAAAACATGCCAGCCTCTCGACAAGGAGAGTACATTAGCATGCCCTGCTGCACGTAGGCAGACGCCAATATCAATTAGCAAGAGGGCTTACGCCGTCAGAAGCTCTCGAACCTGAGCTGGCTTCTGTGTACCTTCGCCTGCCCCCTCGATCGCATCGGCAATCGTGGTGTTGAACAGAACGTCGCGGGTGGCGTCGGCTACACGGGCGAAGACATGGCGGATTTCGCACAGGTTCTCGCCATCGCAATCATCGCATTTGCGGTAGGCGGTTTGCGACAGGCAGGGAAGCGGAGCGATCGGGCCGTCGACAAGCCGCAGGACTTCACCGAAGGAGATCGCGTCGGCGGGCTTCAGCAGTAGATATCCACCCTGCTTGCCACGGCGGCTCATGACGATGCCGGAGCGCTTCAGGTCGAGCAGGATCTGCTCCAGAAATTTCTTCGGGATTGACTGCTGAACCGCGATCTCCGAGATCAGCATCGGCTCATCCGGGTCGGCCTGCGCCAGAGCGGCCAAGGCTCGAAGCGCATATTTCGCTTTCTGGGATATCATCACGCAACCATCAACAGCAACGCCGCCGCGAGGCTTTTTTGCCCTCACGTCGCCGCTTCACACTTCGTATCCCTGCGCCTCGCGAATATCTTGGATACGACATCCGCGGTCGCGTTCGTGCACACGGCTATGCCGCATTGCACACTCCGTTCTGGAGTACCGCAAACATGCAGAAAATACAAACCTATGCGGGCATCTGCTGCCGTAAAAACAGTCACATTTGGTTAAGGCGGCAGGTTTTCTGTGTAGGCCCGGCTTTCTAGAGATATTTGCTCCCCAGAACCGGCGGAAGAAACGGCTTTTCCTGTCATCAGCCCCTGCAAGTCGCAATACTACAGCACTTGCTGATGAAAGAAGAACCATGACCTCGCATGATGTGATTGAGCGTACCGCGTATGCAGAAGGCAACGAAAGCCTCGCCGAAGAATTGAACGCGAGACTTGCAAGCCTCGATCTTGCCGGCCGTCTTTCCGCTGCTGCCGAACTTGGCCACGCCGTTTTCACCACCTCGCTTGGAATAGAAGACCAGGTCATCACCGCCGCAATCGGTACGCATCGCCTTCCTATCGAAGTTTCCACGCTGGAAACCGGACGTCTGTTCCAGGAAACGGTCGCGCTCATCTCGGAAACCGAGGAGCGTTACGACATGACGATCCGACGGTTTTATCCGCAACAGGACGATATCGATGCCTATGCCGCGAAATACGGCCTGAACGGTTTCTACGACAGTATCGAAGCACGGCACGCCTGCTGTCATGTGCGCAAGCTGATCCCGCTCGCCGAGGCGCTTTCGCAAGCGCAGGTGTGGGTGACCGGTTTGCGCCGCGGCCAGTCCGGCAATCGCGCAACCACACCGTTTGCCGAATATGATGCCGAGCGCGGCCTCATCAAGGTCAACCCGCTCGCCGACTGGGATATCGACACGATCAATGCCCATGTGACGGCTGAGCATATCCCGGTCAACCCGCTGCATGCCCGCGGTTACCCCTCCATCGGCTGCGAGCCCTGTACCCGCGCCATCAAGCCCGGCGAGCCTGAACGCGCCGGACGATGGTGGTGGGAAAACGACGAGAAACGCGAATGCGGACTGCATGTCCCGGAAAGCGCGTCTCAGCCGATGCCGGCTTCAGCACCGCTGGCGAGTTCCATCGCCCGCTGAGGCCCAAATCCCCACTCTTTGTGTGTAACATTCAAAATCTACCGGAGACCGAAATGTCCCTGTCTGCACAGGAAACGGAAATCAGGAACCCACCCGTTTCCCGCCCGCCGCTCGATCCGCATCTGAAAGCCCTCGAAAACGAAGCGATCCATATCTTTCGCGAGGTTGCCGCGGAGTTCGAAAACCCGGTCATGCTCTATTCGATCGGCAAGGATTCATCCGTGCTGCTGCATCTGGCACGCAAGGCATTCTTCCCCGGCCGCGTCCCCTTCCCGCTTCTGCATGTCGACACGACCTGGAAGTTCAAGGAGATGATCGAGTTTCGGGACCAGATCGCCGAAAAATACGACCTCGATCTCGTGGTCCATACCAACAAGCGCGGCGCCGAAGAAAACATCACGCCGTTTACCCACGGATCGGCCTTCTATACCGACGTGATGAAGACCGAAGCGTTGAAGCAGGCACTCGATGCAGGGGGCTATGATGCGGCCTTCGGCGGCGCTCGTCGCGACGAGGAAGCCTCCCGCGCCAAGGAACGCATCTATTCCTTCCGGACGCCGGACCACAAATGGGACCCGCGCAACCAGCGGCCGGAACTTTGGAACATCTATAACGGCATGATCAAAAAGGGAGAGAGCGTTCGCGCCTTCCCGCTGTCGAACTGGACCGAGGTCGATATCTGGCGATACATCCAGGCGGAAGACATTCCGCTCGTGCCGCTCTATTACGCCGCCGAGCGCCCCTATGTGGAGCGCGACGGGATGATGATCCTGGCGGAAGATCCGCGGCTGGAACTCCAGCCCGGCGAAGAAATCCAGCACGGCATGATCCGCTTCCGCACGCTCGGCTGCTTCCCACTCACCGGTGCGATCCGCTCGACGGCATCCAACCTCGAAGAGGTGATCGCGGAACTGGAAATCGCAACCGTTTCCGAACGACAGGGCCGCGCCATCGACCGTGACCAGTCCGGCTCCATGGAAAAGAAGAAGCGCGAGGGATATTTCTAAGATGAGCGCCACAGCTACAGCCACAACTACGCCCGTCGCTGCTTCGGCGAATGTCATTCCCTTCGCCGAATCCGCCGCCCGCGTTTCGCGCGATACGCGGCCGCTGCGCCTGATCACCTGCGGCTCAGTCGATGACGGCAAGTCGACCCTGATCGGCAGGCTTCTCTGGGACACCAAGGCGGTCAAGGAAGACCAGGCGGCGACGCTTGCGCGTGACAGTGGCGCGCAGAACGATCTCGGCCTGCCGGATTTCGCGCTGCTGCTCGACGGCCTGCAGGCGGAACGCGAACAGGGCATCACGATCGATGTCGCCTATCGCTATTTCTCCACGGATCGCCGCTCCTTCATCGTCGCCGATACACCCGGCCACGAGCAATATACCCGCAACATGGTGACCGGCGCCTCTACCGCCGATCTCGCCATCCTTCTGGCTGACGCCCGCGTCGGCCTGCTCGAACAGACCCGTCGGCACGCAACGATCGCGGGGCTGATGGGCATCCGGCAGTTCGTGCTGGCGGTCAACAAGATCGACCTGATCGGTTACGACAAGGCAGTGTTCGAAAAGATCGCGGCCGAATTCCGCGAATTCGCATTGGCACTCGGTGTGCGGCAGATCACCGCCATTCCGATGTCTGCCTTGAAGGGCGAGAATGTCGTTCTCTCAGGCAATCAGGCGATGCCGTGGTATGAAGGCCCGACGCTGATCGAAGCGCTGGAGCTTGCCACCAGCCGTTCCACCCAGGCCGGCGGTTTCCGCCTCCCCGTGCAACGTGTCGTGCGCCCCGGCGAGAGTTTTCGCGGTTATCAGGGTACGGTATCAGGCGGCGCGATCAAGCCGGGTGACTCGGTTGCGATCCTGCCTTCGGGCACCGTCGCCAATGTGAAGCAGATCGTCACCTTCGATCTCGTGCGAAATGCAGCAGTCGCCGGCGATGCGATCACGCTCGTTCTCGACCGGCAGGTGGATGTGTCGCGTGGCGACATCATTGTCTCCATCGATGGCCAGCCGATGACCGGCACATCCTTCGACGCGCAGCTCGTGTCGCTTCAGCCGGGCGGCATCGAGCCGGGCAAGCGTTACTGGCTGAAAAGCGGCTCGCGCCGGCAGCGGGTAACGATCGAACCCACGTTGCAGCTCGATCTGTCGACCGGACAATGGAAGCCGCATGCCTCGCTGCTTTCGATGAACGCGATCGGCAAGGTGCATCTTTCCTTCGAAGAACCGGCGGTGTTCGATGCCTATGAGCAGAACCGCGCCACCGGCGCCTTCGTCCTGATCGATCCCGACACGCTGAATACGGTCGCTGGCGGCATGGTTACCGCAAAGCGCGCAGATGTCGGCGGCATCCATCGCGGCAAGGAAGGTGAACAGCGCATCGTGCTTTCGCTGCCTGCGGATTTGGCCGAACAGCTGATGGCAAGTGAATTGTTCGCATCACGCCGCGACGAAGCGGAGATCAGGAGACTGACGGCCGCAGAAGCAGCCGAGTTCTTCTCCAATGCCGGAAGCGATATCTGACCGCAAGAATGTCATGAGGGCGGCGCAAGCCGCCTTCCTGTTACGACAAGTGCGTTGTAACTCTCAGCGCCAGTAGCTCTCAGATAACAAATTACCGAAACAAAAAAGCCCGCGAAAGCGGGCCTTTTCATCTGCGTTCGTTGCTTTGCAGCCGATAATGCTAGGCTGAGCTGCTTTTGCTCAATGGCGCAACAAGTGGTTGTGGCTAGAAAACAAACATGTAGAGCAGAACGATTACAAATATAGGAACTCCCATTGCCCACAATGCGATACCTTTAAGCATAGTCACCTCCATCGGTTTCGATGGGCTGATAACGCCGGCTCTCTTCAGCTGTTCCCAAAAATGAGAATACAGGATCTGCTGGTTCGAGATTCATCGATCCCGGACGTGGTAGTGGAGGCGGCAGCGAAAGGATTTAAATAGACTGCACACATGCAAACTGAGACGTCCAGATCGCGCAGACAAACGCGTTCTTAAGCCCAAGCGATGAAACAGTCCGCAATCGGTCCGTTTATCAGAAAAGGAATTCTTCGGAGAAAGTCTTTCGGGAGTTGAAACCTTTGCTCGGAAAGGCTTTTGACTGGTCGGAGTGGCAAGATTCGAACTTGCGACCCCCACGTCCCGAACGTGGTGCGCTACCAGACTGCGCTACACTCCGTGACCAGTGGCGCCTCTATAGAACAGCATTTTTCCTTCGACAAGCACCGTTTTCGAAAAAAATGTGACAAGGCTTAATTCGTTTGTCGCACCTCGTGAAACTGCCCTGAATCCGTTGCAAAAAAGCGGCGCTTCAAGAATTTGATGTCAAAGCCGTCCCGTGATCTCGCGGTGAGCCAGGAAAATCTGCTAGCTGGAACATGACATATGTCCCGCAGGCATTGCTTGGGGACCAGCCCATCACACAAGGATTTTCACGGATCATGAGCCGCCGCCTCATCGCATCGACCGCCCTTCTCGCACTTGCACTTTCCAGCTGCACGACCGTTACCATAACCGACAGCCCGATATCCAAGCGCTGGGTCGGCCATTCTGCCGGCGAGTTCTTTGCAAAATACAATCCGCCGCTCGATGACGTTACGTCCGGCTCCAGCACAGTCTATAGCTGGCGCGGCGGCTACAAGCGCATCAAGCTGGAGAACGGCAAGAGCGCCAGCGTCAGCTGCTCGGCCAAGATCACCGTTTCCTCCGATTACACGATCCGCAATATCGAGATCACCGCCGACCGCCCCGGCGCAACCGGACCGAGCTACTGCGAGGAACTGCTGGCCGGCGCGTAACAGCACCTGTAGAGACTTGCGTAGCACCGCTCCCCGGACCGGTGCTACGCTTCAGAACACGCGCGATGGCTGCAAATCAGGGTAGCCTTCTGGAGCCGCCATTGTTTTTGGTAGCATAAACCGCCGATTTGACATAATTTGGCGTCAGTTTTCGGCCGTTCTTCAACCAGGGTTCCCAGACGCGCTTGTCCTATCTAGCAACTCACGCTCGTGTCGTCAGCGCATTGGTAATGCGTGAAATGTCGACGCGCTTCGGAGCAAAGCCGGGCGGATATCTCTGGGCCTTCCTCGATCCGGTGAGCCATATCGTCTTCCTGTCCGTCATCTTCATGGCGATCGCCCATCTGCCGCCGCTTGGAACCAGCTTCCCGCTGTTCTTTGCCACCGGTTATATCGGCTTCCAGTTCTACCAGGCGCTGGCCGGTTATCTGAACAGTGCCGTCAGTGGTAACAAGGCCCTGCTCAGCTATCCGAGCGTGGCGCCGATCGACACGGTTGCTGCACGCTACGTGCTGCAGATCGTGACGACGACAATCGTCGCCATCGTTGTGCTCGGTTATATCGTGTTCACGGTCCGCCATCCCGTTTCCATCCATCTGCCGCCTATCCTGGAAGCCATGGTAGCGGCGAGCCTGATCGCGCTCGGCATCGGGCTCGCGAATGCAGTGCTGTTCGTCATGTACCCGATATACGAAAAGCTTTATGGCATCGTCACCCGCCCGCTTTTCCTCGTCTCCGGCGTATTCTTCCTGCCCGACTCACTGCCACCGATCGCCAAGGATGTGATACTTTTTAACCCTTTGGCTCATATCGTCATGCAATTCAGGACCGGATTTTATCCGCAATACCGGGCAGCCGGATATGACGGGTTCTATGTCTGGAGTGTCGCGGCCTGCCTGGTATTCATCGGGCTTGTGCTATTTACGACATCCAGGGGAAGGCTGAGAGACCGATGATCCGATTGGAGCGCGCAACCAAAGAGGTGCGCATGAAAGGCGTGAGAAAGATGATCATCGACAATGTGTCGGTGACCTTTCCGCGCGGCAAGAGCATCGGGCTTTTGGGCCGTAACGGTGCGGGAAAGTCGACGCTGCTTCAGATTATCGCAGGTACGCTCGAACTCGACCGCGGCCGCATCATCCGGCAGGGAAAAATCTCCTGGCCGCTGGGCTTTCAGGGCAGTTTCCAGGGCAATCTTTCCGGCGAGCAGAATGTCCGCTTTGTCGCCCGCATCTATGGCGTGAATACCGACGAGCTGGTTGCCTATGTTGCCGAATTCGCCGAACTAGGGCAATTCTACCATGCGCCTGTCAGAACCTATTCTTCGGGCATGAAGGCTAGGCTGGCATTCGGGGTGAGCATGGGAATCAATTTCGACTATTATCTGGTCGACGAAATCACCGCCGTGGGCGATACCAATTTCAAGCGGAAATCGCAGCAGACCTTCAAGGAAAAGCTGAGCAATTCCGACGTGATCATGGTCTCCCACAGCACCGGAACGTTGCGCGACTATTGCCAGACCGGCATCGTTCTGGAAAATGGACAGATGACCTACTACGATGACATCAACGAGGCCATCGCCGTGCATGAAAGCAATATGAAGAGGCACTGACTTTGAACCAGACGGCTCCAAACACCGTATCAGGCAATCAAGTTGCTCTGCCCTCCGAGAACGGCCAAGCCGCGCCGAAGAGCAGGAACCTGCGCCTACTGGAATCGCTGCTCGAACGCCCTGCGTCCGTGCCGGCTCCGTCTGTCCAGCCTGCCCAACCGGCATCGCCTGAGATCACGATAGACCCCGCATCGCCGGAACCTGTCAAGCGGGGTTGGTTGTCAGCACTGAAAACGCGGCATATGGCGATCGTTGGCGGTTTTCTCGCCCTGGTCGCAGTGCCTTCAGTCGTCAGCACCGGTTACATGGCCTTCATCGCGGCCGACCAGTATCACAGCTTCTCGTCCTTCTCCGTGCGCAGCATCGAAGCCGCACCGTCGAGCGACCTGCTCGGCATGTTCTCGCAAAGTTCATCCGGCAGCACGCTTTCCGATTCCTACGTACTGGTCGACTTCATCCTGAGCGAGCGGATGGTTCAGATGGTCGACGAGGCCTTTGGCCTTGATGCGGTATTTGCACGCCAGGGCATGGATTTCTTTTATGGTATCAGCCCGGATATGCCGATCGAAGACAGGCTGGCCTATTGGCGCAACATGGTGACCGTGAATTTCGACCAGACCTCGGGCATCATGGACCTGCAGGTGAAGGCATTCAGCCCGGAAATGTCGCAGAAGGTTGCCGATTTCGTCATCGCCCAGAGCGAAAAGCTGATCAACGACCTGTCGCTGACAGCCCGCAACGAAGTGCTCAAGACGGCACGGGACGAGGTTCAGACTGCCGAAGACCGCCTAACCCAGACTCGCGCGTCGCTTAGAAGCTATCGCGACGCCTCGCAGGAAGCCGACCCGGTCGAAGGTGCAAAGCTCGCGGCCCAGTTGATCGGCTCGCTCGAAGAACAGCTGGTCAAACTCAAGACCGAGCTTTCGACAGCACTGACCCAAATGGGCAGCAACACTCCGCGCGTGCGCCTCATCCGTTCGCAGATCTCCAGCCTGGAAGACCAGATTGCAAAGGAACGCCAGCGCTTCGGTAGCGGCGCTTCCGGAAAAGGCGGTCGCTCGACAGGTCAGGCAACCGATGTTGCCGGTCGTATCGCGCTTTATGAATCAATCCAGACACAGAACGAGTTTGCCGAGCGCGCCTATACGGCTTCGCTCGCCTCTCTCGAAAAGGCTCGTGTAGAAGCGGGGGCGAAACAGCGTTATCTTGCGGTCTTCATCAAACCTACCTTGTCGCAGATGGCACAATATCCGCATCGCCTGCTGAACCCGATCCTGGTCACACTGGCGGGCTTACTGCTTTGGGGTGTTGCCGTGATGGTCTTCTATAATATCCGCGACCGACACTGACGGTATCCCGGCGGTCCGGAAACCCGCACCGCCGGCCATCCATTCGCCTGCAGACGAGGCACGTCCTTGAACTACCTGACCACCCATATCCGCATCGTCACTGCTTTCGTGATCCGCGAAATTGCGACCCGATACGGCAGGAGCCCGGGTGGTTATGTGTGGGCCCTGCTGGAGCCGGTTGCCTTCATCGGGCTGATGTCGCTGCTTCTGGGGTCACTGGGAAGACTGCCGGCGCTCGGAACGAGCTTCACCCTGTTTTATGCCACGGGCTACCTCGCCTTCAGCATGTACAAAGGCATGGAAGGTTATCTCGTCTCGGCGATCAGCGGTAACAAGGCTCTGATGAGCTACCCGAAAGTATCGCCATTCGATGCGGTGATTTCGCGGTTCATCCTGCAGGCTATGACGTCCTGCGTGGTGACCTGGATCATTCTCTACGCGGCTTTGTGGACGACGAACCAGCCGGTTACCATCCAGTGGGCCTATATCGTCGAGGCGATCGCCTTTGCCTGGATCATGGCGCTCGGGGTGGCACTCGGCAACACCGTGCTGTTCTTCAAGTTTCCGCTTTACCAGAAGATCTTCGACATCGTCATGCGGCCGCTTTTCCTGCTATCGGGCGTGTTCTACGTGCCGTCGCATATGCCGCATCCGTTCTCGGACGTGCTCCTTGCCAATCCGATTACCCAGGTCGTCGTGCTATTCCGCGAAGGATTTTACGTACAGCACGGAGACACCGGGCTGGACATGCCCTTTCTTATCACGACATCGACAGGGCTTCTGTTTGTCGGAATGCTTCTCTTCACGGTTTTCCCGGTTGCCCGGGCCCGCGAGTGAAACGTCGATGGCTAACGCCGGAAAATTGCCCTGATAAGTCCCATGGCGGACCTGCTGTGCGCCTGCAGGCGATAATTGATGACGCGCTTTGCCCGTTCGGATGATAGCATGAAGGTTAGCGCAAAAAAGACTGTCATCGACAGTTTGACCTTGGCGGAATACGGATAGGTCCACAAAAGCGACAGCAGAAACAGCAGTTGGCGCAGCCCGACACGTGCGCTGTTTGCGATGGCCAGATAGAAGCTGCGTTCCTGATGAAAATAGGCGCGATTGGCGGTCACCAGGCGGGATCCGAGACCTGTCTTATCAAGAAGCGAGCGAAGATGCTCCAGCCGGTGCTCGAAACGCTCCGCCTCGCGCTTGAGCGGGATCGGGTTCAATTCACTGCTGAAACCGGAATCATTGCGGTCATGCACCCGGTAAAGGCCGAGCGGCCTCGAAAGACTTATGATGTCACCCATGAAAGGAGCCACGAACAGGATGACGCCATCGACAGCGCGTTCGTAATCCGCTCCTTCTATCAGTTGGCAGACATCCCTGCGAAACACATTTCCGGATGTCGGAGGGCTTGTGTAGTATCCGGTCTTCAGAACTTCCCGGACGAGCAGTTCCCTTTCACGAAAATCGGAAAGCGGTGGGACGGGACCGCTCATGATCCGCCGCCGCGCATCCATCCTCAACAGCGGGAACTGAAGTTTCGCCACATCCTTGTCGAGGTGCCAGAGGACTTCCGTCAGCGCGCCAGGCAACAATTCGTCATCGGCATCGAGAAACAGGACGAAAGGGGCCGTCGTCTCCTGTAGCCCACGAAGGCAGGCGAGCCTTTGCCCCGCATTTTCGATATGGTACGCCCGGACGCCAGTTCGGCATATTTCGTCCCAGGAGTTATCTGTCGATCCGTCATCGATGACGACCAGTTCACAATCCCGGCGGCCCTGCCTCAAAACGCTTTCAATGGCATCGGTGACATAATCAGCATAATTCCAGCAGGTAACGATGACCGCCAATTTGGGAGAGCCGGCACCCCGCGTATCCATGGAAATGTTTTTGCCCTGACCCGCTACCATAGACTCAAGCGTTTTCAAGGCAATGTCGTCGGTCATGACCGTTGCCTGTTGATGATATAACCGACAAGATTGGCTCCGGCCCTGCGCAGCTGCTGCTCGGCGCTCTTGACGGCTTCCCGCGTCGTGCGACCCCATCGCGTCACGAGGACGACGACATCGGCTTGAGACGCAAGAGCCAGGGCGTCCAACGAACTATCCAATTCAGGAAGATCGATAATAACATCACCTTTCTGACGCGCCGCTTCAATGATCTCGCGGATGCGCGGGTGACGGAAATTGGAATAGATATTGGTCACCGCATCACGGGAGAGGACCGGCAAAATTGCAATCCCGTCCCGCTGCTCGAAAGTTATCTCCGCGATATCCGCTTCCGAAATTGCGGCATCTGCAAGCGATGCGAGCGGGCCGCCCGATACGCCCCTAGTCTGTTCACCGCACCAGAAGACGGTTGCGGGACGTCCGCTGCGATTGAGCATATCTGCAAGGTTGAGCGCGAGCGCCGATCCGCCCGCGTCACGGGAATAGCCCGCCAGCGCGATCACGGCGTTCTTGTCGGCCTTCTTGTGGGTATAGGAGATATCGATCAAGGTGCGCAGGTCACGGATGGCCGCCGCGTGGCGCCGCATCCGCTGTCCGGCCCCGACCCGTGTCGCAAGCTGCAATCTGCCTCCGACCTCCGGTATCTGAGCCATGCAAGGCATCGCGGTTTCAGTTTCCAGATCCTTGGGACTGCGGACCTTGCGATCGAAAGTAATGCTCATGGCCAGCGCAGCCATACCGAAAAACAATCCCAGCACGCCGCCGAATGCCACGATAAGAGAGGTTTTTGGACTTGACGGAGCAAGAGGGGGAAGTGCGGCGCCAGTGATCTTGGCATCGGCATCCGGTGTCGCGGCCTTTGGCAGCGTGCCTTCCTTCATCGCCTGCGTGGCCGTCGCGATCTGGGCGGATAATGCATCAAGTCGCCCCTGCAGGGTTTCCGTTCCGGCGCTGGCAACCTGTTCCTTCGAGGTGACGGATTGCAGGATGTAACCGGAGATGATGGCATTGGCGACACGCGCGGGCTGGGTTGGGTCCGTGGACCAATAACCGACCGCAACAACATAGGACTGGCCGACGCGGCGTGCGGACACTCTCTCAACGAAGTTGGCGAAGGCAACACGCTTGAGATTTTCTTCCGGGCTTTGGGTGAGCGTGGTGGCGTTATTTTCCGCGGGCTGTCCCGAGAAAGTCGACCGGACCCACTCGATCGGGCCGGTAATGGCCGACTTGAGCAAGCTCACAGGCTGGGGCGCAAGCTCCGGGCTTTCATACAATTTCAGGCTTTCGAAAACTGCCGAGAGAAGCCGCTCCGAGAGAATGATCTGCAGTTCACTTTCGGCGCTGTTCAGATCAAGCCCCTGCTGCAATATCGAGCTGGCATTGGCGAACTGGCGCGGTTCGAGCAAGATCGTGGCTGTCGCATCATAGGTGCGCGGCAGAGAATGCGCGTAAAGCGCTGCGGCAATGACACCTGAAAACATGCAGGCAAGCAGGCGAAGCTTGTATCGCCACGCTATGACAAAAACCAGTTTAAGGAACATGACAGGGCCATCGACCCTGTTATCCTTTGCCACGTTATCTATAGGCCAGATGCGCGACGCTCGCTCGACGGGACCAGGTCTGTCAAAAGTCATCGTGCGGCACCTCCGCCAAGGCGCTCAAGTTTGGTGGGCGGCACATCCAGAGAGGCCGCTCTTTCCGGGTTGATTTTACCGCACAGAAGATCAGCCAAGGCCGCTAGATTTCCCTTTACCCTACCCCGCCGGTCGATAAACGGTTCCGGGGCCACGGACTTTGCGAAATTCATCGACATGTTGCGCCAGATCTGGCCGATCGCCTGTTTGGTCGTCATCGTTCCCTTCCGACGTAGATAAACGGGGTTTATTACCTGCGAATATCCCAAGCGCTGGCCACTGACCCGGCCGACCTTCACTCCCATGTGAACACCATAGGCTTCGGCGCATTTGACCAGGTCCCCGCCCTTTTTCGCCAGCGATGCACCAAAATCGCGATCCTCCAGCCAGCCATAAAGAACGAGACGCTCGTCGAAGCGATTATCGCCTATCGCCGATACTCTGTAAGCCATGTTGCAGCCGTAGGGGCTGAAGGGACGCTCCCAGACCGATCCCTCAGTCGCAGGGGCCTCTTCGACAAGCTTGACTGCCTCAGCAAAGGGTATGCCCGGCCCCTTGATACCATCGACGACCACACGCCCGGTAAAGCCCACCACACTGCTTTCGTCCGCAAAGGCGCGCGCCGCTGTGGCAAGCCAGTTCGGGTCGGCAACGAAATCGTCGTCCAGAAACACGAGAACGTCAATTCCCGTTGGCAAATGATCCAGCGCGTTGTTGCGCTGGGCCGGCAAGCCCGCCTTTCCGGTGAGCACCTCTACACGATCATCATCGGCAAGATCTCCAGCATCACTGCTATCCACGCAGGAAAGGATTACCCGCTCGGGCGCCAATGTCTGCGTTTCCAGAAGGTGACGGACGGTCTGCCACACGACTGCCGGACGACCGCGGGTGGCGATGGCGACAGCAACCCTGGCAATGGGCGGCGCTGCCGGCGCAGGAGGCGCCAGGCGGACCGTCGGCTCTTCAAGCAGTTCGCAATATCCTGCAGCGGTCTCACGCCAGGAGAATTTCTGCATCTGGACGAAACCCTTCGCACGCAGGTCGTCCATCAGCGAAGCCGAGTCCCTCAGGGCCTCGACATAAGCTATCCATTGAGCCGGGTCGAAGGGCGAAGCCATCAGCGCGGCATCGCCACAGACTTCGGCCATGCTCGAATGGTAAGACGATATGACCGGGCATCCCAGTGCCATCGCCTCGACGACGGGCAAGCCGAAACCCTCATTCAGGGAGGGAAAGGCAAGACACAGGGCATGTTTCAGAAAATAGGCGATGTCGTCATCGGAAACCCGACCGGCCATTATGACATTGTCGTGCTGCCCCGCCGCGCTTTCGCTGAAAATACCGAAATCCCCCCCGGCAATGACAATATCTATTCCAAGCCTATCCAGTTCCGCGGCAATCTTGGACAGAAGCGCCAGGTTCTTGTGCCTTGCGCGGGATCCGAGCGCAAAAACATACCGGCGAGACCGCTCTGCGATCGCCTGAACGATCCCCGGCGCGATGGTGGCCGCGTCGGCATTCCATTGCAGGACATGTTCGTAGCCGTTCGGCAGGACGGCGATATCCTTTGCCTCTATCGGCAGGTAGCGGGCAAGCTGGCGCGCCGAGGCATGCGAAACCGTCGCGATCCGCATCGCCCGTCTGGCGAGCACCGGCTGGATGGACTTGTAGGCCGTCCGGAACGCCAGACTGTAGCTGTCAGGCGCTGCAAAAACGTTGCCGTCATGGATACAGACGATCTGGTTCTTCTTGGCGACAGGAGCCGTATTGCAGAGATTGAGCAAGGGGCCACGCCATTTCCAAGGCAGAACGCATTGTTCCCACGCATGGCCGTTGAGGCAGCTGGCGACTTCAATCCGTGAAAAGGCGCTCAGACCTGGATCGGCAGCGCCGGAAGGAACAAGAAGCGAAGCGACCGCCCCGCCACCGCTTGCCTCATCCAGGGCCTTCAGCACATTCAAGGCGTAGCGCTGCACGCCGGTTGGCGTCTGGGTCAGAAAGCGGCCGTTAACTGCGAAACTATCCTTCAGGCCCATCGATAAATTCCAACGCCTTCCCTGCTACAGAAACTATTGTTGAAATCCTGTTCCAGTAAAAATACCGGATACTTCAATAACAATAGCACGATAAATTCCAGTTTCAGCACTGAAGAGTTGAAATAGTTAATCACGAAGGGAATACACCCCGATTTTTCGACGATATATTACCGGACCCAACCAGCGCTCGAATGATGTCCGCAATGCCAAAAGGCATTACTCCTCAATAGCTTCCACGCGCATTCAACACGGCGGGTATGGTCTTGGCCATAATCACCAGATCGCCGACAAGACTGCGATTGGCGACATACAGCGCATCGAGCTGCACGCGCTTGACATAATCTGCATCGCTTCGCCCGCTAACCTGCCACAATCCTGTCAGACCCGGACGCACGCGAATATAATCGGCGTAGTTCTGGCCATAATAAACCGTCTCGCTGGGAACGATCGGGCGAGGACCGACAATGCTCATATGGCCGAGAACGACGTTCACGAGCTGCGGAATCTCGTCAATGCTGCTCTTGCGCAGGAAAGCGCCGAACGGCGTGATGCGCGGATCGTTCTTCAGCTTGCGCGTGGCCGCCCATTCCGCCTCCTCCGCAGGATTATCCGCCAAGTATTTTTCAAGCAACGCTTCGTTATTGTTGACCATGGTGCGAAACTTAAGACATGGGAACATACCCCCGCCTCGCCCAATCCTGCTATGAGCTATGAAGATTGGCCTTCCCTGGATCAGCAGCAATACGAGAGATGTTATAAATATTAATGGCACAAGAACAAACAAAGCTGTCAGAGACAAAAGAATATCTAAAGCACGCTTTGCAAATAAAGATAGCCTAGGAGACAGCCTTAACTTGAATTTGTCGAAAACAAATAATCGCTGAATGCCACTTTCGCCGGCGTTTACATTGACGTCACGCATTGACGCACTCCATATCAGCAGATGTGATTAAAGGTCAGTCGATTTGCATGCACTGCGTAGCACTGTTAATCATTGCTAACAAATGCTTAAAAGTTTGACAATATATTTATTGACTGTAGTCTATTGAAAAATGTTAGAAACTCCAGAAAGTCTTTAGTGAAACTTTCCGGACCGTTCTCCCTTAGTTCTTCTTTGGAACAACCGAAATTACAGGTTTATCCTCAGAACTCTCGGAACTAATACGATTTATAGAATATAACGATTCTCGTGAGGTGGTTCATGCGTGTGGCAATTATCCACTATTGGCTCGTCGGAATGCGAGGCGGCGAGAAAGTCCTTGAGGCGATCTGCAAAATTTACCCTCAAGCTGACATTTACACACATGTATATGACAAGGCTTCCATATCAGCTGCGATCAATTCACATACAATTTACCCGACGTTCATCAATTCTTTGCCGTATGCAAAGCGTATGTATAAAAAGTACCTTCCCCTGATGCCGATGGCGCTGGAGCAGCTGGACTTAAGTCAATATGATCTCGTCATCAGTAGCGAATCCGGCCCTGCCAAGGGCGTTATTCCGAATTCTCCGGCCGTTCACATCTGCTATTGTCATTCTCCGATGCGATACGTCTGGAATATGTATCACGAATACTATCGGAAGTCAGGTATAATGACGCGGCTGATGATGCCGCCGCTCGCGCATCGCCTCCGGGCGTGGGATATCGGAACGGCAAGCCGGGTTGATCATTTCGCCGCCAACTCGGTCACAGTCGCCAACCGGATCAGAAGCTATTATCGCAGGGATGCGGATGTCATCCACCCGCCTGTCGACACTCAGGCTTTCCGCCCGGTGCCCATGCAGGAGGTCGGCGACTACTATCTGATGGTGGGCGAACTCGTCGGCTACAAGAGGCCGGATCTGGCTGTAGAGGCCTTCAATCTGATGAAGAAAAAACTCGTCGTCATCGGCGGCGGCGAGATGCTGGACTATCTTCGCAAGATAGCCGGCCCGACAGTGACGATCATGGGCTCACAATCCTTCGACGTGCTGAAGTATCACTATGCACGGTGCAGAGCCCTGATCTTTCCGGGTGAGGAAGATTTTGGTATAGTCCCACTGGAAGCCATGGCGAGCGGTCGTCCTGTGATCGCATTTGGGCGCGGTGGAGCAACCGAGACGGTCATCGATGGAAGGACAGGCGTATTCTTCAAGGATCAAACCGTCGAGACGCTTATCGACGCAATTGATCGGCTGGAGCGCATGGACTTCGATCCGGCCGATGCAGTGACACGCGCTGCAGATTTCGCAACACCTGTGTTCATCAGGAAGTTCAGTAACTTTGCGTACAAGGCCCTCGGCACGGAGCCGCCGCCGGCCGTGAGACCCGCACAGATAGCATGACACAGGTGAAATAGCCGAAGGAGCATAGGGAACGTGACGCATACCAATTCCTCCTGCCGCCGTAACCGCAAAGCATTCTTTTCCTTCTCCGCAGGCGCTTGGATAGTTGCGCTTGCCTCGGGCATGCTCGTATCGACCATCGGGCAAGCCCTTGCAGCCACATATCTTCTCGGTCCGCTCGACGTGTTGAAGATCCGCGTTTTCGAATGGCGGCCGAGTGCGGGTATCGCATATGAGTGGGTGCCGCTGACGGGAGAATTTACGGTTTCGGCCTCCGGAACGCTTTCACTGCCGATCGTGGGTACAATTCCGGTTGCCGGCAAGACACCAGAGGAAGTTTCCGAGATCATCGGCGAGCAACTTCAGGCCCAGATCGGTCTTCAGAAACGGCCGAATGCATCGATCGAAATCTCCAGCTACCGGCCATTTTTCGTTACCGGCGCAGTTGGGACACCCGGCAAGTTCAATTTCCTCCCCGGCCTTACCGTAACCCAGGCGCTCAGCATGGCTGGAGGAAGCGGAAGCGTTGATCCTAGGGTCATGGAGGTTCAGCGCGAGGCCCTTGTGAACCAGGGCACGATGCGGGAGCTCGAAGCAGAGCGGCTTGGCCTGCTGGCGAGACAAGCCCGCGTGGATGCCATGCTGGCGAAGAACGTCAAGATCAGCTTTCCGCGCGAACTGACGGAGCGCTCGTCCCAGACCGCCGTGATGCAGGTGATGCGAAACGAGCAGGCGCTTCTGGACAGCCGCCTGCGCTCTATGGATTCCGATCTTACCGCGCTGGAACAGTCCAAGGTTCTTGCCAAGAACCAGATCGAAGGACTTAAGCAGAAGGAAGCGTCGCTGACGAAGCAGATCGATCTCGCCAACAAGGATCTGAGCTCGGTCAACAAGCTGGTATCACAAGGGCTGACCGTGTCATCACGCCAGCTTGGCGCGAACCAGAATCTCGCGGATCTCGAGAGCCGCAATCTCGACGTATCGCTTGCACTTTTGACTACTCAGCAGGATCTGACGAAACTCGACCAGGACGCATTGGCCGTCGTGGAGAAGTTCAAGGCATCCGCACTGATGGAAGCATCAGAGCTCAGAGACAAGCTTGCAGCCAATGACGAGAAGATGAGAACCTCGCAGGCACTGCTCCTGAATATCGAGATGCGCGTGCCGGCGGCCCTATCCGCGCTGAATGCCGAAGGCCGCCCGCGTACGATCACGAAAATCAGCCGCACGATCAACGGCGCGACGGAGACATTCGTGGTCAAGGACGACGATGCCGTTCAGCCCGGCGACGTCATTCGTGTCGAGCCTCAACAAAATGCGGTGACGCAAAACGGGGGCGCCTCGCAATAACCGGCATCAACCCTAATAGAGAGGAAAACTCGCCACTGCAGCGCTCGGGGCTTGATCGAACACGCCTAGACATGCGATATTAATATTAGAGAATCCTAATTAAAATTGAGTAATGAATGGCTATTTGGGTCCTGATCCTTTCTGCCGCCATTGGCGCCGTTTGTGGAATCTGGCTTCATGTCGTTGTCTTTACTATACTTTCCGTGTTTGTTGCGATTGTCTATCTCTTGACCGCAGTCCTGTCGGGACTTTCATTGGCATCTACCTTCATATGGATCATGATGCTGAGCACTGCGCTTGGCGCTGGTTATATTGCCTCTCATTTCGTACGCTACGTGGCCCATAGCCGGGCACATAAAGCCAAGCACCGGCATTCGGAGCTGGAATCTGGCACCAAATATCTTCACGATCAGCAACACCCCTGACCGGCGCGGCAGATAGCCGAAGGCGTGTTCGGGCCGGATGCGGATAATTTCGGCCTATTCGAAGCGAATATTTAAATTTCGCAATCGAATTCCATCCCATGCGCCTGGGATATACTAAGTCTTCATACGACAATCAAATATACGTATCGACGTTTATTTTCGATGGACGCCGTGTCTATCGCTAGTCTAACCTATCAATACATACAGAAACACTGAATAACCGATGATCAATCTATGGAGCGTTCACCTCCCTTTCACGAACATCGGGAAATACGGATAATAAAAACGGATATATCCAAGCGATCATCCCAGAGCCGCTGACCTGCCAGGACACACTCAACTTCCTTGAAGATAGGATCGGACATGTCGAAGCTGCCGCGTAGAACATTCGTCAAGGCATCGGTATTGGCAGGGGCCGGGGTGATGCTGGGTGGCCGGGCGCTGGCAGCAAGTGACCCGACCAGCGGACGCCGCCTGATCTTTGACGAGCAATTCCGAACGATCGACTGGACCATCTGGGAAGCCGGGCGGAAAGCCACAACATTCGATCCGGGCTTTTACGGTAATTCCGCCTTTGCGCGTAGCACCGGCGAGGAGGGCTTCAATCCTTACGCAATCGTCGACGACGACGCGACGGCAAACGGCAAGGCGCTGCAGATTTCGGCAAAATATATCGGACGGCAAATGTCCGTGCCGCATTATTACGGCAACGGGGATCCGCAGAAGCAATGGATTTCCGGCAATCTTCAGACTGCCCGCGGAGACGGGACAATTCTCAAGGGATGGCGGACCGGCTATTTCGAGACCCGGATGATCTTTCCCAAACATCCGCTCACATGGCCCGCCTTCTGGCTGATGAATGGCCGCAGCATTCTTTTCCCGAAAACCAGCATCGAGATCGATGTTGTCGAGCAGAAGGGGTTCGAGCCGACGAATTACGGTGCCTACCTGCACGAATGGGGCCAGCCGGGAGAACGGCACGCCGAAGTCGGCGTCAGGACACCGGTCGACATGACGACGCAATATTGTCGATACGGGATGCTGGTGACCGAGAGCGAATGCAGGCCGTATTTCGAACGTGAGCCGGTGATCGATCCCGCGAGCGGCCGGCCGGCCGTGTGGCCGATCGGGCGCGCTGCTGAAATCAAGGCCAATAACGATCTCTTCTGGCCGCTCGTGACCCTCGCGCTGCGTGCGGATGTGCCTTACCCGGACCCCTTGCTTCCCGAACACATGGAGACATCGATGCGAGTGGACTATGTGAAGGTCTATGCGTGAGCAGGCACCGGCGCGAAAGACGTCTCACGCTCTTCGGCCGGCACCGCTGTCGCAAGCCCTGCCATGACGAAAAACAAAAGCCCGGTATCCACGGTTGATCCCGATACCGAAGCGCCGATGAGAAGACAAAGGCAGCCGTTGCGGCCGGCAAGCCGGACATCACTGTCGAATGTCCGCGGCGTTCCCCGCCTGGTGTAAAAGGCAGACAAAAAGAACAGGCCGAAGAAAATCACACCCGGAATGCCGACATTGGAAAGAAGCGCAATAATGAAGCTCGATGTGCGGGATGTGCCGAGCCCGACGCCGAGGCCATAAGAGTTGATAAAATTGCTCCAGCCATAGGCATTCCACATGCCCCGTTCGATGCCGGATGCAGAGTTCGCCTTGCTGAACAGCAGAAGATCAAAATAAGCATAAAGCTGGCGGAAAAGATCCTCGTTCATAACGATCATCATGCCGATGAGGACGAGGATGATCGGCGCGAAAAGGACGACGCCGCCACTGATTCGCGTGCCGGACTGGCCGCCGCAGCGGAAAAAGCAGGTCATGTAAAGGATTGCGAGGCAGACCGGCAGACCGAACAGGCCGGCGGACGAAGTGGATCTGATCACCATGATCGATGTCAGCAGGAAGAGAAAACCTGTCAATTTGCTGTAGCGCCCGCAAATGCGCATCGTTCCGGCAAAACCCACCACGCCCAGGCTGACACCGGCGAATGTGGAGGCTTCCGGCCAGGAACCGACAACGCGCTTGACGCCGGCGACAATCGCCTCGTCATGGAACGCATAAGGTGCGTTGCGGATATAGCTGAAGAGTTCCTGGATCGGGGTTCCGTAGGTGACGAGATCGGCAATACCGAAGAGCAGGTTGGCGGAAGAGAAGGCCAAGACGGTACCGGTCGCCGCGCGAAACCCTGCCATGGTAGAGGCCATCGCAACGATCATGACGAAGGTCACAATATTGGCGGTGTTGTAGATGGCCTGGGTGAGATTGCTGGAAACCGGACCGAGCGGCACCGCGCCGCCGGTCTCGGGATATTCCGACGAGCCGAGCGGAATGATGTTCATCGTCTCCGCCCACAGCCTCGGAGCGAAAAACCCTGCAAGCACGCCATAGGTCAGAAGGCAGAGAAGCCAGAAAGCAGGTTGCGGAAAGGCCAGCGCGTTGAGTGCGACCTTCATCTTCTCACGGTAGGAGAGCGTTGCGAGCGCCAGGAAGCCGACGAAGAGATGGCCGGGCTGAATGCCTGCCCCGCCGATCATCACCGCAGCCGCTCCGCCGAATATGGTCATCACGCCGAAGGCAATCGCTGTGGCGCGATAACCGGATATCAGGCAGAGGATGCCGACGATAAGTGTGAAAACACCAACGGGCGGGATACTCATCGCAGCAACCCCGCCGTTGTGGTGAAGTGCGTTTGGCGCGCCGTCGAGCGAGTGCGTTTCCGCGTTTCCTCAAAACGCGAGATCGCTCCATCTCCCTGTTCTGACGCAATTCCGGCCGTAAAACCGGTTCCCACCTTGAAGCGAATTGCTCTACTCCTCGACACTGCCGGTGAGCCCGAGCGCTGCACGTGCGGCTCGTTCACCGCTCAGGAAGGCGGCGTCGGTCCAGATATAGCCCCACTGGCCGAAGCGACCGCAATATTCGATGCCCACCTCGTCGAGATAGGCATGCACGGTTTCGACGGCGGCTTTTCGGTCAAGATCGAAGATCACGTTGCCAAAGGGCAACATGATTGCGCTCTTGTGAATGATCTCGGCGCGCGACTGCACGATGCCGGACTTTATCAGCGCATCGATGGCCGGTTCGATCCACTCGTCCGGGCTGCCGGTCAGCGGCCGGTATTTTTCGCTGAAGTAGATTTCCGCCTGCAGAGCCCCACAGCCATCGGGAACGCTTTTCTTCGACAGATTGCCTCGGTAGCTGACGCGCGCGAACGGGATGTCCTCATCGTAGAAATAGGACCATTGCGGCTTGGTCTCGATCGGGCGATTGAGCCCGATATTGACGACCACGACCTGGGTGCAGGCGAGCTTCGCTGCAGCTTCGCGAACATCATCAGGCACACCCTTGATCAGCGGAATGACGATCGGGAGAGGCAGGGACGAAATCAGCTTCTTGAAGTCATGCGTCGTGCCGTCCTTGAATGTCAGCTGCTTTTCCTTCGTGTCGATCGCCGCGATCTCGTGGTCGCAGAGCACTTCGGCCTTGTCGTAAAAGCCGCTGATGAAGGATTCGAAGCCGCCTTCCGTCGGATAACGGAACTCATTGACGTAAAAAACATCGAGCGGCTCATGTTCCAGCGCGCCGCGCAGCACCTCTTCCAGATTGGGGCGATAGAGACGCGGCCCCAGCCAGTCCGTCGACATGTTGCTGGCATCCGTGGTGTGATACTTGCGAGTGTAAACTGCCGGGAAGGTTTCGGCGAAGGTCTTGCCGAAGGCGGCCAGCAGCCAGTCTTCGTAATTGGTGATCTTCGGGTTTTCGATCTGGCGCGCCTCGATGAAATCCTTGATGCAATTGACCACCAACTCGGCCGGCAGGCCGTGAAGGTTGACCTGGGCGGGATGCTTTATCCAGTGCCCCTGCCAGTAGTTGTTGCAATAGACATTGCCGACCTCGAATTTCTGGCCGGTCGATTCAGCAAACAGATCCTTCACGCGGGGATTTTTCGTGAACGAGATATGCACGCCCTCGTCGAAGACGAAGCCGTCACCATTGCCGAAGCTCGAGGTCAGGCCGCCCGGCCTGGAGCGCTTGTCGTAGATCCTGGCCCGTATGCCATTGGCAAACAGAACGTTGGCGGCGCCGAACCCGGCCATTCCGCTGCCCAAGATCGCATATCCCTGATGCTCCATCATCGTTCCCTTATCACCACTCGTCTCTTTTGGTCTCGGCGCTTCAGTTTACCCAGCGAACATCGTCGGACAGACGTCCCGCATCCATGAGGCGTTCAAGCGTGGTCAGTCGCTTGGCAGCAGCCGGAATGACTTCACGTCCCGCCTGTTTTGCACTCGTTAGACCGTCGACCAACCGCGTGATCGATTCAGACAGGGAGACAGCCGGCTGGTGGTCCGGGGCTGCCTTGGCATAGCGGGTGAAATCCACCTGATAGGAACGCAGATCCGGCAGTGCGTCCTTGTTGATCGAAACGCGCGTTCCGGGGATCGCCTGGGCGACGGCCTCGGCAAGCTGGAAGACCTGATAATTGTTCTCGTTGCGGCCGGCATTGATCGACACGAAGCGGCCGCCATTGTCGCTATCGCGCTTGATTGCCCATTCCATGGCGCGCGCCATGTCCTTGACATCGATCAGCGGGCGCCAGGGCGTGCCGTCGCTCAGGACCTTGATCTCGCCGGTCGAAAGGGCCGTCGCGACGAAATCGTTCAGCACGAGATCCAGTCTCAACCGCGGGGACTGGCCGCATGCGGTGGCGAAACGCAGGCAGGTAATCGCCATGTCCGGCGCTTCCAGCTGTTCCAGCGCCTGTTCGGTGGCGATCTTGGACCTTGCATAGGCGGTCAGCGGTGTCAGCGTGTCGTTTTCCTTGCGTGGCCCACCCTCGGCAAAGCCGTAGACGCTGCAGCTGGAGGCAAAGACGAAGCTCTTCACACCTGCCTCAGCGGCTGCCGTGGCGATATCGACGCTGGCGCGGTAATTGATGCCTTCCGTCTGCTTTTCGAAACGGGCGCCGATCGGATCGTTGGAAAGCGCTGCCAGATGCACGACCGCATCCACGCCTTCGAGCAATTCCACCGGAAAGTCACGGACATCGCCGAAGACCTGTTTGTCGAGCACACGCTCGGGAAATTCATCAGGCAGCGTCAGGCATTGGGCGAAATAACCGGTATCGAACCCGATAAGCTCCGCGTCCGGCCAGACCGATCGAAAATGTGCTGCCACGACCGGGCCGACATAACCCATATTTCCGGTGATCAGGATACGCATATACGAACCGCCTCTATCTTGTGGTTGTGGTTGTCGAAAGAACGGTGACGGCGGGGCTCGCCCCGACCACCTTTTCAAGCTGCACCGGCCGGTAGCCGATCTGGGTGACCGTGCGTATCAGCATGCCGTAACCCGCCCTTCTGGCTTCGCGCGGTTTGCGCATTGCGCTTGCGGCGCGCAGGAGATGCAGGCCATTGCGAATATTGGCGGCGAGATGGCTGACCTTGCGGCTGCCATCACTTATGCCGCCATAGATCAGTTTCGGCTGCGGCACGCCCCGGAACGTGCTTCTGACCTCCCTCAGGTCGCCCTCCGGGTTCATGCCCAGTCTCTCGAAGGTCTTGTAGACGGCACCGGTATAAAGCGGCCTCGTGTGCAGGATCGGCGAGGCATCGATGAAGGCGGCGCGATAGGCCGGTTTTGCCATCATCATGGTCCAGATATCATCCAGCCCCCAGCCGGTCGGCCAACGGGCAAGTATGGGAAGGAGCGTGCGCAGATAATCCGTGCGGATGATCGGGCACATCGGTTCGACATAATTCGAATATCGCAGCGTGAAACCCGGGCAATGCGCCGTGACGGGATAGGAAATATGGCTCGACGGGAGGAGTGACGGCTGGCCTATATCCAGATCGTTCGACGTCATGAGGTCGAACAGGTTCGACAGGCCATTCGGCTCGAACAGCAGGTCGTCATCGGGAAACATGATGTAGTCGTAGCGGTCAAGCAAATCGGGATTGGCCCGCAGGTAGCGACAGGCGCTATCCCATTTCGTGCCGGTGTCGACGGAGAGGGGAAAGTCTCCGTCATCGAGATCCGACTGCTGCTCGTCATAAGTGCTCAGCTGCAGATCCCAGTTTCGCGACGCCTTCGGCTCGACCAGCCAGTTGCGATGCAGCGACAGGCGGCCGACGCGTGCGAAGACGAGGTTACGGACTTTGTTGGCGTCAGACATCAGCCCACCTCGATCTCCTGAGGATAGGGAATGGCTTTGAGGAAGGTTCCGCCCTTCTTCTTGTAATCAGCCTGCTGGGCGACGATCTCCTCGGCAAAATTCCAGGGCAGGATGAGCAGATAATCGGTCGGCGCGGTAACCAGCTCCTCGACCGGCCGGATCGGCAAGCGGACGCCGGGCATGAACTTGCCTACCTTGTGGGTGTTGCGGTCCACGACATAGGAGATCGTACCGGCTGGCAGATCGGCATAGTTCAGAAGCGTCGCGCCCTTGGCGGCCGCGCCATAGGCGGCGATTGTCTTGCCTTCTTCACGGAAGGCACCGAGCATCTTCCGCAAGTCATCCCGGATGCCGGAAACGCGCAGGCCGAAATCACGGTAGCAATCGAAGCCGGTCAGGCCCATCGCATCTTCTTCCGCCTGCATCTTCTGCAGCCGTTCGGACTTGCCCTCGGTCTTGGAGACCCGCAGACGCAGCGAGCCGCCATGGATATCGAGTTTCTTGGCATCGTTGAGATAAAGCCCATGACGGCCCATCAGCGGTTCGAGGGCTGCCAGCGAATAATAGAAGAAATGCTCGTGGTAGATCGTGTCGAAAGCGCAGGTTTCGATCAGATCCTTGACGTAAGGGAATTCGAATTCGGCAATGCCGTCATCGGCCAGCAGAATGGCGAAACCTTCGACGAAATAGTTGATGTCGTTGACATGGGCGAGCACGTTATTGGCCAGCATGACCGACGCACGCTTGCCTTCGGCAACCAGCTTCGTTGCCACGTCCTTGCCGAAGAAATCGATGACCGTCGGCACGCCGATCTCGATCGCCGCCTTGGCCGGGCCGCCAGCAGGATCGATGCCGAGGACCGGAATGCCGTGCTCGACGAAATTCTTCAAAAGATAACCGTCATTGCTGGCAATCTCGACGACAAGATTGTCGGCTCCCAGACCCCGTTCCGCGATTAGATCGAGTGCGTGTTCGCGGCTATGGGCAAGAAGGGCCGGAATGAAGGACGAGAAATACGGATAATCCTGGCCAAAAAGGATTTCCGGCGGCACATCCTCGCTGACCTGCAAGAGGCCGCATTCCTGGCAGAGCACCACTTCCAGCGGAAACAGCGGCTCCAGAACGCCGAGCTGTTCGGGTTCGAGCAGCGCGTTTGCAAGCGGCTGATTGCCGAGATCAAGGATCGTATCGAGATGATTTCCGCCGCAGGACCTGCAGGCTGTGATACGGCCGGACTTCGGCGTTGATGATTCCACCTGAATGCTTGCGATAGTCATGGCCGAACCTCCGTGATTAATTCAGCGTTCAAACATAGATCTGCGGCTGCACGTATTCTGGAAAACGGCGCCTTGGCGCGTTCCGCGATATCGAGAAGCGAGCGGTTTCCGTCGCACTGGTTCAGGACCCAGAGCAGGTCCATCTGCGAGGCCCCGCCTGCTTCCTTCTGCCCGGCTATGGCGCGATAAAGCCCGCGCCGCCCGAGTTGTGGTTCGCCCCTGCCGTCGACGCGGCGATAGGTGGCATTCCGCTGAAGCAGCTCGATGAGATCCACCAGAAGGTGGAAAGACTGGTCGAGCGCCTCCGATGTGACGAAGTCGCAATTGTCGAGCGAGGTGTGATATTCCGGAAAAGTGCCGTGGATGGAACGCATCAGGCAGCCAACCGGAAGGACGATACCAGGGGAGCCGTATTGCCGCTCGTCGTATCCATAAGGCGAGAATTCAAGCATTCCGAACGCATGCCCGCTATGCCGCAACACATGCTCGGCCGCGAGATCGACCACCGCGCCGTCGACAGTCTTCTTGTAATGGAACGGTCCATCGTCACCGATGCAGGTCAGGACAAGGCCGTGGGCGATGCGGTCGAGATGATCCTCGTTCTGCGCCAGCCAGGTGATCGCGCCGATGGTGGCCGGCAGGAAGAGGAAGCGGATGCCGAAGCGGCGCTTCGGCTGCGCCAGGAAATGTCTTGCGAGCGCAGTGGCAACGACGATGCCGGACAGGTTGTCGTTGGCGAGGCTCGGGTGGCAGACATGCACGGAGATCAGGATCTCCTGATCTGTCTCGCCGGGAATGAGGAACTCGCCATAGGTCAGCGCGCCATCGGCCAGCGCGCTATCGATCTCGACCTCGTAGGCCTCGTCCTGCATCGTCTGCCAGAGCGAATGCGGCAAGCAGAAGCCCCAGTTCTCGGCGTAATAGGAGGTGCGGTATGGGATGGCCTCCGGCTGGTCTGGCAGCGTGTGGATATGCGCGGCCAGCTGCTCGCGGGTGAACGTGCCGCGGACGGGCACGCTGTAACCGACGACATGCAGATTGTTATCGGCAAAATCGACGAGCACACGGCCATCGAGCGCCTTGATCGACGCTGCCCGGATATTCCATTCGCGCGGCACGTCCCAGTCGAAGACCTGCGTGCCGGTGGCAACTTCGTGGATATCGAGCGGGATATGCTGCTTCAATGCCTGCAGCGTCGCGCGCACGCCATTCCCCGTCAGGCTGCGTGGCAACGGAAACAGGGTGCGAAGCAAGGACATCACGTCGAGCGGCGGCAGGATGCCACCGTCGTCATTGCCTGCAGTCTTGAACACACCATCCAGCATCATGCGGCGCTCCGTTGGAGCCAGGGCATTCTCGCCAGAAGATCAGGCCATTCCCGATCCTTGTCGGAGATTTCCGTCACCGGCTCCGGCCATTCGATCGACAGAAGCGGGTCATCGTAACGCGCTCCGTCATAAAGTTCCGGGTAATAGGCATCACCCATCAGGTATTCTACGATCGCGTCCTCGCTCAGCGCCTGAAACCCGTGTGCAAAACCGGCCGGAATGAACAGCATCCTTCCATCGTCGGCACCGAGTTCGACATGGAAGCTCTCTCCCAATGTCTTCGATCCCTCGCGAAGGTCGACGATCACGTCATGGATACGCCCATGACTGCAGCGGACGACCTTGGCATCAGCATGCGGTGCCCTTTGAAAATGCATGCCGCGAACAGCGCCGCGCGTTTTCGTCAGGGACGTATTTCCCTGAATGGGCGTGAACACGACACCGGCATCATCAAAAAGCTTCGTGCACCATGTGCGGGCAAAACTGCCGCGGCTATCGCCGTGAACCTTCAGATCGATAAGTTTCGCATCCGAGCCGCCGAGAGAGGTGAAGTTCATGACGCCTCCTCAAGCCTGCGGCTACCAGACTTTCCACTCAGCCGAACGGGATGCCCACATCTCGTTAAGCACCGTCTTGTCCCGCAGCGTATCCATCGGGTGCCAGAAGCCACGATGGCGATAAGCCATAAGCTCGCCCTGCTTGGCCAACTCGTCCATGGGACCTCTCTCCCACATCACCTCATCGCCTTCGATCAGCCCGAGCACGGACGGGTTGAGGACGAAGAAACCGCCGCTGATCCAGGTCCCGCCATTCTCTGGCTTCTCATTGAAGGACTGGACGCGCGGATCCTCGTCTTCCAGATACATGGCACCGAACCGGCCGACCGGCTGCACGGCAGTCACGGTTGCGCTTTTGCCGTGGTCCTTGTGGAATTTCAGAAGCGCGGTCAGGTCTATGTCACCGACGCCATCGCCATAGGTCATGAAAAACGGCTCGTTGCCGAGAAGATGCCGAACCCGGGCAAGCCTGCCGCCGGTCATCGTATCTGCGCCCGTATCCGCCAACGTGACGCGCCAATCTTCGCAAGGCGGGTCGAGATAGGTAACTTCCGATGTTGCAAGATCGAAAGTCACGCTCGATCCACGCATACGCAGGTCTTCAAAGAACTTCTTGATCAGATGTCCCTTGTAACCGCAGCACACGATGAAGTCTTTCACGCCATGAGCGGCGTATATCTTCATGATGTGCCAGAGAATTGGCTGTCCGCCTATCTCAACCAAAGGCTTTGGTACAGTCGACGTCTCCTCGGAAAGTCTTGTTCCAAGACCTCCCGCCAAAATTACAGCTTTCATAGTAAAACACGCCACCCGCTCTGTGAGAGCCGCAAATGGATCTCACATTGAAATACTAAGGATACTCGAATGCTGGCAATTTCACGTGATGACCCAAGCAAAACATAAATTAACGGAGCGAGCAAGAGTTTTTATTTATTGTTAAGCTTTAAAGAAGAACTCGACAGTAATAAAAATATCATCCAGACAATTGGGTCAGGTTATCCATCATCCGACAGATATTGATGGCCATCCCGCTTCCGCTGCGACTGCTTTGGCAGCCAGACACCCATCAGACGCCAGAGCCGGAAGCCTTGCCCTTGAGCACGTGACGACGTCAGCGTGCGTCAAACAGCTCAAAGCGGCCACCGCCGAGCTTAAGCCTCAAGCCCAGAGCCAGCAGCGTTACGCCGTAAGCTGCCGCGCCGAAACCTGCAATCAGGACCATCTCAAGGAAATCGGGGATTTCCAGACCGGCGAACTGCATTCGCAACCAATAGACGGCAACGACCATCACGGCGCCGGCCACCGCAACCTTCCACAGATTCCGGATCTGCCGCCGGAACCCGAGATTGAGGAGCTGCCGCAGCTGAAACACGTAATAGGCCCCCATTACGGCGGCCATCAGAAGCCTTGCGTAGATAACGCCCTCGATCGAAAAGAAATAGAAACCGGTCGTGACAGCGATCGTGCGGAGGATGAAATCGATCAGATTTATCCGAAACAGAAGATCTGGACGATCAAGGGCAAGACTAAGAGAAATCAGCGTCTGAAAATAGGGCACCGGCAGCATGGAGATGGACAGCAAGGCCAGATAAGGCGCAGCCTCAGCCCATTTCGGCCCGAGCAGAAGATTAGTGACCAGATCCGCGGTCAGAGCGATGCCGAGCGTGGCAGGCACGCAGATCAGCATGGCGATACGGATTGCCTTCAGAAATGCCTGGCCGACCCTTGCCCGGTCCGAACTCATCTTCGAAAATGCAGACATCAGAGGCTGCAAAGCCGGGCCGATAAAGCTTTGCGTCGGTATCAACGAAACGTCATTCGCCACCGTATAGCGGCCGAGCAAAGCTTTCGGAACATAGGCGCCGATCATCAGCCGGTCATATTGCCAATTCAGTGCAGACACGACCTGCGAGGCGGTGAACCAACCCATGAAGCCGGCAAAATCGCCAAGACGCCGAAGAGAGAAAGCGGGGCGATAGCGAGCAAAAACATATGACATCATTGTCGTGACGCTTGCCGCGACGACATAGTTGGCGACCAGCGCCCAATAACCGCCCTCCGTATAAACGATGACGATAGCGGCGATCAGGCCGCAGACCTTACTGGTCGTCTCGGCAATAAAGGTCGGACGGAAATCGATATTGCGGGCGAAGTAGACCATTGCCGGACTGTAGAGCCCCTTGACCACCGTGCCGATCGCCAGAAAACAGACAACGGGTACCAGTTCCGGATCACCATTGATCCAGGAATATGGCCACGCGCAGCCGATTGTGAGTGCGGCAACAGCGATGCCTCGCAGAACGGCAAGCGTGAAGCCCGTATCCAGATGCTGCTTGTCTATCGTGGGAAGGCGCACGAGCGCCTGGGTAACCGGCACCTCCAATATACTGTCGATAATCAGCACCAGCGCCATGGCCAAAGCAGTGACGCCGAAATCGGCAGGCACGAGCAGGCGCGCCAGGATGAGAAGATTGACAAAGTCGACAACGCGGCCGAACAGGCGCGAGAAGATCAGCCAGGATGCGCCTCTTAGCGTGGCAAATGCAAGCATGGACGACCCAACCCTCAAACAAAAGAGACCGTCAGCAAGCCTTCGAGAATAAGGCTCACTTATCTGGAAAACGTCCTTCCGTCCGACGTGACGAACCGGCACAGAGGACGTCATAAACGCGAATTCAACCTAGCCGAAGCTGAGCATTTCCGATCGATAAACGCCGACAATGCCGATAAAGAGCGCAAACAGACCTTTCGACTAAATCAACGATACACACAAACAGGCGATAATCTATACTGAAATCAAAGATATCTCGAAATACGTCGTGAATTATGAATTATTAAATCCAAACTTATTGTGCATTTCCTGCATTGACACGCCAGTAATTATAGTGCGGATTTGATGTATGTGATATTTATTGAAAGTATTGTTAGCCTCCTAGCCAACTATGAGGGAGAATCGATGCTTGATTCTTACAAGTTGCAGCCGGAAACGGCATCTGAGGCTGACGTCTATGATGCAATCATCCTGGGCGCGGGCATAACCGGCCTCGTTGCTGCATCGGTACTCCTTCGACAAAACAGCGCGCGCATTGCGATTATCGACGAATATCAACACATTGGCGGGAACCACATCGACTGGTCGGCCAATGGCTTCACCTTCGACATCGGCAGCCTGATCTTTCAGGATGACTCTCCACTGCTCAAGCATTTTCCGGAACTGCTCGAACATTACGTTCATGTCCATCCGACTTGGGGAAGGCTCAATCCTCAGAGGCAGATTACGCGCTACCCGATTTCGATCGTCGATGACATCCTTGGCGCCGGGCCGGTTGGCATCTGCCGAATTGTCCTCTCCATCATCCATGCGCGGATCTGGCGCCGTCGGCTGCGCAACGCCAAGGATTTCGCCAGGTTCTGGATCGGCGGCTACCTCCTCAAGCGTTCGGGGCTGGAAAACTATATGGCGCGCTTTTACGGCGTTCCACCCGAACATATCGACCTGGAACTGGCCGAAAAGCGCATGATGTGGATCAAGGAGCACTCGTCGCTGCGAGGCTTGCTCCGGAAAATGCGCCAGAGGAAATTGCCGCATCTAAAGAACAAGCAGCTGGCAAGACCGAAGGAAGGCTATGCGGTCCTTTACGAGCCAGCCAAGAAAGGCCTCATCGAAAACGGGGTCACCTTCAGGCTTGGCACGCCGATATCCAAGGTGGCCAAGGACGATGAACAGTTCATCGTAACGCCAGCACAAGGCAAGACAATAGCGGCTGCGCGAGTGATCTCGACCATGCCGATCAACATCATGCTTCGACTTTGCGGGCTGGAACAGGAAAAGTCGCTGGAGACAATCACGCTTATCAGTCTCTATTTCAGCTTCTCGGGCGATCGCGGGTTCACCCAATCCATCCTTTACAACTTCTCCTATGAAGCAGCATGGAAGCGGCTGACGATCTATTCCGATTTCTATGGCCGCAATGACGGCCGCGAATATTTCGCTGTCGAGGTCGTCAGCAACGACACGATCACCAGCATTGAACTTGCCGAAGCGGAATTCAGGGCGCATGTTGCCAACAACGCCATATTTAACGGCGACCTGAAGCTGGAGGGCGGCCAGGTTCTTAAAAACGCCTATCCGATCTATACGCACGGCGCGCCGGCGGAAGCTGCCCGGCAAATCGATCGACTGAGACAGTTCGGGATCGAATCCTTCGGACGCCACGGCGCATTCAACTATCAACCTACAGCCAGAGTTTCGACATTGGAAGCGGAACGGGCTTTGGGCTACCGTCACCCGGAACCCGCAGATAATCCGGACCGTCGGGAACGGCACGACAAGAGACTTGAGCTTATTCCATGTAAAAGCGGATAGTAATCAAACATGCGTATCATGCATCTTCTTAACCACACCTACCGGCTGAACGGACATGTTCATGCAGCAGTCGATCTCGCATGCGAGCAAAGAAGGCTCGGTCATGAGGTGTGCATCGCCAGCGGCGGCGGCGATTTCGACGAGCTGCTGGCAAGCAACCATGTAGCAACCCGCATCGTCGATCACGAACGGAGACTGCTGACGGTCGTCCGCTCGGTCGCGACATTGAAACGTCATGTCAACGAGTGGAAACCTGACGTCATCCATGCGCATATGATGACGAGCGCCGTACTGGCCTATCCGGTCTGCAAGCTGTCCGGGATTCCGCTGGTCACCACCGTTCACAATGAATTTGAAAAAAGCGCCATCCTGATGGGGCTCGGCACCCGGGTGATCGCCGTCAGCGAATCCGTCAGCCGCTCCATGCAGCAGCGCGGAATTTCGGCGAAAAAGCTGCATGTCGTGCTCAACGGCACGATCGGCACTGCACGTTTTGCCAACAGGCAAGCGGCGCCTGCCGATCTTGCGCATCCGAGCATCCTATTCGTTGGCGGGTTACACCCGCGCAAGGGGGTCGTGGACCTCATACAGGCGTTCAAGATTGTTCACGCCACATATCCCGCAGCGCGGCTTTTCATCGTCGGCAGCGGCCCTATGGGCGAAGAATACCGGGAACTGGCGAGGCAGACGGGCTGCGGTGACGCAATCATCTTCGTCGGCTCGCTCGACGATCCCTATCCTTACATGCTGGCGGCCGACATATTCGTCCTGCCGTCGCTTGCCGATCCTGCGCCTCTGGTGATTTCCGAGGCGCGCGAGGCGCGCTGCGCCATCATTGGGACAAAGGTCGACGGGATTCCCCAGTTGCTGGAATTCGGCGAAGCCGGGATACTCGTGCCTCCATCGGCACCGGAGATGCTGGCCGCAGCCCTTGCCAACCTCCTTGCCGATCCCGCCACTCTTCGCGAATGGCAGGAAAAGAGCCAGATTCGCATCGACAACCTGACCATAGAACGCGTCGCCCTGGAAACGACGGCGGTCTACCGGTCCGCCATGGCAAAACCGAAATTCGTCGGTGCGACGCGTCAGGCTGTCTGATCCATATTTTTCGGCGACCACCCTATCCCGCTCTGAAGCAAGGACGCGGCAGGTTTCACTCACCTGCCCCCACAAACTGTGCCTTTTTGCCTGAGCAGCAGGCCTAGAACCCGAAGCGATCTATATTTCCTCCAACGAAACCTCGCCGACAGCCGCTACAGGCCAGTCAGCAAGCTATTGATTCATCGAATTAATATTTTTACTTTGCGGAGCGACCGATTTTATTTGCAGCGCAGCAATTAAACTTGAATCAATAAATATGAATGCTCTTATTCACATTAATTAATTTTCGTTTAACATGACGCCGCAAATACAATGCAAATAACTCCGACAGATACCCACTCAGCAGGCATAGTTCAGAATCTATAGTACTGAGGCTAGGTTCGATGATCACGCGTAGCAAGAGTATTGACCAACAGGGCCAGTTAAAAGCGGCAGCAGAGATGGCGTTCAACAAGCTGACGCCGACAATATTCCACGAACAATGGTGGCTGGAAGCTGCCACACGCGGGCGGGTCGATTTCGTCGAGGTGACCGATGGCGGACGAACGGTCGGGCGCCTTCCCTATATGGTCAATTCCCGATACGGCCTGACGAGCAGCAACATGCCGACGCTGACGCATTTTCTCGGCCCGGGCATCGACGACGGCGGCGGCAGCGAAGCCAATCGCTATGTCAAACGCCATTCGATCACGCAGGAACTTATCCGCAAACTCCCGCCGCTTTCATCCTTCCGTCAGAAGATGCATCGCGGCGTATGTGACGCCCTGCCCTTTCAGGCACAGGGCTACAATGTCCAGGTTCAGTTCACTTTCGAAATAGAGCCCTACCCGGACGCCGTAATCTGGAAGGCGATGCGCGACAAGACACGCAATGTCATCCGCCGGGCCGCGGAGAATTTCGACGTTCACGAAAGTTCGGATCCGGAAGCCTTCTTCCACCTTTCTGCGGCCCATCTCGAAGAAAAGAGCCTGCAGGCCAATATCGATTTCGGCGTTTGCAAGGAAGTCGCGATCCAGGCGGTCAATCGCGGACGCGGCCACATCTGGGTCGCACGAGAGAGCGCAACCGGCAGGCCGAAGGCGGCGATTTTCTGTGTCTTCGACAACAGCACTTATTATTACCTGATGTCGACCCGCGCACCGGATGCCGGCAACGGCGTCGTACCGCTTCTGCTCTGGAACGCGATCCAGTCTGCGGCGGCTATGGGCCGTGTCTTCGATTTCGATGGGATCGTCAACGCGGGCTCGATCCTGCTGTTCTCCGGCTTCGGCGGCAAGACATCGCCCCGCTATATCGTTACCAAGGCCAGCATGCCCTATCGCGTGCTGCGACAGATCCGGCGGATGGATTCCTCGGTCACCAACACATTTTGCTGAGATATGGCTGGGGCGCCAGGAACAAAATCCAACTTTTTCTAGCGCCTTGTTTTCCTTCAAGCTATTGCATTTTATGACGTTTCTCCGCTAGAACTGTTCCGGTAAGGTGTTCCGGTTTACTGTTCCGAAAGCGATGAAATGGCCCGACGTTCCAACCTCATTCGACGCGAAGGTGGCACCTATTACGCCCGCATCTACTTCCCGGTAGACTTGAAGGAACACTTCGGCAGCGAGGACAAGAAGGTCTCGCTCCGCACGAAGGACGAGACCGTGGCGAAGCAACGCCTCTATCCAGAGCTTCAAAAGTGGGAGGCCCTTTTCAAGGACATTCGATCTCGCCGGGCGATGACCGATGGCGACAAAGCTCACGCAACATGGCAGCACTACGAGGCGACCCTTAACCGCGACGAGGCCACCCGGCGCAACGGGCCGACGCAAGCCGACATTGACGAAGCTACCCGCGCCATGTTCGCAAGGGCTGAACGCGGAGAGATCAGTAGCGCCGACCCGCTGGCGATCCTTGACGCCACCCTTGAGGTTCAAGCCAAGCAGCGCGCCCACGACGTTGATGCAATGTCACGCCGGGCGAAGCTCGCCGACATGCAGAAACATCTAGCCAGCGGGACCACGGCGCTCATAGCTCACGAGGTAGACGCCTACGTTGACGAGAACAAGCTTATCGTTGATCGCGACCACCCGGATTGGAAGGACACCGCCCGCCTCATGATGCGGGGCGAAATCGAAGGCTTGAAGCGGTCTATCGAGCGTGATGCTGGCGATTATTCCGGCAAGCCGTCCGATCCCGTCGTGAGGCCCGTCGTCGGCAACGCGCGCGAAGTCGCAGCGCCCGGCGAGACGATCATGGAGCTTTTCGAGAACTACGCCAGCGAGAACCCCAAGAGCATCAAAGTCGATACCCTTAATCAGGCCCGGCGCGATATCGGCACGTTCGTCCAATATGTCGGCGTCACCTACCCTGCCTCACGCATCGATAAGAAGGCCGTCCGCGAGTGGAAGGCACTGCTGATTAAATACCCGGTCAAGGCGACCGAGACGACCGCCTTCAAGGGCATGGATATTGTCCAGACCATCAAGCATAATGAGACAGTCGGCAAGCCCGTCTTGTCTCCCCGCACCGTTAACCGCTATCTGTCCGGCCTCGGCTCCTTCTGCAATTGGCTTGAAGCTCACGGCTATATCGATAGCAACCCTGTCGATGGCATGAGCTTACCGAAGGATAAGCGGAAGAAGGTCTTCCCCTTCACGTCCGACCAAATGACGGCACTTTTCCGCTCGCCGCTTTTTGTGGGTTGTCAGAACGATGAAGCTCCGCGCTTTTGGAGCAAGCCGGGCAACGTCCTAATCCGCGATCATCGGTATTGGGTGCCTCTCGTCATGCTCTATTCGGGCGCACGTCCGGCAGAGATCGCGCAGCTTTCGCTTTCTGACGTTCGGCAGCAGGGCGAACACTGGATTATCGACATCACCGAAACGGAAGGCGAGGACGAGGATATCGAAGACTTCAAAAGCGTGAAGACCGCAGGATCTAAGCGGATGATTCCGGTTCACCCGGAATTGGTAAAGCTCGGCTTTCTCGACTACCGCGCCGATATCCAGAAGGCCGGGAACACGCGCTTGTTCCCGCTTGCGGTGCGCAATTCACGCGGCCAGATGATCGGGGATTTCAGTCGCGAGTTTGGCCGCTACCTTACCCGGATCGGTTTGAAGGACGGTCGCGGCCTGTCGCTCTATTCGTTCCGGCACGGCGCGTTCGATGCCCTTCGCCGGGCTGGCTATATGGATGACGAATTTAATTTCGTGTTCGGCCATGTCAGCGGCAATTCCGTTACCCGTGGCTATGGCGTGTTGCAGCATGGCATTCTCGAAAAGCGAGTAGAACTTATCAACGCAATTGCATATCCCGATCTTAAAATCGATCATTTATTTTGATGTTTTTACCGAAAACGATCGATTTTTGTGATTAATTGGATTCACATTTTGTTCTCAATATGAGATTCTGTCCTCAAGTTAATTGAGGACAGACCGCATGAATGTCACCGGCATTGTATCGAGTGCGAAGAAAGCTTTTGGCCTTCCGGTAGAACAGAAGGCGTATCCCCTCAACAGTCCCGACTTCGCTGACCTTGGCATCCGCCCTACTTACTCGGGCGTAAATCTCGGCGGGCAGTCGGCTCTTTATATTCCGGCTGTCCTTCAAGCTGTCCGGCTGATCTCAGAAACTATTGGCTCGATCCCTTGTAAGGTCTATCGGGAGACAGCAGACGGTAAGGAAGCCGCCAAGGACCATTCCGCTTATCGCATTGTTCACAAGCGGGCTAACGAGTGGACCGGCGCGGGCGATCTTCGCACCCGCCTCACTGCCGACGCGCTCATTCACGGCAACGGCTATGCTCGCGTCGTGCGCTTCGAAGACGGACGCCCTTTCGAGCTTCATCGCTTGAAGCCGGGCAAGGTCACGGTCTTGGAAGACGACGTAACCGGCGCGCCCGTTTATCGCGTGTCGGAACGCTCCGGCACCCGCGATTATCCGCACACCGAGATTCTTCATATCCCGTCGTTCCTTGCTACCTCGCCGATCACGTTCGGCAAGGAGGCTATCGGCCTTGCTGCGATCCTTGAACGCCACGGCGCGCAGTTCTTTGGTTCTGGCGCTCGCCCGACTGGCATTATTTCGAACGAGAAGCCACAGGGTAGCGAGGCAGGCGCAAAGACTATGGCGAACGTCCGCTCGTCTTTCAACGATTGGCAGAAGGGCGGCGGGCCGCTCTTTCTCGACAACGGCTGGACCTATGAGGCCCCGGCGATGACCTCGACCGACGCGCAGTTCATCGAGAACCGCACTTTCCAGCTTGGGGAGATCGCCCGCATTTTCGGTATTCCGCCCCACCTGATTTTCGACATGGATCGGGCAACTTGGGGCAACGCGGAAACTATGGGCGCGACCTTTTTGCAGCTTTGCCTTCGCCCGTGGCTCGACCGCTGGACGGACGCCATGACGACCGTGCTTCTCGGCGAGGACGAACAGGACGACCACTATTTCGAGTTTGTCACTGATGACCTGATGCGCGCCGATGCGGCCAGCCGCACCGCGAACATGACAGCGCTTGTGACGAACCTCATCCTGACCCCGAACGAAGTTCGCGCAATCCTCAACTATCCGCCCCTGCCGGGCGGCGACGAACTTATCAATCCTCACACGACCAGCAACGCCGCGCCGGTTCCGGCCCCGGCCAAGGACGCCGCATGATTTCCGACCCCACCAAGGACGCGCTGATTTTCGAGATTAGCGCGCGCATCGAAGAGTTTGAACAGGCGATTGAAGAGCAGTTCAAGCCCGCACTCCGCAAGGCCATCGTGGACGTGATGGCCGAGTTTATTACTGACCCCATTCCGGGCATCACTTTGAAGGCGGAAGTCGAATGATCGAATACCGCACCTTCTTCGGCGACGGCGATAAGCTGTTCGCCTTTCCGACGCACGAACTTATCGAAGAACTTGAGCGCAAGACCGGCCACGGCGTCGGCGCGCTTATGTCTCGTCTCCAGCTTGAACAGTTCACGTTCAACGATCTTCTCCAGATCATCCGCCTTGGCCTCGTAGGCGGCGGCACCTCGCCCCGCGAGGCCGACCGGCTCGTGTCTGTCTATGGCGTGGCTCGCCCTTGGCGTGAGTCTTATTTCGTGGCCCTCGGCATCATGAACGCCGTCTTCTTCGGCACCGACGACCAGTCCCAGGGCGATATCGGACAGGCCGCAGCGACCGGCGATCTCGCCGCATCCATCAATGACGCCTTGAAGCAGGTGGCCGAATGAGCGACCGCCTCGAAATCAAGGCTGATGTCTCGATTGACGATACCGGCACCGTGACCGGCATCGCGTGGCCTTTCGGCAAGCCTGACAGTTACGGCGATCTTATCGAGCCGACCGCATTCAAGTTCGCACCGGAAGTTCCAATGCTACTGGAGCATGAACAGCGGCAGGTTGTCGGCATCTGGAACAGCTACGCAGTCACCGACAAGGGCCTTGAGGTTAAGGGCCGCTTGTTTGTGGAAGGCGTCGAACCTGCCCGGCAGGCCCGGCGCTTCATGAAGGCAAACGTCATGTCGGGCCTCTCGATTGGCTATCGCCTTCACGAACACAAGGCGCGCCCCGAAGGCGGGCGTGTCCTGACCGATCTCACCATCACCGAAATCAGTCTTTGCCGTCGCCCGGTTCACCCCGACGCGGGTGCCGAAGTCAAATCCATCATCGAAGGAAACAGCATGGAAAACGAAGCAGCCAAGAATGAGCCGGTTGTCGAACAGAAGTCCGACCCGGTTGCAAGTGCGGAAGAAATGAAGGCCCTCAAGGCCGATGTGGCAACGATTAAGGCGAAGCTCAATCGCCCCACCGCTGCGAACACCAATCACCCGGACGGCGCGAACGACAACAGCGAAAAGAAGGCGCTGGATACGTTTATGCGCACCGGCTCGATTGCCGAAGTGAAGGCCATCGCATCCGACAATAACATCGACGGCGGCTATTTCGTGCTGCCTACGACCGACCTCACCATCCGCAACTTGCTTAACGACTTGTCGCCGATGCGCGGCCTCGCCGAAGTCGTGAGCATTGCCGGTAGCACCTATGAGCGCTTCTATTCGCTCGGCAAGCGCGGCGCACAGAAGGTATCCGAACGCTCCGACCGTCCGCAGGACACTGCCACGCCGGAACTGATCAAGCATACCTATGGCGTCTGCGAATACTACGCCGCACCGACCACTACGCGCACCATTCTCGAAGATGCGGCTATCGATCTTTCTTCTTGGCTGATCAACAGCGTCGTGCAGGACTTCGCCGAAACCGAAGGCGAAGATTTCATGACCGGCGACGGCGTGGACAATTCGCCCAAGGGACTTCTCACTTATCCTACGGCATCCGAAAAGGACTTCACCCGCGATTGGGGCAAGTTCCAGTATGTCGCCGCTGGCGCAACCGCTCCGAACGACACGCAGATCACCGACTCACTTATCAAGCTCGTCGCTGCCCTTCGCCGTCCCTACAAGGGCAACGCCGCGTTCCTCATGAACAGCAACACGGCACTTCGCCTTCGCCAGATCAAGGACGCCAACGGTCGCTATCTTTGGGCACCGACCGGCAACCTCATCGAAGGCATCGAACACCCGCTGTTCGGCTTCCGCGTCGAGATTGACGAGTCCATGCCGGATATCGCTTCCGGCGCGACCCCGATTGCATTCGGCGACTTCCGGCAGGGCTACGTGATCGTAGACCGGCAGGGCATCCGCGTCGAACAGGACAGCACGACCCGGAAGGGCTGGATCACCTACGACAGCTACAAGCGCATGGGTGGTGGCGCGGGCGATTTCAACGCCGTCAAGTTCCTCAAGATCAGCGCCAACTAAGGAGAACCCGGCAATGAAGGACACCTATCACGATAACAAGGCCATTCAGGCCCTTGCCCCTGCCGTTGTCTCGGCAGCGATTTCCGGCTCGGCTATCGACCTTAACGGCTTCGATAGCGCGCTTTTCGTCATCAACACCGGCGCGATTGTCGGCGCTGGCCTCTTTGCCGTGAAGCTGCAGGAAAGCGACACGACCACGGAAGCCGACTTCACCGACGTGGCCCCGGCAGACCAGCTTGGCACGGTCCCGGCAGCGCTCGCCGCGAACAGCACCTATCGCGTCGGCTACATCGGTTCGAAGCGCAAGCGCTACGTCCGCGCTGTCGTCACTAAGGCGGGCGGCACGTCCATCGCCCTCGGTATCGTCGCGGTTCTCGGCCATCCGGCAATTGCCCCGGTTGCTGCCTAATGACCTACGAGCGGCCCGCATATGAACAGGTGACGATTGCGCATGGTGGTAACACCGTGACGCTTCGCCCTACCTTGCGGGCCGCAGCTACCCTTGAGGCCCGTTACGGCTTCCCGGCACTGCTCCGTGGGCTGGACGAACTCAGTCTTACGATCATCACGGACACCATCCTGACGGCTTCGTCTCCGCAGGGTGGCGCGGCCTCCCTTCTTTCAGAAGCGGCAGGGAGGCCGCTCTTTCCTTTCCTTATTGCGGCACGCAACGAGCTTCGCCGCCTTGTCGCGATGTTCGAACTACAAGCCGACCCGCAGACCGTGCCGTCCAAGGAAGCGAGCAAGCTTGTCCCTTGGAAGGAAATTTACATGAACCTTTATCGTGTTGCGACCGGCGCGCTCGGCTGGACGCCGGAAGCAGCTTGGAACGCCACGCCGACCGAGATCAACGAGGCATGTATCGGCAAGTTTGGCACCGGCGACAGCAGGCAGTCCGATAACGATCCCGAACAGGCCGCGCGCAACGTCGCCGATGGCCTCGACCCCGAATTTGACCGCGCCGGGCTTCGCGCCCTCAAGGCGAAAATCGCAGGAAGTTAATATGTCAGAAAATCCGTTCAAGTCTCACGCCACCCCGCATCCCGGCACTTGCGATAACGCGCTCGCAGTGTCGCCCAGCGATGATACAGACTTGCCTATCGTGCCAAGCATTATCTGGCTTGGAACGCCGGGTAATTTGCGCGTGACCATGCTCAATGATGAGATCGTCACCTTGAAGATGCACACCGCCGCCTCCTTCGGCTATCTGCCGGTTCGTGCCAAGCGTATCCATGCTACTGGCACCACGGCCAGCGATATCGTGATCCTCTGGTAGCACGATGAGCGTTCCGCCCCGTATCTGCCCGTGCAATGAGAAGGTTCCGCGCGGCGAACGTTGCACTTGCCAGCGCGCGCAGACCCGTGAGCGCAACGCTCGCCATGATGCGCGCCGTCCGACCGCAGCCAAGCGCGGCTATAACCATGAATGGCGCAAGGCCCGCACCAACTACCTCACCATGCACCCGCACTGCCGGGAGTGCAATAAGAACGGCCTTACTCGCCTTGCGACCGTCGTGGATCACGTCGTTCCGCACCGTGGCGACAAGCGCCTCTTTTGGCACCGTGCCAACTGGCAGCCCTTGTGCAAGCCCTGCCATGACAGCGTGAAGCAGCGGCAGGAGCGCGCACTATGACGCCCGCCGACCGTGCCCGCCAGATCGACAGGGATGAGTTTGCCGCAGAGTGCGCAGCCATCCGCCAGCGTGCTTACGACTGGCTTGCATCTCAGCGGCCTAACGAGCCGAAGGACGTTATACGCGGTCTTGCGCGCTTATACGAAGCGAATGGCGAGAAGCGCACCTTGAGGGAATGGAGCAAGATTAGCGGCCTTTCAATCTCTACCCTCAATAGCCGCATCAACTTCTACAACTGGCCTGTTGAACGTGCAGTTACGGAGAAGGTTGGACAGTTCGGGCAGTTCGGACATCGCGGCAAGGAATACACGCTCGACGGCGTGACGCGCAGCGTATCGCAGTGGGCAAAGCTCGCGGGCATCTCCGGCCCGACTGCTTACGCCCGGATCACCAGCGGCTGGCCTATCGAAGCAGCCTTGACCCTTCCGAAGGGAAGCGCCCGCCCCACCGACGCACCGGGGGTATCTCCCGACTTTGCGCCTTCATCGGGGACCGGCGCGGGGTCAGCAACGCAAGCTATGGCACCGGAAAATAACTTTTCGAGGAATGACGTATGACCGCAGTAAGTCTCAGTCTTGCGAAAGCTCACATGCAGGTGGATGACACTAGCGAAGATGAGCTTATTTCCCTGTATCTCGAGGCCGCAGAGACGTGGGCCGGGAATTACATCGGCAAGCCTATCGCTGATCTCGACCCCGTTCCGGCAGACGTGAAACTCGCCGTTTTGAAGCTCGTTGCCTACTATTTTGAGGTGCGCAGCCTCGCGACCTACGGTCTTTCCGTCGATATGACCCCGCAGGGCGTGACCTCGATCCTCGATAGCTATCGGGAAAAGTGGTTCACCGATGGCGAGTAAGAGGAACGACGGCGGGCTTGCGAACTTTAATCGCCGCATGAAGGCGCTCGGCGATGCGCCGGACGCCATGATTGACAAGGTTCTGATGCGGGCCGCGCGCCGGGTTGCCGTCAAGCAGCGCATGGCCGCGCCCGTCGATGAAGGCGACCTTCGCGCAAGCATCGCCATCACCGGCCCCGGCGAGGCGACCCCGCCCTATAGCCAGCCGGGCGGCAAGCACGTCGCCGACAAGCACGAAGTCATCATCACGGCGGGCAATGCCGATGTTCGTTATGCGCACCTCGTCGAGCATGGCACCGCAGACACCGAAGCGCAGCCCTTCTTTCTCAACACCTTCTATCAGGAACTCGCCAAGGAACGCCGGACCATCAAGCGCGAAGGCATGAAGATTGTCCGAAACGCCAACGCCGGAAAGATTACCGATGCTTGAACCGACCCTCGCCTTACAGACTGCCATCCGTGCCCGCCTAATCGGCAAGCCGGAAGTTATGACCTTGCTCGAAGATGACCCGACGCGCGTTCGTTCAGGCAGCACCCGGCCCGACAAGTTTCCGGCTATCATCATGAGCGACGGCAACACCGCCTTGCACGGCCACGACTATAGCAGCCAGCGCACGGCATGGGTTTATCTCGACCTTCATATCTGGACGCTGGACGCCGGGCAGGATGCCGCGAAGGAGATTGCGGGCGCTGTTACCGCAGCCCTCGACAAGCGCAACCTGCCTATCGAAGGCGGCTATTGCGATCACTTCAAGGTCACGGCGTCCCGGTTCCCGCGCGATCCTAAGCCTGAATATGGTCACGGCGTCCTGTCCGTCGAAGCCCTCATTCGGTGGATTGTCTAATGCTCAATATCGGCAGGATGAACCGACGCATCACCATTGAACAGGAGACGGAAACTTTGTCGCCGTCCGGCGACCCTCGTAAGGCGTGGACGCCGATTGCAACCGTGTGGGCCGAGCTCATCCAGCAGACGGAAAGCGAGTTTTTCACCGGCTACGGCGAAGCAGCGACCGGCACCGTGATTTTCCGTGTCCGTTATCGACCTAGCATCACCACTGCCGACCGAGTGACCTACGAGGGCACCACCTACGGTATCGCCGAAATCAAGACCATCGGCAGGCGTCACGCTCTCGAACTTCGCGGCGAGGCCCTGACGTGACCCACCTTCGCGGCATCAAGCCGCCTGTTGAACGCGATACCAACGCACTAGCGAAGGCACCTTCGGCCCCGAAGCACTTCACGCCCTATGCCCGTGCCGAATGGAAGCGCATCATGCCCGGCCTCATCGAGCGCGGTATCATCACGCGCGAAAATCTCGGCGGTATCGAGAATTATTGCCTCGCCGAAGGTGCGGTAAAGCAGATTGCCGTTGCGATGTCCGCACTTCCTGTTCCTGATATCAAGCTCGGCGGCTTGCAAATTCGTTACGCCCAGACCGCGCGCCAGCTCGCAGCGGAATACGGGTTGTCGCCGGTATCGCGTGCCCGCACCGGCAGCAACAAGCCGGTTGAGGAAGCGCCGAAGCCGCAGACGGTCAATATGTTGACGATCGGCAGGAGCCGCCCCGTTGCGTAAAAGCGTATTTCCCCACTACCTGTTCGTTGATCCGGAGACGATACCCGATCCGCACGGCTACGGCGAAGAAGCGGTGCAGGCCATCCGTTCTTTGCGCCACGGTAATAGCACCGCACCCGACAAGGCTTTCGAGCTACCGCCCTTCTATGAAAACCTCGTCCGCTGGACCTATGGGCCTCGTCATCCGAACCATCACCGGATCGTGGAGAAGGTCTTTCTTATGGTGGGCCGTGGGGCGCGAAAGACCAGCCTTAGTTCCGCGCTCGGATTGTTGCACACCATCGGGCCGGAAGCTCGACAGGGTGGCGAGGTGTATTTCTCGGCATACAACCGTGCGCAGGCTGGTATCGGATTTAAGCAGGCCGTGAGCATGGTTGGCATGGACGACGACCTCAAGGCGGCCACGAAAATCCATGACGCCCATAATAGTGTCAAGATGATTGCTTGCCCTGCGCGGGGAACCGAACTCAAGACCCTTTCGAGCGACGGCAGCGCGGCGCAGGGTCTCACGCCCGCGTTCGCCCTTATTGATGAAATCCATGAATGGAAGAAGCGCGACCTTTACGACGCCATTGTCGAAGGTCTCGGGAAGACGAACAACACTTTGCTGTTCATGGCGACCACGGCAGGCGCTGGACAGGAAGGCGTGGCTTTTGAAGTTTACGACTATGCCTGCAAGGTGGCGCGCGGTGAAATCATCGATCCCACGTTTCTGCCGGTCATTTTTCAGGCCGAAGACGGCGACGTGTGGGACGAGGAAAAGACGTGGCACAAGGCCAATCCCGGCTTGAAGTATGGCTTTCCGCCTATCGAGAAGTTGCGCACCCGCGCCGAACAGGCGAAGCACTCGCCGGGGGCGTTGGCATCGTTCAAGCGGTTCCGGCTCAATATGTGGCAGTCGCATTCCGATAGCCCGTTGTTCAATATGAACAGCTATGACGCTGGCTTAAACAAGCATTTCGATCTTGCCGACCTTGAGGAATTGCCCTGCTATCTTGGCGTTGATCTGTCCGTCAACGGCGACCTGACCGCGATTGTTGGCGCGTGGCGTCATCCTGACAACACCGTTTCCGTGCATCCGTGGTTTTTTGTGCCCGGCGAGGACTTGCGCACCCGTGCCACCCGCGACCGCGTTCCCTATGAGAAGTGGCGCGACGACGGGTTGATTACCGCAATCGATGGCCCGATCATCGAACCGGACGAGGTGGAAAAGCAGATCAAGGAGCTTTGCGCCCGTTTCGACGTGCAGGAAATCGCCTTCGATCCGAAGCTTGCTAAGCATATGATGCAGCACCTTCATGATGAAGGCTTGCCTGCCCGCGAGTTTCCCCAGACCCTTCTTAACATGGGTATCGCCTACGGCACTCTTGAGCGCGTCGTAAACGGGCGCAAGCTCAGCCACGGCGGGCACCCGGTCCTTCGACATCATTTTGATTCTGTGGTCGCCGTCCGCACCGATGACGGGCGCGTGAAAGCCATGAAGGGCAAGCGCACCGACCGTAAGGACGGCGCCGACGCTGCCGCTATGGCGGTCTCGCGTGCTGCCGCGAACGATAACTCGCGCTCCCTCTTTGACCGTGACCCCGACGAATTCGACCGGCTCTTTGATGAAGCCGCATAAGGATAGATGCAATGAATGACGACTTGCTTTTAGTCACCTTCCGCGCCAATGCCGACAAGTATAAGCGCGACGTGGACAACGCCCGCACCTACGGCGGGAAGCGCTTCCGGCAGATGCAGACCGACGCCGAGAAGGCCGGTTCCGGTATCGAGAAGGCATTGGGCGGCGCGATGAAGACGCTCGGCAGCTTCGGCAAGGGCTTGCTCGGCGGTATCGCGGGCGGGCTTGCCGTTGGCGGGCTTGAACAGATCATCGGGCGTGTCGGCGAGCTTGCCAAGGGCGTTGCAGACATCGGCAACGAGGCACGCCGGGCGGGTGTAAGCACGAAGTCGTTTCAGGAACTGTCCTATGTCGCCGAACAGAGCCGCGTTCCGATTGACGCCCTCGTAGACGGCATGAAGGAACTGAACATTCGCATTGACGAGTATGCGAACGAGGGAACCGGCGCGGGCGCTGATGCCTTCCGTCGTCTCGGCTTTTCCGCCGACGAATTGAAGCGCAAGCTCGCCGACCCCTCCGCATTGCTCGTGGAAATCCTCGACCGTCTTCGGACGCTCGACCGTGAGGCGCAGTCTCGCATCCTTGAAGACGTGTTCGGAGGCGAAGGCGGTGAGCAATTCATTCAGTTGCTCGACCGTGGCGCGGACAGCATCCGTAAGACCATCAAGGAAGCGAACGAGCTTGGCCGCGTCATGGATGACCAGCTTATCCAGCGCGCCGACGAATTTAACCGCAAGTGGTCCGCAGTCGGCGGCACCATCAACACCTATGTGAAGCAGGCCGTGCTTGGCCTCGCCTTCGCGGCAGACGACTTCCTCGACAGCTTTAACAAGATCGAAGAACAGACCACCCGTAACGTCGAAGACCGTCTTGTTTCGATCTATGACAAGATCGCCGCAGAACGCCAGCGCCTCGCCGACTTGCAACAGGTTAGCACCGGCACGCCCGCCGACGTGATGAACATGGGCGAGTCCACGAAGGAAATCGAACGTCTCCAGACGGAAGCGTTGCGCCTTCGCGATATCCTCGACCGTCGCAACGGCTACGATGAAAACTTCATCTACAAGACCGGGCAGGACGCGAACGGCGCGAAGCCGCCCCTCGACAACCTCAACAATGCCCTGTCGGGCACTGGTAGCTCGGCAGCTAAGGCCGTCGCGGGTATCAACAGCTATACGGACGCCATTCGCGCGCTCAAGGACGAGGTGCCGGAACTCGCCGCGTCCTTGAAGGACATGGACGCCAAGGCGAAGATTGATGCCATCCACCGGGCGGCCATCAGCCGTGCGCGCGGACAGCGTGAAATCGCCCTGGCTAACGAGATGCGCGGGCAGGCCCTTGCCTCGCTCAACATCAAGAGCGCGACCGACGACCCTTCCCGTTACCTGTCTTCTATGCTGGCATCTGGCAAGGCAAGCTCGCATATCGACGGCATGGCGAACACGTTTGCCGAGAAGCTGGCGAAGATGCTGGCTTCCATGCCCGACGACCTCAAGGGCAGCGTCACCATTAATTCCGGCTACCGCTCCATCGAGCGCCAGCAGCAGCTTTGGCTTGAAGCCCTCAAGAAGTATGGATCGCCGGAAGCCGCACGCAAGTGGGTGGCCCCGCCCGGTAACAGCCAGCACAACAAGGGCAACGCTGCCGATCTCGGCTATGGTTCCGACCGTGCCCGGCAGTGGGCGCACCAGAACGCAAGTCAGTTCGGTCTTACTTTTCCCCTTTCGAACGAGAACTGGCATATCGAGGATGCCGACGCCCGCAGCAAGCAGACGGCGAGCGAGATCGAAAAGCTGACGGCAGCAGCGCAACAGCAGTCCGACGCCTACGGCCAGATCATCGCCGGATCGAAGGAATACACCGCAGCACAGACGACCGAACGGCAGGCCCTCGCCATGTCCGGCCAGCAGGCCGCAGCCTACCGGTTCGAACAGCAGATGCTTGCCGAAGCGCAGCGCGCCGGTATCACGCTCACCGACCAGCAGCGGCAGGAGATCGCAAACCTTGCGCAGGGGATGGCGAGCGCCGACGCCAGCGTGCAGACCTACGTCGCATCGCAGGAACAGGCGGCAGAGGTGACGCGGTTCTTTGGCGAGCAGGCCGTGGACGCCTTGAGCGGCCTTCTCACTGGCACCCAGACCGCAGAGGAAGCGCTTCAAAACCTTATCCAGACCCTTATCAGGGCGGCGTTGCAGGCCGCTATCCTCGGCGAAGGTCCGCTTGCGGGCATCCTCGGCGGAAAGGGTAAGGTGCCCGGCGCTGCCGGGGGTGGCGGGAAGAAGGCGGGCGGCTCGTTGCTCGGCGCTGTCCTCGGCCTCAAGGAGGGCGGTCACGTTTCCGGCCCCGGCTCGGCGACCAGTGATAGCATTCCTGCCCGACTTTCGGATGGCGAATTTGTCGTGAACGCCAAGGCGACGAAGCGGAACCGCGCCGTGCTGGAGGCTATCAATAGCGGCAGGATCGCCAGCTTTGCAGCGGGCGGCTATGCAGGAAACGCCCCGGCCCTCCGCAAGCCCGACCTCAAGGCCGCGAACAGCAATGCCGCATCCGGCCAGCCCGTCAACATCAACACGAACGTGACCGTCAACGCCAGCGGCGGGACGCCGGAACAGAATAGTGACCTCGCCGGGAAGGTAGGCAAGCAGATCGAACAGCAGATGCGCAGCGTCGTGGCTGATGAGCTTCGACGCCAGACGAAGGTAGGCAACTATATGAACCAGAGGAACCGCTAATGCCTATCCCGACCTTCGAACCTCCCGTAGGCCCGTCACCCGGAACGTCGCACAAGCCGACCGTCTCGTTATGGGAAGCCGACTTCGGCGACGGGTATAGCCAGCCAACGCCGAAGGGCCTCAACCATATCAAGCGCAGTGTGTCGCTTGTCTGGAACGTCCTGACTCTGGAACAGATGCAGGATATCACCGGCTTCTTCGAGGGTATGGCCGGAAACCAGCCCTTCTATTTCCAGCCGTTCGGCGAGGCCCACGTCCGCAAGTGGACGTGCAAGGAATGGGACTTCAAGACCGAAGGCGGAATCTGGACCGTCTCGGCGAGCCTCGTGGAAAGCTTCACGGTCGCGGCCTGAAAAGTAAGTCTTCACTTATGTCATGCGGTCAGCTATAGTGAACGCATAGTGAACGTCCGCACTTGGGCCGGAAGGTTGCTATAAAAGAAAAATGCCCGGCGTGTGCTTTTCGCCGGGCATTAGAGAATAAACCAGCCGCTAACTGGTTGAGCACAAACGTAGAACAAAACGTCTACGTAGTCAATGCGTTTACGCGGCCAATGGGGTGATTACATCGTCTCAAGATGAATGAACTGGCCGCTGGAATGCACTCTTTTGACGACACCATTGCGTCTCTTGACCGCGCCTTAGCTAAGGCCGGAGCGTGCAATTTTGCGACAAAAAAGTTACCCGCCAAGTTCGCCGAACGCGGTATTGCACAGGGCGTTGAGGCTGATATCGCAGGGGCTCAGGCAGTAGCTATTAGACCCCTTAGCCCTTCCCTTCCCCACGCTCTCCCCAACACTACCCCGTCCACCCCCTTCCGTCCTCAGCAGAGCAAGCAGCTTCAAGCAGCCGTCGCCGCGTCCATTCCGTCCTTGAAGCAGCCGTGGCGCAAGTTGTGGCAGCACCAGAAGCTCGCCCTTGCCTTCATCGCCGCAGAACAGGCGGGCGGCATCTCGTTCACGCTGAACTTGTCCTCGCGCTTACAGGCAACCCTTTCTTGTGACGCCGATCCGGCGCGGCTTCTCTCGCACTACATCAATCGGGAGATGAAGAAGGCAGTCGGTTCCAGCTTGCCCTATGCCTTCTCGTTCGAAGTCTCGCCGGGCGGGCGGCTTCATGTTCACGGCGTCGTCGTTTCTACCTCGCTGGAAGAAGACCACATTGCCGCGATTGATCGGGCCTTGGGGAAGGCAGGCGGCAAGCTCAAGGCTTCGAACATCGTGCAGCGGTCACAGTCCTACCTCGGCACCCTGTATGACGGTCACGGATGGTTCGCCTACCTTCAAAAGAGCGGCGACGAAGCCGCGCGCTGCCTTGGCACCGCGAAGGTGACGTTCATCTCTAACAGCCTCAAGCAGCTTTGCACCGACGACTAGCTCGTCCGGCGACCAAAAAGTTTTGGCTTTCCGACGCGCTCGCCCGGCCATCTCGCTATAACTCTAGTATCAGCCGGTTGTGTTTGGTCATACAGCCGGTTGCCGTTGGGAGAAGCCCCTCACGCCCGTGAACGTGAGGGGCTTTTTCTTGTTGTGATGACAGACCTAAGTAAGTGCTTACTTATTGTAATTGTTACATTATTAGAATTCACTGCTTGCCAAATCACCCGACTTGAATCACAAAGATCAGGCCCAATTCCGGGCGGGGATAACACCAACATGCGCGCATCCATCTACGTCCAGTCGGACGCCTACCATCATGCCATCGACAAGCTTGAGGCAATCGCCCGCTCGTTCGATCCGGCAGACCCGAACGACCTCCGCACCATGCTCATTCAGGTTCTTGGGGAAGATCTGAACGTCTGGCCGCACGAGTGCGCTCGCCCGCTGACGATCATTACGAACAGTTCGAAGGAAGCAGCATAATGCCGATGCCTCATGACACGCCCGCCGTCTTTGACGAAATCCTCACCGACTACCGGCATGGCACCATCGACGCCGATACCGTTCGCGCCCGGATCGCCGACGCGATCAAGGACGAACCCGGCCTACAGAAGTTCAAGGATGAGCATCTGGCATGGACGGATTACGACGATGCCGTTGAATGGCTCGCGAGCAACTAGCAATCGATTGGCCCGCCGCAGCGGGCCATTTTCTTTTTTCAGGAGCTACCATGTCGAACACCTACGAAGGGCTGTCCGCAAAGGAAGCCGACGACCTCATGACCGGCCTAATCGGCGTCACCATCTGCGAAGCGCTGGACGAAGCCAGACGGATGACGCGGAAGGAACTGCTCGACCGCGATATCTACGAATGGTCGCACTACGTCGCGGGCTTGATCGCCGTCATAGTCGAGAACCGCCGCAGGGGCGCGCCGTGACGAAGTTCTCGATTGCCGCAATCGAGAAGCACATTCGCCGCAAACACCCCGGATGCCCTGACTTCGCCGTCACCTACTTTGCCTCACTGATCGTAGACAAGGACTGGCAGGGCGCGACGCTTGGCATGGCCGTGGGTATCACCATGCAGAACGTCCTTCGCCACACCATGACGCCCTATGACCAGCTAATGCTTGAAGGCGTAGACCGCGACGAAGCACGGCGACGTGTGCAGCCGAAGGTGAATGCGATGATTGCCAGTTGGAAACGCGGGGACATCAAATAGCCTCTGCATCCGCCTCGGCGTCATCCGTGAATGACTCTAGCGCACCGCAGATGCTCGCAATATTTTCTACCTCATCGAGGTTGTGCTGCTCAGTTCTGATTTGCTGGAGTTCTTCTAAGTAGCGAATGGCCTGTCGCAGAACTTCGATATCGGCAGTGCTGATCGTGGGCATGGGTCGCCTCGCAAAGGTTTTGGACGGTATATCGAGACTCAATCTCGCGTGATAAACATGCGGCATGAGCCAAGATGATATCAACACCCCTAAGCCTATTCCATCGAACGTTGTGACCGAAGGCGGCAACGTCGTCACCGAAAACGGCAAGCCGATCATCGAAGGGCCGATGGACCCCGGCACATATCGAGTTGTGCTAACGGATCGAAGCGGAAGCCCGATCACGACCCGCGACGGCACGCCGCTGACGCTTCGCGACAGCACACCCTGGCTACGGCCGGATGGCACGCCTTGGATGAGACCAGACGGCACACCTTGGTTGAAAGAAACAGAGAATCGCGCCTCTAGCCCCGACGATGCGATACCAACTCTCCCAGAGGGACAGGTGTTTCTTGTAGACGCGGACGGCACATATCTGAGAGACGCTGACGGGGCGTTCCTAACCGAAGCCAGCGCGCCCCTTCCCTTAAATCCTGTCGTGACAGAGTCCGGCGATGGTATCGTGGATGAGAACGGCAACCGGCTTGTGGTTGGTGGCCTGTCGTTCGAAGAACAGAATGCCGCATATCAGAGGGAATTAACCTCACGTCTCGAAAGGCTTGAAGCCGCGCTATCGGCATATAGTGCGGGCCTACCGCCGCGAAACCACAACCGCCCGCCTGAACTCGTAGAACCTGACCCTATCTCGCCCGCCGACTTGACGTTGATAGTAAACGTCGCCTTAGAATTGAAAGCCAACGCCCTACAAGGAAGCCCAGACCCTCAACAGCTTGAGGCGAAAGCTTCCACCTTCCGGCGGGTGGCACAAGCGATTGTTGTCTGGATTGGTCACAAGACCGATACCGCAGTCGAGGCTGGAATACAGTGGGGCGTCCCGCTAGGGCTTGGCTTGCTGGCAACGAATGTCCATGAAGTGCAGGCTGCGCTTACAGCGGTTGCAGAGGTTGCTTCGGCGTGGGCGATCCACCTGACCGCTTTCGGCGGATAGCTCAACGGTAATCTTGACTCCTTCGCAAAAGAGAACAAAATAGGAACATATTCCCGTTCTCAGGAGTGCCACCTATGCCCGCCGAAGCTCGCCAGATCGAACTAAGTTCGACTTTAGAAGACCGCGCCCGAGTCATCCTTGATGACCACGCAGGCGATGCGCTCGCCGCGTTGCGCACCGTGATCGCCGACGCCGAGTTCCTATGCGACCAACTCGAAACAGCTTCCATGCTGATAAGCCCCGGCCTTGTGCGCGGGTGGAAGCCGAAGTTCCAACGCGAGGCTTAAGCATGAAGCACCGTCGCGGCATCGATCTCGGCGCACCGTTCGCCCCGGCATCCTTCTATCCTTGCGAGGGCGCTCACGACGAGACCCTTGATGGGCTTCAAGAATGGGAGGTGATCGGGGCGAGGTGCGGGAAGTGCGGGCGTGTCACGTGGCTGGATAAGCGCGCCATGATGCAGCTATGGGGGAATCAGTATCTCAAGGATATCTCGCCGAAGCTCACATGCGCTTGCGGCAACAAGGACGGCAACACGGTATTGATAGGGACGCTGCCGAGATGAAATCGGTTACGGCGCGCGGCGCAGTCGCGAGACAGACGCGAACAGCTTCTTTTGCCAACCATCAAGATCACCCGGCAGGTCTAAAGCTTGAAGCTCGCCAGTTACGGCAGCAGTGAACGCGCTCTCAAGGTCCGCGTGGCTTCCGACATCATCGGATTTGAAGAAGATTTTATAACGCCCTCCACCCTCGGGAATCAGCGACACCGGTCCTTCGTCAGACAGATAGGTGTAGTAGTAGTGATTGGTGGTCATATCAGTTCTCCCGTGATCCGTTTTTATGAACCGAAAAAGTGTTCCGGTTTCGAAATCTCTAAAGTTCGTAAGCAATTGAAAAATAAGCATAAATATGCAGTGGCTGGGGCGCCAGGATTCGAACCTGGGAATGCCGGTACCAAAAACCGGTGCCTTACCGCTTGGCGACGCCCCAACACTTCCGTGACCGCATGAAGATGCCGCACGGCAGGCGCTTCCTCTAGCAAAGCTTTATCCCGCCCTCAACGGCTATCTTCGTTCATCCGGCTATTTTCCTTGCGATAGTTTTTGGAATAAAGCGGGATATGGCGAAGGAAAAGGCTGGCAAGACGCAAGGCATGGCAAGCGATATCGATTTCGACACCGAATTCTCACCGGACTACGGCCATGCCGTTCCGATTGCGCAGGACGTTCAGCGACTGACCGTCAACAATCCCTCCCCCTTCACTTTTTACGGCACCAACAGTTACATCGTCGGCAAATCCTCGCTGGCCGTCATCGATCCCGGCCCCGACAACGAAGCGCATTTCGATGCGCTGATGCGGGCCATCGACGGTCGGGAAGTCAGCCATATCTTCGTCAGCCATACGCACAGAGATCATTCGCCGCTGGCAGCGCGCTTGAAGGACGCCACGGGTGCGTCAACGGTTGCAGAAGGCGCACATCGCGCAGCACGGCCATTGCATGAAGGGGAGATCAATCCTTTTTCGGAAAGCGCCGATACGGATTTCCTGCCGGATATCGCGATTGCCGATGGGCAGGTGATCGAAGGTGATGGATGGGCGCTTTCGGCCATTCACACGCCCGGCCATACGGCGAACCATTCCGTCTTCGCGCTGAAGGATAGCGGCATCGTGTTTTCGGCCGATCACGTGATGGCCTGGGCCACAACGATCGTTGCGCCGCCGGACGGATCCATGGCCGATTTCATGGCCTCTGTCGAAAAGCTGCTGGCCCGCAAGGACAGGATCTATTTTCCCGGCCATGGTGGCCCGGTGCGCGAGCCTGCTTCATTCCTGCGGGGTTTGCGCACCCATCGGCGGATGCGGGAACGAGCCGTGATGGAACGCATTCTGGCCGGCGACAGACTGATCGCCGACATGGTCAAGGCCATCTACGTGAAGACCGATCCCAAACTGCATGGCGCGGCAGCGCTTTCGGTTCTTGCACATATCGAAGACCTTCTTGAAAAAGGGAGGGTGGCAACCGATGGGCCACCCTCACTGCACGGGATCTATCGGCCGGCCTGATAGAATTGCCTGTCGCTTTTCTTACGCAATCCGGTTGCGACTTTAGAGCATTTCCGCCTTTCTTCGAAACGCGAAACGGCTCTATCGCTTTGTTTTGACGCAATTCCGGACGTAAAACCGGTTCCTACTTTTGCTGGAATTGCTCTAGCCGCCTGAGAGCCCGAGCAGTTCCGCGTCGAGGCGGTCGAGAAAATCCTCAGCGATCTCCGCACCGAAACCGAGATCATGCGGCCCGTAGCGAGAGACGACACGGATATCGACAAAGGTCGTTTCGGCATCCTCGCGCAAACGGATAACCACATCGAAACGCAATCCGGCGATCAATGTGCGGGTCGCACCCTGCAACACGACCTCGGTCGGATTGCCGACAGCGCCGTCCAGTGATGGTTCGGGCCGTGGCAAAGGCACTGGCGCGATATCCGGGACCGGCGCCTGGTCATCCTTCGGCGCGCTTCGCTCGGTCCGGTCAGGCTCGACCAGCGAAAGCCCGTCGGTCTTTGCAATCGCAATTCTTGCGGATAGGGATGCCTTGCGGACGCCATCATAAACACGGTCAAGCGCACCCTCATACCGCCTGCCGATCAAACCCGGGTAAGCTGCGAACTGGGCACGCCGCTCGCCTGCCTCAGGCACCGGGGGTCTGGGAAGCCAGCGCTGGGCGAAATGCAATTCGGAGATAAAAGCCGGCGGATCAGCCAGATCGGTGGAAATGTCGTAGATTGCCGGCTTGGTATAATATTGCACGGCCCCATAAATGACTGTCCCAAGCGGCAATGCCGCATAGATCAGCCCCTTCGTGGCCGCAACGCCACCATCGGCCCCGACCTGCCATAAGCGGACAAGGCCAACGAGCGAAAGCGGCAGGGACACGGCTGCGATTGCTGCGGACAGGAACAGAAGCGCCAGGAAATCCGGTTCGCTCAACGGGCCGAAACGATGGGCAAGAGCCACAGTCACGAACAGCAGCAATGCCGACAAAGCCAACCGCCGACCAAGATAGGCGGATTGGGAAACGGGCCGGACGAAACGGACAGTCATTTTGCGGCGCAAGCTCCGGACGAAACAATCAAGACTGTGTAGGACAGGTGTCGCAAGAATGGAATCTCAAAGCATCGTGGGCCACTGCCGACGCCTTCCGCAGCCGGTTTTTCCACCTCGATTTTTTTCATGCCCCGCGCATTTTATCGTCGAATGCTCTACATACCTGTTCGCGGCTCGTCCGTACGACCTGATGGAGCATGACCATGCGTCTTTCCCGAATTCTCATTCCCTCGGCACTGCTTCTCATTCTGGCCTCATGCCAGACAATGACGCCGGAGGAGCGGCGAGCGGCCGACGAGCGCACATGCGCAGGCTACGGTTTTCGCGCCAAAACGGATGCCATGGCGCAATGCCTGCTCGATCTGGAACTCGACCGACGCGCGCAGACCCGCTAGATGATGGAACGCAACGACCAGATGTTCTGGCGCCCGCCGATCGTGGTCGAACGGCGCGTGATCGTGCACAGGCCGTAAGACCCGCTACTGCCTGTACTGCAGCTCTATCCTGATCCCTTCCGGGCCATAGACGAATATCTGGCCGATACCTGCACCGGGTATTTCATCGTGTTCCAGACGATAACCGGTGGCCTTTGCCCGGCTGATCGCATCTTGCCGATCGAAAAACGCGAAGGCTGCGTGGTTGAGGATGCCTTGCGGAAAATCGTCATCGCGCTCCACGACATTGAGGTGAATGGCCGGATGGCCTTCGAGATAGAGCCAGTGGCCCGGCATGCCGAAAGGCGGGCGATACCCCTCCTCCACACCGAGAAGCGTCGTCAAAAAATCGATCATCACAGCCGCATCGCGGGTGTGGATGTTGACATGATCGAGATTCGGCATCTGCCCCTCCCCAGGTTTTCCGCCGGGGGTATACTAACATGAGCGGTCAAGTTCACGCCATCCTCAGCGCCCTTCCCCACTGAAGGGTCAGGCGTTGCGCTTGGCGATAGCGGCCTGGGCTGCCGCGAGGCGCGCTACCGGCACCCGGAAGGGCGAGCAGGACACATAGTCGAGATCGGCATTCTCGCAGAAATGGATCGATGCCGGATCGCCGCCATGTTCGCCGCAGATGCCCATCTTGAGATCGGGCTTGGTCTTTCGCCCGCGCTCGGCGGCAATCTGGATCAGTTCGCCGACGCCATCGAAATCTAGCGAGACGAAGGGGTCGTGCTCGATGATGCCCTTTCGCTGATAGGTCGGGATGAAGGTCGCTGCGTCATCGCGCGACATGCCGAATGTGGTCTGCGTCAGGTCGTTGGTACCAAAGGAGAAGAATTCGGCGGTTTCGGCAATCACATGGGCGCGGATCGCTGCACGCGGCAGCTCGATCATCGTGCCGGCGAGGTAACCGATCTCCATGCCGGTCTCTTTCCAGACGTCGCGCGCAACGGCATCGATGACGCCCTTGACGTAATCGAGCTCTGCCCGGAGGCTGACCAGCGGTACGAGGATTTCCAGTTCCACCGGCTCGCCCGTTGCCTTGGCCGCTTCGGTTGCGGCCTCGAAAATGGCGCGCGCCTGCATTTCGGCGATCTCGGGATAGGAGATTGCAAGGCGACAGCCGCGATGGCCGAGCATCGGGTTGAATTCGTGGATCGCATCGATGCGGCGGGCAAGAAAGTCGGGAGACATGCCCATGGCACGGGCGACATCGTCGATCTCGGCTTCCGTCTTGGGCAGGAATTCATGCAGCGGCGGGTCGAGCAGGCGGATGGTCACCGGCAGGCCGTGCATGATGGTGAAAAGCTCGGTGAAATCCGAACGCTGCAACGGCAGGAGCTTTGAAAGAGCCGCACGGCGGGCCGCCTCGTCTTCGGCAAGGATCATCTCGCGCATCGCGTGGATGCGGTCACCTTCGAAGAACATGTGCTCGGTGCGGCAAAGACCGATACCTTCCGCCCCGAAGGAGCGCGCCGAGCGCGCATCCTGAGGGGTGTCGGCATTGGTGCGGACCTGCATCCGGCGCGCCCTGTCGGCCCAGGCCATCAGCTTTCCGAAGTCACCAGAGAGTTCCGGCTGCTGCATGGCGACGCGGCCCTTGAGGATCTGACCTGATGAACCGTCAACGGTAACGATATCACCTTTTCTGAGCGTCACGCCGCCGGCTCCGGTCAGGGTTTCGTTGCGCAGATCGACCCGCATCGAGCCCGCGCCGACGACGCAGGGGATACCCATGCCGCGCGCAACGACCGCCGCATGGCTGGTCATGCCGCCGCGTGTCGTCAGGATCGCTTCCGCCGCATGCATGCCGTGAATGTCTTCCGGGCTGGTCTCGATGCGCACGAGCACGACACGCTTGCCCTCGGCTTCCGCCGCAACCGCCTGTTCGGCGGTGAAAACGATCTCTCCGGTCGCAGCCCCCGGCGAGGCGGGAAGGCCGGAGCCGATCTGGTGGCGGGGAACGCGTGGGTCGATGGTCGGATGCAGCAACTGATCCAGCGACGGCGGGTCGATACGACAGACCGCCTGTTCTTCCGAGATCAGCCCCTCCTCGACCATTTCCACGGCAACCCGCATGGCGGCCTTGGTCGTACGCTTTCCCGTACGCGTCTGCAGCATCCAGAGTTTTCCGCGCTCGACGGTGAACTCCACATCCTGCAGGTCCTGATAATGCTGTTCGAGACGATCGCAGATGCCGCGGAATTCCTGAAACGCCTCGGGCATCAGCTTTTCCATCGACGGCTTTTCAGAGCCCGATGCAAGCCTGCCTTCCTCGGTGATCGACTGGGGAGTGCGGATACCGGCGACGACATCCTCGCCTTGCGCATTGGCGAGAAACTCGCCGTACAGGGCCTTTTCGCCGGTGGACGGGTTGCGGGTAAACGCAACGCCGGTGGCGGAAGTCGAACCAAGATTGCCGAAGACCATGGCCTGGACGTTGACGGCCGTGCCCCAGGTTTCGGGGATGCGATGGAGCGTGCGGTAGGTCACGGCGCGGGCGTTGTGCCAGCTGGAGAAAACCGCTGCGATCGCCTTCCAGAGCTGGACATGCGGGTCCTGCGGAAAACTCTCGTCCAGTTCGTCCTCGATCAGGCGCTTGTAGAGCGTGACGATGTGCTGCCATTCGACGGCCGACAGATCGGTATCGTGCTGGCGACCGAGGCGGCCCTTCTCGTCTTCCAGCACCTCTTCGAAGATTTCGTTGTCGAGGCCCATGACGACATCGGCATACATCTGGATGAAGCGGCGATAGCTGTCCCAGGCAAAACGGGCGTCGCCGGCATCATGGCCGAGCGCCTGCACCGTTTCGTCGTTGAGGCCAAGATTGAGGACCGTATCCAGCATGCCGGGCATGGAGGCGCGCGATCCGGAACGGACGGAAAGAAGCAGTGGCCTTTCACTGCCGCCGAAGATGCGTCCGGTTTCCTTTTCAACCGCTTTCAGCCCGGCCAGAACATCAGCCTTCAGGTCGTCGCAGATCTTTTTGCCATTGCGGAAAAATTCGTGGCAGCAGTCACAGGTAATGGTCAGCCCCGGAGGGACCGGCAAGCCAAGGCTCGCCATTTCGGCGAGATGTGCCCCCTTGCCGCCCAGCAATGCGATATCCACCGCGCCGCCTTCTGCCTTACCACCGCCGAACCAGTAAACCCGTTTTGCCATTCCTGCCTCCCCGCGCATTTTTCTCTGAAATTCAGAGCTTTTGCAACAGCTTGGGAAATCATGGAGGCAGGATTATGTGCGCTGCAGCATTATGCAACAGGCAATTTGGCGCAATTTGGAGGTAAGCCCGAAGACGGGAGAGATAAAAGCTTTGCGGGGCCGGATCACACTCGGCCCCGCAAAGCCTTCCGCGTAGGACAGGAAACCCACGCGGGGGGTACATATTCGCCGAATGGCCTTTGCGCCCAAAGACGCCCCCCAGCCCCCGCCGAATCCGTAATTCTGCATAGCCATATACCACATCCCGCGCATCCCCTATATGGGTGAAACAACGTATATGTGACTACAATCAATTATGGCGCAAAAAACTCTCGTTTTTTTAGCTCGCCTCACGCAGCAGCTCAGCGGTCTGGAGATCGACCGAAACCAGCTGGGAAACACCCTGCTCCGCCATTGTCACGCCGAAGAGGCGGTTCATGCGCGCCATGGTGATCGGATTATGGGTGATGATGACGAAGCGTGTCTCGGTCGAGGCGGCCATTTCGTCCATCAGGTTACAGTAGCGCTCGACATTGTGGTCGTCGAGCGGCGCATCCACTTCGTCCAGAACGCAGATCGGAGCGGGATTGGTAAGGAAGACGGCGAAGATCAGCGCCATCGCCGTCAATGCCTGTTCGCCGCCTGAGAGAAGCGTCATCGTCTGCGGCTTCTTGCCGGGTGGGCGGGCGAGGATTTCAAGCCCGGCTTCCAGCGGATCCTCGGATTCGATCAGCTGCAATTCTGCCGTACCGCCGCCGAAAAGGTGGGTGAACAAGCGCTGAAACTGGGTGTTGACCACATCGAAAGCGGCAATCAGGCGCTCGCGACCTTCCTTGTTGAGGCTCTGGATGGCACCACGCAGCTTGCGGATCGCGTCGACCACGTCGTCGCGCTCGCGGATGAGCGTCGCAAGCTTGTCGGAAAGTTCCTTCTGCTCCTCGTCGGCACGCAGATTGACGGCGCCGAGCCGCTCGCGCTCCATTTTCAGGCGGTCGACCTCGCGTTCGATGGCGCGGATATCCGGAACAGGCTGGCCCGGCTGCAGGCCGGTGAGGCGCAGGACTTCCGGCGGCGAGACATTCAAGGCCTCGCGAATACGCTGTTCGCTCTCGTGGCGCCTTTCGGCTGCGGAAACCAGTCGCTCCTCGGCACGCCCGCGTTTTTCGCGCGCATCGGCAAGCTCAGAAAGAGCGGTTGCGGCACGCTGGTCCGCTTCGCGCTGGCGAGTTTCAGCAATGACCAGTTCGTCAGCTGCGAGTTTTCGCGCAGCCTCCGCCTTTTGCAGTTCGGACATCAGGCTGCGGCGACGATCGTCGACCTCTTCGGGCGCGGCTTCCAGCTCGACGATCTCGTCACGCGCCTCTTCCTCGCGCTCGCGCAGGCTGTCGATATGGGCGGCGGCGCTATCGGCGCGGGCCTTCCAGGACGAGCGTTCCTGGGCGATGGCAGCGATACGGCGCTTGCGGGCTTCGAGTTCTCGGCTCAGGCCTTCATAGCGGGCACGCGCTTCGGCCAGCCGGCCACGATCGGTTGCAACAGTGGCCTGCTGGTCACGCAGGCGATTGTCGAGATCCGACAGGTCCGGGGCATTTTCGAGTTCGATACGGGCGTTTTCGCCCTGAACATCGACATCTTCAATCTGCGTATCGACCTGATTGAGCGCCTCGGTGACCACATCGCGGCGACGCATGAGATCGCCTGAGGCGCGTTCCGCAGCGGCCAGCGCCTCACGGGCATCGGCAACCTGACGTGTAGCAAGCCGCACCCGGTCGCGAGCATCGGCAAGCAGCCGCTCGCTCGTTGCGATCTCGGCTACGGCATCGGCGAGCAGGCTTTCGCATTCGGCCAGAACATCTCGGGCTTCGTCGATCTCGGCTTCGAGTTCGGAAAGGCGGTTCTTCTGCGACAGGCGCAGTGCAGCCGCTCCTGGCGCTTCCGACCCGGTGACATGGCCATCCCAGCGATAGACAGCACCCTCTTTGGTCACAAGCCGCTGGCCGGGCTTCAGCGATGCCATCAGGCTCTGCGCGTTACCGGCAGAGGCGATCCCGATCTGCGCTAATGCGCGGGTAAGTTCCGGCGGGGCCGTAACACGGGCCGACAGCGGCTCAACGCCATCCGGCAGGCGCGGATCGTCGGAGCTGTCACCGGTCACCGACCAATAACTGGGGGCCGCGTCATCGACCGGGCTTTCGAGATCGTCCCCGAGAGCTGCACCAAGTGCCGCCTCGTAACCGCGCTCGACATGGATCATTTCGGCAACCGGTACGTAGTCGCCTGAGGCGGCGCCGGCAGCGAGCATCTTCCTGATCGTGCGGGCTTCGGTCTCCAGCCCGTTGACCTTGGTCTTTGCATCCTCCACCGGACGGCGCGCGGAGACTTCCGCAGAGCGGGTGGAGTTGAGTGCGGCTTCGGCCTCTTCGGCAGCGGCAGTAGCATCCTCCAGCGCCATCTCGGCGGCTTCGACCAGTTCCGCCTTTTCCTCCGGGTCATCGAGTGCGCCGAGCCGTTCGGAAACGGCATCGAGTTCGGCCGCCGCATCCTGCCGCTGGCGATCGAGGCGCTGGCGACGTTCTGAAAGATCACGGATCAGACGTTCGAGCTGGTTGCGACCGGCGGCGGCTTCGGCGCGCTCACCGGTGATCGTCGCCAGCAGTTGCTCGCTCTCAGTAAGGGCTGCACCTGCTGCCTCGAATGCTTCGCTGAGCTCGGCGCTTTCGGCACCACTATCCGCCAGCATGTCGTTCAGCTCTGCTTCTTCCTCGTCCAGCTTTTCGAGGAAAGAGGTGTTGTCTGCAGCGAGCTGTTCCTCGCGGCGAATGTCTTCGGCCAGTTGCGCCAGGCGCCGGGTCAGCTCGTCGCGGCGCTTGAGCAGTCGCCCGGCCTCCTCTTCCAGCTGGCTTCGAGCGATCTGCAGGCGCTGCAGGGCGGCACCGGCTTTCGCCTCCTCCTCGCGCAGTTCCGGCAGCTTGAGGCTGGCGACGGCCTGATCCTTGGCCGCTTCCATCTGGCCTTGCGCCTTCTCGGCAACCGTGACGGTGATCTGGTTGAGCGCGGTCTGGGCTTCCAGTTCAGCCTGCTCGGCCTCGACCCAGCGGATATGCAGAAGCATCGCCTCGCGGGCGCGGATATCGGCGGACAGCGACTTGAAGCGGTTTGCCTGTCGGGCCTGACGTTTCAGGCTCTCGATCTGGCTTTCCAGCTGGACAACGACATCTTCGAGACGCTCGAGATTGGTTTCGGCGGCGCGCAGGCGAAGTTCCGCCTCGTGGCGGCGCGAATGCAGGCCGGAAATCCCTGCGGCCTCTTCCAGCAATTGCCGGCGAGCCTGCGGCTTGGCGTTGATCAGTTCGCCGATCCTGCCCTGCCCGACCATGGAGGGCGAGCGGGCGCCGGTCGAGGCATCGGCGAAAAGCAGCTGTACATCCTTGGCACGGCTTTCCTTGCCGTTGATGCGATAGACGGAGCCATTTTCGCGCTCGATCCGACGGGTGACCTGGATCTCGTCGGCATCGTTAAAAGCTGCAGGGGCGGTACGATCGGAATTGTCGAGATAGAGGCCGACTTCGGCGGTGTTGCGGGCCGGTCGATTGCCGGAGCCGGAGAAGATGACGTCGTCCATGCCGGACGCGCGCATGTTCTTGTAGGAATTTTCGCCCATCACCCAGCGCAGCGCCTCGACAAGATTGGACTTGCCGCAGCCATTCGGCCCGACCACTCCGGTCAGGCCGCGCTCGATGAAAAATTCGGTCGGTTCGACAAAGGACTTGAAACCGACGAGGCGCAGCTTGTTGAACTTCATGCTGCGCGCCTCACTCTCCCGATGGAGAGAGCGTTATCAGATGCTGTCGAAAAGCGCCGACATGGATTCAACCGACATGTCCCCAGAATACTTCTTCCCGTTGATCAGGAAGGTCGGCGTGGAGTTGACGGCGAATTCATCCGCGCCACGCTTCACAGAAGCATTGATTTCATCGAGAAGCTTCTGGTTCGTCAAGCAGGCTTCGAAAGTCTGCTGTGTGTAACCGGCAATCTTGACCGTCTGCATCAACGCGTTGCGGACATCCTTGTCGGCTGGAGCCGCCCAGGCGCGCTGCTGCTTGAACAGCATGGAGACCATCGCGAAATACTGTTCCGGCGTTGCCAGCTCTTCCGGCTTCTGCGGGTTGCTGCGTGCCAGCATGAAGGCGGCGGTTGCGACCGGATCGAACGGGAATTCGCGGATGATGAACTGCACCTTGCCGCTATCGATATACTTGGTCTTGATCGGATCGAAGGTGACGTTGTGGAAGTTTGCGCAATGCGGGCAGGTCATCGACATGTACTCGATGACCTTGATCGGGGCATCGGCATTGCCGAGCGCCATTTCCGGCAGGGTGCCGGGCTTCAGCGCTGCAGCCATGTCGACATCGCCCTGCGATTCCGGCTTTTCCTGAGCGAGAGCATCGGTAACGCCGAGCGGAAGGGCAAGAGCGAGCGCTGTGACGGCAACACCGCCGAGAAGCGCGCGCCTGGTCATGGTCATATCGTTCAAAAGCATAGGACACCCGTTTGAGAGCAAATAAGAAAAGATTGGAACCTCCGTATCCCGGCGCTCAATCCTCGGCAAGTTGCCGATAGGTAACTTACTTCAAAGAATTGTGACGAAAGCTGGGAAAACCTGGGCTTAAGCCCGGCTTCACCTCAACGTGTGCGCTTTTGCTGCATCACTGCGGTGCCCAAACGCTCGACCGCCTTGCGCAGCGCCTCGCTTTCGATGCCTTCCATCATGTCGTGCAGCTTGCGGGCCCGCTCGCCCTTCAAGGGGCGCGGCGTCCGTGGATGCTTGAGTTGCGGCGAAACCGGCTTCTGGACGATGCGGATCTGGCGCACGGCCGGAAAACCGAAGAAGCTGTTGATACGGCCGATCAGTTCGCCCTGGGCGTGGGTGAGAAACAGCGCACGTGCGCCCTCGCAGGCAATCGTCAGCACGCCGGGCGTATAACCATCGTCCCGGTAACCGTCATTGCGGGCCCAGGTGATCTTTTCCGGCCGGGTGCAATCGGCGAATTCTTCGCCGGCGATTTCGTCCCAGGAACCGAGAAGCGCCGTCGAGATGCCGGCGCGCTTGGCCAGCACCGGATCGATGATGCCGTTGGCGATCTCGGCGATCTGGTTTGCACCCTTGCGGATAAATGGCGTCTTCTTGGATGGATAATTCATCGCTGGATAACCGGCCCCACAGGCTTGAGCCGTCCTTGATGCCGGCGCATTCATCTTCCAAGTATAGGGCACACACCCCTAAAACGGCAAACGATGCTCGATACGTTATCCCCGATACCCACGCTCACCCATGCACATAAGCTGCTTTCCTGGTATGACCGCCATCACCGGGAACTACCGTGGCGCGTCAGCCCGTCGGCGGCGAAGGCCGGCAAACGGGCCGATCCTTATCATGTCTGGCTGTCGGAAGTGATGTTGCAGCAGACGACCGTTCAGGCGGTCAAACCCTATTTTACAAAATTCCTGGAGCGCTGGCCCAAGGTAACCGATCTGGCGGCAGCGCCTTCGGAGGACGTGATGGCCGCCTGGGCGGGGCTTGGATATTACGCCCGCGCGCGCAACCTGAAGAAATGCGCCGAAGCGGTAGCCAACGACCATCACGGCATATTCCCGGATACCGAAGAGGGACTGCGTGCGCTTCCCGGTATCGGGGACTACACGTCCGCAGCTGTCGCCGCCATCGCCTTCAACCGGCCGTCGGCCGTCATGGACGGTAATGTCGAGCGGGTGATTTCGCGCCTCTATGCGATCGATGCGCCACTACCCGGCTCCAAGCCCGAGATGAAAGCCAGGGTGCGCGAACTGACGCCGACCGACCGGCCCGGCGATTTTGCCCAGGCGATGATGGACCTGGGGGCCACGATCTGCACGCCGAAGCGCCCTGCCTGCGCGCTCTGTCCCTTCCGCGATGACTGTCTGGCGCTGGCGGAACACGAGCCGGAGCGTTTTCCGGTCAAGGCGGCGAAAAAGGAAAAGCCGGTCCGCGTCGGCGCTGCCTTCGTCGCCGTGACAGAGAATGGCGAGATCTTGCTGAGACGGCGCATCGAAACCGGCCTGCTCGGCGGAATGACGGAAGTGCCGACCACCGCATGGACAGCGCGGATCGACGGTGGAACCGACATCGACCATGCACCCTTCGACTCGGATTGGCATCCGTGCGGCGCCATTACCCACGTCTTCACCCATTTCGAACTGAGGCTTTCGGTTTTCCGCACGCGGGTTCCTGCCGGTAAAGAGCCGACAGGCTGGTGGGTGGGTGTCGAAAAGCTCGATGACGAGGCTCTGCCGACTGTCATGAAAAAGGTAATCACTCAGGCTATTCCGACAGCCTTTGCAAAACACTGACCGCAGGAAACATCATGGCAGACAAGATCGACCACATCGTCTTCGATATCGGCAAGGTTCTCATTCACTACGATCCCAACCTGCCGTTTTCGCGCATCATTCCCGATGCCGAAGAGCGGAAATGGTTTTTCCAGAATGTCTGCACCCATGACTGGAACCTGGAGCAGGACCGCGGCCGCAAGTGGGAAGACGCAGAAGCTCTGCTGATTGCCCAATATCCCGAGCGGGAAGAGCATATCCGCGCATTCCGCAAATACTGGCCCGAAATGGTCTCGCATTCCTATGACGACAGCGTCGCCATCATGCTCGGGCTGATCGACAAGGGCCATGACGTGACGATGCTGACGAATTTTGCGGCCGACACTTTTGTCGAGGCGCGCAGGATGTATCCGTTCCTCAATGCGACGCGCGGTATCACCGTCTCGGGTGAGATCGGCCTGATCAAGCCGGATGTGGCGATCTACGAGCGGCATGCGAAGGATTTCGGCCTCACCCCCGAAAACTCGATCTTCATCGACGATACGATGGTGAATGTCGAAGGCGCACGCGCTGCAGGCTGGAAAGCCGTGCAGTTTACCGGCGCGGAGAAGCTGAAGCAGGATCTCATCGCTCACGGCATCGATGTCTAAGTAACCCGGCTTGGCGCAGCTATCGTCAGCAGGCGATGGCTGTGCTGCGCACGCGACCGATGACTTCGAGTTCGGCCGATGCAGTCTCACCGAGTTCTTGCGGCGGATAGGCGGCATTGTTGTCGGCTAGAAGCTGCAGCCCTCCCCCGACCAGACGCTGCACACGGCGGATGATCAGGCGATTGTCGATCCGCAATGCATAGATGCCACCATCGGCAAGATCACGGTCTCCGGTATCGACGAAGACCGGCGACTGGTCGGCGATCGTCGGGAGCATGCTGTCTCCCTCGGCCAGCAATGTGGTGACGGTGTCCGGATCGAGACCCAATCTCGCCCAGTAGTTCTCGATCGCTGTTGCTGCCGCAGTCGTCGATGGCCTGATCTCGTCATAGCCGTGGACATAAGGTTGAGAGGGGTTGTCCATCAGGCCGGGCGGCGCGGCGAAACCAGATGATGTTACCGGTGCGGCGAGACTGATGCGTATCGCGCCATCTTCAAACGACCATTCGCCCCCGAGATAACGAGCGGCGATACCGGCCTTTTCCGCCATCAATTCCAATTTGGCAAATGTCGGATCCTTCTTGCCGTGGCGGTAGTTGTCCAACGTATTGTCGGCCAGTTCCACAGCTTCGGCAGCCTTTGTCCGGCCCCCAAGCATTTCGCAGAGCACCAGAACCTTGAACGATGTGGCGCGGCGCAGAGGATCCAGTTCCAGCTTTGCCCATCCGCGCGAAAACTTGGCCAGCTTGGCCTCTATCTTCGCCGCGACATCCCCCTCGAGTGGAATTCTCATTTCATCCAAAACCCTGAGTAGAAATCAGTTTACAGGTGAAAATATTTTTACTAGTCTGCGGGTGATTTTCCCAATCGCAGACCATGACTGCAATCCAGATTAGTTGCCGCAGTCACAACCGCAAGTCGATTTCGCATATTTAAGCTGCTCACCTTAGCAACAGGTGACCGGAAAGCCATGTGCCAGCTCATAGCGACGCCGCCCTGATGCCTTATCCCGAAAAGCTTGCCCAGACTTTGGAGACGTCCGAAGAAGACTTTACCCGAAACTACGCCTTCGACATGGAGGACGGGCTGCGCAAGTCTGTCACACTTGCCCGGACCGGCAGAAGCCTCAAAGTCGAGATCATCTATGTGGATGGAGCCGTGGTGGATACGACAACGGAGACATTCGAGGCCGATGGATCATTGCGGATCAGCGTGACCGAGAAGGGCGTCTACCTGGCCAGCTACTGCGCTCTTCTGGCTGACCGCGTCCGGCTTCGCCGGACCCGCTTCTTCTGAAACGACAAATGAATATGGCGTCCGGGTACAGCCACCCGGACGCCATTATCCTCTTCCAGGACTAGAGGTACAAAACCGGAAGAGGAACTCTCAGATCTCGGCCAGGTTGGGGCTAAGGACTGGTGGTTCAGTCCAGCTTGGCGAGATCGTTGCGGATGACGACGCGAAGTTCATCAATGGGACGCAAGGACTGGCCGTCGTCGAAGTGCCAGAAGGTCCATCCGTTGCAGGCATCAAAGCCCTGTACCTTTGCGCCGAGCCGGTGGATCGAGCCGGCATCACCGCCGGATGCCAGGGTTCCATCGGCGCGGATGATCGCGCTGTGGCGGCGCTTGGCATCGGTCAGCACCTGGCCGGGCTTTAGCAGACCGGCTTCGATCAACACGTTGAAGGCAACGCGCGGCTCGGCCTTCTTGCCGGTCATGACGGTCAGTTCCGCCTTACCGAGGGGCTCTACCGCTTCGATACGGGCAGACGCTGCGTCGATATAATTCTGTTCGCGCTCGATACCGACGAAGTTGCGGCCGAGGCGCTTTGCGACGGCACCGGTCGTGCCGGAACCGAAGAACGGGTCGAGGATGACATCACCCGGCTTGGTCGAAGCCATGATGACACGGGCGAGCAGCGCTTCCGGCTTCTGGGTCGGATGCACCTTCTTGCCGTCCTCACCCTTCAGGCGTTCGCCGCCCGAGCAGATCGGGAACAGCCAGTCGGAGCGCATCTGCACGTCGTCGTTCGATGCTTTCAGCGCATCGTAATTGAAGGTGTAGCCCTTGGCCTTGGCGTCGCGGCTGGCCCAGATCATCGTTTCATGGGCGTTCTGGAACCGGCGGCCCTTGAAGTTCGGCATCGGGTTGACCTTGCGCCAGACGATATCGTTCAGGAGCCAGAAATTCAGGTCCTGCATGATCGAGCCGACGCGGAAAATGTTGTGGTAGGAGCCGATCACCCAGATCGTGCCGGCCGGCTTCAGCACGCGGCGGCAGGCGAGCAGCCATGCGCGGGTGAAGGCGTCGTACATTTCAAACGAGGCGAACTGGTCCCATTCGTCATCGACGGCATCGACGACCGAATGATCAGGGCGGTGCAGCGTGCCGCCGAGCTGGAGGTTATACGGCGGGTCAGCGAAGATCGCGTCGACGGAATGATCCGGGAGCGCTTCCAAGGCTGCAACGCAATCACCCTTGATGATGGAGTTAACCCATGCGTCGGGACGGACCTGATGCTTCAGGTCAGACAGCGGAAGAACAGCAGCCATATCACACTCGCTACGCTATACATAAAACGAATTTATCGACTGTTATGGTTACCCAATCTGGTTACCAAATGCTGAAGCTGCTGAATTATTTCGGGAAAACTTTGAGGAAGCGCCGCTATTTTGTTAATACGGCTCTCCGTTCACGGCTCCTTGCGGGTAGTCCAGCTCGGCGTCCTGACCCCATTCTCCGGAGAAGCGCCTGAAGGTTACGGCGGCAAGCGGCCCGGCGGTCATCAGGCCGAAATCGAAATTCGAGCGCCGGTCCGACGCCAGCACATATTGGCGATGCACCCTGAGGAAATCCAACTTGATCCTCTTGTAACGCTCGGCGAACAGCATGTTCTTGATCCTCAGGAAAACCAGACGCGGCTGAGGCGCATCCGGGTGGCCGGTCAGGGCGGTGACCGAGGATTTGTAGAAGCTGATGACATCGGTCAGGCACTGGACTTCGAGCCAGGTGACATTTTTTGCACGGGCGATTAAGCCGACACGGGCACGAAGAACGCTTGCCGAGCGCAGCAGCGCACATTGAAGCGTGGCGCCGCCAAGGGTTACGAAGACCACACGCTTGCCGGCGAACAACTCTGGTTCCCGCTCAAGCAGAAGGCCGACCGTCTGGGCCGCCATGCTGGAACCCATGCTGTGGGAGCTGATCACATATTCATCGGCGGGTAACTCGAAGGCCTGTCTTGCCGCTTGGGCGGAGGCCTCTATCCAGTCGTTGACGATGGCGTTGTCGAGGCGGGACACGGCAACCGCCATCTCCCAATCGGAAAACAGATGCAGGGTGTGGAACCGGTCCGACCAGGGAATGAACAGCTTTGCGAAAAAGAGGTAGCCAAGGGCGATACCGAGCGGGAGCTGCCACAGGCCGAGGCCCAGCCAGAGCGGATAAGTCGCCAGCGCAAGACTGATCCCCATGCCGAGGCCGACCAGAAGAAACGGGAAGATGAAGAACAGGCCGAAACGCCAGGCATGGCGGAAGTAGCCGAAGGCACCGCCTTCCATGACAACGGCTGCAGCACTGCGGAAACCTTGTGCCAGACGGGTGACCAGCGGACGCGCGCCCAGATGATCGACGATCGCGCCGTGATCGAAGACGAAGAAACGGCTCGATGTTCGCCAGGCATCTCCCGGGCGGCTGGTTTCGATGTCGAAATAGGCTCGCCCGCCCTCTTGCTGCAAAGTGCCGACATCGGCATCAAGCCCCCAGAGTTCCGCAGTCCTCTGCATCGCCCTTTCATAGCGGGTCCGGTGCCTTTCCGCGTCAAGCGGTTCAAATCCGGGAAAATGCAGGACGACGCGCCGCTTCACGCGCGCGGATGACGGTATTGCGGGCACTCAATTTTCTTTCGACGACAGGCGGCTGCAGATCGGAACGCAATGATATCAACCCTGTGGCGAGATTAAGGTGGGGTGGCAGGCGCTCTTTCGAATGCCTGCCAGTATTGCGGGCTTTCCCGTCAGATCGCGAAGCCACCCGCGATATCGAATATGCCGCCGGTCATGTAGCCGCCGTTCGGGCCGGCAAGATGCGTGACGAGCGCCGAGACTTCCTCAAGCGTCGCAATACGACGGATCGGATGCATGTCCAGCAGCGCTTCCGGCACCTCGTCGCCCAGAGCGCCCTTGGCCATGTCGGTGGGCATGACACCGGGCTGAACAACATTGACGGTGATGTTGCGCCTGCCCAGATCGCGCGCGACACCCTTGGCATAACCGAGAAGCGCCGACTTGCTGCCTGCATAGTCGGCAACACCCGAAACCGGTATGCGGGTGCCAAATAGCGAACCGATGAAGATGATCCGCCCGCCATCGGTCAGAACCGGCGCTGCGGCGCGAGTCGCGGCAACCGATCCCAAGACGTTGATCTGCCACTGGCGATCGAGATTGACCGTATCGAGAGCGGGATCGTCAACCGTCTTGCCCTGAACTGCAATCGCCGCGTTGTTGACGAGGATATCGAGCTTGCCGAAATGCGCGATGACCTTATCCACCAGCGGCTTGGCGGCTGCCATATCCGCCTGATCGCTTTGGATCGCAAGCGCACAGACGCCCTTCGACTTCAGTTTCTCGACCACAGCCTCCGCCTTTTCCGCAGAGGCGACGTAACTGATCGCAACGTCAGCACCCTCGTCCGCCAGCGCTTGCGCTATTGCCGCGCCGAGGCCGCGAGAACCGCCCGTAACGAGGGCAACCTTGCCCTTCAATGTCTTCGACATGGGTAACCTTTCCATAAAAACGAAGGCGTTTCCGAATGTCGGGAGACGCCTGGCTGATTTACGTAATGGCCATTACGATAACGATCGGTATGAAATTTGACCTCAGGCGTCAAGCTGTTTAATAACGGTCGTTACGAAATGTGGTTGAGTTGATCGAATGGGACGACATCGCGAATTTGACGTGGAGAAGGCGCTGGATGCGATCCTGTGCGTCTTCTGGAGCAAGGGTTACGAGGGAACATCGTATAGCGACCTTACAGAGGCGGCAGGCGTTGAGAGGCCTGCCCTTTATTCCGCCTTCGGCAACAAGGAAGCGCTGTTTGCCCAAGCGCTCGACCGCTATTACGAACGGTATCTCGACTACATCCCGGATGCGCTTCAGAAACCGACGTCGCGGGAAGTCGCGGCTCACATGCTGTACAATGCGATCGATCTCAACACGCGATATCCCAAGCATACGGGCTGTTTCAACATCACCGGCCTGCTGGCCGGGTCGGATGGTGCCGAACCCGTGCGACAAATGCTGATCGAGGTGCGCGCGCGCGGCGAAGCGCTGTTTCGCGAGCGCCTGGAGCGGGCAAAGGCGGAAGGCGACCTGCCCGAGACGGCCAAACCCGATGCGCTGGCGGCGTATCTGATGGCCGTACTTCACGGCATGGCAGTACAGGCCAAAGCCGGGTTCAGCCGCGAGACGCTGGAAGCGGTTGCCGAACAGGCACTTGCCGCGTGGCCGACCAGAGGCTCGTAACCTTGGGAAGCAGAGCCCGTCGCCCAAGGAACGTCAGGGTTCGAGAGGATGCGGTTTCGCCCCATTTCGATGCCGGAGCGGCATGGCACCCCGGTTCGCGGGGCTAAGCTGAATGCCTTGCAATGGGGATATCATGCAGGTGCCGGCGCAATGCGAACGCCCAGCCGGCGAAATAACCGATCGAGCCTCCGGATAGCGCAAAGCCCGCCATGGTGAGGATTTGCGTCCCATCAGGGCGAAGGGCAAGCGCGACGGCAAGCGCATAATGTAATGCGAACAATGTCATGTTCCTGACGAGAGGCACGACGCTTCCCGAGATCGTCACGTTACGGCTCGATGCGTCCCGAGCGACCACCCAGGGGCCGGTGACGATACCCGGCAGCGCCAACAAAAGGCCTGCTCCGAACCAGATGGCGACCAGCTTGATGTCCAATGCGGACTTTCCGATCAGAGGCCAGATGCCCATCACCATGAAGACAACCGGCACGGTCAAAAGCCGCCAGAGTGGGCGTGTTCTGGTCCTTGTCGCGGCCAACCCCTGCCAGACAAGATAGGCAAGCAGGAACCACACATAGACCGGTGTATGAGCCAAAATCTGAAATACGCCGGCCATATAGTTTATCCAAAATTCACAAAACAATCCGGCAATTTGCGACACATGAGACGGCAGTCACAGCCGAATTCTCCAAGTCCGCGGCCGATGAAAAACATAACCTATGCGCAGGAAGATGATGCCCCGCATATGCCAGACAGCCAGTTTCCGCCCTTGCCTAGCGTGGACGGCTTTCCTATTCAGGGCCTTGATTTGGAACAGCAGGGGATGGAAAAACCATGGACAGTATCACGATAGCCCTGGTCCTGCTGCTTGCCGTCATCCTCAGCGGCACGATCTCCAGGCTGCTTCCGCTGCCCGTTCCGCTACCTCTGATCCAGATCGCCTTCGGGGCTGCGATCACCGGGATCACCGGCGATGGTGTGGTGCTGGAACCGGATATCTTCTTCCTGCTGTTTCTGCCGCCGCTTCTGTTTCTCGATGGCTGGCGCATTCCGAAAGAAGGGCTGTTCCGCGACAAGGGCGTGATCCTGGAACTGGCGCTCGGGCTCGTGGTGTTCACGGTTGTCGGCGTAGGGCTTTTGATCCACTGGATGATCCCGGCCATGCCGCTTGCGGTTGCCTTTGCGCTTGCCGCCATCGTCTCGCCGACTGATCCGGTCGCGGTCTCGGCGATTGCGGCGCGCGTGCCGATCCCTCCCCGGTTGATGCACATTCTCGAAGGGGAATCGCTGCTCAACGACGCATCCGGCCTTGTCTGCATGCGGTTTGCGGTTGCGGCGGCCGTCACCGGCACATTCTCGCTGACGGATGCGCTCGGCACGTTTCTGTGGGTCGCGATCGGCGGCATTCTTATCGGCTTCGGCGTGACGTGGCTTGTCGTGCGGATAAAGGACACCGTTTCCCGCAAGCTCGGCGAAGACCCAGGCGCGCAGATCCTGATCAGCCTTCTCATTCCCTTCGGCGCCTATCTGGTTGCCGAACACCTGCATTGTTCCGGCATTCTTGCCGCTGTCGCCGCCGGCATTACCATGAGTTATGCCGAACTGCGGGGCAAAGCGCTCGGCATTACCCGCGTCAGGCGCAATGCCGTGTGGGATACGGTGCAGTTTGCGCTGAACGGCATCATCTTCGTGCTGCTCGGCGAGCAGTTGCCGGGCATCATCTCGGGTGCGGCACGGGTTGTCACCGAGACCGGGCATGTAGATCCAATCTGGTTGATCGCATACGTGATCGCGATCAACGCAGCGCTTGCCGCACTTCGTTTCGTGTGGGTGTGGGTATCGCTGCATTTCACCCTGTTCCGGGCAGCCCGCCGTGGACAGGAGATCCACAAGCCGCATTGGAAACTGTTGGTCGCCACCTCACTCGCCGGCGTGCGCGGCGCCATCACGCTTGCCGGTATCCTGACGCTGCCCTTCTTTCTCGATGACGGCATCACGCCCTTCCCGGCCCGCGACCTTGCGATCTTCCTTGCGGCCGGCGTGATCATCTTCTCGCTGGTTGCGGCCAGCGTCGGCCTGCCTTTCCTGCTGAAGGATCTCGAACTTCCACCCGAGCCCGACCATCACCAGGAAGAGGATACGGCGCGTATCGCCTCGGCGGAGGCCGCAATCCGAATGATCGAGAAACTGCAGCACGCGATGAGCGAGGGCCGCACGGATGCCGATCTCTATGGCGAAGTCGGCACTCGGCTGATGGAACTCTACCGACAACGTATCGACGGGCGCTCGAAGATCGGTGACGAGGCCGAAGAGGTCCGGCGGATGGAAGAGGTGGACAAGCGGCTGCGGCTCGCAGCATTGCGTGCCGAGCGCGACGAGATCTTTCGCCTCAGCCGCGCCCGAAAGGTCTCCGAGGAGATCGCCCGCAAGCTCATCCGCGAGATCGACCTTGCCGAGGCGCGCTACACCGTCTGACCAGGCTTATGCCGCATGCACCTGCCGGCTATCCGTCGGCGCGTCGTCGCGCTCGAACATACCGTAATCACGCAGGACATGACCGATCCGCAGTCGGTAATCGGCGAAGATGCCGTTACGCCCGGCCTGCTGCGCGGCGCGATGTGCCTCGACATTACGCCATGCCTTAACCGCGTCTTCATCGCGCCAGAAGGAGAGCGACAGAAGCTTGCCGCGCAGGGTGAGGCTTTCGAAACGCTCGATGGAGATGAAGCCATCGATCTTTTCCAGCTCGGCGCGCAAATCACCGGCAAGATCGAGATAACGGTGGCGTTCGCCCATATAGGGCACAACTTCGAAGATGACGGCGATCATGGTTTTTCAAAAGCTCCATGCGGCAGAGACATGTTTTTCAGGAAGATGCGGTCTTCCTTGAGGATGAAACGTTCGCGCTTGGCGAATTCGTAATTCTCCCGGCCAAGCGGATCGATGGCAAGCCGGGCGCGATAGGCCTCGTAAGCCGCCAGATTGTCGATGTTGTAGACGCCGTAGGCAGTGGTCGCCGATCCTTCGTGCGGACCGAAATAACCGATCAGGTCGGCACCATTGCGCGGGATCGACTGGCCCCAGGCGCGGGCATATTGTTCGAAACGGTCGCGCTTGAATGGGTCGATCTCGTAACGGATGAAGCAGGTGATCATGGCATTTCCCTTGGGTTCGTTTTCCTCGTGACGGGGGTGTTTTGCCATGCTGGTTAGCGAGAATGCTTCGATAGCGATCGAAGTATCGATTGCAAAAACATGCTAGAAGCTTTCGCATGAACGAAGGTCCAGACATTGCCCAGATCGCCGCTCTGATCGGCGACCCTGCCCGCGCCAACATGCTGGCGGCGCTCACCGGTGGGCAGGCGCTGACCGCGACCGAGCTTGCAGCCATTGGCGGCATCACGTTGCAGACGGCGAGCACACATCTTTCCAAGCTTGAGGCCGGCGGGCTTTTATCCCAGCGCAAGCAGGGGCGGCATCGCTATTTCACGCTGGCCGACGAAGCAGCAGCCCGGTTGATCGAAACGATGATGGGGTTTGCCTCAAGCCGCGGACATCTGCGCTACCGGCCCGGACCAAAGGATCCCGCGCTCAGAAAGGCGCGTGTCTGCTACGATCACCTTGCCGGAGACTTCGGCGTGCGGATGCTCGACAGTTTCGTCTGCCATGGCGAGATCGCATCGGATGGAGAGAACCTTTCGGTGACGGAAAAGGGCCGCGCGCAGCTTGCGGCATTCGGCATCGATCTTTCAAGCCTTGCCTCCAGCCGCCGCCCCTTGTGCAAATCCTGTCTCGACTGGAGCGAGCGCCGGTCGCATCTGGCAGGCACGCTCGGCAAGGCGCTGCTTGCCCACATGCTCGACAAGGGCTGGGCGCGACGCAGCGAGGAGAGCCGGGCGGTACTCTTTTCGCCCGAAGGCGAGCGGAAGTTTTTGCTACAGTTCCCGCTCGATACCCCATATTGAAGTGAGCAGCCTCCCACCCCGATTGACCCAGCCATGCGAGCGTACTGGTTGAGCTTCCGGCACCCATCCGCTAGAAGGCGGCTGACGTCTTAAAAGGGTATATCTCCATCATGAGCGGTTTCGACCTCATCCTCTTCGATTGCGACGGCGTGCTCGTCGATTCCGAAATCATTGCAGCAAGGGTGGAATCCCAGCTGCTGACGGAAGCCGGTTACCCGATCAGCGTCGAGGAAATGGGCGAGCGTTTTGCCGGCATGACCTGGAAGAACATCCTGCTTAGCATCGAGAAGGAAGCCGATATTCCGCTTTCCGCCTCGCTGCTCGACAAATCCGAGAAGCTGCTAGACGCCCGGCTGGAACGCGATGTGAAGATCATCGAGGGCGTGAAATTCGCACTTGCCCGGCTGACGACACAACGCTGCATCTGCTCCAATTCCTCCAGTGCACGGCTGGACATGATGCTGACCAAGGTGGGCCTCAAGCCCTATTTCGCGCCGCATATCTATTCGGCCAAGGATCTGGGGCCGGATCGGGTCAAGCCGAAGCCGGACATCTTTTTGCATGGTGCGCAGCAGTTCGGTGTCGATCCGTCGCGCTGCCTGGTGGTCGAGGATTCGACCCATGGCGTCCACGCCGCCAGGGCTGCCGGCATGCGGGTCGTCGGCTTTACCGGCGCGTCGCATACCTATCCGAGCCATGCGGACCGCCTGACGGATGCGGGTGCCGAAACGGTGATCTCGCGCATGCAGGACCTGCCGGCCGTGGTTGCCGCACTCGGCGAATGGGCCGACGCGATCTGATTTCTAGAAGTCTACGACGAGACTTGCCTTTGCCGCATGGGCGGCAAAGGAGTGGGCGAACTCGCCTGAATAGCTGAGCTTAAACCGTGCCGTCTTGGAGATCTGCGCGGTGAGTGAAGCCTCCAGCACGGCCGTATCGCGCGGCAGTGAGACGCCTTTAATGACGAAGGGGCTGCCGGACGAGAAGGCAAAGCGCGAGGATGGCGTCAGATCGCCGATCGCGTGACGCCAGCCCAGCATGCCGGAAAAGGTCGCCGGCAGATCCGCATTGCCGATATCGGCGGACCATCTGAGGCCAAGGGTGGTCAGCGTCACGTCATCCGTGTTGCCATTTGCCGAAAGCGCTGCCGCACCGCCTTGTTCGCGAAAACCATCAGTTTCGAGATTGATATAGGCGAGGTTGGCAAAGGGCTCGAACGTGGCGGCACCGACCTTCTCGCGCCAGCCGAGATCGGCAAAAACCTGCCGCGTTGCGCTCTGGTAATCGGCTTCGAGCCGGTCATCGAAGGAACCGAATGCGATGCTTCGTTCCGTCGAGACATCGTTCGTCGAATAGATCGCGCCCGTCGAGAAGTTGAGCCTTCCCCAATCGGCTGCCGCATAGAGGCCGGCACTATAGCTGTCCCAGTCGGCATCGGTGCCTGCAGACGCGTTCGTGTAACCGAACATGCCGCCGATACGCCAATGCTCCGAGACGTCGGCGTCGATGCCGGCAAACAGGCCCGCGATATGGCCATTCATATCTGCAGCATTGCCGTCGCTGTCGAAGCGGTCGGTCGCCGCGATACCGGTCATCCAGACACTTGCGCCGCCTTCGGTGTCCTCTACCGGCACATTCCCGCTGATCCGGTCGGTCACCGCCTCGCGGGCGAGACGTGCCTGCTGCAGCAACTGGCTTTTCAGCGAGGCATGCAGCTCGCCGCTCAGTTGCGAAAAGGCATCGCGGGCGCCGGTAGCGTTCAGCGGAAGCACGCTGAGGAAGACGGAATTGGTGGCACCGAGAGATTGGACCGCCTCGGCCGTCGCGCGCGTATTGCGCGTCTCCGTCACATCGGCGAAATCGACGTCGTTGCGGTAAAGGCCCAATGTCACCGTGGTCGGGTCATAGGTCAGGATCGGCGACAGGAAGGCCAGATCGGAATTGACCTCATCGAAGGTGCCGGTGACGCTGTCGCCCGTCAGGATCGTGTAGGTGGTGGCCAGAGAATAGGTGCCCGACCCGGCCAGGACATCAACCGTGCCGCCGTTTATCGTCACGCTTCCGGCGGCATCGAGGCGGTCGGACAGGCCGGATGCATCGGTTTCAACCTGATAGGTAGAGCCCTTTTCGAAGGTGACATCGCCGTTCACTGCAACGGTCGCGATACCGGGACCCGGGGCGAAGGTGCCGCCGGAGCCAACGGTCAGCCCGCCGATCGCGCCGGAGCCGGCCAGCACGCCGTCCGAGCCGATACCGATCGTGCCGCCGATGGTACCGTCGTTGACCAGCGTGCCACCGACTATGGTCGCGTCGCCGGTGATCGTGCCGGTATCATTATTGGTGAACGTGCCGCCGGTATTGGTGAGCGAGGCAATCGTTCCCGCATTCGAGGTGCTGCCGGCATTGGTGACATCACCCGCCGTCGCGCCCGAGTTATTGACGAAGCTGGCTGCCGCCGCAACGTCGACATCGGTGACGACGAAATTGTTGACGAGCGTGCCGCCGGATACCACGGTATTACGGGTGATCGTGCCGCCATCGTTGTTGGTGAAAGTGCCGCCGGTATTGGTCAGCGAAGCGAGCGTGCCGGCGTTCGAGGAATTGCCGGCATTCCTCACATCGCCTGCCGAGGCACCGGTATTGTTGACGAAGATTGCAGCGGCGGCCACGTCCACATCGGTAACGACGAAATTGTTGGTCAAAGTACCGCTGGAAATCACCGTCGTTCCAGTGATCGTGCCGCCGGCATTGTTGGTGAAAGTTCCACCGGTATTGGTCAGCGAGGCAATCGTGCCGGCATTCGACGATGTGCCGGCGTTGGTGACGGCACTTGCAGTCGCGCCCGAGTTGTTGACGAAAATCGCCGCAGCCGCGACATCAACATAGGTGACGACGAAATTATTGGTCACCGTCCCGCCGATGACGTTCGTATCGCCGGTAATCCTGCCGCCGCTGTTGTTGGTGAAGGAGCCGCCCGTGTTGGTCAGCGACGTTATCGTTCCGGCATTCGACGACGTGCCGGCATTGGTGACATTTCCTGCTTCAGCGCCAGAGTTGTTGACGAATTCGGCAGCGGCCGACACATCGACATCGGTTACGACGAAATTGTTGGTGAGCTTGCCGTCGTCGATGGTCGCGGTGCCGGTGATCGTGCCGTCGTTGACCGTCTCGCCGCCGGTCATATGCAGCTCGCCTTCCAGCGTGCCTGAATTGGCGAGATTGCCGCCACTCATCCCGACATCGGAGGAGAGCCTTCCGCCAGTCGAGATTTCGATGCGGCCGGGATCCGACAGACTGGTGCCGCCGGCGGCCGAAAGATCGGCGTCAACATGCAGCGTGCCGCCGGAAACATCGATCGTGTTGACGATCGTATTCGTCGAAACGGTCGGCGCGCCCGAGCCTATCGCTGCGCCATCACCTGTGCCGGGCGCTACAGGCGTCCAGTTGGCTCCGTTGGAGAAGTCATTATCGGAGGTGCCGGTCCATGTGGATTGCGCCGAGGCGGCAGCCGGCAGCAGCCAGGCCACCGAGACGATGGCCGTGCATAGCTTGAGACGCCGTTTCGCGCCCGCCGAGATCGCCGGAGCAGACATTCCCACCTCACGCAGGGCCGTTCAGGGCGAAGCACCCTTAATGATCTGCTAATATGAGTTAAGGAATTATGGTTAACGGAGCCTTAATGGCGACCGTTTCCCGCAGCGGCTGGCGGTTCTTTCATAAGGTCGAAATCAGGACCGGCGCGGCTTCTTGGCCGGGCCGGTGTCGAAACCGAGACGGACGCGGGTGAAGCGCGTAGCGCCGCCTGCATTGTTCGGGATCTGCACGTCGGCCTTGGAGAAGATGAACTGTGTGCCGCCCGCCGGGATCTCGACCGGGAAGGCCACCTTCTGTGAATAGAGCACGTTGTCACCATCAACCACTTCGACCAGAACCGGCAGGGTGACGGAACCCGGCGTGCCGGCAGGTCCCTGCACGACACGGCCCTGGGCGATGAGATTAATGGTCATCGTGGTTTCGTTTGCCGTGCACTGGCGCGTCGCGTCGTTGAACGAGGCCTGGTAGAGAAGTTTGTCAGGGTTATCCTGCCCGCCGCGCGCATAGGAGCGATAGACGGCATCCTGGTCACGCATAACCACCTGTGGGCAATAGGCCTGCACGACAGCCTGAACCGGCTGGGCATTGGCAGGAGCAGCGTTGGAACTCAGGTCCAGTCCCTGCGAAGCAGAATTGCAGCCACCTAAGCCAGCCACCAAAGACAACGTCAGAAAACCGCGAGAGAACTTGCCAACCACGTTACTCAACCCTTTGCAGCCTCGTTTCCGATACGGTACCGACCCGGCATTTTCCGGTCTTTCACCGCCGATTTCGATAGTCTATATCAGCGGTCAGAACAAAAATCGATTAGGGATTCAAGGTCGTGGAATACATTTCTACCCGTGGTACAGCACCCGCTCTCGGCTTTCGGGATGCGCTCATGGCCGGGCTTGCAAAAGACGGCGGCCTGTATGTCCCGCGCAAATGGCCTACCCTTTCGAAAAAACAGATCCGTGCCCTGCGTGGCAAATCCTACCAGGAAGTCGCGTTCGAGATCCTGTCGCTTTTCGTCGATGGCGAGATTGCCGATGACAAGCTGAAGGCCATGATCGACGAGGCCTATGCCACTTTCCGCCACCCGGCCGTGGTGCCGCTGGTGCAGGTCGGGCAGAACGATTTCATTCTCGAACTCTTCCACGGCACGACACTCGCCTTCAAGGACGTGGCGATGCAATTGCTTGCGCGCCTGATGGACCACGTTCTTGCCGAGCGCGGTGAACGCGCAACGATCGTCGGCGCCACATCGGGCGATACCGGCGGTGCTGCGATCGATGCCTTTGCCGGCCGCGAGCGCACCGACATCTTCATTCTCTTCCCGCATGAAAAGGTCTCGCCGGTTCAGCAGCGGCAGATGACCTCATCGACCGCGTCGAACGTGCATGCGATCGCGGTGAAGGGCAATTTCGACGACTGCCAGAACCTCGTCAAAGAGATGTTCAACGACGCTGCCTTCCGCGACAAGGTCAAGCTTTCGGGCGTCAACTCGATCAACTGGGCGCGCATCATGTCCCAGGTCGTCTATTATTTCACCGCCGCTGTTTCTCTCGGCGGGCCGGACCGGAAAATCTCGTTTACCGTGCCGACCGGCAATTTCGGCGATATCTTTGCCGGATATGTGGCCAAGAAGATGGGCCTGCCGATCGATCGCCTCGTGATTGCCACCAACGACAACGACATCCTGGCCCGCACGCTGAAGACCGGCCGTTACGAGATGAAGGGCGTCAAGGCGACGACCTCGCCTTCGATGGACATCCAGATTTCATCCAATTTCGAACGCCTCCTGTTCGAAGCCTATGATCGCGACGACGCTGCAGTGCGCCGCTCGATGGACGGGTTGAAGCAATCCGGTTCGTTCGAGATCAAGGAAAAGGCGCTGAAGGCGATCAAGCGCGAGTTCCGCGCCGGACGTGCTACCGAACGCCAAGTTGCCGCCACGATCCGCGAGACGCTTTCGGCCACCGGTTACCTTCTCGACCCACATACGGCAACCGGCGTCTTCGTCGCCGCGAAGAATGCCAAGCCATCCAGCCCGATGGTAACGCTGTCGACGGCGCATCCGGCCAAATTCCCGGCTGCGGTAAAATCCGCTTGCGGAATTGATCCGGCGCTCCCATCATGGTTGTCTGATCTTATGCAAAGGGAGGAGCGCTTCGATATACTTGAACCGGAGCTGAAAGCCGTCGAGACCTTTATCGGCAGCAACGCACGGACCAAGTAACGGCGCGCCGGAAAGACATAGTATGAATGTAGAGATTACCCGGCTCCCCTCCGGGCTGACTGTCGTCACCGAAAGCATGCCACATCTGGAAAGCGTGGCACTCGGCGTGTGGATCAAGTCGGGTTCTCGCAACGAGACCGAAGAAGAGCATGGCATCGCCCACCTGCTCGAGCACATGGCCTTCAAGGGAACAGCACGGCGCAGCGCCCGCGACATCGCCGAGGAGATCGAAGATGTCGGGGGAGAGCTGAATGCGGCGACCTCTACAGAAACCACATCCTATTATGCGCGCGTGCTCAAGGATCACGTGCCGCTGGCGGTCGATATCCTTGCCGACATCCTGACGGAGTCGGAATTCGACGAGGAAGAACTGCGCCGCGAAAAGCACGTGATCCTGCAGGAAATCGGTGCGGCCAACGACACGCCCGACGATGTCGTCTTCGACAAATTCTCCGAAGTCGCCTATCGCGGCCAGACGATCGGGCGCGCCATCCTCGGCACACCGGAACGGGTGAAAAGCTTCACGCCGAGTCAGATTCGCGGTTACCTTTCGCGCAATTATACGACCGACCGGATGTTCGTGGTGGCCGCCGGTGCGGTCGACCACCAGACCTTCTGCAAACAGGTGGAAGAGCGTTTTGCCGGTCTGCCGACTTCGCCCAGCGCGCCGCCCGTCTTTGATGCTGCACGCTATATCGGCGGCGATATTCGTGAGGAACGCGACCTCATGGATACACAGGTCCTGCTCGGTTTCGAGGGCAAGGCCTATCATATGCGCGATTTCTACTGTTCGCAGATCCTCGCCAATATCCTTGGCGGCGGCATGTCTTCGCGCCTGTTTCAGGAAGTGCGCGAGCATCGCGGCCTCTGTTACTCGGTCTATGCCTTCCACTGGGGCTTTTCCGATACCGGCATTTTCGGCATTCACGCGGCAACCGGTGCCGACGATCTGCCGAAGCTGATCCCGGTCATCATCGACGAGTTGCACAAGTCTGCCGACACGATCCATCAGGTGGAAATCGACCGGGCTCGCGCACAAATTCGCGCACAGCTGCTCATGGGTCAGGAAAGCCCTGCCGCCCGCGCCGGCCAGATCGCCCGGCAGATGATGCTTTATGGTCGCTCTATCCCCAACGAAGAGATGATGGAGCGTCTCGCAGGCATTACCACCGAGCGGCTGACCGATCTGGCAGGCCGCCTGTTCTTCGACACCGTACCGACCCTTTCGGCCGTCGGCCCGATCGAGAAGCTCGCGCCGATGTCCGATATCGCCTCGGCTCTATCCTCACCTGTCATCAAGGCAAAAGCCGCCAGCTGAACAGAGGCTCCGAAGCACAATGGGTAGATCGGTGTTTCGGTTTCTGTCCCGTCAGCCGGACACGCCCGAGTTATCCGGGCCTCAGCATATTTTGAGGCTGCCGCATAATTCCGATTACAAGCAATGGTATCGGCTGCGTTCCGAGAGCCGCAGCTTCCTTCAGCCGTGGGAACCGACCTGGCGGGCCGACGAACTGACGGAAAGCTCGTTTCGCGCCCGAATCCTGCGCGCAAACCAGGAATGCGCGTCCGGTCTCGCCATGCCGATGCTGCTTTTCCGCAAGGACGACATGACCCTGCTCGGGGGACTTACCATCGGCTATATTCGCCGGGGTGCAGCACAAAGCTGCATGATCGGATATTGGATGGGTGAAAAACATGCGGGCCAAGGCCATATGTTGGCCGCATTGAGAGTGGCAATCCCGTATATCTATGGCGGACTTCAGTTGCACCGGATCGAGGCAGCTTGTATTCCGGACAATTGGAAAAGCATGCGGCTTCTAGAAAAAGCCGGCTTCGAGCGGGAAGGTCTTTTGCGGAAGTATCTCAAAATAAACGGCGAATGGCGCGACCACATGATGTTTTCCCGGTTGCCGGAAGACGGCGAATTCGGGAAAATGGTCGGACCATGATTGACGGTATGCGTTTTAGTTCTGCGTATCGGGCCTTTGGCCTGAAGTTTCTGCTGATGATGATCGTCGCCATTCTGGCCTTCGGGCTTAACGGTGCGCGTGCCGCCGAGCCGGTGAAAATCTCGCGTGACGACACGGCGCTCGACCTGACGGCCACGACCGACATCTATACCAATCAGGGTGAGGCTTTCCAGGTTTCCACGGCGGCGGGCGGTGACGGGATTCGGCGACGCATCGAAGTCAGATCCAGCAATCCCGGGCATCAGGGCGACTGGGCGGTTTTTGCACTTTCCAACGTCTCGGAAGAACAGCTGGAGCGCGTCATCGTCGCACCCCATTTCCGCCTTGTCGGATCGAAGGTGTTCTGGCCGGATCTTGGTTCGCAGCGTATTACCGCGATTACTCCATCGGAAGGTTTCTCGCTCGATCGTCTGCCGAGTCCCGATGCAGACGTGTTCCGCATCACGCTCAATCCGGGATCGACGATCACGTTCGTTGCCGAACTGGCCAGCCCTTCGCTGCCGCAAATCTACCTCTGGCAGCCGGACGCCTACAAGGATACGGTCAACTCGTTCACGCTCTATCGCGGCATCGTGCTTGGCATTGCGGGTCTTCTGGCGGTGTTTCTGACGATCCTGTTCGTCGTCAAGGGCACATCGATGCTGCCGGCGGCGGCAGCACTTGCCTGGGCCGTGCTCGCCTATATCTGCGTCGACTTCGGTTTCCTCGACAAGCTGATCACCATCACATCCAGCGACCAGCGCATATGGCGTGCGGGTGCGGAAGTGGCGCTCGCCTCGTCACTCGTCATCTTCCTGTTCACCTATCTGAACCTCAACCGCTGGCATGTGCATCTGGGTTACGCGACGCTTGCCTGGGTCGTCGGACTGGTGCTGCTCGGCGGCGTGGCGATCTATGACCCTTCCGTTGCGGCCGGTATCGCCCGGCTTTCCTTCGCGCTGACGGGTACGGTCGGCATCCTGCTGATCATCTATCTCGGCTTCAACCGCTACGACCGGGCGATCCTGCTGGTGCCGACCTGGACGCTGATCCTCGTCTGGCTGTTCGGCAGCTGGCTGACGGTGACAGGGCAGCTCGACAACGACATCATTCAGCCGGCGCTCGGCGGTGGTCTGGTGCTGATCGTTCTTCTGATCGGCTTTACGGTCATGCAGCACGCCTTTGCCGGCGGCGCCTATCAGCAGGGCCTTTTCTCCGATCTGGAACGGCAGTCACTGGCGCTGACCGGCTCCGGCGATACCGTGTGGGACTGGGATGTCGCGCGTGATCGTGTCGTCACGACCCCAGATATTTCGGGCCGTCTCGGGCTTGAGGCCGGCGCCATGCATGGTCCGGTGCGCAACTGGGTTCCCCGCCTCCACCCCGACGACCGCGACCGGTTCCGTGCCACGCTCGACGTGCTGCTCGAACATCGCCGCGGCCGCCTGCATCACGAATTCCGCATTCGCGCCGAGGATGGACATTTTCACTGGCTGCAGATCCGTGCGCGGCCCGTGCTTGGCTCGAACGGCGAGATCATCCGCTGTGTCGGCACGATCGTCGATGTGACCGAACAGAAAAATTCGGTCGAACGGCTGTTGCAGGATGCGTTGCACGACAACCTGACAGGCTTGCCGAACCGGCAGATCTTCCTCGATCGCCTGCAGGGCGTTCTGACACTTGCCGCCAGCGGCGACACCGTGCGCCCGACCGTGATGGCAATCGATCTCGATCGCTACAAGCAGGTCAACGACAGCCTCGGGATTGCGGCAGGCGACAACATGCTGATCGCGATTACCCGGCGTCTTCGGCGCCTAATGAAGCCGCAGGATACGTTGGCACGCCTTGCCGGCGACCAGTTCGGCTTGATCCTAGTTTCCGAGCGCGACCCCGCAAAGATCGCCGATTTTGCCGAGGCCGTATCGCAGGCCATCATGGTGCCGATCAATTATGCCAATCGCGAGATCGTACTGACCGCCTCGATCGGGCTTGCGTCCTTCGTCGACCAGCAGGAAAGCGCCGCGGGGCTTTTGGCGGACGCGGAACTTGCAATGTACCGGGCAAAACGCGGCGGCGGTAACAAGGTGGAGCCGTTCCGGCCGATCTTCCGCACGTCCGGCACCGACCGGCTGCAGATCGAAACGGATCTTCGCCGCGCATTGGAGCGCAAGGAACTGTCGCTCGCCTATCAGCCGATCATATCGCTGAAAGACGGCGAGATCGCCGGCTTCGAGGCGCTGATGCGATGGGAACATCCCAAGCGTGGCAGCATCCCGCCTGCCGAATTCATCCCGATCGCCGAAATGTCCGACCTTATCGGCCCTCTCGGCGTGTTTGCGATGGAGCGTGCGGCGTCGGACCTGGTTTCATGGCAGGAGCAGACTGGTGAAGTGCCGATCTTCGTTTCCGTCAACCTGTCTAGCGCACAGCTTTTGAATGCGGACCTTTATAACGATGTCAGGGCACTGATTTCGAAGACTCAGGTCAATCCGCACCAGTTGAAGCTGGAACTGACCGAATCCCTGATGATGGAAAACCCGGAACAGGCTCGCCTGATCCTCGCCAAGCTGAAAGAGACCGGCCTCAGCCTTGCACTCGACGATTTCGGCACCGGTTATTCCTCACTCGCCTACCTGACGCAGTTTCCGTTCGACATGATCAAGCTCGACAAGACGCTTGTCAGCGACATGAGCGAAAAGGGCTCGATCCTGCTGCGCTCCGTTATCGCCATGGCCCGTGGGCTGGAAATGACAGTCGTCGCCGAAGGCATCCAGACTGATGAGCATGCGATGGAGCTTGCCAAGATGGGCTGCCACTACGGCCAGAGCTACCTGTTCGGCCCGCCTGCCACCAGCGAAGCCATGCTGCGGTTACTGAAGGAACGGTTTCCACTGACGAAACGGGCGTAACTTCCCACAGTCTCCCTCTGGCCTGCCGGCCATCTCGCCAACACGCGGGGAGAAAATCCGTGGCACGCTCCTTACCGCAATTGTGGTCCGACGAGGCGGTCGGATTAAACCCTCTCCCTTGTGGAGAGGATTGGGAAGGGGCGTCTCCGCCCTACCGTCTCAACACCAGATCATGCACGAATTGCAGCTTTGCCGTCACGGCCGGCGTCAGGATGAACGGGTAAAGGTCAGGCACCCCCATCGAGCGGTGGATACCGTTGATCGCCAGGCTGAAGGGGATCCAGGCGGACACGAGCTGTTCGGCGCTGTCGGCGCGATAGGGATTGAAATCCACTTCCGCCGATAGTTCTTCGTGCCTGCGCGGGTCTATCGACATGCCGTAGGCTCGTGCCGTTTCCAGCGTGTCGACTATATGGACATAGTGGGCGAAGCTCTCGGCGAAATCCTCCCATGGATGCGAGCTTGCATAGGTAGAGATGAAGAATTCCTGCCAGTTCGGTGGCGGGCCTTCCTCGTAATTGCGCTTGAGCGCCTCGCCGTAATCGACGGTCTCGTCGCCGAATACCGCGCGAAATTCATCCAGCCTGCCGCCGTCGCGGACCATCTTGTCCCAGATGTAATGGCCGGTCTCGTGCCGGAAATGGCCAAGCATAGTGCGATAAGGTTCGTTCATCGACACGCGGATCTGCTCACGCGTCGCATCGTCCGCCTCGGCTGCGCGGATTGCGATAAGGCCGTTTTCGTGGCCGGTCAATGCGGCCTTTACCGTTCCGTCGGCTTGGATCTCGTCAACGAGAAAATCGAAAACGAGACCGCCTGCAGGATCCTCATCGCGGTTGATGCGCGGCAGGTTCCATTTCAGCATGGAATAAAAGAGGTGACGCTGAGCCTGGCTGATGCGCCGCCATTGCCGCAATCCCTCCTCGGTGGAGGCATCCGGTACCAGACGGTTATGGCGGCAGGCCGGGCAAAAGGGATTGGAATCGTCCGCGAGAACGGTCCAGTTGCAGATATCCATGCCGGCATTGGCGCAAAGCCGGACCTTCCGCTGCGGGTTGGCGAATAGCAACCAGACCTCCTCGCCTTCGACAGGCTGCAGCGCATGCATGGCAAGCGCCTCCGGCACGAAGGCCAGACGGGAGCCGCAATTCATGCAGTCCCGGTTGTCGAAATGGATAGGCTGTCCGCAGTGATCGCAATCGTAGAGGCGCATGGGCTGGTCCGCATCGATGGAGGGAGGGGAATAGAGAAAACCTGCTCCGGCAGTGCCGAAACAGGTTTATCAAATGACTGGAGATCATTTTTTCGGACTATGCCGTCCGACATTACCGGGATTTGGTCAGGTCCCAGACATTACATGCGGTCAACGAAATCCTTGCCCGCTTCCTTGATCTTGCCCTTAGCCTGCTGAGCATGGCCCTTGGCTTCCTGGGCGTTGCCCTTCGCCTTGAGCTTCGGATTATCGGTCATGTCACCTGCGGCCTGCTTGATCTTACCGGCAACTTCGTTGCCCTTGCCTGCCATCTTATCGCTGGTGCTACCCATTCCTTGTTCTCCTTATCTCTTTCGACGTTGTTCAACGCCTTGCGATAATAGAACTCTGAAGGGTGGATATCGTTCCACCGAAACAGATCAGGCATGTCCTGCTTCGGTCGAAAGCATTTCCGGGCTGACGCCCATAAGGGCAAGCGCGCGTTCGTATTTGGCATCAACGCAAGGATCGAAAATGATGTCATCCTGCGATGCGCAATTGAGCCAGCCGTTGTTGCTGATTTCGGCCTCAAGCTGTCCCGGCCCCCATCCGGCGTAGCCGAGAAGCAGAGTTGCCCGCGTCGGCCCCCGGCCTTCCGCGATCGCCCTTAGAATATCAAGCGTTGCGGTGAGTGAAATCTCGTCACTGACAGGGATCGAGGACTCGCAGGAAAAATCGTCGGAATGCAGAACAAAGCCCCTGCCCGTTTCCACCGGACCGCCGTAAAGAACCGGGAAATAACGCGCCTGTTCCGAAAGAAAGGCGGTGCGAGGTTCCTCAACGATCTTCAGATATTCAAGCACGTTGGGGAATGAGAGTTCCTGCTGCCTGTTGATGATGAAACCCATAGCACCGGTTGGTGAATGAGCGCAGATATAAACAACACTGCGAGCGAAACTACTGTCCTGAACACCGGGCATGGCGATCAGGAACTGGCCGTCGAGAAATCCGCGTTCACGCTTGTCTTTGAGCGCCGTAATTCCCATCGAGCCTCCCGTGTGCCTTTAAAGCGCCGTGTGGCGGCGGCCGCATCAGGCGACCCTTCCAAGGCAACATGGGGCAGTCTACGGGATCATTCAACCGAAAATGATTGGTTTTCATCAGACGTGGCTGGCGAGCATGGGATTGCTGGGATAAATCCGTTCTCATGATCTCGACCGCTTTCACCACCCGCCGCCTTTTCATCGCCATCCCACTTCTGCTCGCCTCTGCCTTCATGCCGGTCTCAGTACAGGCAGAAACGACCGACTGGGTGAGCAATGAGGGCGGGCGCATGAGGATCGTTGCGCTGGCGCCTGATGCGCGCGGCACCGTGCGCGGCGCGCTGCAAATCGAGCCCAAGGCCGGCTGGATCACCTATTGGCGCGAACCGGGCGATGCAGGCATACCGCCGCATATCTCGTTTCCCGAGACATCCGACGTCAGCCTCAGCAAGATCTCCTACCCGGTGCCGCGTCGTTTCGACAATGGTGACGTTCGCGATATCGGTTACGATACGGCTGTCAGCTTTCCCTTCGAGCTTTCGGTGAAGAACCCGAACCAGTCATCCGCAATCACGGCATTTGCCTTTATCGGCATCTGCCGAAACATCTGCATTCCCTTCCAGGCCGAATTCAACCTGGGACTCAAGGCAGATGGCGGCACGTCCTTTGCCGAGGCGATGATCATCAACGATGCGGAAGGCAAGCTGCCGGAACATCCGTCCGACGATTTTGCCGTCACGCATTATTCCGTTTCCGCCGACGGCGACACGCTGCGGCTGCGGCTGCAATTACCCAAAGACGCACCGAAGAAGCCGCAAGTGATCGTCACCGGGCCGGAAGGACATGTGCTGTTCAACGAGACCAAGGGGGAACGGCTTGAGGACAGCTATTCCGTCGACATGCCGGTCGGCAAGCTGCCGAAAGGCTATGACATGAAGGGCAAGCACTGGGGCATTCTCGTGCTTGCCGGCAAGCGCGCCATGGAAACCTCGCTGGCCTTCGAGTGAGCCTTTCCGGGCACCGCATGCCGTGATCGCAAACTGGTCGACAGTTCTCCCTGCCCTCTCTTGTCTTGTCATTCGCCAACTTTATAGTGCCGCGAACGATCGCATGGGCGATCATTGGCAGGAGAGACGACATGACGATCGCAGTGGGCGAAAAGCTTCCGGAAGCAACATTCAAGGAAAAGACGGCAGATGGCCCGGTGGAAGTGACAACCAGCGGTCTTTTCGCCGGCAAGAAGGTCGTGTTGTTTGCCGTACCCGGCGCCTTCACGCCGACCTGCACGCTCAACCATCTGCCCGGTTACATTGAAAACCGCGATGCCATTCTTGCACGCGGCGTCGATGATATCGCTGTCGTTGCCGTCAACGATTGGCATGTGATGGGCGCATGGGCGCAACAATCCAACGCGCTCGGCAAGATCCACTTTCTCGCCGATTTCGACGCCGCCTTCACCAAGGCCATGGGTCTCGACATCGACCTTTCCGGCGGTGGGCTCGGCGTGCGCTCGAAGCGTTATTCCATGCTGGTCGAGGACGGCGTGGTGAAGTCGCTCAACATCGAGGAAAGCCCCGGCCAGGCCACCGTCTCGGGTGCCGCGGCGATGCTGGAACAGCTTTGATCTAACTGACGGGATTTGTGGAACGACGAAGGGCGCCAGACGGCGCCCTTTGCATTGTGAACTAAATGGGTGTGGCTACGCTGCGAGATCGTAAACGATAAGGCCGGACAGGCCACCATCGGCGGAGGCGACGATACGTTCGGCGACGGCCAGATGATCCGGGGCCGCGAGATAGGTATCACGCGCCTCGGGGCTTTCGAATGTCACGATAAAGCCATCGAGAAAGCCACCGCTCAAACCTTCGGACGATATGTTCGGACCGAATTTGACATCAACGATGCCCGAAAGCGTGTTCTGAAGGGCTGCGATTGCCGCGTAGATTTCCTGTTTTTCGGCGTCCTGTACCGACGACTTGAAGCGCAGAAAAACACAGTGAAGGATCATGCGTGGTCTCCCGTTGTCGTGCCCCGATTTGGCCACGATCACCATAGGCGGTGACGCCGCAATGGCAAGCGGCGCATACGCAACCCGGTGCCGACGATCTTCGATTACTTTACCAGAAGCGACCGGCCGAGATTGGGTTTCTTGAACGGCTCCATGCCGAGGCGGGCGAGTTCGTCAGCCCGTTCGTTTTCCGGATGGCCGGCATGGCCCTTGACCCAGTGCCACTTGACCTTGTGGCGCTGGTTGGCGGCATCGAGCTGCTGCCAGAGTTCACCATTCTTCACCGGCTTTTTGTCGGCGGTCTTCCAGCCGTTTTTCTTCCAGCCGAAGATCCACTTGGAGATGCCGTCCATCACGTATTTGCTGTCGGTGTAGAGATCGACCTCGCATTCGCTTTTCAATGCGGTGAGCGCGGAGATGGCGGCCAGAAGCTCCATGCGGTTATTGGTGGTTTCCGCCTCGCCGCCGTTCAGCTCTTTGGTGGTCTCGCCATACCGCAGAATGGCACCCCAGCCGCCGGGGCCGGGATTGCCGGAGCACGCGCCATCGGTAAAGATCTCGACCTGCTTCATGACGCCACCTCGATTGCCGGTGCATATTCGGCGACCGATGAAATCTGCCGGTGGAAGCGCAGCTTTCGCAGATATTCGAGCGGGTCCTTCTTGACCACCAGCGCGCCTTCCGGCGTCGTCAGCCAGTCATAGAGACGGGTGAGGAAAAAACGCAGGGCCGAACCGCGGGCGAGAACCGGCATCGCTTCGCGTTCTTCATCCGAAAGCGGGCGCACCGAACAATAACCTTCCAGCAAAGCCGAGCCCTTGGTGACGTTGTAGGAGCCATCCTTCTCGAAGCACCAGGCATTGAGGCAGATCGAGACGTCATAGGCGAGCAGGTCGTTGCAGGCGAAATAGAAGTCGATCAGGCCGGAAAGCTCGTCGCCGAGGAAAAAGACATTGTCCTGGAACAGATCGGCATGGATGACGCCCGCCGGCAGGTTTTTCGGCCAATGGGCTTCGAGATAGGCGAGTTCGGCGGTGATTTCCGCTTCAAGGCCCGTCTCGACCTCGTCGGCACGCTCGGCCGACTTTTCCCAAAGGACTTTCCAGCCTTCGAGCGACAGCGCATTCGGCCGCTTGATCTCAAAACCTTCGCCGGCAAGATGCATGCCGGCCAACGCCTTGCCGACTTCACGGCAATGCTTTGCTTCCGGCTTTCTCAGCCACATGCCTTCGAGGAAGGAGATGAGCGCTGCCGGACGGCCGGAAAGCTCGCCCAGAAGCTCGCCATCACGGCGCGGCAAAGGCAGCGGGCAGGACAGGCCGCGTTCCGAAAGATGCTGCATGAGGCCTAGGAAAAACGGCAGGTCCGACTTCTCCACCCGCTTTTCATAGAGCGTCAGGATCAGCGGATCCTTCGTCGTATGCAGCAGGAAGTTGGAGTTCTCGACGCCTTCGGCAATGCCCTTGTAGGAGGTCAGCTCACCGACGTCATATTGCGCCAGAAAGTGCTTGAGGTCGGTTTCGGTGATGTCGGTATAAACGGCCAAGGCGGTCTCACAGTCGGTCAAGGGGCAGAATCATCTGCCGTCATATTACCCCCCTCTGCCCTGCCGGGCATCTCCCCCACAAGGGGGGAGATCATAAAGAGGCCAACGATCGCTCCCCTATCGCGCTGGAGAGGATGAAGTAGCAGATTAGTCGCCTGCAAGGCTCGAAAGTTCAAGGTCTTGGCAGGACGAAAGCTTCAGGTCGATCTCCCCCCTTGTGGGGGAGATGCCCGGCAGGGCAGAGGGGGTGCAACAAGCGATCACGCTCATTCCGCCACAAGCGGCCCCGGCCCTGCGCTTACGCTCCGGGCGCTCCTCCCTCGAAACGATTCACTGGATCGTTTCGTCGGCTACGCCGACCGGTCGTCGCCCATTCACCCACGCCATATCCTCGACCGTCAGCGGAACACTGCGAAGCTCGCGATTGACGAGGAAGTTTTCGTTTTCCTCGGCGGTGATCGCCAGCTCGATCTCGGCGGCAAACCGTTCCTTGAAGGCAGCGATGATCTCGTCGACGATGACTTCGGGGGCGGATGCACCGGCGGAAAGGCCGAGCGTGCGGATATTACCGATCTCGTCCCAGTTCAGCTCGGAGGCGCGCTGGACGAGCAGCGAACGCTTGGCCCCTGCCCTCAAGGCCACTTCAACGAGACGCTTGGAATTGGAGGAGTTCGGTGCGCCGACGACGATGAAGAGATCGCAGCCGGGCGCCGCTTCCTTCACCGCTTCCTGGCGGTTGGTGGTGGCATAGCAGATCGAGTCCGCAGCCGGCGCCTGGAGATTGGGGAAACGTTCCTGCAGCTTGGCGATAACGCCGGCCGTATCATCGACCGAGAGCGTCGTCTGGGTGACGAAACCGAGATTGTCGGGATCTTCCGGCATATAGGCTTCGGCATCGGCAATCGTATCAACGAGTGAAACGGTTCCGGGCGGCAGCTGCCCCATCGTGCCGATGACTTCAGGATGGCCGGCATGGCCGATCAGCACGACATGGCGACCAAGGCGCTGGTGGCGCATGGCCTGCTTGTGAACCTTGGACACCAGCGGGCAAGTCGCATCGAGATAGAAAAGATTGCGGGCCTGCGCATCTTCCGGCACGGATTTCGGCACGCCGTGGGCGGAGAATACGACCGGCTGCTGGCGATGTTCTTCGGGGATCTCGTGCAGTTCCTCGACGAAGACGGCGCCCTTGGCTTCCAGTCCCTCGACGACATAGCGGTTATGGACGATCTCGTGGCGGACATAGACCGGCGCACCATATTGTTTCAGCGCCAGAACAACGATCTGGATCGCCCGGTCGACCCCGGCGCAGAAACCGCGCGGACCGCAAAGCCTGATCGAAAGAGCCGGTTTGGTGACCTGAATGTTCATTCCGCATCCGCTGTTGGAAAATGCCTGAAGCCTCATATAGGCGAGGCAATTGAGGCACGCCAACAGAAAATATCGTTATCTCCCTTCTCCAGCCGGTGATCCGGCGGGTTTGCGGCTGCGCCACCACATGGCGAAAACTACGGCCAGCAATGCTGCGGCGAGACCATACCATGTCGCGGCATATTGCAGATGGTTGTTGGGAAGGTCGAATTGCGTCACGCCGCCCTTCGGCCAGCCGCCGGGATTGGTGACGGATGCATCGGCATCGACGAAGAAAGGAATGACGTCGGCAAGCCCGATGCTTGCGGCCATGGCATCGAGGTCTTTCCAATAGAAGATGTTCTTGGATAGATCATTGTCCGGCACCAGCATGGACGGCTTGCCGGGGAGTTTTGCACGGACATAACCAGTGATCGCCTGTTCGCCAGCCACCTCCCCCTCAGCCCGCGTCGCCGGCTCCTTCATCTCGTAGGGCACGAAGCCGCGGTTGACGAAGATCTTGCGGCCGTCCGCCAGCGTCAGCGGCGTGTAGACATAAAAGCCGGTGCGACCTTCGAACGTGGCGAAGAAATGCCGCTCCTTTGTGTGGTCGAATATGCCGGAAAGCGCGATGCGGCGGTATTCGATATCGTCGCCGGCCGCAGCTCTCTGCTCGATCTGCGCAAGCGAAACCGGCGCGGCTGCGCGGCGCTCAGTGATATCGGCGAGAAGGCCCTCCTTCCAGGAGAGCCGCTCCACCTGCCATGTGCCGAGAGCGAGCAGGATGGCGAGTGAGAGGAGGATAAGGGCGGTGGTGAGGATGGTTTTCAATGAGGTTTTCTTGCGTGAGCTGGTCGTGACGACGTTGGTTCTCATCTTGCTACGACCAATTTCAAACAAAGTCACACGCGGAGAACTAGCCCCTCACCCTAACCCTCTCCCCGTAAACGGGGCGAGGGAACGTGCCACGATTGAGGCATAGCGGCCGCGGCTTGCGTCCTTCTCCCCGACATTACGGGGGTCCGGAGGACGGGACGGGGCAGGCGACCCGTCCCCGGTTGGTGCCGGCAGGCGGATGAGGGGCAGCCCCCCAAAAAAACCTCACAGATGCGCCAGCGGTGCGCCCCAGCCGCCCCAGATGTAGATGGAGAAAAACAGGAACAGCCAGACGACGTCGACGAAGTGCCAGTACCAGGCGGCGGCTTCGAAGCCGAAATGGCGTTCGGGGGTAAAGCCGCCATTGATGGCGCGGATCAGGCAGACGATCAGGAAGATGGTGCCGATCAGCACGTGGAAACCGTGAAAACCGGTCGCCATGAAGAAGGTGGCGCCGTAGATCGAATTGGAGAATTCGAAGGGTGCGTGCGCGTATTCGTAGGCCTGCACGGCGGAGAACAGGATGCCGAGCGCGACCGTCAGCGCAAGGCCGGTAACCAGTCCCTTGCGGTCGTTGTGCAGGAGCGCGTGATGCGCCCAGGTTACGCAGGTGCCGGAGAGAAGCAGGATGATCGTGTTGTAGAGCGGCAGGTGCCAGGGATCGAGAACCTCGATGCCTTTGGGCGGCCATTGACCGCCGAGCGCTTCGACGCGGGCGGCCTGGATCGCTTCGTTGGGATAGAGGCTCGCATCGAAAAAGGCCCAGAACCAGGCGACGAAGAACATCACTTCGGAGGCGATGAACATGATCATGCCGTAACGCAGATGCAGCGATACGACCCGCGTGTGATGGCCTTCATCACCTTCCTTGATCGTGTCCGCCCACCAGCCGATCATCACATAGAGGATGATCGCCAGGCCGATGAAGAACACCCAGGGGGTGGCCCAGTTGAGGCCGAACATGTGGAACTCAGCGCCCTTGAGATAGCGCATGTAACCGACACCACCGAAGGTGATGACGAAGGCGCCGATCGCGGCCAGAAGCGGCCAAGGGCTCGGATCGATGATGTGGTAGTCGTGATTTTTCTGATGCGCGTCTGCCATGTCAAAATCCCCGATAAATGCCTCTCCACCGCCTGCGGAATTTTTTCGCAGGCGCTCCTCTCAAAGCTTATTGTCTGCCTCATTCTTCTTCACCGCTGCGACGGGCTTTGCCGGCTCGCTCGGGTAGAAGGAATAGGACAGGGTAATCGTTCTGATATTCTTGGTTTCCTCCGCCTTGACGATCTCCGGATCGACGTAAAACACGACGGGCATGGAAACGCTTTCACCCGGCGCAAGCGTCTGCTCGGTGAAGCAGAAGCACTGCACCTTGTTGAAATAGGCGCCGGCTTCCATCGGCGTGACGTTGAAGACGGCGGTGCCGGTGGTGGCGACGGCCGAGCGGTTGGTCGCCGTGTATTCGACCTGGATGGTCTCGCCGATCTTCGGCTGCACGGCTTTCGCCGCCTTGAAATCCCAGTTCAGGCCGCTTGATATGTTGGCGTCGAAAGTGACCTGCATCGTGCGGTCGAGCACGGTCGTCGAATATTGTTCGACGCGCTGGGTGGTGCCGTTATAGCCGGTGATCTGGCAGAAGAGGCGATAGAGAGGAACCGACGCATAGGCAGCGCCGACCATGCCGAAAACGAAAACGGCACAACCGGCAAAGATCGAGGCATTGCTGACCCGTTTTGCCTGGCCAGCCCGCTTGGCCTGGCCTGAATGCCCGCCCTGAATTCCGCCTGCCATGTCGCTCCTCCCTAGCTCCATTTGGCTCCGATTACCGGCCTAGTTCCAGAACCCGCCGACCTTGACCAGCGTGATGATGTAGAAAAGCACGCAAAGCCCCGCGAGAACGAGGCCGAGTGCCACATTGCGGTTTCGCCGTGACCTTTTCTGCGTCTCGCTGAGCTTGACGGTATCGATCACAGAAACCCTCCGAGGAACTGGCCGAGACCGGCCGCCATGTGGTCGAAGATCAGCGCGGAGAAGACCGCGAACAGATAGAAGATCGAATAGAAAAACAGCTTCTTTGCCGGCAGCATCTTCTCGTCATCCTCGGCCATGCGCAGCACGAGAATGGAATAGTAGATGAAGATGAGGCTCAGAATGCCGGTAAAGATGCCGTAGCCGATGCTGGCAAGACCGGTGAAGGTCGGGGCGGCGACGACGGCGGCCATCAGGACCGAATAGACGACCATCTGGATCTTGGTCGAGCGCTGGCCGACGACATTCGGCATCATCGGAATGCCGACAGAACCGTAATCGCGCATCTTGAACAGCGCCAGCGCCCAGAAATGCGGCGGGGTCCACATGAAGGTGATCATGAACAGGATGACGCTGTCGAGCGACACGCCACCGGTAACGCAGGCCCAGCCGAGCATGGGCGGGAATGCGCCTGCAGCACCGCCGATGACGATGTTCTGCGGCGTCGAGCGTTTCAGCCACATCGTGTACACGACGGCATAGAAGAAGATGGTGAAGGCGAGCAGGCCGGCGGCGAACCAGTTGACCGCAAGGCCGAGAATGACGACCGAGAAGGCCGAGAGCGTTAGGCCGAAGGCAAGTGCCTCATTAGGGCGGATGCGGCCGGCGGGGATCGGGCGCTTTGCGGTGCGCGTCATCACGGCATCGATATCGGCATCGTACCACATGTTGAGCGCGCCGGAGGCGCCGGCACCGACGGCGATGCAGAGGATGGAGATGATCGCCAGAACCGGGTTGATCTCGCCCGGAGCAAGAACGAGACCGGCAAAGGCGGTGAAAACCACCAGCGACATGACGCGTGGCTTCAGCAGCGCGAAGAAATCGCGCGCATCGGCTTCGGAAAGGAGCTTTCCTTCCTCTTGCGACATCGCTTGGGTGGAATCGATAACAGTCATTTCAATTCAGATCCTGACGAGATACCGGGCACTGCCAAGGCAGCACCCGGATCGGAATTCTTACTTGATGCGGGGAAGCTGTTCCCATTGGTGATAGGGCGGCGGCGACGACAGCTGCCATTCCAGCGTGGTCGCACCCTCGCCCCAGGGGTTATCACCGGCAACCCGCTTCTTGGCGAAGGCTTCCCATACGCCAAAGAGGAAGATGAGTACACCCACGAAGGAGATATACGAGCCGACTGAGGAGACGTAGTTCCAGCCGGCGAAAGCATCCGGATAGTCGATATAACGGCGCGGCATGCCGGCAAGGCCGAGGAAGTGCTGCGGGAAGAAAACGAGGTTCACGCCGATGAACATGACCCAGAAATGCAGCTTGCCGATCGCCTCGTTATACATGTAGCCGAACATTTTCGGGAACCAGTAATACCAGGCGGCAAAGATGGCGAAGACCGCGCCGAGCGACAGAACGTAGTGGAAATGAGCCACGACGTAATAGGTGTCGTGCAGCGAGCGGTCGAGGCCGGCATTGGCCAGCTGCACGCCGGTGACGCCGCCAACGGTGAACAGGAAGATGAAGCCGATCGCCCAGATCATCGGTGTCGCAAACGTGATCGAGCCACCCCACATGGTCGCGATCCAGGAGAAGATCTTGATGCCTGTCGGCACCGCAATCACCATCGTGGCGAAAACGAAATAACGCTGCGCATCGAGCGACAGGCCGACCGTGTACATGTGGTGGGCCCAGACGATGAAGCCGACAGCGCCGATCGCCACCATCGCATAGGCCATGCCGAGATAACCGAAAACCGGTTTTTTCGAGAAGGTCGAGACGATGTGGCTGACGATGCCGAAGCCGGGCAGGATGAGGATGTAGACTTCCGGGTGGCCGAAGAACCAGAACAGGTGCTGGTAGAGGATCGGGTCGCCGCCGCCTTCCGGCGAGAAGAATGTGGTGCCGAAGTTACGGTCGGTCAGCGCCATGGTGATGGCACCGGCGAGAACCGGCAGCGACAGAAGCAGAAGGAAGGCGGTTACCAGAACAGACCAGGCAAACAGCGGCATCTTGTGCAGCGTCATGCCCGGCGCGCGCATGTTCAAAATGGTGGTGATGAAGTTGATCGCGCCGAGAATGGACGAGGCACCGGCGACGTGGAGCGAGAAGATCGCGAGATCGACGGCAGGTCCCGGATGGCCGGAGGTCGAAAGCGGCGGATACATGGTCCAGCCGCCGCCCGCGCCATAGGCGCCTGCCGGTCCTTCGACGAACATCGACAAGACAAGAAGAAGGAAGGCCGGGACGATCAGCCAGAAGGAAATGTTGTTGAGGCGCGGAAAAGCCATGTCCGGCGCGCCGATCATGATCGGCACCATCCAGTTGGCAAAACCGCCGATCATCGCCGGCATGACCATGAAGAAGATCATGATCAGCGCGTGGGCGGTGGTGAACACATTGAACATGTGCTTGCCGCCATCGATCGCGGCATCGCCCTCGAAACCATAGACGATAGAGGCGAGGCCGTGGAAAATCTGGATGCCGGGTTCCTGCAGCTCCATGCGCATCGCGACCGACAGAAGGCCGCCGATAATGCCGGCCATGATCGCGAAGATCAGGTAGAGCGTGCCAATATCCTTGTGGTTGGTCGAAAAGAGCCAGCGGGCGGCAAAACCCGGCTTGTGATGATGTTCGCCATGCGCATGTGCGTCGTCATGGGCGGCACGATGGGAATGGTCGTCGTGATGTGTCGTTTCAGCCATTGATCTCGCCTCCCTTACTTGACGTCGTTTGCAGCGACATCGACGCCGACTGCATTTTTGTTGTCCGCAGATGCCAGAAGCGCCTTGTAGGCTCCCGGCAGATCGTTTGCGGCGGCAGCGAGCCAGGCGGTGTATTTCTCGTCCGAGACGACGCGGATGGCGATCGGCATATAGGCGTGGTCCTTGCCACAAAGCTCGGAACACTGCCCGTAATAGAGGCCCTCGCGTTCGGCGCGGAACCAGGTTTCGTTAAGGCGCCCTGGCACGGCATCGATCTTCACGCCGAAAGCCGGCATGGCGAAAGCATGGATGACATCGGTCGGAGCGGCTGTCACGAGAAGGCGTACCGTCTTGCCTACGGGAATGATCATCTCGTTGTCGACGGCAAGAAGGCGCGGATAAACGGCTATGTCCGTCTTGCCGGCCGCGGCGCGATCGGGTTCTTTCAACAGGTAGCTGTCGAAAGCGACAGGCGACGCCCCCTCCCCCTGGCCGGATCCCTCATATTCGTAATTCCACTGCCACTGGGTGGCGGTGGCCTTCACCGTCATGTCGGTTTCGGGAATTTCCAGCTGGGCGTTCAGAAGATTGAAGGACGGGATGGCCAGCATGAAGAGAATCAGGACCGGCGCCACCGTCCAGACAATCTCGATCGTCGTGTTATGGCTGGTGCGCGATGGCGTCGGGTTCTTGTCGGCGCGGAATTTCACGGCGACGATGATCAACAGTGCCAGAACGAAAAGCGTGACCGGAACGATGAACCAGAGCGTGTACTTCTCGAACCAGCTTATCTGGTGCATGATCTCGGTTGCCGGCGCCTGAAGCCCCATCTGCCATGGATGCGGCTGATCCGCATGCGCCACTGAGGCGCTTACCAGCCCCGCAATCGGGGCGGTGATAAGACAGATGATCGCCATCATCATCGCATAAGCCCTGTTCATCACAAACTTTCTCCCCACGCATGTGATCCAGATCAACTCTTACGCAGTCTCCAAGCTATAGCTTGGTTCAACCATAGTTTGCTTATATCCGCAACGTCTTGCGACAAATGCCCCTGCGGCATTTTGCGCATTGTGGACGCGCGACATCCTCTGGTTGATTTCCCTCCGTAATAGACCACACCTCCCTCCACAGAGTCGCAGCCTGAAATGAGGATATGCTCTTTCGGCTGACAAATTCCACCAGATTTTGAAGCCGGCGACGTCCTTGTGACTTGAACAGGGTCCTACTTTCGCCGTACTCCGCTGAAAACTCGGCAAGGCTTTCCAATTCGCACCGCGAAAGACAGGATAAGCCGCATTGATTCGAACCAGAGGTTTCCATGGGTCGTCCCTCCCTCATCGGCGCAAGCCTTATTGCCCTCCTGACGCTGGGCACGGTCTCCACCGCATTCGCACAGCCGGCACAGACGCCGCCGGTGCCGAGTGCCGCACCGAAAGGTCCCGCCCCGAGCGCGCAGGCTCCGGCACCCACCCCCACGCCTGGCCCTTCCGGACAGCAGCCCGGCAATGTGAAGGAAAGCCATGGCGCGTGGTCGGTGATCTGTGACCGCCCTGCCGGCGCTTCCGCCGAGCAATGCGCGCTGATGCAGAACGTCATTGCCGAGGACCGGCCGGAAGTCGGGCTTTCGGTCGTCGTGCTCAAGACCGCCGACCGCAAGGCGCGCATCCTGCGCATTCTCGCACCGCTCGGCGTTCTCCTGAAGGACGGCATGGAGCTTTACGTCGATAACAACAATATCGGCCGCGCCTATTTCACCCGCTGCTTCTCGGAAGGCTGCTATGTGGAAGTGGAAATCGACGAGGAACTGATGCGCATCCTGCGTGCCGGCAAGAACGCCGTGTTCGCGCTGCGCGAATCTTCCGATCAGGACCGCGTCGGCATTCCCGTCGAACTCAACGGTTTTGGCCCCGGCTACGACGCACTTCCCTGATCATCGGATAGCTGCGTCGAAGGGCAGGAAGACCATGGGCCTTGCAGGCAGCCACCGTTTCACCGTTCGCTATGATGACGATATCGTGCGCGATGCGATCCGCGCCTTCGTCTGGCGCCGTGCCGTGGTCGAACAGAAGATGATGTGGGTCATCTCGGTTCTGATGCTGAGCTTTTCCATCTATTTCATCATCTCGGGCGACAACAATATTTTCGCCGGCGTCATGCTTGTCCTCGCCTTGGCGCCGGTCATCTTCGTCGCCGTGATCTGGCGCGCCCACAAGGTCAAGACCTTCGGTCGCTACAAGCGCATGGGCGATCCGAAGGCCAAGATTACCGTCGATGCCGATGGAATCGACATCGTGTCCGATCTCGGCAGCGGCAAGTTGACGTGGCGAAGCATTACCGAAGTCTGGGAGCGTCCGCGGGCCTTCATGGTCTTCAGCGGTGACGGCCAGTTCAACACGCTGCCTCGCGAAACCATGCCTGATGCGGTTCAAGCCTATCTGCGAACGAGGCCGACCCAAGGATAGGCTTGCTTCGGCTCCATGCCGGACCTACATCGGATGAAAAGGCGGTTGCCGCCACAGCCTGCCGCGCCGAGGCGGGTCCTGCCCAAGGAGTATTTCCATGAACACCGATCTCTTGAGCCTGTTCGACACGGACGAAGCGAAGCTGCGGGCGATTGTCGCAAAAGCGCTTTCCGGCGCGGATGACGGCGAGCTTTTCGTCGAACACGCCCAGGCGGAATCGCTGACCTTCGACAACGGACGGCTGAAGGGTGGCTCATTCAATACCGACCAGGGTTTTGGCCTGCGTTCGGTTGCGGGTGAGGCGGTCGGTTACGCCCATGCGGGCGACCTGAGCGCCGCAGCGCTGGAACGCGCCTCGGATGCTGTTCGCGCGGTAACCGCCGGTTATTCCGGTTCCTATGCGAGCGCCCCGCAGCGGACCAACAAGAAATATTACGGCGACGAGAACCCGATCGGACAGCCGAGCTTCGAGGCCAAGGCCAAGCTGCTTGCCGATATCGACGCCTATCTGCGCAACAAGGACGACAAGGTTCGTCAGGTCACCGCAACGATTTCCGCCAGCTGGCAGGTGGTCGACATCCTGCGTGCCGACGGGCACCGGGTGCAGGACATCCGCCCGATGACCCGCATCAACATTTCCGTCGTCGTGGGAAGCGGCGACCGGCAGGAGAGCGGTTCGTTTGGCACCGGTGGCCGCATCGGCTTCGGCGATTTCGTCGCCGAAGGCAATTGGCAGGTTGGCGCTGATGAGGCGCTGCGCCAGGCGCTGGTCAATCTCGAGGCGATCGAGGCGCCGGCCGGCACGATGGATGTGGTGCTTTCCTCCGGCTGGCCGGGCGTGATGCTGCACGAGGCGGTCGGTCACGGGCTGGAAGGCGATTTCAACCGCAAGAAAACCTCTGCCTTTGCCGGGCTTCTCGGCGAAATGGTCGCCGCTCCGGGCGTCACCGTCGTCGACGACGGCACGATCGACAATCGCCGCGGCTCGATCACTATCGACGACGAAGGCACGCCGTCGGCCTATAACGTGCTGATCGAGAACGGAAAGCTCGTCGGTTATATGCAGGACCGGCAGAATGCCCGGCTGATGGGCATGAAGCCGACCGGCAACGGCCGCCGACAGGGCTATTCTTCAGTACCGATGCCGCGGATGACTAACACCTACATGCTTGGCGGCGACAAGACGCCGGAAGAGATCATCGCGTCCGTCAAGAAGGGTGTCTATGCCGTCTCCTTCGGCGGTGGTCAGGTGGATATCACCTCGGGCAAATTCGTCTTCGGCTGCACCGAGGCCTATCTCATTGAAAACGGCAAGGTCGGCCCGGCGATCAAGGGCGCGATGCTGATCGGCAACGGCCCGGATGCGATGAAGCGCGTGTCGATGGTCGGTAACGACATGAAGCTCGATACCGGCATCGGCAATTGCGGCAAGGCCGGTCAATGGGTTCCGGTCGGCGTCGGCCAGCCACATCTCAGGATGGATCAGGTCACCGTCGGCGGTACGAAGGCGTAAAAAGGATGAGCGACATCGTGATCCGCGCCTTCCGGACAGGCGACGAACAGGGCGTGATCAACGTCATCCTGCCGATCCAGCGCGAGGAGTTCGGTGTCGCGATCACCGCGGCGGATCAGCCGGATCTCGCCGCCATTGCGGATTTCTATCAGACGGCCAAGGGCGGGTTCTGGGTCGCCGAAAAAGACGGAAAGATCGTCGGCACGATTTCCCTGAAGGATATCGGCAATGACGAGGCCGCGTTGCGCAAGATGTTCGTCGCCGCCGAAGTTCGTGGCAAGGAGTTCGGCGTGGCCGCTCGCTTGCTCGACGCGCTTATGGCGCATGCGGCGGCTGTCGGGCTGAAGACGATCCTGCTCGGCACCACCGACAAGTTTCTCGCCGCCCACCGTTTCTACGAGAAGAACGGCTTCTCCGAGATCCTCGCCGACGAGCTGCCGGCAAGCTTTCCGCGGATGGCGGTGGATACGAAGTTCTATCGACGGACGGTTTGACGGCGTCAAACTTCCGAGTTGCTGAAGTAGACCTGTGCAGTATGGTCGCGACATGACTACACAACCTTGTCCAGTCTATCTTTTCAGAAGCCAAGGGTTCGCACCCGCCGGGGATACCGTAGTGTGTGTCGCGCCCGCTGAATGCGTCATCGCTGTTTATGGTGGTGAAGGACCATTCGGCACGGAGGGTCTTTCCTCGGCCTTCGGTGGAGCCGTCGTCTTCCGAAATGACGAAACGGGGTGCCATTTCCTAGGCGTTTGGGGGAGGCGCTATGCATCGCGCTTTCGCAGCGACCTGCGCCGCAACATGCCGATTTCAATCTGCCAAGAAGCGCCCGATGCGCGACAGATCATGTGGCACGCAGCAGACAGACGACCCAGCAAAATCAGGCACACATCCCCAGATCAGAAAGTGATGCGTGCTGAGACATTCGTGTTAAAATTCCTGTCGCCGCAAACGGGATGCTCGATCCACGAAATGCGCTTTGAAGCCAACCCGGCGATCGTTGCATCCATTCTGGTTACGGAATTCGCAGATCTGGCAACACACTCCTTCTATCCCGACAAGGAGGAATTGTTCGCGCTTGCCTCGGCAGCCGATCTCCTGCTGCCCGAATGGGACGGCGAGATCATGCTGACACGGCCGCATCGGATCGACGAGGCTAGCTATCTGGTCCATACGAATTTCGAACTGCCGCTGATGCTGGAGGGACGTAAGCCGTTTGCCATTCTTGATGGCGAAGAAGGGGTTGAATGGTTCGAAAACGTTCGCAACCTTTTTCGGCCGCATGTCGAAAGCGGCGCGTTCGTCGAGAGCGTCAAGGCTGTGCGGGGTGGCGGCCAAACATTTCTGACCGTCTATTACGCCCTGCCCGGTGAAGAATGGCGCTTCAAGGCCTATGACGACCTGATGAACGGCCCGAGGCCGTGGACGGAAGAGATGGAACGGCGACAGGGGTATCTGCTCGGCTATACACAAGAGGAATGCGACTGGTGGATCGCAAACGATTTTCGTCACCCCTCCCCGACTACCCCTTATTGACAGATCGTACGAAACCGCAGCAGGTGATCGGCTTTCTTCACCTCACAAACACCGCATGTCATGACTTCCCTCAATCCTATCTCCGCTTTTCTCGCGACATGGCTTCCGGGCCACTCGATCGGCGAACTTGCCTTCGTGCTTCTTGCCGCCGTTGTTGCAGGCCTTGCGCGCGGCTTTTCCGGCTTTGGCGGGGCGCTGATATTCATACCGCTCGCCGGTGCGGCGACGAGCCCGCAGATCGCGTCGGGACTGCTCCTTGTCATCGATTGGGTAATGACGCTCGGCATGCTGCCGGAAGGATGGCGCAGGGCGAACCGCCGCGATGTCTTCACCATGCTGGCCGGCGCCATCATCGGCGTTCCGGCTGGCGCGGCAATGCTTTCGCTCATGCCGTCGGTGACGCTGCGCTGGATCATTTCCGCTGTCGTCGTCTGCCTGCTGGTTTTCCTGATCTCGGGCTGGCGCTATCATGGCCGGCCGAAAACCTGGCTGACGGTCGGCGTCGGCGCGATTGCCGGCCTTTTCGGCGGCGCGGCCCAGATGTCCGGCCCCCCGATCGTCGCCTATTGGCTCGGCGGAGCGATCGAACGTAATGTGGTGCGCGCCAACCTCATTCTCTACTTCGCGCTGGCGAGCGTGCTTTCGGCCACATCCTATATCATCGGTGGCATCCTGACGCTGCAAGTCCTGCTGATCGCGCTTGCTGCAGGGCCGGCTTACGGCATCGGGCTTTTTTTCGGTTCACGGATGTTTGGTATCGCCAGTGAGACCACGTTCCGGCGGATCTGCTTCACACTTATCGGAGCCGCCGCCGTCATCGGGCTTCCGCTTCTCGACGGATTACGGCCGTAAGCGTGCTATCGTTCAGCAAGGCTTAATGGGTCGGCACTAGCCTGTCCCGTATCGGGCATGGCTGCCCCGGGGGCTAATTGCGGACACGATGAAGGACAAGGCAAAAGCGATCTGGCGTCGCAACGTCAAGCGCTGGCTGATCGGTGCCGGGCTGGAAGCTTCGGCGCTGATGGCAGGGGCCGGCCTGTTGACGTCGGCTCGCGGCTCGGGCGTCATCTTCACGCTTCATCATGTAAGGCCGGAATCCGCATCGGTCATCGGGCCTAACCGGCATCTGGAAATCACGCCGGAATTCCTCGATGCCGCGATCGTTCGGCTGAAATCACTCGGCTACGATTTCATAGCACTTTCGGATTTACCGGAACGGCTGGCTGCCCCTTCAACCAAGCCGTTTGCGGCCTTCACGCTTGATGACGGGTACCGCAACAATGCGGAACACGCGCTGCCCGTTTTCGCCCGGCATGGCGTGCCCTTCACCGTCTTCATCGCACAAGGGCTTGCCGAACACAGGCAACCGCTCTGGTGGGAGATCATGGGCCGCCTTCTGCGTGAACAGGATCGCATCAGTTTCGATTTCGGGCGCGGCCTCGAAACGGTGGACCTGAAGACGCCGGCGCAGCAACTCGACACGTCTTTCCGCTTTGCCAGCTATGTCTGGGCTCGCAAAGAAGCCGAAGCCGTCGCAGACCTCTGTCTCCTGGCGGAACGATACGGCATCGATCCCCTTGCCACTACCCGCGAACTCATCATGGGACCACAGGAACTGCGAGACTTCGCGGCGCATCCGCTCGTTTCGCTGGGCGCTCACACCGTGACGCATCGCAAGCTCAGCCGACTTGGCGCGGAAGAAGCCCTGAAAGAGATGCGCAAATCGGCAGAATGGCTGACGGAACTCACGGGCGAGCGACCAACAGCAATTGCATATCCCTATGGAAGCCGGGACGCGATCGGACCGAGGGAGTTCCAATCCGCCCGCGATCTCGGTTTTGTGATCGGCCTTACCACACAACCTGGAATGCTCACCGCCGCCGACCTGGCCCGGCCGACCGCCCTGCCGCGCGTCTCACTGAACGGCTATTACCAGAAGGCGCGTTACGTCTCCGCACTCGCCTCCGGCATTCCCTTCGCGCTGAAGCGCTAGAGGTTTTGTTCTACGCAATTCCGGACGCAAAACCGGTTCGCGCTTTTGCTGGAATTGCTCAAGGGTACATCCGCACCTTGTTCCAGTTGCCGGACGGATCGTCGCGACGGAACTCGACACGGTCATGCAGGCGGAACTGGCGGTCGTGCCAGAATTCGATCGATGTCGGCCGGATACGGAAGCCGGACCAGTAGGACGGCCGCGGGATTTCGCCGATTGCATAACGCGCCGCATATTCCGCGACGGACTTCTCCAGGGCAAAACGTCCTTCGAGCGGACGCGACTGTTTCGATGCCCAGGCGCCGATGCGGCTGCCGCGCGGGCGGGATGCATAATAGGCGTCGGCCTCAGCATCGGTCACGACTTCTACCGGACCACGGATGCGCACCTGCCGGCGCAGCGATTTCCAGTGGAAACACATGGCCGCCTTCTTCTGGCCTAGGATTTCCTGGCCCTTCTGGCTCTCGAAATTGGTATAGAAAACGAACCCGTGCTCGTCGAAACCTTTGAGCAGCACCATGCGCACATTCGGAAGGCCATGTTCATCTACTGTTGCAACCGCAACGGCGTTTGGATCGTTAGGCTCGGAAGCTTCCGCATCCTTCAACCAGCGGGCGAAAAGGGTAAATGGTTCAGATTCTTCGGTGAAGTCACCGGTTGTTAACTCACTTCCAGACATATTGACTTAAATACTCCCAATCTGCTCGAACATGCCCGAGACGAAGCGCCGGACAGGATATTAGGTGTCAGTGATAGCAAAGTGGACCGAAATGACAAAGTGCCTGGGCCGCAAGAGCGGCGCTGCAATTTGCCTCGCCACGCTGACACTGTCGCTTGCGGGATGTACGAGTAGTCTGGATCTGTTTGGCGGATCGAGCAAGGTCGATCGGTCGCTTGCGACGGGAACCGTTGCCGGCAAGCCCCAATCCGAGACAAGCCTTTCCGACGAAGCGACCGTGCGCAACGCCGTCACTTCGGCCGATCTCGTGAAAATGGGCAATACTCCCCTTCCCTGGGCCAATGCCGCGACGGGCAGTGCCGGCGTGGTTTCCGTCATTCAGGAAGACAACGCCCAGGGTCGCGTCTGCCGCGCCTTCAAGACAACGCGTCATTCCTATGAAGGGATCGCCGTTTTTGCTGGCCAGACGTGCATGACCGGAAGCGGCGACTGGATGCTGACGGCCTTCGACAGGCAAGGCTGAGCCAAATTGTCACCCTTGGCCTAATTGTTTCCAAACCACACACCGCGTTAACTGATCCTTCACCATGCCTCAGCTGTGAAGCCGCGCTGTAACTACTGATTCAGGACTGCGCCTCTACTCTCTCAATCCGAGAAAATCGGAGCAGCGAGCAGTGCATGATGGCCCTGTGTTGCCCGTGTTTAAGTTTATTATCGGCAGGTTCGCGATTATGCCGGATCTGCCGCCAAAAGCGTAACCGGTGGTCTCACGATGCGTGATCCCTATTCCATCCTCGGCGTCAGACGGAACGCCGATGCAGACGAAATCAAGGCGGCCTGGCGGACGAAGGCCAAGACGATTCATCCCGATCACAATCGCGACGATCCGAGTGCAACGGACCGGTTCGCGGAGATCGGGCAGGCCTATGAATTGCTCAAGGATCCGGAGCGGCGCCGGCGTTATGACCGTGCAGCCGACATGCACCAGACAATCATGCAGCAGCGCGATGCGGCCGAACGCGCCAAGGCTGCGCGCGCCAATGCGGAAAAGGTGATGGAGGAGCTGGCAAAGGCCCAGGCTGCCCGCGCCCAGTCCGATGCTACCAAGGCCGACGCCACCAAGGCTGAACCGAAGGCCGATGCGGCAAAGGCGAAAGCCCAGGGTGCGGCAAGCGGACAAGCCAAGCAGCAGACGGGCAAGAAGCCGAGCGAAAGCCCGGAAGAAACCATCGAACGCATTTTCGGCGGCAGCCCCGAGGCACGCGAGCGCGCCAAGGAACATGCCGACACGTCGGAGACCAAGGTCGAAGAAACGAACCCGAAGGATGCGCCGGGGCCGGAAGTCCGCTCCCCGCTGCCGATGATGGCCGTCGACCTCATCGCCAATCTGGTCAAACGTATCCGCGGCACAGCGCCAACACCGGAAAAGGCGCCGGATCTTCTGGTCGAGGCAAAGGTGACGGTGGCCGAACTGCTGGCGCTGAAACCGGTTACGATCAAGCTCTCGGACGACCGGGAAGTTCGCGTTCCGATCGAGCGGGGCACCACCGACGGACATCAGGTAAGGCTTACGGGCCAAGGCCTGAAACTGCCCAACATGAAACAGGGCGATCTTGTCGTGACGCTGAATGCGGCCCGCGACGACATCTATATCGTCAGGGATTTCAACCTTCATATCGTGCTGCCCATCTCGCTGCAGGATGCCGTCCTCGGCGGTGAGGCGCAGGTGGAGACACCAGCGGGCCGGCGGACGGTGGAAATTCCCAGCTGGTCCGGATCCGACCGCACGATCACGATCGAAGGGCTCGGCCTTCATGACGCTGCAGGACGCGGCGATCTGGTGGTCGAACTGAGGATCGTGCTTCTGGAAACGCCGGACGCCAAGGTCACCGACCTGATGCGACTGATGCGCGATGGGCTGTATCTGTGAGACGGAAAGCGTGACAAAGGGATGACATCATCCCTTTGTCACGCATCTATTTCAGGCCATCTTTACGGTTGATGATTTGACGCATGCTTGAACCCTGATGCGGCCTATGCCATAGGCAACATTCATTTTTTCGTGTCAGGGATTACACAATGGTTCAGGCATCCGGCCTTATGGCAGGCAAGCGCGGGCTCATCATGGGCGTTGCGAACAATCGCTCGATTGCATGGGGCATTGCCAAGGCCATCGTCGACAATGGCGGCGAAGTGGCCTTCACCTATCAGGGCGATGCGCTGAAGAAGCGGGTCGAACCGCTGGCGGCCGAACTCGGCGCCTTCATGGCCGGCCACTGTGATGTCAGCGACGAAGCGACGATCGACGAGGTCTTCGCCAATCTCGAAAATCACTGGGGCAAGATCGACTTCATCGTGCACGCCATCGGCTTTTCCGACAAGGATGAGCTGACCGGCCGTTATGTCGACACCTCTGCCGACAATTTTGCCAAGACGATGCAGATCTCGGTCTATTCTTTCACGTCCGTCGCACGCCGGGCCGAAAAGCTGATGACCGATGGCGGCTCGATGCTGACGCTGACCTATTACGGTGCGGAAAAGGTCATGCCGAACTACAACGTCATGGGCGTTGCAAAGGCGGCTCTCGAGGCCAGCGTCAAATATCTGGCGGTCGACCTCGGCCCGAAGAACATCCGCGTCAACGCGATCTCGGCCGGTCCGATCAAGACACTTGCCGCATCCGGCATCGGTGACTTCCGCTACATCTTGAAATGGAACGAGTACAATGCGCCGCTGCGCCGTACCGTCACCATCGAAGATGTCGGCGATGTCGGCCTTTACATGCTTTCCGACCTCTCCCGTTCTGTGACCGGCGAAGTGCATCACGCCGACAGCGGTTATCACGCTATCGGCATGAAGGCGGTCGACGCTCCGGACATTTCGGTCATCAAGGACTAACGAGGAACGATCCCGTGCTTGTCTATGTGATCCGCCACGGCCAGACGGACTGGAATGCCGAAGGTCGTCTTCAGGGACAAAAGGATATCCCGATCAATGCGATCGGGCGTGGACAGGCTACCCGTAACGGTGAAACGCTGCGCGAACTCGTCGGCTCAGCCGACGAGTTCGATTTCGTTGCAAGCCCCCTTTGGCGTACAAGGGAGACAATGGAGCGCATACGGACCGCCATGGGATTGGACCCGGCGGGCTACCGTACAGATGAACTCCTGAAAGAGCTTTCGTTCGGTGACTGGGAAGGGTTTACCACCGCCGAGATAAAGAAGACTGCCCCGGAGCGACTGCGGGAACGTTCAAAAAACAAGTGGAGCTTCATTCCACCGGGCGAAGATGCCGAGAGTTATGAAATCCTTTCCTGGCGTATAGGCGCATGGCTCGCATCGCTGAAGGGACCTACGATTTCCGTCAGCCACGGCGGAGTGCTTCGCTCGCTTTTCCGCATTATCGGCAATGTCGATGAAGATGAAGCCGCCAACATGCCGATCCATCAGGACCGTATCGTCAGGATCGAGTTGAGTGAGGGCGACGCGGGTGACGGAACGGTCGCCAAAGGTTCGATCGCCTGGATTTAAGCTGAACGGGCGTCAAACACGTCGAAAGCGCCCGCATTCTCTCACTCTGATATCAAACGATTTCCAGATCGTCGACGATACGGCTGCCGTCTACCATGGTATAGAAGACCAGAACCTTGACGCCTGCCTTCAACCCTTCGAAGTTAAACTCTTCCGGAACCTTGTAGGTCTTGCCGTCGTCAAGCGTCAGGCTCAGCGCATTGACGTCCACCTTCCTGATTGTCGCCTCGATATCCGCGCTCTGAGCAAAGCTGTTGAGCGGCGAGAAGATACTTGCGGTGGCGAGCAGGGTGGCGATGAGCATGCGCATCTTGGAGGCCTTTGATGAGGTCCGTGTGTTTCGTTTCGAAGCAAAGATAGCCCTCAGAATGTGGCAAAAGTTGCTCTTGATCATGACATTCCGCGCGTGAAACGAGGCATTATTATTAACAAAAATATAACAAATAACTTTTTTCGACTTTCCCCAGGAGATTCAAAACATCAAAATCAAGTATTGATTAAACATAATTCCTCGTTCACAGCACCCTGTATCGCGAAATGATAAATTAACACCCCGCCAATACACTATTTCTCGGTCATCCGGGGTTAGAGAAGGGCATTCAGCAGGTGAAATTCAGGCCGCCACACTATTTAAACTGGCACAATATCATTGCCTTGAATCCAATTTCCCTGCTTGCGGCACTAACAATTTCGCTTTGCATATTTGCGATTGCACTAGGTCTTGATCGGCGCAATACCGAATTCGGGCGTGCCGCCTTGCGTGCCGATGTGGAAAACACAGCCTCTGCCGTGTCACGTAACCTGACTGGGCGCATCGAGACAGATATCAAGGATGCGCAGGCGCTTGCACAGCGTCTTCTGCGCGAACAGAATGCAACCTCAGACCACCTGCGACATCTCGTCGAGGCAACATTCGACAATCATCGGCATTTTGCCGCGGTAGCCTTGGCGCCAGATCTTTCCATATCGCAGATCCACACACCCGAGGGTATTTCGAGCGCGGACGCTTCGCTGCCATTCGACGTCAAAAGGTTAGACGCGGATCTGATGAATACCAGGGACAAGATGTCGCCGAGTATCGTCACAGGTTCGCAGGAGAACCACCTGACGCTGGTCGTACCGATTGTGCTGGACGATAAGACGCTTCGCCAGCCCTGGGGCGCCCTTGCCATCGTCATCGACAAAGCGGAGCTTCTGAAGGAAGCGGGAATGATCGTCGACGATGACGCGGGCCGGCCCAGCCCGGTCGATCTTACGAACTTAAACTTCTCGCTGCGAGACAGGGCGAAACCTGACTATCTGGCGTTTTTTGGCGATGACGCGGTCGACGACCAATCGCCGCTGACCAAGACGCTGGAGATTGCCGGCTCGCGCTGGGATCTTTCACTTGCCCCGAAGAACGGCTGGGCTACCCCCCCGGAAAACCAGTACCACTTCCGGCTATTTCTCGCATTCGGTGCGGTTGCGCTCATCGTACCAATCGTGGTGGCGACCGGGCTACTTTCCGAGCGCAACCGGAATATTGCCGAACTGAAAACGCGTGAATCCAGCCTTCTTGATCTTTCACAGCGCTTCAATCTCGCGATGGAGGCTTCCAACATCGGCATATGGGAGGTCAGCGGCGACGGGTTGCAGCTCTTCCTGGATCGGCGCGCCAGACTGCTTCACGGCGTAAACTCGCCACAGGATGTGCAGCGGCTGAAGGGGTTGCTGCAGCACGTGGCCACTGAAGATAGAGCGAAGGCGGAAGCTCATTTCCTGAAATGGGCGCGGCTCTACGAATCCTGCACCGAAACCTATCGCATAACCTCGGCTGACGGCGAGGTCCGGCACTTGAGATCAGCCGGCGCACGTTACGAAAACATCGACGGCAGCCACCGCATGACCGGTATCGTGTGGGATGTGAGCGCCGACATGCTGATGGCGCAGACGCTGCGCGACGCCAAGGCCAATACCGAGGTCAAGAATGCCGAACTGGAACTTGCGCTGGACGAATTGTCGAGTCGCGAGCGGGAGCTTGAGGAACTATCCGGCAAGCTCGACCTCGCACTTGCCTCCTACGGCTGCGGCATATGGGAATATACGCCCGGACAGGGCACCGAAACGTGGGATGCGCGCATGTGCCAGCTGTATGGCATCCCTTTCACCAACGGCATCATAACCCAGGAACGCTGGCTCAATCTGCTCTTGCCCGAAGACCGACCGATCGCGATCAACGCATCGAGAGCGTATCTCAGCGGCCAAACGAAGGAGGCATTGGTGGTCCGCGTAGCGCAGGCGGACGGTACGATCCGCTACGTGCGCTCCGTCGGCCAGCTGCATCAGGGTAAGGACGGCTCGAAGAAACTCATCGGGCTGGCCTTTGATGTGACTAAGGATACGGCACTCACGGTGGAACTGCAGAAGGCCAAGACAGAAGCGGACGCCAAGAACAGCGAACTCGAAATTGCCAAGAGCAGGATCGAACACAATGCGCTGCATGACCCGCTGACGCTGCTGGCTAATCGGCGCAAGCTCGACATGGAGCTCGACGCCCTGTCGCGCGCTTCCGGCAGGCGAAAATTCGCCCTGCTTCACCTCGATCTCGACCGTTTCAAGCAGATCAACGATACGCTGGGACATGCCGCAGGCGACGCGATGCTCGTGCACGCCTCCAAAATCCTGACCCGCAATATCAACGAAAAAGATACGGTCGCTCGCATCGGCGGCGACGAATTCGTCATTCTGGTGCACGATCAGGCAAGCTCGAAGGAGCTTGCGCAGCTTGCGGCCCGGATCATTTCCGAGTTTCGCCAGCCGCTCGATTTCGACGGGTTTTCCTGCCGCTGCGGCGTGTCGATCGGGATCGCCGAAGCCAATGGCACGCATGTCGATGCGCGGCGCATTCTCGTCAATGCCGATCTGGCGCTTTACCGAGCCAAGGGCATGGGGCGCAACCGCTTCGAATTCTTTACACAGAACCTGCATGCGGAGATTATCGACCATAAGCGGACGGCGGACGAGCTGCTGGCGGCAATCGAGAACCACGAGTTTTCCGCCTGGTACCAGCCGCAGATCAGCGCGGGCACACATAAGCTGACGGGCGTCGAGGCGCTTATCCGCTGGCGGCATCCCCGCCGGGGCCTGCTTGCTCCCGACCAGTTCCTGAAGATCGCAGACGACCTTAACGTGACGGCGACGCTCGATCAGCTGATGCTGGAAACGGTGCTGAAAGACAAGATGCGCTGGGCAGCGATGGGAGTCGCCGTGCCCAGGGTTTCTGTCAACGTGTCGTCGCGACGGCTGCATGACGAACACCTGATCGACATGCTGCGTGGCCTGCAGATCGCACCCGGCGAGATCGCCTTCGAACTGGTGGAATCGATCTTCCTCGATGACAGCGACAGCGCCGTCGTCGCCAATCTGGACCGGATCAAGGAACTCGGCATCGATGTGGAGATCGATGATTTCGGCACCGGGCACACCTCGATCGTCAGCCTTCTGCGACTGAAACCGAAGCGACTGAAGATAGACAAGCAACTGGTTCTGCCAATCCTTCATTCGCCGCAAGAGCGCGCGCTGGTTCGATCGATCATCGATATAGCCCGTTCACTCGGCGTCGAAACGGTTGCGGAAGGTGTCGAGACCTTCGAACACGCAAGTCTGCTTGAGGACCTCGGCTGCGATCTTCTGCAGGGTTATGCCTTCGCGCGCGCCCTGCCCTTCGACGATTTCACGTTAAGAGCACAGGAAGGCTGGCAAAGATCGGTAGCATGAGCCGCCGAACCTTGCGCCTGTCGACCGGATTGTTCACCCGGCGGGTACCGGCGGCAAGCAAGAAAGGCTTGTCCGCGCCCATGCTTTTGCCTAATAAAGCCTCGATAAAACCGGCGGTTCAAGCGCCCTTGCAGCCAGGCAGTCTTCATGTCCCACAATTCGTTCGGCCATCTTTTCCGCGTTACGACCTGGGGCGAAAGCCATGGTCCCGCACTCGGTTGCGTGGTCGATGGCTGCCCTCCCGGACTGCGCTTCACCCATGCCGACATTCAGGCTTGGATGGATAAGCGCAAGCCCGGCCAGTCGCGTTTCGTCACCCAGCGGCGCGAGGACGATATCGTCAAGGTTCTCTCCGGTGTGATGTTCGACGAGGACGGCGAGACGATGATCTCGACCGGCACGCCGATCTCGATGCTTATCGAGAATACCGACCAGCGTTCCAAGGATTACGGCGAGATCGCCCGCCGCTATCGTCCCGGCCATGCCGACTATACCTATGACGTCAAATACGGCATTCGCGATTATCGCGGCGGCGGACGTTCGTCTGCCCGCGAAACCGCGGCCCGTGTCGCCGCCGGCGGCATTGCACGGCTTGTCGTGCCTGGTGTGACCGTGCGCGGCGCGCTCGTCCAGATCGGCAAGCACAAGATCAACCGGAATAACTGGGACTGGCGCCAAGTCGACCAGAACCCGTTCTTCTGCCCAGACCCGGAGATGGTTCCGGTCTGGGAAGAGTATCTCGACGGCATCCGCAAATCCGGTTCCTCGATCGGCGCAGTTGTCGAAGTGATCGCCGAAGGTGTTCCGGCAGGTCTCGGCGCGCCGATCTACGGCAAGCTCGATCAGGACATCGCCTCGCTGCTTATGTCGATCAACGCGGTCAAGGGCGTCGAGATCGGCGAAGGTTTTGCATCGGCGGAGCTCACGGGCGAAGAAAACGCCGACGAGATGCGGATGGGCAATGACGGCAAGCCGATCTTCCTGTCCAACCATGCCGGCGGCATTCTCGGTGGTATTTCTACCGGAGAAGCAATCGTCGCCCGCTTTGCGATCAAGCCGACCTCGTCGATCCTCACCGAGCGCCAGTCGATCGATGCCGAAGGCCACAATGTCGATGTGCGCACCAAGGGCCGCCACGACCCTTGCGTGGGCATCCGCGCCGTGCCGATCGGCGAGGCGATGGTCGCCTGCGCCATTGCAGATCACTACCTTAGGGATCGCGGCCAGACCGGCCGCCTGAAATAGGAATTTTCCCATGGCCTACGATCAGAAGTCCGTCGTTGAAGCCATCCGCGCCTTCGAGGCCGGAGAGATCGTCGTCGTTACCGATGATGACGACCGCGAGAACGAGGGCGACCTGATCGTCGCCGCCGTGCATTGCACGCCCGAGAAGATGGCCTTCATCGTGCGCCATACATCAGGCATCGTCTGTGCGCCGATGCCGCGCGAAGAGGCCAAGCGGCTGAACCTCAACGCCATGGTGGCCGAAAACGACAGCGCGCACACGACGGCCTTTACCGTCAGCGTCGATTTCAAGCATGGCACGACGACCGGCATTTCCGCCGACGACCGGACGCTGACCGTGCGCAATCTTGCAAACCCGAATGTCGGGGCTGCCGATTTCGTCCGTCCCGGCCATATCTTTCCGCTGATTTCGCGCGAAGGCGGCGTTCTGATGCGCTCCGGCCACACGGAAGCGGCGACCGACCTCTGCAAGCTCGCCAACCTGCCGCCGATTGGCGTGATTTCCGAACTCGTCAACGACAACGGCACCGTGATGCGCGGCCAGCAGGTGGCGGCATTCGCCGTCGAACACGGGCTGAAGCAGATTTCCGTTGCCGACCTGATCGCCTACCGGCAGCGCAAGGAAACCCTGATCCAATTGATCTCGTCCTTCGACGTGACAACCCCGGTCGGCCGTGCCAAGGCGCATGCCTATTCGCTTCCCTGGGACCCGATGCAGCATGTCGCCGTGATCTTCGGTGACATCCGTGACGGCGTCGACATTCCGGTTCGCCTTCACCTCGAAAACGTGGCGCAGGACGTGTTCGGCGCCGAACGCTCTGTCGAGCGCTACATGAAGATGATCGAGAACGAAGGCCGCGGCGTGATCATCTACCTGCGCGAAGGTTCCGTCGGCGTCGGCCAGACCGAACATGGACGCAAGATGCGCCAGGATCAGGAAGCCCATGCCGAGGCGCAGGCGCGTGAAAGCGAATGGCTTGAAATCGGTCTCGGCGCGCAGATCCTGAAAGATCTCGGCGTCACCTCGATCAAGCTCCTCACCCGAAGCGAACGCCACTATGTGGGGCTGGAAGGCTTCGGCATCCGGATCGCCGAGACGGTGATCTGCTGACCCCTAAAATCGCGGGATTGTAACGTCCTTCGTTTCGTCGGATCGTCGCTCATTGTCGGGCGGCTATTTTTCGTGTACGAATAATGCGGATCATCTGGGACGAGCGGAAGCGACGGGTCAATCTGGATAAGCACGGTTTCGATTTTGCCGAGCTTTCCATTGAGTTCTTTCTGGCTGCGGTGACCATGCCTGCCAGAAACAGGAGGTCGAAGGCCATTGGTCGGCTAAACGATGGAACCATCGTGGTGATATATCTGACCCTCGGCTCAGAAGCGATTTCAGTAATCTCCATGCGCACCGCCCGCCATGACGAACGGAGGAGGCTTGAATGAAAATGAAGCCAGAACTGCAGACAGAATTCCGGCCCGGACGCGGCTACACAAAGGAAGACTGGGATGCTGTAGACAGCCCTCCCCTCACCAAGGAAGAGCTAGCCAGCATGCGCCCCTTCCGCGAGGTCTTCCCCGAAATGGCGGAGAAGATGGAAAAGGCAATTGCTGCACGCGGTCGCCCCAAAGTCGAGGCGCCGAAGGTTGCCGTGACGTTGAGGCTCGATCCGGACGTGCTCGACAGGTTCAAAGCATCGGGCAAGGACTGGCGCAGCCGCATGGCCGAGGAATTGCGCAAGGCCGCAGGGCTTTAGGTCAGCGGCTGGCCGCCAGTATCTTCTCGATAAAACGGTGCGCCTGCAGCGCATCGTGACCGGAGATGCGCAATGTCTCTTCACCGGTGATCGAACCGATAAAATTGCCGATCAGGGCGCGGTGCATCTCATGCCCGAAGGCCATCGGATCGACGCCCGTGCCGATCGACTGTTCGCCGCCCACCTTTGCCACAGTGCCATCCATGAACACCGCTTCCAGCGTGTCGCCGGAAAGAGTAGCCGTGCCTTGCGTGCCGATCAGTTCGATCCGGTCGGGCAGGCCGGGATAGGCCGAGGTCGTGGCATTCAGCGTGCCGATCGCACCGTTTTCGAAGGAGAAGGAAGCCGCAACCAGATCTTCCGTTTCCATCCTGTGGATGGGCGTGGTGCGAACGAAAGAGGAAACGTCCTTCGGCACACCGGCATAACTCAGCAGAAGGTCGATCGTGTGAATGGCCTGGGTGAGCAGAACGCCACCGCCATCGCGCGCCCGCGTCCCCCTGCCCTCGACATCGTAATAACTCTGCGGCCGCCAGTTGCGAATGGCGGCGGAAGCGCCGACCAGCGAGCCGAGGCGACCGGTGACAACCAGAAGATCGAGCGCGAGTGCGGCCGGGCGAAACCGGTTCTGCAATACGACGCCCAATTTCACATTCGCCTTCTCAGCCGCAGTCACAATAGCCTCGGCCCGTTGAAGGCTGATATCCAACGGCTTTTCCAGGAGGATATGTTTTCCTGCCGTTGCGGCTCGCTCGACAAGCTCCAAATGGCTGCTTGGAGGCGTGAGGATCAGCACAGCATCGATATCCGGATCGTCGAAAATGGCGTCGAGACTGTCGGTGACCGGGATCGGGTATTGTGCGGCGAAAGCCTCGCGCCGTGCCGCTGTCGGGCTATAGGCTGCAACGCATTCGACCTGATCGGCAAGATCGAGCAATGCCCGGGCGTGGTGGCCTGCCGCCATGCCAAGACCAATCATCGCCACCTGTAGTTTTGCCATGTCGTATTCCTCCCGATATGCAGCGTCCAAGACTTAACCGGATCTTCGCTGCTTTGCGATGCCGGAACATTCGTCAGTGACATCGGCCTGCCGTGACGAATGGACGCCTTTCATAAACTGCTGCGAAACCGAGCAGGAAAGCGCTCCCGGCGCAATCCCTAATTGCTGTTTATCTTCAACATCTTCGGCGCCGAAGAAAATGACGAGGCCGCGCGGACGGATTTGATTGCTGCGATTTTATCGGAACCAGCCATGCGGGGTTGCAGTTAGTCGAGGGACTTCGTGGATCCGATCACGTGCCCCCAACCATCAAAGGCAAGGCAGGACCGATGAACACGCGCCCTCAATTTGCATCCCGCATTCCGCTGACCGCTCTGCCACCACAGATCTATTATGTGCATCCGCTTGCGCTCCATGGAATGGATGCGTGGGAGGAGGTTTTTACTCATGCCCGCGCCCTGGGCTTCGACACGATCCTGTCAGGTCCGCTGTTTGATCGCAGCAGTGGTGCAAGCATCTTTACGACATCTGACTTCGATCGTCTGGCCCCCTCTCTCGGACTAGGCTCAGACCCGATGGAGGCGATTACCGCACTCACGCAGGCCGCGCGCGAATGCGAGCTGAAATTCATGCTCGATCTGGTTATCGATCAGGTCGCTACAGCCCGCCCCCCCTATCCATCGGTCGCAGCTGATCCACGCCTGAAGCCGCATCAGATGGGCGCGCAGAAGATCGATTTTTCCGCGCAACCCCGTCATGTCGAAGAATGGAAAGAGCGGCTGGTGTCTCTGGCCGAAGCCGGTGTCGCCGGTTTCCGCTGTATCGGCATCGGTAGCGTTGCCCCGGAAGCATGGCATGCTCTGGTCGCTCATGCGCGCCGGTCCAGGCCCGAGACGATATTCATTGCCTGGACGCCCGGAAGCTCGTTTGCCGATCGCAAGGCACTAAAGGGCAACGGGTTCGACGGCAGTTTTTCCTCGCTCGCTTGGTGGGACATGGAGGAGCGCTGGATCATGGACGAATACCAGATCCAGCGTGATCTCGGTTACCAGATTGCCTTTCCCGAAGCGCCCTTCGGCAGGCGCATCGCTCATGGCACTGATGGTTGCGAGGTACTGAAGCGCAAGGCCGTGCGGGCGCTGAAGCTCGCCTCGACCTTTACCAGCGGGCTGATGATCCCGATGGGGTTCGAATATGGCGTTTCACTTCCACTTGATCCGCTCCATGGAGACGGATCGGGGCTGTGGGGTTTGAAAGACCAGGGTTCCTATGATCTCTCGGCCGAAATCCGCGAAATCAACGGCGCGACGAACAAAACGACCGCCGGTTTTGCCCGGCGCCCGCTGAAGCTCGTTTCCGCAAGCCAGGGCCCCGTCGTCGGGCTGTTCCAGACGGATGAAGAGGACAGCCGGGCATCCGAAAAGATGCGCGTCGTGCTTTTGAACCGCGATCTGCGCAAGACTGCTCCGGCCCCGTTCAACGTATTGCGTGAGGCCGCCTCTCCATTCCTGCCCCTGGTCGCACCGGAGGACGGGACAGAGGTTTTTGATGCGAAACTGAAGCTCAGGCCCGGAGAAATCCGCATCTTCGAGGGTTATGTTTCCGAACCGATCGTCGATGCCGTACCGGTTCCCAAAGCAGAAGCGGCTGCAGCCTCCCCACGGCTGGCGATCGAGAAGATCACGCCTGCCGTCGATGAGGGCCGCTTTGTCGTCAAGCGCGTGGTGGGCGAGGTCCTGAAGGTCGAGGCCGACATTTTTGGCGATGGGCATGATCCGCTGTCAGCCGCCCTGCTTTATCGCTGCGCCGATGACGAGGACTGGCAGGAAGTGCCGATGCAGCTGGTTCTCAACGACCGCTGGCAGGCGGAATTTCCGCTGAAACGCATGGGACGGCACGAGTTTGTCGTCCAAGGCTGGAAGAACCCGTTCCAGATCTTTCGCTACGAGTTCACCAAGAAACACGAGGCCGGCCTGGATCTCCGGCTGGAAATTCAGGAAGGTATCAATCTGGTACTTGATGCGCTGGATCATGCCGCCGGCAATTTGAAACCCCAACTGCAAAAGCTGTTCGACCGGCTGACGGCAGAACAGGACAAGCAGCGAACGCAGACCCTGCTTCTGCCGGAAACCGCCGAGCTGATGGCAAAAGCCGACCGTCGACCACACCGGGTTCGCTCGCAAGCGATACCCGTCGATGCGGAACGGACCGCGGCAAGCTTTGCCAGCTGGTACCAAATCTTTCCGCGCTCGCAGAGCGGCGATCCGGGCCGCCATGGCACATTCGATGACGTGATCGCCCGGCTGCCCGCCATTCGCGAGATGGGCTTCGACGTGCTCTATTTTCCACCTATCCACCCGATCGGCAAAACCAACCGCAAGGGCAAGAACAATACGCTCACGCCCGCACCGGACGATCCGGGAAGTCCTTACGCAATCGGCTCGCCGGATGGCGGGCATGACGAGATCCATCCCGAACTCGGCACGTTCGACGATTTCCGCCGGCTGGTGGATGCAGCCGCCGATCAAGGACTTGAGATTGCCCTCGACCTCGCCATCCAGGCCTCACCGGATCATCCGTGGCTGAAATCACATCCGGGCTGGTTCGACTGGCGGCCGGACGGGACGATCCGTTATGCGGAAAATCCGCCGAAGCGATACGAAGACATCGTCAATGTCGATTTCTACGCGAAAGAGGCAGTTCCCTCGCTCTGGATCGAACTGCGCGACGTGGTGCAGAAATGGGTCGACAACGGCGTCAAGCTCTTCCGCGTCGACAACCCGCACACCAAACCGTTTCCCTTCTGGGAATGGATGATCGCCGATATCCGCTCGCGGCATCCGGATGTGGTGTTCCTGTCGGAAGCGTTTACCAAGCCGAAGGTGATGTACCGGCTCGCCAAGGTCGGGTTCTCGCAGTCCTATACCTATTTCACATGGCGAAACGCCAAGTGGGAACTTGAGCAATATATGCGCGAGATCACCACCGAAGAGCCCAAGGAGTTCTTCCGGCCGCATTTCTTCGTCAACACCCACGACATCAATCCGGATTTCCTGCAGAACGCGCCGCGCCCTGCCTATCTGATCCGGGCTGCCCTTGCCGCCACGCTGTCCGGTCTGTGGGGCGTCTATAACGGCTTCGAGCTTTGTGAAGGCCGGCCGGATGCCAAGCGCAAGGAATATGCGGATTCGGAAAAATACGAAATCCGCGCCTGGGATTACGACAGGCCCGGCAATATCAAGGGCGAGATCGCGCTCCTGAACCGTATCCGCCGCGAAAACCCGGCGCTGCATTCGCATCTCGGCCTGCAGCTTCTGACCGCGTGGAACGACAATATCATGTTCTTCGAAAAGGCCAGTGCAGGACGCGAGAACGTGCTGCTCATCGCCGTCAATCTCGACCCCTACAATGCGCATGAGGCGGATGTCGAAATTCCGCTCTGGTCGTGGAACAAGCCCGACCACGCTTCGCTTCAACTGGAAGACCTGATCGCCGGCAACCGGTTCACCTGGACAGGAAAAATCCAGCGCCTGCGGCTCGACCCGCAGGCAGGACTGCCGTTCGCCATCTGGCGTGTCAGATAAGGGAGGAATGCGCCGTGGATTTCATGACCAATAGCCTTTCGGAGGCGATCAGCCAGAACCAGCAGCAGAACGACGATCCGCTATGGTACAAGGACGCGATCATCTACCAGCTGCATGTGAAGTCTTTTCACGACACGAACGGCGACGGAATAGGCGACTTCAAGGGGCTGACCGAAAAGCTCGATCACATTGCCTCGCTCGGCGCAAATGCGATCTGGCTCCTGCCCTTCTTTCCCTCGCCGCGCCGCGACGATGGTTATGACATCGCAGACTACGGCAATGTCAGCCCCGACTATGGCACGATGGAGGATTTTCGTGCGTTTGTCGAAGCCGCACACGAGCGTGGAATCCGGGTCATCATCGAGCTCGTCATCAACCACACGTCGGATCAGCATCCCTGGTTCCAGCGGGCGCGACATTCGCCGGCGGGTTCGCCGGAGCGGGATTTCTATGTCTGGTCCGATACTGACCAGAAATTTCCCGAAACCCGGATCATCTTTCTCGATACGGAAAAGTCGAACTGGACCTGGGATCCGGTAGCCGGCGCGTATTACTGGCATCGGTTCTATTCGCATCAGCCGGATCTCAACTTCGACAATCCGGCCGTGCTGGAAGAGCTTCTGCAGGTGATGCGTTATTGGGCCGATACCGGCATCGACGGATTTCGGCTGGACGCGATCCCCTATCTGATCGAGCGCGAGGGCACGAATAACGAGAACCTGCCCGAAACGCATGACATCCTGAAGCGCATTCGTGCGGCACTCGATGAGAGCCATCCCGGGAAAATGCTGCTCGCCGAAGCCAACCAGTGGCCAGAGGATACGCGCGAATATTTCGGTGACGGCGACGAATGCAACATGGCGTTTCATTTTCCGCTGATGCCGCGCATGTACATGGCCATTGCCAAGGAAGATCGGTTCCCGATCACCGACATCATGCGCCAGACGCCGGAAATTCCGGAAAACTGCCAATGGGCGATCTTCCTGCGGAACCATGACGAGTTGACGCTGGAAATGGTGACCGACGAGGAGCGCGATTACCTCTGGAACACCTATGCCGCAGACCGTCGCGCCCGCATCAATCTCGGTATCCGCCGGCGCCTCGCTCCGCTGATGGAACGTGACCGGCGGCGGATCGAACTGATGAATGCGCTGCTCCTGTCCATGCCCGGCACGCCGGTCATCTATTATGGCGACGAGATCGGCATGGGCGACAATATCTATCTCGGCGATCGCGACGGCGTGCGCACCCCGATGCAATGGTCGCCGGACCGCAATGGCGGCTTTTCCAAGGGCGATCCTGCCCGTCTCGTGCTGCCACCGGTCATGGACCCGCTCTACGGCTATGAGGCGGTGAATGTCGAGGCGCAGGGGGCTGACGCCCATTCGCTGCTCAACTGGACCCGGCGCATGCTGGCGCTGCGCAACCGGCACCCGGCTTTCGGCCGTGGTTCGCTTCGGTTCCTGACGCCGGGCAACCGCAAGATCATGGCCTATCTGCGTGAGCATGACGGCGAGACGATCCTCTGCGTCGCCAATCTTTCGCGACTGCCCCAGGCCGTGGAGCTGGATCTGGCGCAGTTCGAGGGCTCGGTGCCGATCGAGCTCACCGGCATGTCACCCTTCCCGCCGATCGGGCAATTGACCTATCTGCTAACGCTTCCGCCTTATGGTTTTTTCTGGTTCCAGCTGTCGCCGGAATCCGATGGGCCGAGCTGGCGCAAGGCGCCGCCGGAACAGGTGCAGGACATGGTGACGATGGTGGTGCGCCGTGACCTGCAGGAACTGGTCGACCAGCCCAAGCTGGTGGATACGATGTCGAACGAGGTGCTGCCGGGATATCTCACGATGCGGCGCTGGTTCGGCGCGAAGGGCGAGATCCTGAACCACGCGGCGCTCATCTCGGCAACGCCACTTCCCTTTGCCAACAACATCCTTCTCGGCGAACTGGAAGCCGATATCGCCGGCCGCATGGACAGCTATCTCCTGCCGCTGGCAGTATCCTGGGACGACAGTTTTCCGACCGCGCTTGCCCAGCAGCTTGCCATGGCGCGGTTGAGACAAGGGCGTCGGGTCGGCTTCCTGACCGATGGCTTTGCGCATGAAAGTTTTGCACGCGCTATCCTGCGCGGCCTGTCGGAGCGTGCCGTGATTACCGGTCGCACCGGGGCGCTTGAATTCATCGGCACCGATCATCTTGATAAACTGGAGATCAGCGACGAACTGCCGGTGCATTGGCTTTCAGCCGAACAGTCCAATAGTTCACTGATCGTCGGCGATCTGGCGATGGTCAAGCTGATCCGCCATATCTTTCCGGGGATTCATCCGGAGGTGGAGATGACGCGGCACCTCACCAAGGTGGGGTACCGGAACACGGCGCAGCTTCTCGGCGAAGTCGCCCGCACCGGGCCGGACGGCACGCGCCACACGCTGATCATTGTACAGAAGGCAATCCGCAACCAGGGTGATGCGTGGAACTGGATGCTCGGAAATCTGCGCCGCTCGATCGACGAGATCGTCGTCACAGGACTGGAGAACGAAACCGCCGACGAGCATTTCAAACCGCTGGTGGATTTCGCCGCGACAATAGGAACCCGGCTTGGCGAGCTGCATGTGGCGCTGGCGGAAAATACCGATGACGAAGCCTTCAAGCCGGAATGGGGCACGAAGGACGACGTCGCCGCAGCCCGCCGTGCGGTGGCCGAACAGATCGGCCAGAGCCTTGCCATTCTGGAGGGCACCCTGCCGGGACTGGAGGGCGAGATGGCCGAGATCGCGCGGTCGCTGATCGCCCGCCGTGACGAACTTACAGCACTTGCAAGCCGTCTGACGGAAGCGACCGGCGGCACGTTGAAGACGCGCCACCACGGTGATTTCCATCTCGGCCAGATCCTGGTTGCCGAAAGCGATGCCTATATTATCGACTTCGAGGGCGAGCCGACCAAGACGCTTGGCGAGCGAAGGGCAAAAACCAATCCGCTGCGCGACGTGGCAGGACTCTTACGTTCACTCAGCTATCTCGCCGCTGCGGCAGACATGGACCGCGAAGTTGTGAGCGAGGTAGACGATATCCGCCATCGCCAGCTGATTACCCGCTTCATCGAACTGGCTGAGCCTGCATTCCTCGGCGCCTATTTCACCGCCGTCGAGAAATCCGATGCGCTGATGCAATCGAACGACAACCGAGACAGAGTGCTCGATCTCTTCCTTTTGGAAAAGGCCGCTTACGAAGTCGCCTATGAGGTTCGCAGCCGACCGCACTGGCTGCCCCTTCCGCTTGCCGGTTTTTCGGCGATCGCCTCACGACTATTGGAGACTGACCGATGAGATATGAACGCGCAGAGCTGATGACCGGCATGGTGCAGGAAGGACTGCAGGCACTTGCCGAAGGGCGTCACGGAGATCCGTTCTCCATGCTCGGGCAGCATCAATATGGTGATCTCACCGTCGTCAGGACACTGTTGCCCGGCGCACTGTCTGTGTCGGTTATCGAAAGCGATACCGGACGGGTGATGGCAGAGCTCGAACCGATCCATGACGTCGGCATATTCGCTGGTCTTGTCGGCGGGCCGGCACCTTACCGTCTGCGGATCGAATGGCCGGACGCGGTTCAGGAGACCGAAGACCCTTATTCATTTTCTCCGCTGCTCGGCGAACTGGATCTGCATCTGATCAGCCAGGGCACCCATTACGAACTCGGCCGCACGCTCGGGGCCATCCCGATGGAGATCGACGGCGTTTCAGGCGTGCGCTTTTCCGTCTGGGCGCCGAATGCGCAGCGGGTTTCCGTGGTCGGTGATTTCAACGCCTGGGACGGACGGCGCAACCCGATGCGGCTTCGCCCACAGGCGGGGATATGGGAACTGTTCATTCCGCGGCTGACGCATGGCGAGCGCTACAAGTTCGAGCTGCTCGACAGCCACGGCCACCTCTCGCCGCAACGCGCCGACCCGGTGGCGCGGTCATCGGAAGCGGCCCCATCAACCGCATCTATCGTCGCCTCGTCGCGACCGTTTCGCTGGCATGATGCGGACTGGATGGAACGGCAGGCACAGGATCGCAGCCGCGACGGCGCGATGGCTGTCTATGAAGTGCATCTCGGTTCCTGGGTGCGGATTTCCGAAGAGGGCAACCGCTCGCTGGACTGGGTAGAGCTCAGCCAGCGACTTATTCCCTATGCGCAATCCCTCGGCTTCACTCATATCGAGATGCTGCCGATCATGGAGCATCCGTTCGGCGGTTCATGGGGTTACCAGCCGCTTGGCCTGTTCGCACCGACCGGACGTCATGGCACGCCCGAGGACTTCGCCTATTTCGTCGACCGCTGCCATCAGTCAGGCATCGGCGTCATTCTCGACTGGGTGCCGGCGCATTTCCCGACCGATGTCTGGGGTCTTGCCCGTTTCGACGGGACCGCACTTTATGAACATTCCGATCCTCGCGAGGGCTTTCACAAAGACTGGAACACGCTGATCTACAATCTTGGCCGCAACGAAGTGAAAGGGTTCCTGATCGCCTCGGCGCTCGAATGGCTTGAGCATTTCCATGTCGATGCATTGCGCGTCGATGCAGTCGCCTCGATGCTTTACCGCGACTATAGCCGCAACGAGGGTGAATGGGTCCCAAACCAATATGGCGGGCGAGAGAACCTTGAATCCGTCGAGTTTTTCAAACATCTGAACAGCATCATCCACGAGCGCTGCCCACACGCCTTTACCGTTGCGGAAGAATCCACAGCATGGCCTGGAGTGACCAAGAAACCGGAAGACGGCGGGCTGGGCTTCGATTTAAAGTGGAACATGGGGTGGATGCACGACACTCTGCATTATGTCTCTGACGACCCGGTCTACCGCAAGTATGAACATGGCGGCATGACCTTCGGGATGATCTATGCCTATTCCGAGCGTTTCATGCTGCCGATTTCCCATGACGAAGTGGTACATGGCAAAGGCTCGATGCTTGGCAAGATGCCAGGCGACCGGTGGCAGAAGCTTGCCAACCTGCGCGCCTATTACGGCTTCATGTGGGGACATCCGGGCAAGAAGCTGCTTTTCATGGGCTGCGAGATAGGTCAGGAAAGCGAATGGGACCATGACGCTTCGGTCGTCTGGGATCTCCTCGACCGGCCGGAGCATGCCGGTATCCAGTTCCTCATTCGCGACCTCAACCGGCTTTATGCGACCGAGACGGCGCTGCAGTTCAGCGACCTGCATCCAGAGGGATTTGAATGGGCCGTGGCGGATGACGCGGAAAACTCCGTCTATGGCATGCTTCGCTCATCACAGGACCGTTCATCACATATGCTGGTCATGTCGAACATGACGCCAGTGCCGCGCTACGGCTACCGTGTCGGCGTGCCGGAAGACGGCCGCTGGGAGGTGGTCCTCAACACCGATGCAGCAATCTATGGCGGCTCGAATTTCGGGCAGATGGATGCCTGGGCGCAACGCTCCCCGCAACACGACAAGCCATACTCGATCGCGCTTGACCTCCCGTCACTTTCGACGGTGTTTCTGAGGTGGCGGAGGTAATCACTATCCTCGCCAACCGGGCTGATAAATAACCTTTTCGACACCGGCAAACCTGCCCACCCGCTGCAGCTCCGCATCGAGCTTTTCCAGTCGTCCGGCCGATGCCCGCACGCCCTTTTCCAGCCACAGGCGCTTGACGTCGAGCACGCCCGCCTTGCGGTCGGCCTTCATGTCGATCCGGCCGATCATCCGGTCGCCCTCCAGAAGCGGGAAGACGTAATAGCCGTATTGCCGTTTCGGCTCGGGCACGAAACCCTCGATACGGTAGAAGAAGTTGAACAGGCGCTCGGCGCGATCCCGGTTGCGCAGCAGCGGATCGAACGGGCTCAGCACCCTGATGCGAGCCGGCGGATCGGGAATGTCGCCGAGGTGGTCCGGAAAACCGAAAAGCGCGAAGGAGGCGCGCGGGCGACTGCCATCGGCAGCTTCGATCACCACTTCGGTCAGTTCGTCACTATGGCTTGCCACCCAGGCTTTTGCTTCTTCCGGGGTGACGATGTCCCAGAAGGCGGCGAGTTCGCCCGATGTGGCAAAACCGAGCTTCTTCATCGCGCTGCGGCAGGCCCAGTCGACGAATTCATCATGATCGACTTCGGGTTCGTGATGATGGGTGGCGATGACCCGTTCGGTGAGATCATAGACCTTTTGAAAGTTGACCCGCCCTGCGATCGCCAGCTTTCCGGTGTGCCAGTAATATTCGAGCGCCGTCTTGTTCGGATGCCAGTTCCACCAGCCGCCGGACTTGTGGTCCTCCACCTTCATATCGCGGGACATGATGGCTCCGTTTTCGGCGATATGCCGGAATGTGTCGTCGAAAGCGGAATCGAAGCCGTCGCCATGCCATTTGCGCCAGCGCTCTGCGAGGATAGGTTCACGGCGGCGAAAGCGGTGTTTCCAATAGCGAAAAAGCCGCGCCGGGATGATCGAGGCGTCGTGAGTCCAGTGTTCGAAAAGCTCGCCATCCTTTTCGAGAAGCGCGGTCAGATGCTCCCGTCGATAGGTCTGGTTACGGGAAAACAGGATCATGTGATGCGCGCGTTCGACGGTGGCGATACTATCCACCTGGACGAAGCCGAGATCGTCGATCAGTTGCAGGAGATCGGCCTTGGCCAGCGCGCGACCGGGCGGAGCGCAAAGCTGCTGCCGTTCCAGGAAGATCCGTCGTGCCTGCTCGTTGTCGATCAAAATAGCCATGGCGGGAGACTATGGGCTTCATGCAACCTTTGCAATGTTCTTTTTTTGTTCCGAATTCCTTTGTTGCCGATGGCGGTTTATAGACGCGGGAGGATTTTGAGGATCAGGTTTGGATATCCACTTTGAAAAGGTCGAGGTTCGCTTCGAGGGCCGCATCGTCATCCACCCGCTCGACCTGACAATAAGCGGGCGGCGGGTCGGCATTATCGGGCTGAACGGCTCCGGCAAGACCACGCTTGCGCGGATGATCAACGGGCTGGTCAAGCCATCGTCCGGCCGGGTCACGGTCAACGGTTTCGATACGGTGACAAACGAAGACGAAGCGCGCGGACAAAGCGGATTCATTTTCCAGAACCCGCAGAACCAGATCATTCTGCCGCTGCTGCGCGAAGATATCGCGCTCGGCCTCAAGTCACGCAAACTGCCGAAGCCGGAGGTGACGGCGGCGGTCGATGCCATACTCGACCGTTTCGGTATAAGACATCTCGGAGACCGGCGCGCGCACGAGCTTTCCGGCGGAGAGTTGCAACTTGCAGCGCTGGCCTCGGTGCTCGTCACCGAACCAAAAATTCTGGTGATGGACGAGCCGACCAACCAGCTCGACCTGAAGAACCGTAACCTGGTGGAAAAGACGATCCACACACTGCCGGAAGACGTGATCGTCATCAGCCACGATCTCGATCTCGTGGCCGGTCTGGACCGGGTGCTGCTCGTTCATGAAGGACGGATCGCGGCAGACGGTGGACCCGCCGAAGTCATCGGCGAGTACCGAGCGATGCACGGAGCGACAGCCTGATGCGCTCGCTGCATATCAATGGCGACAGCATTCTGCACCGGCTGCCGGCGGCTGTGAAACTGGCGGCGCTGGCCATCATCAGCCTCGTTCTCTTCACCATCGACAATGCAGGATTTCTCGCGGGTGCGGCACTTGCAGGCCTTGCCGGTCATGCGCTGCTGAGAATCAGCGCTGCGGAAATTTGGCGCCGGATGCGCCCGTTCGTACTGATCGTTGTCGTCGTTGCGCTGTTTACGGCGACTTTCAACGGCACGGCCGAAGGACTGACCGCGTCTTTCCGGCTGGCGGCGCTGGCGCTTTTCGCCAGCCTTGTCACCGCAACGACGACGACCGGCGATTTCATCGACGTGATCACCAGGGCTGCAATGCCGCTGGAGCGGCTGGGCATTCTGAAAGCGCTGGATGTCGGGCTTTCGATCGGCCTGGTCATCCGTTTCGTGCCGGAAATCCTCAGCCGCTACGAGGTGATCCGGGATGCGCATTACGCCCGCGGGTTGAAGCCGCGTCCGGTGTCGCTCATCGTTCCGCTGATCATCACAACGCTCCAAAGCGCTGACGAGATTGCCGCTGCCATTGACGCCCGCGGCATCCGCAGTCAGAAGTGACGGATTGTCAGTCTCAAGGAACCCCAAACCATGGCAACCCGCGACCTCGTTCTTTCAGCGCTCTTTGCCGCCATCATCGTGGCTCTCGGCCTCGTTCCGCCGATCATGCTCGGCTTCATTCCGGTTCCGATCACCGCCCAGTCGCTCGGCGTGATGCTGGCAGGCGTCGTGCTCGGCGCCAAGCGCGGCACGATTTCGGTGCTGCTTGTGCTGGTGCTTGCCGCGATCGGGCTTCCGGTTCTTTCCGGTGGCCGTGGCGGCCTTGCCGTGTTCATGGCGCCGACCACCGGTTATCTGATCGGTTGGGTTTTCGCCGCCCTCACCACCGGTTACCTGTCGCAGCTTCTCGTCAGCCACAGCCAAGCCGGCTTCGTGCAAACGGTCAATTTCTTCGTCGCGGCTCTGTTCGGCGGTGTGATCGTTCTTTACGTCTGCGGCATCAGCTATCTGGCTTTGGTCACCGGCCTCGGCTTCTCCAAGGCATTCATGGGCTCGCTCGCCTTCATTCCGGGCGATGTCCTGAAGGCCGTGATCGCAGCCCTTGCCGGCCGCGCCGTCATGGTCGGCTACCCGCTCCTGCCCCAGAGGGCCTGAGCATAAGGCTCAATCGAGAAACGAATAAAGCCAGTCGCGCAGGTCTTCCGGAAGCGCGACCGGGCTGCCACCCTTCCCGTCTGTTGCGACCCAGACAATCTCGACTTCGGCGACAGCTTCTTCGCCACGGGTCATGCGCACAAGGAAACCTGCCGATTTTCCGCCGATCTTGCTGACACCGACATGGGTGTGGACGATATCTCCGACGGCAAGCGGCACATGGAATGTCCCGGCAACCTTGCCGGTGATGAAGAACGGGTCATCGTCCTTGGTCTTGCGGCGACGCCAGAAGGCGGCAACCGCTTCCTCGGCGCGGTCGATATAGACCGAACGGAACATCTGGCCATTCATGTCGACGTCGCGGAAGGCAACGCGAAAATCCGACGCCTTGATCGTATCCTTGGCCACGCACACCTCTGAACAGCCATTTCCCCAACACTATTCTTTCCGGCCAAACCGGCCCGAGGGCAAGGGCTGCTGCTTGAAAAAATGCGGCGGATGCGCCATGTCGTGGGCAACAGACCGTCGGGGACACGTTTCATGACCACCCGCCTTTACGAACACCAGATCTTTCTCGAACATCCTGCACCTGAAGGCCATCCTGAGCGACCCGACCGGCTGCGTTCGCTGGCGATCGCGCTCCAGCATCCGAATTTTTCCGATCTGGCACGCAAGGAAGCCCCCCAGGCCAACGAGGATGCGGTCCTGCTTGCGCATCCGGAAGAGCATCTTCGCGCCGTGATGCGCGAAATCCCGGAAGAGGACACGATCCGTCAGATCGAGGCGGATACCTATGTCGGGCCGAAAAGCCTGCAGGCGGCGCTGACCGGTATCGGCGGCGCGATGGCGGCTGTCGACGATGTGATGACGGGCAAGGTCGACAATGCCTTTGTCGCGGCCCGGCCTCCGGGCCACCATGCGGAAAAATCCAAGGCAATGGGCTTCTGTCTGTTCAACAACGCCGCAATCGCCGCACGCCATGCCCAGCAGACCTATGGCGTCGAGCGCGTCGCGATCATCGACTGGGACGTGCATCACGGCAACGGCACGCAGGACATATTCTGGGATGACCCGTCGGTCCTGTTCTGCTCCACCCACCAGATGCCGCTCTACCCCGGCACAGGCGCCAAGAACGAAACGGGTGCGAAGAACACCGTCGTCAACGCGCCGCTTTCGCCCAATGACGGCAGCGATCATTTTCGCGATGCGTTCAAGGACCGCGTGCTTCCGCGGCTCGATGATTTTCGTCCCGATTTCATCATCATCTCGGCCGGTTTCGACGCGCATCACCGCGATCCGCTGGCGCAGATCAACCTTGTCGGCGATGATTTCGACTGGGCGACCGGGCGGCTGATGGAAATTGCTGGGAAATACGCCAACAACCGGGTCGTCAGCCTGCTTGAGGGTGGTTATGATCTGGAAGGGCTGGCAGAATCCGCCGGTATGCATATCGTAAGACTGATGAGAGGATGAAGGACATGACCGAAACCACCGATACGATCGATGTAAGCGGCTATTCCTTCGAAAAGGCTGTTGCCGAACTCGAAAGCATCGTTGCGCGGCTGGAACGCGGCGACGTGGCGCTGGACGAGTCCATCGCCATTTATGAGCGCGGCGAAGCGCTGAAGAAACATTGCGAGAAGCTGCTCAACGCGGCCGAAAACCGGATCGAGAAGATCCGCCTCGACCGCGCCGGAAAGGTGCAGGGCGTCGAGCCGCTCGACGGGGAATAAGGCTCAGCGGTAACGCTGGAAGGCGCTCCCCGATAACTGCATGCGTGCTCCGCCACCAGATGCCGCAAGACAGGTATGCCATGAGCAAAAAGCCGAAAGTCCGGGCCAAACCGCCTTACCTGCGCAGCATTTCCATAAAAAGCACTTGGACGGACTTCGAAGCCTATCCCTATTCCCTGCCGCTTTTGCAGGGCGGGGATTTCTCCCTTCGGTTCGACCACCCGATTACGATCATCGTGGGGGAAAACGGCATCGGCAAATCCACCCTTCTGGAGGGCATTGCCGTGCTTGCCGGATTCGATGATGCCGGCGGCGGCAGTGGTTACCGTCCCGTCGATCACTCGATGGCGATCGAAACGCCCGGCGGCATCCTGTCCAAATGCCTAATCGGCGGATGGCTGCCGAAAGTTTCTGCAGGGTGGTTCTTCAAGGCAGAGACGTTCTTCTCCGTCGCCCGTTATCTCGATCAGGCCGCCAGAGAGAGCAACGAGATGGGGCCGGACTTTCTTTCCTATTCCCATGGCGAAGGGTTCCTGCGTTTTTTCCACGAACGCTGCCGGCGACGCGGTATCTTCATCCTCGACGAACCGGAATGTGCACTTTCTCCCAGACGCCAGATCGAATTGATGAGGATATTGCGCGAGGCGGAACATGCAGGCGAAGCGCAGTTCATCATCGCCACCCATTCACCGCTGATCATGGCCTATCCCGGCGCACGGCTTTTGCGCATGACGAAGGACGGGCTGTCGGAAATCGATTTCCGCGAGACCGACCATTTCTCGCTGATGAAGGAGTTCACCTCCGATCCGGAAACCTTCCTCGCCGAAATGTTTCCGCCAACCGAAGACGATGAGCAGATGGACCTTTATTCGCAAGACCCACCCCCATATTGAGTTTGGCGGAACAGCTGCCCGCCCCTGTTGCCTCTTGGTTGTCCACCCGGGGGCGAACGCGCTAGGATGAACCGAAAGACGGAGATTGCTGGATGTCCTTTTTCCCTGGAACAGACCCCGCCCCCGGCGATGCCTTTGCCTGTGATGCGATCGAGAACCTGATCATCCCGCGGTCTTCCGATATCGGCGGATTTTCGGTGAGGCGCGCATTGCCGAGCCGGCAGCGGCGACTGGTCGGGCCGTTCATCTTCTTCGACCGCATGGGGCCGGCGATCCTGAAGCCCGACGAGGTGCTGGATGTGAAGCCGCATCCGCATATCGGGCTGTCGACCGTCACTTATCTGTTCGACGGCGAGATCAAGCATCGCGACAGTCTGGGCACCGAACTCGTGATCAAGCCGGGCGACATCAACCTGATGACGGCGGGGCGCGGCATTACACATTCGGAGCGGACGCCGGAGAACCTGCGCGGGCATCCGCTGTCGATGTCCGGGCTGCAGACATGGCTGGCGCTGCCGGACAACAAGGAAGAGATCGACCCCGCCTTTGCCCATACCGGCCGGGAGGTGATGCCCGAAATCGAATGGGACGGCGCGCATGGGCGCGTGGTGATTGGCGCATTCGAGGGACTTTCCTCGCCGGTTTCGACCTTTACCGACACGCTTTATGTCGACCTACGGCTCGAGACGGGCAAGAGCTTTCCATTCGGCTCGGGCCATGAGGAGCGCGCGCTTTACATCCTTGCAGGCGAGCTGGAGATCGCGGGCGACAGGTTCGGCCCCGATCAGCTGCTGGTGTTTCGCGCCGGTGACGAGATCACGCTTCGGGCCGGGCCGCTCGGCTGTCATGTCATGCTGTTCGGCGGTGCCGCGCTCAATTCGAAGCGTTACATCTGGTGGAACTTCGTCTCCTCCTCGAAGGAACGGATCGAAAAAGCCAAGGAAGAGTGGCGAACGGGCCGTTTCGACATCGTTCCGGGCGACGAGGAAGAGTTCGTTCCTTTGCCCTCGCCATAGGCTTTCCGCTTGCCCGGCAGCTAAAATCGATTAGAACCGGATGTTCGTAAAACTTGAAAAAAGCCGTTTTCTGCTCATCTTCTGGGACGAAACGCCTTCCAAGAAAACAAGAAGAGAAAGCCAGCTTCCGTGACTTCCCTGCCCGCGACGCCGCTGCTCGACACCGTCAAGCTCCCCGCAGATCTGAAGAAAGTCGATGACCGCGACCTGCCCAAGCTTGCCCGTGAAGTGCGCGACGAGATGATCGATGCGGTCTCGAAAACGGGTGGTCATCTGGGTGCCGGACTTGGTGTCGTCGAACTGACGATCGCCATCCACAAGGTTTTCAACACGCCCGACGACCGGCTGATCTTCGATGTCGGCCACCAGTGTTATCCGCACAAGATCCTGACAGGCCGCCGCGACCGGATCCGCACGCTGCGCCAGGAAGACGGTCTTTCCGGCTTCACCCGCCGGGCGGAAAGCGAATACGATCCCTTTGGCGCCGCGCATTCCTCCACCTCGATTTCGGCCGGTCTCGGCATGGCGGTCGGCTCGGAGCTTGCGGGCAAGAAGCGCAACGTGATCTCGATCATCGGCGACGGTTCCATGTCTGCCGGCATGGCCTTTGAAGCCCTCAACAATGCCGGCGCGCTGGATGCCCGGCTTATCGTCATTCTCAACGACAACGACATGTCGATTGCTCCGCCGACCGGCGCGATGAGCGCCTATCTGGCGCGTCTTGCCTCCGGCCGCGCCTATATGGGCGTGCGCGAAATGGGCAAGAAGCTGACCGGCTATCTCGGCCGTTCCATCGACCGCGCGATCACCCGTGCCGTCGAACATGCACGCGGTTACGTGACCGGCGGCACGATGTTCGAGGAACTCGGCTTCTACCATATCGGCCCGATCGACGGTCATTCCTTCGACCATCTCCTGCCGGTCCTGCGCAATGTGCGCGACAATGCGCATGGTCCGGTGCTGATCCATGTCGTCACCCAGAAAGGCAAGGGTTATCCGCCGGCGGAAGCTGCGGCCGACAAATATCACGGCGTCAACAAGTTCGACGTCATCACCGGAGCGCAGGCGAAAGCCAAGCCGAATGCCCCCTCCTATACGAGCGTCTTCGGTGACGCTCTGGTGCAGGAGGCAGGCTTCGACGACAAGATCGTCGGCATCACTGCCGCCATGCCGGACGGTACCGGTCTCGGCAAGATGCTCGCTGCCTATCCGTCGCGCACCTTCGATGTCGGCATTGCCGAGCAGCATGCGGTGACCTTTGCGGCCGGTCTTGCGACCGAAGGCTTCAAACCGTTCTGCGCCATCTATTCCACCTTCCTGCAGCGCGGTTACGACCAGGTCGTGCATGACGTGGCGATCCAGGGGCTGCCCGTCCGTTTCCCGATCGACCGCGCCGGTTTCGTCGGTGCCGACGGGCCGACCCATGCCGGTTCTTTCGACACGACCTTCCTCGCCACGCTGCCGAACATGGTGGTCATGGCTGCCGCCGACGAGGCGGAACTGAAACACATGGTGCGCACCGCCGTCGCCTATGACGACGGCCCGATCTCGTTCCGGTATCCGCGCGGCGAAGGCGTCGGCGTCGAACTGCCGGAGCGCGGCGAAATCCTGGAGATCGGCAAGGGCCGCATCGTCAAGGAAGGCTCGAAGGTTGCGCTTTTATCCTTCGGCACGCGGTTGAAGGACTGTCTGCTTGCTGCCGAGGATCTTGAGGCCGCCGGCCTTTCGACGACGGTTGCGGATGCGCGCTTCGCCAAGCCGCTCGACCATGACCTCATCCGCCAGCTTGCCCGCCACCACGAGGTGCTGATCACCATCGAGGAAGGCGCTGTCGGCGGTTTCGGCAGCCATGTGCTGCAGTTCATGAGCTCTGAAGGCCTGCTCGACCACGGGCTGAAGGTTCGCTCGATGGTTCTGCCGGATATCTGGATGGAACAGGCGAGCCCGGATGTGATGTATGCAAAGGCCGGTCTCGACCGCGCCGGCATCGTCAGGACCGTGTTCGGCGCGCTCGGCAAGACTGTGATCGGCGTGGGCGCTGCGGGATAAGCCACGCCTCAGTTTCGCTGACCTTCTACCAGCATGTCGAATTCCACCACGTTGGAATAGATCGGCGTGCCGACATCCATGGCGTAATGCGACCGCAGTATCCGGCCGCTGACGGTAAATCCGATCATGCGGCCGTTCCACGACGTCAACCTGACATCGAAACTTTCCGCTGCACTATGCCCTTTGGCAGTTAGCGTGCCGGTGATGTGGGCGCTATCCGGACCGGTTTGCTCGACACGATTGGAATGAAAGGTAATCCTGTCGTAATTTTCGGTATCGAACACGGCACTCGAACGTAGGAAGGTATCGACCCTTGCCTGGCCGGTGCTGACACTTTGCGGCTCCAGTTCGAAATTCACCACCGCCTGGCCCAAGTCGCCTGCCTTCAGATTGAAATTGCCGGAGAACCTGCGAAAGCTTCCCTTGATACCGCCACCGCCGACCTGATCGACCTGAAAGCGGATATCGGATGAGCCGGTGATGGTGTAACGCCCCGCCGCTTCGGTGAGATTTGGGACGCTTGGCGCCGCGGGGGCAAGTTGCGCCGATGACGAATAGAGAACTATTGCGGTTAGAATTGATGTCCCTCGGATCATGATACGTCACCTCCCTGACGAATCCTTGCCTTATCGATGGCCGCGAAGGCCGAGCATGCGGATCAGAACGGCATCGCGCCTTATATAGTGGTGGTAAAGCGCAGCGCCGGCATGCAGCGCCACCAGTGCGAGGACGAGATAGGCGAGCACGGCATGCGCCGTCGTCCACCAGGCTTCGGCAGCATCGGATTTTGCCACCGGCAGATGCGGGACGACGAAGAGATCAAAAGCAAATGTCGGTATCTCCAGCGTAGACACAGAGGCTATCATCCAGCCTGCGAGCGGCACGGCAAGCGCCAGCAAAAGCAGCAGATGATGCATTCCGCGCGCGGCCCCATGTTCGAAAGCGCTCATCTCGGCGACCGGTTTCGGTCGGGGGCCAAACAATGAGTGGGCAAGCCGCACCAGAGACACAAGCAGAGCCAGCATGCCGAAAGACTTGTGCCACTGAAACAATGAGAACTGCGAAGCAGGATCGACGGAACGGCGCGTCATCGCGAAACCAAGCACGATCAACCCGAAGATCAGCAGGGCGACCAGCCAATGGAGCGTGATCGTCACAAAATTATATCGATCAAGGCCCTTGGCATGACGGCGCATGGCTGGCTTTCCCGATGCCTTAACAAACAGCTTTGCGCCTGGCCGGTGGTTGCTTCAACTCACAATCACTTGCGTCGCCTCAAATCATACCGAGCAGATAACGATAAATCGGCCGGTATTCCGGTCAAGCCGGATTAGCTCCGCCAAGCTGCAGGCGGTCGGAGGAAGCGCGCAGCCTTTTCCTTTCGAGAAACCAGCCAAGCGCCAGATGTGCGGCGCAGCCCGCAACAAGGATAATCATCTGGGCGCCAAGCGACGCCTGCGGGCGCAGGTCCATATAGACACTTGCCGAGGTAGAAAGAACGATACCCATCGAAAAGATCGGCAGGCTGTGGCGACCGATCATCGAAACGTGCCGCAGCCATACCCATCCTGCTGCCTTTTTCACAAAATCCATGTTCCAGGCGAGATAGAGGATGGCCAGCGCGTCGGCGATGCGCAACGGCCCGCTATTGGTTTTCGAAATCAGTTCCTTGTAGAAACCGGGATAAGGCGGCTGCAGCCATGCCAGGAAATAGGCGAGGTTTACCGGGATGGCGATGATGGCGAAGCCTGCCGCAAGGAAGAACGCCTTGCGGTCATAGGGCAAGGGATCCCGACCGGTCTTGATGCGGATACCGAGCACGACGCCGATGGTGAAGATCAGCTGCCAGGAAAGCGGATCGAAGTACCAATGCCCGCTTTCCAGCGCCAGGTTCGCAAAGTTGACGTGCCCACGACCCGCGACGATCCAAATGAGCGTGGAAAGCCCTATCAGCAGCGTCGGGGAACGATCGTGAAGCAGGAAGACGAACGGAACCCAGAGCATGAGCACGATATACATCGGCAAAATGTCCAGATCTCCGGGCATGTAGGCCAGTAGCGCGGCCTGTATCCCACGCCGAACCGGCTCGTTGAGAAAGCCGGCCATATCACTGACCGCGCTGGTATGGGCATATTCGATCGCCAGCAGCGACGCGAATGCCGCCATGATCAGGAAAAGCAGCAGGTATGCGAGATAGATGCGCCAGGCACGGCGCCAGGCGCGCGACAGGGAGAGACCGGCATTCGGGCGATAATAGGCAAGCGCCGAAGACATGCCGGCGAGCAGCACGAATAGCTCCGACGCATCGGCAAAGCCGCGCGAATGCTGGAACATGGCGGAAAAGGTGAATTCGGCGTGGCCAATAAAAATCAGCAGCAGCGTCATGCCGCGTAACAGATCGATCCTGACTTCGCGTTGAATTCCCATGGGTGTCTCCGCGACACAATCATCACCAATGCCGCTGGCTCGTTCCTAGCGAAAAATCACTACCGGCCGCTTGAAGAACTCATACTCATTTTACAGATCTCCAACTTATGGCCGATTTCGGGATTCTCTGCCTATTGCTCGGGCACGGCGCCATCGCCTGTCTGTTTCGCTTTTGCTCCAATCCGGAGGCGGAACCGATACCCGCTTTTGCTGGAATTGCTTGCCTTGCGGCACGGAAACCGCCAAGAGAGCCGCATGAACCAACACTCCTCATCCGTCCGTCTCGACCAACTGCTGGTCACACTCAACCTTTTCGACAGCCGCTCGCGGGCACGCGACGCGATTGCGCGCGGCACCGTGAAGGTCGACGGCAAGGTCGTAACCAAACCGGCGCAGACCGTATCGGCGGAAGCCGAGATCGTCGTCGATGATCCGGCCAGCACCTATGTCTCGCGCGCGGCACTGAAACTGATTGCGGCACTCGACCATTTCGACCTTGATCCGGAAGGCCTGACCTGCCTCGACGTCGGGGCTTCGACGGGCGGATTTACCCAGGTTCTCCTAGAGCGCGGCGCGGCGCATGTCATCGCCGTCGATGTTGGCCATGACCAGATGCATGAGCGGCTGCTGAGCGATGAGCGCGTCACCAATATCGAGGGACTGAATGCCCGTGAGATGACCACAGACGACATCGATGACGAGCCGGTCGATTTCATCGTTTCCGACGTCTCGTTCATCTCGCTGAAGCTTGCCCTGCCACCGGCATTGGAGCTGGCGGAACCGGGCAGCCATTGCGTGCTCTTGGTCAAGCCGCAGTTCGAAGCCGGCCGCGAAAATGTCGGCAAGGGCGGTATGCTGAAACAGCCGGAAACCGCGCCGGACGTTGCCGCCGAACTGGAACGCTGGCTTGTCGAAGAGATGGAGTGGGAAAGTCTCGGGATGATCCCCTCGCCGATCGCAGGCGGCGACGGCAATGTCGAATTCCTGCTTGGTGGAAGGAAACCATCATGAGCACGGTCACCATCACGATCGAGCGGCTCGGCGCTCAGGGCCATGGTGTCGCCGAAAGCGAATACGGAACGGTGTATGTGCCGAATGCGCTGCCCGGCGAAACGCTCGCTATCGCCCGCAATGGCGATTACGGCACCGTCATGTCGACCTCCAATGTCTCGCCCGACCGGATCGAGCCGATCTGTCGGCATTTCAACCCCGATGGCGACAATTGCGGCGGCTGTTCGCTGCAGCATCTGGCGGCACCGGCCTATAACGCTTTCAAGCGCGAACTCGTCATCGATGCGCTGAAGGCACGCGGGCTGACGCCGGAGGTTAACGAAACCATTGCCTGCCATCCCGGCGAGCGGCGCCGCACCGTGTTTTCCGTGCGTCGCACCGAAAAGGAACTGCTGCTCGGTTTCAACCGCGCCGAGACCAACCATATCGTGTCTATCGAGGAATGTCCCATCGCCTCGCCCGGCATCGTGGCGAGGCTTCCCGCGATCCGCACGGTGGCGGCAGCGCTGGCTCAAGGGTCCGAGAGCTTCCACCTGACTGTGCTCGAGACGCTTTCCGGGCTTGATCTGGCGGCTGACGGGCTGAAAAAGCTCGACGACAAGCAGCGTCGTGCGGTGACCGAAGCCGTGCTTTCGCTGAAGGGCATTGCGCGGGTTTCGGTGAATGGCGAGATTGTACTCGAACCGACGAAGCCGGTCATCGATTTCGGCGGCGTCAAGGTTTCGCCGCCGCCCGGCGCTTTCACCCAGGCGACCAAGCCTGCGGAAGAGGTGATGTCGGAACTGGTGATGAGCCATCTCGGCAAGGCCAAGCGGGTGATCGACCTGTTTGCCGGCTCGGGTACGTTTTCGCTGAGGATCGCCCGCAAGGCGAAGGTGCATGCGGTCGAGGGCGAGGACAAGTCGATCAAGGCGCTCGATCTTGCGGCACGCAACACGCAGGGGCTGAAACCGGTCACGGTGGAAAAGCGCGACCTCTTCCGTCGTCCGATGATGGCGCAGGAACTGAAGGTCTATGATGCGGCTGTCTTCGACCCTCCGCGCGCAGGCGCCGAAGTTCAGGTGAAGGAGCTTGTCCGCTCCGGGATCAAGACGGTCGTGGCCGTTTCCTGCAACCCTGCGACACTTGCGCGAGACCTCAAAATTCTCGTCGATGCGGGCTATCGCATCAAGTCGGTGACGCCGATCGACCAGTTCCTCTGGTCGCCGCATGTGGAAGCCGTGGCGCTGCTTTCGCGTTAATCTGACGCAAACCTCGCCCCAGTTCGGGGCAGGCTCATTCTGAAGTGCCGCGAAGATACACCTTCCGGTATTGCTTTCGGCACTTTTGAATTCCCTCCGATTTACCGAACATTAGGACGAGAGCATATTTCGCCGCCTCGCAGCCTGTGGAAGCAAATGACTTGCTTTGCTGCGACGGGAGGGGAAATCATGACAGACGTAGCGATGCATGGGCATGGCGTGCGCGGCATGAAACCGGAGACGCTGCATTCCTTCGACGGCATAGGCGATCCCGGCAAATTCGGGGTGATGTTTCCAAATCTTCTGCCGCTTTCGGCCAGCGATGATGCGCTTGCGGAACTGGCGGCGGCGATGCTGGACAGGCTCGATGCGGCGGGCAATCCCGATCCCGCGGGCGACAACATGAACATCCCGGCGGGCTATACCTATCTCGGCCAATTCATCGACCACGACATCACGCTGGACACGACGCCGCTCGACCAGCAGAAGGCCGATCCGCTGGCGACGGTGAATTTCCGCACACCGGCGCTCGACCTCGATTCGCTTTATGGCGACGGGCCGGGCATCCATCCCTATCTCTACCAGCGCGATCCCGCCAAACCGAAGATCATTGGCAAGATGCTGATCGGACATGCGGCGCAATCACCCGACCAGAATGGCCGCTCCATCCCGACGCTTCCCAACGACCTGCCGCGTAATCAGGTCGGACATGCGCTGATCTTCGACGAGCGCAATGACGAGAACCTTTTGGTGGCGCAGATGCATCTTCTGATGCTGAAATTCCACAACAAGGTGTTCGACAGGGTGGTGGCGGCCAATCCCGGTCTCAGCGACGGTGCTTTGTTCAAGGAAACAAGGCGGATCGTCACCTGGCACTACCAGTGGATCGTGCTGTTCGATTTCGTCGAACGGCTGACCGAGCCGGGCCTCATCCAGAAGATCAAGCATCAGGGCCGGCGTTTCTACCGGTTCAAGCAGCGACCCTACATGCCGGCAGAATTTGCCGCTGCCTGTTACCGGCTCGGGCATTCGATGGTGCGACAGACCTACAGCCATAACCAGGTGTTCAACCCGACGGCGGATTCGATCGCCAACGGCACGCTGGGTCTCCTGTTCTTCTTTACCGGAAAATCAGGATCGATCACCGGCGAACTCGCGCCCGTACCACCCGCCCCGCCACCTTCCGCGCAGAACACACTGCCATCCAACTGGGTGATCGACTGGCGGCGTTATTTCGATCTCGGCACGCCGGCCGGCGGCAACTTCGCACTCAACCACAGCCGCCGTCTCGACCCGTTGCTGACACCGGCGCTGCATACGCTGCCGGGACTGATACCCGAGGCCCCGCCGCAGTTGGTGCGGGAATTCAACCTCGCCTTCCGCAACCTGCGCCGCGGCGTGCAGATCGGGCTTCCATCCGGCCAGGCGGTCTGTCGGGCGATGGGCCTCACACCGCTCAAACCGGCGCAGGTCGCGACCGGGCCGGACGGCAAGGCGGCCAAGAAACACGGGCTGCATGAGGAAACGCCGCTCTGGTATTATGCGCTGAAAGAGGCGGAGCATTACCACAAGGGCGAACGCCTCGGCCCGATGGCCTCGACCATCGTCGCCGAAACCTTTCTCGGCATGGTGCATGGCGATCACGATTCCTTCCTCTGGCAGCGGTCCGACTGGAAGCCGGAATTGCCGAGCGCCAAGGCCGGGCATTTCACCATGGCGGACCTGATCCGCTTCGTCGGCGATATCAACCCGGTCGGCACTGCCCTGGAACAGGCATTGGAACCGCAGCCCTAAACAACAGAGACTGCCTGCCCGCCCGCAGGCAAGGCCTGCCGGTGCCGACCTCACAGTCGCATCGGCAGGCTGCCCCTATTCTTCTAACGACGAAGGAAGGCTTCGAAGGCGGCCCGCGCCTCGGCGCTTTTCAGACGGGCGGAAAAATGGACGAGTTCGTCATCGATCCGCGCCAACACCTCATCGCGCGGGCCGCGAACGAGATCGCGGGCGATCTGCAGCGCCTGGGGCGGTTTCTTGGCAAGTTCGGCACCGATGGCGAGCGCCTCCATTTCCACCGCGTTCGGAGCGACGACCTTCCAGATCATGCCGGCTTCCAGAGCTGCCTCGGCGGAAAAGCCTTCGCCGGCCACCAGAAGCGCAAACGCCCGTTGATGGCCGATGATCCTCGGTGCAAGCAGGCTCGATGCGGCTTCGGGAACAAGCGCCAGATCAACGAAGGGCGTCTTGAACAGGCTGCGGCCGGAGGCAACCGTCAGGTCGCAGTGAAGATTGAGCGTCGTGCCGATGCCGATCGCCAGCCCGTCAACGCCGGAGACGAGCGGCTTTTCGGCCAGCGCCAGCGCCTTGATGAACAGGGCTCCGGCCGGCGGCTCCGTGGTGCCCGACATCGCATAACCGACGAAATCGCCCATGTCGTTGCCGGCGGAAAAGCAGCCTTCGGTGCCGAGAAACACGACGGCCTTCACCTCATCATCGGTATTGGCCTCTTCGAGCGCCGCCGTCATGCGCTGATACATGGCCGCGGTGATGGCGTTCTTCTTTTCCGGCCGGTTGAAGCGGATGACCAGGACGCCGGGATAGGCGTCGGTACGCTCGACGATGATATGTTCGGTCAAGATGTATTCCTCAATCCAAGAGGCTGCGGGCGGCGGCAAGGCTGGCGGAGCCGGCGATGACGCGATCCTTGAGCGCCGAAGTTTCGGCCAGAAGGTTTTCCGCCATGAAGCGGCAGAGGCTGACACGTCCATTTCCCTCGCCGTTATCGGCTGCGACCAGCCCGCCCCTGGCGAGATAGACGCCGGTCAGGACAAGGCCGAACAGGCGCTGATAGGGTGTTGCGCCCGAAAGCGCATCGGCCGTGCGGCCATCCGCCTGCGCCACCAGCAACCATGCGGTTGCGGTCTCCAGGGCGGCGATTGCGGCCCGGAGCCGGTCGCCGGTTTCGCCGAAGTCGGGATCGTTGCGGGCTGCGACCTCCTCGGCCACCTGCTTCAGTTCGGCGAGCAGCCCCTTCACCTGATCGCCGCCGGAAAGCGGCAGCTTGCGGGTGACGAGATCGATCGCCTGAATGCCATTGGTGCCCTCATAGATCGGGGCGATACGGGCATCACGCAGGTAACGGGCAGCACCGGTCTCTTCGATAAAGCCCATGCCGCCATGGACCTGAATGCCGAGCGAGGCGACATCGACGCCGATATCGGTGGAGAAGGATTTGGCGATCGGGGTCAGCAGGGCCGCACGCTCCGCCCAATGCCGCGCTTCGTCACCCTCATGATGATGGGACATATCCGTGGCATGCGCACAGGCATAACAAATCGCCCGCGCACCTTGTGTCAGCGCCTTCATGGTCAAAAGCATCTGGGCGACATCCGGATGCTCGATGATCGGGCTCATTGCTCCGTTCTGGCCGCCGTTCTTTCCATCTCTCGACCAGCCGGGCGCCTTGCCCTGCGTGCGTTCCCTGGCGAAGGCGATGGCCTTCTGGGTCGCGGCTTCGGCAATCGCGACACCCTGGATGCCGACGGCGAGGCGTGCGTTGTTCATCATCGTGAACATGCAGGCGAGACCTTTGTTTTCCTCGCCGACGAGATAACCGACAGCACCCCATTCCTCGCCGAACCGGCCGTCACCGAAAATCATCGTGCAGGTGGGAGAGCCGTGAATGCCGAGCTTGTGTTCGATCGAGTGGCAGAGAACGTCGTTGCGCTCACCGAGCGATCCATCCTCGTTGACCAGGAATTTCGGCACCAGAAACAGCGAGATGCCACGTGTGCCGGCCGGAGCATCGGCCAAGCGGGCGAGAACCAGATGGATGATGTTGTCGGCGGCATCATGCTCGCCCCAGGTAATGAAAATCTTCTGGCCGAAGATGCGGTAGGTGCCATCGTCGCGCGGTTCGGCGCGGGTCTTCAGCACGCCGAGATCGGAGCCGGCATGCGGTTCCGTGAGGTTCATCGTGCCGGTCCATTCGCCGGACACCATCTTTTCCAGAAAGACTTCTTTGAGTTCATCCGAGCCGTGGGCTGCGAGCGCCTCGATCGCGCCCATCGTCAGTGTCGGGGCCAGCGCAAAGGCCATTGAGGCCGAGTTCCACATTTCGAGCGCTGCGACATTGAGCATATGCGGCAGGTTCTGGCCGCCAAAGGCTTCCGGCGCGGTCAGGCCATTCCAGCCGCCATCGCGCCAGCGACGATAAAGGTCGGGCCAGCCCTTCGGCGTCGTCACCTCGCCGTCTTCCAGTTTCGCGCCTTCGCGGTCGCCCCTCTCGCCGAGCGGAGCGATCTCGCTCGAGGCGAAACGTCCGGCTTCCTCAAGGATTGCCGCCACCAGATCGCCACTGAGGTCGCCGAAGCGCCCCTCCTCCAGGGCCGCGGAAAGACCGGCAACATGGTTCAACGTGAAGGCAATCTCCTCCACCGGGGCGCTGTACATATGATCCTCCTCATCAGAAGTGCAGCCTTGCCTCTCTGGACAAGTAATTCCTTTTACGTAAACGTAAAGGAGATTGTCAATCGGCAGGTTGTTCCATCATGAAGCAGTCGCGCATGAGGGGAAAGAAAAATGATAAAGGGCAGGATAGCCCGTCCGCTAAAGATTCCTTCGCGAGTTTGATCTAGAAGGTCTTCAGGATACCGGAGTTCTGCCGATGGATACGCCACCGCTGATGACGCCTGCCATTCCCGGTCTCGTCTGGGCCTACCGCTTCGATGCGCCGACGCGGTCCTGCTCACGGCTGCCCCTTGAGACGACGGCGCGAGAGCTAGATGTCGACGACGGTTTTCTCTGGCTGCATCTGAACCTTGCCGACAGCCGGGTACCGGCGTTTCTGGAAAGCCTGCCGGGTGTGACGCCGCCGGTGCTTGCGGCTCTCACCACGCGTGATACCCATGCGGCGATCATTCTCGACGAGCAGCTGATCTACGGCACGCTGATCGACTTCCAGAAGGAGTTCGACAGCGAAACGCGCGATATCGGCTGGCTGCATTTTTTCGTCTCCGACCGCATCATCATCACCACACGGCTGCAGCCGCTGCGCTCCATCGACCGGCTCAAGGCGCAGATGGAAAAGAATGCGGCACGCTTCAAACGGCCGATCGACGTGTTCGAGACGCTGGTGGCGGAATTCCAGCGAACACTGATCACGCTTGTCATGGAACTGACGGAAGAGCTGAACCTGATCGAGGATTTCGTCTACGACAACGCACCGCGTGACGAACGCCGCAAGCTCGCGCCCGTGCGCCGCACCGTCGTTCGGCTTCACCGGCATCTGCGAACGGTGCTGACCCTCATGCGACGGGCCGCGGCTTCCGACGAGGACGAGATGCCGGATGGTTTCGATGATGCGGCATCACGACTGATCAGCCGTCTGGAAGCGGTCGATCATGATGTCTATGCGCTGCAGGAACGGGCACGGCTGCTGCATGAGGAAATCGATTCCAAGCTTTCGTCGGAAACCAACCGCCACCTTTACATCCTGTCGCTGATGACCGCCTTCCTGTTGCCACCGTCGCTGGTCACCGGCTTTTTCGGGATGAATACGGAAGGCCTGCCATTTGCGCATCTGGAGCATGGCACGCTGTTCGCCTTCGGCGCGATCGGGCTTTCGGTTGCCGCCGCGTGGTGGCTACTAAGGCGGGTCGGCATTCTGTAATGCGCAAATGAAAAACCCGCGCCGAAGCGCGGGCTGATTTATCGTGCCATTTCCCACCCCACTCAGTAGTAGGGCGAATAACAGGTCTGGCGTGGGCCGTTATACGGCTGGAACGAGTTCGAATAGCTATCATAGGACCGGTAGCGGCCCGCACACCATTCATAGTGGCGCGGGTTCAAGCCGCCTCCGCCGCTATAGGCAGGCCGGGGTGCGGGCTCGACATAACGCGGCTGCGAGGCGATCGCTCCACCGATGATCGCGCCGGCGCCGAAGGCTGCAAGCGGATACCAGTAGCCATCATTGTGACGACGATATCCGTCACGGTGATAGCGGTAACCGCGATGACCTCCGTACCAGCCGCGGCGCGGGCCATCGCCACGCCAGCCACGGTCGCGATAATATTGCACGTTGCTTACGTCGGATACGACCGGCGCATTCGGTGCGGCTGGCAGCGGCAGCGCCTGCGCGGTTCCGAGTGAGCCAGCAAGAACGACGGCTGCAACGGCAAATTTCTTGAACAGAGTCATTTCGTACTCTCCATTCCCTTAGTTGAAGAGGTGACGCCTCCCGCGCCACCAACTCACACGATAGTCAACAAACATTCCAACGCTAGGATTTTTATCCTGAATGCATGCTATGCGCGGAAATGTGAAAGCCCGGCCGCGTAAGCGTCCGGGCTTTTTCGTCATGATATCCGCTTACCTGTAAGGCGAAACGCAAGAGCGGCGGACGCCGGCGCTAGCGACATAGGTATTATCCGAAGCGCGATAGGTCCGGTAGCGATTGGCGCACCACTGATAATGGCTGCCCCCCGAAGCACGCGGCTGGTTGGCGATGGCGCCGCCGATAATCGCAGCGGCACCGAATGCTGCCAGCGGGAACCAGTAACCGTTGTGATAGCGATATCCTTGGCGGCGCTCGCGATATCCGCGATGGCCGTTGTAATATCCTTCCCGATAGGCGCGTCGATCATGGCGGTAGTGGCGGCGATCGCGATCATGGCGATAATAGCGGCGATCACGATCGTCGCGACGGTATTGGACCTCGGTCGCCTGGCTGGCGGAGGCCTGCACCGCCATCGGTGCCACCGGCATCACAGGTGCGGCCGAAACCGGAACAAAACTCGTAGCAAGAACGGCCGCTGCCGTTAAGGCGGTGGCAATGCGCATGCGGAATGCGTTCATGGGAATGTTTCCTCGACATATAATCAGCGATTTAGAACGTGATACATGCCGATTTGTTCCACGCCATATTCCCTGGCAGAGGAATGCCAGATACCCTATTCGCCGGCTTCGTCGAAAACGCGCCGGTTTTCCTCGATGCGGGAGAAGTTGTCCCTGATCCAGAAATTCAGCGCCTGAAGAGACGCCAGTATGCCGGCCCCCAATTCGGTCAGCTCGTATTCGACGCGCGGCGGCACCTCGGGAAAATAGTGTCGCCTGACGAAACCATCGCGTTCCAGGCCGCGTAGCGTCAGTGTCAGCATGCGCTGCGTGATGCCGTCGATTTCCCTTTTCAGATGCGAAAAACGGAGCCTTCGACCCTCTGCAAGCGAGAGGCGCCAGATGACCTGAACCGTCCACTTGTCACCCAGACGCCCGCATACTCCGTTTGCAGGTTGCGGCAGGAAAGCCTGATCGCGCGTCACCTGCCTTTCGGTTTTGCTCCGACCTGAATTGTCCAAGAGTATCACCCGTGTGCCCGAGGCTGAAAATAGTGCCGTCTTCCGGCTGTGTTTCAACAGTATATATGGAGACCCCGTGTTCACCACGAGGGTTCTGAGATGAAAGAAGACAAGCGTCCAATCCTGGTATTCGGCGCCACCGGCCGGCAGGGTGGAGCGGTCGCCGAAGCGCTTTTGAAGGCAAGATGGCCCGTTCGCGCGATTGTGCGAGACATTGCGGCCCCCAAATCCGTCGCCCTTCGTCAGGCGGGTGCCGAACTGGTTGAAGGATCATTTGCCGATCTCGATACATTTCGCGCCGGGATGGACAGTGCCCATGGCGTGTTCAGCGTATTACCGGCCAACCTGTCAGAGACCGAAGAGGTACGGATAGGGTGCGGGATCGCCGATCTTGCGGCCGAAAGCGGCGTCGCGCATCTCGTCTATTCCTCGGGCGCCAGTTCCGGCGACACACCTACCGGGATCGCCCGTTTCGACGCCAAGCCGCGGATCGAGGCGCATATCCGTCGGCTGCCGGTCACCGCAACGATAATCAGACCGATGATATTCATGGATATGCTGATCAACCCGGCATTCGGCCTTTCAGAAGGCCGGTACACATTCTTCCTCAGGCCGGACCAGTCGATGCAACTGATTGCCGTGGAAGACATCGGGAAATTCGTCGCCGCGATCTTTGCCGATGGCATACGGTTCAGCGGACGGACGATGAAGATCGCGAGCGATACGGTTACAGGGCGCCAGCTGGGGGAAATCTTCAGCGAAGCCGCTTGTCGTCCGATCATCTATTCCCGCTTTGCCGATGAAGTCCTTGCCGCCAATAGCGATCTTGGTCAGCTTGCGGCGATCCTGGATAACGGTCCTCTGGCGGATCACGTGGACCTTGCTGCGATGCGCGAGATCAACCCCGAGATCATTTCCTTTCGGGCCTGGCTTGCGACCCAAGGACACCAAGCCTTCGACGCCGTAATCGGGAGTGATCGTACGTCCCACTCAGCGTAAAAAAGGCTCCTCCGCAAACTGACGGCACATTGCGGAGGAGCGCTCAGTATCACGCCACCGCGTAAAGCGTGCTGTCCTTGCCCTGCAGGCGATCGATCATGAAGTTCGAATACCACTCAACGAACTGCATCACACCGCCTTCATGCGCCTCGGAATAAGGGCCGGGTTCATAGGCGGGAGAGCGGATGCCGAAGGCATTTTCCTCGACGATCTGCCTGTCCTGGTCGTTGGTCATGTTCCAGACATGGGTCAGCTGCTCGACATCGTAATCGACGCCTTCCACCGCATCCTTGTGGACCAGCCATGTGGTGGTGACCGCCGTCTCTTCCGGCCCGATGGGGATGACTCGGAAAGAGATCGCGTGGTCGACCAGCATATGGTTCCAGGTGGTGGGATAATGGAACAGAAGCATCGTGCCGATATGGGAAATCGTCACGTCGTCGGAGAGCGACCGTTGAACTGCGGGCCGGCCGTTCATCGTGTAGCTTTCGGCATCCTCGATCAGCGGCATGCGCGCCACGCGGAACTGGCCGTCCGGCGACATGTTGAACGTGCTCGGCAGGCCGGCCGCTTCACAGCGGCTCCAGTGTTCGGAAATGAACGGATCGTCGCCTGCGCCCTGCACACCGGTCGCAGTCGGCGCTTCCGGGTAGGTGCGGCAGAGTTCCGGATGGTTACCGGCGCAGTGATAACACTCGCGATTGTTTTCCCAGACGAGCTTCCAGTTGCCCTTTTCGATGATCGTGTTCTGGGCAGCAACCTTCGTTTCGGGCAGGCGATGCGGCGCCATGTAAGGCTCGACCGTTGCGCGAACCGGAGCAAAATCCGGGGCTTCCTTTGCAAGGCAGATAAAGATGTAGCCGGCAACCACCTGGCAGTGGACGGGTTTCAATCCAAACTGCTTCTTGTCGAAATTCTCGCCCATATGACGGGCCGACATCAGCGAGCCGTCATGCTGGTAGGTCCACTGGTGATAGGGACAGACGAGGCGGGTCGCAGAACCTGTTTCCTTGGTGCAGACGCGGTGGCCGCGATGGCGGCAGGTATTGTGATAGGCGCGGATATCACCCTCGCGCGTGCGGATGACGAGAACCGGATAGTCGCCAACCTGCAGGGTGAAATACATGCCCGCCTTGTTGATCTGGCAATCGTGGCCGGCAAACAGCCAGTCGCGATACCAGATCATCTCGAGATCGAGCTTGTAATAATCGGGATCGATATAAAAGGGCTGTTCCAGGCTGAAACCTTCGCGGCGGTTCTTCAGCTGCCGCAGAACCTGATTGTGAATGTCCATATGCTTCCTCGCAATACAAGCAAGCTTCAGGGCATGGACAAGCCGGCAACAATCAATGCAGCCAATTCCCGTCCCGTGCGCCCTCCGCGACCGGTGTCATTAAGCTCAGGCTGGTTTCCGGGCTGAGGAGTTGTCCCAAAAGGACTGCATGGCACCTTCCCGGTCGGCCGTTCGGCTCTGTCCCAGTGGCCGGGGTCTCCCCCTACCATGCCTTAAACTCCACCACCGTTGCGGGGGCAGCGCCGGATAGATCTCGTCGACCCGCCGGCTTCCCAATTCTCCGCCTCCCCTAGCGAGGCGGCACCTTGAGCTTTATCATATTTAAGCGGGACGCCGGCCTGTCGCATAGACGACATTGCGACATCGGCCACTGCATTGGCGACGATCGCGCAATAGCATCCGATTGCGGGAGAAACCGACTGTTAAGGTCTTGCTAATAGTGTTCTTGAAAATTCATTGGGAAGAGCCGCCACCATGCCAGGACAGCTCCGTTATTACGAAGTCAACAGGCCCAGGCCCTTGATGATGCCGCCAAGCAGCGGCAATGCCCATACGGAATTCCTGCGAACCGGCAGAATTCCACGCTCCCGCCCTGTCTGGGTTCCCGACGAACGTCGCTATCTCACCCATGACGAAGTGGCTGAAAAGACAGGCACGAAGCTCGAAACGGCCGGCGAAACCACGCATAAGCGGCTGAACAGCTTTCACCGGTCTATCCACCTGCCGAAGATCATCTTTCACCGCACGCTGGAGGGTAGCCCGCATCTGGGCTATTGCCATGTGACCGCAGCACGTACCTTCTTTTCGCAGGATGCGATGGTCAGCTGGTCATTCTACATCGCCAACTTCTCTTCCGAGATCGGCGGCGACGAGGTGTTTTTCGCCCGACTCAATCCACGGAATTCCCGCATGTATTTCGCCGTCGCCGTGGAAGGTGAAGCGGGCGAACAGGCGCGGATCGACCGGACATGGCGCAAGAACGGGCTTCTGTTCCAGACCAATAGCCCGCGCGAGGCGATGCGCAACGTGCTGATGCTCGGCGCGCCGAGTGCCGCAGTGCGCGAGATCATCAAAAGGCTTTGAAGAGCCGGGCACTCCGCTGTATTGACAGCGGCATGACAGCCGAAATCATAAACATCACCCATGAGCCCCAGCGCGCCATCAGCGAGGCAAGCCGCGTGCTCAATGACGGTTTTCCCGTCGCCATTCCGACCGAAACCGTCTACGGCCTTGCAGCGGATGCGACGCGCGCCGATGCGATCTCGCACATCTACGAGACCAAGGGGCGTCCGCAGTTCAATCCGCTCATCTGCCATGTCTGCGATATCGAGATGGCCGAGCGGTACGCGGTGTTCGATCCGGCGTCGAGAAAGTTGGCCGAAACCTTCTGGCCCGGTCCGCTGACCATTGTCCTGCCGCTCAGGAAAGACAGCACCATCCATCCGCTGGCAACCGCGGGGCTGGAAACGGTCGGGCTTCGCTGCCCGGAAGGTTTTGCCAACGACCTGATCCGCGATTTCGGCCGGCCGCTTGCGGCACCAAGCGCCAACACGTCCGGCAAGATCAGCCCGACCTCGGCACGCCATGTGATGGACGACCTCGGCGACAAGCTTCAACTGATCATCGACGGCGGCTCTTCGCCAGTCGGCGTCGAGTCGACGATCATCCGCGTCGATCCCGAAACCGGCGCGATCCTGCTTCTCAGGCCCGGTGGTCTTGCGGCCATGCATATCGCCGACGCTGCCGGGCGTGACCTTGAGCGCCGCTCAGGCCCTGCCGCGATCATCGAGGCGCCGGGCATGCTCGCCTCGCATTATGCGCCGGGCGCTAGCGTGCGTCTCGACGCGACGGCGATCGAACCGGGCGAAGCGCTGATCCGTTTCGGTGGCCAGCCGGTTGCCGGTGCGGAAAAGGCTGCGATCGATCTCGACCTCAGCCCATCCGCCGACCTTGCGCAGGCGGCCGCCAACCTGTTCGAATACCTGAAGCGCGCGGATGCCAGCGGTGCCTCAAGCATCGCGGTTGCGCCGATCCCGAACGAGGGACTAGGCGAAGCGATCAATGACAGGCTGGGACGGGCAGCCGCACCACGCGACGGAGAGGAATGAAAATGGACAATGCAGCGGGCGAGAGCGCAAAGGCCGGTTTAGAGATGGCTTCGGGACTGATTGACCGTTTTGCCGCGATTGTCGGAGATGCCAATGTGATCCGCGATGCGGCAGGCCTTGCCCCGCATCTGGTGGAGGATCGTGGTCTCTACAAGGGTTCCTCGCCGCTGCTTCTGAAGCCTGCCACGACGCAGGAGGTCTCGGCGATCCTGAAACTCGCCAGCGAAACCGGCACCGCCATCGTGCCGCAGACCGGCAATACCGGTCTTGTCGGCGGACAGACACCACGCGCCGGCGGCAATGACGTCATCGTATCGCTTGCCCGGATGAACCGCATCCACGACGTCGATCCGGTAGCCAATGTGCTGGTTGCCGATGGCGGCGCAATTCTTGCCGACGTGCAGAAGGCTGCGGAAGAGGTGAACCGGCTGTTTCCGCTTTCGCTCGGATCGGAAGGTTCCTGCAGGATCGGCGGCAATCTTTCCACCAATGCGGGCGGCACGGCGGTGCTTGCCTATGGCAACATGCGCCAGCTCTGCCTCGGGCTGGAAGTCGTGCTTCCGACCGGCGAGATCTGGGACGGCCTGCGTCGGCTGAAGAAGGACAATACCGGCTACGACCTGCGCGACCTCTTCATCGGTGCGGAAGGCACGCTCGGCATCATCACAGGTGCCGTGCTGAAACTCTTTCCCCGCCCGGTCGGTCATCAGGTGGCATTTGCCGGTGTTGCCTCGACCGAAGACGCGCTCGCGCTATTCGACAAGGCCTCGACACTTTGCGGCATGGCCCTGACCGGCTTCGAGCTGATGCCTCGGATCGGCATCGAATTCACCTCGCGCCATATCGACGGCGTGCGCGATCCGCTTTCGGAACCGCATCCGTGGTATGTGCTGATCGACATATCGACCTCGGACTCGGCCGAGACTGCTGAAGTCATGGTCCATTCGCTGCTGGAGCAGGGTTTCGAGGCCGGTCTGGTACGCGATGCGGTGATTGCCAGCTCGGTTGCGCAGCAGAAGGCGCTGTGGACGATGCGTGAAAGCATGTCCGGCGCTCAGAAGCCGGAAGGTGGATCGATCAAGCACGACGTGTCCGTGCCGGTCTCGAAGATCCCCCAATTCATGACAGAAGCAGAAAAGGCGGTTCTCGCCGCCATGCCAGGCGCGCGTGTCTGCGCCTTCGGCCATATGGGCGACGGCAATATCCACTACAACATCTCCCAGCCGGTAGGTGCCGATAAGCAGGCGTTTCTCGACCGCTGGCGCGAGATCAACGAGATCGTCCATAGGATCGTGCTTGCCGCGGGCGGGTCGATATCCGCCGAACATGGCATCGGCCAGTTGAAGCGCGACGAGCTTGCGCATGTCCGCTCGCCGATTGAGATGGACCTTATGGCCCGGATCAAGAAATCCTTCGATCCGGCCGGCATCATGAACCCGGGCAAGGTCATCATCGCCCCATGAGCCATATCCGGAAAACCACGATCCGCATCGATTTCGACATCGGCGTCAGGCTCGGGCCGGGAAAGGCGCAACTGCTCGAACTGATCGAGGAACATGGTTCCATCCGCGCTGCCGGGGCCTCGATCGGCATGTCCTACCGGCGCGCATGGCTGCTTTCGGACGAGATTAACCGGATGTTCCGCGAACCTTCGATCTTTACCCGCCATGGTGGAAAAAGCGGCGGCGGGGCCTGCCTGACCGAGTTCGGCCGGGAGCTTCTTTCTCGCTATCGACGGATGGAAGCCGCCATGCTCAAAGCCGCCGACGAAGATCTGGCATGGCTGTCGTCCAATATCGACGCGGCCTTCACACCCTTCTCCAAAAAAGACGACAGCTGATTTTTGTCCCAGGCTTTCGGCCTGCATAATCGGCGATCCGGACGGTTTTCCACAGACCCGAAAACGCGATCGCAAAGGCGTGTCTCACGGCGATACGCCTTCAATCCAAGCTGACGCGTTCACCCTTCAGAAACCGCGATAATTGCGGCATTCGGTAACCATCCACCAAGGCAAACTTTCCTTAACCGCGATTTTTAAGGGGTTTTCGCAACCCCGCCGCCTAATGTGAGCCCATCAGAGGACAAAAGTCCCGCAGAGAAACGAATACGGGAAACCGGAAGCGGCTCTCAGGTAAAACAAGGGTAGCATAAAGCGATGAGCAAAACCGTTCTGAAGCCCGATTGGGCAGGGTCGACATTGAGGCTCGATCCGTCTCGTTTTCCGCAGCAGATTACCTATTCGCTGCGCGAGACCTCAGGAGATGTCACGATCACCATCGACGAGCGCGGCGCCGTGCTGCGCAAGATCCTTCCGGGTAGCGGTCTGCCGCTGTCCTTCGCCCTGCCAGCGCGCGCGTTCAAGGGTGTCGCCGCCCGTGCGATCGACCATGGCGACGGTGAAGTCACCGTCACGCTCGAACTCCATCACGACGATCCGGATCTCTGCATCCCACTTCTCGTAGCGCACGATCTCTGCGACATCGCAGCCGACTGGCGCTCGTGGTCTGAAGCCTTTCACATTCCGATGCTGATGGTTGAAGCCGATGGCGTTGCCCGTCCGCTTGAGAACCATATCGGCGACGTGCGCAACCATGGCACCAAGCAGCGCCGCCGTCACTCCTATTTCGCCGCAAGGCGTCCCCGCTTCCTCGTTCGCCGCACGACCGGCAGCCTCGGCGTCGCGCTGAGGATCGAAGGCCGGGAAATCATCGCGCGCCGGTAGGAACGTCCCCTGAACCTGCAAGGCGCAGCGCAAAGCCCGGCTTCAACAAGCCGGGCTTTTTCAGTTCAGCAGCATCATCGCTGTCTCAGAAAATGAGCGAGAGAAGCAGCCCGGCAAAGAGGATTGCGCCGACACGATTGTTGGAGAGGAACAGGTCCCGGCACTGGGCGGTATTGCGGATATCCAGAATGAGAATCTGCCAGCCGAGCATAATGACCATAGCAATCAGCCCGACATAGGCGAAGAAACCGGCACCGGCTGCGATAAAGGACAAGAAAAGAAACAGGATGGTGACGCCGTAGAGCCCGACAAGGCAGGGTTTTGCCTTGTCACCGAACAGCCGTGCGGTAGAGCGAACACCGATCAGTTCGTCATCCTCGATATCCTGATAGGCATAGATCGTGTCGTAACCGATCGTCCAGGCAACGGCACCGATATAGAGAAACACCGGCGCCCAGGAGAGCGATCCGAAGATTGCCGCCCAGCCCATCAGCGCGCCCCAGGAGAATGCGAGCCCAAGGAAGAACTGCGGCCAATCGGTAAAACGTTTGGCAAAGGGATAGATGGCGACGACAGCGAGCGAGGCTATGCCGAGCACGATCGAGAAGGTGTTGAACTGAATGAGGACAAGCAGTCCGACCAGCGCCTGCAGAACGATGAACACCTTGGCACCGAAACGGGACACACGACCCGACGGCAGCGGGCGCGAACGGGTGCGCGCCACTTCCATGTCGATATCGTGGTCGACGAGATCGTTATAGGCGCAGCCTGCGCCACGCATGGCGACAGAGCCGACGAACATCAGGAAGAGATAGAAGATGATCGTGCCCGCCGAAGGCTCCAGGCCATCGGGTGCCGCGTCCGCCGCAAGAGCGATGGACCAGAAGCACGGCCACATCAGAAGCTGCCAGCCGATCGGGCGGTCCCAGCGGGCAAGCTGGGAATATCCCCATAGCGATCGCGGCAGCACGCGATAGACAAAATTATCGGAAGGGGCATCGGCCACGCGAGCGGCATCATTTGGGGCGTTTGTCATCATGCCGAGGTTCTAGCGCCGGGGATTTGGGGTGGTCAAGGAGATGGAAGAATCATCGCCTTCAAGTCCCCCTCTGGCCTGCCGGCCATCTCGCCCACAAGGGGGAGAAGACCCGTGGCGGCCTCTTGCCAATTTCTCACCGGAGGGATCGGCCGGGTTAAGCCCTCCCCCTTGTGGGGAGGGTTGGGAGGGGTCTTCTGCCCCCAGCTGGGCACCTCACACCGCAATCTTGTCCAACGGCAATCGGCTCTGTTCAAACGCCCGCAATTCCGCTTCCCGCTCATAGATGTAGTCGCGGGTATCAGGAACGGCCTGGCGCTTCTTGACGATCTGGATCTGGAAGATGTGGAAGGCTTCGTGGGTGAAGGCCATTTCGGAGGCAGCGAGATAGAATTCCCACATCCTGACGAAACGCTCGTCATAAAGCGCTGCTGCCTTTTCCCTGTTGGCCATGAAGCGCTCGCGCCAGTGGCGCAGCGTATAGGCGTAATGCATCGGCAGGATTTCAACGTCGGAGACCAGCAGTCCCGCCTTTTCGATCGCCGGAAGCACTTCCGCCAGAGACGGGATATAACCGCCCGGGAAGATGTACTTTTCGATCCACGGATTGTTGTAGATCGCCGGATAGGGCTGGCCGATCGAATGCAACACCATCACGCCGTCATCGGCGAGCACGTCGTTCACCTTGTTGAAGAACTTCTTGTAGTTCAGGCGGCCCACATGTTCGAACATTCCGACGGAGACGATGCGATCGTAGCTCTTGGTCGGCGGGAGGTAATAATAGTCCTGCAACTCGAAACGGACGCTGTTGGCGAGACCCCGCCTGGCGGCGCGTTCGCGGGAGATCTTGAGCTGCTCGGTCGACAGCGTGATGCCGGTCACGTCGATGCCGGAGCTTTCGGACAGATACATCGCCATGCCGCCCCAGCCGGAGCCGATTTCCAGCGCCTTCTGGCCGGGCTCTGCCAGAAGCTTTGCCACGATATGGCGTTTCTTGGCGATCTGCGCCTCGTCCAGTGAAATGCCGGGCGGGTTGAAGTAGGCGCAGGAATATTGCCAGTCCTCGTCGAGAAACAGCGAGAACAGCTTTTCGTCGAGATCGTAGTGATGCGAGACGTTCTTGCGATTGTGGTTGATCGGAACGCGATTACGGAACTGCGCCTCGATCATGCGGCCGATGCCGCGGACGATCATGCCGAATGTCAGGCCTTCGGACAGGGTGTTGTCCTTGATCAGGGCCAGGAACTCATAGATGTCGCCTTCTTCCACGAGGAGACGGCCATCCATGTAGAGCTGGCCGAGTTGCAACTGCGGATCACGCAGAAGCGCCAATTCCGATGCCTCGTCGGTGAAGCGGATGGCCACCGACCGACCTCCCCCTCCTCCATATCGCTGCTCGCCTCCCGTCCCACGGACGGTGAGAGTGCCTATCTTGATGATTTTGCTAAGAAGATCGTGAAGGGACGAGTTCACGGACCCACCTCCTGAATACTAAGGGAACCTTACTATTTTTCGAAATCTAGCGTCTATTCCTCGGACTGCAAGCACATTCCGGTCATGAAAATGACACGAAACAGCACGCCGTCAAACGGGTTGTTTGACGGCGCACACCTAATGGTGGCAATGACATCGAAGCTTGTAAAATTCAGCGCTTTTTTAAAGCTTCTGCGAGCGCTGCGCCGAAAGCGCCTTGTGAAGAAGGCTTTTCGGTCTTCATGAATTTTTGATTGGCGGGGCGTTCATTTTTGCCCGGACCACGCGGCGGCGGGGCGCTTTCGCCTCCATCCTTGCGCATTGTCAAGCCGATTCGCTTGCGCTTGACGTCCACCTCGACCACCTTGACCTTCACCACATCACCCGCCTTGACCACTTCATGCGGGTCCTTGACGAACTTGTCGGCCAGTTGCGAGACGTGGACGAGACCGTCCTGATGCACGCCGATATCGACGAAAGCGCCGAAGGCCGCAACGTTCGTCACGGTACCTTCCAGCAGCATGCCGGGCTTGAGATCGGTGATCTCGTCGATACCGTCTGCAAAGGTGGCGGTCTTGAAGCTCGGGCGCGGGTCACGGCCGGGCTTTTCCAGTTCGGCGATGATGTCCTTCACGGTCGGCAGACCGAACTGCTCGTCGATGAACTGCCGCGGATCAACGGATTTCAACGCCGCGCTGTCGCCCATCAGGGTGCGCAGGTCACGGCCGCAGGCGGCAACGATCTTCTTTGCCACGCCATAGGCTTCCGGGTGGACGGAAGAAGCATCGAGTGGCTCCTTGCCGTTCGGAATACGCAGGAAGCCTGCAGCCTGCTCAAACGTGCGGTTGCCTAGGCGCGCGACCTTCAGAAGATCCTTGCGGCTTGCGAAAGCGCCATTCAAATCGCGATGGGCAACGATCGCTTCAGCAATGGATTTACTCAAGCCCGAAACGCGGGCGAGCAGCGGCGCAGACGCCATATTGAGATCGACGCCAACGGCATTCACCGCATCTTCGACGACGGCATCGAGCGAGCGGGCGAGTTTGCCCTGATCGACATCGTGCTGGTACTGGCCGACGCCGATCGCCTTGGGTTCGATCTTGACCAGTTCGGCCAGCGGGTCCTGCAGGCGGCGGGCGATGGAGACCGCGCCGCGCAGCGACACGTCGAGCCCAGGGAATTCGGCGGCTGCCGTTTCCGAGGCGGAATAGACCGAGGCGCCGGCTTCCGACACGATAACCTTGGTCGGCTTGGCCCCCGGAAGGGATGACAGCATATCGGCCACCAGCTTTTCCGTCTCGCGGCTGCCGGTACCGTTGCCGATGGCGATCAGTTCGACATCATGTTTGCGGATCAGCGAGGCGAGTTCAGCCTGCGTGCCGCGCAGGTCGTTCTTCGGCGGGAAAGGATAGACGGTCGAGGTGTCGATCAGCTTGCCAGTGGCATCGACGATCGCGACCTTGACGCCGGTGCGGATGCCCGGATCGAGGCCCATGGTCGAGCGCGAACCGGCAGGAGCGGCCAGAAGCAGGTCCTTGAGATTACGCGCGAAGACGTGAATTGCATCCTCTTCGGAGCGCTCGCGCATTTCCCGCATCAGGTCGAGCGACAGGGAGACAGAGAGCTTGACGCGCCAGGTCCAGCCGGCAGCTTCCATCAGCCACAGGTCGCCCTTGCCTGAGCCGCGGATTTCAAACGCAGCGGCGATGATGCGCTGTGCCGGCTTGACCGGGGATGTGTCGTCGGCATCGACATCGATCGTCAGCGTCAGCATTTCCTCATTCCAGCCGCGGAGCATGGCGAGCGCGCGGTGGCCGGGCACGGTTGCCCAGCGCTCCGTGTGATCGAAATAGTCGGCGAACTTTGCGCCCGCCTCCTGCTTGCCATCGACCACCTTGGCACGCAGAACCGCACCATCGCGCATATGCTGGCGCAGGCGACCAAGGAGATCGGCATTTTCGGAAATGGTTTCGGCAACGATATCGCGCGCGCCATCGAGCGCCGTCTTCAGGTCGGCGACTTCACCCTGTACATAGCCTTGCGCAAGCTTTGCCGGGTCGGCGTTGCGATCTGCCCAGATGGCCTCGGCGAGCGGGCCAAGGCCCCGCTCGCGGGCGATCTCGGCGCGGGTACGGCGCTTCGGCTTGTAGGGAAGATAAAGGTCTTCCAGTTCGGCCTTGGTGGCGGCAACGGCAAGCTTGGCCGCCAGTTCGTCGGTCATCTTGCCCTGGGTATTGATGCTGTCGACGATCGAGACGCGGCGGGCTTCCAGCTCACGCAGATAGACGAGGCGCTCGGCGAGATTGCGAAGCTGCGTATCGTCGAGGCCACCGGTCACTTCCTTACGATAGCGCGCGATGAAGGGAACCGTCGCGCCTTCATCCAGCAGACCGATCGCCGCCTTCGCCTGATCCGGGCGCGCGTTGATTTCTGCGGCAATCGCAAGGCTGAGTTTTTGGATGTCGGCGGCCATGGAAGTCCTCGTCTAGATCGGGAGGCGCGACCATAGTCAAACTTTGCGGCAAGACAACACTGCCTTTCCCTGCGCTCACAGGATGATGAAGCAGCCTGTGCCAAAACGGACCGGCATTCACAAATCGATAACCGTCACCCGGTGGATAAAGACGTGACATCTTCTCGCATTCGTCGCGCCACCTATAGTTAGCGACGCCGCATGATGCGGTACGCATGGAGGTATGAATGCCCAGAAGAATCGCCACCCAACTCGCCCGTGATGAGGCGGTGGGCTCCGAAGAGCTGGAGGCCGCCATCATCTACCTGAGCGAAAAGATAAAAGATGCGGCCAAAAGAGACGAACCGGTTCCCTTCCTCGCCTATAGAAATCGACTGATTTTCGAAACGACACTGGCGTTGCGCCGGTAGGAGCATGCACGCTCTAGAAACATATCATCAAGGCGGTGCCGACCCTGTTATCCCTGTGGGGCCGGCCGCCAACCGGGTGCATATCGGCCGCAGACCCTTGACCTTTGCGGCAACGGGCCTTAACCGCCCCAGTGAAACAACCATGAGGGCGGTTTATGAAGGTTCTGCTGATCGGCTCAGGCGGCCGCGAACATGCACTGGCGTGGAAGCTCGCACAGTCTCCCAAACTGACTGCCCTTTATGCCGCTCCGGGCAATCCCGGTATCGCGGAACATGCCCAGATCGCTTCCCTTGACGTCGATGATCATGGCGCAGTTGCCGAATTCTGCCTGACCAATGGTATCGACTTCGTCGTGGTCGGTCCGGAAGGTCCGCTGGTGGCCGGTATCGCCGACGTGCTGCGTTCCAAGAACATCGTCGTCTTTGGACCATCGGCCGCGGCAGCCCAGCTCGAAGGCTCCAAGGGTTTCACCAAGGATATCTGCGCCCGCTACGATATCCCGACCGGAGCCTACCGCCGCTTCACCAATGGTGAAGAAGCAAAGGCCTATGTGACTGAGCAGGGCGCGCCGATCGTGGTCAAGGCAGACGGACTTGCCGCCGGCAAGGGCGTCACGGTTGCGATGACGGTGGAGGAGGCGCTTGCCGCAATCGACGACTGCTTCGACGGCGCCTTCGGGGCAGCCGGTGCGGAAGTCGTGGTCGAGGCCTATCTCGATGGCGAAGAGGCGAGCTTCTTCTGCCTTTCCGACGGCAAGACGGCGCTGGCGCTGGCAACAGCGCAGGACCACAAGCGCGTCGGCGACGGCGATACCGGGCCGAATACGGGCGGCATGGGCGCCTATTCCCCTGCCCCGGTGATGACGCCCGAAATGGTCGAGCGGACGATGAAGGAAATTATCGAGCCGACCATCCGCGGCATGGCGGAAAGCGGCCATCCGTTTACCGGCGTGTTCTTTGCCGGCCTGATGATCACCCAGAAAGGTCCGGAACTGATCGAATACAATGTCCGCTTCGGCGACCCGGAATGCCAGGTGCTGATGATGCGGCTGAAGAGCGATCTTCTCGAACTGCTCTATGCCGCCGCAACCGGCACCCTCAATCAGGTCGAGGCGCTGTGGAGCGACGATGTGGCGCTGAGCGTCGTCATGGCATCCAAGGGTTATCCCGCTGCCTATGACAAGAACACGCCGATCGCCAAATTGCCGGCAACAGCAAGGGGCGAGAAGATCTTCCACGCCGGCACGGCGATCAAGGACGGACAGCTGGTAGCGACCGGCGGCCGGGTGCTGAACGTTACGGCCATCGGCCATAATGTCCGCGAGGCACAGGCCGGGGCCTATTCGCTCGTAGAAGGCATCACCTGGGAAAACGGTTTCTGCCGCCGCGATATCGGCTGGCGTGCGGCCGCGCGCGAGAATTCCTGACAGCTTGGCCGCATGCCTTCTGGCGATGCGGCCGATCGTTACAGTTTAAGCCGTTATTTACCGGTTCTCCTGACGGGATCGAAACCACTGATGAACTAAGCATGATGCAAAGAGAGGATTTGCATCATGCGCCATCTGGCCCTCACAGCCTTCGTGCTTTTCGCCGGTACTGCCCAGGCGCAGTCTGTCATGCCATTTCCGGGCAATACGCAGGGAACGACCCCAAGCATGCTGAGCTTGACTTGCGAAACCTGCCCTCCTCTTAAGAAGGCCGAAGACAGTAACTACAAGGTTCCCGAGCTGAAAGGCAGCATCCAATCGGTCTCGCTTATGGAGATCGACGGCCAGAAGAAGATCGTACGTACCGATGCTTGGATGGGCGGCTCGCCGGTCGTCCATATCAGCAAGGTACCGGACTGGATGAACATCGATCAGATGCAGGCTGTGATTGCGACCACGAGCGGCAGATATGTCCAGACAGAGGTCCAGACCGCGAGCCATCAAGCTGACCCGATCGACCTTGAGTCAAAGACAGGCGCCGTGGAGAAAAGCACCCTCAGCGAGCAGAAGATAAAAGACACTCCACTTAGGTTGAGTGAATAACGAGAGCTGCTTATTTCGCCATCAGCAAGATACATTATTCCTAATACTTCTACCCTGACTTGTTAAATTCCCTATCGGGCTGAAAATTCGCGATAACGTTCGATAATATATCCGTTATCATCAGCCATCCGCCAAAAACTTAAATTTTTATTCAAAGATACAGGGCATTTTTAGCCTTGTGCGATGCAGCACGAATTTTGCGCAGGATGCGCTCCTTCCCAACACTTGAAGTTTATTCGGCTGCCGGACAATGGCGGTCGGTATGGTCGCGAGGATTCCATGAAGAACCTGAAGATCTCCCATCAGCTCGTCCTGCTCGTGCTGACATTAATGGTCGCCTTCGCGGTCGGTACCTATTTCGAACTGCGCGCATCCACCAGCGCGATCTATGCAGAGCGTTACGGAATGCTGCGCAGCCAAGTGGAATCCGGCATCGGCATTCTGAAGAAATTCCAGGAGCGTGAAGCGGCCGGCGAGCTGACGCGCGAGGACGCCCAGAAACAGGCCTTCGCAGCTGTCTCCGCCATGACCTTCAAGCCGGACGGTTATCTCTATGCCTATGACTATGACGTGACGATGCGCCTGCATCCAGACCCCAAGCGTCTCGGCCAGAATTTCAAGGGCAAGCCCGACAGCCAGGGCTTCATGTATCGCGACGAGTTGGTCAAGCTCGCCCGTGCCGGCGGCGGCACTGCAGACTTCCTTGGGCCCAAGCCCGGCGAACAGGGCGAGGATTTCCGCAAGAGCTCCTATGCGCTCGCTTTCGAACCCTGGCAGTTGGTTCTCGTTACCGGCGTCTATGTCGATGACCTCGAAGCCCAGGTCCGCTCGGACATCATGAAGGCCGTCGGCATCGGAGCCGGCATCCTTGTGCTTGCCGCCATCCTTGCACTGATTGTCATCCGCAACATTTCCGGACCGCTCAGCGATATCCGCAACGCGCTGAACGCCGTTGCCGACGAGGATGTCAATCTCAAGATCCCGCATACGGGCATGACGAACGAAGTGGGCCTGATGGCCCGCGCCACCGAAGCCCTGCAGCAGAAGGTGCGCGAGCGCCATGCGATGGAAGAACGCCAACAGCGCCAACAGGAGGAACTCGACGGCGAGCGCCAGCAGAACCTCGACATGCAGCGCGACGAGGCCAAATTGCAGGCCCGCGTCGTCTCCACGATCGGCTCCGCTCTCGAAAACCTCGCCAAGGGCGACCTCACGGTTCGCTGCGGCGATCTCGGCAGTCGCTATGCCGGCCTGCGCGACAACTTCAACGAGGCGCTCGGCCATCTCGAAGCTGCCATGTCCAAGGTCAATGCCAAGGGCATCGATATCGGCGGCTCGAAGGAGGAAATCCGTCGCGCTTCCAACGAGCTGTCGCAGCGCACCGAGCGCCAGGCGGCAAGTCTGGAAGAAACTTCGGCGGCTCTCGACGAACTGACGGTTGCCGTCAAGCAGACCGCTGACGGCGCTCGCGAGGCGGCCCAGCGGGTCGTCACGGTCAGCGGCGAAGCGAACCGCAGCGATGCCGTGGTTGCCGAAGCGATCGAGGCGATGAGCGGTATCGAGCAATCCTCCGGCGAGATTTCCAAGATCATCGGCGTCATCGACGAGATCGCGTTCCAGACCAACCTGCTGGCGCTCAATGCCGGCGTCGAGGCCGCGCGTGCCGGCGAAAGCGGCAAGGGTTTTGCCGTCGTCGCCCAGGAAGTGCGTGAACTCGCCCAGCGTTCGGCAGCCGCCGCCAAGGAGATCAAGGACCAGATCTCGCATTCCTCGCATCAGGTGGAAAATGGCGTTCGCTTGGTGGGCGAGGCCGGCGAAGCGCTCAAGCGAATTTCGAGCCAGGTAAAGGCGGCAAGCGACATCGTCAGCAAGATCGCCGATTCCGCCGCAGAACAGGATTCGACGCTGCGTTCGATCTCCTCGTCGCTCAACCATCTCGACCAGGCAACCCAGCAGAATGCCGCCATGGCCGAAGAGACCACGGCCTCTGCCGAAGCGCTTGCCGTCGATACCGAGGACCTCCTGAACCTGATCCGCGGCTTCCGCGTCAGCGGTTCGAAGCATGCCGACAGCCTGCGCGACATGGCCGGCCAGATGCGCATGGCTAGCTAATTTAAACTATCGAGGTTCCGCCCTAGTCGGGCGGAATGCTCTCCAAGTTACGCGGGGGACGCGGGGATGAAAGCCGTCAGGACAATATGGTCCGGCGGCTTTCTCTTTTTCAGAAGCTTTTCGAGATCAGCGCGATGGCCGCCAACGGGCGGCGTCAGGCTTTTGCCAGCAACTCGACCATTTCGTCCAACTGGCGATCGGACCGCACGACAATACCCGCCTGCTCCAGAAGCGCCGCGGTCACACCATTGCCTACGTGTTTCATCCCGCCAAACGATCCGTCATAGATAAAGCCGGAGCCGCAGGATGGGCTGCCGTCGATCAGAAGTGCGTGGGTGCAGCCATGCGCCTGCGCAAATTCCAGTGCGTGGCGAGCTCCCGCGACGAAGGCCTCGGTCACATCACCTCCAGTGATCTCCATGACCCGCGCCCGCCCCTCGAGCACATCAGCGCCGGTCATGCCCTTCTCGATCTCGGCAGGCGGCCGCGGCACGCCCATGCCGCCGGCAAGCTCCGGGCAGATCGTCACCAGCCTTCCCTCTTCCCGCCAGCGATCGATCGCAGGATGGACGAGCGGCTTTCCCTTGCCGTCATAACGGACGGCATGGCCGAGAAGGCAGGCGCTGATGAGGATTTTGGAGACTGTCATTGCTGTTCGTCGAGATGGCGGCGGATATCGACCTTTTCGTGGAGGATACGAACGATTTCGACCTGCCCGTCATCAGCGCATACATAAAAAATGAGATGGTGGTCGCATAGAAAGCGGCGATAGCCGGGCATGATCGTATCTACCTGTTGCCCGAGACCTTGATTGGTCCCAAGCAAAACGAACATATCGAACAAGCGGGAGACATAGGTCTCAGCCTGCTCAGTGGACCAGATATTGGCAGTATATAACCAGATATCGTCAAGATCTGCCTCGGCAGTCGGGCGTAGACGATAGACTTTCATCGCCCATGCTTTTCACGCATCCGGGACAGGAACTCATCCCGATCGACGTAATGCGCAGGGCCGCTATTCTCGCTCTCGATCAGCAATTCGCGCAGCCTCTCGATCTTCATCTGCTCTTCCTCGAGCATGCGAAGCCCCGCCTCGATAACCTCGTCAACGGTCTCGAAGCGTCCGCTTTCCAACTCGCGCGAGACGAAGCTTGCGGCCTGATCGCTGACGGTCACTTGCACGGGCTTGTTCATCGAAGGCTCCTGGAGAAATCCACACTCAGTTTAACACGGAGCGCAGCGCAGAAAAAAGCCCCGGATTAGCGGGGCTTTTGAAAGTTCGGATGGATTGCGTCTGCTTTTGCAGAGCCGCGCCTTACCCGCTGATCTTGGAGAAATCCGCAACCGTGCCGGTCGCCTCGCGGATGGCTTTCAGGAGGGCCAGGCGGTTGGCGCGGATGGCGGTGTCCTCGTCGTTGACCAGAACATCCTCGAAGAATTTGTCGACCGGCGCGCGCAGCTGTGACAGGGCTTCCATGGCGGAGCGGTATTCTTTCTTCGATACCGCTTCGGAGGTTTCCTTAGAGGCCACCTGGACCGCAGCCCAAAGCGCCTTTTCGGCATCGAGCTTCAGGAGTTCGCCGGAAACGCCCTCGGCAATAACGGTGCCCTTCTTCTCTTCGGCGGCAAGCAGCTGTGTAGCGCGCTTGGTGCCAGCCAGCAGGTTCTGGCCGTCTTCGGAGGAGATGAAGGAGGTCAGCGCTTCTGCCCGACGGGCTGCGAGCAGGAGATCATCGGTCTCCGGCGTCAGTACCGAGTCGATGATGTCGTGACGGGCGCCCATATCGCGCAGGTAGACTTTCAGGCGGTCATGGAAGAAGGACAGGAGGTCGTTCTGAACTCGATAGATCCCGTGAAACACGTGATCCGACCATCCTTCGATGACGGGCGAAGAACTATCAAATTCCTCAACCATTTCTGGGCGGTTCAGTATCTCCGCTGCAGCACTTACGCTTTTCCCCATCTCAGAGAAGAACCTCTCTGCGTCCGAATTTAGAACGGGAATAGCCGCATTTTCGATCTGCTTGAGGAGCGGCAACTCGACACTCCGCTCCAAGAGAATGCGCACAACACCCAGAGCCGCACGGCGCAGCGCATACGGGTCCTTCGAGCCGGTCGGCTTTTCGTCGATGGCCCAGAAGCCGGTAAGCGTATCGAGCTTGTCGGCGAGCGCGACGGTGATTGCCACCTTGTCCTTCGGCACACGGTCGGACGGGCCTTGCGGCTTGTAGTGATCCTCGATGGCGATCGCGACGGATTCCTTTTCGCCCTGCAGACCGGCATAACGGCGGCCCATCAGGCCCTGCAGTTCCGGGAACTCGCCGACGGCCTCTGTGCGAAGGTCAGCCTTGGCGAGCACAGCCGCACGATCGACGAGGATCGGATCGGCACCGACGATCGGGGCCAATTCCTTGGCAAGCGCGCGGATGCGGGCAACGCGTTCACCCTGCGTGCCGAGCTTGGCATGGAACGTCACGTTCAGCGCATCGAGCTTGGCCATGCGCTGGTCGAGAGGCTTCTTCAGGTCGAGATCGAATTTCTTCGCAGACTCCACCAGTGTGCCTAGATCGGGAATGTCGCTCTGGTCGCGGGTCCAGAAATGCTTGGCGTCGGAGAGACGTGCGCGCACGACCTTGCCGTTGCCGTGAATGATTTCCTTGCCGCCGTCCTTGGCATCAATATTCGAGATCAGGATGAAATGGTTCGAAAGACCCTCTTCCGCGCCCTGCGGCCGCGTGACGAAGCATTTCTGGTTGGTCTTGATCGTCAGGCGGATGATTTCAGCCGGGATTTCGAGATAGTCCTTCTCGAACGTGCCCATCAGCACATGCGGCCATTCGACCAGACCGGAAACCTCTTCGAGCAGGCCTTCATCCTCGACCAGATCGAGGCCGCTTGCGAATGCGAGATCACGGGCATCGTGCAGGATCATGTCCTTGCGACGGTCGGCATCGAGCATGACCTTCGCCTTTTCGAGGCTTGCGACATAATCATCGAAGCGGCGAACGGTGATGGCTTCCGGCGCGTGGAAACGGTGACCATAGGTGACGTTTCCGGCCACGATGCCGTCGATCTCGAACGGGATGATTTTCGTCTCGTCATGCTCGGAGCCGAAGGTGCAGATGATCGATTGCAGCGGGCGCACCCAGCGCAGGCTTTCCGAGCCCTTGCCTTCGATGCCGCCATAGCTCGATCCCTTGGGCATGGAGGCGAAACCGGAGCGCATCGATTTCGGCCAGGGGAAGGAACGGATGATGCCGGGCATCACGTCTGCAATGATCTCTTCGGCGGCTCGGCCGGCCTTGGAGACGATGGCGACATAGAAATCGCCCTTCTTCGGATCGGTCGCGACCTGGGCTTCGGAGATATCCGAAAGACCGGCCTTGCGGAGGAAACCGGCAATCGCCTGTTCCGGCGCCTTGGTGGACGGTCCCTTGATTTCCTCGCGCAGATCGGCCGAACGGGCTGTCAGGCCGCGGATATCGAGCGTCAGGCGACGCGGTGTCCAGTATTCGCGCGCACCTTCATAGGTCAGGCCTGCATCCACCAGCGCGTCGGTCACGAGCATTTTCAGGTCACCCGCCGCCTTGCGCTCCATGCGGGCAGGAATTTCCTCGGAGCGAAGTTCTAGAAGCAGGTCGGGCATGGGGCTCAAGTCTTTGCGCTGAAAAATAATGACGTGGCGGGCTTAGCAAGCCCATCTGCAAAAGTCATCAGGTCTGATTGGGAAAGTGTGGGGCTAGGCCGCCACAAGCGTTCAAACCAAGCCCAGGAATAGAGCGAGCGATCTTGTGACAGCCAGCATTTTTTCATCTTCGAGGTGACCGATAGCAGGGCCGATCTTGTCACGCTTTACCGACATGGCTTTATCGATCATGATTTGGGAGGTTTTTTGCAGGCCGTTTTGAAGGGAAGGCTCAACGGTCACCCGTATCAGCGGAGCTTCGGCGAGAGCGGAAGAGACAAGTAGCACGGTCACCGTGCCGGTCTCGTCAAACAGATCCGACTGAATGACCAAGGCCGGGCGCGGTTTGCCAAAATCACCCGAGACTGCAACGGTAACAAGATCGCCGCGCCGCATTGTCAGCTTTCGTGATCAAGGTCGGCAAGCGCGGCATCCAGAATTGCATCGAGATCACGATCGGCAGCATCGACGGTCGCGGTAATTTTCGCCTGACGGCGGCATTCCGCCGCAAAACCCGGCTGGCGTGTATCCGGCACCCAGATCTGCACCGGGCGCAGGCCGGATGCTCTCAGGGCATCCCGATGCTTCTGTACTCTTTTACCAACGGAAGCGGGCATTTTCACCTCCAGCAATTACGTTACATGTAACGTAATCTATCAAGCTGATGGTTTCAAGCCGTAACTACCACCCTCCACCGCCTCCGCCACCTCCCCCGCCGCCGGAGAAACCGCCGCCTGTGGAGAAGCCGGAAGACGACGACGAGGATTTCGGCGTCGGGATGGTGGACTGGATCGTCTGTGACATGGAGGAGGAGAAGCCGCCGATGCGATCGCCAAAGCTGCCGAAGCCGTCGCCGTAATACCAGGTCGAGGTATAGGCGGCGGCACCGGCGGCAACAGCTGTCGCAAGCCATGTCTCAAATGCCTCACTCCATGGCTTTTCGACACCGAGCGCGACCGCATAGGGCAGCAGCTTTTCGAAATGCTGCGGCGACATGGAAGGGGCGCCGGCCATGTTCATCCGGTCCTTTTCGGCAACCGTCAGATAGGTGCGCAGGCCTTCGATCTCATCCATCAGCTTGCGACCGAGCGGGGTCGGAGCGCCCATCAGGAAGAAGAACAAGACGTTAACGAGAACGAGGCCGCCAATGCCGGCGAAAACCGGCCACTGGCCATCGCCGATGCTGTCGATCATGCCGATGATGAAAGTGCCGCCGATGGAAAAGGCGACAAGGCCGAACATGGCAAGCGAGATGATCGCGACAATGCGGGCGGCAATGGTTTTCTTCCGCATCAGCGACTTGCCGGCATTGACCGCAAAGAAGGACCAGAAGCCGCCGAACAAGACAGCGGGAAGCAGAAGCCCGAGATCATCCGGATCGATATCGCCGAAAATCAGCAGCGCGGCCGCGGCCATCAGGCTTAGCAGCACGCCAAGCACGACATAGACGGTGTTATGCCGGTAATACTTGCCGCGATGCTCCTTTTCGATCGCCTGGCGAAAGGCCTTGCCGATCTCTTGTACCCGCTCGCCATTCGACTTCTCGATCGCGAACGTATCGCCGGCCGCCCCCATCTGGAACAGCATGCTCTTCTGTCCGGAGGGAAGATCCTTCAACAGCTTTCTGTCGCTGATCCTGACGACAACCCGCGACTTGAGGTCTTCCAGCGTCAGATAACCGTTTACCGCAAGATCCAGCAGGCTGGCTGAAAACGCCGTCCAGCCGCCGCCGGAAAATCCCTTGTTGTCGATATAGTTGACCAGCGCCGGTGAGATGCCGGCCGGTATATCCCAGCGCGGCACGATGACGCCGCCTTGCGGGTCACGGCCAACTCTCCGCCAGACCATGAAATAATAGAGCGCTACGATAGCCAGACCGCCGAGGGCGAGGAACAGGTTGCGGTTGTCACGCCACCACCAGTCGCTCTCCTGATCCGCGGAAGGTGCCGCAATGATACCCTTGGGGAAGCCGACAACGATGGTGAGGCCTTCCTCGCTGCCCAGCGGCCGGGTCGTGGCGAATGTCGCCTGATTGCCCGATGCGCTTGCGCGGGCATCGCGGGCGGTGGAGCCATAGGCGCCAGTAAAGGCTGCGGTATCGGTAACCCTGCCGCCCGGCAGCGTCACACGCGCCGAAGCCTGTGCAATGCGGAACTGCCAGCCATTGCCGGTGGCGTTCCAGTACAACTCGTCATGATCGTCGAAATAACGGATCTGCCGGTTGGTTCTGTAGGTGATGGCGTAGGTGTGCTCGCCGGGAGATAGAAACGTGTTTTCATCCCCGGCATAGATGCGGATGCCGCGGGAGATGGTTTCTGTGTGAAAGGCTTCCGGGCGGCCATCGCGGGTGACGGAGACGGGCGCGAAACCGACCCGGATCGTGCGACCTCTCGCATCCTCCATCGTCATCGGGAAATCGCGAAAAATGCCGCGGCGGATGCGATTGCCTTCTGCATTGACCGTGATCGTCTCGGTCACCGTCAGCTCGCCATCGGCGACGATCCTGATATCCGAATTGTAGCTGCGGATATATTCCTCCGCCGCAGCCGGAAGATAACCTGCCAGAGCCAAGGCAAGGGCGAGAACAAGGCGCCGAAACATCAGCGACCTCCGCTTTAGAATTTCACGCTGGGAACGGCGCGATCGGCCTCGTTTTCGATCTCGAAATACTCGCGCGTGGAAAAGCCGAAGGGGCCGGCCACAAGATTGGCGGGAAAGCTCTCGACCTTGATGTTCAGGTCACGCGCCGAGCCGTTATAATAACGCCGTGCCATCTGGATCTCGCTTTCGATCGTCTCCAGCGAAGTCTGCAGCTCGGCGAAATTCTGGTTGGCCTTCAGGTCCGGATAGGCTTCTGCGAGCGCGAACAGTTTGCCGAGCGCCTGAGAGAGCAGGCCTTCCGCCTGCGCACGACCGGCGACATCGCCGGTGGGCACCGCCTGAGCCTGATTGCGCAGCTTCACCACCTCTTCGAGCGTGCCTTTTTCGTGCGCAGCATAACCCTTCACCGTCTCGATCAGGTTGGGGATTAGATCGGCGCGGCGCTTCAGCTGCACATCGATGCCGGACCAAGCCTCTTCCGCCATCTGCCGCGCGCGGACGAGGCCGTTATAAATGACGATGACGTAGAGAGCGACGAGCGCGATAAGGCCGAGCGCGATGTACATAAAAAATCCCCCGAGGTACCTAAACCACGGGGGAGACTATGTCGCTAAAGCCGGGTTGTCACCGGAAATTGATGATCGGCAGGATCAGGCGGCCTTTTCGCCGAAATTCGCACCACCGGCATCGGTCAGCAGGAAAGCCTCGCCGCAGGCCTTTGCCAGCGTGCGGACGCGCAGGATGTAGCTCTGGCGCTCGGTGACCGAAATCACGCCGCGGGCATCAAGCAGGTTGAAGACGTGGGATGCCTTGATGCATTGGTCGTAAGCCGGGAAGACGCATTTGTGGAGCATCTGGTTGGCATTGTCGCCCGGTGCACCGGCAGCGAGAAGCGTCTGGCATTCCTTTTCCGCATCGATGAAGTGGCGATGCAGCATTTCGGTATTGGCGTATTCGAAGTTATGGCGGGAATATTCCTGCTCTGCCTGCAGGAAAACATCGCCATAGGAAATCTTCTCTTCGCCTTCGCGGCCGTTGAAATTCAGGTCATAGACGTTGTCGACGCCCTGAACATACATGGCGAGGCGTTCCAGACCATAGGTCAACTCGCCGGCAACCGGCGAGCATTCGATGCCGCAGACCTGCTGGAAGTAAGTGAACTGCGAGACTTCCATGCCGTCGCACCAGCATTCCCAGCCGAGACCCCAGGCGCCGAGCGTCGGGCTTTCCCAGTCATCCTCGACGAAACGCACGTCATGCAGAAGCGGATCGAGGCCGATCGCCTTCAGCGAGCCGAGATAAAGCTCCTGCAGGTTGGAAGGGTTCGGCTTCAGGATGACCTGATACTGGTAATAATGCTGCAGGCGGTTCGGGTTTTCGCCGTAACGACCATCGGACGGGCGGCGCGAAGGCTGAACGTAAGCCGCCTTCCAGGGCTTCGGCCCGAGCGCGCGCAGCGTCGTGGCCGGGTGGAAGGTGCCGGCACCGACTTCCATGTCGTAGGGCTGCAGCACGGCGCAGCCCTTGTCCGCCCAGTAATTATGGAGCGTCAGGATGAGCGCCTGGAAAGAGCGCTTGGGGTCCATGTGTTCGGGCAGATCGGTCATGGGCATATCGGCATCGTTTGATTGAGGATGCGGACGAGTGCCACGCGAGGCGGCGAGGGTCAAGCGTGAAGGCACGAGTGCCTTACTCTTCTTCCTTCTTCACCCGATACTCGCCCGTCACCGGATCCTTTTCCAGCGTGCCGACGGCACCGGTCTGGCGTTCCTTTTCCTGCTGCTTGCGGCGTGCCGTCAGTTTCTCCGCGTCCTTGATGAAGCGCTTGTAAAGCATCCATCCGCCGCAGATCAGCACGGCCATGAATATGAGCTGGGCCATTTCCCCTCGAAGTCCTTATGCAAAAACGCCCCGCTCTCAAACGGGACGTGCCAGGCATTAAAGCCCGTATCGGCTCCACAATGCCTTTTCTTCAATGCTGGCGGCAAGTCCCGCCCCTGCCTGCGCGGCGATTTCCCCGAGACCCGACGCGGTCATTTCGACGCCTGGCAGACGCTTGCCGAACAGGGTGCGGGCGCTGCCGATCAGTTCGAGGCGGACATCCTTGCCGAAGCGGCGTTTCAAGACTTCGCGCATGTCGCCCAGCCCGTCAATCAGGCCGAGTTCCAGACCTTTCGAGCCCGTCCAGAACAGGCCGGAGAAAATTTCTCCGTCATCGGACAGACGCTCACCTCGGCGCATCTTCACCATATCGATGAAGACCTTGTGGATCTCGACCTGCAGCGTCTTCAGATATTCGATATCGCTATCCTTTTCCGGCTGGAACGGATCGAGGATGACCTTGTTTTCACCGGCGGTATAGACGCGGCGCTCGATGCCGATCTTCTTCAGCATTTCAGGGAAACCGAAGCCGCCGGAGACGACACCGATCGAACCGACGATCGAGGTCGGGTCGGCAAAGATCTCGTCGCCCGCAAGCGCGATCATATAGCCGCCGGAGGCCGCAACATCCTCGACGAAGATCAGCACCTTCTTCTGCTTTTCCTCGGCAAGCGCCCGGATGCGCTGGAAGATCAGCCGCGACTGCACGGGCGAGCCGCCCGGGGAATTCACCGAGATGGCAACAACCGGTGTCTCCTTGTTGGCGAATGCCTTTTCCAGCATCGGGGCTGCCGTCGCCAGGCTCAATGTCGGCTTGAACTGGTTTCCGCCCGTCATGATCGCCCCATGCAGGCGAACGACGGGTATCGCCAATCCCTTCTTGCGAAAACGCTTCGGGAGCAGACGATTGAACAAGCCAGCCATTTAAGATCCTTCCAGAATATCGGTTCAGCAATGCATGTAGGCATTGGAACGACAAGTGCAATCACTGTGTTCCAACGAAGGTTTACGGCTTATTGCGAATGACTTGCAATTTCATTCCAAACAAGCAAGATGCCGTTATTGCCCATCCGAGGATTACATGGATTTCTCCCGCATAAAGACCGAGAGTGGCTGGCGGCAAGATGCCCGCGAGGCGTCGCTGTCGGATGTCTATCAATCGGTCAATGTCACCCGCCACGGCTCGAAACTGAGACGTGTCCTTGCCTTCGCGGGTCCGGGTTATCTGGTCGCAGTCGGTTACATGGATCCCGGCAACTGGGCCACCTCGCTCGCCGGCGGGTCGAAATTCGGTTACGCGCTGCTTTCTGTCGCGCTGCTTTCCAACCTGATGGCGATCGTGCTGCAATCGCTCTGCGCCCGACTGGCGATCGCCTCGGGCCGCGATTTGGCGCAAGCTTGCCGTGATGCCTTTCCGCGGTCGGTCTCGGTCGTTCTCTGGGCTTTGGCGGAGATCGCCATCATCGCCACGGACATTGCCGAGGTGATAGGCACCGCGATCGGGCTTAACCTGATCTTCGGTATCTCGCTGGAAGTCGGCGTTCTCGTCACCTCGCTCGACGTGTTTCTCATCCTCTATCTGCAGAGGCTCGGTTTTCGCTGGGTCGAGGCCTTCATCATTACCCTGCTCGGGGTCATTGCCGTCTGTTTCGGCGTGCAGATCTTCTTTGCCGATCCGGTCTGGTCGGAGGTCGCGTTCGGCTTCGTGCCGACGACGGAGATCGTCAAAAACCCGGAAATGCTCTACCTGGCGCTCGGCATTTTAGGCGCGACCGTCATGCCGCACAATCTCTACCTGCATTCCGGCATCGTGCAGACGCGTGATTTCGGCAAGACGGTGCCGGAAAAGCGCGAGGCGCTCAAATTCGCGACGATCGATTCCACCGTTGCGCTCACCTTCGCGCTGATGATCAATGCCGCCATTCTCATCCTTGCGGCTGCAGCCTTCAATGCCAACGGGCATACCAATGTGGTTGAACTCGGCCAGGCAAATGCGCTCCTGTCGCCCATCCTTGGCCTCGCTCTGGCGCCGGTCTTCTTCGGCATCGCCCTGCTCTGCTGCGGCCTCAACTCGACGGTGACGGCAACGCTTGCCGGGCAGATCGTCATGGAAGGTTTTCTGCATATCAAGCTGAAGCCGTGGGTCCGGCGCGTGGTGACGCGGGCAATTGCGATCGTGCCGGCCGGTATCGTCACCATCTGGTATGGCGATGCTGGAACGTCCGAACTTCTGATCCTCACCCAGGTCGTGCTCAGCCTGCAGCTTTCCTTCGCCGTCTTTCCGCTGGTGATGTTCACGACCAGCAAGGCGAAGATGGGTGCGCTGGTCGCGCCACGCTGGCTGGCGGCACTTGCCTACCTGATCGCCCTCGCCATTGCCGCGCTCAATGTCAAACTGCTGATCGACGTGGTGAGCGGCTGACAGTGCGACGCAGATAGGCCGAACGGCCATTGTTCAGGTCGTCGACATCGGCGCTGAACGAATGGCCGTCTGGACCATGCACGACAAGCGGTGCGCGGAATATCAGCCTTGCCTTCGATCCCTTGATCGCCGTCACGAGAATGCGGGTCGCATCCTCGCCGGGGCGCGGATGGACGGGGGTGATTTCGACGCCGCCAAAACGCTTTCCGCAAGCTGCCAGTATATCGGCAATGGATTCAGGCCGTGCGATCAGCGACAGCTGCCCGCCGGATTTCATGATAGCGCCCGCAGTCTTCAGCCAGGCCTCGAACAGGCCATCCGTCATCGCATGCGCCTCTGCCTTCAGGTTGTCGGGGGTCCTGCGATCCCCGGCATGATTGAAGGGCGGGTTCATGATGACGTGATCGTGAACCTCGTCTTCAAGACCTGCTGCGACCCGGGCCTTGCCGGTCAGGCTCACGTCCGCCTCGAGCACATCCACGCGGTCCGCCAGGAAGGCGTTTTCGGGCAGAGCGATGCTTCGTCTGGCATAATCCGCCATGACCGGAAATTTTTCGACCAGGAGGACGTGTGCCCCACCAAGCCGCGAGGCGACCGCGAGACCCGCCGCTCCTGCCCCGGAGCCTAGATCGGCAACGCTTGCTGGCCCGTCGCCCGATACCAGCGAGGCAAGCAGCATGGCGTCCACACCAGAGCGATGCCCTTCATTTTTCGGCTGTACAACGTGGAAGCGGCCACGATGGAAGGCATCGATGGTGAAGTCTACCTGCGGCTTGGACTTGATCAGATCGGATGTGCTCATGACCGCAGTTCGGTCTCCAGGCCGGCATCAGTAAGGATTGTGCGGGCCTCTTGCGAACGCGACTCTTCCACCAGAAGACGGCGCTGCAGGAGGCCAAGCGAACCTTCCAGCACGCTCATTGACTGATCGGCGACGAGGCAATGTATGCCGGCATCTTTCATCAGGCTTTCCGCAAGTGACAGCGTGACGACATCATTGGTGCGGATAAGCTCGATCATCAGGCACCCTTTCGTGAAAAGCCCTTTATGTTTTTGCCCTACCGCCCTATGACGACGTTACTAGTCTCGTCTCATACATTTCCAGGGAGGCCTGAACTTGGGCGTCGTCATACCGCTTGAAGAAGGCAAAAACAAATCTGCATCCGTAAAGCCGCTGGTGGATCTCACCAAGGCGGACATGGATCGCGTCAACCAGCTGATCCTGTCTAAGGCCGGCTCGGATGTACAGATGATCCCGGAAGTGGCCAACCACCTGATCTCTTCCGGCGGCAAGCGGCTGCGCCCGATGCTGACGCTCGCATCGGCCTCGATGTTCGGTTACCAGGGCGAAGGCCATGTGAGGCTCGCGACCTCGGTCGAGTTCATGCATACGGCGACGCTTCTGCATGACGACGTGGTCGACGAAAGCGATCTGCGCCGCGGCAAGTCCACAGCGCGGATGATCTGGGGCAATCAGGCAAGCGTTCTCGTCGGCGATTTTCTGCTCGGCCAGGCGTTCAAGATGATGGTCGATGTCGGTTCGCTCGAAGCGCTCGACGTGCTTGCGACAGCAGCCGCCGTGATCGCCGAAGGTGAAGTTCTGCAGCTTTCCGTCGCCAAGAATCTCGAAACGACCGAAGACGATTATCTCTCCGTCATCCGCGCCAAGACAGCGGCACTGTTTGCCGCGGCCGCCGAAGTCGGCCCGATCATCGCCAATGCAGACAAGGCAAGCCGTTCGGCCCTGCGCTCCTACGGCATGAACCTCGGTTATGCCTTCCAGATGGTCGACGATGCGCTGGATTACGGCGGCAATGCCGCGGATCTCGGCAAGAATGTCGGCGACGATTTCCGCGAGGGCAAGATCACACTTCCCGTCATCCTCGCCTTCCGTCGCGGCACGCAGGAAGAACAAGCCTTCTGGCGCAGCGCCATCGAAAAGGGTGAAAGCAGCGACCAGAACCTCGAAAAGGCGCTAGGTCTGATCACCAGGCACGACGCGCTGAAGGATACGATCGCGCGCGCCCTGCATTACGGCAAGATCGCCCGCGATGCGCTGGCTCCGCTTCCGGCCGGTCCGCTGAAGGATGCGATGATGGAAGTCATCGACTTCACCATCCAGCGGGTGAACTGATCAATCTGCCGTGACAACCCTTCTGGGGATAGCTGAGCTCACGGCAGATTTCCTTGCGGACCTGCTTCAAAAAAGCCATTCTGTTATGAATCATTCGGCGCATTCCTGCGGCGACGCGTCGCCGACACGCCAGCTTTCATGAAAGGCCCGTTTATGCGGCAGACAAACCGTCATCTCCTGCTTTCCAGCGTCGCGCTCGCGGCATGCCTGGTGTTCGGTTCTGTGGCGGGCGCCGCCACACCGGACGCCAAGCCGGCCGAAGAGAAGGCGGCGACGTTCGGGGCGCGTGACGTGAAGTCGTTTGCCGGCGCGTTTCTCGCTGCCCGCACGGCCGATGTCGATCACGACTACCCGACCGCAATCGCGCTTTATCGCAAGGCACTCGATTTCGAGCCGGCCAATCTCGAAATCCGCGAACGGCTTATGATCTCGCTTCTTCTCAACGGCGATTTTGCCGACGGGTTGAAGGAAGCCGAAGCGCTGAAGAGCGACACCGCCGTCGAGCGTGTGACGAAGATCGTGCGCGGGCTGGATGCGCTGCGCAGCGGTAAATACGACAGCGCCAGGAAGATCCTTGCCTATGAGGGACCGAACGATCTCGACCGCCTGACGCATCTTCTTCTGTCCGGCTGGGCCGATGTCGGCGCCGGCAAGGGTAAAAAGGCGATCGCGACGATCAACGGGCTGAAAGGTCCCGCCTGGTTCAAGGTCTTTACCGATTACCATCTCGGTGCAATGGCGATCGTCGCCGGCGACACCTCGACCGCCCGCCAATATCTCAATCGGGCCGTGACCAATAATGACGCGGTCGCTACCGCCCCGGATACGTTCATGCGCGCTGTCATGGCGCTGGCGCGATTGGAAGCCTCGGCGGGCAACAAGCAGAAGGCGCTCGATGCGATCTCTGTCGGCGACGGCATGATCTCCAATTACGCTCCGCTCAAGGCGCTGCGCCAGAGCATCGAAAAGGGTGAAAAGCCGGCCCAGCAGGTCACGACCGCTGCCGAAGGTGCAGCCGGCGTGCTCTTCTCCATCGGCGGGGCGCTGAACCGCCAGGGTGCGGAAGACATGGTCGCGCTCTACCTGCAGATCTCTCATGCGCTCGACGAGAAGAGTGCCGATACGCTGATCATGCTCGGCGGCATTGCCGAAAAGCTGGAACAGCCGCAGCGCGCCATCGCATTCTACCAGCAGGTTCCCGAGGATTCGCCGATGCGGCGGATTTCCGAACTGCAGCTCGGCATCACGCTTTCCGATACCGGCAAGATCGATGAGGCCAAGAGCCACCTGAAGGAACTGATCCAGTCCGACCCGGCCGATATCCGCAGTTACATTGCCTATGGTAGCGTTCTTTCCGAGGCGAAGGACTACAAGGAGATGGCCGCGAATTACGACAAGGCCGTCGACGTCATCGGCTCGGTGCCGCGGCAGAGCGACTGGTCGGTGTTCTTCCAGCGCGGCATTGCCTATGAGCGCTTGAAGGAATGGCCGAAAGCCGAACCCAATTTCCGCAAGGCACTGGAACTGAACCCTGAACAGGCGCAGGTTCTGAACTATCTCGGCTATTCGCTGGTCGACATGAACCTCAACCTGGACGAAGGCCTGAAGATGATCCAGGCGGCCGTCGATGCGCGCCCTGATGACGGCTATATCGTCGATTCGCTCGGTTGGGCTTACTATCGCCTCGGCCGGTTCGATGATGCGGTGACGGAGCTTGAGAAGGCGATCCAGCTGCGCGCCGGCGATGCCACGATCAACGACCATCTGGGTGACGCCTATTGGCGGGTCGGGCGCAAGCTCGAAGCCGTCTACCAGTGGAACCGCACGCTTGTTTCCGAAGGCGAAGACGTCAACCGCGAGCATGTGAAGCAGAAGATCGAAAACGGCCTGCCGACGCTCGATCCGAATGCCACCAATACGGTGCGCAACCAGACGGAAACCCCAGCTCAGGCCGCTCCGGCACCTGCCACGCCCGATAAGAAGTCCTGATGCACGATATGTCTCTGGACATCACATCATCAGATATCAAAAGGCCCGCCACAGATGCGGGCCTTTTCGACTTAGCATTCACAAACTTCGCAGTGACCGAATTCGCACCGGCGAAAATCAATCTGGCGCTGCATGCGGTCGGCCAGCGCGCCGACGGATATCACCTGCTCGACAGTATCGTGACCTTTACCGCTGATGCAGACGATGCGACGGCAGGTGCGCCCGCCGGAGACAGGCTGGGTTTTACGCTTTCCAAAAAGGATGCATTTTCGATTTCCGGCCGGTTCGGCGAAGGGCTCTCACCTGATCCAGATGCAGTCCAGCAGAACCTGGTACTCAAGGCTCGCGATATTCTGCGTACTGTGCTTGACGCGAAAGGTATTGCTGCTCCGCCGGTTGCCATCCATCTGCAAAAGAACCTGCCGATCGCCTCTGGCATCGGCGGCGGATCGGCCGATGCGGCAGCAACCCTACGCGGTCTTTTACGCCTGTGGGATGCACAGATCAGCGAGCCGGAACTTTCGGCGCTTGCGCTTTCACTCGGCGCCGATGTGCCCATGTGCCTGAAAAGCCGGCCGCTTGCCGCAAGAGGCATAGGTGAGGACATCACCATGCTCGACACCATGCCGTCTTTCGCCATCGTGCTTGGCAATCCGCTTCGCGGCGTCTCGACACCGGATATTTTTCGGCGGCTGACGGAGAAGGACAATCCCGCCATTCCAGCCCTTACCGGAGACTGGCAAGCCGATCTCAGCGCCCTGCGCAACGATCTGGAGCCGCCGGCCCGCTCGCTTGTCAGCGAGATCGGTGAGCTTTCCGAACTGATTGCGGCGGAAGGCGCGTGGCTTGCCCGCATGTCCGGTTCCGGTGCGACATATTTCGGACTGTTTGAAACATCAGCCAAAGCGGTAAACGCTGCGAACAATCTTCAGAGCAAGCGGCCAGACTGGTATTTCACAGCCGCACGGACCATCGGAGCGAAATAATGATCGGGATAGACGAAATGCGCAGCTTCATTCCGCTCGGCATCGCGGTTCTGACCGTCTCCGATACGCGCACACTCGAAGACGACAAGTCGGGCCAGACGCTTGTCGACCGCATCGAGGCGGCGGGGCATCTGCTGAAAGCCCGCGCCATCGTGACCGACGACCGCGAAAAGATCGCCGGACAGGTGACGGCCTGGACGCTCGATCCCGAGATCGATGTCGTCATCACCACCGGAGGCACCGGCTTTACCGGCCGCGACGTGACGCCGGAAGCGCTGGAACCGCTGTTCGAAAAGCGGATGGACGGATTTTCGGCGCTTTTTCACCGGATTTCCTATGACAAGATCGGCACATCGACGATCCAGTCGCGCGCCACGGGCGGCGTGCTCAATGCCACCTATATCTTCGTCATTCCGGGCTCACCCGGCGCCTGCAAGGATGCCTGGGACGGGATATTGAAGGCGCAGCTCGACTATCGCCACATGCCCTGCAATTTCGTCGAAATCCTGCCGCGGCTAGACGAACATCTGAAGCGCACGAAAGGCTGAAATTATCGGCTGCGGACAACCCAGGCCGGAATGAGCTGACTCATCAGCTTCGTCGCCTTGTGGCCCTTTGCCAGCGCTTCCAGGCTCATGCCCGATTTGGCGACCGCAATCGCGCTCTTCTTCGGCAGGATCAGCCCGTATTCCAGCGGAGGGACCGAACGCCCGATACGCTGGAAGAATGGCCGGCGGTAGTTGCGCGACGGCGAAAAGCGCGCCGGCTGCTTGTGGATCGCCAGATGCTCGATAACTTCCTCGATCCAGCCGCTTTGCGGACGCGCGCCTGCCTCTATGAAAAGCAGCCATTCGCCACGCGCGCTGCGCAAGACATCCTTGATGTCCCAGTGACTGTGAAACCGGCAGCCGGCAGCATCCGCCACACGGGACGAACCATCATGCGACGCGTGATCGAGCACGATCACGTCACTTACAAGTCCTTCCACAGCGGCAGTAACGAGGATCGAAAGCGTCTGCGCGAGCTCGGCTTCCTGGTCCCTGCATTCCATCAAAACAGTCAGCATTTCTGACCCTTAACTCATAGCTTGGGCAAAAGCCAGTAACGAACAAAGTTTGTTCTTGCAATGTTCTCATTTTGGCGATAGGAATTTAGTCATCGAGAACGGGAAGTGATCCCGTCAGGAGCCTTCAATGACCGAGCTGTCCCAACTGCGGCAGGGTGCGTTTGCGCCCGCCCATACGGCTGACATTGCCGATGCACTGGTCCAATCATCCGGGCTCAGGATCGAGATCGATCGGCGGCGCGGCAGAGGCGCCGGCCTGAACCCGAGCGGACGCTTCGAGGAGGAACGTCGCGAGGCGTTTGACGACGGCTGGCAGACACTCGAGGAGCTCGAGCCGTTCAGCACGGAAGTGCAGATCGAGAAACCGAAAACGGCGATTACCCGCAACGACAGCCCCGATATCGGTTTCGACCGGTCGATCAATCCCTATCGCGGCTGCGAGCATGGTTGCATCTATTGTTTTGCGAGGCCGAGCCACAGTTTCATGGGCCTTTCACCGGGGCTCGATTTCGAGGCTAAACTATTTGCCAAGCCGGACGTGCCACGGCTTCTGGAACGGGAGCTGAGCAGGCCGGATTACAAGGTGCGGGCAATTGCGATCGGCACCAATACCGATCCCTATCAGCCGATCGAGCGGGAATGGCGGATCATGCGCCAGATCCTCGAAGTGCTGCAGAAGGCCAATCATCCGGTGGTGATCGTGACGAAGTCGGCGCTGGTCATGCGCGATATCGACATCCTTTCCGACATGGCCTCGAAAGGCCTCGCCAAAGTCGGGATTTCGGTGACTACACTGGATCGCAAGCTCGCCCGAACGATGGAACCCCGTGCTTCGACACCGGCCAAGCGGCTGGAAGCGATCAAGGCGCTGTCGGATGCCGGCATACCGACTGCGATCATGGCTTCGCCGATCATTCCGGCGCTGAACGACCATGAGATAGAACGAATTCTGGATGCCGGCCATGCGGCGGGTGCGACGGAAGCAAGCTACGTCCTGCTTCGCCTGCCGCTGGAAGTAAGCCCACTGTTTCGCGACTGGTTGCTGCGCAATTATCCGGATCGCTACCGGCATGTGATGTCGCTGATCCGCTCGATGCGGGGCGGCAAGGATTACGATGCCGAGTTCGGCAAGCGGATGAAGGGTGCCGGTCCCTATGCCTGGCAGATCGGCCGCCGTTTCGAAATGGCGACCAAGCGGCTTGGACTCGGCCGGCGCGGCATGCATCTGCGCGACGACCTGTTCATCCGCCCCAACGGCGGCGGCATCCAGCTTTCACTTCTTTAGAGGAAAGATCGCCGGCAGGAGGACATGCAAAAAGGGAATCGTCCAAGAAGGCTCGCACATTCTAAGCCAGATTTTCTTCAGTCCTCCGCATGTCGAGTTTCGTATCATTCATGCGCCTCCCGTGAGGCACGACATATTCAACTTCGTTCTCGGTAAGGTTTCCGCCCCCTTGCCCCGCCGAGAACATTGCCCCGAGCCCACCGCCATGAGCGCGGTGGAAAGCGAAGCCGCACTCGCTTTCGGGGCTTGCAGGAGATCGGGACGGCGTGCGAGCCTGCAGCCATGTTGGTTCACACGCCGCCCGATTCTCCGATGCTTTTCGATACCCCCCTCACCTGTGATTTCAGCCTGGAGCTTGCCGCCCGCGATGCCGGACACTGGCCGGTTGCAGGAACCGACGAGGCAGGCCGCGGACCGCTCGCAGGTCCTGTGGTCGCCGCAGCGGTGATCCTCGACCCCGGTAATATCCCGGCCGGCCTCAACGATTCCAAGAAGCTGAGCCTGAAGCAGCGCGAAGCCCTGTTCGAAGCGATCATGGCGACCGCCCATGTGTCGATCGCCTCCTCCGGGCCGAAGCTGATCGACGAGATCAACATCTTGCGCGCCAGTCTCGACGCCATGCGCCGTGCGGTCGCCTTCCTTTCAGTCGCTCCAGCCCATGTGCTGGTCGATGGCCGCGATGTGCCCAAGGGGCTTTCCTGTTCGGGTACCGCCGTCATCAAGGGCGACAGCCGCTCTGTCTCCATCGCCGCCGCCTCAATCGTCGCCAAGGTGACGCGCGACCGGATGATGAACCGTGCCGACCTCGTCTACCCGGCCTATGGCTTTGCCAAGCACGCCGGCTACGGCACCAAGCAGCACCGCGACGCGATCATCGCCGACGGCCCCTGCCCGCTGCACAGGATGAGTTTTCGGCCGTTGAAGAACGACGACTTTTTAGAATAGAGCGAACAGAACGCCGGGCGGTCTCGACGCATTGCCTGTTTGCCCTCATTGGCCGATGCTGCGCTTCTCCGGGCAACAGCAATCGTCCAAGGGTCAAGCAAGTAGGGTGACTAGGAAACTCGTAAAGCGAATTATGCGCGCCGATCAGCTAAAGCGCATAAGTATATATAGGCGCACCGGTGGACTGTTTTTCTATGTTGAGGAACAGGTATCGATGTGGGACGACTGCCCGCCGGCCTGGGTCGAAGAGCTAGTCTCCGGAATTTTTTATAGCACCGCCGAAGCAGTCATCGAAGCCCGGCAAGCTGTAGGCTGGCTCAGGCTTTCTGAAGAACGAGGTCAGGATCCGTCCAAAGAGCGCATCGTTGACAATTGGAGACCCATCGGAACAGTGGAGCACAATCTGCTGATGCATCTCCTTCGTGGCGACTTCCCCGGACGGCGTCAAATTCTCGATCAGATGCAGTCTGTAGAAGTCATGCGCATTGATCCGGAAGGAAGCTTGAAATTGCGCAGCAACGGCCCCTGGGCGGATGTTCGCGACAATGACTATCCATCGGATAGGGTTAGTGGGCGCATTCCGGTTGAAGGCTTCTATATGGATGACGTCGATGAAAGCGGCGCATTGGTCCACTTGCTGCTTCATGTCATCGACGGGAAAATAGATGAGCTTGAAATCTATAAAGAGGACGGCAGCCCGATCCTTATAGATCCTTATGAGATCGAACTCGATAGAATCTATTTCTACTAGGAGCCGGGAAGCTCTATCTTGAATTAGAGACTTGCCTACAGGCCATAATCAACGTCCGACATCTCGAAACAAAAAAGCCGGGCGTTTTCACCCGGCTTTTCAAATTCGAATTCTGAGCGAAGTCAGTTGAGGCGCGACTGGACCTTAGCGACGGCGTCCTTGAAGAGGGCGGTCTGGGTGGTCTTATCGGTCTTTGCGGCGATCACCTTGCCTGCGGCTTCGACAGCGATGTCGATGGCAGCGGACTTGACGGCGGTGATGGCGTCGGCTTCGGCCTGCTTGATTTTCTGTTCCGAAAGTGCGTTGCGGCGAGCAACAAATTCCTCGGTCTTCTGGCGGGCTTCCTCAGTCAGAAGAGCGGCTTCGCGTTCGGCGGCGGCCAACAGGGCTGCCGCTTCGGCCTCGGCTTCCTTGCGCTTCTTCTGGTATTCGGCGAGCAGAGCCTGGGCTTCCTCACGCAGGCGCTTTGCCTCGTCGAGTTCGCCGCGAATGTTATCGGCGCGCTTGTCCAGCGAACGGCCGACCATACCCGGAACCTTGATGTAGATCATCAGGCCGAGAAAGAGGACGAGACCGATAAGGGCCCAAAATGTTGCGTCCATGGATCAGGCTCCCGTCTTGGCAGCTGCAACAGCAGCCTTGATGTCGTCGCCGGTGGCCTTGCCGCCGATCAGCTGATCGACGATCGCGGTCGCGGTTTCTTCGGCAATCGCGCCCACTTCGGCAAAAGCTTTGGACTTGATTTCGCCGATGCGAGTTTCGGCTGCGGCGAGCTTGGCAGCAAGTTCCGCCTCGATCGCGGTGCGATCGGCAGCGGCCTTGGCCTTGGCGTCGTTGCGGGCAGCGTCAGCAATTCCGTTTGCCTTGGAACGGGCTTGAGCCAGTTCCTTTTCATAGGTCTCGACGGCAGCGTCAGCTTCGGCCTTCAGGCGGCCGGCCTCCTCGAGATCGCCGGCGATACGGCCCTTGCGATCTTCGATGATGCCGCCAACGCGCGGCATGATGACCTTCTGAATGACGAGATAGAAAAGGCCAAAGGTGATGGCGAGCCAGAGCAGCTGCGACGCGAAATGCGACGAGTCGAATGGCGGGAAACCCGCAGACTCGTGCTCTCCGCCGTGAGCGACGCCGGTTTCGGTATGAACCTCGCCTGCGGGCGCAGCAGGCGTTTCAGATGCGGCCGGCGCGGTCTGCGCGTATGCCGAGGTCACGAACATCATCACCTCCAGGTGAATTCCATATAAAGTGGATCACGGCTCACCGTTGCCGGCCGGCCGTGATCCTATCCTATGCCGCTAGACGATAAGTCTTAGACAGCGAACAGGAGAAGGAGAGCTACGAGCAGCGAGAAGATGCCCAGAGCTTCCGTAACGGCGAAGCCGAAAATCAGGCGGCCGAACTGGCCATCAGCAGCCGACGGGTTACGCAGAGCGCCCGACAGGTAGTTGCCGAAAATCGTGCCGAGGCCGATGCCTGCGCCACCCATGCCGAGGCAAGCGATACCGGCGCCGATGTACTTTGCTGCTTCCGCGTCCATGATGAACTCCTTCGAATGGTTTGTTGCGGCTTTGGACTGGTGCCCTCAAGCACCAACGACTTTATTTCTCAGTGACCGTCCGGATGCAGGGCATCGTTCAGGTACATGCATGTCAGGACTGCGAAGACGTAGGCCTGAAGGAATGCAACGAGAAATTCCAGACCGGTCAGAGCGACGGTCATGATGAGGGGCAGGATGGCCGTGCCAATGCCGAGCGCACCGAGTGCACCGAGCGAGGTCACGAAGCCTGCGAATACCTTGAGCGTGATGTGGCCAGCCAGCATGTTGGCGAACAGACGAACCGAGAGGCTGATCGGGCGGGCGATGAAGGAGATGACCTCGATCAGAACAACCAGCGGCAGAAGCGCACCAGGAACGCCCGACGGCACGAAAAGCTTCAGGAAGCGAAGACCATGCTTGGAAAAACCGTAGACCACGACGAGACCGACGACCAGGATCGACAGAGCGAAGGTGACGATGATCTGGCTGGTGACGGTGAAGAAGTAAGGGAACATGCCGATCAGGTTCGCAGTCAGGATGAACATGAACAGCGAAAAGACCAGCGGGAAGAATTTCATGCCGTGGCTGCCCGCCCCTTCTCGCAACATATTTGCGACGAATTCATAGGACATTTCGGCAACAGACTGCGCGCGGCCCGGGATTAGCGAGCGCTGCGAGGTCGAGAAATAGAGAAAGCCGGCTGCAATAGCGACTGTCGCAACCATGAACAGGGAAGCATTGGTGAAAGAGAAGTCGATGCCACCGATTTCAATCGGCACGATCGTGTTGATGTGGAACTGATGGATCGGATCGTTTGCCACCGTTTACCCTCTTTCGATGACCGCCCGCGCGGCCTGTTCACCAAGACGACCCGAGGTCGCCTCACTTCTTGTCTTCACTGCTCCGGCTTTCCAGGTGCGGCGGTTGAGCCACCATACCTACGGCGCGGAGCACACTTAGCACACCGGCACAAAAACCGAGGAGGACAAAAAGTATCATCCCCCAGGGTTTTGAGCCGATGGCCCAATCGATCAGATAGCCTATGACCCCGCCAACCGCGATGGCAGAGATGAATTCGGAGGAAATCTTCAATCCGAGCGCCATACCCTTGCGGCTGGCTTCCGATTGTCCGTTCTTCCGATCCTCTGCCGCGTCTTCGGCCTTTCTTTCAGCCAAGGCTGCAGAAAGGCGCTTCCGGCGCTCATCCAGACCATCATCAGGGTCGTCCATCGCATCCTCCATCACCGGCTCTCCCGCACGGCAAAGCCGTGCAACGGTTAGCGAGGGATTTCGCGCCTTCCGGCCCTCTTTCAAGTGCGCGCAACATAGTTTTCACCGCCTTGCTAGTCAAGGCGCTGAACAAGCTTGCCACAAGCGTTTTAAAGCTAATGAATTCATCGCCTTATAGCATAAGTGACGGGATAGTGGATAAAACTGTTGCGGGAATCGGCGGGCACTGGGGCGCTTGTATCAGCTCCAACCACCACCATAGGTTCTATAGAAGACGTGCAAACCGATGCGTCCCACCTTTTTCATCGTCTTCGCCCAGTTCGGCCGGACATAGGTGGCGTGATAATGTGTCGCAGAGCCGACCTCCGGCATCCAGATCTTGCCAGCGGTGACGGCCATGGCCACCTCACGCGCCGTCTTCCAATGATCCTGCGAACGTATCCGGTCCTTGATATTGTCGCAGGCGAAGGAAAACTGGCAGCGGTTTCGCCAATCCTCGTTCTGATAGACGACATCGCAGATGGTGTCCGGATATGCCGGATTGCGCACCCGATTGAGGATGACCTGGGCAACCGCGGCCTGGCCGCGCACCGATTCGCCCCGCGCCTCGAAATAGATGCCGGATGCCAGGCACTGCTGCTGCTTGGGCGAAAAAGAATCGGCGGGCAGCGGGTTCGCCGCCCAGGCATGCTCCTCGGGACCGATCGGCGGGATAAACCTTCCTGCCTCGGGCTTCTTCAGGATTGCATCGAAGGGTGACTGGCGGGAGAAATCAGGGGCGGATGAAGCATAGGCGGTTGCCAGTATATCCGCATGATCGTTAGTCACGAGGCTGGCAATCATCGGCGGAAGGCTCTTTTCCTTCACCTCATCCTTGCGGAAATAGAATTCGGCCACTTCGACCGGTTGCTGACTGGCCTGCTCGCCCCTGGCGACCTTGACGAAAGCGGTCATCTCGTCCTCGTCATCGACGGGCTTTGTCAACGAACTCGAACGATCGAGGATGGAGCCGGCAGAGAATGCCTTCGGCGGCAGCATCGGCATGACGGCAACGATGCGGCCCTTCTTTTCAGAGCGGTTGACGCGATCCTCGTCGGGCGTTCCCTCGCCCGTCTTGTCCTTGTCGGCCAACGCCACCCTGCGCCCGTCCGGCAACGCGATCCCGGCATCACCGCCGAGAACGTGCGAGCCGCCCGGAAAGGCAAGCGAGGCCGTGTGGAGCGAGCCCGCCGGTGACTGGGTGATCACCATCCGCCAGCTTTCCGACAGCCCGTTAACACCGGAAAGCAGGTCAGTGAGGTCACCCTGGGAGGGTACGGAAGGAAAGGCCAGCCAAGCGGCAAAACCGAACAGAACCGGAGAGGCCAATCTGTCCCAACGCGGCAGGGACCTCTTACGCAGAACTCTTTTCGAACGCAAAACGGCAACTCCACAAGGTAACCATAGAAGCCCGCAAGAGAACGTGCGGGACAGCGACTATGCTTGAAGAGTGAATCATTAACCTTGATGAGCGGTTAACGCGCGAACGGAAAGCCTTGCGCCACAGCCTCCTTCAGCACACGCGCATTTAACAAAGACGTGAATATAGCCCCAAGGACACGCGGTAGAGGTGGTCCATTCCGCTCAGATGATGACGTGCGCACCGAGTTCGACCACACGGTTAGCCGGCAGATGGAAATAGTCTGATGGGTCGGTCGCAGCGTTGGCCATGGCGATGTAGAGCCGGTCCTGCCACATGGGCATGCCCGATTCGGCATCCGGCACCAGCTTCCTCCGGCCAAGATAAAACGAGGTCGACATGATGTCGAACTTGAAGCCGGTCTTGCGCAGATAGGCGAGCGCCTGCGAGACATTGTGCGACTGCATGAAGCCGAAGCGCAGTTCGATCACGGTGAAGCGCTCAGAGATTTTTTCCAAGCGATATCGCTCCTCGATCGAAACACGCGGCTTGTTGACAGTACGAATGGTCAGGATGACATTCTTTTCGTGCAGGACGTGGTTGTGCTTGATGTTGTGCAGCAATGCGGCAGGTGCGGTTTCCGGATCGCTGGTCAGGAAGATGGCAATGCCGGGCACCGAAACCGGGGCATGATCCGACTTCTTCTCCACCATCGGCACGAAGGTATTAAGCGGCACATCGATGCGACGGGTCTTTTCGAAAAGGATCGCGGTGCCACGTTTCCAGGTCCACATGATGATGGTGAAAAACGCGGCCATCATCGCCGGCACCCAGCCGCCATCATGGATCTTCAGGAGATTGGCTCCAAGGAAAACCAGCTCGAAGGCGAGCAATGGCGCCAAAACCATAATCGCCACCGTCTGCGGCCAATTCCAGCGAAGGCGGACGAATTCGAAAGCCATGAGCGTCGTGACCACCATCGCGCCGGTCACCGAAATGCCATAGGCGGTAGCGAGTGCTTCGGAGCTTTCGAAGCCGAGAACGAGCGCAATCACGCCGACAAGCAGCAGCGTGTTGACGCCGGGCAGGAAGATCTGACCCGTATTGGTCTCCGAGGTAAAGAGGATCTGCATGCGCGGCAGGTAACCGAGATGGATCGCCTGGCGCACGAGCGAGAAAGCACCGGTAATCACCGCCTGGCTGGCAATGATCGTCGCGGCTGTCGCCAGAAGGATGACCGGGATCAGCGCCCATTCGGGAAACATCAGATAGAAGGGATCGCTCATCGCTTCCGGATGCTGCAGCACCATGGCGCCCTGGCCTAGATAATTCAGCGTCAGCGCAGGGTAAACCAGAAGGAACCAGGCCAACTGGATCGGCTTGCGACCGAAATGACCGAGATCGGCATAAAGCGCTTCAGCCCCGGTGACCGTCAGAAAGACAGCGCCAAGCACGACAATGCCAGCAAAGCCTTCGCGCAGCATGAATTCCATCGCGTACCAGGGGTTGAAGGCCTTCAGAATACTCAGATCATCGGCGATATGGACGAGCCCTATTGCACCCATGACGATGAACCAGAGCGCGGTAATCGGCCCGAAGAAACGTGACACCAGGGCGGTGCCCTTCGACTGTATGGCGAAAAGCGCAATCAGAATGACCACGGAGATGGGCAGAACCGCGCTATCCAGCTTCGGCGTCACCAGTTTCAAGCCCTCGACCGCGGACATCACAGACAGCGCCGGCGTTATCATCGCATCGCCAAGGAACAGGGCTGCGCCAATCAGGCCGAGCAGCATCAGCATGGCGCGCTGTCCATTGGCCGACTTGGTCAGAAGCGCCAGAAGCGAGAGCGTGCCGCCTTCACCGTCGTTATCGGCTCTGAGCAGAAAGATCACGTATTTCAGCGTAACGATGATCGTCAGGGTCCAGATCATCAGCGAGATCAGGCCGATGATTTCCATATGAGTGAGGCCGTCGCTGGCAACGGGTTTCAGCGCCTCGCGGAATGCATAAAGCGGGCTGGTGCCGATATCACCGTAAACGACGCCGACGGAGCCGAGGGTGAGTGCAAACAGGCTGTGAGTACGCGTCTTTTCGGCAGCGTGATGTTCAGCGGGGTGACCCATAGAGTGCCTGACTTCAGTCAGCCTTTCCAGAAGACGACGGACAATGAAACGGATAACGGCATGCGCAGCAGAATGGGCGGAACAGAGCGGACGAACTTCCGGACTAAGGTTAAGATAGGCAGACTATTATTTGGCAGCTCGGGCCTTGATCACTCTCGATTTTTTGCCCGGAACCGGCCAGCGAACCGTCGCCGGCCAGCAAGCGAGGCGACGATGAAAGCGGCAATTGCCAAAATATAGGAGGCGGGGTGCCCCGGACAGTAGACGGAAAATGGCGCTTGGAAGCCTTCTGCGCAAGGGCCTTGCGGCGATCGGCCACAAGCCCTCCCTGCATTAGGCGGTAACACCGCAAAAGAAAGCGCCAGAGCTGCGGCCGTCCTATTCGAAAACGATTGACGGCGCCTGGCGGCGCTTGCCTTGCGAAAGCTGCGCCCAGACCTTGGCAGCGATATCCTTGTAGATGCCTGAAATCTCGCTGTCCGGTTCGGCATGCACGATCGGCATGCCGAGATCGGAGCGTTCACGAATATCCATCGTCAACGGTACTTCGCCGAGGAAGGGAACGCCGATGCGGTCGGCTTCCGCGCGGGCGCCGCCATGACCAAAGATGTCATAGCGCTTGCCGGTATCGGGGGCGAGGAAATAGCTCATGTTCTCGACGATGCCGAGAAGCGGGATTTCCACCTTGCGGAACATCGTCACGGCCTTGCGGGCATCGATCAATGCCAGGTCCTGCGGCGTGGACACGATCACCGCACCAGCGAGCGGCACCTGCTGGGCCATGGTCAGTTGCGCGTCGCCGGTGCCGGGCGGCATATCGACGACGAGAACATCGAGATCGCCCCAGGCGACTTCACGCAGCATCTGCAGAAGCGCCGACTGGACCATGGGGCCGCGCCAGATCATCGCCGTTTCCTCATCGACGAGGAAACCCATCGACATGGCCTTGAGGCCGTAGTTTTCCATCGGCTTGATCAGCCGGCCGTCAATCTGTTCGGGCCTGCCGGAAATCTTCAGGAGCCGTGGTACGGACGGTCCGTAGATATCCGCATCGAGAATGCCGACACGCAGGCCGTTCGCCTGCAGCCCAAGCGCAAAATTGACGGCAGTGGTGGATTTTCCGACGCCACCCTTGCCGGATGCGACCGCGACGATCGCCCCAACACCGGGAACGCCGGCCTTCACGTTGCCCGGATCACGGGATGGACCGCCGGCGGGAGCATGAGCGTGCGAATGACCGTGAGCCGACGGGGCCGCAGCCTGCTGCGGTGCGGCAGACGCCTTTCGGTCCGCCGTCAATGTGACCAGCGCACCCTTGACGCCCGGCACTGATGTGACCGCCTTTTCGGCGGCCAGCCGCAAGGGCTCCAGTTCCTGAGCCTTATCTGCAGGCACGGTGATCGAAAAATAGACTTTGTTATCCGAGATGAAGACGTCCGACACCATGCCGCGGCTCACAAGGTCGCTTTCCAGATCCGGACTGCGAACCTTGCCGAGTGCTTCGAGCACCTGGGTTTTCGTTACATCCGGCATGTCGAGCTCCTGCTTGTCCTCAAGCGCATCCCGGCTTTTCGCCACGGCGCACATTCCTTGCTGCTATATAGGAGTTGCTGCCGCATACCGGCAAGATGAATAAAGCCGCTGTCTGGATGGCAGCCAATGGGCGCTCGATCCGGACAGCGGCTTTTTTCTTGGTCGCGTCTCTTGGTACGCTTTTGAAGTCCCCTCTGGACCTATTTCTAAGCAAGCATGAAACGTGCCAGTCTGAAAGAGGGTATTTTAGCACTTTTTTGCAGTAATTTTCAGAACAAACGTCGTATAAGACGGCATTCCGCACTGCAGCAAACAGGGTTCGCACATCATTTGTGCAGATTAGCGAAAGCCTATTTAATCAGCCCTATGCGCAAAGCCTTGGCCACAGCTTGAGTACGATTGACGGTATCCAGCTTTTTGGCGGCGCGATTCAAGTAATGATTAACGGTATGTTCCGACAGGCCGAGGATATCGGCGATTTCGGCGCTTGTCTTGCCCGCTGCAGTCCAGGTCAGGCAATCGATCTCGCGATCCGTCAAAAGATCGGTCGCACGAACGTCCATGTTTCGGATTTCGGCAAGCCGGTCGAAGATATGGATCGCCGCAAAAGTCATTTCCATCAACTGCTGGCGATTCGGCTCGCTGCCCAAACCGCCGATCACAACCGCCCCCCTGGCTCCAGCCGGATCGTGGACCGGAATGCAAGCGCCGCGAACGATACCAAATCTGCCAAACACGGCAGCCATTTCCGGCGTTTCCGCATCGCGCTCAAGGTCGAAAGCGAATGGCACCGCGGAACGACGCAGCTGACGCACGACAAAGCTTGAGCGGATCATGCCTTCGCGATCGAAAAGCGAAACGAGTTCGGACGGCCAGTTATTGATGATAGCACTGCCGGACAGGCCCAACGCGGTTGCAGGAGGAAGGTTGAGAACCATGAAATTGCGAAAGCCGTAAAACTCCGCAAGTTTCTTGGTGAAACGGAAGACATCGAACTGGGTCTTCAAACCTGCAATCTCTTCGACATCGACGTCGAAGGTAATCAGGTTGGCGGCCGTTTCCGTTTTGGACATTTTCTAACTTCTCTGTTCCGAATGCGCAGGATTGGCGGCGCAAGCACACGAATCATTCAGGTGATTTTCGGAGATCGCTCATTGGGAGAAAAGGCAAAAGTTGCAATTTCCTTGCATTTCTTCCCGCATCGCGTGTCTTACAATATAGGAGCTTCCACTGCAGACTTAAAAGAGATGTTAATTTTTTCCGCCATCAACCGTTTTATCAATACTGACAGGTACTCGTCTTAGCAGAGTTCTCGCGCAGGCGACACGAGGGTGCAGGTTATTAGCTGGGGATGACGCATATTGCGCGGCCGGTGTGGACAGCGACGTCGCAATATGGCGAATAGGCAGCCGCGAGAACATCACGGTATCCGGGAGGAAAAAGATGGCATCCGTTCATTCGTTCAAAGGCACGGTATTGTCTTCCAGCTTGTGCGAACTGGGTGAAGGGATCAGCTTCGAAGCCGAGACCAATACGCTGTGGTGGTGCAATATTCTCGGCAAGGCGCTGCATGCCCTCGATATGGCAACCGGCATCGAGAGCATCCATCCGCTTCCAGTGATGGCGAGCGTCGTTGCGCGGATCGATGCCGACACACAACTGATCGGCAGCGACAAGGGGCTGTTCGTCCGCAACCGGGCAACCGGCGAACTCGCACCGCATTGTGAACTTGAACCGGGCAATGACGGCAATCGTTCGAATGACGGGCGCGTACACCCCTCCGGCAGCCTCTGGATCGGTACGATGGGACGCACCGCTGCCGATGGTGCCGGCGCGATCTATCACGTCTCCCGAGGCGTGGTGACGAGGCTTTACGATGCAATCAGCATACCGAACTCCATCTGCTTTTCCCCCGATGCCGCAACAGCCTACTTCGTCGATACCCGCGGCAACCGGTTGATGAAAGTTGCGATCGATCCCTCAACCGGTCTTCCAGCGGACCAGCCATCCGTCTTCATCGACGGCAGCGCGGATGCAGGCGGTATCGACGGGTCTATCTGCGATGCCAACGGCCATCTGTGGAATGCACGCTGGGGCGAAGCGGCGCTCGACCATTACGATGCCGCCGGAACCTTCATTCAGCGATATCAGTTGCCGGCCAGTAGAACGACCTGCCCCGCCTTTATCGGTAACGGCCGCATCGCTGTCACTTCCGCCTGGGAAGGGTTGGACGCTGCCGGCCGCGCGGCTGATGCGATGGCCGGTGCGACATTCGCGGTCAATACCGGCGCAGAGGCCAAATACGATCCCTCCTATCGCCTCTGACGACCGAGGCGCGTCTCAAATCAAGACGTTCTCAGCGTAAAAAAACAGCATTCGGGGAACCAATGCTGTCCCTGCTTGTTTCCCTATCGAGCCGCAGCCGTGACGACTTCCCGGTCAAGGCAGCGGTTTTATGTAACAATAACAAATGGAAAAGGCAGGAACACCATGAAGAAGACCTTTGGAGCACTTATTGCGGCCGCCCTCATGACGTCCACCGCCCTTGCGCCGGCATTCGCCCAGACAAACAATGCTACGCCGGCTACCCCTGCAGCACCGACAGCGCCGGCCGAGACCAATACGATGGCACCGGCAGCCGGCTCGACGACATCCGCTGCGGCTGATGCAGCCTATCTGACCCAGCAGTCGGAAACCCAGGTCAGCGCCAATGATTACATCGGCAAGCAGATCTATAACGCCGGCGACGAGAGCATCGGCAAGGTCAACGACCTGATCCTCGAAGAAAACGGCGGCATCGTCGCGGCGGTTGTCGGTGTCGGCGGCTTCCTCGGCATCGGCACCAAGGATGTCGCACTGCCGATGAGCAAGATCAGCATGACCCGCGATGCCGAGAAAAACGACGTACGCCTGACGACGACTGAAACGGCCGAAGCGCTTCAGTCCGCACCGGAATTCAAGACTCTGGACGACAAGCAGGCTGCGACCGACGCAACCACGACATCGTCCACGACTACGACGCCGGCCACCCCTGCCACGCCGGCAGCCCCCGCAACGGGTGGCGATACAAACTCATCGACGGCGACGAAGCCTTAAAGCTTGAAGCCCGGAACGAGCCATCCGCCACGTGTGATGCGATGAGAATGACAGAGGGCGGTGCCGCGGTGCCGCCCTTTCGTCGATCTAGAGAAGGGAACAGAGCCGTAGTGCGTCATAGATGGCCGCATGGATGTTGCGGCTCGATACGGCATCGCCGATCCTGACGAGGTCGAAAGCGGCATCTTCGAGCTTGAGAGGCAGCGGGGCGCGGCGGTCGATCAGGGCGCGGTAATCCACCGCTCCAAGATTTTTCGACAATGGCTTCAATGCAAGAAACAAGTCGGCATTGGCCGCGGTGCCATGTTCCACCACCACCTGACCGACCTGACGCTCAACAGTCGCGGGCGAGTAATCCGAACCGAGAACGGCCGTCAGGCCATTGCCATTGCGCCGCACGGATTTGAGCCGTGTGTTGATCGTGACCTTTACGTTCTTTTCCGCGAAGTTCTTTGCATAGGGCACATGGTTCATGCCGCCCATTTCCGGGGCGAAAAATCGCTCGGGAGAGACCAGTTCCAGCTCCGCACCGCTTGATGCGATGACTTCGGCCGCACTCATGCCCGGATGGCCGCCATTGTCGTCGAAAAGAAGAACTGAAGCTTGGGGCTTTGCGGTGCCCGCGAGGATATCCCAGCTCGAGGTAACAAGATCCTCACCCTCGTCCAGCTCGGGCATTTGCGCGAAACCTCCTGTCGCGACAACAACAAGGTCGGGATCGAGCGACATGACGTCATCCGCCTCGGCGTAGATGCCGTAACGGATTTCCACACCGAGACGTTCGAGTTCCGACAGGCGCCAATCGATAATGCCGATCATTTCGCGCCGGCGGGGATTGCGGATGAGAAGATTGATCTGGCCGCCGGCCTCTCCCGTGGCTTCGAGCACTGTTACCGAATGCCCCCGTTCTGCCAGAACCCGCGCCGCCTCCAGCCCTGCCGGACCGGCGCCGACGACAACGGCGCGCCTTACCTCATGTGCAGGAGCGATATCATGGGATATCAGCGCCTCGCGGCCGGTCGCCGCATTGTGGATACAGAGCGCCTCGCCGCCTTCGTAAATCCTGTCCAAACAGTAGGTCGCACCGACACAGGGGCGGATACGCGCCTCCTCTCCGCGCATGATCTTCTGGACGATATGCGGATCGGCGATATGGGCGCGGGTCATGCCGACCATATCAAGCTTGCCTTCCGCGATGGCGTGGCGGGCGGTTGCAACGTCGGCGATGCGGGCCGCATGAAAGACCGGGAATTTCGTCGCCGCCCTAACCTCGCCGGCAAAATCCAGATGCGGCGAGGCGCGCATGCCCTGGATCGGGATGACATTGTCGAGATCGGCATCGTGATCGATATGGCCTCTTATGACATTGAGGAAATCGACATTACCTGAGGCGACCAGCCGCCTTGCGATCTCGATCCCCTCTTCGCGTGAAAGGCCCTTCTCCCAATCCTCGTCCGTCACCAGACGAATGCCGACAATGAAATCCGGTCCCACCGACTTTCGGACAGCCTTCAGCACCATGTCGGAAAAGCGCATGCGGTTTTCCAGCGAACCGCCGAATTCGTCCTCCCGCTTGTTTGTGGCGGGCGACCAGAACTGGTCGATCAGATGGCCGTAGGCCTCGATCTCGATCCCATCGAGACCGCCTTCCTTCATGCGGGCTGCGGCATCGGCATAGTCGCCGACGATCCGCTCGATATCCCAGTCCTCCATTTCCTTCGGGAAAGCGCGGTGGGCAGGTTCGCGGATCGGAGAGGGTGCGAGGACCGGAAGCCAGTTGCCCTTGTTCCAGTTGGTGCGCCGGCCGAGATGGGTGAGCTGGATCATCACCGCCGTGCCATGTTCATGACAGTCGTCGGTCAGCCGCTTCAGCCATGGAACGATCTCGTCCTTGTAGGCGAGCAGATTGCCGAAGGCGGGCGGGCTGTCGACCGAAACGCTGGCCGACCCCGCCGTCATCGTCATGGCGATGCCGCCCTTGGCCTTCTCCAGATGATAAAGCCGGTAGCGATCCTTCGGCATGCCGTCTTCCGAATAGGCAGGCTCGTGCGCCGTCGACATGATGCGGTTTTTCAGCGTCAGATGCCTGAGCTGAAACGGCTTCAGAAGCGGATCGTTTGACATCGAAATGGCGCGCTCTCGTTCGGTCGAGAGGGGATCATCGCCGAGGAGCGGGCTTCCCGCGACGAGCAGATGCGCCGCGGGATGTCTGTAAAACGGCAATTGCCGTCATGAGCTACGGTTGTTAGAAAATTCGTGATTATTTGTGCGAGCCCAATTATGAACTCTATCGATCAAGAGCGAGCATTTTCTGATAAGATCGACTGCAAATTTCCATACCTAGATACTTCCAAGGCTGCGGCACTCGTCGCGGAAGCATTGTCCATTTCCCCAAATGCCGCATTTTGTGTGCTGTACGAAATCCTCGCCCCGCCACATTCGGAAAAGGTGCCAAAACAAAGACAGCGGGAATTGCTGGCCACCTGGAGTGAGCTTGCGAGTTTTCCCCTTGCTGTTCCCATCTCAAACATGGCCAGCCACGTGATTGATGGTAGAGAAGTGTCCACAAAACAGGCGCTAAGCTTGATGCGCGAAGCAGCGGCAATCCAAGGACAATACGCGGCTTTAACGGTGATATCTCACCTCGCATATGCGGGAAATGAGAACCTCGACTGTGATGCGGTGGACACTTTGGAGCGAGAAATTCGGATGCGATGGGATGCGTCTATATAACCACACCGGATCGAGCCCTGCCTTTACGGCAAAGTCCAACTCTCAAGCGAGCTCCGCGCGCCTCAGATCCGCTCGATCGCCATGAAGTCGTGGTAGTGGTCCTGCAGGTAGCGCAGGGTCGCGGCGCCATCCACCGGGCGGCCGTAGTGATAGCCTTGCCCCATGCCGCAGCCGAGTGCGCGCAGCATGTCGACATCGGCCTGTTCCTCAATGCCTTCGGCAACGACTGCGAGATCCAGCCCCTGACACATGGCGATGATGGCGCGCACGATATGTTCCGACGCGCGGTCTGAGGTGATGCGCGAGATGAAGGCGCGGTCGATCTTGACCTTGTCGAAGGTGAAGTCGCGCAGCCGGCCGAGGCTGGACTGGCCGGTGCCGAAATCGTCGAGCGAAATGCGCACGCCGCTTGCCCGCAGTTCCGAGATGATGCGCTGTGCCGTGTCGGCTGACGTCATCACGGCCGTTTCGGTGATTTCCAGTTCCACGCGGCGCGGATCAAGCCCGACGCGCGACAGTGTCGAGAGGATGTTGCGCGATGTGCCCGGATCCATGAGCTGGGCGGAAGACAGGTTGAATGACAGGAAAAGCTCGCGCGGCCATGAAAGTGCAGCCTCTGCCGCTTTGCGCAGCAGAGTATCCGACAATGCATCGATAAAGCCGCGCTCTTCGGCCAGCGGCACAAAGACGGCAGGCGAGACGAAACCGAGATCGGCATCGCGCCAACGCGCCAAAGCTTCGAAACCCACCACCACGCCGTCGCGGATGCGCACGATCGGCTGGAAATGCACATCGACCGCATCTGTGATGATTGCGTTGCGCAGTGCCTGCTCGATCTGCGTGGCACGCTTCATTTCCTGGGCAATTTCAGTGGAATAAACAGTGATCTGGGCGCGGCCGCGGCGCTTGGATCGGTAGAGGGCCGTTTCGGCGCTCTTCAGCAGGTTTTCGAATTCCTCACCTGCGAAAGGATAGATGGCAAAACCGAAGGATGCCGAAAGGCGAACATTGCGGTCGCCCAAATCATACGGAGCGGACAGCACATCCTTCATCATCTGACCGATGCGCTCCGCCCCTACCCGCTCGAAGACAAGAGGAAGGACAAAGGCGAATTCGTCGCCATCGTGGCGTGTTACCGTCGCGCCATCGGGCATGCAGGCCTTCAGACGATGGGCAACCTGGCAGAGAATTTCGTCACCCGCCTCCGAGCCGAAAAGATCGTTGATGGGCTTGAAGCCGTCGAGATTGGCGATGCAGATGGCAAAGGGGGCTGGGTCGTCGGCGCGTTCGGCGGCAAGCAGGCGCACCTTGTCGCGCAACCGGTAGCGGTTGCCCAGGCCCGTCAACGGATCGCTGTAGGCCATGGCCTGCAACTCGTTCTGGCTGACGTGCGGCAATGGGTTGCCCGCTAGCTTCATAAAAAATCCTGCTCATCGAAACGAGCGAAGGATGAGGGACAAAGATTAAGAAACTCTGCTGATGTATCAGCTTATGCCAATATGGTCACGAAACGGGCCAGGCTTCAGCCGCTATCTCGTCTTCGTCCGAAAGCAAATACCTCTGGAATACCGCATCCAGTGCTTCCGGGCTGATCGGCTTCAGGATCACATCGTTCATGCCGGCCTCGATGCAGGCCTCGCGGTCACGATCGAACGCTTGCGGCAGGACAGCGATGATCGGCACCGCCTGAACTCCGTCCTCAAGTGCACGGATCGCCGCAGACGCCTCGAAACCGGTCAGTTTCGGTAGCGTTACATCCATCAGAACAAGGCGCGGCGAATGCTCGCGCCAAAGGCGGACTGCCTCTTCGCCATCGGTCGCCAGAACGTAGCTATAGCCAAGTCCTTCGATGATCTGTGAAAAGACGATCTGATTGACTTCATTGTCCTCGGCAACAAGTACATCGATACTATCGTCCTTCGAGACCGGCGCGAACGACGGCTCGTCGATTGGCGGCAATATGATTTGATCAACGGGTTTGCGCAGTTCGGTGGCGATCCGAACCGGCAGGCCGGGCCCGAAAGTCCCTTCTTCGACACGCAGTGCCGTTACGCCATAGGCTTCGGCGATCTGCTTCAACTCGGCCGGCATACGGGCATCGATGACGACGATGTCGATGCGGACATCGGCTTCGGCCGCGAGTTGAAGAAACAGGGTGAGTTCCTCGGCGTCGGCTGCGGCTGAAACATCGGCGGCCTGGCGGGAAAGGACATCGATTGCCTCCGCCACCGTGTCGGCGAAACGGCTTACAACGAGTATCTTTGCGCCGGCAACGGCGGAGAGCGGGTCGACAGCCGAGCTTGAAACGGCGCTCCGGGTCATGTCGATCGGAACAAAGCCGGAGACCCATTCGCTCGATTGCTGCGACAGATCGGTACGGACGCCGGCGACAACCGACGACACATCCTGCTTGACGGTTACAAGATAATAACGGCCGGGCTTGCCGATCCGATACTTGTGGACGATCGTCAGTGCGGTCGAACCATCAGGGCGGGTGATGTGCTCGGGAAGCTGGATCGGGTCGCCGGTCTCATAGACATGCTGGTTGATCGGCGCAAGACGGTCTTCGAAGGCCCTGGAATTGATGTCGGATCCCTTGTGACCAAGGATCGCATCGGCGGGCAGATCGAGGAAATCGCAATTGGCCTTGTTGACCGCAACGAAGGTGGCGTTGCGGTCCTTGACGCTGATCGGGAAAGGCAGGTTGTCGAGAACTTCTTCGGTCACCTGAACGCGTTCGGTGTCGAGGCGCCACTGCTCCTCGCGCTTCTTCTGTTCGGAGACATCCTTGATGACGCAGACGCCGTAGCCGGAAGGAAGACGGCGCTTGACGACACTCAGCCACCGATCGGGACCGGGGCGCTCCAGGCTTTCCGAACGCTCCTTCCACAGACCGGCAATCTGTTCGGCGACCCAATCCTCGCGATTGAGCGCACGGCGATAATTGTGGGTGTCGGCGACAAGGCGGATACCGGCATCATACATGGCAGCGAGAAGATCGCGAATACGGGTTCCCGGCACCAGCAGACGGGGCTGTACCCGTGTGATGCTCGCGATCTGCTGGCTGGCAAATACGACAAGATCGTTCCTGTCGTAAAGCAATACAGCCGCGGACAAGCCTTCGGCCAGTGCTTCCAGAATGGCAGTCTGAATGTTCGGATCCGCCGCGTCCAAATCATTCATGGATGAAACTCCGTATGCTTTCGGGACGGCTTTCGGCCACTCCCGGTCAGCCGATTCAACGTACGATCGGCAAAACTTCCTTCACGCTCGTCAATGGGAACATGCTGGCTGCAAGTCATCAACGAATGACCAGATTGTTGTGGCGGTGCCCAGCTGGCCGCCACTCCGGTCATTCGCGAAGAGCAGAGATGCTCTCCCGGATTCATCCAATTTCTCACATGAACCCTAGCCCGTTTACCTTAAGGCCGGATTAATGGCGTTTCCCATTGAGACGATTGCCGAGGATAATCCTATTGCAGCACTTTCCTCCGGCCGCAGAATCCCCGAAAATAGCGACATGTCTGTAAAGCTCCTGCCTGAAACCCTGATCAACCAGATCGCCGCCGGCGAAGTCATTGAACGGCCCGCCAGCGCGACAAAGGAATTGATCGAGAATGCGATCGACGCCGGTGCGACGCGTATCGAAATCGCCACGGCCGGCGGGGGCAAGAGCCTTGTCCGCGTCACCGACAACGGATCGGGCATGGACGCGGCAGATCTGGAACTGGCCGTACGCCGCCATTGCACCTCGAAGATCTCGACGACGCTCGACGATATCAGCACGCTTGGTTTTCGCGGCGAAGCGCTGCCGTCGATCGGTTCCGTCGCGCGGCTGACGATCACCAGCCGCCGCCACGGCGATCCATCCGGCTCGCAGGTCTCCGTCCATGGCGGCGCTGCGATCCCGGTCAAGCCGGCGCCGGCCAATCCCGGCACGGTGGTCGAGGTGCGCGACCTGTTCTTTGCCACCCCTGCCCGGCTGAAATTCATGAAGACCGAGCGGGCTGAGGCGGCAGCGATCACCGAAGTGGTCAAGCGCATGGCCATCGCCTTCCCGCATATCCGTTTCGTTCTCTCCGGTTCCGACCGCTCGACGCTGGAATTTGCCGCCACCGGTGACGACCATCTTGCCCGCATGGCACAGATCCTCGGCCCGGAATTCAAGGAGAATGCGATCGAGATCGATGCCGGGCGCGAGGATGTGTCGCTGTCCGGTTTCGTCGGCGTGCCGACCTTTCACCGCGGCAACTCGGCGCATCAGTTCGCCTTCGTCAACGGGCGGCCGGTGCAGGACAAGCTGATCCTGTCTGCGATCCGCGGTGCCTATGCCGAACAGATGCCGGCGGGGCGTTATCCGGTCGCGGTTCTGTCGATCGATCTCGATCCCGCCTTCGTTGACGTCAACGTGCATCCGGCCAAGGCCGATGTGCGCTTCCGCGATCCGCAGCTGGTGCGCGGGCTTATCGTCGGGGCCATCCGTCAGGCGCTGCATCGCGAAGGCGACCGGGCGTCAACCACCGGGGCCGCTGCCATGCTGCGCGCCTTCCAGCCCGGCTCTTTCCAGCAGCCTTCCGCTCAACCGGGCTTTTCCGAGGGCTCGGCTTCAGCTTTCCCGCAGCGTTCCTATCCGCATTCGGCTCCGGCGCAGGCAAGCTGGTCCGCGTCTTCTTCGCCTTCAAGACCGCTCGATCTCGATATCGCAACCGCCTATGCAGCCCGCCCGGTCCAGTCCGGTTTCGACGCCTTTGCCGCGCCGACGGCTCGCGCCGACACGGGTGCGGAAACAACCTATACGCCTGAGACCACCGTCGCCGGTTACCGGCTGGGTGCTGCCCGCGCGCAGGTCCATGAGAACTATATCGTCGCCCAGACCGAGAAAGGTCTCGTGATCGTCGACCAGCATGCGGCACATGAACGCCTGGTCTACGAGAGCCTGCGCAAGGCGCTGGAAAATGACCGCCTTGCTTCGCAGGTGCTGCTGATCCCGGAGATCATCGACCTCCCGGAAGAGGATTGCGACCGGCTGATGGTGCATGCAACGGAACTCGACAGGCTGGGGCTTGCGATCGAGCGTTTCGGTCCGGGCGCGGTTGCCGTGCGCGAAACGCCGGCCATGCTCGGCGAAGTGGATGCAAGCGCGCTTGTCCGCGATCTCGCCGACGAGATCGCGGAATGGAATACGGCGAGCGGCCTCAGGAACAAGCTCGAATATATTGCCGCAACGATGGCCTGCCACGGGTCAGTCAGGTCCGGTCGGCGGCTGAAACCGGACGAGATGAATGCGCTTTTGCGCCAGATGGAGGCGACACCCGGTTCGGGAACCTGCAACCATGGGCGGCCGACCTATATAGAACTCAAGCTTTCTGATATAGAACGGCTGTTCGGGCGGAGTTGAGAAGCGCTCTGGTAATCGTAATTGGTTCGGGGTAGAGGGGACCGATGTTTTTTCGCAGGAGACGAGTGATGAACCGGTTTGAGGGAAGCGGCTTTCGCGAGGCCAAGATCCGCTATCTCGACGGCGACTACCAGATCCTGAGCGCCGGCTCCTACGTCACCTGCGCCTTGACCGGCGCGCATATCCCGGTCGATGAACTGCGTTATTGGAGCGTTGCAAGGCAGGAAGCCTATATCGACTGCGCAACCTCGCTCGAAGCCGAAAAACGCGCCGGCACGCTGCCGAACCAGCAGGTGGGCTGAACGATCAGCCCTTGGCCGCGCCCTCGCGCAGCCGTCTTTCGCGGAAATTCCTGAATGCCGCCTCAATCATGGTCGAAGGGCCATTGGGATCGTCGAAGACCATGTCGATCTCGACGATCTTCGATCTCTCCAGCAGCGTACGGGCCAGGCCGGAATGGCCGGCAAGGCGGGCGGCATCCTTGGCCGTAGTCGCCAATATCAGATCCTCGCGCTCGGCATCGTCGAGCAGCGACTGGATCTCGTCCTCGGTGAAATAATGATGATCGGGAAAGGAGCGGGTCGTCGAGATCAGCCCGCCGATAGCGCGGACGGTGCGGTAGAATTTTTCCGGATCTGCTATTCCGGCATAGGCCAGCACATTCTTGCCCGACAGGCTGGCATCCGGGCGCGGCACGGTCGTGGCGACATGGATCGCTTTGCCGGCACGAGCTGCCTTGCGGACAAGCGCATCCGCAGCTTCGCCATTACCAACCTTGAGGATGGCAGAGAGCTGGTGCATCTGTTCCTTTATCGGAGCGCGAACCGGGCCACCCGGCACGAGATGGCCATTGCCGATGCCTCTTACGCTATCGATCACCACAAGAGCGAAATCCAGATGCAGGCGGGCACTCTGGAACCCGTCGTCCATGATGATCAGGTCGGCGCCTTCCGCTGCCAGCTTTCTTGCGCCATCGACCCGCTTGCGCGAGATCACCGTCATGGCTTCTGCCGCCAGAAGCAGCGCCTCGTCGCCCACCGCATCGGCCCGGTGGCGATCGCGATCGACCAGCGTGGTCACATCCAGCGAGCCGCCATAACCGCGGCTGAGGAAACCGGGTGTGTGGCCCATTGCCTTGGCAGCCCTTGCGAGCGCGATCGAGGTCGGGGTCTTGCCGGCGCCCCCAACTGTAAAGTTGCCCACACAGATCACAGGTATCGGGGCAGAAGCGCGCCTAGCCGTGCGCATCCTTTTACCCGCAACCGCGCCATAGATGGCCGAAAAAGGTGACAGCGCATAAGCGCGCCAATCGGCCTTTTCCCACCAGAAGGGCGGCGCTTCGGAAACCATCGCGGCTATGCTCTCGACAAGCCGGGGCGCGCCGCCGCCAGTCTGTGCAGCAGGTCTCCGATAAGGGTAATATCTTCAAGGCAATGATCAGCCAGCGGCCATAAGGTCTGCAATGTTCCCGTGCCGGTCAGAACCCCAAAATTCAATCCGGCGCCTGCGGCACGTCCCATATGCATGTCATGGCTGTTGTCGCCAACCATCACGACCTCTGCCGGCTGAAGACCGACTGCCTCGCAGAAGGCCAGCATCATGCCCGGCTGCGGCTTGGTGCCGAAACCGCTGTCGTAACCGGCGATGAAATCCACATGTCCGGCAATGCCGAAGCTCTCGGCCATGCGGCGGATTGCCTTTTCGTTGTCGCTGGAGGCGATGCCAAGCTTCAAACCGCGTGCCTTCAAATCCGAAAACACGGAAGGGAGATCGGCGACCGGCACGGAAAATTCGGCCGCACGGAGGAACAGCGCGTCCAGTTCGCGGGTCAGCTCATCGACATCGAGCGGCGAGCCGGCCGTGACGAAACCTTGGGCAATCTCGGCGGAATTACCGGCGGCGAGCAGGCTGTCGGCTTTCGTCTTGCCCGTCTCCGGGTCCATTCCGCCGGCGGTCAGCAGAACGGGTTCGAGCGCTGCGTTTCCGGCTGCAGCGATGCGCGCAGCCTCCCGGTTTACCGGTCCCCAGCTTTCGTCGTAACGGATAAGCGTGCCGTCCTTGTCGAACAGGATGCCCGCGATCGCGGGGGGCGGGCTCACCGACCTGTTCCGGCAGCCGCGACCTTCGGCTGCAGGCGTGCCGTCACGGTCAAGGGATTGAGATAGGGTTCGAGCGCCTTGACGGTCTTGGCGAGTGCACCGCGCAGATCTTCCATCGCATCGGCTCCGGCTTCCACCATCCTGGCCCGGGCGTGATCGGTAATCAGCAGGTAATGCACGGCCTTGGCCAGCATCTCGACATCCTTGACTACTCGCGCCCCACCTTTGCGGACGAGATGCTGATAGGCGTCACGGAAATTCTGGATGTTCGGGCCGGTCAGCACGGCGCAACCGATCATTGCCGGCTCCAGGGGGTTCTGGCCTCCTTCATTGGTCAGCGACCGGCCCACAAAGGCGATTTCGGTCAGGCGCAGGTAAAGCCCCATTTCGCCGATGGAATCGCCGAGGAAAATATCAGTCTCAGGCGTCAGTTCGTCATTGCGCGAACGACGTGCAACAACCAGGCCCTCTTCCTTAAGCATGGTTTCGATCGCATCAGCCCGGTCGGGATGGCGCGGCACGATGATGGTCAATTGGCCATTCTTCGGTTTCAGCGCCCGGTGAACGGTGGCTGCAGCCATTTCCTCGCCATCGAAGGTGGAGATCGCTGCCCAGGTCTTGCGGTCGCCGATCTCTGCCTTGTATTTTGCCAGCAGCAACTCGTCGCAGGGCGGCGGATCCGTATCGCTTTTCAGGTTACCAGAGACGATGACCGGCCATGCACCGAGGTCACGGAAGCGTTCTGCATCGAGATCGGACTGGGCGACGACAAGCGCCATCTTGTCGAACAGCGCCTCAGCCACCTTGGCGTGGTTGCTCCAGCGCGCGAAGGAGCGATCCGAAATGCGGGCATTGACCCGGATCTGCGGGATGCGGCGGCGCGCGAGTTCAGCGACGGTTGTCGGCCAGATTTCAGATTCCGCCGTAATGCAGGCATCCGGCCGCCAATAGGCGATGAACCGCTTGATCGGAAATTTAAGATCGATCGGCACATATTGATGGATGACCTCGTCGCCCAGCCGAGCGGCGACAAGGGCAGCGGAGGTGACAGTGCCGGTAGTCAGCACGACATGGATTTCGCGGCGGCGCAGTTCACGGATCAACGGCAGGATGGAAAGGGTTTCTCCGACGCTTGCCGAATGAACCCAGACCAGCGGTCCACGAGGACGCGGCTGGCTCGCATAACCCAGTCTCTCAAGTCGTCTTGAGCGGTCTTCCTTGCCCTTCATCGCCCGGCAGGCGAGATAGGGGCCGGCCAAAGGATAAAGCGCCACGCCTGCAAGGCGATAGCCGGCAAGAGCCATGCGAGCCACAGCACCGCTCATAGCCCTCGCTCCATATCCCTGCCTAGCGCCATCAATACCTCACCCCTGGAGCGATAATTTAGCTCGTCTTACCTGCTTCATAAATGCGTCAAAAAAGCGAGCTTCAGGTCAAGTGCGCCTTAACCTGAAGGCCTATCATATTTCTGGCGCCTTGTGTCAGGCCTACTTGATTTCAGGATCCAGAAGGCGGTGCATGTGGACGATGAAATAGCGCATCTCGGCATTGTCGACAGTCGACTGCGCCTTTGAGCGCCAGGCGGTCAGCGCTGTTGCGTAGTCGGGATAGATGCCAACAATGTCGAGGGCAGACAAATCCTTGAACTGCACGCCGTCCAGGCTCGCAAGTTCACCGCCAAAAACCAGGTGCAGGAGCTGCTTCTTTTCGCTCGATTGCGTCATTTCCAAATCCGTCCATTTCTTGACTAGAAGCCCTTCCTCTGCGGCATTCCGTCACAAAGGTCAACCCGCTGCACCGGTCACAAGATGAGGCAGAAGCACATGGCGTGCATGGCGGGTTCCAGCCACCAGAACGCCGTGACGGACGGTTTCGCGATTGTAGATCAGGGGTTGGTCATCAAGCCCGGTCAGCGCCCCGCCTGCACGCTCCAGTATCAAGTCGGCAGCGGCCAGATCCCAGTCATGGCTGTCCTTCTTCACGATCGTCCCATCGATGCGTGCATCGGCCACCATCGCCAGCCGATAAGCGAGCGAGGGAACGTGGCTGACGCGATGGATTGCAAGCTCGGGCTGCAGCTTTTTGACGATCTTCTCGTCCGCGGCCAGCACCAGTTCGTCAACCTCCACCTCGGATCGGACAGCGATAGGTGCGCCGTTCCTCAAGGCCGGACCTTCTGCCACGGCCTGGTATTCCTGCTGCAGCGCCGGCGCGACGAGGACGCCCGCCACCGGGCGGCCCTTGTAGACAACCGCGACTGATACACACCAGATCGGTTCTCCGGCGATGAAGGCGCGGGTGCCGTCGATCGGATCGACCACGAACAGCGTCTCACAGGCCAGCCGGGCGCTGTCGTCGTCGGTCTCTTCCGAAAGCCAGCCATAGTTCGGGCGCGCCTTCAGAAGAAGCGACTGGAGACGATCATTGGCGGCAAAGTCGGCGGCGCTGACCGGCGAGCGGCCCTCGTTCTTCCACCAGACTTCCGGTGATTGCCGGAAATAGCCGTTGGCGATCTCACCTGCCTGCCGGGCGGCATCGAGGATGAGGTCGAGATCGGCGCTCCAGTTTTTGTCAGAGGAAACCATGGCGTCAGCTTCCCGCCAGCGTCATGCCCTCGATCGCGATGGTCGGCGAAGCGACACCGTATTTGCGGTCGATATCGTTTGCCAGCGTGAGACGCATGAACATGTCCCTGAGGTTGGACGCGATCGTCACCTCGGAGACGGGGAAGGCAAGCTTGCCGTTTTCGATCCAGAAACCGCTGGCGCCGCGCGAATATTCGCCGGTGAGCATGTTTACGCCCTGGCCGATCAGTTCGGTCACATAAAGGCCGGTACCCACCGACGCGATCAGTTCCTCCGGCGAGATATCGCCCGGTTCAAGCGCCAGGTTGGTCGATGCAGGGCTCACCGAGTTTCCACCTCGCACACCACGACCATTGGTCGGCAGACCGAGTTCGCGGCCGGTCGAGGTGGACAGGAACCAGTGTTTCAGAACACCGTCCTCGATCATCGTCATCCGCTCGCCGGAAACACCTTCGCCATCGAAGGGGCGCGAGGATGAACCGCGGACGATCAGCGGGTCGTCGGTGATGTTGAGACCGGCCTTCAAAACCTGCTGGCCCATCCTGTCACGCAGGAAGCTCGTCTTGCGCGCCACGGATGAACCGTTGATGGCGCCGGCGATCGTGCCGACGAAACCACGCGCCATGCGGGGATCGAAAACGACGGTGACATTGCTTGCCGTCGGCACCTGGCGCGGATTGATACGGGCAACCGCACGCTCGCCGGCGCGCCGGCCTATCAGGTCCGGCGCGTCGAGATCGGCGTCATAAAGGCGGCTGTCGAAATCGTAGTCGCGCTCCATCTTCGTGCCTTCGCCTGCAATTGCGCTGACGGAGCGGCCGAAACGCGTGGCCATGTAGCTGCCGGAAAAGCCATGCGAGGTGACGAGAACCATGCCGCCCATGCCCGCAGAGGCGCCGGCGCCGGAAGAATTGGTGACGCCATTAACGGCCAATGCAGCAGCTTCGGCAGCAAGGGCTGCCTCACGCAATGCATCGGTTGGCACATCGGTCGGGTCAAAAAGGTCGAGATCCGGATAGGATTTCGCCAGTCGGTCCGCATCAGCCATGCAGACGAAGGGGTCTTCGGGAGAGACCTTCGCCATGGCGACGGCGCGTTCCGCAAGCGTCTTCATGTCGAAGCCCGGATTGGCCGACACGCTGGCAACCTTCTGGCCGACAAACACGCGCAGCGAAAAATCGTCGCTTTCCGATGATTCAGTTCCCTCGACCTTGCCGAGGCGCACCGATACGGAGCGCGAGCGCGAGCGGACCACGACTGCATCGGCCGCATCGGCGCCTGCCGCCTTCGCCAGGTCGATTAGTTCAGAAGCACGGGATAAAAGCTGGGCGGAATCAATTTCAGAGCTCATATTTGCAAGCCTTTCGTTCCTGTCCCATTTATTGTGAGCGCTTCGAAGCATCAAGTGTGCCACACCTTTTCTTGACCGGGTTGTCGCGTCTGCGAACGGCCCGACTGATTCATTCCGCCTATTCGAAAGTTTCTGCATGACCGCACCGGGCTCACTATTCACCGAAATGTTGCTTCTTCTGGCCGGAGCGGTCATCGCCGCACCAATCTTCAAGAGGCTGGGGCTTGGCACGGTTCTCGGCTATCTGGCGGTCGGCGTCATCATCGGCCCGGTCTTCCAGCGTATCACCGATACGGAAGAGGTTCTGCATGTGGCGGAATACGGCGTCGTCTTCCTGCTCTTCGTCATAGGGCTGGAGCTCAAACCCTCGCGCTTATGGCAGATGCGCGGCGACGTGTTCGGTCTTGGTCCGGTTCAGGTTCTTTTGACCGGGCTTGCGCTTGCGGCGCTCGCCTTCGAGACCGGCATGGCGACGTGGCAGGGAAGCCTGATCGTCGGCTTCGGCCTTGCGCTTTCCTCCACCGCCTTTGCATTGCAGTTGCTCAACGACGCCGGCGATATCAACAGCCGGTACGGCCAGCGGTCGTTTTCGGTTCTGCTGTTCCAGGATCTGGCGATCGTGCCGCTTCTGGCGCTGATCACCGTGCTTGCGCCGGGGACGGAGGAACAGGCCGCCACGCCGTTTGTCGATTTCGCCGTTGCGATCGCGGCCATAGGCGCGATGATCATCGCCGGAAAATATCTGCTCAATCCGATGTTCCAGATCATTGCCCGCACCGGCGCGCGCGAGGTGATGATCGCGGCCGCCCTGCTCGTCGTGCTCGGATCGGCGGCGGCAATGCAGTTGGTCGGCCTGTCGATGGCGATGGGGGCGTTTCTGGCCGGTGTGATGCTGGCGGAATCCTCCTATCGGCACGAGCTGGAGGCTGATATCGAGCCGTTCCGCGGCCTGCTTCTGGCACTGTTCTTCGTTGCGGTCGGCCTGTCGCTGGAACTCGAAGTGATCGTCGACCATATCCTGTTCATCATACCGGCCGTCATCGTGTTCATGGCGGTGAAGGCGTTTATCGTCTACGGGCTCTGCCGGCTCTGGGGCTCATCCCATAACGATGCGATCCAGATTGCCTTCCTGTTGCCGCAAGGCGGCGAATTCGCCTTCGTTCTGTTTACCACCGCCACCGCCGCCGGGCTTCTGTCATCCTCGACCGCCTCGCTGCTGATCGCCATCGTGACGCTTTCGATGGCGCTGACGCCGCTTGGTGCGGCACTTGCCAAACGCCTGATGCATGGTGAGGCGCGGGAGGAACTGGACGAGGACTTTGCCGGCGCCGGCGCAGACGTGCTGATGATTGGCTTTTCCCGTTTCGGCCAGATCGCCTCGCAGATGCTGCTTGCCGGCGGCAGCGCCGTGACCGTGATCGATGATTCCGCCGATCGTATCCGCCAGGCCGCCAATTTCGGCTTCCGCATCTATTTCGGCGACGGCACCCGTCGCGACGTGCTCGTGTCATCCGGTATCGAAAAGGCCAAGATCGTCGTCGTTGCGACGCAGAAGAAGGAAACGACCAGCAGGATCGTCGAGCTTATCCAGTCAGAGTTTCCCAATGTCCGTCTTTTCGCCCGTTCCTATGACCGCATCCATTCCCTGTGGCTGAGGGAAAAGGGCGTCGAATACGAATTGCGCGAAACGCTGGAATCCGGCCTGCTGTTTGGTGCCAAGACGCTGGAAGCGCTCGGCATGTCCGAAGCGCGCGCGGAAGAAATCCTTCAGGATATCCGTCGTCGCGACGAGGAACGCCTGCAGATCCAAGCAGTCGAGGGCATTTCGGCAGGACGCGACAAGCTGTTCAACAGCCCAGTCAAGCCGGAACCGTTGATCAAGCCGAAACGCATCAGTGTTCAGGAAGACGTGGCCGACGAGGTGGAAGCGGGTCTGTCTCTGGGGAAATGGTGAGCCGGACGACTTCAGCCCTTGGCGACGGATGCCTCCAGCGCATCCACTGCACGCTTCAATTCATCCTTGACGTGGCTTGCTTCGTCCAGAATTTCCTGCGCTTTGAGGAAATCCAGCACGCGGAAACGGTTGACCTGCGGGCGCAGGAAGATGTGCGGCGGATTTAGTTTCAGTTTCAGCGCGATCGAAGCCTGCATGGTTAGCTGGCTGGCACCGAACAGCGCGTCGATGCGGGTCGGCGGGTGGGTGCCGTCGCCTTCCGGTGCGCCAACGACATCGACGCCGATGACAACGTCGGCAAGGTCGAGCAGCTGTTCATAGGGAACCGGATTGAATACGCCGCCGTCGATCATCACCCTTCCGTTGACCCAGACCGGCATGAACAGGCCGGGAATGGCGGCTGATGCGGCAATCGCGGTTCTGAGATCCCCCTCTTCGAGGATCACCTCGGCCTGCCCGTAATAATCGGTGGCGGAGATTTTAAGCGGGATTTTCAGGTCGGAAAAATCCTCCGGGATATCGGGAGGAAGGAAGGCATCTAGGATGGGATCGAGGTTGAAATGGCCGAAGCGGAAGCCGCCCAGCTTGTCGCGCATTGAAGCCGGTCCGAGCGTCCAGAGGCGATTGAATAGCGAATTGCGGTTGCCCATGGTGCGCACCGTATAGTCGCGGATGTCGGTGCCTCGCATGCCGGACGCCATGCCGGCCCCCATGATCGCGCCGATCGAAGATCCCGAAATCGCCACCGGTTTTATGCCGAGTTCATCGAGCGCCTCGATGATACAGATATGCGAGATGCCTCTTGCTCCGCCGCCGCCGAAGGCTACGGCATAACGCAGGCCCTCCCCGCTGTTTTCAGTATCCAGATCCGGCAGGGAGAGGCGCGTGTTCATGGCGAGGTTCAGCCTGGCTGATATCGATAGAATTCGATGCGGCTATCGCCGAACATCCGGCTTTCCAGCGGTTTGAAAACTGGATCGACGACGATCTCGGCATCAATCCGCTCTTCCAGCAGAACAAGAGCACCCGCGGCCAACCAGCCGCCGGCATGCGCCGCATGGAGTGCCTTTTCACCCAGGCCCTTGCCGTAAGGTGGATCGGCGAAAATCAGGTTGAACGGCTCGATATTGCCGATCGAACCGAGGCTGGTTGCGTCCCGACGGAGAATACGCGCCCGGCCATGCAGACCGAAACTGTCGATATTCTCCCAGAGAAGGCCCCTGCCTTCGACGCTGTTTTCAACGAACAAGGCCTGCTTGCAACCGCGCGACAGGGCTTCCAGCCCTACCGCGCCGGTTCCGGCAAAAAGGTCGATCACCCGTGTCCCATCGAGCGCGTCCGGATAGACGTGCCCGAGGATATTGAACAGACTTTCGCGCGTCCGGTCGATGGTCGGACGGATATCATTCGTCTTCGGCGTGGCCAGAGCGCGGCCGCGGAACTCACCCCCTACGATCCGCACAGCTTAACCCCTCGGTGTCCGCGGCTTGCCGCCCGGGCGTCCACCGCCTGGGCCACCACGCGAACCACCACCTGGCTTACCGCTATTGGGTCTGCCGCCGGAAGGCTTGCCGCCAAAGGATTTTCCGCCACCCGGCTTGCCACCGAAACCGGGCTTGCCACCCGAGGGCTTGCCGCCGAAGCCAGGCTTTGCGCCAGAAGGCTTGCCACCGAAGGGCTTGTCACCTCTTGCGGGGCGATCACCGAAGGAGCGCTCGCCTCTATCGTCACGCGGCGGGCGATCCGAGAAGGAACGTGCGGGGCGATCAGCAGAGGGGCGATCACCGAACGAACGTTCTCCCCTCGGCTTGTCGCCGTAGGGACGATCGCCACGGGGCTTGTCACCAAAGCTGCGTTCGCCGCGCGGACGCTCGGAGCGCCCCTCGCTGGAGAAGGATTTGCCGCGGGCCGGACGGTCTCCGTCTTCGCGGGGCTTGCGGTCGCCGTAAGGCCTGTCGCCACGGGGGCGATCACCAAACGAGCGCTCGCCTCTCGGCTTGTCGCCGAACGAACGTTCACCGCGTGGCTTGTCGCCGAAACCACGGTCGCCACGGTCTTCGCGATCACCACGCCTTGCGCCTCGTTCCGGCTGGTCTTCACCGCGGATCCAGTCGCTGTCATCCATGACGCGATTGATCTTGACGCGGAGATCGTTTTCCGGCGCTGGCTTCTTGAACAGCTGCTCGGCCTGGGCACGGGCTGTTACCTTGCGGCCGCTGTCGTCGGTCGTCGGGCGGGCGCCGGGCGCCATCCAGACATTCGCCGTGCGGCTGGTGCCCATCGGCGGACGCTTCTTCGGCTTCTCATCGCCAAAATCACGATCCGATGGCTTCGCCCCGAACTTGCCGGAAGGCCTGTCGGAGAACTTGCGATCGTCGCGACGGCTGTCGGGACGCTTGGTATCGAGGCGGCCAAGGGCACGCTCGCGACGGTCGCCGCGATCACCACCCCGATCGTCCGAGCGGTCACTCGCCCAGCCGCGTTCGGACTTGGCCGGACGCTCGGCCTTTTCGGCGCGCTGCGGCTGCTCGTCTTCGGAAACGCGCTCGTTATAAAGCGGGGCTTCGAAATTGGCTTTCGATTCATCGATCAGGCGCGGGCCGAGCTGGTCGCGCAGTGTGCGGCCGCGCACTTCCAGCACTTCGCCTTCCGGCAGGTCGCCGAGCTGGAACGGACCGTAGGAAATGCGGATCAGGCGGTTGACCTCGAGACCGAGCGCGCCGAGCACGTTCTTGATTTCGCGGTTCTTGCCTTCGCGAAGACCCATGGTGATCCAGACATTGTGGCCCTGGGCACGGTCGAGCGTCGCTTCGATCGAACCGTAGAGCACGCCGTCAACGGCAATACCGTCCTTCAGTTTGTCGAGCGCGGCCTGATCGACCTCGCCATGGGCGCGCACGCGGTAGCGGCGCAGCCAGCCGGTGGTCGGCAGTTCGAGCGTGCGCGACAGACCGCCGTCATTGGTCAGAAGCAGCAGGCCTTCGGTGTTGATGTCGAGGCGGCCGATGGAGAGAACCCGCGGAAGACCTTCCGGCAGGTTGTCGAACACGGTCGGGCGACCTTCCGGATCGGAATTGGTCGTCACCAGGCCACCGGGCTTGTGGTAGAGCCAAAGACGGGTGCGCTCGATGCCGCGGATCGGCACGCCATCCACTTCGATCTTGTCTTCCAGCGTCACGTTGACCACCGGTGTATCGAGCGGCTTGCCGTTCAATGTGACGCGACCTTCGAGGATCATCCGCTCCACGTCACGACGCGAAGCTACGCCGACACGGGCGAGAATTTTCGAAATACGCTCGGGCTTGCCGTCGGTCGGCGCGGATGCACCCTCGCCGACGAATTCTTCACGCTTGGCCGAACGGACCGGCTTTCTCACTGCACCTTCCGCCTTGGCGCGCGGCTTTGCAGCCCCAGCGGGCTTGTCGCTGAATTTTGCTCTCGGCTTGCCTGAGGACTTGAAGCCCGGCTTGCCCCCCGACTTGAAAGCAGTGCTGCCTTCGGCTTTCGGCTTGATTTCGCGAACGAAGGTTTTCGCTTCGCCGCGCTTCGGCTTGTCTTTTGAATTCATATGTTGTTTGCCTGAAGCAGGATGTCGACGGAGTATCCCGGACATACTTGTTCGTGTTGACCAGATGGATGCACACCTTTCAAGGGCGCGCTTCGCGTTGCATGCTTCCTACCAGTTCATGCGATCCGGGTTAAGAGGAAATCGCTGAAATGCCCAAGAGCGACGGCTTCATGGATGCCGCACTGACAGAAGCCAGAAATGCCGCCGAACGCGGCGAGGTTCCAGTGGGTGCCGTCATCGTCATCGACGGCGAGATTGTCGCCCGCTCAGGCAACCGCACCCGCGCCGAAAACGACATTACCGCCCATGCCGAAATTGCCGTGATCCGCGCGGCTGCCGCCAAGGTCGGAAGCGAGCGGCTTGGCGGAGCGGATCTCTATGTGACGCTGGAGCCATGTACCATGTGCGCCGGCGCCATATCCTTTGCCCGTATCCGCCGGCTTTATTACGGCGCCAACGATCCCAAGGGTGGCGCTGTGGAAAACGGCGTGCGGTTTTTCTCGCAACCCACCTGCCACCATGCGCCCGAAGTCTATTCCGGCATTGCCGAAGTGCCGGCGGCAGACCTGCTCATCGACTTTTTCCGGTCCCGACGGGACAAATAAGACTTACAAAAAAGGCCCGGCTTGGCCGAGCCTCGTTCGCTCAATCTTACTGGAAGGGCTTCCACCAGGCGGAACCCTTTGTGGAGGCGGCCTCGGCTTCCTTCTTGCGGCGAGCTTCCTTCTTGGTCTCCGGCTCACCCAGATCCTGCAGGGTCTGCGCATCGGCAGTTCGGAATTCCGTCGGCGGATCGGAGAGCGAACGGCGGCCTCCGCTGATACCCGGATCGTTTGCGTTGGCTTTCGCCTGGCGGAAGGCTTCCCACTTCTGCGATTCCGTCAACTGCCCGGCCTGGCCCTTGCCGGCCAGAAGCGGTGAACGGTAGTTCGGGTTGCTCTGGTTGTCGGTCGCTTCCTGACGAAGGCGCTCACGTGCCTCTTCCGGCGATTCGACCCAGTTCGGGTTGTTTTCGCGGTTGGCAAGCGATTGCTGCGGCGGCGGCAACGCCCCGCCTTCCTGATGGCTGGCGACGACCAGAGCAGGACGTGGGTTGTAGCGGATCTTCGCCTTTTCCTTGGCGCGATCGCCACCGATATCGATGGCCGAAGTCACGTCATCGCCCAATTGTTCCATGGCAGTCTTGTCGGTGCCGTAGGTCGGGCTTCCCATGCAGCCGGAAAGCGTCACGGTCGCAACCAGAATACCGGCCGCACCAAGGGCCATACGCAAGGTTTTCGTCGTTTCCATCAAACCCCTACCACGGGCGCCCGCCTCGACGCCTCATAGACTATTGCCATCGACCTGACGGATAAATCCGGCCAATTTCAGGCAGGAATACCGGATGACGCGCTCAAGCGCAATCATCCGGCACTGTTCATGACATTACAACTTGCCAAGCTTGGCAAGTTCGGTCAGCGCCGCAGCATCGCGCGCCGAGACATCCGGCCAAGCCGAATCGGAACCGACATCGGTCGTCACCCGCCACGAACGAGCGCATTTGGTGCCCTCGGCCAGCTTCGGATCGACCGACACGCCCGCGACTTCCGGCAGACGGAAAGCCGTTTCCGGGCCTTCACCTGCCGTGATCGTGATGGCCGAAGTGATGCAGGTTTCCTCGAATTCGAGACCTTCCAGCGCCTTCAACAGCTCGGTATCGGCAACATAGACAACCGGTGCCGCTTCCAGCGACGAGCCGATGCGCTTGTCCTTGCGCTCGATTTCGAGCGCGCCGGTGACCACGGAGCGAACCTTGCGGATCTTCGCCCACTTTTCGGCAACCGCGTCGTTCTTCCACTCGGCCGGCACCTGCGGGAACTGCTCGAGATGCACCGAGACCGCATCCGGTTTCAGCGACAGCCAGGCCTCTTCGGTGGTGAAAGGCAGCATCGGGGCAAGCCAGGTGACGGTGGCCTCAAAGATTTTGCGGATGACAGCAAGCGAAGCGCGGCGGCGCGGCGAAGACGGCGCATCGCAATACAGCGCGTCCTTGCGGATATCGAAATAGAAAGCCGACAGTTCGATATTGGCAAAATCGATCAGCGCACGGGTGATCTTCTTGAATTCGAACGCATCATAGCCTTCGCGTACGAGCTTATCGAGCTCATACAGGCGATGCAGCATCAGCTTTTCGAGTTCCGGCAGATCGGCGTAGGCGATCTCTTCGCCCTCGTCATGCGCCAGCGTGCCGAGCATCCAGCGGATGGTGTTACGCAGCTTGCGATAGGCATCCACATTGGTCTGGATGATCGTCTTGCCGAGGCGCTGGTCTTCCCAATAGTCGGTGGTCATGACCCAGAGACGCAGGATATCCGCACCGGCATCCTTCATCACGTCCTGCGGCGACACGACGTTGCCGAGCGACTTCGACATTTTCTGGCCCTTTTCATCCATGGTGAAACCATGGGTGACGACCGTGTCATAAGGCGCGCGGCCGCGGGTGGCAGCCGATTCCAGAAGCGAGGAATGGAACCAGCCGCGATGCTGGTCGGAACCTTCGAGATAGACATCTGCCGGCCATTTCAGATCCGGGCGGTCTTCCAGCGTGAAGGTGTGGGTCGAGCCACTGTCGAACCAGACATCGAGGATGTCCATGACCTGCGTCCACTTTCCGTGGTCGTGGCCATTGCCCAGAAACCGTTCCTTGGCGCCTTCGGCGAACCAGGCATCGGCGCCTTCGGCGTCGAAGGCTTCGAGGATGCGCTTGTTGACCTCTTCGTCCTGCAGGACATTGCCTTCTTCATCGGCAAAGACGCAAATCGGGACACCCCAGGCGCGCTGACGAGACAGGACCCAGTCCGGGCGCTGTTCGATCATGGCGCGCAAACGGTTCTGGCCGCCGGCGGGGACGAAACGGGTGTCGTCGATCGCAGACAGCGCACGGGTGCGCAGCGTTGTGCCGTCCTTCAGGTCCTTGTCCATATAGACGAACCATTGCGGCGTGTTGCGGAAAATGATCGGCTTCTTGGAGCGCCACGAATGCGGATAGGAGTGCTTCAGGCGGCCACGGGCAAACAGCGCGTTACGTTCGATCAGCGCCTTGATGACGCGGTCGTTGGCATCGCCCTTCTTGCCGTTGTCATCCATGACGCGAGCGCCCTCGAAACCGGGAGCGTCTGCGGTGTAGGTGCCCGAGTCATCGACCGGGAACGGGATGCGGGTATCGATACCACGAGCTTCCAGTTCCTTGACGCCCGACATCCAGGCCTCGAAGTCTTCGCGGCCGTGGGACGGAGCGGTGTGGACAAAACCGGTACCGGCATCATCGGTGACGTGATCGCCGGCGAGAAGCGGAACGGCGAATTCATAGCCGCCACCGAGGCCCTTCAACGGATGGGCAAGCGTCAGGGCAGCCATCTCTTCGGCCGAGACACCACGTAGCTTCTTGAAAGTGAGCTTTGCCTTAGTGGCGGACTCTTCCGCCAGCGCATCGGCAAAGATCAGCTTTTCACCCGGCTGCGGACCGAAGTCGTTGACGGCTTCGGTCACTTCGTAAAGGCCGTAAGCGACCTTCGGCGAATAGGCGACGGCGCGGTTGCCGGGGATGGTCCACGGGGTGGTGGTCCAGATGACGACATGGGCACCATAAAGATCGTCGTTGAGCGTGCTGCGATGCTCCATAACGCGATCTAACTTTTCCGGATGCTCTCGTTTGATAGCCTCAACGACCGGGAACTTCACCCAGATCGTGTCGCTCTCGTAATCATGATACTCGACTTCCGCTTCCGCCAGCGCGGTGCGCTCGACGACCGACCACATGATAGGCTTCGACCCGCGATAGAGCTGGCCGCTCATGGCGATTTTCAGAAGCTCGCCAGCGATGCGGCTTTCCGCATGGAAATTCATCGTCAGGTACGGGTTGTCGAAATCGCCGACGATGCCGAGGCGCTTGAATTCTTCCGCCTGGATCTTGATCCACTTTTCGGCATAGGCGCGGCATTCCTTGCGGAATTCGATCATCGCGTCGGGCTGTTTAAGGTCAGGCTTGGCCTTGCCCTTGGCGCGGTAGTTTTCTTCCTCGATCTTCCACTCGATCGGCAGGCCGTGGCAATCCCAGCCCGGAACGTAGTTCGAGTCATAACCGCGCATCTGGAACGAGCGGGTGATGACGTCTTTCAGGATCTTGTTCAGCGCATGGCCGATATGGATGTTGCCGTTGGCATAGGGAGGGCCATCGTGCAGCACGAACTTTTCGCGGCCGGCGGCGGAGGTGCGCAGCTTCTTATAGAGATCCATCTGCTGCCAGCGGGCAACGGTTTCCGGCTCCTTCTGCGGCAGGCCGGCGCGCATGGGGAATTCGGTCTCGGGCAGATAGAGGGTCTTCGAGTAATCGAGCTTTTCAGCAGTATCGGTCATATCAGGCAATCGTCTCTTGGCGCCACGTCCGGGCGCGATGCGGATGAAAATTCGGTGGCGGAGGCGCTGTTCAAACGCCAAAATCCCGGACCTTCCCGCAGCTTGATCAAGCAGCGCGGAAAGCCGGGCCGATAATTCGTATGATCATCCTAGCGATGATCTGGGCCGACCGGAAAACTGTCATGGACGCGGTTATTAAGGCGTTTTGGGGCGGAAAGGAAGGGGGATTTCGGCAGATCAGCGATCTGGACCGTATCATCCCGCGGGTGTATAACTGACTAGCTGATCAGTTGGAACCTCTCATGCCCACCAAAACCAGTGCCAAAGACAATATATGGAAACTGGAAGACGCCAAGGCGCGCTTTTCCGAAGTCGTGCGTCGCGCCAGAAATGAAGGTCCGCAGCATGTGACAGTGCGCGGACAGGATAGCGTGGTCGTGATCAGCACGGAAGAACTGGCGAAACTGACCCGGCCCGAGCCGGAAAAGCCATTCGTCGAGTTCATGGAAAGCCTTGGGCTCCACACACTCGATATCACGCGTGACGATGACCGTGGACGGGATATCGAATTGTGAACGCCTGGCTGCTCGATACCAACGTCGTTTCTGCGCTTATCAATCCCAATGGCGCACCATCCGTGAAAAAATGGGCCGCCGGGCAATCCGAGGACCGCTTCTTCATTAGCGTTCTCACGCTCGCCGAGTATGACAAGGGTATCGAAAACCTGCCCGCGGATGACGAGAACCGCTATCGCTACACCGTTGCGCGCGATGGACTGGAAGCCCGCTTTTCCGGGCGCATTTTGTCGGTTTCAGACGCGATCGTCCGTCGCTGGGGCCAGATTACCGGTCGCACCAAGCTGGCTACACGCATCGCGCCACCCGTTATCGACACGCTTTTCGCTGCGACCGCGCTTGAATATGATTTTTATCTGGCAACGCGCAACAAGAAGGACTTTCAACATTCAGGCGCAGCGGTATTCGATCCGTGGACCGATGACGCAACACTTTTCCCGCTGAGACCGCGATAGAACGCGTAGCCCATCAACCCCTCGGATTTGCCGCCATCACACCGCGCAGCGCGTCGTTGATGCGGTCCTGCCAGCCGGGGCCGTCACCCTGAAAATATTCGATCACGGCGCTGTCGAGCTTGATCGAGACGAGCTCCTTCACTTCCGGCAGGGCACGCTTTTCGACAGGGGCTGCGGCAGCCTTCTTCGCCGGCTTGAACAGGGCTTCGGCGGCATCCATCGGGTTGGCGGGTCGGCGCGGGGTGCTTGCCATGATCTTATCCTTCGTTTTCTGCGTTGAAGGCGAATGCGATCTTCGCATCCAGTTCACTGATCGGCTGAACGCCGGTAAGCAATGCTCGCGCCTCTTCCTCGTCGCGCTTGATCTGCGCCACCAGCGGGTCCAGCCCGTCGAATTTCAGCTCGTCGCGCAGATGGCCAAAGAACGAGACGGCGCAGACTTCGCCATAGAGCGAACCGGAAAAATCGAAGAGATAGGTTTCGAGCAACGGAGCGCCATTATCGGTCACCGTCGGGCGGCGGCCGTAGCTTGCGACGCCATCATAAAGCGTGCCATCGGCGCGGCGGAAACGAACCGCATAGATGCCGGGCTTCAACTCCGCCTCGGGCGCCAGCCGCATGTTGGCGGTAGGAAAACCGAGCTGGCGGCCGAGCTTTTCCCCGTCAATCACTTCGGCTTCCACCGTATAGCGATAACCGAGCAGGCCGGCTGCCTGAGCGACATCCCCCTCGCCCAGCAATTCGCGGATACGGCTTGATGAAATCACCTCGGCGTTTTCATCGCGGAAGGCATCGACCAGCGAGACGGAAAAACCGTGGCGCTCACCGGCGGCCATCAGGAAGGCCGGCCCACCCTCGCGGCCCTTGCCGAAATGGAAATCGAAGCCGGTGACGACTGCACTCGCGCCCAGCCAGTCGACCAAAATAGACCGGATGAACTCTTCGGCGGAGCGGCCGGCAAAATCGCGATCGAACGGATATTCGATCACCGAATGGAACCCCATCGCCTCCAGGAGCCGCGCCTTCACCGGCGCCGGCGTGATGCGGAAAACCGGCTGGTCAGGCTTGAAGACGGTACGCGGATGCGGCTCGAAGGTCAGGACCAGAGCCGGTACACCGCGTTCTTCCGCCAGCTTCAGCGCACGTTCGAGCACGCTGCGATGACCGCGATGCACGCCGTCGAAGTTGCCGATCGCGACCACTCCGCCCTTCAGAGCCTCGGGCAGCGGATCCTTCTTTTCGTTGCGGTGAAATACGGTCATGAGACAGGTCCGGGGCAGGCTATTTTATATTACGAGACCGGTTAGGCCAGATCAATCAAGCAAGTCTGGGCATCCAGAATTTCGGCGCGGCGTTTTCGCTTTTCAACCAGGCCTGCAGGATGGCCTCGTCCGTCTCGCCGTTGACGGTGTATTCCGCCACATGGATACCAGCGCTGATATAAAGCAGGTCGAGGCCTTGCGAAAGCGCGCCGCGCACATCGGTCGGCATGCCGTCGCCAACAGCGAGCACCTTCGACTTGTCGAATTCGCCGCGCACTTCGCGGGCGGCCGCAAGCGAGGCCTCGTAGATCGGGAAATGCGGCTTGCCGGCGATGCGGGTCTTGCCGCCGAGCTGTTCGTAATAGGCGGCAACGGCACCGGCGCATGGAATGATCTTGTGGCCACGCTCGACGACGAGATCCGGGTTGGCGCAGATGAATGGCACATCGCGGGCAACCAAGGCCTTCAGCATGTCGGTATAGTCTTCCGGCACTTCCTTCTCGTCATCGAAGAAGCCGGTGCAGACGATCGCTTCCGCCTGGTCGGCGGAAACAACCTCGACGTCGAGACCATCGAACAGCGGCATGTCGCGCTCGGGGCCGAGCAGAAAAACCTTTTTCGGGCCTTCGGCGATCAGATGGCGGGTCACATCGCCTGACGTGACGATGCGGTCATAGGTGCCGTCTTCGACGCCGAGCAGCTTCAACTGCTCAATGACGCCCGGCGCGGGTCGCGGGGAGTTGGTGATCAGCACGACGGTTGCGCCGGCTTTGCGGGCTTCGGCCAATGCCTGACAGGAATGCGGAAAGGCTGCGACACCGTTATGCACCACGCCCCAGACATCGGACAGAACCACATCGTAGCCGCCAATGACTTCACTCAAGTTCTGGATGCGCTTTGCCATGCCTGTCGATCACCTTCTGCCACGTCTGGCCTCACATATCTGGCGCTGATGTCGCAAAGCGTGGCCTGGATGGCAAGGAGATTTGCGTGCAGTGCGGTATATTTCATGCGGCCGTTACATGAGCGCCGACAAGCGAACCGCCAGCCCGGCCGCGGCGCAGATACCGAGAACCGGCATCATGCCGAGCTTCATCCGGAACAGCAAAACGGCCGAGAGCACAAACAGAACTGCTGCCACCGGATCAAGGCTTGCCCAGACCGGCAGCGCCAGTTCAAGCCCGAGCGACGGCACGAGTTCGACCTTTCCTACTTCGCGAAACAGAACATGCAGGCCGAACCAGATGGCGAGGTTGAGGATAACGCCGACAATCGCCGCAGTGATCGCCGACAGCGCGCCGGACAGGATGCGATTACCGCGCAGGCGCTCGATATAAGGCGCGCCGGCAAAAATGAAGATGAAGCTCGGAACGAAGGTCGCCCAGGCTACCAGCAAAGCGCCGAGAACGCCTCCGACGACCCCGGGAGCCTCGCGAAAACCGGTGAGGAAACCAACGAAGGAAAGAACGAGAACGAGCGGCCCCGGCGTGGTTTCGGCCAGCGCCAACCCATCCAGCATTTCGCCCGGCTTCAGCCAGCCATATTGCTCGACACCGACCTGCGCCACATAGGCCAAAACCGCATAAGCACCGCCGAAGGTGACCAGCGCCATTTTTGAGAAGAAGGAGAAAAGACTTGTCAGGCCATCCGGTGCGGAAAAGGCCCAAAGGATCAGAAGCGGCAATTGCCAGACGATGATCCAGCCGATCAGGCTCATGATCGCCCTGCCCGGTGATGGTGGTGCGTGAAGATCGGTGAGGTCTGTTGGTGCCGTGGTGACACCGGTTCGCCGGGCATTGAGGAAACCGGCAGAGGCAGCAGCGAGAACCACGACCGGAAAGGGTACAGAAAAAATAAACAGCGCCACGAAGGCCGTGGCTGCCACAAGACAGAGAAACCCGCTCTTCAGCGTCTTCTTCGAGAGCCGAATGACCGCCTCGACGACGATGGCAAGAACTGCGGCCTTGAGCCCAAAGAACAGACCGGCCAGCCATGTGGTTTCCTGCCAGAGCGCGTAGGCGGCCGACAGGATGGTGATGACGACGAGGCCGGGCAGAATGAAAAGCAGCCCGGAAATGATGCCGCCGCGGGTGCCATGGGTCAGCCAGCCGATATAGGTGGCGAGCTGTTGCGCCTCCGGTCCCGGCAGCAGCATGCAGTAGTTCAGGGCATGCAGGAACCGCTCCTCCGAGAGCCAGCATTTTTCCTCCACGACTGCACGGTGCATCATTGCTATCTGCGCTGCCGGACCACCGAAGCTCAAACAGCCGATGCGGGCGAAGACGGAAGTTAGTTCGGCAAGTGTGGGATGAGTGCTATCCGATTTTGCCACATCGTCAATCGCCGCCATATGCCCTCCCCCAAACCGACATCCTCAAAAGGAATGCGCCTCAGTAAAAATGTCATGTTAAAGCTATATGACAATTTTCATTGGCTGGCTTCATCGGCAGCTGCCATGCTGAGGTCAAACTCTTCTGACAGAAGCCGTCTCGCCAGAGCAGGAGAGTAATAGCCGTTAGCTGTTAATCCTGTTTTGCTTGATGTTGCAGAGCGGCAACGAAAATTTCGAGCCCGTTCTTGACTCGCCCGATGGCCACCCTTATCTCGGGCTCCGTTAGCACTCTCATCCGAGGAGTGCTAAACGAGATCCGCGGGTCTTATTCCTGAGACCTGCCCATGTCATTTGATCGAGGGATTAGACAATGGCAAGCACAACTTTCCGCCCCCTGCACGATCGCGTTGTCGTAAAGCGCGTCGAGTCTGAAGAAAAGACCAAGGGCGGCATCATCATTCCGGACACCGCCAAGGAAAAGCCGGCTGAAGGCGAAATCATCGCAGTCGGCTCCGGCGCACGTGACGACAAGGGCGCACTCGTTGCTCTCGACGTCAAGGTCGGCGACCGCGTTCTGTTCGGCAAGTGGTCCGGCACCGAAGTCAAGCTTAACGGCGAAGACCTTCTGATCATGAAGGAATCCGACATCATGGGCGTTATCGGCTGATTGCCGGCAACGCTTTTTCGTAATTCGCTGAAACCTCTATTCAGGAGCTCTCAAAATGGCAGCTAAAGAAGTAAAATTCGGCCGCTCTGCGCGCGAAAAGATGCTGCGCGGCGTCGACATCCTCGCTGACGCAGTGCAGGTAACCCTCGGCCCGAAGGGTCGTAACGTTGTTATCGACAAGTCCTTCGGCGCTCCGCGCATCACCAAGGACGGTGTATCGGTCGCCAAGGAAATCGAACTTGAAGACAAGTTCGAAAACATGGGCGCCCAGATGGTCCGCGAAGTTGCTTCGAAGACCAACGACATCGCCGGTGACGGCACCACGACCGCAACCGTTCTGGCCCGCGCGATCGTTCGCGAAGGCGCCAAGGCAGTTGCTGCCGGCATGAACCCGATGGACCTGAAGCGCGGTATCGATCTGGCCGTTCTCGAAGTCGTCAAGGACCTGCAGGCCAAGGCAAAGAAGATCTCCACCTCGGCTGAAGTTGCCCAGGTCGGCACGATCTCCGCAAACGGCGACACGCAGGTTGGTAACGACATTGCTGAAGCCATGCAGAAGGTTGGCAACGAAGGCGTCATCACCGTCGAAGAAGCCAAGACCGCTGAAACCGAACTCGAAGTTGTCGAAGGCATGCAGTTCGACCGCGGCTACCTGTCGCCTTACTTCGTGACCAACCCGGAAAAGATGATCGCGGACCTCGAAGACGCGTACATCCTGCTGCACGAAAAGAAGCTCTCGAACCTCCAGGCCATGCTGCCGGTTCTCGAAGCCGTCGTTCAGACCGGCAAGCCGCTCGTCATCATCGCTGAAGACGTTGAAGGCGAAGCTCTTGCAACGCTCGTCGTCAACAAGCTGCGTGGCGGCCTGAAGATCGCTGCCGTCAAGGCTCCGGGCTTCGGCGATCGCCGCAAGGCCATGCTGGAAGACATCGCCATCCTCACGGGCGGCACCGTCATCTCCGAAGACCTCGGCATCAAGCTCGAAAACGTCACCCTCGACATGCTCGGCCGTTCCAAGAAGGTTTCGATCTCCAAGGAAAACACGACGATCGTCGACGGCGCCGGCCAGAAGGCTGACATCGAAGGCCGCGTAGCCCAGATCAAGGCGCAGATCGAAGAAACCACTTCGGACTACGACCGCGAAAAGCTGCAGGAACGTCTTGCCAAGCTCGCTGGCGGCGTTGCCGTCATCCGCGTTGGCGGCTCGACCGAAATCGAAGTCAAGGAACGCAAGGACCGCATCGACGACGCTCTGAACGCAACCCGCGCGGCCGTTCAGGAAGGCATCGTACCGGGCGGCGGCGTTGCCCTGCTCCGTTCGGCTTCCAAGATCACCGTCAAGGGTGCGAACGACGACCAGGAAGCTGGTGTCAACATCGTTCGCCGCGCTCTGCAGTCTCTGGTTCGCCAGATCTCTGAAAACGCTGGTGACGAAGCTTCGATCGTGGTCGGCAAGATCCTCGAAAAGAACGAAGACAACTACGGCTACAATGCCCAGACGTCTGAATATGGCGACATGATCGCCATGGGCATCGTCGACCCGGTCAAGGTCGTTCGTACGGCTCTGCAGAACGCAGCTTCGGTTGCTTCGCTGCTGATCACCACCGAAGCCATGATCGCCGAACTTCCGAAGAAGGAAGCAGCTGGCGGCGGCATGCCTGGCGGCATGGGCGGCATGGGCGGAATGGACATGATGTGAGACCGTTAAGGTTTCATATCTGAGCCATCCGGTTCAGGAATAGAAGGGCGGTCGCAAGGCCGCCCTTTTTTGCGTTGTGGAAAGGTGGGAATGCAGACGGCGGCTCTCGGCCCATTGCGGACGAAACGCGTTTAGTGGATCAGGGTCAATTCGATAAGAAAATAGGCAGAGCTAGCGCCATTCCGACAGGGGTCGCCATTCCGAACAGAAGGAAACAAGCAGCCGATGCAACACCCCAGCAACACCAGAATATGCGAAATTTTCCTGACACAAACCCAAGCGCGCAGAGCGCTAACGTGAGCAAGAGAACGGTTAGACCTATTGTAAATCCTTGCGACCCCAATGCCATCAAGGTGCTAGGAATGAGGCCCAACACTATGGCGATAGCAACAAGAATTGGTGCCTTCGCCGCGACGCTCTGGATTGTTTTACCTTCTGTCATTGTGGCATCGGTCTCAAAGAAAATGTACACTCGCTGTTTATTTGCGGTCATACTTTCTCAACCACGTTAATGTCCGCTTATGCCCAAAGCGGACATCAAAGCGCTGTTTGTTCATGTAAATCTAGGTATACGATGGCTGCGACTGGCCTGGGCCGAAACCGGAACAAAGGCTTGTTACTGATCGGTCGCGACGGGATGTGCGTTAGAACCCATGAGTGATGAGAGAATCCCGAAACATCTGATAGATCAGCGCCTCCGTAATCGCATTATTGAGGTGATTGAATCTCTCGCTGATGGCGATGAGTCAGTGAAGCTGTTTGGTTTCGGCGGATATTTCAATTGGTTCTTCGATTATTTTCCCGAAGATGGGAATTTTGTGCCGCTTTCCACAATGTCGATGGACGAGACGGCCGCAGCTCACGAACTTCTAAATCAAATGCTGAATGCAGCCGAAGCTACACCGCAACACATGTCCGACGACGAATTCATTGCAACAGGCTGGCCAACGCATATTCAGCCGATCGCTCGAAGGGCCATACGCACGTTCCTCATCAAAGGTCGTTGCGCCGAAGAATAGCGGTCACCTCAGTTTCCAATAACGAATGATCGGAATTGGCGCGAACCGGAAGGCGGCAGTCGGCCCAAACCCGTCATTGCAGCGCTAACACTTCGCACGGTTTACAGCGATCACGCGCCCCAAAAAGGCTATGACTAAGGGTATCCATACTGCCACAACCAAATAGGATGTTGCTTTCGCGCCGACACATTCGCTCTCATCAATTTGACAGCTTCGAGCTACTCCCATTCGAAGCTCCGATATCGCGATGAACAGTAAGGCTCCAACCACGATCGAGGATATCCAAGTCCGGACGCCTCGGCGCACCGTCAAAATTGATATGATGAGGACGATGCAGGGCAGAAGATTTATAAGCCCCAGAGACATAGTTTCTCCAAGTTGATCGCAAACGTGCAAGAATTATATCCGTTGCGATAGTTGCCGCAATGGCCCTTTTGGTGCGAAGCGGAATGCCACTGTCGGGTGTCGGCCCGACGCCGCCATCGAGCCATGAAAAGCACTCTATGGCACTACTTTAGTAGATGGTTTTTCTTTGCATATCGTTCACGTGCCAGGACGTAGTCACTGCTCCAAACATCTACGGCTTCGTAGGCTTCGTCGAGAATGATCTGCAGCTCTGGGTCGCCGTCAATCCGATCCATCCGATCAAGCTGACTTACAGGAAACGATGCTCCGAACGTATCGATAATCCTGCTCATGATACCCGCGTATTCGGGTAAGAGCATGTCCTGCAGCGCATCACGAACAGTGAGAGCTAAAGCTCCCGACGAGTTATTAAGGAATTGCTGGATGCCGCCATTCCCGACCTCTCCGTCGAAGAGTGCTGTGGCATAGAGATAGACGTTTGGCTGGCCAAGCATTGCCACCGTCTGGGGGATAAGCTGATCTTCAATGGAGATGCCTTGTTCAGCCTGATCTATCGCCTGCCTCAGAAGCCAGTCATCGAGCGAATTTAGATCATCGTAAATCGCCATCATCTCTTCCCGTCGAAACTCAAAGGTGTTTCAGCTCCAACTCCCAATCAATGGGTACTGGTGCTGGACGCGACCGATCCGTTGTGGCCACACGAACATCAAAAGCTTGACCTGCGAAGACGTCGTGAAATGATTTGACGTTAGACTGCGGATCGGATGACCGCAATTGGCGCGCAGCGGAAACCCACCTCCAGCCGAAAGCAGTCGTTCCCACTCCAACGAAACAGTCCTGCAACCCGCCACACACCGTTACATATCAGCGTTGCAGAATGAGATATATGCATCTGCCCAAAATGGGAGCATAAGGCACATAGCTTATGCAAATGAGAGCCTTTGTCATGGATTGGGTCCCTGTCGTCTTCGTCATCTTCAAGGCTGCCGCTTTGGGCTTGGCCATGTTCTTCGCCATCAAGTGGCATTATGATCAGGGTGAAAAGGGTGAGACGCTGGCGTTGGTACGCACGGGCGGCAAGGTAGCGGCAGTTTTTGCGCTGGCGGTGCTGGCCCTGGCAGTCTTCGCATTTTTCCTCAGCAGTCAGCTCGGTCTGGACTTGAGCCTGTGATGGCCAGGCATTCGGTGCCCCCTCCCGGTCACCGAATGCGCGTTTTCGTGATCGGTTCGGCGCGCGATATTAGCGTGTCGTTAACCATCCGAACCTAGACAATCTTCGGCACGGTGGTCGATGATCTTCCGCCTGAGAGCAGAAGACCGTCATGTCAGTTATCGCCTTTTCCCTTCGCAAGAGCGGTCGCGTGAAAACGCTGATCTCTGCAAAACGCTCAGCCAAAGCAAAGCGGAAGGCGCCGGGCAGTGCGAAGCAGGCGAGATCCCGTCTCGTCATCCTGTCGACCTGTTTCATCCTTGCATATTGCGCGATGTTTGCCCGGATGACCGAGTACGGTTTCAGCCCGGCAGAGGCGACCGCATCCATTCCCGCCAATAACAATATCGCGGCGCGTCCGGACATTACCGATCGCAATGGCGAGCTTCTGGCGACAGACATCCACACCGTTTCGATGTTTGCCGAACCTTTCCGCATCGTCGATCTCGATGAGACGGTGGAGAAAATCTCGGCCCTTTTTCCCGATCTCGATCGCAAGTCGCTTTATGCCAAGCTTTCCGACAAGCGCCAGAAATTCATCTGGGTTCGCCGCCAGCTGACGCCGAAGCAGCAGAGCGAAGTGCTGAAACTCGGCATCCCCGCCGTCGGTTTTCGTCCGGAGGTGAAGCGGTTCTATCCGGATGGGCGCATCGCGGCGCATGTGCTCGGTTATGTCGATATCGACAATCGCGGCGTCGCCGGCATGGAAAAGTATCTCGATATGCAGGGGCTTTCCGACCTGAAGAGCGTCGGGCTGACCACCGAAGAAGCGTTGAAGCCGATCCGCCTTTCGCTCGATATCCGGGTGCAGAATATCGTCTATGACGCGGTTCGCCACGCGATGAGTGAATACAAGAGCAAGGCTGCCGGTGCGGCCGTCATCGACATTCACACCGGCGAAGTGCTGGCGCTTGCCTCCGCACCCGATTTCGATCCGAACGATCCGCAGGCCGATGGCGGAGACGGCTGGCTGAACCGGATGACCAACGGCACGTTCGAAATGGGCTCGACCTTCAAGACCTTTTCGATGGCGATGGCGCTCGATTCCGGCGTGACAAAACTCTCCGATACGTTCGACGCCACGACGCCGCTTCATTTCGGCCGCTTCACCATTCATGACGACCGCGACGTGCCGCGCCGCTGGCTGACAGTACCGGAGGTCTTCCGCTACTCCTCCAATATCGGCACGGCGAAGATGATGGACCGGGTCGGCATGGACAACCAGAAGGCCTATCTCACCAGGTTCGGGCTTTTGACACGGATGGAAACCGAACTGCCGGAAGTGAAGACGCCGAGCCAGCCGAAAGTGTGGAAGAAGATCAACGCCATCACCATCTCCTTCGGCCATGGCGTGGCGACCACGCCACTGCAGACGGCAGTTGCGGGCGCGGCCCTCGTCAATGGCGGCGAGCTGATCGAGCCGACCTTCCTGCCGCGCACGGCAGAGGCTGCCGAACAGACCGCGGTGAGGATCGTCAAGCCGAGCACGAGCGATACGATCCGCACCCTGTTCAAGCTCAACGGCGAAGAGGGCTCGGGCAAAAGCGCCGACGTTCCCGGCTTCCATGTCGGCGGCAAGACGGGAACAGCAAACAAGGTCATCAACGGCAAATATTCCCACACGCTGAGCTTCAACGCCTATCTGGCGGCCTTCCCGATCGATCACCCGCAATATGTCGTTTTGTCCTTCTGCGACGAGCCGCTTTCGGGCGAAGGCACGACGAGCACCTTTGCCACCAATACGGCAGCGCCGATGGTAAAGCAGATCGTTGCGCGCGCAGCGCCGATGCTCAATGTCGTCCCGGATTTCGAACCGACGATGGTCGCGAACTACTGAGACCGCCTGCCCCCTATGAATACATTCGCTTCTCGGAGGCAGAAGCATGCTGCAACCAAAGTCCAAATGAAATTCGACGGCACCACCTGTGCGAGTATAATTTTAGACAGGTATAAAATAATACATTAGCCGATACTTAATCATAAAGACCTGCCGCTACCCTGGCCTCGACGCACTCTCTGCACACGGGGCATTTCGATGAAGCACATCTCGATCGTCGGCAAGTTCATGGCCATCATGGCGCTGTTTGGTATCTTCGCCATAGCCATTGCGGGTTACAGCAGTTCACGCATCTATGAGATCAACGGGTCCTATGGCGATCTTCTGCACAAGGAGAGTACGGCATCACTTTCGGTGGCGCGTGCCAACCGGTCGATCCAGATGGCTCGGGCGGCGATAGGTGATCTTTTGATGTCGCGCACGCCGGAAGGCAATGCGGCCGCGACCGCGGAACTGCAGCATGCGCAGGCGGGATTTGCCGAGCGGATGGACGCGGCGATCGGCATTCTTTCTGATAACCGGGATCTGCATGCGCTGAAGGCTGCCGGCCTTTCGATCCTTCAGCAATCCTGCGCACCGGCAATCAGGCTCGGCGAGGTCGCAAAGACAGAGGGCGAGATACAGGCATCGCAGGAGGCTTTCCTGACCGGCTGCCAGCCGCAGTTCGCCGCATTTGCCGAAACGTCGACGAAAATCACCGATACGATCATCAATGGCGTATCGGGCAAGGCCGAAACTCTCGGCAGTGCTGCCAATACCACAGCATTGACTACGCTTGGCGGCGTCCTTCTCGGTCTTGTCGTCGTGCTGTCGGTCGGGTTCTTTGCCATTCGCAGCTGGCTGGTGCGGCCGATCAAGCAGTTGCAGGCAACGATGGTCAACTTGGCCAACGGCAATCTTTCGGTGACGATCGACGGCGTCGATCGCCGCGACGAGGTGGGCCAGATGGCTGGTGCGGTGCAGGTATTCAAGGATAACGGCCTGCGCGCCCGCGAAATGGAACAGCAGGCAGAAGACAACCGCAGCGCCCAGGATGCGGAGCGCCAGCGCAACGCTGAAGCCGACCGGGTGCGGGCAGCAAACATGGCGCAGGCGACGGAAGGGCTGGCAGAGGGGCTGAAGCAGCTTTCCAGCGGTAATCTGGCAGTCACGCTTAACCGGCCGTTCAGCCCGGATTTCGAAGGCCTTCGATCGGATTTCAATTCCGCCGTGGCGCAGTTGCGTGACACGATGCAGGCTGTTTCAGACGCCACCGGCGCGATCGACAGCGGTTCGCGCGAACTTTCACAGAGCGCCGCCGATCTTTCCCGCAGAACAGAACAGCAAGCCGCCTCGCTGGAGGAAACCGCAGCAGCACTCGACGAGATCACCTCGAATGTTGCCAATTCCTCTAACCGCACGGAAGAGGCGCGCGGAATGGCCGTGGAAGCCAATCAATCGGCGCTGCAATCGGGTGAGGTGGTCGCGAAGGCGGTCAATGCGATGCAGAAGATCGAACAGTCGTCGGAACAGATTTCCAGCATTATCGGGGTGATTGACGAGATCGCCTTCCAGACCAATCTTCTGGCGCTGAATGCGGGTGTGGAGGCCGCGCGCGCAGGTGAAGCGGGCAAGGGATTTGCCGTGGTCGCCCAGGAAGTGCGCGAACTCGCCCAGCGCTCGGCCCAGGCGGCAAAGGAGATCAAGGAGCTGATCCGCAACTCGGCCGATGAGGTCAGAAGCGGCGTTTCGCTGGTCAGCGCCACCGGTATTGCGCTTGCCGGCATCCGCAATCATGTCTCGGCGATCAATAGCCAGCTGGACGCGATTGCCACATCATCGAAGGAACAGTCGGTCGGCATGTCGCAGGTGAATGTCGCGGTCAACCAGATGGACCAGGTCACGCAGCAGAATGCCGCCATGGTGGAAGAGGCAAACAGCGCCAGCGTGGCACTTGCCGGTGAAGCGGAGCGGCTGCGTGTGCTTGTGTCCCGCTTCGATCTCGGTGCGGATGCTCCGATCGCAACGGCCCCGGCTGTGCGCGCCGTCTCACCGACAGCGCCCGCCCGTCAGGTTCACCCCTCGCCCGCCCGGTCGCTGGCCGGAAAACTGGCAGCGGGACTGGCGCTCGCGCCCAGCGCTGCAGGGGATAATTGGCAGGAGTTCTGAAGCTATCGCGTTCCTTCGGTCGCAAGTTTCAATCCAAGTGCAGCAAAGGATGCGGCGAAGGCGCGGCGCATCCAGTTCATCGCGGTTTCGCTCTGCAGCAGATATTGCCTCCCGGTCGCGGCAATCACGGCATAACCGATAAACACGATAAAGGTTATCGCGGTGAAGCCGAGACCAAGTTCGATCAACAGCCCAACCGGGCTTCCAGCGGGTACGAATTGCGGGATGAAGGCGACGAAGAACAATGGCAGTTTCGGGTTCAGTATATTCAGCAGAATGCCGCTACGGATGAGCTGCAGCGGGGATTTCGGTTCCGTTGGGCGCACCGACAGCCCGCCTCGCCCTTTCAAAACCGCCCAGGCCATCCAGAGCAGATAAGCAACGCCGGCGAATTTGATCGCCTGGAACAGAACTGCGCTCGTGTGGAGAATAGCGGCAAGACCGGCCATGGCGACGACCAGCTGAATGACCGTCGCAATCGTGCAGCCGATCGCAGCCCAGAAACCCGCCTTCAATCCGCCGCCAAGTGTCGATGACAGCGTGTAAATGACACCGATGCCAGGCGAGAGGCATATTATGAAAGCCGTCACCAGATATTCGAAGGTCATCCCTCACTCCCTCCCATGATCGCAATGCGAAGACAGGGCGCAAGGATGAAGCAGGAAAGCACATCGATCAAGCTGCGTGCTCGCCACGTAGTCTTTCGTCGCGCAAATTCAGCGCAATAAAAAGGGCAACCGAAGTCGCCCTTCTTGAATTCTGTCGCTGTCTCGCGCTTAGTAAACCTCACGATTGTTATGCGTCTTGCGATAGATGTTGCGCGAGGCGCGATCCTGCATCTGATCAATCTTTCGGCGCTCGCCGCGCGTCACATACCCATCACGAGCTGTCCGCGCCTTGAAGCGGTCGATACGGTTCTGCTGGCGCTGAATCTGGCGAAGTTCGCCAGACGTCAGTTCACCTCTCACCGCGCCGCGATAGATCCGGTAATCCTGGCGATGTTCGCGGGCCTCGCTGCGATAGGTCTGAGCCTGGGACAGGGTCGGAATGGTCGCAGCCATCATGAGGGCCATTGCGCCGATGACGATCTTCTTCATGCCTTACTCCTTTTCACGGTCATACTCGCTTGAAGAGCGAGGCGGCGATGGAAGGATAACGGTGAAGCGGGCCTGAAGGTTTCATTCACAAAGCGCAACGAAGTGAAACGAAATGGCTCACATTGCGCCATGGCGCGGCAATCGGACGGGGAAGCTTTGTCTCATTGATCCCAGTAAAATCAGGATGATGGCGTGAATTTTGCGCCTCTTCGTCCCCGCAGCGAATGGCGGTCACATAATCATGTCGCTTTCGCCACCGGAGTGTTTCGCGAGACGTTCGTGGGCAGGTGGAAGCTGGCACAGTGTTGCCGCAGTCGTCGCTGCGGCAACTGACGCATGTCCGAGAGCCGCCCCTTCCTCATGAAAGAAGGAAAAATTGAGGGAAACAGGCAGGACATGATCCGATATGCCAAGGCCGCGCAATTGCAAAGCCACACAAACCCACATCCCGTTTCCGCATTTGCGCGGCCTCTCCCAATTCACGACAGCGCCGAAATGCGTTTTCATCGTTCACTTTTAAAGAACAATTTGTCTACTTTCGTTCATCTTTCGTATCGACGATGAACGTGGCACATAGGTTCCAGAGAATTCAACCGCTGGCCCGAAAGACCGGAGCTGGCGAATATCTGGAGACTTCCATGTCTAGCTCGCAAAACACCATCGTCCTGATCGCCCGTATCCTTCTGTCCTTCATCTTCATCTATTCCGGCTTCGGCAAGCTGACCGACCCGGCCGGCACGGCCGGCATGATCACCGGTGCCGGCCTGCCTGCTGCAACGGCTCTTGCCTATCTGGCCGGCCTGTTCGAATTCGTCACCGGTCTTGCCGTCCTCGTCGGCTTCCAGACGAAAATTGTCGGCTGGGCGCTTGCTCTCTTCTGCATCTTCACCGGCGCCGTCTTCCACTCGGGCACCGTTGCCGTTCCCGGCTGGCCTGACGCGGCTCTCGGCTGGATCAACGCCCTTAACGGCATCATGCTGATGAAGAATTTCACGCTGGCCGGCGCATACATCCTGCTCGCAACCTTCGGCCCGGGCGCATATTCCATCGACGCCCGCCGCGGTTCCGTCGCAATTGCCGCCTAACAATTATCAAATCCCTGCCAAGACATTCCCGCCGGACCAACATCCGGCGGGTTTTTTATTGTCTGGATAAGGGACTATTCTAGCGGCGGATATTCTTCGCCAGCCAGACGGTCGCGCCACCGCAGGCGGGATCCTGCGAAATCTGGGCGATGACCTGAAAACCGTTCTTCTGCAGCAGCGCCTCATATTCGGCTTTTGACAGGCTGGCATGGTAAAGCGGCTCGCCGCCGAACTCCCCCATCGCCTCGCCTTCGAAATGACCGCTGGTAAACATCAGCGCAGCACCCGGACCGGCAAGCGCGCCGAAGCGCGGAAACATCGCCCGCTGGTCATCGGCATTCAGGTGAAAGAAGCTGTGCCACGCAAGGATGCCGGAAAACTTGGTCGGTATGTAGAACTTCCGCATGTCGTCTTCATGCCAGGCCATGCCCGGAAACCGCTCGCGCGCCAGCCCGATCAGCGTCTTCGACGTATCGACACCGGTGACGTGAAAACCTCTGCTGATCAGATGTGCAGCCATCGGCTCGGCCGCACCGCAGCCGAGATCCAGAACGTGACCGCGCTTGGGGATCAGCCCGGCAAAATGGTCGAGCCACGGCCGTTCGAACAGGTTGCGCCCACGCATCTTGTCAAAGGCGAACGCGTGGCGTTCATAAAGCCCGATAATGTTGGCGTCCGCGCCTGACATCTTGATCACACGGCCTTGCGGACTGCCTCGACGATCGCCGCGATACGGTCGTCGCCTTCGTGCTCGGCCTTGCGGGCACGCACGAGGCAGGCTTCCGATTTCAGGATCACGCCATCCGAAAGGATCTTCAGGTGGTTGGCCTTGAGCGTCGAGCCGGTCGAGGTGATGTCGACGATGATATCCGCCTGACCTGCCGCAGGCGCCCCTTCGGTGGCGCCCAGGCTTTCGACGATGCGGTAGAGCTGGATGCCGTGGCTTCCCGAAAAATGCTGCTGCGTCAGCCGCCAGTATTTGGTGGCGATCTGCAGACGGCGGCCATGGCGCGAGCGGAAGTCGGCGGCGACATCGCCAAGGTCCGCCATAGTGTCCACATCGAGCCAGATTTCAGGCACGGCGACGACGACATCCGCATGGCCGAAGCCGAGGCGGGCGGAAATCTCGACCTTGCGGTCGGCATCCGCCAGTCCTTCGCGGATCAGGTCTTCACCGGTCACGCCGAAATCGACGGTTCCGGCACCGATTTCGCGGGCGATCTCGGAGGCAGACAGGAAGGCGATCTCGATATCGTCGTGACCGTCGACCTTACCGCGATAGGAGCGTTCATTGCCGACAGCGACGATCGGCAGGCCGGCGCGCTCGAAGATCGCTGAAGCATCTTCCTTCATCCGGCCCTTGGAGGGGAGAGCGATGGTAATCATAGACATCAGCGCGCCCTCGCCTGTTCGATCCGGTCGAGCCAGAGCGAAAAGCCCACGGCCGGAATATCTTCGTTTGCGCCAAGCAGGGTCATCAGCCGGTCGAAACGGCCGCCACCGGCCAGAACCGCGTTGTCGCGGCTGACTTCGAAGACGAGACCGGTGTAATAATCGAGCGGTCGGCCGAAGGCAGCCCGATAGGTCACCTTGGTCAGGTCGACACCGAGATCGGCCATCGCCTCGGCCCGCGCCTGAAACGTCACGAGGGCCGCACCCATGGCAAGCCCCGCCGCATCGGCAAAACCGGCGAGCGCTGCGGGAGCCTCGGAAAGCGGCATTTCCAGTGACAGGAATTCGCTCAGGAGAAGAAGCGCCGAGCCATCCAGCCTTGTTTCGGCCAGCGACTGCTTTTCCTTCAGCCGGGCCGCGATTTCGCGAGGGGAACGGCTGGCATTGGTGGAGTAACCGGTTTTTTCCATGGTCCGGTCGATATGGGCGATCAGCGCCGCATCGTCCTGCTTCAACAGGTCGGCAAGTTCAGGCGACAGGCCTGAAACAGCCTGCGGGCTTGCCAGCGTCATCAGCAGGTGCCGCAGATGCGCATTGTTGCCGAAGGACTGGATCAGCCGTTTCTGCCAGCCGCCGGGCAGGCCAAGCGCCCGAACGACCGCCTCGAAGACCGCCTGGTCACCGAGCGTTACCGTCAGGCGGCGGCCGGGAATGAGATTGTGCAGGATCTGCATCGCATCGTTGACGGCGCGCGCATCGGCATTGGCCGTCGCGGTCTCGCCCAGATCCTCGATACCGGCCTGATAGAACTCGTTGTCACCCTCGCGGCGCTGGCGGAACACTTCGCCGAGATAACAGTACCGCCGCGGCGTGCCGGTGGCATTGGCGATATGGCGCAGGCAGACGGGAATGGTGAATTCCGGCCGAAGGCAGAGGCTCTCGCCCGTCTCGCTTTCGGTGAGGAAGATCCGACGACGCAGATCCTCGCCCGCCATGTCGAGGAAGGGTGCTGCCGGCTGGATCACCGGCGTATCGATGCGCGCGGTACCGCGGGCTGCGAATTCATCGAGCAGGTGGGTCGAGAACTCGGGCATGTTGATCAGAGGCATGAGCGCACCTCGGCGGACTTTGCGTAGCCCCTCATCCGGCTGCCGCCACCTTCTCCCCGTAATAACGGGGAGAAGGGATATGCCGCGCCCTTTCGCCCAGCCATCGAGGCCGAGCGTGGCACGTCCCCTCTCCCCGCAAGCGGGGAGAGGGCTAGGGTGAGGGGCAAGCCGCCCACACGAAGCGAACCAATCACTTCAAACATCCTTCGCCCGCCTGCGATCTTCCGCCTGAGCTGCGAGAATGTCCTTCACCTTGGCAACCAGATCAGCCTCGGCGACCGTCTCCTGAGCCACACGCGCCTCACGCCACGAAGCGTTGTCCTCGATCTCACCAGACAGGCGCTTGCCCTCGATCAGGTCCTTCAACTGCACGACGCCTTCCGCGCGCTCGTCGCCGCCCTGAATGATGGCGATCGGGCAACCTCTGCGGTCTGCGTATTTCAGCTGGTTGCCGAACTTCTTCCAGTTGCCCTGGTACATTTCGGCGCGGATGCCTTCGGAGCGAAGAGCCTGCGTGAAACGCTGGTAACGGCCCATGCTTTCCACATCACCATCCATGACGGTGACGAGGACCGGAGCCAGGACCTCGTCCTGCCCCAGCTTGCCGAGGTTCTTCAGCGCCGTCATCAGGCGCGACACGCCGATGGAAAAGCCCGTCGCCGGAACCGGCTGGCCCATGAAGCGGGAAACGAGACCATCATAACGGCCACCACCGCCGACCGAACCGAAGACGACCTTCTCGCCCTTCTCGTTGGTCACGTCGAACAGCAGTTCGGCTTCGAAGACCGGACCGGTGTAATATTCGAGGCCGCGCACGACGGAAGGATCGATCTTGATGCGGTCAGGGCCGTAACCGGCACCGGTCGCCAGAGCGCCGATCGTGTTCAGTTCATCAACGCCTTCGCCGCCATTGGCAGTACCGGCAACGAGCTCGGCAAGCTGAGCAGCGCTTTGCGCATAGTCCTTGATGCCGACGAAGAAGAGAACCTTGCCGATCTGGTCGGCATTCAGGCCCGCACCCTTGGTGAAGTCACCGCTCTCGTCCTTGCGGCCTTCGCCGAGAAGCAGCTTCACGCCTTCCGGGCCGAACTTGTCGAGCTTGTCGATGGCGCGCAGCACGTTCAGGCGCTGGCCGGCCTTGTCGTCGCCGCCGAGACCGATGGCTTCCATGACGCCATCGAGAACCTTGCGGTTGTTGACGCGGATCACATAGTCGCCGCGCTTGATGCCGAGCGCTTCCATCGTGTCGGCCATCATCATGCACATTTCGGCATCGGCCTGTACGCCCGGTGCGCCGACCGTATCGGCATCGAACTGCATGAACTGGCGGAAACGGCCCGGGCCGGGCTTTTCATTGCGGAACACATAACCGGCGCGATAGGTGCGGAACGGCAGCTGGATCTCGTTGAAATTCTCCGCCACGTGACGGGCAAGCGGCGCCGTCAGGTCGTAGCGCAGCGACATCCACTGCTCGTCATCGTCCTGCAGCGAAAACACGCCTTCGTTGGGGCGGTCGCTGTCCGGCAGGAATTTTCCCAGCGCATCGGTATATTCGAACAGCGGCGTTTCGACCGGGTCGAAACCATAACGCTCATAGACCTCGCGGATTTTCGCCGTCATCTCGTTGGTCGCATGGATATCGGCAGCCGAGCGGTCGACAAAACCGCGCGGCAGGCGGGCCTTGAGTTTCTGGGGCTTCTTCTGCTTGTCGCTCATGATCGATATCCATTGCTTTGTGGCCTTCCGGAAAGGCCGAAAATACGAGCGGTTTCTTAGAGGATCATGCCCTGAGCGGCAAGGGCGGCGGCTGGCGAAGTGTCAAGCCGGATGGTATATATCCGAGACCCAAAGGGAACATCGCCATGAACAAGCGCGTCACGATCGAAATGCCGGATGAGATGCACCGCCTTATCCTGCGATTTGCCGAGGAAGCTGGTACAGATCCGAATGCCTACATGATCGACCTATTGGAGGCGAAGCTCGAAGATGCCTATTTCCTAAAGCGTGCAGAAGAAACTATGGCCGCACAACGACGTGGCGAAAGCCGGACCTACACGCTTGAAGAAGTGAAGCAGGAACTTGGCTTGGGCGATTGAAATCGACGACAAGGCTCGCAAGCAGCTGCGCAAAATGGGAAAGCAGAATGCCGAGCGCATCATTTCCTACATTGATACGCGTGTCGCCCCTCTTGCCGATCCCCGTACGCTAGGCCGCGCCCTCGAAGGTCAGCAATTCAACCACCTATGGCGTTACAAGGTCGGGGACTATCGCATCATCTGCGACATCCAGGATCAGAAACTGGTCGTGCTCGTTGTCGAAGTTGGCCATCGCCGGGAAGTCTATCGCTAATTCATGATCCTTGAAGCCATCCAATACACTGCGACCGCTCTGGTCACGCCGCGCGCATTCCGTCCCTTCATCCGTTCTTCCCTCGGCCTCTGGGGCCGGGCGGGGCGCTGCGCGAAGGACTGGGCGGCGCATGAAGAGAATTGCCATGCCTTCATCCGTGAGACGATCGCGCCGATGAAGCAGAGGCGCACCGCCGTGGTGCTCGGCTCCGGTCTGCTGCGCGATGTGCCGATCGTCGAACTGTCGAAAAGCTTCGATACCGTCGTGCTGGTCGATCTCGTGCATCTCGCCAGTGTCCGCGCCTGGATCAGGGCAAAGCGGCTGACCAATGTCCGGCTGATCTCGCGGGATCTTTCGGGCCTGGCGGATGCGCTGTCCGGGAAAGTGCCGGAGCCGCTCGCGTTCCTGCGGCAGGTGCCCTATCTCGATCTCGTCATCTCGGCCAATATCGTCTCGCAGATCGGCGTCGGCTGTCGCCGGGTGCTGGAGCGATCCGGCCATGAAAATCCGGATGCAGTCATCTCGCAACTCATCCGCGCCCATCTCGACGGACTTGGGCAACTGCCCTGCAGGACGGCGCTGCTGACGGACATCAGCTATGAGGTGACCGACCGCGACGGGGCTATCCTTGAAGAGAACGACCTTCTCTGCGGCGTTGCGGCGCCTGTGCCGAAACGGGGTTGGGACTGGCCGGTGGCGCCGTTCGGCGAGATTGGCCGCGACCGGCAGGCCATCCATCGGGTGATCGCGGTCTGAACCGTCACCGCATCCGATCAGCGTGACGTGATGCCGGCCTCGCTTGATTTCCAACGCCCAAAGCTTAGAATCATTGCAATGAGACAGCTCGCCACCATCATGATGTTTGCCGCCTGGCTCCTTTACGGAGCGATGCCGGCTATGGCTGTCATGTCTATGGCGGGTGCGGCAATGGCTGGCGCAGCAATAAACGTCGGTCCTGCAATGTCGCAGCACGCCATGCCGGTCCATTCGGGGCACGGCGATGTTGCGCAATCCGGCTCCATGCATGGTGAGATGCAGCAGCCATGCCCGCACAAGAGCGAAGGCGGCAACAAGATTTGCGTCGCGCCTTTCTGCTCCGCCTGTCTGGTAATGCCGCCGCATATCACATTTGCCGATAACGACCGTTTCCTCCACCGGTATCCCGCACCGGAAACCGGCCTGTCGCTGACCGTTTCCGGCTCCGCGCCGCTGACGCCTCCTCCCAGAACCTGATCGTTTTCGCCATATCATCGATAACGAATTTCAGGACACGGAAGGATACCTCATGTCCAAGACCACGATCATTGCCGCGGCTGCGGTAACGCTCGCCTTTGCCACCACGTCATTCTTCGCTGCGTTTGCGCAGGAAATGAAGGGCCATGACATGAAAGGCCATGCCGGCATGACGATGAACGCCGCGTCGGCCGACGACAGCGCCTCGACAAAAGCCTTCAAGGCCGCCAATGCAAAAATGCATCAGGGCATGGCGATCGAGTTTTCCGGCGATGCGGATGTCGATTTTGCCCGCAGCATGATCGCCCATCATCAGGGCGCGATCGACATGGCCAAGGTCGAACTCGAATACGGAAAGGACCCGACCCAGCGCAAGCTGGCGGAAGCAGTGATCAAGGCGCAGGAGGCAGAAATAGCCGACATGCAGGCCTGGCTGAAACAGCACGGAAAATAAGAGCTGAATGAGATAGCGCCGGGCAAGCTTGCCGCTTGCCCGGCGTCGATCTTCCTCCATATGATAGGGCCGGAGGCAGTGGACATGCGCCCGATTACCGCTATCGGCTTTGATGCCGACGATACGCTCTGGCAGAACGAACAATATTACCGGCTGACGGAAGAGCATTTTCAGACCCTGCTCGGCGATTTCGCCGAGGGGCCGGATATTTCGGCCAAGCTGCTCGAAGCCGAAAAGCGAAACCTCGAATATTACGGTTTCGGCATCAAGGGTTTCACCCTGTCGATGATCGAGACCGCCGTCGAGATCACCGAGGGCAAGGTGCCGACGCAGACGATCACCAAGATCCTCGAGATTGGTCGTGACCTTTTGCGCCATCCGGTGGAATGCATGCCGCATGTGGAAGAGACGCTTGAAGCGCTGAACGGCCATTATCTGCTGGTGCTGATCACCAAGGGCGACCTGTTCGACCAGGAGCGCAAGCTGGCGCAATCAGGCCTTGGCGACTACTTCGATGCCGTTGAGATTGTCTCGGACAAGAACGCCACCACCTATCGCCGCATCTTTCACAAGGTTGCCGAAGGTCCGGAACGGGCGATGATGGTGGGCAATTCATTGAAATCCGACATCGTGCCGGCAATCGCCGCCGGCGCTTACGGCGTCTTCGTTCCCCATGCACTGACCTGGGTTCTTGAACACGTCGACGCGCCGACCGATGCTCCGCGCTTTCGCCAGATCGACCATCTGGACGAGTTGCACGGCGTGCTGAACGGCATCACCTCGGCCTCGGATTAGGGTCGTTTGAACCTCAGCCGCATCTCGTCCACCTCGCTCTGGCAGAAGCAGCCGTCGATATGGTCGTTGACCATGCCCATGGCCTGCATGAAGGCATAGATCGTCGTCGGGCCGACAAAGGTCCAGCCGCGTTTCTTGAGGTTCTTGGAAAGCGCCACGGAGACCGGCGTGGTCGGATTGGCGCGCAGCGTTTCGAGATCGCGCGTAGCCGGGCGCTGGTCGGCACCGGGTTCAAAACTCCAGAAGAATTTGGCGAGCGAGCCGAATTCCTGCTGCAGTTCGATGGCGCGGCGGGCATTGTTGATGGTAGAGACGATCTTGCCGCGATGGCGGATGATACCGGCGTCCGCCACCAGCCGCTCGATATCGGCCTCACCGAATTCCGCCACCTTGTGAAAGTCGAAGCCGGCAAATCCCGCGCGAAAATTCTTTCGCTTGCGCAGGATCGTCAGCCAGGAAAGGCCGGACTGAAACCCTTCGAGGCAGATCTTTTCAAACAGGCGGATATCGTCGGTGACCGGGCGGCCCCATTCCTCGTCGTGGTAACGGCGGTAATCCTCCAGCCCGCCATGCCAGAAGCAGCGTCCCCTGCCATCCTCGCCGGTTATGATGCCCGCCATTTCCTTCTCCCAGACCATGCTATCCGCTCTAATTCTTTCTACGCAATTCCAATCGTTAACGGCAGTATCGCCGGTTTCAGTTTCAGGCAACCATGTCTCGAAACCGGCGGGTAACCTTGCCGGAAGCTATATCGGATTTGACGCATGAAACGCGCCACCCGTTTACCATTCGCTTTGAGCTTGCGTTCACCATCTGCCTCAAATGGCGGGCAATTTAAGTGGTGCATCGTACTTTCCGAAAATCGATTTCGATTTTCAGGTCGATGCGCGGCCGCCTTTCAGTGATTGTAACGAGTGGATCCGACATGAAGGCGAAACTTCTTCTCGCGCTGGGCCTTGCTGCCCTGTTTTCCAGTTCCGCAATGGCGGATGATCGTTATCGCGAACGCCCGCCGATCGTGGTCAGTCCCGATCTTGCTGCTCCATGGCTGATGCAACTCGGTGCGCAGCCGCAGGCCCGCCAGAGACAGGTTCAGCAGCAGCGATCGATGAAGCCGCAGGCCGTGGTGACCGGCCAGCGCAATTATTACCCGGCAGCACCAAGCCGTGCCGGTGTCGCGCGGCAGGTGGAAGTTCAGCAACCGGCCCGCACGCCGGTCGTACGCCGCGGTATCTTCGGTGACAACAGTCAGGTGCATCAGGTGGCCGTGCGTCCCAACCGGGCGATCCGAAGCCAGATCGAGCCACAATTCCTGCCGCAGATGGTGGCTTACGACACCAAGGAAAAGCCGGGCACGATCGTTATCGATACCAACAATCGCTTCCTCTATCTCGTCATGGAAGGCGGCCAGGCCAAGCGTTACGGCGTTGGTGTCGGCAAACCAGGTTTCGAATGGGCTGGTGAACACAAGGTGACCCGCAAGGCGGAATGGCCGAGCTGGGTGCCGCCGCAGGAGATGATCGCCCGCGAGGCCGCCAAGGGCCACTACCTGCCTGCGCGCATGGATGGCGGACCGGAAAACCCGCTCGGTGCGCGCGCCATGTATCTCGGCTCGACGCTCTACCGCATCCATGGCACCAACGCGCCCTGGACGATCGGCAGCGCCGTCTCGTCCGGTTGCATCCGCATGCGCAACGAGGATGTAACCGATCTTTACGGACTGGTAGAGATCGGAACCAGGGTCATCGTGATCTAGGTTTTCCGCCCCTTCGACATGTATTCATGTGGCCGGATCGACACGATCCGGCCGTTTTATTATCCACAGGCTGCTCATATTCTCGCCTCTTTGACTTGCCCTACAGGCCAAGCCGGGACATTTTGCCTCGGCTTGAAGATCAGATCTGTATGAGGGGTAAGGATGAAATCGCCTAAATTGCTGCTGGCCGTAGCCGGCATGATATTTGCGGCCATCGCCACCATGGCACCGGTCGAGACCGCCAGCGCTCAATCTCAAACGACCGCCAGCGATGTCGCGCCAAAGGTTCGCAACAAGGAAGTGCCGGCGAAATTCCAGCGCCGCAGCGTTCGCTTCACCACCAATGAAGCACCGGGTACGATCATCGTCGATACCAACAACAAGTTCCTCTATTACGTCGAAGGCAAAAACCGCGCGACGCGTTACGGCATCGGTGTCGGCCGCGAAGGTTTCGGCTGGTCCGGCGAAGTCTCGATCGGACGCAAGGCCGAATGGCCGACCTGGACCCCGCCGGCGGAAATGCGCGCCCGCGAAGCCCGCCGCGGCATCAAGCTGCCGGCGGTTCAGCCCGGCGGTCCGGACAATCCGCTCGGCGCCCGCGCCATGTATCTCTACAAAGGGGGCCGAGACACGATCTTCCGCATCCACGGCACCAACCAGCCCTGGTCCATCGGCCTCAACCTGTCTTCCGGCTGCATCCGCATGATGAACAAGGATGTCGAGCATCTTTATGCCCGCGCTCCGGTCGGCTCCAAGGTCGTCGTGATCGGACCCGGATCAAAGCCCGGCGACGTTGCCTTCAAGGATCGTGGCATCGACATTTTCCGCACGATTTTTGGCGGATAACAGAATTCTCCGGAATTGACTTGGGAAGGCCACCTAAACGGTGGCCTTTTCCTTTAAAGCCGACAGCTTCCCCGGCTTCTCGCCACCATAAGCCCAATCCAGCAATTCCACTGTGTGGACGATCGGAATGGCCGTGCCCGAGCCGATCTGGGTCATGCAGCCGATATTGCCGGTGGCGATGACATCCGGTTTCGTCGCCTCGATATTGCGAACCTTGCGGGCTTTCAACTCGGCAGAAATATCCGGCTGCAGGATGTTGTAAGTGCCAGCGGAACCGCAACAGAGATGCCCTTCCGCCGGATCGCGCACGGTGAAGCCGGCATTTTTCAGCAGCAGTTTCGGTGCCATTGTGATTTTCTGGCCGTGCTGCATGGAACAGGCGGAATGATAGGTGACGTTGAGACGTCTCTGTTCCTGCCGAGGCAGATCGAGCGTTGAGAGATATTCGGTTATGTCGCTGGCCAGCGCCGATACCCTTGCCGCCTTTTCGGCATAGGCCGGATCGAGCCGCAGCATGTGGCCGTAATCCTTGATGGTCGTGCCGCAACCGGATGCGGTGATGATGATCGCGTCGAGGCCCTTGTTGTCGATCTCGCGTGTCCAGACATCGACGTTGCGGCGGGCAAAATCGAGCGCCTCCTCCTCACGCCCCATGTGATGAACAAGCGCGCCGCAACACCCCTCGCCTTCAGGCAAAATGACCTCGATACCAAAGCGGGCGAGAAGCCGGATTGTTGCTGAATTGATGCCCGGATCGAGCACGGATTGCGCGCAGCCCGAGAGGATCGCCACCCGCCCCCGCCTTATGCCGCGAATGGGCTGGGCGCCGTGCATGACCGTTTCCTGCCGCACCGGTGCAGATTGCGGCGCGAGATCGAGCATGGCGGCGAGCGGCTTCAGCGCCTTGACCTGCTTCAACAACGGCGCGAAAGGGCGGCCGAATCTTGCCAGCGTCAGCGCCGTGCGGAAGCGTGCCGGATAGGGCAGAACGGCGGCGAGCAGGCGGCGGATCAACCGGTCGATCAGCGGGCGCCTGTAGGTGTTTTCGATATGGACGCGGGCATGGTCGACCAGATGCATGTAGTCGACGCCGGAGGGACAGGTGGAAACGCAGGAGAGGCAGGAGAGGCACCGGTCGATATGGGTGACGACTTCCTCATCTGCATCGCGACCGTTTTCCAGCATGTCCTTGATCAGGTAGATGCGGCCGCGCGGGCTGTCGAGTTCGTTGCCTAAAGTCACATAGGTCGGACAGGTGGCGGTGCAGAAACCGCAATGGACGCAGCGACGGAGGATCTTTTCGGATTCGGCGACGTGCGGGTCTTCCAGCTGTTCGGGGGTGAAGGAGGTTTGCATCAGAAGGTTCCTCGGATTGTCGAGGTCGCCACCCCCCCTCTGCCCTGCCGGGCATCTCCCCCACACGGGGGGAGATCACAAGCGGCGCGACCTTCGCGCATGTTTTTTAGGATGCCAACTCCGCCAATTCTGAACGCGCAATCGCCCCTCATCCGGCTGCCGCCACCTTCTCCCCGTTGAAACGGGGAGAAGGGATATGCCGCGACCGCTCGCCCAGCTACTGAGGTCGAGCGGGGCACGTCCCCTCTCCCCGCAAGCGGGGAGAGGGTTAGGGTGAGGGGCACGCCACGAGCAAAATGCCATCTGCTAAAGTTCATTCTCATCACCCCATCTTCCCCACGCTAAAAATCCCCGCCGGATCGAGCTTTTCCTTCACCCGCGCAGAAAGTGCCGCAACGGCATCCGGCAGCGGTTCGAAGGTCGGGGCCTCGGCGCGTGCTGCTTCCGGGGCCCGGATCAGGGTTGCGTGGCCGCCGCCCAACGCGCGGACATAGCGGCGGAGAAGCTCGGCTTCGGGATCTGCCTCCATTCGCATCCAGACCAGTCCTCCCTGCCAGTCGTAAAAGGCATCGATGCCGGCCTCCAGCCGCAGCGCCGAGACCAGATGATAACCGGCACTCGGGGCGACCGAGACCCGCCAGAGCGGTTTTTCCGTGCCATCGGCATAAGGGACAACGTTGCGGATCTCGCGCCAGAGCGTGAGGCTCCGTTCCATACCGAGCGTCGCAACCGGTCCGAAGGCTTCCATGACGGCGGCAAGTTTTTGCGCCCGGACCTCTACAGAAGGCCCAAGCCCTTCGAGCCGCAGCACGGTCGCCTCACCTTCCGGCAGGTGATTGCCGATGAAGCGAGAACGGACGCTTGCCGGCAGGTGTGCAGCACCGGAGATTTCCACCGGCAAGGCCATGGCCGCAGCCATCGCCTTTGCCGCCATCTCGTCGTCAAGGCCGGAGATGACGACGGTTTCCACCGCTGGCGGAACCGGCAGCACGCGAAAAGTGACTTCGGTGAGGAAACCGAGCGTGCCCTGCGAGCCGGCCAGCAACTTCGTGAGGTCGAGACCAGTAACGTTCTTCATCACCCTGCCGCCGGCGCGGATGATCTCACCGCGGCCGTTGACGAAGCGGAGACCGAGAAGGCTGTCGCGCGCAGCCCCTGCGGTGAGACGGCGGGGGCCGGAAACGTTGGCTGCAAAGACGCCGCCGATGGTCGGCTCGCGAGAATGAGCCCCATGGGTGCCGAGAATGCCGCGATGATCCATCGGTTCGAAAGCCATCATCTGGCGGTTGGCAGCAAGGGCCGCCTCCACCTCGGAAACCGGCGTGCCGGACCTGACCGTCATCACCATTTCGGCGGGGTCATAATCGACGATGCCGGTGAGACCTCGGGAGCTGATCTGTTCGGCTGGCTGGTTCGCCCTGGCAAAACCACGGGTGTTGTTGCCGCAGATCTCCAGCGGCTTTCTCTCGGCTGCCGCATTGCGAATGATGTAGGCGGCATCGGCTTCGGTGTTGGGGATCAGCATGCGGGGGATGCTCCCCGCTGGTGTCGAGAGTGTGAATCCCCCCCTCTGCCCTGCCGGCTTTCCTGGGTCGAGCCACGGGTCTCGCCCCGCTCTCCGAGCCCCCCACAAGGAGGGAGATCAGCCAGGCGCACCCATTTGCTCCAATCAATGTTGGATATGTATCGAGACGATAAGACGGGTAGAGAGAGGAACGAGGCGCATGCCTCTCGTGATCTCCCCCCTTGTGGGGGAGATGCCCGGCAGGGCAGAGGGGAGTGATGGGGGAACGAGACGGAACTGGAAAGCATAGGCTTCATCCCCTCCCCTCCAGCGGAAACACTTTTGACGGATTGAGGATCCAGTCCTCGTCAAACGCTGCGCGCACCGCCATCTGCTGCGCAAGCTCGGCCGGCGTATATTGATGCCGCATCAGGTCGCGTTTTTCGATGCCGACGCCGTGTTCGCCGGTGAGACAGCCGCCGGCATCGACGCAGAGTTTGAGGATCTCGTTGCCCGCCTCTTCCGCCTTCATCGCCTCTTCCGGGTCATTGGCGTTGAACAAGATCAGCGGGTGCATGTTGCCGTCACCGGCGTGGAACACATTGGCGACGCGCAGGCCGAAGCGATCGACGATTTCCGACGTCTTTTTCAGCACATAAGAGAGCTTGCCGAGCGGCACCGTGCCATCCATGCAGATGTAGTCGGCGATGCGGCCAGTGGCGCCGAAGGCGGATTTGCGGCCTTTCCAGATCAGCGCGGCCTCGGTCGCCGACTGGCATTCGCGCACGGTCATGACCTGATGGCGGCGGGCGATCTCGACGATGTTTTCCAGCGTGGCATCCATTTCCGCTTCCGAGCCTTCGACCTCGACGATCAGGAGTGCGCCGACATCGAGCGGGTAACCAGCCTTGGCGAAAGCTTCGCAGATCTCGATCGCCGGCTTGTCCATGAATTCGATGGCGACCGGGATGATGCCGGCGGCGATGATATCGGCCACGCAGGCGCCGGCTTCCTCGGATGTCGAGAACCCGAACAGGACCGGGCGGGCGCCTTCCGGCTTGGCGATCAGGCGAACCGTCGCCTCGGTGACGATGCCGAGCTGGCCTTCCGAGCCACAGACGAGACCCAAGAGATCATAACCTGCGGCATCCAGATGCTTGCCGCCCAGCTCGATCACCTGGCCATCGACCAGAACCAGTTTCACACCGAGCAGATTGTTGGTGGTGACGCCGTATTTCAGACAATGGGCGCCGCCGGAATTCATGCCGATATTGCCGCCGATGGTGCAGGCAAGCTGCGAACTCGGGTCAGGCGCATAGAAGAAACCATCCACCGCCACGGCTTCGGAAATATTCAGGTTAGTGACGCCGGCCTGTACCGTCGCGGTGCGGTTGGCATAGTCGATCTCGATGATGCGGGACATGCGCGACAGGCCGAGCACGATCGCATCCTCCTGCGGTATGGCACCGCCCGAAAGCGAGGTGCCGGCGCCGCGCGGCACGACCGGAATACCGTAGCGATGACAGTATTTCATCACCGCCGCCACCTGCGAGGTGGTACGCGGCAGAACGACCGCGAGCGGCATGCGGCGATAGCTGATGAAGGCGTCTGTTTCGAAGGGAACCAGTTCGCGCGCCTCATGGATGACGCAATCGGCCGGCAGAAGGCCGCGCAGATCATCGATGATAGTTGCCCTGCGAGACAGGACATCCTGCCTCGGCGGCAAAAACTGGATTGGCTGCGGCATGCATTCCTCCCTCGCATGTCTCAATCGCAACCTATTTCATGACGCCGGGATGCTTCAACTTATTCTTGACGAATGTCGCCTCGATGCGTTCGCCATGCGCATTTCGGCAACATTTCGAGGAAAGTTGAACAGGTGTGCAATAAGCTGTTGACGTCTCAGTTTATCGACCCCCTTATATTTAGCTGAGTAAGGGTTTTTAACGGGTGATTCACGATCAAATTCGATCCCGACACCTCGTTAATCCTGGCGCAATCATTATATTAGTAAAATGAAACTCTCGGAGGTGTTTTCTAAATTGGGCCTGATGAACCGTATCGCCAGCAATCTTCGTCTCATGGTGCAGCGCCCCCCGCGCCAGCAATATGCTGCGATCTGCTATCGCGCCACCAAGCGCGGCGAATACGAGGTTCTGGTTGCCACCAGTCGCGATACCGGCCGGTGGGTGATCCCCAAGGGTTGGCCGATGGAAAACAGACAAGCGCATCAGGTCGCCGAGCAGGAAGCCAGGGAAGAGGTCGGCGTCAAAGGCAAGGCCGACAAAAAGCCTTTCGGCTTTTACCATTACCGCAAGGGTCTCGATAACGGCATCAAGGTGCCGGTGCGCGTGCAGGTTCATCTGCTCAAGGTCGAAGGCAGCTGCAAGGACTTCAAGGAAAAGGGCGTGCGGCAGATCGAGTGGGTTTCTCCCGAAGAGGCCGCGAACCGGGTGAACGAGCCGGAACTGAAAATCCTGATGCTGCAGTTTGCCGAAAGGATGCGCAAACCGGTTCAGGATGTCGCCGCGGTTGGCACTCTCGCCATGAAAGCCACGGGCTGAGCAGGCCCTGCGGCTCAACATCATAATCTCTTCAAAAGCGAGCGCTAAAAAGCTTCGGGATAAAACCGGAGCAAGATATCCAAGCGCTGCTCCTTACCGATAAAACGAAGCATGGCCCAACAGAAGCCGCGTCTGGCAAAGCCGACGCTCGACAAGGATCTGGAAAAACTCTCCTCGGTGGAAGACGCCGCGCGGCACACGGCGCGCGGGCTTGCCGGTCCGGGTGTGGCGCTGCTCTTCATCATTCTGTCCGCGATTTTCGCCTCGACCTATGTGACCGGCACATCCGGTTCCGTCATCGTCATCGCCGCAGCGGCGCTAGCCGGCTATATGGCGATGAATATCGGCGCAAACGACGTGACCAACAATATCGGTGCTGCCGTCGGTGCGCGCGCCATGACGATGGGTTTCGGTCTGGTTCTGGCCGCCATTTTCGAGGTGTCGGGGGCGGTTCTTGCCGGCGGCAATGTCGCCACCACGATCGCCAGCGGCATCACCAACGGGGCGCTGATTTCCAGCCCTAACGTGCTGATCTGGGCGATGATGGCGGCGCTTCTTGCCGCTGCCGTACTGATCAACATCGCGACCTGGGCGAGCGCGCCGATCTCGACCACCCACTCGATCGTCGGTGCTGTGATGGGTGCCGGCATTGCCGCCGCCGGCTTCGGCGCGATCAACTGGGGGCTGGTCGCAGGCATTACCGCAAGCTGGGTCGTCTCACCGGTGCTCGGAGCGGTGATCGCGGCGGCCTTCCTGTTGCTGGTCAAGGAAACGATCATCTACCGCGAAGACAAGATCACGTCAGCCAAGACATGGGTGCCGGTGCTGATCGGTATCATGACCGGGGTATTTGCGGGCTATCTGACGCTTGTCGGCGGCAATCAGCTACGTGCGCCCTCGCCTTATCTGGCAAGCCTGGTGGCCGTCGTGACCGGCCTTATCGCCTGGCGGGTACTGATCCCGGTGATTGCCCGGCAGGCGGAGGGACTGGAAAACCGCAACCAGTCGCTGAGAAAGCTGTTTCGCATTCCGCTTATCCTTTCGGCGGCGCTGATGTCATTTGCGCATGGAGCGAACGACGTGTCGAACGCGATCGGGCCATTGGCGGCGATCGTCGGAGCGGTTCAGGACGTGGCCACCGGCAGCGTGCACCGCATGCCCGGCGTACCGCTGTGGGAACTGGTGATCGGCGGCCTGGGCATTTCGCTCGGGCTTTTGCTTTACGGACCAAAACTGGTGCGGCTGGTGGGTGCCGAGATCACAAAGCTCAACCCGATGCGGGCCTATTGCGTATCGCTGTCAACGGGACTGACCGTGCTTGTCGCGTCGTGGATCGGCATGCCGGTCTCCTCCACCCATATTGCCGTGGGCGCGGTCTTCGGCGTCGGGCTTTTCCGTGAGTGGTACACACGCAATTCGAAGCGGCGCTACGAATATATGCGGGTCCGTTCCGGCCGCGACATCCACCCCGAGCCCGAGGAACGCGAGCACAATGACGACGAGATGAAACGCCGCTACCTGGTGCGCCGCTCGCATATCCTGAGCATTCTCGCCGCCTGGATTATCACGCTTCCGGCTGCGGCAGGCCTTGCGGCTATCATTGCTACGGTTATGTTTGCGCTGTTTTTGTAAGAGAAGATCATGCGCGCCAATTTTCGTCTTCAGCGGCTTTTCGTCGATTCTCCCCTGTCTGCCGACACCCGGCATGAGGTATCGAGCGAGCAGTTCAATTATCTCGCCAACGTGCTGAGGCTGGAAGCCGGTGCGAAGGTTCTGGTATTCAACGGACGCGACGGCGAATGGCTGGCCGAGATCACCTTTCCCAGCCGCAAGAAGATCGTGCTTCAGCCGATCGAGCAGACAAGGCCGCAGCCGGAAACCTCCGACCTGCATTATCTGTTTGCGCCGCTAAAAGTCGGCCGGCTGGATTATCTGGTGCAGAAGGCCGTGGAGATGGGAGCCGGCACCATGCAGCCAGTGATGACCCAGCATGTGCAGGGCAAGATCACCAATCTCGACCGGCTGAGAGCGAATGTGACGGAAGCTGCGGAACAATGCGGCGTGCTATCGATCCCGGAGGTTTGCGAACCGCGCAAGCTTGCCGAGATACTGGAGCGCTGGTCTGAAGACCGGCGGATCATCTTCTGTGACGAAGGCGACGAGGGCCAGAACCCGCTGCCGATTCTGGCAAAGATCACTGAGAAAAAGCTTGCGCTTCTGGTCGGCCCGGAGGGCGGGTTTTCGGAGGAGGAACGCAGCCTCTTGCGCTCTCTGCCCTTCGTGACGGCGATACCGCTCGGGCCGCGGATATTGCGCGCCGATACGGCGGCGGTTGCGGCACTGGCGGTCATTCAGGCGGCGATCGGTGATTGGAAGTAATGGAGGACCATTGCAGACTTGCCAAAGCGCAACAGATCGCACTGTTTTTCTGAACTGATCTTGAAACAAATTCGCTTGCACCGCAGATGAATTCGGTTCAATCAGCCGGACGATTATCAGTCTGGCTTATCATTCCAGGCCTTCCGACCAAGGTATTTTCATGGCGCGTGACACGACCGACCAGACACCACTTTCCTCGGTATCTGAGCTTTCCGCCTATCTGGCGCAGGGCTCGCGCCCCAAGGAAAAATTCCGCATCGGCACCGAACACGAGAAATTCGTGTTTTTCGCCAAGGACAACTCTCCAGTTCCCTATTTCGGCGATGCTAGCATTTCCGCGCTTTTGAAGGGCATGCAGGAAAGGCTCGGCTGGGAGCCGATCATGGACGGCGAGAACATCATCGGGCTTGGAGAACAGTCCGGCATGGGCGCGATCTCGATCGAGCCTGGCGGCCAGTTCGAATTGTCCGGAGCGCCGCTGGAGACGATCCACGAGACCTGCAAGGAATCCAACAAGCACCTGGCGCTGGTGAAAGAGATCGCAGAGCCGATGGGCATTCGCTTCCTTGGGCTGGGCGGCAGCCCGACATGGTCTCTGGCTGAAACGCCGCGCATGCCAAAATCCCGCTACGACATCATGACCCGTTACATGCCGAAGGTCGGCGCCAAGGGTCTCGACATGATGTACCGCACCTGCACGATCCAGGTTAACCTCGATTTCTCCTCGGAAGCCGACATGGCCGCCAAGATGCGGGTGTCGATGAAGCTGCAGTCGATCGCGACCGCGCTGTTTGCTTCCTCGCCGTTTACCGAAGGCAAGCCTAACGGTCTCCTCTCCTGGCGCGGCGATATCTGGCGCGATACCGACAACCGGCGTTCCGGCACCCTGCCCTTCGTCTTCGATGCGGATTTCCGGTTCGACCACTATGTCGAATGGGCGCTCGACGTGCCGATGTATTTTATCGTTCGCGACGGCAAATATCACGACTGCACTCATGTGACCTTCCGCCAGTTCATGGCCGGCGCGCTGAAGGGCGAAGTGGCCGACTGGCAGCCGAACATGGGTGACTGGACGAACCATCTCTCGACGCTCTTCCCCGACGTTCGACTGAAGCGTTTTCTTGAAATGCGCGGCGCAGACGGCGGCCCGTGGCGCCGGATCTGCGCGCTTCCGGCCTTCTGGGTCGGTTTGCTTTACGACGATGCGGCGCTTGCCGAAGCCGAGGCGCTGACGGCAGACTGGACGTTCGAGGATGTTGTCGCGATGCGCGATGCCGTGCCGGCGCAGGGGCTGTCTGCGACGATCAAGGGACGGTCGGTTCTGGACGTGGCGCGCGATACAGTGCGGATTTCGACGGCAGGGCTTAAGGCGCGGGCGAAGCTGAACGGAGACGGCCAGGACGAAAGCGTCTTCCTGCAACCGCTCGAAGAAGTGCTGGCGAAGAAGGCAACGCTTGCCGACGACCTGCTTTCGCTATTCAACGGCCGCTGGAATGGCTCGGTCGAGCCGGTGTTCGACGAATACCAGTATTGATCTGAAAGCCCGCTTCGGCGGGCTTTTCTTCGCTCCACACAAAACAAAAAAGGCCCGGCGCGGGTGTCCGGCCGGGCAAGAGGCAGGGTCATTGGCTTACCCTGCGGGGAAAATCGTTACATTTTCGAATTGATGCACGCGGTCAGCGAGCTGGCGGCCGGGCGAACCGCGTGCGGGCGCGCGTACGAGCAGCCTTTGCCAGAAGCAGAGACGGATCATCCAGCGCGCCGGAACGATCAAGTGCGATCACGACATCACGGCGGCTAAGTCCGATATCGTCGAGCATATGATCATCCAATTCAGAAAGCGGATGCGCCGCAATGCGATTACGGATGGCGCGCCATGCGGATTTGATGCGCACGAACACGGCCGTCTGGACCAAACCGGCGCGAACCGGGGCCGCAGCCTTTACGAGCTTCAAATCAGTTCCGCATTCGGTCGTGCTCATCGGGGTATCCTTTCATCGGGCACGGTCAAAGGCTTTCCGACTGCTGATGCGGGCGGATTGCCGGTGAGACATTTGCGCCGTTTGCAACAGCGCCTCTGTTCGAGAATTGCAGGTGTTATCGGTTAATCGTATTGATCAGTCCAACGAATGTTTCTAATGATGATTATCAACTTCACTGATGGATGACGCCCATGTCCGCTCCTCTCGATATCGACCAGTTGCATACTTTCATCGCCATCATCGACACGGGCAGCTTCACCAAGGCTGCGGACCGGGTGTTCAAGACCCAATCTGCCGTGTCGATGCAGATGCGCAGGCTTGAAGAGCGGATCGGCAAGCAGCTCTTTGCCAAGGACGGGCGCGGCAACCGCCTGACCGCCGAGGGCGAGAAGCTGATGAACTACGCCCGGCGCATCATCCGGCTGAACAATGAGGCGATTGCTGCGTTCGACGACAATAGGCTGGAGGGCACGATCCGGATCGGCACTCCCGACGATTATGCCGACCGCTACATGCCGGAAATCATCGGCCGGTTCGCCAAGACCCATCCGAATGTGGAACTCTATATCGTCTGTGAACCATCGGTCAGCCTCGGCGAAAAGATGGCGCGGGGCGAACTCGATATCGCACTCGTGACCCATAACCCGCGGCAGCGGATCTCGGATGTGGTGCGGACGGAACCGCTGTGCTGGGTTGCATCCGCCAACCATCCACTGAAGGACGATGCGCCGGTGCCGCTTGCGGTCGGACGCCGTGACTGTCTGTGGCGGCAACTTGCCTGTTCGGCACTGGACGCGGATGGGCGCGAATATCAGGTTCTGTTCACCAGCTGGTCTTCGACCGTCATTGCGGCTGCGATCCTTGCCGGCATGGCCGTTTCGGTTCTGCCGGAATCGGCACTTCGGCCGGGCATGAAGGTTCTGACAGCCGCAGACGGCTTTCCGCCGCTGCCGCCAGTGCAGATCGGCCTGATGAAACGGCCGGGGCTTTCGCCGTCGCTGATGAACGCGATCACCGATCACATCACCGCCTGTCTCGACAACATTTCACCGGCCGCGATACCCGACGATCTCGACGGCGAGGTGAAGAGCTTCGCCCGGCAGGCGCGAGCGAGGTCGGGCCAGGTGATGACGGGGTGGTGAGATCACCGTCAGCGTTTCATTTTCCAACGCGGCTGCAAACGGTTGAAGAAGATACCCTCATCTCATAGTCTTGAGGTGCGGCATCGTCGCCGTTCGATCGGAATTTCCTATCATGCTTACACTTCGCCAGATGCGGTATTTCGAGGCACTGGCTGCCACGCGGCATTTCGGCAAGGCGGCGGCGATGGTGCATGTCAGCCAGCCGGCGCTTTCGACCCAGATCATGGAAATGGAAGATCATCTGGGCGCGCAGCTGGTGGAGCGCAATCGCGCCGGCGTGCTTCTGACCGCCAAGGGCGAGGCGGTATTGTCGCGCATCCGCGTCATTCTTGGCGCGGTCGACGAACTGGAACAGACGGCGAGGCGCAAGAGCGGTGTCCTGGCCGGGCCGATCCGCATCGGCATCATTCCGACGGTCGCGCCCTATCTTGTGCCGAAACTGATCCCGTATCTGCGTCAAGCCTATCCGGAAATCGAGATTGAGCTGAAGGAAACAGTGACCGACCGGCTGGTTGCCGAACTTCTCGACGGGCGGCTGGATGCGGTGATCGCGGCGCTGCCGGTAGAAGCAGAGACGCTTGAGGTCAGGCCCTTGTTCGCCGACCGGTTCTTCATGGCGATGGCGAAGAATGACCGTGAGGTGCTGACCTCGCCGATGACGGAAAACCAGGTGGATGCCGACCGGCTGCTGCTGCTCGAAGAAGGGCACTGCCTGCGCGATCAGGCGCTTGCCGTCTGCAGCGCGGCCGGGAAAAGAAGCCTCGTCAATTTTGGCGCAACCTCAATGGCGACGCTGCTGCAGATGGTATCCCATGACATGGGAATGACGTTGATCCCCGAAATGGCGCTTGCCTCGGAAACCGCCCGAAACAACCTGATAATCGTGCCGTTTGCCGATCCCGCACCATCTCGCGAGATCGGATTGATATGGCGAAAATCCAGCGGGCGTTCAGAGGACATGTCTGCCTTGGCGGCAGCGATTATCGAGACAGCCCCGAAGCAGAAATGAGGGGCGCTGAGCGCCCCTCACCCGATCTTAGATCAGGCCGCGAGGTCCAGGACAACACGGCCGTCGATCTTGCCCTCTTCCATGCGGTGGAAAATGGCGTTTATGTTTTCCAGCTTGTCCCAAGAGAAAGTCGCGGCAACCTTGCCTTCCCCAGCAAAGACCAGCGATTCCTCAAGATCCTGACGGGTGCCGACAATGGAGCCACGCACGGTGATACGCTTCAGAACCGTATCGAAGACCGGCAGCGAGATATAACCGGGTGGCAGGCCGACCAGCGCCATCGTGCCCCTGGAGCGCAGGAAGCCGTATGCCTGCTCCATCGCCTTGGGCGAAACGGCGGTAACCAGCGCGCCATGCACGCCACCGGTCGCCTTCTGCACCTGCTCGATGGCATCGGCATCGCGGCCATTGACTGTGATGTCTGCGCCAAGCTTTTTCGCCAGATCCAGCTTTTCATCAAAAATATCGGCGGCCACAACATGCATGCCCATGGCCTTGGCATACTGAACAGCCATATGGCCGAGGCCGCCAACGCCGGAGATGACCACCCATTCGCCGGGCCGGACCTCAGTTTCCTTCAGGCCCTTGTAGACGGTGACGCCGGCGCAGAGCACGGGAGCGGCTGCGCCGAATTCGAGATTATCCGGCAGGCGGCCGCAGAAATCCGGATCGGCCAGACCATATTGCGCAAACGTGCCGTTGACGGAATAACCGGTATTCTGCTGGCTGCCGCAGAGCGTTTCCCAGCCGGTGCGGCAAGGCGAGCACGCGCCGCAGGCGGTGTGCAGCCACGGCACGCCGACGCGATCGCCTTCCTTGATACGGGAGACGCCGGCACCGAGTTTTGCGACATAGCCGACACCCTCATGGCCGGGAATAAAGGGCGGATTGGGCTTGACCGGCCAATCGCCATTGGCGGCGTGAAGATCGGTGTGGCAGACACCTGTTGCTTCGTATTTTATCAGGACCTGACCCGGACCTGGATCGGGGATCGCCACTTCCTCGATGACGAGCGGCTTTCCGAATGCCCGTACGACGGCGGCCTTCATTGTTGATGCCATTTCATCCTCCTCACAAGCGATGACATTCGGCTGAGCGCTTGCTCGCCGCAACCGTGGAGAGAAAAGAAGCCGAACTGACACATGTCAACGTCGGCGCGTTTGCCGCCGCCGCTTCTGTCGCAAGGCTGCTACACTTGTGTGTGGCAAGATTGGTGTCAGCTAAGATACTTCCTGAAAAAGTCGGTCGTTCGGTTCCAGGCGAGATCTGCGGCTGCCTTGTCATAACGGGCGGCCGAGGTGTCGTTGTTGAAGGCGTGGTTGACGCCCTCGTAGACGAAGATCTCGAAGGTCTTGCCGTTCTTTTCCAGTGCCTCGCGATAGGCGGGGATGCCCGCATTGATGCGCTCGTCGAGGCCGCCGTAATGCAACATCAGCGGCGCCTTGATTTTTGGCACATCCGCCGCCGGTGCCTGTTGTCCATAGTAGGCGACGCCGGCATTAAGCTCCGGAGAGTTGACCGCCATGCGGTTGACGAGACCACCACCCCAGCAGAAACCGACAGCACCGACTTTTCCGTTGGCGCCTTCATGTTTCGAAAGCCAGGCACGCGCCGCTTCGCCATCAGCGGCAGTCTGTGCCGGCGCGAGGGTGGAAAACATCTCGCGCGCCTTGTCCTCATCCGCGGGTGTTCCGCCGAGAGGAGAGAGGAAATCCACCGCAAGCGCGTTGAAGCCTTCCAGCGCCGCGCGGCGGGCGACATCGCGGATATGGTCGTTGAGGCCGCGGTTTTCGTGGATGACGATGATGGAGCCGAGCGGGCCGGTCGCGGATTTGGGACGGGCCCAATAGGCTTTCATGTCGCCGGTCGAACCGGGAAAAGTGACGTTTTCGGTCGTCAGCCGGTCGTCGCTTGCCTCGACCATGGCGGCGCGGGCGCCATTGGCGGCGAGCATGGGGGCGATGGCGGCCGCTGCGGCGCCGGACCCTGCGAGTGCGGTCAGCCGTTCCATGAACTTGCGTCGGTCGAGATGGAGATGGGTATATTCGTCATAGGCGTTGATCATCGCCTGGGTGACTTTTGGCTCCTTGTCCATGATGCCTGCTCCTCTCGCTACGCTTCGTGCAAAGTTAGGGCGGCCCTCCGACAAGGCGATGAAGCGCGGAAGGGCCGCGCTACACTTATGCGTGAAGAAATTGGTGCGTTAAAAAGATTGGTACGTGAGAGCGGAGCCGCCTCAGGACGTGGCGAGCCAAATCGCCAGCCAGCCCCACATCAGCACTGTCACCATGAAGCCGAGCATGAACAGCGGGCGGCGCAGAAGCAGCCGGTTGCTGGTGATGTGGATATAGGAATGCGCGTAACGCGAGATGACGAAGATCCAGGCGAGTACAATGGTGATGATGTTGTCGGCATTGCAGATGAAGATCGCCAGCACGCCGGCGTGAAAAAGCATCGGCAGCTCGAACTGGTTCTTCAGGTTGTTATGAACCAGCAGGCTCTCAGCCGGCTCTGACAAATTCTCCTTGAACTGCCGCGCATCGTAACCGCCGTCGCGGATGGCTGCGCCGCGGCGCATCGACAGCAGGTAATAGAGGATGAAGACCAGAAAGGCGTGGGCAATCATTGGCCAGAACATGGCGGTCGTGTCTGTCATCATCGGCAATACTCCTACAATCTTCCCGACCTTCTGGCACGAAAACGGACCGGGCAAAATGCCCGGCCCGCCTGAAATCGGTGGAGATGCTTCAACTCTTTACGAGCTGACGCCCGGATAGTTCGGGCTTTCGCGGGTGATGGTCACGCCATGCGGATGGCTTTCGCGAAGACCAGCGCCCGAAATGCGCACGAAGGTCGCCTTTTCCTGGAAGTCCTTGATGTCCTTGCCGCCGACATAACCCATGGCAGCCTTGAGGCCACCGGCGAGCTGGTGCAGCACGGCCGAGACCGGGCCCTTGTACGGAACCTGACCTTCGATGCCTTCCGGAACGAGCTTCAGCGTGTCGCGCACTTCCGCCTGGAAGTAACGGTCTGCCGAGCCGCGCGCCATGGCGCCGACGGAACCCATTCCGCGATAGGCTTTGAAGGAACGGCCCTGGTAGAGGTAAACTTCGCCCGGGCTTTCATCGGTACCGGCCAGAAGCGAGCCGACCATGACGGCGGAGGCGCCGGCGGCGATCGCCTTGGCGACGTCGCCCGAGAACTTCAGACCACCATCGGCGATGACCGGAATGCCGTGCTTGTTGCCTTCCTCGACGGCGGCCATGACGGCTGCGAGCTGCGGAACGCCGACGCCTGCGACAACGCGGGTGGTGCAGATCGAGCCCGGGCCGATACCGACCTTGATGCAGTCTGCGCCGGCATCGATCAGTGCCTTGGTGCCTTCGGCGGTAGCGACATTGCCGGCGATGATGCGAATGGCGTTCGACATCTTCTTGACGTGGGCAACGGCATCCAGAACCTTCTGGGAATGACCGTGGGCGGTATCGACGACGATGACATCGACGCCCGCATCGATCAGGCGCTCGGCGCGCTCGACACCATCGTCGCCGGTAGAGATGGCGGCGGCGGCACGCAGACGGCCCTGGGCGTCCTTAGCGGCGTTCGGGTTGAGCTGCGACTTCTCGATGTCCTTGACGGTGATGAGACCGATGCAGCGGCCTTCGTTATCTACCACCAGCAGCTTTTCGATGCGGTGCGAATGGAGAAGGCGCTTGGCCTCGGCCTGCTCGACACCGTCCTTGACCGTGATCAGGTTGTCGCGGGTCATCAGTTCGAAGATCTTCTGGTTCGGATCAGAAGCGAAACGGACGTCGCGGTTGGTGAGGATACCGACCAGACGGCCAGGGCGACCACCGTTTTCAACGACCGGAATGCCGGAAATACCGTGGGCCTTCATCAGCGACAGGGCTTCGGCAAGCGTTGCATCCGGGCCGATCGTGACCGGGTTGACGACCATGCCGCTTTCGAACTTCTTGACCTGGCGGACTTCTTCAGCTTGTTCGATCGGGGTCAGGTTGCGGTGGATGACGCCCATGCCGCCCGACTGCGCCATGGCGATCGCCAGACGGCTTTCGGTGACCGTGTCCATGGCCGAGGACAGGATCGGCAACGAAAGGTCGATATCCTTGGCGATGCGGGTGGAAATATTGGTCTGACCCGGCATGATTTCCGAGTGCCCCGGCTGGAGAAGCACGTCGTCGAATGTTAGCGCTTCCACGCCGGTTGCCGATATTACGATGCGTGCCATTGCCAGTTCCTTCAGTTGGATAGGCAGAATCCTCCGGGAAAAGGAAATCCTTCATCCGGTTGCTTCTGCATGAAATACATGGAAGTTGGCGAGGGCTGGTAACACGTTCATGACAACAAGGGAATAGAAAAAACCCGGGAGGCTGCCCCACCGGGTTTGCATGGCTCAAACGGCTCGCCACCAAATGATCAGATATCGAACTGGTAGCTCTTCGGCACGAAACGATAACCGGTTTCCTGCTTTTCCGCGTAACCGACCGCCGGGAACGGCATGTGATAACCGAGGAAGGCGACCTTGTCGGTGGCGACCATGTCGAACACCTTCTTCCGGGTTGCGGCGGCGGCGGCCTTGTCCATGTCGAACTTCACTTCCCAATCCGGGCGCTGCAGCGACAGCACGAAGTGGTTTGCCGTGTCGGCCGTAAGGATCAGGCGCTTGCCGGCGGATTCGACGTTGAAGATCATGTGGCCCGGCGAGTGGCCGAAAGCTGCCATGCTGGTGATACCGGAGACGACATCGGCGCCATCACCGATGAAGGTGATCTTTTCGGCAAGCGGCTTGACGTTGGCAAGCACGCCCTTGTGGCCACCTTCGGCAGGTGTGCCGACACGGGCGGTATCGCTCCAGAAATCGTATTCCTTCTGGCCGACGACATAACGGGCATTCTCGAAGGCAGGTTTTCCATTTTCCATCAGGCCGCCGATATGGTCGCCGTGTAGATGGGTCAGGACGACGATGGTGACGTCGGCCGGCATGTAACCGGCAGCGGCCATACCTTCGATCAGGCGGCCTGCGCCCTGTGCATGACCGGACTGGCCGAAACCGGTATCGAACAGGATAACGTCAGAACCGGTGTCGATCAGGGTCGGCGAGAAGCCGTTGACGAACTGGTCTGTCGGCAAAAAATTGTCAGACAGAAGCGCGCCGACGGTTTCCGCGGACTGGTTGGTGCCGAAGGTTTCGTTCGGCACGCCAGACGGACGAGCGCCATCCTTGACGACGAGAACCTCGAAACTGCCTACCTTGAACTTATGAAGATCGGGCGGGGTAACGCGATCGATTGCCAAATTGCTGCTCGCTTTGCTGCTGTCCTGGGCGAAGGCCGCCCGGTTGCCGATGATTGCCGGTGCAGCGAGGACCGTTAAGCCCGCAGTGCCCAGCAAAGTTCTTCTTCCGATACCGTTTCCAGCCATATCCCGTTCCCTCATGACGAATGATGTCGACGCGAAGTTAGCGCGCCCGAGCGAAAAGTTGACGATGATCAGGGCTCAAAATCGCGTTTTCACGCAGACGTGACACCTCGCCCGATCAATGCGATGAACAAAAGGCGCGGAACGTCCATTGGCAGAACGGCTTTGGAGGTTTACAGGCCTCTTGTCCCTCGGGCCTGTCAGATAACGGCATCCGTCTCCATGAATCGTATCATTCCACTCATCCTCGCTGTCGCCCTGTTCATGGAGAACATGGATTCGACTGTGATCGCCACCGCGCTTCCGACAATCGCCAATGATCTCGGCGTCAGCCCGATCACACTCAAGCTGGCGCTAACCTCCTATATGGTGGCGCTTGCGATGTTCATCCCGATCAGCGGATGGATGTCGGACCGGTTCGGCGCGAAGAAGGTGTTCCGGCTGGCGATCTGCGTTTTCATCATCGGATCGATCCTCTGCGCGATCTCCGATTCTGTCGTCCAGTTCGTCATGTCACGTTTTCTGCAGGGCATGGGCGGGGCAATGATGACGCCGGTCGGGCGCCTGGTTCTGCTGCGCACCACCAAGCGCAGCGATCTCGTTTCCGCCATGGCGCTTTTGACCATACCGGCGCTTGTCGGGCCGCTGACGGGGCCGCCGATCGGTGGCTTCATTACCACCTATTTTTCCTGGCACTGGATCTTCATCATCAATGTGCCGATCGGGGTGATCGGCCTTTACCTCACCGGCAGATACCTGCCCGAAGTGCCGCCGATGGGAACTGCCAGGATGGACTGGACTGGCTTCCTGCTGACATCCGTCGCGGCCTCCGGCGTCGTCTTCGGGCTTTCGGTAATCGGCCTGCCGGCCCTGCCGCCCGCAGTCGGAATCAGCGCAACTCTTGCAGGCTTTGCCGCTTGCTTTCTTTATGTGCGTCACGCAAGGCTGCACCCTCACCCGATCCTGAACCTGCAGATCTTCAACGACCGGGCATTCAGGGCATCGACAACGGGTGGCACGCTGTTTCGGATTGCCACCGGTGCCATCCCCTTTCTGATGCCGCTGATGTTGCAGCTCGGTTTCGGGCTCAATCCGTTCCAATCCGGCCTTATCACTTTTTCAGGTGCGATCGGTGCGCTGACCGTGAAGTTCATGGCGCGGCGGGTATTTGCCGTCACCGGCTTCCGCACGGCGCTTATGGTCGCCGGCGTTCTCGGCGCAGCCATGACGGCGGTGAACGGGTTCTTCACGCCCGAGACGCCGCATATCTGGATCATCGGTGCGCTTCTGGCGGCAGGCCTGTTCCGCTCGCTGTTCTTTACCGGCGTCAACGCACTAGGTTATTCGGAGATTTCCGACGAACTGGCGAGCCAGGCGACCTCCATGGCATCCGCGCTGCAGCAGGTCAGCCTTGCGCTTGGCGTCGCCTTTGCCGCCTTCATCCTGGAAATGTCGTCGATGTTTTCAGGCAGCCATCTGCAGCTTTCAGATTTTCACCTTGCCTTCTTCATCGTGGCCGCCGTCTCGCTGTTTTCGATCATTCCGCTCATCAAGCTCGATCCGCTGACAGGGGCCGATGTTTCCGGCCACCGGGGCCGGCGACCGGCTGACGTGCAGCCGGAAGCGGGAGAATAAGGATCAGTCGTCAGACGTCTCGGAAACGACTTCGGCGTCAGCATCCTCTGCCCTGCGACCCTTGAAGTGCTTGGCGAGCAGGAACATCTCGACCGATTCCTGACGCGACGACGCGGGCTTCACATGGATGACCTGCTTGAAGTTCTTCTTCAGGAGATCAAGCAGATCCTTTTCCGTGCCGCCCTGGAAGGTCTTTGCCAGGAAGTGACCGCCTTCGGCCAGAACCTCGATGGCGAAATGCGCCGCGACCTCGCACAAATGCATGGTGCGCAGATGGTCTGTCCGGTGATGGCCGGTCGTCGGCGCCGCCATATCGGAAAGCACGAGGTTCGGCACGCCGCCGATCGCTTCCTTCAAAAGTGCAGGCGCGCTGTCATCGAGAAAATCGAGCTGCAGGATTTTTACGCCCGGCAAGGGATCGACCTCCAGAAAGTCGATGGCGGCCACGCGCGGATCCTCGTCCGTCGAGTTCGTCACCTTGGCGGCGATCTGCGACCAGCTGCCAGGTGCTGCGCCCAAATCGATGATGCGGCGGGCGCCCTTCAAGATCTGGTGTTTTTCATCGATCTCAAGCAGCTTGAAGGCGGCGCGGGCGCGATAACCCTCGAGCTTTGCCCGCTGCACGTAAGGATCGTTGATATGGCGCTCCAGCCAGCGGCGCGAAGACGCCTTCAGCTTGCCCTTCTTGACCTTCTGGCCGAGCTTTCGCCCTGTTCTGTTTATTCCGACCGGTGTCTTCGTCATCGCCGTCTCAAAACCTCTCCGGAACCTGTCGAGCCCGATCTTCTCGAGCGAATGCGCCGCCAGACGCCATCATCGGCCATCATATCGGTCAAAAGCCCTTCGCGCAGCCCGCGATCGGCAACCCGCATTCTGGGACTTGGCCAACGGCGGCGGATCGCCTCCAGAATGGCGCAGCCAGCAAGCACCAGATCAGCACGATCAGGGCCAATGCACGGATTGGCGGCACGCCCGGCGAAATCCCAGGAAAGCAGCTTTGCCTGCATGGCGGAAACTTCCGCATCCGACAGCCACAGGCCATCGACCCTGCGACGGTCATAACGCGGCAAATCGAGATGGACGCCGGCAAGCGTCGTGACCGTGCCCGATGTGCCGATCAGATGGAAATCGTAGTCGCTGCCGTTGCCACCGGCTTCAGGCGGCGGGCAATCGAATTTTGCCAGCATGCCCTGAACCTCACAGATCATCGCCTCGAAGACATCCGGCGTCACATCGCGACCACCATAACGCTCCGACAGAGTAACGACGCCGACGGGCAGCGACGTCCAGTGCGTGATATGGTTGGCAAGCCGCGATGAGCGATTGTCGGCGATGCGGATGACGGCAATTTCCGACGAGCCACCGCCGATATCGAACAGCACGATAGAACGCGCCTCACGCCCCACAAGCGAGGAGCAGCCGGAAACGGCAAGACGCGCCTCTGTCTCGCGATCGATGATTTCCAGCTCAAGACCGGTTTCGGCAGTCACCCGCGCCAGAAATTCCTCGCCGTTTGCGGCGGCGCGGCAGGCTTCGGTTGCGATCAACCGCATCTTGCGGATCGGCTTGGCGGCGAGCTTCAAGGCACAGATGCGCAAAGCCTCGACGGCACGGTCCATCGCGTCGTTCGACAGCCGGCCGGTGGCTGCAAGCCCCTCCCCCAGACGCACGATGCGCGAGAACGCATCGACGACGCGAAAATGGCCCGGACGCGTCGGCTGGGCGATCAGCAGGCGGCAATTGTTGGTGCCGAGATCGAGCGCGGCATAAAGATCGTCGTGGAAGGGAAGCGGCGCGTCGACCGACTGCAGGGCCGGGGTGATGCTGCTACCCTGCTCGGAAGAAGACATCGCCCGTGTCAACGCAGGCTGCGAAACACCGTTCAGAGCGCCTTTTGCCTGTGTGAGGGGGCGCCCCTGAAGGCCGCGACCGGCCCGGTTCTTCTTGCGCCGGTCCCGCCCTCTGCCGCCATGAGACTGACCGCTGTGAGACTGGCCACCATGAGACTGGCCGCCGTGATTTTTGCCTTCATTCCGCGATGCGCCTTCGCCACCCGCATGATGAGGCTGCTGCGCGCTTGCGCCGGCATTCGATGCGCCTGCCGAATGGGATGATCCGCCTCGGGCATCGACATGCGGCTTGCCACCGGAATGCCCTGAAGCACCGGCTGCAGCCTGTGGAATGTGATCGGACGATGCACCGGAATGAGATCTGGAGCGCCTGCGCTTGCGTTTGCGCGCAGGCTGATCCTGCTTCGCGACATTCGATTTCCCGGCATCGCGTTTAGCCACGTCCTGTCTTGACGAGTCCTGCTTTTTTTCTGGGCGCGCGGCCGGGTCAGCCTGAACGGCCGATGACGCGTGTTGGGAAGTGTTCGCATTGCGGTTTTTGCCGCCGCGCTTCCCTTTCCTGCGACGGGGCCGCTTTTGCGCCCCACGCTCTCCGGCCGACGCCCCGCCATCTGGCGGCATACGGCCGCTATCGGGGTCCATTGGTCGTTCTATCCATTTCGCGGCGCACCGCCTCCAAAAGGCGTGCTGCTGCGTCTGATTGCTTCGTTGCGGCAAGGATAACAGCGCAAGCGCAATTCGCCAATGTCTTTTTCCGAACGGCGACCAAAAGTGGCTGATGCAAGATGCTGCAAATTTTTCGGAAAAAACTATTTGCAAGTCGCGAAGGTTTGGCTATAAGCGCCGCACACCGACGAACCGGCCAAGCGCCGCTTCCTGCTGGGGAATAGTTCAACGGTAGAACGACGGACTCTGACTCCGTTAATCTTGGTTCGAATCCAGGTTCCCCAGCCAATCTTCTCTTTGAAGTTTATAGCTGGCTGCATAAATTCTGTTAGGTGTTACCGCAACCGTGCGTTTGATCCGCCCGGCTTATGGCCTGAATGCGCAACGAGATTTTGTAACTATAACTCCCTTAAACCTTTTCTCTGCCATTCGTGCAGAAACGTCGGATGGTAATACAGGATTGTTTGGCCCAATTATCACATGGGATATTGCGCCAGATGGATCCCAACGCCCCGCACGATAGCGGCCGAAAGGCTTGCTGAAGTATGTAATATCTACTCCATTTCTGGATCTGCGCTGTGGCGACTCTGTATAAATTTCCGTGCCGTCTGGAAGCAGACCTATCGGAATACCAGTAGGCTCCTGTGACATGTCCGAAAATACCAGTCTTATCTCATCTTCATGCAGCCACGTGTCATCTTTGACCGCTGTAACGAGTGTTAGAAGCCGCGTAATTGGCCCGATCCGCTCAATAAAATCAGTATGCTTCCCAAGCAAAGGCGCAATGATGGCGGATACGTCATTATGCAGGGCGTCAAAGAAGTTTGCAGAGACATACCTAACCCGCTGGATACGAAGTGGCATATCGTTGAAAGCGCTCGGCCTGAACCCGATCGCAAAGCCTCGCCCCCTATCTGTGTACTCTTGCCACATCGGAAGCTGGTCAGACTTCAAAGAAAGGCTAGATGAGTACATCCCAAAGCGGCTGCTCATTTTTTGAAGATCAAGTTTTACGTTGGCATAAGCGGCGCGCATTTCTGGATCATCAGATTTTACAATCAGCTCTGCCAACACACCGTCGAGTACATCGGCCAACTGCAACTCTTTAGGGTCGTTAGCGTGTTGCAGATCGCTAAGCCAAATTGACCCGTTTTCTGTAATGCCTTCGAAGCTCCCTGGCGCGCAATAGTGAAACAGCGTGGTGGAGGGACGGTATTCGAGGAATGCCATGGTAGTTATCTTTGCATTAATGAGTGCGCGCACTAACCTTTATGCGCCGCAGGCAAAGCCCGTCAATTGGAACCAATTTTGCATTGCTTTGGATACCTAGCATGAGCGAGAAATAGATAGCGCCCGCGGATAATGACCGAAAATCAACTGAGCCTGCCTAGGAAAGCAGCCGCGAGGAATAAACCGATTACACCGGGCTTCCGAATTGACAGCTTCACCTTAACTCAGACAGCGCTTTCAAACCTTTGAGTTCCGCCTCGCTCAGAGCCCGCAGACTCCCCTTTTCAAGATCGCCCAGAGCGAGATTACCGATCGCGACGCGGATGAGGCGCAGCGTGGCGATGTCGAGGGCTTCGAGCATGCGGCGGATGTGGCGGTTTTTGCCTTCGTCCAGTTCGATCTCCAGCCAGGAATTCTTTTCGCCTTCGCGCAGTTTTATCGCGCGGCGGGCTTTTAAGGTTTCGCCGTCCTGATCGATACCTTTCGTCATTGCCTCCAGCATCGCGTCGTCGACGAGCGTGTCGATCTGGACGTGATAGGTTTTCGGCACATGGGTTTCGGGATCGAGCAACGCATTGGCGAATTGGGTGTCGTTGGTGAAGAGGAGAAGGCCCTCGCTCGCCTTGTCGAGCCGACCGACAGGGGAGAGGTGGGTGTGGTCGTGGCCTTTCAGGCAATCGAAGACGGTCGGGCGACCTTGCGGATCATGGCGGGTGGTGACGAGGCCGCGAGGTTTGTTGAGCATCAGATAGACTGGTGCTTCGGCCGCAACCGTTTTGCCGTCGACGGCGAGCTTTGCCGTATCGAGGTCGATCCAGGCTTCCGTATCGGTGACGATGCGGCCGTTGACGCTGACCTGACCGGTACGGATCAGCTCTTCGGCTTGCGTGCGCGAGCAGAAGCCAAGTTTCGAGAGAGCGCGGGGGAGCGTGACGCGCTTGCCGGAGGATGGCGGGGCGGGTTTGCGTGCGGGAGCTGCTTTTGGCCGGCGAGGCGGGGCAGGTTTGGGACGTCGGGGCTTTTCGTTCATTCACGCCATTCCTGGGCAGGCAATCACGCCGTTGCTCGACTTTGAGTTTGCGGCCCCCCTCTGGCCTGCCGGCTGCCGGGGCAGAGCCACTTGTCTCTGCCCGCTCTTGGAGCCCCCACAAGTGGGGAGATCACAAGCGGCACCGACACGCTCTATTTCTAATCTCGGTTGAACAGCTACGTTGAACCATTTGCCTTGCGGGACGGTCAGGACGGGTCTTGTCCAGCCTTTCCTGTTGACCCATCCGCCATTGCCATTCTATGCCCGGCTTCGTCCAGCCCTATATGGTCCGGATGTGATCAAAACCCAATTGCCAAAACCCAGTTGTGACGAAGAGAGACGCCGGTGAGCCAGGAAAACATTACGACAGACCTCGTGACGCTGCGCGATTACTGGCGTTATGCGATTTCCCGTTTCAATGCGGCCGAGCTGGGTTATGGCCACGGCACGACGACGGCCGGGGACGATGCGGCGTTTCTGCTGCTCGATTCACTCAACCTGCCGATCGATGCGCTCGATCCGTTTCTCGATGCGCGGCTTCTCACCTCCGAGCGCAAGCTGCTGGCCGAGCGGATCGAGACGCGGGTGACGACGCGCAAGCCTTCGTCCTATATTACCGGCCATTCCTATATCCAGGGCGTACGCTTCCATGTCGACGAGCGGGTGATCGTGCCGCGGTCGCATATCGGCGAGATCCTGTTTTCCGAATATCTGGGCGAACAGGGTTCGGCCTATCTGCCTGATCCGTTTGCGGTGGAAACTGCCGTCGATATCTGCACCGGTTCTGGCTGCCTTGCGGTGTTGGCGGCAAAGTTCTTCACTAATGCGGCGATCGATGCGGTCGATCTTTCGGCCGATGCGCTGGAAGTGGCGAAGATCAACGTGGCCGAACATGAGGTTCAGGAGCAGGTTTCGCTCCATCAGGGCGATCTGTTTGCGCCGCTCAAGGGCAAGACCTATGATTTGATCATCACCAACCCGCCCTATGTGGATCATGCCTCGATGGCCGGTTTTCCGGCAGAGCATCAGGCGGAGCCGGCAATGGCGCATGATGGCGGCGAGGATGGGCTCGATCTGGTGCGCCAGATCCTTGAGCAGGCCGGCGACTATCTCAACCCGGAAGGCGGGATGATCTGCGAGATCGGCTCGGGCCGGGAAATTCTCGAGGAGGAATATCCGCATCTGGAATTCCTCTGGCTGGAAACGGCTGAATCGCAGGATGCCGTCTTCTGGATTTCCGCCGAAGCGCTGAAGGGTTAAACCACCGCCATTTCGACATTTTTCGTTTGCGCGGCGATCACCGGGGCGGCATGTTCCGGTGATGGTTGAGTGTGGAGACGAAAGATCATGGCGGCTGCAGATGTCATCGTACTTGGGGCCGGCATTGTCGGCATTTCGACGGCTGTGCAGCTTGCCCGGCGTGGCAAGGCAGTCGTTCTCGTCGACCGGGGCGAGCCGGGGCGCGAGACATCCTATGGCAATGCCGGGCTGATCCAGCGCGAGGGCGTCGTTCCTTACGGCTTTCCGCAGCAGTTCGGCAAGATATTGCGCAATGCCATGAACAACCGGATCGACTCGCATTTTCACTGGCGGGCGCTCCCTTCCGTCTCTTCCTTCCTGGTGAAATACTGGTGGCACTCGAACCTTTCCCGTCACCAGCTGATCGCACGCGCCTATGCGCCGCTGATCGAGCATTCGATCTCCACCCATAACGAGCTGATCGAGGAAGCCGGCGCGCAGGCGCTGATCGCCAAGGATGGCTGGACGGAGCTTTTTCGCACACCTGCCAAACGGGATGGCGAGCTTCGCGAGGCCGAAAGGCTGAAGCAGGAATACGGCGTGGCGTTCGAGGCGCTTTCGCCCAACGATCTGGCGGCGAAAGAGCCACATCTCTCCCGGGATTTCGCCGGGGCCTTGCGATGGGAAGATCCGTGGTCGGTGAAGGATCCGCTGGCGCTGAGCCAGGCCTATGTGCGGCTGTTCGAAAAACTTGGAGGGAAGGTGCTGAAAGGCGATGCACGCAGCCTTTCGAAAACCACGAGCGGATGGCGGGTCGTTGCGGGTGACGGCACGGTGGAGGCGAAGGACGTGGTCGTGGCGCTCGGACCGTGGTCGGATGTGGTGACAAAACCGCTCGGCTACAATTTCCTCGTCGGGGTGAAGCGCGGCTACCACATGCATTATGCGCCCAAAGGCAATGCCACGCTCAACGGTTGGCTGCTGGATGCGGAGCGCGGTTATCTTCTCGCGCCGATGAACCAGGGTATCAGGCTGACGACCGGGGCGGAATTTGCCCGCCGCGATGCGCCCAAGACGCCGGTTCAGTTGGCACGTGCGGAAGCGGTGGCGGCGCAGGTCTTTCCGCTTGGCGAGAGGCTGGACAAAGAGCCGTGGATGGGCGCCCGCCCCTGCACACCGGACATGATGCCGGTGATCGGCAAGGCGCCGCGGCATGACGGCCTGTGGTTCGCCTTCGGCCATGCGCATCACGGGCTGACACTCGGGCCGGTGACAGGCCAGGTGATCGCCGAGGCGATTTTGGGTGAGAAGACGCTGATCGACATTTCGGCCTACCGGCCGGAGCGGTTCAACGCCTGAAGGTTTTTGGGCCTGAGGAGCGATCGCCTCGGCCGGGCTGGCTTTTGGCAAAAAGGCGGGTTAGGCTTCTTGGAACAATCAAAGGGAACGATGCACGGATGATCGCCCCTGATCCGCCGGGCCGATATGACAATGGCACGTTATCTCATCTACGACGCCAGATTTCTTGATCGTTAGTGCGCCTCATTACAGGCGTGAACGGGCATTTTTCGCCCCGGTTTCGGTTAGATTTTCTGGTGTTTCATGAATGATGTTGCCAATGCCAAAAGCTTTTTCGATGCCAATCCCGATATCGAGGTTCTCGAGGCCTTCGTGATCGATGCGAATGGTGTTCCGCGCGGAAAGTGGATACCGCGCGAACGGGCGCTGGACGTGCTGGACAAAGGCATGGCGATGCCGCGCTCGGTCTATGCGCTCGACGTCTGGGGTCGCGACGTGAACGCCGCCGGACTGGCGCAGGGAACCGGCGATCCGGACGGGTTATGTTTTCCCATTCCCGGTACGCTGTCGCGGATCAACTGGCTGAACCGGCCGACGGCACAGGTGCTGCTCGGCATGCGCGATCCGGACGGTTCCGGTTTCTACGGCGATCCGCGACAGGTGCTGGCCAATGTGCTCAAAGGGTTTGCGAAGATCGGGCTGACGCCGGTGGTGGCGACGGAGCTGGAATTTTATCTCATCGACCCGCTTCGCTCGGCGCTCGATCCTGTGCGACCGCCGAACTCGCGCGAAGGGCGCTGGCATACGGGCCAGACGCAGGTGCTTTCGATCTCCGAACTGCAGGATTTCGAGGATGTGTTCCACGGCATTGCCAGTGCGGCACGGGCGCAAGGCATACCGGCCGACATGGTGGTGCGTGAAAACGGACCGGGCCAGTACGAGATAAATCTCAACCATGTGTCGGATGCGCTGAGAGCAGCCGATTATGCAGTGCTTCTGAAGCGCATCGTCAAAGGCGTGGCACGGGCAAACGATCTCGATGCGACCTTCATGGCTAAACCCTATGGCATGCAGGCAGGAAGCGGCATGCATGTGCATTTCTCGCTGATCGACGAGAGCGGGCGCAATGTCTATGCCGGCGAGGACGGGCCTTCGGAAATGCTGTTCCATTCGGTCGGCGGGTTGCTGGAGAATATGGGGGAGAGCATGGCGGTGTTTGCGCCGCATGCCAATTCCTACCGGCGCTTGAGGCCATCGGAACATGCGCCGACCTATGCATCCTGGGGGTTCGACAACCGGTCGGCGGCGGTGCGGGTGATCACCGCATCGAAGCCTGCGACGCGGATCGAGCATCGGGTGGCGGGTGCAGATGTGAACCCCTATCTGGCGCTGGCGATGATCCTCAATGCCGCACTTTCCGGCATCAAGGAGAAGCGTAATCCGGGCGGGGCGATTACCGGCGACGAGCACGCGATCAACCATGATCCGCTGCCGACCAACTGGGACTATGCGCTGCGGCAGTTTGCCCGATCCACTTTCGCCTATGCCACACTCGGCCCGAAATACCGGTCGCTCTATAGTGCCTGCAAGGCACAGGAACTGGCCGAGTTTTCGCTGCGTGTCACCGACGTGGAATATGACGCCTATATAAGGACGGTATGAGATGACGTTTCGAGACAGCGCCACCAATCCCGGCCATACCGGCTCCTGGTATGCGGCAAGCGCCAATGACAAGCGCGTGCGCCCTGCCGTTGCCGGCGATATCGAGACTGACGTGTGCATCATCGGTGCCGGGTTCACCGGCATATCGGCGGCGCTGGAACTGTCGGAACGCGGGTTTTCGGTCGTGGTGCTGGAGGCGGAACGGATCGGTTTCGGCGCGTCCGGCCGCAATGGCGGGCAGATCGTCAACGGCTACAGTCGTGATCTGGAAACGATTGCCGGGCGTTACGGCCGCGACAAGGCGATCGAGCTTGGCAAGATGTCGCTCGAAGGCGGCAATATCATCCGCGAGCGGGTCGAAAAATATGCGATCGACTGCGACCTCGAACATGGCGGCTTCTTTGCGGCCTTCACCGACAAGCAGATCCGCGAGATGGAACATCACAAGGCCGACTGGGAGCGTCATGGCCATCCGGGTCTGGAGATGGTGTCGAAGGCGGATGTAGGGAAATATGTGAAGACCGACCGTTATGCCGGCGGGATGATCGACAAGCTCGGCGGGCATATCCACCCGCTAAACCTCGTGCTCGGTGAGGCACGCGCTGCGGAAAACCTCGGTGCGAGGGTTTTCGAGGGCTCGCGGGTGATTGCTGTCGATACCGACAAGGCTCGGCCCGTCGTCAGTACAGGCGCCGGTTCGGTGACGGCCTCTTATGTGCTGATCTGCGGCAATGCCTATCTGGCACCGCTCTTCCCGCAGGTGCATGGCCGGATGATGCCGGTATCGAGCCAGGTGATGGTGACGGAACCGCTCGAGTCCTCACTGATCGAGGATCTGCTGCCGGCCAATTACTGCGTCGAGGATGCCAATTACATTCTCGACTACTATCGCCGCACCGCAGACAACCGGCTGCTTTATGGCGGCGGCATCGGTTATGGCGGCAACGATCCGAAAAACCTGACCGGCGTGATCCGTCCGAATATGCTCAAGACGTTTCCGCAGTTGAAGGACACGAAGATCGATTATGCCTGGAGCGGCAATTTCGCGCTGACGCTGACGCGTATTCCGCATATGGGGAAACTGTCGGACAAGGTCTATTTCTCCCATGGCGACAGCGGCCATGGGGTAACGACGACGCATCTTCTAGGAAAGATACTCGGCGAGGCCGTGGCCGGCCATGCGGAGCGTTTCGATGTCTGGGCATCGCTGCCCAACCTGCCCTTCCCCGGCGGACGCATGTTCCGCGTGCCGCTGACGGCACTCGGTGCATGGTATTACGGGATAAGGGATAAACTGGGCGTCTGAGAACGCCCAGTCATCACACAGCTGCTTGCGGGAAATGTCCCTTGAGGAAGTAGGTCGCGTGGGTTCGCACGATCGACTTGAACTGTGCCGAAATCTGCGCCGCTTCCGCCGGAACCATCAGTGCGAGGCGCAAGGTGGCGCCGGCCATGTGAAACATGACGAACAGGGTCTGCGCATAGCTTTCACGCAGCGGTTCGGCAACGAAATGCCGGGTGAGCTGATAGAAACCCTCTGCCTGAGCCCGCGTCTCGGCGATATCGAGATCGGCCAGCGTCTTGTCTGCCTGGATCGCATTCAGAAGGTCCTGGGTAGACGGTTCCTGGCGCATGCGCTCGTAATACATGTCGAACAGATCGTCGGTTGCCTTCAGGGCGTCATCTGCGGTTTCGATGTGGGAGACGTGTCCAGCAATCAGCTCGCGAACCTCTTCGACATAGAGCTCATAGAGCATGGCGATGATGGCCGACTTGTTAGGAAAATATTGGTAGACCGAAGCGATGGGACCGCCGGAAAGCGCTGCGATCTCCTTCATGGTGACGGCATCAATACCCTTCTGACCGATCAGTTCCTTCGCGACTTTCAGGATATCGCCGATACGCTCGCGACTTCTTTCCTGTTTCGGCACCCGGCGAAGCGCGGCACGTCCCGCGCCATGGCTCGACTCCTGCATGCGATCCCTTTTCCACCCAACACTCATTGACCGAACGCTACCGGCGAAACCGATAACGCTAATTGAGTGTTATACGTAGAAAGACCAGTTTCAGATCACCAAGCCGGACAAAAAATGTAAATAAAAGTTTAATTCACTAAGAATTGTCGATCCGGGCGAGATATCGCTCAACTATTTTCCCGCCAGAGTTTTTCCAGCCTGCCGATTGCATCCTCTACGATTTGCGGAACCGAAGCGTCGATATCGACGGTCACCACATTAAGCTCACCTTCCGGGCTTTCAAGCGTTGCAAGCTGACTTTGCAGCAAGGAGGTCGGCATGAAGTGACCCTTACGAGCGCCCATACGGGAGGCCAAAAGCTCGGGCGAGCCCTTGAGGAACACGAAGTAGAGCGGATTACCGCCAGCGGATCGAAGTCTTTCGCGATAGATCTTCTTCAAAGACGAGCATGTCACGACAATATCTTCGCACACAGAGCGGGCCGCCTTCAGTTCGTTGCCGATGATATCCAGCCACGGCCAGCGATCTTCGTCCGTCAACGGCGTCCCTTCCGCCATCTTCTTGACATTCGCCTCCGGATGCAGCCGATCTCCTTCGACGAACTTGCAGCCGAGACGGCTTGCCAGAAGATCGGCAATCGACGTCTTACCGGCGCCGCTAACCCCCATGACGATGATCGCCTTCGACATTCCTTCTCCTCACTGCTTGTGTTTGCGCATCTGACGCGACGAATTCTATTTCAATCTTGCATCCCTGCCGATGACGAGCGGCATCAGCACGGACAGGAACATCAGCCTTAGCACATGATGAGCGCCGACATAGGTGGGATCGGCATGAAGCATGACGGCCATGGCGGCCATGGTTTCCAGTCCACCGGGAGAAAACGCGATCAGCGCCGCATCCAGCGGCACATTGGCGAAATAGGAGACGATAACGGCAATGCCCCCCGCAAGCGCCATGACGACGACCGTGACGACCAATCCCGAAACGATGGCGAGGCGCAGATCGGCGAAGGACAGGCCGGAAAAGCGCGAACCGATCAGCGAGCCGAGCAGAACATAGATCGGGATCAGCAGCCAGTTGGGGACAGTGCCGGAGACGGAACCGGTGATATGGGTGGAGATGGAGACAAAAACGCCGCCAAGCAGAAGGGCCGCGGGAAACTTCCAACGCTGGAAAAGCAGGCCGAAACCGGCTGAAACGATCAGCATCACGACGAGGATCGGCATGCTCATCGCGTCGGGCAGAACGATCACGTCGGTGTCGGCCAAATCAAAGAATTCAACGATCAGCGGGACACTGATCGTCAGCGCAAGCACGCGCACGCTCTGGGAAATGCTGACCGCGCGAAGATCACAGCGCATTTCGGCAGCGAGGCTCAGAACATAACCCAGATGACCGGGCGATGCGGCAAGAAGCGCTGTCGTGCGATCGTAACGAAACAGCCGCTGAAGCACCCAGGCGGCGGAAAAAAGCAGGATGACAATCGCCACGAAGACCATGACGAAGCTGAGCGGCCAGGTACGTGCCGCAACAAAAATCTCCGGCGTAACTGTCGAGCCCATCGATATGCCGATGATGACGAAGCAGGCGTTGCGGACGAGAAGCGGGACACCCAGACGAAGTCCGGCTAGACCAGCAAAGGTGACTGCAAGCGCCGGTCCGATGAGATAGGGCGCCGGAAAGCCTATGGCGATGGCTATAAGTGCGCCGGCAGTTCCGATCAGCAGCGTTACAAAAAATTGGCGCAGTTCAGGAAAATTCATACAGACCGGACCTGATACCTGTCGGCGCAACAGGCTACCGACACGGCAGGCTGCCGGCATGGCAAGACATAATTCGTTCTAGCCACTGCGGCAGGAAGGTCAACCAAGTGCGGTCAGCAGAAACAAAAAACGCCGGAGCGACCGGCGTTTCTCATCGAAAAAGCTTGGTGAGATCAGGCCGCAGGGGCGACAACCTTCTTCATATCGACGGCATCAAGGCCGAGAAGGAAGTTGATCTGCGGGCGCGCCTTGACCAGATCGTCTATCGTGTATTCGGCCAGAACGTCGAAGAAGGCGTTGAGCGCCTTGCGAAGCGCGGAATTGAGACCGCAGCTATCGACCAGAGGACATTCGATCGCACCATCGTCCTCGAAACATTCCGCCATTGCGAAACTATCTTCCGTGACGCGCACGACATCAAAAAGGGTGATCTTATCGGCAGCACGGCCGAGCTTCACACCACCGTTGCGGCCACGCACGGTCTCCACCAGACCAGCCTTGTTGAGCGGCTGAAGAATCTTGAACAGAAACAGTTCGGATACGCCATATGCCCTGGCAATTTCCGGAATGCGGCTGAGATGGCCGTGATTGGCTGCACAATACATCAGCATTCTTACGGCATAATTGGTCTGTTTGGTCAGGCGCATGATGGTCTCCGAAGACTCGAGAGAACTCTATATAGACGCTTCCCTAGTTTTGAACAATTCCAAAATAGGAAAATCGGGATCATGTTTTCAAGTGCACTAATTCACCGAACACACAAAAAAGCAAATCCTGAATTAAACAATCAACATAAAGCAGCCACTAGGTGCGGTTTTCCTGGTGGTGATTACCATCTGCTTACACCCGCGCCAGTGGACGATCCTTGATAAATGACATTCATACCAAGGCTGTGACAAATAGGTTCAGCACCAGCAGTGATCGACCGCCGGAAGTTTTTCGCGAGAAAACTGCAGGCCTGCTGAGACCATCTACCAGGAAAAACGCGCTGCGCCAGCGAACCACTCGCACGCCTCGCGCGCCTGTTTCACCGCATGCCTTTCGCGCCAAGTCATTAGCAGGCCTTGTCTGACATGATTGAAATATGCCGCGAAGATGGCTCAACCGATAGACATCGCGATAGCAATCGCTGCGGAAACGCCCAGAGTTATCGTGATTGCCAGGATGCTCAGGCCAACACGCGCCAAATACGCGCGACGGGCACGCTTTTCGTCCCATTCGTAGACCATGATACAACTCCCACTCCTACCCGCGTCAAATTAGGGCAACTGGCGACCACGTCAACCTTTCGTGAGGGATAGTTGATTAAGCGAAAGCTGGATGGCGGATACGATCATACCCGCCATCGACGGTGTCCAGATTATTTCATGACCGGCATGACGAATTCCGCGCCGTCCTTGATACCGGAAGGCCAACGGGCGGTGATCGTCTTGGTCTTGGTCCAGAACTTGATCGAATCCGTGCCATGCTGGTTGAGGTCGCCGAAGGACGACGCCTTCCAACCGCCGAAGGAATGGTATGCGAGCGGAACCGGGATCGGCACGTTGATGCCGATCATTCCGATGTTAATGCGGGATGCGAAATCGCGGGCGGCATCGCCGTCACGGGTGTAGATCGCTACACCGTTGCCGTATTCATGTTTCATCGGCAACGACAGGGCGTCTTCGTAATTCGCCGCACGGACGACGGAGAGAACGGGGCCGAAGATTTCCTGCTTATAGATTTCCATGTCCGGCGTGACGTTGTCGAACAGCGAACCGCCGACGAAATAACCGTCTTCATATCCCTGCAGCTTGAAGCCGCGGCCATCGACGAGAAGCTTGGCACCCTCTTCGACACCCTTGTCGATCAGGCCGTTGATACGCTCCTGCGCCGCCTTGGTGACCACCGGGCCCATGTCGGCCTTGTCATCGGTATAGGGGCCGATGCGCAGGCTCTCGATCTTCGGGATCAACTTGTCGACCAGCCGGTTGGCGGTTTCCTCGCCTACCGGCACGGCGACCGAGACGGCCATACAGCGCTCGCCAGCGGAACCGTAGCCCGCGCCCATAAGCGCGTTGACGGCCTGATCGAGATCGGCATCCGGCATGATGATCATGTGGTTCTTGGCGCCGCCGAAGCACTGGGCGCGCTTGCCGTTCTGAGCTGCCGTTCCGTAGACATAACGGGCGATCGGGGTGGAGCCGACAAACGAGACGGCGCCGATATCCGGATCCGTCAGGATGGCGTCGACGGCGGCCTTGTCGCCGTTGATGACGTTGAGGATGCCAGCCGGGAGACCTGCCTCGATCATCAGCTCGGCAAGCCGGATCGGCAGGGACGGATCACGCTCGGAAGGCTTCAGGATAAAAGCGTTGCCGCAGGCAATCGCCGGGGCGAACATCCACATGGGGATCATGCCTGGGAAATTGAACGGGGTAATGCCAGCGCCGATGCCGACCGGCTGGCGGATCGAATACATGTCGATCTGCGGGCCTGCACCCTCGGTGAACTCGCCCTTGGAGAGATGCGGAATGCCGATGACGAATTCGCAGACTTCCAGGCCACGGACGATATCGCCCTTCGAATCCTCGACCGTCTTGCCATGCTCCTTCGACAGCATGACGGCGAGTTCATCCATGTTCTGGTTGAGCAGATCGACGAACTTCATGAAGACGCGGGCGCGGCGCTGGGGATTGGTGGCCGCCCATGCCGGCTGAGTGGCCTTGGCGTTTTCGACTGCCGCGCGAATTTCGGAAACGCTTGCGAGCGCGACCTTGGCCTGTACTTCGCCGGTTGCCGGATTGAAGACGTCGGCGGTGCGACCGCTGGTTCCGGCGACATGCTTGCCGCCGATGAAATGACCGATTTCCTGCATGGTTTCCTCCTGGTTTCTGTGACAGCCAGAATGTCACTCGAAATTGCGCAATTCAACGCGATAGTTTACGCAACTGTTGTGCAAATTTCGACATTAGAGGGTAGCGCCCGTGGACTGGGATGATGTTAGGATGTTTCTGGCGGTGGCGCGCACCGGCCAGTTGCTCTCCGCCTCACGGCGGCTCGGTATCAACCATGCTACGCTCGGGCGGCGGATGACGGCGCTGGAGGATGCGCTGCAGACGCGGCTTCTGGTGCGGAGAACCAACGGTTGCACGCTGACGGCAGAAGGCGAAGTGCTGCTGGCTGCGGCCGAAAAGATGGAAACTGAAATGCTTTCGGCGCAGGCAAGAACGGCCAGCACCGACACGGTGATTGCCGGAACAGTGCGGATCGGCGCGCCGGACGGTTTCGGCGTCTCCTTTCTCGCATCGCGGATGAGCCGTCTTACCCGCCGGCATCCGGAACTGAAGATCCAGCTGGTGCCGGTCCCGCGGCATTTTTCGCTGTCGCAACGCGAGGCGGATATTGCGATCACCATCGAGCAGCCGGAACAGGGGCGGCTCGTTTCCTCCAGACTTACCGATTACACGCTCGGGCTTTATGCATCACGGGCCTATCTCGATACCGCCGGAGAACCAAAGACCGCCGAAGAGCTGAGACGGCATGCGCGGGTGGGCTATGTGGAAGACCTGATCTTCTCACCCTCGCTGAATTTCACCGGCGAGATCATGCGCGACTGGGATGCGGGTTTCGAGATCTCGAGCGCGATGGGCCAGACCGAGGCGGTCAAAGCGGGTGCCGGCATCGGCATCCTGCATGATTATGTGGCGCGGCAACACTCCGAGCTCATCAGGCTCTTGCCGCAAGTCTCGCTCAAGCGATCCTACTGGACGACCTATCACGAAACATCCCGCGACCTTGCGCGGCTTCGGATCGTTGTCGAATACATCCGCGAACTGGTGGCGGCGGAAAGCCATATCTTCGTCGCCGGTTGACGGCAAAGACGAAAAAGCCCGGCTGGAGCCGGGCTTTTGGTGCACCTTGAAATCAGGCGACGAGAAGCGCTGACGGGGGTAATTTCAGCGCAACGGCAATACGTTTCAGCTTGGCCGGATCGGCATTCAGGCCTTCCTCGACGCCAAGAATTTCCTCGTGCACGAGGCCGGTGGTCAAAGAAAGGTCATCAATACTGTAGCCGGCGGCAATACGCGCTTCGGCAACGGCTCTTGCCACTTGACCCGAAAGAACAGCGCCGCTCTGAGATGCCTTGATGTTGCTAATTGAGACTGTCATGGTTTCATCCTTCTTGAAAAAACCCGGCGTTTGCGACGGGTGAAGGGGGTCAAATGACCCATGGTGCGACACGCGGCCGCAGGACAAACATAGGCCATAATCCGCTTTGTGCAATAGGCAATTGTGCGCTGCACAACATCGAATGTGAAAAAACGGTGGCGCCTCCGTATCTTAGGCGGTCAAAATTCCGGCAGAACCAAAGCAAGCCCTGCGCGTTTATAAGGCAAACGAGGACAGGATCATGCCTTATTCAGCTTTCACAAAACCGGCGCATGGCGACGATCACGTCTATGGGATCGATGGTGGAACCGACGCGCAATTGCTGCAGACGGCGCACCGGCTGGTCGACATCTATCTGGTTTATCTGCGGGAGCATGAAACCGGCAGCGATCTGTTCGACACACGCGAGCTGCCGGTATCCAAGGGCAGCCTCATCAACGCCTTCCGTGTGGTGATCGCCACAGAAAGCCGCTCTGGTGTGCGGGCTCTACTGGTGAAGGCCGGCATGACGCTGGCGCAGTTTCAGGAGAATATCGGCCCGCGCATGTCGTTCAAGCCTGCAAGCAGCAACGACAAGGCCCGCGACGGGCGCTGGCGGCCGGATCCGGGCCAGATCCGGCGCTTCGACCACGCACTGATGCGGCATGGGGAAGAGCGGACAAGGCTGGTGCGCATGTTCCGCCACGCCGCCGACATCGCCGAGCACAAGCCCATCCACGACGCCTGAATCGGATATCCATTCGAAGGCATTTCCGGGGCATTTTCAGGGGCATTGCGTTGGGTCAATGAAATCAACCGCAGCCTGTATAGGCTCAAAGCCAACTCGGACTGCAAGGATTTCCACTCCCGGAATTTGGTCTCCCGGAAAGCATATATCCAGTTTGCCGCCGAGGGTTGAGGTGAAGTCTGAAATCCGTGAACCCTGCGCGACGATATCAACGATATCCGGGCGCAGCCAAAGGACGGTTCGATCAAGAGCCGGACGGTGCCGGATTCGCCATCTCCGCCTGAACGGTGGGCTGGGACGACGCGACGGAGGCCGCGTCGTCCCACGAAGGACCCGGCCCAACATTCATGGGCCGGGTCTTCCTATCTGAGCTACCAGGATTTCAGTGCGCGAAGCGTAGGCGTCTTCTTGAAAATATGCTCGTCCATGCGGGCAAGAAGCGTGTCAAGCAGCGTGACGGCTTCGGCAACCGCCGGTCCCTTGTTCAGCATGACGCATTCGGCACGGGCAGCCATGGCGGCATCGGTCATCTCTCCACGCGATGGCAAGCCGTCCTTGACCAAATCCTCCAGAACCTGTGTCGCCCAGACGGTGGGTACGGATGCCGCTTCGCAGAGCCAGAGGATTTCTTCCTGCATTTCGGCAACCCGCTCGAAACCGATCTCGGCTGCAAGATCGCCGCGGGCGATCATGACGCCGAAGGGGCGACCGAGTGTGTGGGCACGGGCAATCAAGGCCGGCAGGTTGCGGACCGCTTCCGGCTGCTCGATCTTGGCAACGAGGCCAAGCTTTTCGACACGCGGCGGATGGGCGCCGAGCGCCTTCTCCAACAGATCCAGATCCTCCGGCCGGCTGACGAAGGAATAACCGAGCATGTCGGCATTGCCGATGACGGCAGCAAGATCACCTTCATCCTTGGCGGTCAGGGGCGACAGGCCGAGTGCCGTATCCGGCAGGTTCAATCCTTTTTCCGGTTTCAGCTTGACGCCACCGGCCTTCACGTGGGTCACCCTCAGAAGCGTTTCGCCTTCGGAGACGCTTTCGACGACGGCTTCCAGCTTGCCGTCATTATAACGTAGCTTATGCCCCGGCTCGACCCGTTCGACGATCTCCGGCAGTGAAACCGCCGCGCAGAAACGCACGTCTTCCGTCTGATAAGGTTCGCGTGAAGCGACAAGGCGGAAAAGATCGCCTGTCGTGAGTTTGGCGCCCTTGTCGGCCACAACGGCTTCCGTCCTGATCTTGGGCCCGGCGATATCCATCAGCACGGTGATCCGGCGTTCGATCTTTTCGCCGGCGGCACGCACATGCCGCGCCATTGCCTCCCATCTGTCGGGACCATCATGAGCGCAGTTGATGCGAGCGACATCCATGCCGCGCCGGGCGAGATCGAGGATGAAGTCGGGATCGGTCGCCGCCTCTCCCGACAGCGTGACCATGATGCGGCCGCGGCGATGCGGGCGTCCGCTGCCCAGCAACCACTGCGTCATCGCGCTGAGCTCCGCCTCGCCGGCAAAAAACTGCGCTTCTGACGGCAGGACATAGGGAGAGGTCATTCCCTGCATGGCAGACAGGGCTGAGAGCACGGCATCCAGCATCGGCAGAACCCGGCTTTCCAGCCGGCCGAGTGAGGAGAGGCCGTAACACATCAGCCTGCGCTGCAGCGGCCGAATGTCGTGCCTGCGCAGGCAGAGATAATGGCAAAGGTTTTCAAGGCGATCCGCTTCGACACCCCCGGTGATAAGGCTTTCCAACAATGATCGCCCTTCGTCAGCGACCCGGTCACGCAATGCCCGAACCTCGGAGAAAAGCGCACCAAGCTCGATCGTGCGTTCATCCGCATCGATGGCGGCGATGCTATTCGTGTCATGCATGTTTCGTCTCCTCCCATGACGACAATCCGGCCAGGACAGAAGTCTGGCCTTTCAACATCACCCTGACATGACAGGCGCGCGTTGAGCCGCGTCAAAACCTGCGACGGCATAACGCACGGCGTTTATGCGCGGCGAATGATCAGGCCCGACTGCCGGCAGCGGGGGGACCAAAGCCAGAAATGTCGCCCTTAAAGCTGGCAATCGTCAGCCCCTGCCCTATCCTGACGTCCATCGCGCAATAGTTGATTGATTGTCACAAAAACGTCCACATTGCCGGAAGCGCGATGCCTCTTGAGAGGCGGACAATCCGCCAGTCCATGATCCATGTCATGAAACAGATCATCTAAATCGATTAGCATCAGAGGTGAGGAAAAAGAGAGGAGTTTTCAATGCAGCAACATTTAGTCCAAAAGGACGCCGCTTTTTCGCAGGCCGAGTATTTCGACCCCACCCGTCCGCGCACGCAACTGTCGCAGACGGAAGTGGAATTGATGGATCGGTACTGGCGAGCGGCCAATTATCTTTCCGTTGGTCAGATCTATCTTCTGGAAAACCCGCTCCTGCGTGAGCAGCTTCAGCCGCTGCATATCAAACCGCGACTCCTCGGCCACTGGGGCACGACCCCCGGCCTCAACTTCATCTACACGCATCTCAACCGGGTGATCAAAAGCCGCGATCTGGACGTCATCTATATATGCGGACCGGGACATGGCGGGCCGGGCATGGTCGCCAATACCTGGATGGAAGGCATCTACAGCGAAGTCTATCCGGAGATTGCTGAAAACGAAGAAGGCATGCGCAAGCTGTTCCGGCAGTTCTCCTTCCCCGGTGGCGTGCCAAGCCATGTCGCACCTGAAACGCCCGGCTCCATTCATGAAGGCGGCGAACTGGGTTATGCGCTGGTGCATGCCTATGGTGCAGCCTTCGACAACCCGGACCTGATCGTCGCCTGCGTGGTGGGTGACGGCGAGGCCGAAACCGGGCCGCTGGCGGCAAGCTGGCAGTCCAACAAATTCCTCAACCCAGCCCGCGACGGCGCGGTTCTGCCGATCCTGCATCTCAACGGCTACAAGATCGCCAACCCGACCGTGCTTTCGCGCATTCCGCATGACGACCTGAGAAAGCTGTTCGAAGGCCATGGCTATGCGCCGATCTTCGTCGAAGGTAACGAGCCGGAGGCGATGCACCGGCTGATGGCGGATGCGATGGATCTGGCGACCGACATGATCCGCGCGATCCAGGAAGAGGCGCGCTCGGGCACACTCTCCACCCAGGCACCGCGTTGGCCGATGATCATCCTGCGCAGCCCCAAGGGATGGACGGGACCGAAGGAAGTCGACGGCAAGAAGGTCGAGGATTTCTGGCGCGCGCACCAGGTTCCGGTTGCCACATGCCGCGAAAACGACAGCCACCGCAAGGTTCTGGAAGACTGGATGCGGAGCTACAATCCGGAAGACCTGTTCAATGCGGACGGAAGCCTGAAAGCGGAACTGAAAGCCCTTGCGCCAACCGGCAACCGCCGTATGGGGGCAAACCCGCATACCAATGGCGGCATCCTGCGCAAGGAGCTGAAATGCCCGCCGATTTCCGACTACGCTGTTGATGTGACGGTACCGGGCGAAAAGATCGTCCAGACGACGGAAGTGCTGGGCAAATATCTGCGCGACGTGATGAAGCTTAACGACACGGAGAAGAATTTCCGGGTCTTCGGGCCGGATGAGACGGATTCCAATCGGCTTGGCCCGGTCTTCGAAGCAACCGACCGGGTGTGGATGGAAAAGATCGAGCCCTATGACGTGCATCTCGCGCCAGACGGACGGGTGATGGAAGTGCTTTCCGAGCACCTGTGCCAGGGCTGGCTGGAAGGTTATCTGCTCACCGGCCGTCACGGCTTCTTCTCCTGCTACGAAGCCTTCATCCACATCATTGACTCGATGTTCAATCAGCATGCCAAGTGGCTGAAGGTGACGCGTCATCTCGAGTGGAGAAAGCCGATCAGCTCGCTCAACTACCTGCTCACCTCGCATGTGTGGCGGCAGGACCATAACGGCTTTTCGCATCAGGATCCGGGCTTCCTCGATCACGTTGCCAACAAGAAGGCCGACGTGGTGCGCATCTACCTGCCGCCGGATGCCAATACGCTTCTGTGGGTGGCTGACCATTGCCTGAATACCTGGGACCGCATCAACGTCATCGTGGCCGGAAAGCAGCCGGAACCGCAATGGCTTTCGATCGAGGATGCGACAAGGCATTGCGAGGCAGGCATCGGAGTCTGGGATTGGGCCAGCAACGAGGATGATGCGATTGCGCCGGATGTGGTGATGGCCTGCGCCGGCGACGTGCCGACAATGGAAACTCTCGCCGCCGTGATGATCCTGCGCGAGGCGATCCCCGAACTGAAGATCCGCGTCGTCAACGTCGTCGACCTGATGACGCTGCAGGCGAAGGAAGAGCATTCGCATGGCCTGACGGACGAGGAGTTCGACAAGCTGTTCACCACCGAACGGCCTGTCATTTTCGCCTATCACGGTTACCCGTATCTCATCCACCGGCTGACCTATAAGCGCAACAACCACCGCAACATGCACGTTCGCGGCTTTGTCGAGGAAGGCACGACCACGACGCCTTTCGACATGACGGTGTTGAACCAGCTCGACCGCTATCACCTGGCGCTCGAAGCCATCGAACGGGTGCCGGAGCTGAAGGAAAAGGTTCCGCATGTGATCGAGATGCTCAAGGGCAAGCTCGCACTGCATACGGCCCATGTGCAGGAATACGGCGAAGACATGCCGGAAATCCGCGACTGGAAATGGACGGGTCTTACCGCCTGATCATAGGCGACCGGTGGGATGATATCCCGCCGATATGGCAATACCAGAGTGGGCCGCCGACTAAGCGGCCCATTTTTTGTGCCTGCCGCATGCCAATCGACGGCAGGAATGGACAAGAAAATGTTAAATCAATTTTTATGATACTTTGTCATATTTGAGGCAACAAGCCGCAGCGGTGCACAGCCCGCTGTAAGCCCTTTGTTAGCAAAACTGTCACAAATCTCAACGGGCACGCGCACAACACAAGAATGCACGGCACATCCAAGGACCCGGTTATGTTTGCAAAAATTCAGATTAAAACACTTTTACCATTGTTATTCGGCCTCGTCGTCACGCTCGGAATTGTCCAGGGCGCCTTTTCCATTCTCGCGGTCAATTCTCTCCAGGCCCAGGTCGACACCGTCGGCGAACGGGTTTCGCGGGCAACCCAGATGGGCGAAATGGAACGTCTTTTCGGCGATGTCCGCCGCAACGTCGCACTGCTGCTCAGCACTTCGACGCAGGAGGAACGCGCCAGCGCGCTTGCCGTGCTGAAGGCGGCATATGCCGCACGCAACAAAGCATTCGAAGCCTATGGCGCCAGTCTGACGACAGACACTATGCGTGCCAAATATCAGGCCACGGAAGCCGCAATCGACACCTATGAAGCGGCAGGCGGGCGTCTTGTTACCCTGCTGGGTGAAGGCGACATGGCTGCGGCCAAGAAACATGTGCAACAGATGACGGTCATGGGTGGAGAAGCCGTCAAGCTATTTGCCGAAATGGTCAGCCTGAACAAGGCAACCGGAGAAGCGGCCGTCAGCGAGGCGAAGGCAACAGCAAGTTCGTCGCTGGTGACAACGGTTATCCTGGTGGTCATCGTCGGCGTGGTCGGCGGGATTGCCGCCCTGCTCGGCTTCCGCTGGATCGCGCGGCCGATCGCCAGCATCACCCTGTCGATGAACGCACTCGCCGCCGGCAATACAGAGCATCAGATCCCGCATCGGGATCGCAAGGACGAGATCGGCGACATGGCAGCCGCTGTTTCGGTATTCCGCGACAACGCCATCGAGCGCGAGCGGCTGGAACGCGAAGCGGAAGCCAATGGCCGGCTTACAGAACAGGAACGACAGGCGCGCGAGGAGCAAAGTGCAAGGCAAGCAGCGGAGGTGAAGTTCGCGGTGGATGATATCGCCCGCGGCCTGAACCATCTTGCCGAAGGCGATGTGACCTACCGTCTGGCTACCCCGTTTGCCGGTGAACTGGACACAGTTCGGCTGAACTTCAACGAGTCCATCACCAGACTTCAGGCAGCACTGCGGTCGGTTGGCGACAACGCCAAGATGATCGATGCCGGCGCGAGCGAAATTCGTGCGGCAACGGAAGACCTGTCAAAGCGCACGGAACAGCAGGCTGCATCAGTGGAAGAGACCGCCGCAGCACTGGAACAGGTGACTACCGCCGTCAAGGATTCCGCCGCGCAGGCAAGCACGGCCGGCGAACTGGTGAAAAAGGCCCATGATGGTGCCGAACGCTCCGGAGAGATCGTTCGCAAGGCCGTTTTGGCGATGCAGGAGATCGAGAAATCGTCATCCGAAATCGGCAACATTATCGGCGTGATCGACGATATCGCCTTCCAGACCAACCTGCTGGCGCTGAACGCCGGCGTAGAGGCCGCGCGGGCGGGCGACGCAGGCAAGGGGTTTGCCGTCGTCGCACAGGAGGTGCGCGAACTGGCTCAACGTTCGGCGAATGCCGCCAAGGAGATCAAGAACCTGATCACCAAGTCGAGCGCGCAGGTGCGCGACGGGGTGGCGCTGGTCGGAGAAACCGGCACGGCGCTGCACACGATCGTATCGGAAGTGCAGGAAATCAACCGGAGCGTCTCGGCCATCGTATCGTCCACACGCGAGCAGTCTACCGGGCTTTCGGAGATCAACTCCGCGGTCAACCAGATGGACCAGGGTACGCAGAAAAATGCATCGATGGTGGAAGAGACAACCGCCGCGACCTACAGCCTTGCTTCGCAGGCTGCCGAGCTGACCGCCCTGCTTGCCCACTTCAAGCTTGATGCGGAAGCATCAGTTCGGGCCATCAACAATGCTGACCTGCGGGACAGGAGGGAGCCATCGCCGGCACGTGCGCTGGGCCAACGGCTGGCTTCGGCCTTCGGCTAAAGGTGAGACCGTCTTCTTCGAACATATCCGCCGGATCGAAAGCGACCCGGCGGATTTTTGTTGCGTCAGGCCTAAGAATTGGCCAGCGCCACCGCATCGGCACCAGCCGGCAGCCGCATCGGGGATGACGGATCGGTCACTGCCCGCCAGACGGCTTGTGCGACATCCATTGGCAGCGTGACCTCGGTTCTCTGCCTCATCTCGCCAAACACCTCATTTGCATATCCCGCATAGGCTTCAGGGAAACCGCCATGCCCTTCCATACGGGAGATCGCGGTTTTGCCAAAACTGGTGGCTGGTGCCGCGCCCGGAAGTACGATCTTCACATCAATGCCGAATGGTTCGAGTTCCAGTGCAAGCGATTCCGTGAAAGCATTCACCGCGGCCTTGCTCGCCGTATAGACCGACAGAAGCGGCAGCGGCTTCATGGTGACCGTCGACGTGACATTGACGATCAGCCCCGCCCTCCTTTCGCGGAACTGCGGAAGCACGGCCTGCACCATGCGCATGGTGCCGATCGTGTTTGTCTCGAAGATATCGCGGATGACATCGACCGGCGTGCCTTCGAGCGCGTTCAGCCAGCCGATGCCGGCATTGTTGACAAGGACGTCGATCGGGCCGGCCGCTTCGATAGCCCTTGCGACGCTTTCATCGCTTCTGACGTCGAGAGGGAGAATGCGCAGGTTTTCGGATATCGGCAGCAGGTCCTCACGCGCCGTGCGCATAGTCGCGATCACCTTCCAGCCGTGATCGAGAAACAGTTTTGCGATATCGAGGCCGAAACCAGACGAGCAGCCGGTGATGAGAACAGTCTTCATGGTTGTTCCTTTCATGTTGTCTGGTCATCAAAGTAGATATTGAGGCCAGGACGCGCTATAATCGATCGTCCTCAATTCATTTCCGAAAGTCCCGAATTGACCGATCCTTTCGCAGATGTGGTGGCCCTGCTTCAGCCAAGCCTGCCGTTTTCGAAGATGGCGAGCGGCTCCGGCCCATGGCGCGTCGATGCTCCGGCGACGGCCCGGCCGCTTTTCTGCGTCCTTCTCGAAGGTGCTTCGCGGTTGTCGGCTCCCGGAGAGGAACCGATAGAACTGCGGGCCGGCGACTTCATTCTGATCCCCGCCGCCTGCGACTTTACCATGTCGAGTATCGAGCCGGTCGATCCGGAAAATGCCGCGCATTTCGCCGTTACCAGGCGCGATGAGGAGACCCGGCACGGCGATCCGGACGGACCGGCCAATATGCGCATGCTTGTCGGCGGACTTGCGTTCGGATCCCCGGATGCTAGCCTTCTTGTATCGCTGCTGCCGCGACTGGTGCATGTGCGCGGGGAAAGGCAGTTCGCCACCATCGTTCAACTGATCCGGAACGAAGCGAAGGAAGAAAAGCCGGCGCGCGACATGGTGCTGACGCGGCTTCTCGAAGTGCTGCTGATCGAGGCGCTTCGGTCGGCATCCGGCGGCAGCGCCTCTCCCGGCCTGCTTCGCGGGCTTTCCGACGAGCGGCTGGCGGCGGCGCTTCGCAAAATACATGCAGACCCGAAGCATGACTGGACGGTTGAGAAACTGGCCGGCGAAGCGGCTCTATCCCGATCGGTCTTTTTCGAACGCTTTCGCAAGGCGATGGGCGTCGCGCCGATCGAATATCTGCTCTCCTGGCGGATGGCGATCGCGAAAAAACTGCTCCGATGTGGCGATGAAGGCATCAAGGAGATCGCCGATCGTGTCGGCTACGGTTCCGCCAGCGCCTTCAGCATCGCATTCACTCGATTTGTCGGAATGCCGCCAACGCATTACGCACGTGCACAAATGGACCAGGATATCGGGGAAGGATAATTCCCCTCTCCCCGTAAGTCCTAGTGACTTATAGACTTACTGAGAGAGGGGAATGGTACGGTTGAGTGGGGTCGAACCACCGACCTCAGGTGCCACAAACCTGCGCTCTAACCAACTGAGCTACAACCGCATAAACCGCCGAAGCGATGTTGACCGGTCACATACGGCCATCGAATGAAGATTGCAAGTCCTTTCAATCTGACAAATTCGATCCTTGTGATCAAGTCCGCCGCGAGGATGTGGACAAGGTTGCCGAAGAACCTGGCGATCAGGACGGCTTGAAGGCGTCCATGGCTTTTTCGGCGGCTTGCCGGCCGGGCCTTGAGACTTCGCCTGCAACCTTTTGCGCGGCGTCCTGCATCACCTTCACCTGCTCGACGGTAAACTCCGCCTGCCTGCGGACGAAAGCAGTCTGCAATTCCATCATTTCGGAAAAGGACTTGGCCCCGATCAACTGCTCCATATGGGAGAGCGACATTTCGGTATTGGTGCGAAGTGCGTCGATTGCCTTCAAGCCGAATTCCATAGAGCCGGCCTGGGCAGAATGGATTGTGGATTCAACCGTGCGGGAGGCTTCCTCCGCCGCCGTTTTCATCTTACCGTAGGCGTCATGGGAATGGGTCGTGCTTTGCTCTGCAAACTCGCGCCAGCTTTGCGTCAGCTTTGCCGGATCGAATGCAGAGAACGAGAAGATATCGTCAGAATAAGCCACAATCTTTCCCTCCAAAAAGATCCGGTCCGGCGAAAAAACAGGCATCGCCGAACCTGTTCTGCCGTAAATATAGCCGATGCTATTGTGCATTGCAATATTTGCAGTGCAGCACAACCGACCGACGTTAACCCTGTTTACGCGTTCCTGTTCTCCCATGTGGACCCTGTCGAAGGGGAGGGATATTAACAAGAGGTTAATTCCATGGCCTTATAGGCCGACACGTAATTTCACAGGCTTGCCCATGTCGGACGTGCAATACCCATTCATCGATGTCGCCGTACACGAGCGTGTGCGAGAGGCATTTGCCGCGGGTATGGCCGTCGTTCTGTTCTCGGCGGATCTCAGATCGGTCTCATGGGCAAATGGCCGGGGTGCCGCACTTTTTGGCTTCGGCTCAATCTATGATTTTCTCGACCAGGGGCTCGACCGCGGCGAACTGATGTTTCGCCAGGTGGAGCCTGTCGCACGCTCGCTGCAATCGGTGGGCGACAGGCGCACGTTTACTGTTCGCATCGCTTCCGGGTTTCTGCGCGTGGCTGTGCAGGCGCGCTGCGAAATGATCCGGGTTCAGGACAAGCCGTGCATCCTTCTTTCCGTGCCGGTGGACAGCCAAAACCTGCCGCTGAAGGAATGTGCTGCCCGCCTGATCGAAGGCTTTGACGATCCCGACACGCATATGGCCGTGCTCGATGGCGATGGTAACATTCTGGCTGCATCCGGCCAGTTTGCAGCGCTCAGCCTTTCCATCCAGACTACGCGCATGCTTGTCTCGATGGTCGGCAATGACCGTCACCGACTGATCAAGCGCCCGATCGCGACCGCCAGCGGATATCTGCCTGCTGCGATCGGCCAGGTGTCGGAAGAGCCTGCACTTAATCTTCTGTTCGTCGTGGGAGCCGCAAAAATGCAGGCTGCGGCGGTGAATGCCGCCCATGCCGCGGAAGACATCGCCGTCGATAACTTCGCCTTGCCTGACTACGAAGATGCGCTGAGCGCCGTCGCCGCGATCGAGGACAATCCCGAAGCGGAGGAAGAAATCTCGCTCGATGACACAACGGGCGCGGCCGATGAGAGCGATGCGGTCTCCGTGGAGACGGGCGGACACGAGACAGAAACCGAAGCTGATGCCTTCGCCGAGACGGCTGCAGAAAAGGTCACGGTGGAAGAGGCTGCGGACACGCCTTCGCCGGTTTCCCGCATTGAAGACATCGAGAGCGGGGATGTGAAGACTGAAGATCTGGCCCCTGCTGATGAAGCAAACGAGGTTTTCACCGAGAGCGGCGAACCGGATGCGAAGACGTTCGACGGCACCACAGCTGCTGAGCGGGATGCCGAAACCGTTGCGCAGGACATTTCTGCCGAAGAGATCGTGAGCGGAGAAAATCACATTCCGGCAGACCTGTCGGGCGACGCGGACGCGCTTGTCGACATTGAAACCGATGATGACGAGGTCGCGCCGTTCGGATCGCATGAAGAGCATGATGACGACCCCGACGAAATATCGACGGTGTTCGATGCTGATGACGAAACCGTGCCAGCCACCACGTCTGAGGCAGAGGCGCCGGGGCAGCGGAATGAAGGCATAAACATCACCGAAGATCACGCCGGACCGATGCCGCTTGCGCAACAGGCAGAGCCGGCATCACGTCCGCTCGGAACGGTGCGCTTCGTCTGGAAAATCGATGCCGCCGGCCGGTTCAGCGAAGTGTCGAAGGAATTCGCCCAGGCTGTCGGGCCGCATGCAGCCGATATTTCGGGCATGGCATTTTCCGATCTCGCCGCACTCTTCAATCTCGATCCGGACGGCAAGATCGGCGAAGTGCTTGGCCGTCGGGACACATGGTCAGGCAAGACGATCTGGTGGCCGGTAGAGGGAACCTCGCTCGTGGTGCCGGTCGATCTGGCAGCGCTCCCGACTTACACGAGAGCACGCGAATTTGACGGGTTCCGCGGCTTCGGCATCGTTCGGATGGGCGACGCAGCCGAAGACCCGCACGCCGCTGGCCTTTCATTGGGGGGAGCAGAGGCAGACCTAGCAACCAAGCCGCTCGAAGCAGAACAGAATGAATTGCAAGCTTCCGAGCAATTGGAAGAGGTTCTCGAGCAACCGGCCGAAAACCAGAATGCCGATACTGTCCCTGCGGCAAGCGACGAGAGCGCGGAAACGGCAGCGTTCGATGAGATTGGCGACACATCGAATGAAGAGGCGGATGTCGAAGCGAGCTCTTTCGCCGATGACGACATGCCGATGCCGGGTGAAACGGACAACGAACCGGATGTGGATACCGTTGATGCGGACACAGCTGAAGACCCGGCCAAGACCGTTGACTGGCCGGAAGGCGAGCCCCCAGCCCTGACGCTGACCGACACGCCGGGCAGACGGCAATGGGACAAGGTGATCCAGCTTGAGGAGCGACGCTCACGGCTGAGTCCCGGCGAGCAGGCAAACTTTCAGGAAATTGCCCGACGTCTGGATGATTTCGTGAAACCAGCCGAGGATCTGGAGACCGAAAGCGACGAAGCCCTCGGTGATAAGGTTATTACTGCAGACACCACCGCATCCGATCTGCCGGAGGATGTTGCGGCTTTCAGCAAGGACGTCACCAGCACGAACGAAGACCTCGTTTCCGAGGCGAATGGCGAGGTTGAGCAGTCCCTGCCGACCGACGACGACGAAACGCAACAGGTTGACGAAGAACTGCCGGAAGATGCCCAGGCATTTCACGAGGATGAGACGCTTGAGGTGACCGACGGATCGGAGACTTCCGATGGCATCGTCGTCACGTTGTTCGACAACGAGCCGACGGAAGCAACCGAGGACCGCCCCGAGAATGAGATCGAGCACGAGGAAGCGGCGGATGCCGCGGCTCTCGCCGCCATGCTGCCCGGTCGCGATCGCACCGGCCTTTCCGAGGATATCATCGACCAGATGCCGGTGGCACTTCTGGTGCATGCCGGTGATCGGCTGATCCACGCCAACAGCGAATTCCTGAAACTGACCGGCTATTCTTCGCTTGAGGCGCTTGGCGATGTCGGCGGACTCGATGCGTTGTTGCAGCGGCAGGAACTGGAAGACAAGACCACGCATGCCGGCGGGATGGTGGTGGTGCGCGCCGACGACGTGATCGTTCCCGTGACGGCAAGGCTTCAGTCGATCCGCTTCAATGAGACATCGGCATTGATGCTGGCGCTGATGCCGGTTGCCGCCGAAGCGGAGCCGCCAGAAAACACCACGGCGGAAGTGTTGCCGCTGCGCCCGATCCGCACCGCCGACCAATTGGCGAAACTGCAGGTCGAGGTGGAGGAGCTGCGGGCCATTCTGGAGACCGCCACCGACGGCGTCGTCATCATCGGATCCGACAGGGAAGTCCGGTCGATGAACCGGGCGGCAAGCGCGCTGTTCAATTTCGATGGCGAAGAGATCAACGGCAAGCCGTTCGTCACGCTTTTTGCGCATGAAAGCCAGCGGGCAATCCTCGACTATCTCTCCGGGATTTCCGGCCATGGCGTGGCGAGCGTGCTGAACGACGGTCGTGAAGTGATCGGCCGCGAGGCATCCGGCGGGTTCCTTCCCCTTTTCATGACGATCGGCCGATTGACGTCATCCAACGGCTATTGCGCCGTCATCCGCGACATCACCCAGTGGAAACGGACCGAAGACGAGCTGCGCACCGCAAAACGCGCCGCGGAAACGGCCAATGCGCACAAGAGCGAGTTCCTTGCACATGTGAGCCACGAGATCCGCACGCCACTGAATGCCATTATCGGCTTTGCCGACATGATGGCATCGGAACGGCTCGGGCCTGTCGGCCACCCCCGCTATATCGAATATTCGAACGACATCGGCCGCTCGGGCCGGCATGTGCTCGATATCGTCAACGACCTGCTCGATATTTCCAAGATCGAGGCCGGAGAGCTTGATCTCGATTTCGTCGCTGTCGGCCTGGACGAAACGGTGTCGGAAGCGGTCTCGCTTGTGCAGCCGCAGGCAAACGGCCAGCGGGTGATCATACGGACGGCACTGTCGCAAGCCGTGCCGCAGGTGGTGGCCGATCTGCGCTCGATCAAGCAGATCGTGCTCAACATTCTGTCCAACGCCATTCGGTTTACGCCATCGGGCGGTCAGATCGTCGTCTCCACCGCCTATGAATCGAATGGGAGCGTCGTGCTGAGAATTCGCGATACCGGTATCGGCATGAACCGCGCCGAGCTGGAATTGGCGATGAAGCCGTTCCGGCAGGTGGCGGGTGCATCCCGCAAACGGGGTGACGGCACGGGCCTTGGGCTGCCACTGACAAAAGCGATGGTGGATGCGAACCGGGCGAATTTCGCCATTACCTCGGCGCCGAACGAGGGAACGCTGGTGGAGATCACCTTCCCGTCGCAGCGGGTTCTGGCGAGCTAACGACACGCCAAAAACGCGATACAGAATAACCTATTCACGCAATGCGTGTATACCGCTATAAAAAAGGGGCAGCCTCGGCTGCCCTTAAGTCATTGTGCTGTTGAACAACGATAGAAGTAAAAGACGTCCCGCCTCAAAATCTCATCGTGTGTCAGCTTTATAGCCCCTAACGGGACATTTCGCGCCAGAATTGAGGAACGTCACTCAACAAGAGCTTAAACCTGTCCCGATCCGGATCATCGCGATGTATTGCTGCATTGCAGCAAGATCACGTGCCGAGTTCTGCAAGGTTTTCGTACTGTTTCAACGCGTCGGGATTAGCGAGTGCTTCCTTGTTTTTGACGGGCCTGCCGTGAACGACATCGCGCACTGCAAGTTCGACGATCTTGCCGGATTTGGTTCGCGGAATATCCGATACCTGTATGACCTTGGCGGGGACATGGCGAGGCGTCGTGCCATTGCGGATACGGGTACGGATTGCCTTGGCAAGATCCTCATCGAGCGACAACCCATTGGCGAGCCGGACGAACAACACGACGCGCACATCATTGTGCCAATCCTGGCCGATACAGATAGCTTCTGACACTTCCTCCATCTGCTCGACCTGATTGTAGATTTCGGCCGTGCCGATGCGCACGCCGCCGGGATTGAGCGTAGCATCCGAGCGACCATGGATGATCAGCCCGCCATGCTCTGTCCATTCGGCAAAATCGCCGTGGCACCAGACATTCTCAAAACGCTCGAAATAAGCGGCCCTGTATCTCGACTTGTCCGGGTCGTTCCAGAACCCGACCGGCATTGAGGGGAAGGCTTTGGTGCAAACCAGTTCGCCCTTCTCGCCGCGTACCGGCTTGCCGTCGTCGTTCCATATATCGACGGCAAGCCCCAGTCCCGGCCCCTGAATTTCGCCCTTCCAGACGGGTTTCAACGGATTGCCCAGCACGAAACACGAGACGATGTCAGTGCCGCCGGAGATCGATGCAAGATGCATATCCTGCTTGATGCCTTCATAGACAAAGGAAAATCCTTCAGGAGACAGCGGCGAACCGGTTGAGGTCATCAGGCGCAGCGATGACAGATCATGACTTTCCTTCGGCACGATGCCGGACTTGCGCAGTGAATCGATATATTTGGCCGCCGTGCCGAAGACCGCAAACTTTTCATCCTGAGCAAAATCGAAGAGCACGTTGCCATCGGGCGCAAAGGGCGAGCCGTCATAGAGACAGAGCGTCGCGCCAACCGCGAGGCCCGAAGCCAACCAGTTCCACATCATCCAGCCGCAGGTGGTGAAATAGAAGAGCCTCTCGCCCGGCTCTATGCCGCAATGGAGCCGATGCTCCTTCAGATGCTGCAGCAAGGTGCCGCCGGCAGAATGGACGATACATTTCGGGATGCCGGTCGTGCCGGAGGAAAACAGGATGTAGAGCGGATGGGAAAACGGCAATTGGACAAATTCGAGCGGCTTTTCCCGATAGGCGGCGATTACATCAGGGTAAGTGCGTGAGTCCGTCAAGTCGGCGGCCAGCGTTGCCGCCTTGCCAAGATAGGGCACGACGATGACCGGCACGCCAAGGCGGGCGGTCACGACCTTCAGCTTGGCGGAAACATCCTGCTGTTTGCCGTTATACCAGTAACCGTCACAGGTGATGAAAAGCCTGGGCTCGATCTGGCCGAAGCGGTCGAGCACGCCCTGCTCGCCGAAATCGGGGGAACAGGACGACCAGATGGCGCCGAGCGAGGCAGTGGCCAACATGCAGGCAATGGTTTCGGGCATGTTCGGCATCATCGCCGCAACGCGATCCCCTTTGCCGATACCCATGGCGCGAAAGGCCTGCTGGAGCTTCGAGACTTCCGAGCGCAGCCTGTCCCACGACCAGCTGTAACGGGCCTTGTCTTCGCCGCGAAAGATCAGCGCCTCAACAGTCCCCTCACAGGCATGCGCCAGCAGGTTTTCTGCAAAGTTGAGCGAGGCGTCGGGGAAGAAGCGTGCCGCCAGCATATCCTGGCCGTCTGCCAACACGGTTTCGCCGCGATCTCCCATGACACCGCAGAAATCCCAGATCGCCAGCCAGAATTTTTCGCTCTCCTCGACCGACCAGGAATGAAAGGCGTCATAATCGGCGAATGCCACCGAATGGCGCTCCTCGCACCAGCGGATGAAGCGATAGAGTGGCGTTTTCTGCCGTTTTTCTTCGGACATGGTCCAGAGCGGCTTTTCCTTATCGAGCATATTCCTCCCTTTCCGGCCGACGCGACCGGCCTTTCGGCATTTGCCGACCTCCTTGCGCCGCAAGACACCTCCATGCCGGTGCGGCTCAAGGATGTATAACATGTCGCATGCGACAATGAAGCACGGGACGTGAACCGTCAGGCGCCTGAATTGCGCCGTGCCGTCATTTCCTATATGCGCCTTGCATGTTCACCAGAGCCGCCCAGACATTCCGCAGGCATGCACGCCGGCCAGTTGGTCGAACGGTGCTGATTGCGCTTGCGATGATCCTTGCGGTGGGCGCGATTTTCAGGATCGTCACGCCTTTCCTGATTTCCACCAGTCTGGTGCGGGAAAGCATCGAACAGTCGGTAGAACGGTGGACCGGGAATAACGCCACAATCGGCGGCATCTCCACAATTCGGTTCTGGCCGCATCCGGAAGTCACGCTTACCGACATCACCATTCATAACGATGAACATGGCGGACGGCAGATACTGGCAACGATCAAGGAACTGTCCGCCTCGTTCGACTTGATGGAAGCCTTGCTTGGCCAGCCGGTCTTTGAAGATTTCCGCCTTAACGAACCACACCTTTTCATGAGCCGCGACAAGGACGAGCGGCTTCATTGGGCCAATGGCGGACAGCTGGTCGATGCCATGGCGAAGGTTTCTGCCAATGGCGACCGGCAGAGGCTCGATCAGGCGCTGGATGCTCCGATTGGCGAGGTACAGTTTCGCAACGGCATTCTCGATATCATCCGCGAAACAGATGGAAGTGTCGTCCGCTTCGATGCCATCAACGGCATGATGGATTGGCCTCGTCTTTCCGATACCGCCATCATCCGCGGGGATGCCGTTGTCCGCGGCAAAAAGATCGGCCTCGATATTCGCAGCACACAGCCGCTGCTGCTTCTCGATGGTAGAAGCGGAGATTTCGAAGGAACGGCCAGTGCCGACATCGGGTTTGCAAAGTTCGACGGCGTCGCAAGCCTGACGCCGCGAGGTTATTTCTCCGGCAATGCCGAGCTTCGGGCGTCGGACATGCCTGCTGCGCTGCGCTGGTTCGAGATCGATCCACGCCTTGTGGATGGACTGCAATCGGCATCGGTTTCGGCCCGGTTGATTGCAGACCGCCAGGAAATGAGGTTCGAGGAGCTTTCGCTCGGGCTGAACGATGAGAATGCAACCGGTCTGCTGGAGCTCGACATCCCCGCCTCCACGCCGCCGAAGCTTTCGGGCACGCTTGCCTTCGATCATATGGACCTGCGCCGCCTGCTTATCGCTCTGGAGCCGACGATCAGCAAGGATGTGCAAGCGCTGCCGTCGCTTGTGACGAATATGGACCTCGATATGAGGCTTTCTTCACAAATCGCCTCGCTGGGCGGTCTCCAGCTTTATGATGTGGCGCTTGGGCTGATGAATGTGACCCAGCAGTTCCGCCTCGATATTCTCGATAGCGATCTAAAACCGGGTCGCCTGACGGGGCGGATCACCACCCTTAATGCGAATTCCAGCGCCCGAGGCGAGGAACAAAGCGTCGCCTTCCGCGCGGCCGTCCGGGGCGTCGATTTCGCGACGATCGCACAACAGCTGCAGCTCAAAGGCCCGCTGCCTGCAGCACAGGGATCGCTCGACATTTCGCTGGATGTGCCACGCCCGATCACGCGCGACGCCTGGAACGCAGCGACCGGGACGGTCAGCTTCCAGGCAGGCTCCGGCAATCTGACCGGCATGGACCTGTCGGCTATTCGCCAGCTAGCAATCCGGAAACCCTATTTCTCGCTTAGCGACGCTGCAACGGGCTCCATCGAATTCGACAGCATGAAGGCGACGGCCACTATCCGCAACGGAATTGCCGACCTTCAGGACACCGAGATTGCCGGGCGCAACGAAACGATTGCGCTGACCGGGGCCGTGCCGCTTGCAAACAGCAGCCTCGCGCTCTCGGCCACGATCACACCGAAGGATGCAAGCCCGCCGCTGAACTTCTTCATCGGCGGCGCATGGCCGACACCGATCCTCTGGCCGATGAACGTGCCGGCCGCCAAGCCCGGCGAATAAACCGCGGGCCGCCCCTATCAGCTTTCCGCGCCGCGGATCGCCAGATGCTCGTCGCGGACGCGCCTCAACTCGGCGCGCTTGGTGGTGAGGGATGCGGCGATGACGCCGATCGTTACAAGACCAATGAGGATGGTGCAGATGGCGTTGATTTCCGGCGTCACGCCGAGGCGGACCTGCGAATAGATCTTGATCGGCAGCGTCGTTGCGCCCGGACCGGTGTTGAAGCTTGCGATGACCAGATCATCGAGCGACAGGGTGAAGGCGAGCATCCAGCCGGCGATAACTGCCGGGAATATCAGCGGCAGAGTGATCTTGAAGAAGGTTTTGACCGGCGGACAACCGAGATCGAGCGCCGCCTCTTCCAAACTGCGGTCGAAGGTCAACAACCGCGACTGCACGACGATCGCCACATAACACATGGTAAAGGTCGTATGCGCGATCGTGACCGTCCAGAAACCGCGATCGACACCCATGGCGACGAAAAGCAGGAGCAGCGACAGGCCGGTGATCACCTCGGGCATGACCAGCGGCGCATAGATCATGCCGGAGAACGCCATGCGGCCGGGGAAGCGGGCAAAACGGGTGAGCGCAAGGGCTGCCAGCGTGCCGAGGATGGTGCCCAGAGTGGCGCTGAGCACGCCGACACGGGCGGTGACCCAGGCCGCATCCATCAGGCCCTGGTTCGACCACATGGCCGAATACCAGTTCAGCGAGAAGCCGCCCCAGACCGTGACCAGCCTTGAAGCGTTGAACGAGTAGACGATCAGAATGATGATCGGGATATAGAGAAATGCGAAACCGAGGGTCAGCACGGTGGCGTCGAAACGGGGAGATCTCATCACACCACCTTCTTCTGGTGGTTCTGGAAAATCATGATCGGCACGACCAGCATGATCAGCAGGATGACGGCGACGGCGGAGGCGAGCGGCCAGTCACGATTGCCGAAGAATTCGGTCCAGAGCGTCTTGCCGATCATCAGCGTGTCGGCGCCGCCCAAAAGATCAGGGATGACGAATTCGCCAGTAATCGGGATGAAGCAGATCATCGCACCGGCGATGACGCCCGGCATGGAGAGCGGGAAGGTGATCTTCCAGAAGGCTTTCCACGGAGGGCAGCCGAGATCGCTCGCCGCTTCCAGCAGCGAATTGTCCATCTTTTCCAGCGCCGAATAGAGCGGGAGGACCATAAAGGGCAGATAGGAATAGACGATGCCGATGAAGGCGGCATAATCGGTGCGGAAGATCTGCACCTGCTGGTCCGGTCCCATCAGTCCGATCGTCTGGAGGAGAAGCGTCAGCAGGCCATCGGGCTTGAGGATGCCGATCCAGGCGTAAACGCGGATGAGGAACGAGGTCCAGAAGGGCAGGATGACCAGCATGACCAGCGTCGGGCGGATCGAGGTCGGGGCGCGGGCCATGGCGAGCGCCATCGGATAACCGATCAGCAACAGCAGCAGCGTCGAGATCGCCGCGATCCTGAGCGACGACAGATAGGACCAGATGTAGAGCGGGTCTTCGGTCAGGAAGATATAGTTCTCGAAATCCAGCTCGGAAAAGAATTCGCCAAGATTGCCGAAGCCATCGAAGGTCGGCAGATAGGGCGGCATGGCGATTGCCGTATCCGACAGCGAGATCTTGAAGATGATAAGGAACGGCGCGACGAAGAACAGGATGAGCCAGATATAGGGCACGACGACGACCAGCCAGCGCGTCCAGGACGGACCTCCGGTACTGGTGGCGGCATTGCTGACAGGATTGGTTTCCGCGACATTGGCCATGTTCGCTCCCCTTCCCTATCGCGTCAGGACGAGGCCGGCATCGCGCGACCAGGTGAGCCAGACCATATCGCCAAAGGTGATCGGCCGATCGACGAGACGCGAAACATTGGCCTGGGCCGCACGCAGGAAACGGCCATCCTCGGAGCGGACGATGAAGAGCGAGAAATCGCCGAGATAGCCGATATCCCAGACCTCGCCATAAAACGCATTGGTGGAACTATCGGCCGGAGCATCCAGCGAGATGCGTACCTTTTCCGGGCGAACGGCGAAGGCGACATTATCGCCCTTCACCGCCTGGCATTCCTGATCGACGGCGATCGACAGGCCTTCGCTTTCGATCCTCACCGTTCCCGGTGCGCCGAGCGCGCTTGCGGTGTCGGCAATCTTGCCTTCGATGATGTTGATGTCGCCGATGAAATCCGCAACGTAGCGGCTGTTCGGCGCTTCGTAGATTTCAGCCGGGGTCGCCACCTGCATGATGATGCCCTTGTCCATGACTGCGATCCGGTCGGACACGGTCATCGCTTCTTCCTGGTCGTGGGTGACGATCAGGAAGGTCATGCCGAGCGTGTGCTGCAGGTCCATCAGCTCGAACTGGGTTTCCTCGCGCAGCTTCTTGTCGAGCGCGCCGAGCGGCTCGTCGAGCAGCAGCACCTTGGGGCGCTTGGCCAGCGAACGGGCGAGAGCAACGCGCTGGCGCTGGCCGCCGGAAAGCTGGTTCGGCTTGCGTTTGGCGAACTGTTCGAGCTTGACGAGCTTGAGCATTTCCTGAACGCGGGCGGTAATCTCGCCCTTCGGCATATTGTCCTGTTCGAGACCGAAGGCGATGTTTTTCTCCACCGTCATATGCGGGAAGAGCGCGTAGGACTGGAACATCATATTCGTCGGGCGGCGATAGGGCGGCACGCCGCGAATATCCTGACCCTGCAGAAGAATGCGGCCTTCCGTCGGCTCCTCGAAACCGGCGAGCATGCGCATCAGCGTCGTTTTTCCGCAGCCGGAAGGGCCAAGCAGCGAGAAGAATTCCTTCTCGTAGATGTCAAGCGTGAGGTTGTCGACGGCAACAAAATCGCCGAAGCGTTTGGTGATATTCTCGAAGCGGATGAAGGGGACCGCATTCGGATCGGTCCAGGGAGAGAATTTGCGTTTTACCGGTCCGAGAGTTTTCGCCATGCCTTGCCCCGCTTGCGATCCTTGGAAAATGAAAGGGCGGGTAAAAGCCCGCCCTTGGATTGTCAGCTATCAGCTGCCGGTCTTGATCTGCGTCCAGACCCGGTTCAGCACGCGCTGTTCCTTGGGTCCGTAAGGCGAGATGGTGAAGAGCTTTGCCACCACATCTTCCGGCGGATAGACCGACGGATTTTCCAGCACTTCCTTATCGACGAACTTCTGCGAGGCAAGGTTGCCGTTGGCATACTGGACATAGTTGGAGGCCTTGGCGATGACTTCCGGCTTCATCAGGTAGTTGATGAAGGCGTGCGCCTCTTCGACATTCTTCGCATCCGCCGGGATCGCGAGGTTGTCGAACCACATATAGGTGCCTTCCTTGGGGATGACGAACTCGACCTTGACGCCGTTGCCAGCTTCTTCGGCGCGCGACTTCGCCTGCAGCACGTCGCCCGACCAGCCAATGGTGATGCAGCTGTCGCCGTTGGCAAGCTCATCGATATAGGCCGAGGCGTTGAACGTCTTCACGAAGGGACGGATCTTCTTGTAGACCTCGCCGCCGGCTTCCAGATCGGCAGTTTCCTTGCTGTCCGGGTTCTTGCCGACATAGTTCATGGCGATCGCAAAGGTCTCGTCGGAAGCATCGAGAATGTTGATGCCACAGGACTTCAGCTTCTCGGCGTTTTCCGGCTTGAACAGCACATCCCAGCTGTCGATCGGCACATCGCCGAGCGCTGCCTTCACCTTGTCGACATTATAGCCGATGCCGGTGGTGCCCCACATGTAGTTGACGGCATATTCGTTGCCAGGATCATATTTTGCCAGACGCTCAGACACGAGCGGCCACATGTTGGTGAGGTTCGGCAGCTTCGACTTGTCGAGCTTCTGGAACACTCCTGCCGTGATCTGGCGGGCAAGGAACGGACCGGTCGGGACAACGACGTCATAACCCGAGCCGCCGGCAAGCAGCTTGGTTTCCACGAGATCATTGCTGTCAAAGACGTCGTAAACGACCTTGATGCCGGTTTCCTTGGTGAAATCCTCGAGAATGGACTCATCGATATAGTCCGACCAGTTATAGACGTGGACGACCTTTTCCTGCGCAAAAGCGGAGGAGCCAAGGGCGGTAACAGCAAGTGCCGCCGCCATTCCAAGCAGGTGGGTTCTCATGATTTCTCCTGTTTCTTTTTTCTCCGCGGGTGCCCCCACGCAGGAATTCCCTCTGTATTTGAACGTGAGAGTAGAAAGGATTTTTACGACCTACAAGTGGGAATGTGCACTGCGGAATGACTTGCCCCCAAGGCTTGTCGTGCAAATTACCCAAGGGGCTACTGAAAGTCGAAGGCGCTGAGGCCGGTCACCATTTCGTCAAGCCCGAGCGGGCGTGTGATCGGCGGCTCGGCGCGTGACAGGCAGGCCTTACGCTCGCAGATGCGGCAGGCGGGGCCGGATTCGACGGCAAAGCCGGTGGCCGGCAGCGCCGCGGCATAGGCCACATCGGCTGCAAAGCCGATATCGCAACCGATGAGGATCGCCGTGCGTCGGATCCGCTCGCCGAAATCCGCCTGGGGGCCTTCCAGCGTTCTCGACACGGTGAGGAAGGCGTCCCCTTCCGGCATTTCCACCCGGTCGACAAGGATGCGGCCGGGCTCGGCAAAGGCGGAATGGATGCCGAGCTTGGGACAACGGCCACCGAAGCGGGATTGCGGAAAGCCTTGGGCGCCCGCGCGACGCACGACATTGCCAGCGTGATCCATCTCCATGAGGAAGAAAGGAATACCGGCAGCGTCCGGCCGACAGAGGGAGGTCAGGCGGTTCGCCGCCTGTTCGAAGGAGACATCGAAACGGGCGCGCAGGATATCGATATCGTAGCGGGCGCGCTGTGCGGCCGTCAGAAACGCCGCGTAGGGCATGAGCAGCGCATGGGCCGCATAACGGGCAAGCTCGAAACGGGCGATACGGCGGGCCTCGGCCGTCTGCAGGGACAGGCCGTCCAGCTCCGCATCGATTTCCGTCGCCATTGCCAGCAACGCCACCTCGGTTGCCAGTTCCCGGTTGCGATCGAAGGGCGATAACCGCTCCGACAGGAAGAGCCGCATGCTGTGGCGGTCGTATCGGCGGCGCAGGCTCGGCATGACGTGGGAGGGAAGCGTGCGGACTGTGATACCGCGCTCGTTCTTCAGCCATGTGCGTAGGGCGGAGGGTAGGTCGTCTCCGGCGGAAAAGGCCTTTGCCAGAGCCTCTGCCGCATCCTCCAGGCGGGGAAAAAAGTTCGGGCGACGTTCCAGCGACTGGCGCACCTCATCCATCGGCATTCGGCTGCTGCTGGTTGCCATCTCGCGGCCTTCGCTTGCCAGCAGGACCGCGAGATCGGAAAGCCGGCCCGCCTGTTCGCGATATGCGCGATAGAGTTTGACCGTGGCGAGTGTCGCATTGGGCGCCGCTTCCGCGACTTCGACAATTTCCTGATCGCCGGGGATTTCACCGGCCAGGAGCGGATCGGCAAAAACTTCGCGCAGCTGGGGGGCAAGCCCGCCGCCCTCCCCCTGTAGCGCATCGAGATCCACCTTGTAGGTGGAGGCGAGCTTCAACAGAAGCTGCACCGTCAGCGGCCGCTGGTTGCGCTCGATCAGGTTCAGATAAGAAGGCGAGATTTCCAGCGCGCCTGCCATGGCCGTCTGGGTCAAACCAAGCCCGAGCCGGACCCGCCTGACGCGGCCTCCCGCAAATACCTTCCGCTCCACTACAGACCTCCTACTGTCAAAGTTTTACGCGGCTTCGATTTTTACAATATTTACAAAACTCAACTCTCTTCTGTGTAAGTCGTGACATCGTAACTTCTTTTATATCATGTACTTATAGAATTAACATTCGTCATTCTGTAAATATTTCACATGAGCTTTCGGGCCTGATCCAAAGTTCAAAACCAGTGGGAGAGAGACAGATGACAGATTTTTACAAGCTCGTTGCCAATGCGCCTGAAGGCCGGTTCGACGGGATCACCCGCCCCTATTCGGCTGAGGACGTGCAGCGGCTGCGCGGCTCGATCGAGATCCGTTATTCGCTCGCGGAAAAGGGCGCGAACCGGCTGTGGGAGCTTTTGAAAGCTGAGGATTTCGTCAATGCGCTCGGCGCCATGACCGGCAATCAGGCGATGCAACAGGTGCGCGCTGGGCTGAAGGCGATCTATCTCTCCGGCTGGCAGGTGGCGGCGGACAGCAATACCGCGTCTTCCATGTATCCCGACCAGTCGCTTTATCCGGCCAATGCGGCACCGGAACTGGCGCGGCGGATCAACCGCACCCTGCAACGCGCCGACCAAATCGAGACTTCGGAGGGCAAGGGGCTTTCGGTCGAGACATGGTTTGCGCCGATCGTTGCCGATGCAGAAGCCGGGTTCGGCGGACCGCTCAACGCCTTCGAGATCATGAAGGCGTTTATCGAGGCCGGCGCTGCGGGTGTGCATTTCGAGGACCAGCTGGCGTCTGAAAAAAAATGCGGCCATCTGGGCGGCAAGGTGCTGATCCCGACCGCAGCGCATATCCGTAACCTGACCGCGGCCCGACTTGCCGCCGATGTCATGGGCGTGCCGACGCTGGTCATTGCCCGTACGGATGCGGAGGCCGCAAAGCTGCTCACCTCGGATATCGACGAGCGCGACCGGCCCTTTGTCGATTATGATGCCGGGAGGACGGCGGAAGGGTTCTATCGGGTGAAGAACGGGCTTGAGCCCTGCATTGCCCGTGCCGTCGCTTACGCTCCGCATTGCGACCTGATCTGGTGCGAGACGTCGAAACCGGATCTGGAGCAGGCGCGCAAGTTTGCCGAGGGCGTGCACCGGGAACATCCGGGCAAGATGCTGGCTTACAATTGCTCACCGTCGTTCAACTGGAAAAAGAACCTCGACGACGCGACGATCGCGAAATTCCAGCGGGAACTGGGGGCGATGGGCTATAAGTTCCAGTTCATCACGCTCGCCGGGTTCCACCAGCTGAATTTCGGCATGTTCGAACTTTCTCGCGGTTACAAGGACCGGCAGATGGCCGCCTATTCCGAGCTGCAGGAGGCGGAATTCGCCTCCGAGATCAACGGATATACGGCGACCAAACACCAGCGCGAAGTCGGCACCGGTTATTTCGATGCCGTGTCGATGGCGATCACCGGCGGGCTGTCCTCGACGACCGCGATGGGAGAGTCCACCGAGCATGCACAGTTCCGGCCGGCGGCGGAGTGAGCCGCAAAGTCCCCTCCCCACCCTCCCCCCAAGGGGGAGGGCTTAACCCAGCCTCGCCGCCAATGCTCACAGGTGAAATGGGCGGCTGCCGCGATTTTTCTCCTCCATTGTGGGGGAGATGGCCGGCAGGCCAGAGGGGGATTTTCTCCCCATTAACGCCCATGCGGATGGAATACCAGACCACCAAACCCAACGAAAGGAGACCCCGAAATGACGATCCAGGCACCCATCAAGACCCATGTAAAAGAACGGGCGGAGGAGCAGGCAAGCGCCATGACCGCCGATCAGCAGGCAGCGATCCGCTCGCTTGCCAATGACCTGCACCGGCTGAACCATGCCGTCATGAAAGCAGTCGAGGCCGGCGTTTCGGTCGAGCTGATCCGTTCGGCGCGGCATCACGGCGGCGACGGCCACTGGGGCGACCTTATGGTTCCCGTCGTCATGACCAACAGGCTTCAGTAGCGGCGGGTGCAAGATTGCCGGGTCGGACCGCACCGTCCCGCAATTTGTCGCAAATTCAGCAGTCAGAGTTTCACACTCGTGCTGGAATTGCCTCAAACACCGGCCGGACAAGAGCCGGGCCGATGGAGCCATTAGGGAGCCTCTTGGGAGCCCTTCGGCCACCATACCTTTTCATCTCCCTGCCAAAAGAAAGGGCGGCCTCAAGCCGCCCTTTCTTACATCTGGTTGCCGATCGTCAAGAGACGCCGTTCAGGCGGCCTTGCTGTAGCGATAAGAAGACTGCGTGCCCGTGGCGGCCGCATCGATGCGGAACTGCTGCAGCAGGTCGAACAGGGCTTCGGTCTCTGCCGCCAGGCGCTGGCTTGCCTCACTGGTTTCGGCCACCATTGCGCCGTTCTGCTGGGTCATCTGATCCATCTGGTTGACGGACTGATTGATGTTGGACAGCGCTGCCGACTGGTCGCGGCTGGCGGTGGCGATGGTTTCGACATGCTGGCTGATGACGACGATCTCGCTGCTGATCGTGGCGAGTACTTCGCCGGCCTGCTGGACGAGCGAGACACCGGAACCGACCTCGTTGGTCGCCTGGTTGACCAAGCCTTTGATTTCCTTGGCCGCATCGGCTGAGCGCTGCGCCAGTTCACGCACTTCCTGCGCGACAACCGCAAACCCCTTGCCGGCTTCACCCGCGCGGGCCGCCTCGATACCGGCATTCAGAGCAAGAAGGTTGGTCTGGAAGGCGATGTCGTCAATCACCTCGATGATCAGTTCGATCTTCTGTGACGCGTCTTCGATACGCCCCATGGCCTCGACAGCATTCTTGACGACGGTGCCAGAATTGTCGGCGTTCTTCTTCGTGTGACCAACGGCCTCGTTCGCCTCGCGGGCACGATCGGCCGAAGAGCGCACGGTTGCCGTGATTTCCTCGACAGCAGCCGCGGTCTCCTCCAGCGAAGCCGCCTGGCTTTCGGTGCGGCGAGACAGATCAGCGGACGAATGGCTGAGATCGGCGCTGCTCTTCTGGATTGCCATCGTGCTCTGACGAATGTGGGACAGCGTGTCGCGCAGCTTGAGGATCGAACCGTTGAAATCGGTGCGCAGCGGTTCCAGCTTGCCGGAGAAAGGCTGGTCAATAGTGACCGAGAGATCCCCCTGCGACAGGCGCGAGAGAGCCGTGCCGAGTGCTGCGACAGCCTGATCAATCTGGCTGTCAACCATGCGCTTGTCACTGTCGTTGCGTTCGCGTTCGGCTTCGGCCTCTGCGCGTTCCATGGCACTCTGATGCTCGATGCGCAGTTTTTCGAGCGCGTTGTCGCGGAAGACCTGCAGGGCGCGGGCAATGTTGCCGAACTCGTCAGAGCGTGCGGTGTAAGGGATCTCGGACTTGTTGTCGCCATCGGCAATCGCCCGGACGGAGCCGGTCAGGACGCCGAGCGGGCTGACGAGCCTGCGAATGACGAAATAGCTGGCAACGGCAATGAAGAGAAGCGCAAGCAGCGAGGAGACCATCAAGGCCGTGCCGGCAGAGGCGATATGGGCGAAATAGACCTCCATCGGGATACCGATGAAGAGTACGCCGCTGACAGCGCCGGAGGCGTTCACAACCGGATAATAGGCGGTCATGAAATCGCGGCCGAAAAGAACGGCCGGCCCATAATAGGCCTCGCCTTTGGCCAGAGCCTTCTGTGCCGGGTGATCGGCAACGAGCTTGGTGCCGACGGCACGTTCCCCCTTCTCGTTTTTCACGTTGGTGGAGATGCGGACATAATCGCTGCCCTGCTTTTCGAACACCGTCGCGACGCCGCCGATGGAACCTGCAGTGCGATCGACAAGATCATGGCCCTGAAGTGCTCCCTCGCCGGCAGTAACCTTGGCGAGCTTTCCGTCAGAAAGTGCTGTTTTTGCACCCGCCACAGCCGTCTCATAGATTAACGCCATCGTCCGGATGGACTTGTGCGTATCCTCCACAGCCGTTTCCATGATGTCCTTGCGAAACGTGTTGTAGGCAAGGCCGGAAACGGCGGAGACTGCAACCACGATAAGAAAGAGACAAAGAAATACAATTTTAGTGACGACCGAAGAAGGTACGATCTTTTTCATGGGGAGCCTTTGTGGGTGTAAATTTCCCACACACACTCGCCGACATAGGTGAAATTTTTGCTAAACTTGACAAACGTCAAGAATTTGGAGGCGGTCGCGCAAAGCAAACCAGCCCAAAGCCACTGAAAATCCGATTAAATTAGCGTACCGCTTAAAACAGTACCGGTACGGCCAAAAGTGCAGCCGTGGTTCCAGCGGCAATCATCAGCATGCTGAAACGAAAGAGTTTTGCGCGGTCATCCGCCTTGGCAATTGCAATGGCGCGGGTACGGCGAGCATTCGGCATGGATTGGAACTCCGAGACGATAATCAAACCTATAGTGGCAGCCTTTTTCGATCTTGAACATCAAAATAAGCTGGGATTATGGCAGGATCAGTTCGTTACATTAAGAAGTGCTGAACGATACCGCCACAACCGGAGCCATGCGGGCGTGAATGCCAGGATCAAAGCGATTCTCCGCAGACATGGCCGGACGACCACGCCCATTGAAAATTGTAGCCGCCGAGCCAACCAGTGACGTCGACGCATTCGCCGATGAAGTATAGGCCGGGAACAGACTTTGCCTGCATCGTCTTGGAATCGAGTTCCGAAGTATCGATGCCACCGAGCGTGACTTCGGCCGTGCGATAACCTTCGGAGCCTGCCAGACGGATCCGCCAGTCCTGGATCGAAGCGGCGACGGCGTCGAAAACCTTGTCGGAACAGTCCGCAAGCTTCGTTGCCGCGGGATGTTTCTCGGCGAAGAACTGCGCAAGCCGCTTGGGCAGGATATCGGAAAGCGCCGTCTGCACCAACTGCTTGCCGTTGGCCTTGCGGGCAGCCTTCAGGTCGTCGGCGATCCGGCGATCCGGTTCGATCACGAGCGTGATCTCGTCACCTTCACGCCAATAGGACGAGATCTGCAGGATCGCGGGACCGCTCAAGCCGCGATGGGTGAAAAGCAGAGCCTCGCGGAAGCTAGTCTTGCCATGGCGGATTTCGGCGGGTGCGGCGATGCCCGAAAGCGGCGCGAGCTTTTCCAGAAGCCCCGGATCGAGCGTCAGCGGCACGAGGCCAGGGCGGGTTTCGACGAGCTTCAGATCGAACTGCCTGGCGATGTCATAAGCGAGACCGGTCGCGCCCATTTTCGGGATCGACTTGCCGCCGGTGGCAACGACGACGGAGCCGGCCTCGATCGTCTCGCCGGTGGAGGTTACGATGCGAAAACCGTCAGTGCTCCTTTCCACCGAGGTGACGCCGGTCTGGAGTTCGAGCTTGGCCCTTACCGCTTCCATCTCTGACAGCAACATGCGGATGATGTCCTTGGCGCTGTCATCGCAGAAGAGCTGACCCAGTGTCTTTTCGTGGAAGGCGATGCCGTGGCGGTTCACCAGATCGATAAAATCCTGCGCCGAATAGCGGGCGAGTGCTGATTTGACGAAATGCGGGTTGGAAGAGAGATAATTCTTCGGGCCGGCATGAATATTGGTGAAGTTGCAGCGACCGCCGCCGGAAATGCGGATCTTCTCGCCCGGAGCCTTGGCGTGGTCGAGAACCAGAACGGAACGCCCACGCGCACCGGCGCGGATCGCGCACATCATGCCGGCGGCACCTGCGCCGAGGATCACCACATCGAATTTACGGGCCAATCATCACTCCATTGGTTGCCGCTTTCGCTGTTCGACATAGTTCACCCAAAGTCAACGCCTCCCCCTCGCCAATTGCCGATCGGTGGCTATGATGGGAACATTCGATCAACCTCACCCGGTGTGTCATGCCAACCAAAAAAGCCAATCCCGCTGCAGTTGAAGTCGGTACGGTCGCCAAGGCCGCCGTCGCCCAACCAACGTTGACCTCGCTTCGCGGCGTGGCAGACTGGCAGGAGGCCGCGGCATGGCTGCGCGCGCGCGGCATCGAGGATATCGAATGCATCACGCCCGACCTTGCGGGCGTTCCTCGCGGCAAGATGATGCCGTCGTCGAAATTCACCTCCAACACATCGCTGGCGCTGCCTTCGGCGCTCTATCGGCACACTATTTCCGGCGAATACCCGGAAGAGACCGAAAGCTTCCGCTACGAGCCGCGCGACAGCGATCTCAAGCTGATGCCGGATCTTTCGACGCTCTCGGTCGTGCCGTGGGAAACCGATCCGACAGCGCAGGTGATCTGCGACATCGTCAACACGGAAGGCAACGCTGTCGCCTATACGCCGCGCAACGTGCTGAAGAACGTTGTGCGACTCTACACAGAGCGTGGCTGGAAGCCGGTCGTGGCTCCGGAAATCGAATTTTATCTGGTCGCCAAGAACGACGACCCGGATTATCCGCTGCATCCGCCGAAGGGCCGTTCCGGCCGCGCGATTCTCGGTGGACAGGGTTATTCGATTGCCGGCATCAACGAGTTCGACGAGTTGATCGACGATATCTACCACTTCTCCGAAAAGCAGGGGCTGGAGATCGACACGCTGATCCATGAAGAAGGACCGGCCCAGCTTGAAATCAACCTTCGCCACGGCGATCCGGTGGAACTGGCCGACCAGGTGTTCATGTTCAAGCGGACGATCCGAGAAGCGGCGATGAAGCACGGCATCTACGCGACCTTCATGGCAAAGCCGATGCAGGGCCAGGCGGGTTCGGCCATGCATATCCACCAATCCGTCGTCGATATCGATACGGGCAAGAACATCTTCTCGAAGAAGGACGGCAAACCTTCGAAGGAGTTCTTCCAGTTCATCGGCGGGATGCAGACCTATATTCCGAAGGCGCTGGTGATGATGGCGCCTTACGTGAACTCCTACCGCCGCCTGACGCCGGACATGGCGGCGCCGGTCAATACCGCCTGGGGTTACGACAACCGCACGACGGCTTTCCGCGTGCCGGTTTCCGATCCGGTGGCAAGGCGTGTCGAAAACCGGCTGCCGAGTTCGGATGCCAATCCGTATCTGGCACTCGCTGCGTCGCTCGGTTGCGGCTTGCTCGGCATCATGAACAAGATCGATCCGACACCGCCGACGGACGAATCCGCCAACGAAGGCGCGATCGACCTGCCGCGCGATCTCCTGAAAGCTGTCTCGCTGCTGGAAGAGGAGCCGGCGCTTGCAGAAGTGTTCAGCAAGGAATTCATCGGCATCTATGCCGGCGTCAAGCGCGGCGAGTTCGAGACCTTCATGCAGGTGATCAGCCCGTGGGAGCGCGAGTTCCTGCTTCTCAACGTTTAAGGTGAGCAGCATGGATACATGGCAGAGCCCGATCGCGCCGGGTCTTTCCTGGTATCAGGCGAGCGTCGTGGACCGCCCCACCTATCCCACACTCGACGGCTCGCAGGCGGTGGATGTAACGATCATCGGCGGCGGCTATACCGGATTGCAGGCAGCCTGTAATCTTGCGGCTGCCGGTGTTTCGGTAGTGCTGATCGAGGGCGGGCACTTTGGCGATGGCGGTTCCGGCCGTAATGGCGGGCAGCTCGGCACCGGGCAGCGCTGGTGGCCGGAGGATGCCGAGAAGGAGCTCGGCTACGAACGCTCCAAGCTTCTGTTCGACATGGCAGAAAATGCCAAGCGGCATCTCCACGATTTTGCGACAATGCATGGCATAGACATGGACTACATGCCGGGCCAGCTCAACGTGTCACACAAACCGGGATATGAGCGCGATTACCGCGCCAATGCGGAGATCGCCGCCGAACGCTACGGCTATCCGCACATGCGTTTCATGGACAAAGCGGAGACGGAAGAGCGGGTAGGCACGAAGGACTATTATTGCGGCGTTCGCGATACCGGCACCGGCCATATTCATCCGCTGAAATTTCTGATCGGTCTAGCGAAGGTGGCCAAGGCCGCAGGCGCCGGCATTTACGAGAATACAAAGGCGACGGCGATCCGTCGCGAGGGCGGCAAGATCAAGGTCGAAACGCCGCAAGGCACGCTGACATCCGATCGGGTACTGATCGCCACCAACGCCTATATCGGCGATCTCGAACCGGTCACGTCGGCGCATGTGATGCCGATCGGCTCGTTCATCGCGGCAACCGAGCCGCTCGACGCCTTTCCGCATATCATTCCGGGCATGGAAGCAGTGTGCGACAGTCGCTTCGTGGTACGCTATTTCCGCAAGTCGAAGGATAACCGGCTGCTGTTCGGCGGCCGCGAGGTCTATAGTTCGAAAGATCCGAGCGATACGGCTGAGGCGATCCGCCGCCAGATCGTCACCACCTATCCGGCCTTGAAGGACGTGCGAATAACCCATGCCTGGGGCGGCAATGTCGGGATCACCCTGCCACGCCGGCCTTTCGTGCGCGAGGTCATGCCGGGCGTGACGGCGATCGGCGGTTATTCCGGCCATGGCGTGATGCTGTCAAATTATTGTGGCAAGCTTTATGCTGAAATGGTCGCCGGGCGCAAAAGCGAACTCGACGTGCTCGCCGATCTTGATATACCCGCATTTCCCGGAGGACATGCAATGCGTAAACCTCTGCTTTTCCTTGCATTAACCTGGTTTGCACTAAGAGATCGTATTTGAAGCCCACATTCGGGCTAGCCTTTTTAAATCGATTAGCATAAGACACACCCCAACCACACACGATGAAAGTTGAGCGATGAGCAGCCAGATCATTCCCGTGGAACCATTCGATTGCATCGTCTTCGGCGCGACCGGTGACCTTGCAGAGCGCAAGCTTCTTCCGGCACTGTATCACCGGCAGATCGAAGGTCAGTTCACGGAACCGACGCGGATCATCGGCGCGTCACGCAGCGCGCTTTCCAATGAAGATTACCGCAAGTTCGCAGAGGATGCGCTCAAGGAGCATCTGAAGAAGGGCGAATATGACGAGGCCCAGGTCAAGGCCTTCTGCGAGCGTATCTTTTACGTTTCCGTCGACGCCAAGTCCGATCAGGGCTGGGACAAGCTGAAGAAGATCCTCGACGAAGGTTCCGGCAAGGATCGTATCCGCGCCTTCTATCTGGCCGTCGCACCGGCGATTTTCGGAGCCATCTCGGAGAAGATCCGCGACCACAAGATGATCACCGCCAAGACCCGTATCGTGGTCGAAAAGCCGATCGGCCGTGACCTCGCTTCGGCGCTGGAACTGAACGATACGATCGGCAAGGTGTTCAAGGAAGAACAGATCTACCGTATCGACCACTATCTGGGCAAAGAGACCGTCCAGAACCTGATGGCGCTTCGGTTTGCCAATGCGCTCTATGAGCCGCTATGGAATGCCAACTATATCGACCACGTGCAGATCACGGTTGCGGAAGCCGTGGGCCTTGAAGGCCGCGCCGGTTATTACGACACGGCCGGTGCGCTGCGCGACATGGTTCAGAACCACATCATGCAGTTGCTCTGCCTTGTCGCGATGGAAACGCCGTCGTCGATGAATTCCGAAGCGGTGCGCGATGAAAAGCTCAAGGTTCTGCGGGCGCTGAAGCCGATCACTGCCGACAATTGCGAAGTGATGACGGTGCGCGGCCAGTACCGCGCCGGCGCATCGGCTGGCGGCCCGGTCAAGGGTTATCTCGAAGAGCTGGAAGGCGGCGTCTCCAATACCGAGACCTTCGTCGCCATCAAGGCCGAGATCGGCAACTGGCGCTGGGCCGGCGTTCCCTTCTACATTCGCACGGGCAAGCGCCTTGCGAGCCGCGTTTCGGAAATCGTGATTTCATTCAAGCCTGTGCCGCACAACATTTTCGACACGGCAGCGGGCCGGATTTCGGCCAACCAGCTGATCATCCGCCTGCAGCCGGACGAAGGCGTCAAGCAGTCGCTGATGATCAAGGACCCAGGTCCGGGCGGCATGCGCCTGCGCAATGTCTCGCTCGACATGAGCTTTGCGGAAGCCTTCAACGCCCGCAGCCCGGACGCCTACGAGCGCCTGCTGATGGACACGATCCGTGCCAACCAGACGCTATTCATGCGCCGCGACGAAGTGGAAGCGGCATGGGAATGGGTCGATCCTATCCTCAAGGGCTGGGAAGAGACCGGACAGGTGGCGCAGGGTTACACGGCCGGCACCTGGGGTCCGAGTCAGGCGATTGCCCTGATCGAGCGTGACGGCCGCACCTGGCACGAAGGCTGAAGACCATGGCATCGACTTTTCATGAGTTTGCCAATGGAGCCGATCTCGCCGAAGCGCTAGCCGACAAGGTTGCCAAGCAGCTTTCCGCAGCGATCTCGAAAAAGGGAGCGGCGTCCATCGCCGTTTCCGGCGGGTCGACGCCCAAACGCTTCTTCGAGGCGCTTTCGGGCAAGGATCTCGACTGGACGAAGGTTTCGGTGACGCTGGTCGACGAACGTTTCGTGCCGGCCGACAGCCCACGGTCCAATCATCTTCTGGTCGCAACGCATCTGCTCAAGGACAAGGCTGCGGCCACAACCTTCATCCCGCTCTATCACGAAGCGGCAACGATCGATGCAGCCGCGGAAATTGCCACCGGAAAAACGGCTTCGATCTGCAATCCGTTCGATGTCGCGATCCTCGGCATGGGCGGCGACGGGCATACTGCATCGTTCTTTCCGCGTGGCAATCATCTCGCCAAAGCGCTCAATCTTTCGACGCCACGCGGCGTGATGACCATGGCGGCGGAAGGTGCCGGCGAAGAGCGGCTGACCTTCACTTTCTCAAGTCTCTCCGACGCACCGCTGCTGGTGCTGCATATCGAGGGCCAGGAGAAGAAGGACGTGCTGGCGAAGGCTGAAGCCGGATCGGACGAGAAGAACATGCCGATCCGCGCCGTACTCACCAGAGCGGTTTCACCGCTCGAGATCTACTGGGCGCCCTGAGGCACCTATCGTCCGCCTGGCGCTCGTCAGGCGGCAACACATTGACGAGACATGCAATCCCGGTGGCTTTGGCCTCTCCCAAGCCGGGATTGCCCGAAGGAGGTTTTGACATGGCGGCGCATTCCAGCATTCAGGCGATCACGGCAAGGATCATCGAGCGATCCAAACCGCATCGCGAGGCCTATCTCGACCGATTGCAACGAGCGGTCGCCAAGGGGCCGCACCGGGCGGTTCTTTCCTGCGGGAACCTGGCACATGGATTTGCCGTCTGTTCCCCCGCCGAGAAGGACGCGCTGTCCGGAGACGTCGTTCCGAACCTCGGCATCATCACCGCCTATAACGACATGCTTTCGGCGCATCAGCCCTATGAGACATTTCCGCCGATCATCCGCGAAGCTGCCCGTGAAGCGGGCGGCATTGCACAGGTGGCAGGTGCGGTTCCGGCGATGTGCGACGGCGTCACGCAGGGCCAGCCGGGCATGGAACTGTCGCTGTTCTCGCGCGATACGATCGCCATGGCGGCCGGTATCGGCCTTTCCCACAACATGTTCGACGCTTCCGTCTATCTCGGCATCTGCGACAAGATCGTGCCGGGCCTGGTGATTGCCGCGCTTTCCTTTGGGCACCTGCCGGCCGTGTTCATTCCGGCCGGTCCGATGACCTCGGGCCTGCCCAACGACGAGAAGTCGCGCATTCGCCAGCTCTATGCGGAAGGCAAGGTCGGTCGCACCGAGCTTCTGGAGGCCGAATCCAAGTCCTATCATGGTCCCGGCACCTGCACCTTCTATGGCACGGCCAATTCCAACCAGATGCTGATGGAGATCATGGGCTTCCATATGCCCGGCGCCTCCTTCGTCAATCCCGGCACGCCGCTGCGCGAAGCCCTGACCCGCGAAGCTGCGAAACGGGCACTCGCCATCACCGCCATGGGCAATGAATTTACACCGGCCGGCGAGATGATCGACGAGCGCTCGATCGTCAACGGCGTCGTCGGCTTGCATGCGACGGGCGGATCGACCAATCACACGATGCATTTGGTCGCAATGGCGCGGGCTGCAGGCATTCACCTGACCTGGCAGGATATTTCCGAGCTTTCGGATACCGTACCGCTTCTCGCCCGCGTCTATCCGAACGGGCTTGCCGACGTGAACCATTTCCACGCTGCCGGCGGCATGGGTTTCCTGATCAAGCAGCTTCTTCGCGGCGGTTATGTGCATGACGACGTGCGCACCGTCTTCGGTCACGGGCTGGAAGCCTATACGGTCGAAGCCAAGCTCGGCGCAGACGGACAGGTGACGCGTGAAAGCGTGCCGGAGGTCAGCGGTGACCCGAAGGTTCTAACAACCGTCGATCAGCCGTTCCAGAAGACCGGTGGCCTGAAGATGCTTTCCGGCAATATCGGCCATGGCGTCATCAAGATTTCGGCCGTCAAGCCGGAGCGCCATGTGATCGAGGCACCGGCCGTGATCTTCCACGACCAGCAGGGATTGCAGGACGCGTTCAAGCGCGGCGAGCTGAACCGTGACTTCATTGCCGTCGTCCGCTTCCAGGGACCGAAGGCGAACGGCATGCCGGAACTTCACCGCCTGACGCCCCCGCTCGGCGTGTTGCAGGACCGCGGCTTCAAGGTCGCCCTCGTCACCGACGGCCGCATGTCGGGCGCATCCGGCAAGGTGCCGGCAGCAATCCACATGACGCCGGAAGCTTCCGACGGCGGCGCGATCGCGAAAATCCGCGAAGGCGACATGATCCGTCTCGACGCAGTTGCCGGAACGCTGGAAGTGCTGGTGGACGCAGCGGAATTCGATGCACGCACGCCGGCCGAAGCCGATCTTTCCGAAAACGAATTCGGTATGGGCCGCGAGCTGTTCTCCGCCTTCCGCCGCAATGTCGGCAGGGCTGATCAGGGCGCAAGCGTTTTTGCCTGAGGCACAGGCTGCGGATCAAACAGCAAAAAGGCGGCCCGGTGGCCGCCTTTTTTGTGTCTATCGATCTATCTTACCAGGTGCGGATATCCATCTTGTGGTCCCGGTGCCTTGGATGCGTGGAGAAGACGAAGATGCGGTTGAGTTCCTTATCGCTCAGCAGGCGCAGGAAGCGGACTTCGATCGTGTTGTTCATGTTGACGCGCATCAGGACACAACCAACCTTGTTGATGCGGGCATCGGGGATATCGAGATAGAATTGCTGAGGAAGATTATATTGCGTCAGCAGGCCAAGGACCGCGCCGCTCTGAGAAATCTGCACGACGTCGCAGCGGCGCTGCGCCATGTTGAGGACTGCCTTTTCGGTATATTCAATGCGGCCAGCATTCATCGTATCTTCCATCTTGAACCGCTGTTCGCGGTCATACATGAAAGACTCTTCCTTGTTCAGATAATGATTTTTGTTAATTGGCGCCGCACCCACGACTATACTCCTATACTTACAGGAGAAGACTAGGTGGTGAAGTTTAACAAGGGGTTGGCGCGTCCCGTTTCAGCACAGGACAAATGGACGCTTCGCGAAATGTGGTGAACTCACCCTTACCGACGAGGGCATTGCGCCTCTCTTCGAAACGCGAAAACGAGCAAGCTAATTCCGCCAGCGCAAATCGGGACGCAGAAACGGCCTTCTCGTTTCACAGGGCCCTTAATCAGACCCGATATGTCCTGCCTTCTGCATTAAAAAGATGCAGCTTTTGAGGAGCAGCCTTGAGGCGAACGATATCGCCCTTCGAGACATCGGACGTGCCGGGCAATTTGACGATGACCGGCTCTTCGCCGGCTCCGCCTTCGAGATAAAGCAGGGTCACCTCGCCCAGCGCTTCGACCAGCAAAACGCGGCCCTCAAAGAGGTAGTCGTCATTTATGCAAATCTCCAGATCTTCTGGACGCACGCCGAGACTTGCCTTCGCGCCCCTGTCGGCAGCGGGTACCGTGATCGGTACGCTCGTTGACTGGCCACCCTTGAGGGTGACCAAGGTTTCGGCGCCGGGTTCGCCGATCGTCACCGGCAGAATGTTCATTGCCGGCGAGCCTATGAAACGCGCAACGAAAAGATTGGCCGGGCGCTCGTAAAGCTCCAGCGGCGGCCCGACCTGCTCGATCTTTCCAGCGGACAGAACGACGATGCGATCCGCCAGCGTCATGGCCTCGACCTGATCGTGGGTGACGTAGATCATCGTCGTGTCGGAAAGCTTGTCCTTGAGCTTGGCGATCTCGATGCGGGTCGCGACACGTAGCGCCGCATCGAGGTTCGACAGGGGCTCGTCGAACAGGAAGACCTTAGGATTGCGGCAGATGGCGCGACCGATCGCGACACGCTGGCGCTGGCCACCGGAGAGCGCTTTGGGCAGACGTTCGAGATAGGGCGTGAGCTGCAGGATATCGGCCGCCGCGCGAACGCGGCGATCGATCTCGGTTTTGCTTTCGCGGGCGATCCGCATGCCAAAAGCCATGTTGTCGTAAACGGTCATATGCGGATAGAGCGCATAGGACTGGAAGACCATGGCGATGCCGCGGCGCGAGGGAGGGACTTCGTTGACGACCTCTCCATCAATCGACATCTCACCGGAAGTCACTGTTTCCAGCCCGGCGATCATTCGAAGCAGGGTCGATTTTCCGCAGCCAGACGGACCGACGAAGACGATGAATTCGCCCTGTTCTATTGTGAGGTCGATGCCGTGCAGCACCTTGACCTGACCATAGGACTTGCGGATTTCCTTGAGCGTTACGCCGGTCATGACCGTCCTCCCCTGTTCCCTATCTCACACGTGCCGTGCGAAGAACGCGCCCCACGCCGGCAGCTCGATCTGGCTGCCGTCAAGTGGCGTCTCAAACCCATGCCCTTCCAGCACTTCCCAGTTTCCGTCCGGCAATTTTGTCGATGAGGAATTAGGGCTCATGTTGAACATGCACAGGATGGTCTCGTTGCCATATTGCCTTTCATAGGCAAGCAGCGGTTCCTCGGTGGCCAGGAACGAGATCTCGCCCTTCGACAAAGCCGGATTTGCCTTTCTAAAGGCGAGGAAGCGACGATACTGTTCCAGCACCGAAGCCGGGTCGCCATATTGGGCGCTGACAGCCTTCAACTGATGCTCGACCGGGATGGGCAGCCATGTGCGTTCCGCAGTCGAGAAGCCCGCCTGCAGCGCTTGCGCATCCCAGACCATCGGTGTGCGGCAGCCATCACGGCCCTTGAATTCCGGCCAGAACTGAATGCCGTAAGGATCCTGCAGATCGGCATAGGCGATATCGGCTTCCGTCAGGCCCAGTTCCTCTCCCTGATAGATGCAGACCGAGCCGCGCTGCGACAGAAGGATGGCGGAGAGCATCTTGGCGTAGCCGTCGCGATCAAGGACCTCCTGGCCCCAGCGGCTGACATGACGCACCACATCGTGGTTGGAAAAGGCCCAGCAGACCCAGCCTTCCGGCGCTGCGGCCGCAAACGCATGCTGGGTTTCCTCCACGCGTGCTGGCGTCAACACATCTGGCGCCAGGAATTCGAAGGCGTAGCACATATGCATCTTGTCGCCGCCGGACGTGTATTCGCCTACGATCTCCAGCCCGCGCTGGCTATCGCCGACCTCGCCGACGGCGGCGATGGCGGGGAACTCGTTCAACACGGCACGGAAACGCTTGAGGAAGTCGATGTTTTCCGGGCGGCTCTTGTCGTAGAGATGCTCCTGGAAGTTATAGGGATTGACCGCAGGCGCGGTGGAGGCGTTACGGCGCGAAGGGTCGAGCGCCGGATTGTCGCGCAGCTCCTTGTCGTGGAAATAGAAGTTGATCGTGTCGAGACGAAAACCATCGACACCACGCTTCAGCCAGAAGCGGGTCAGATCGAGCAGCGCATCCTGCACCTCGGCATTATGCAGGTTCAGGTCCGGCTGGGAGGTAAGGAAATTGTGCATGTAATATTGCATGCGCGTCGGATCCCAGTGCCAAGCGGATCCGCCGAAAATCGACAGCCAGTTATTGGGCGGTGAACCATCCGGCTTGGCATCCGACCAGACATACCAGTCGGCCTTGGGGTTGAAGCGAGAAGACCGGCTTTCGATGAACCAGGGATGCTGGTCGGACGAATGGGACATCACGAGGTCGATCATCACCTTGATACCGAGGCGATGGGCTTCGGCGATCAGGCCGTCGAAATCTGACAGCGTGCCGAACATCGGATCGACATCGATGTAATTCGAGACATCGTAACCGAAATCCTTCATCGGCGACGGAAAGAAGGGCGAGATCCATACGGCGTCGGCACCAAGCGCTGCGATATGCGGAAGGCGGGCGGTAATGCCCTTGAGGTCACCGATGCCGTCACCGTTGGAATCCTGAAAGGAGCGCGGGTAAATCTGATAGATCACGGCACCGCGCCACCAATCCCGGTCCGGGGCATTGCTGGGCGTCGCTGCGGCTTCTGCGGAAATGCTCATTCAATATCCTTGTTGGTTCTGGTGATCGTCCGCGGCCTCAGCCGCCCTTGACGGAGCCTGCCAGCAGGCCGCGAACGAGATAACGCTGCAGTGCAAAAAAGACGATAATCGGGACGATAATGGTGATGAAGGCGGAAGCGGTGAGGATTTCCCACTTTCCACCCATGGAACCGAGCAGCGCATTGAGTGCGCCTGTCAGCACCAGCTGGTCCTTGCCGGTGCCGAGGAAAACCATGGCAACGAGAAGGTCGTTCCAGGTCCAGAGGAACTGGAAGATGGAGAAAGAAGCCAGTGCCGGGAAAGACAAAGGCAGCACGATGCGGACGAAGATCTCGAAGTCGCTGGCGCCATCGACACGGGCGGATTCGATCACTTCCTTCGGCAGACCGGCGATGTAATTGCGCAGGAGATAGATGGCGAGCGGCATGCCGAAGGCGGCATGCGCCAACCAGATGCCAACATAGCTGCGCGACGCAATGCCGAAGAAGGCACCGATCTCGTTATACATCTTCAGCAGCGGGATAAGCGACATCTGCAGCGGCACGACGATCAGGCCGACAACGACGGCGATGATGATCGCGCGGCCGGGGAACTGCATCCATGACAGCGCGTAGGCCGCAAAAGCCGATATCAGGATGGGGATGATCGTTGCCGGGATGGCGACGGTCAACGAATTGATGAAGGCCTGACCGATGCCTTGAGAGGTCAGAACCGTGCGGTAATTATCGAGCGTGAAGGACGGCGGCTGCGCGACGGAAAGATAGACACGCTTGCCGCGCTTGTCCGTGAAGGGCGCGTTCTTGGAATAGACATAAGTGCCGTCCTCATTGACGGTCAGCGTCTCGCCGTCGCCAAGATCAGCAGCTTCACCGGCTGTAAATTCCGTCGGGGCGGCGACTTTGGTGCCGAAGGCGCGGACGCTGCCTTTCGGGCCGGTATCGGCGCCATCGAAGACCGAACCGGAAATCACGTAGTTGGGGCCGTCCTGTCTTGCGGTCGAAGGCTCGCCGAGTCGGGCCGCACTGGTTTCGGCTGCTCCGCTGAAGGCCGTCCACCAGCCGGATGAGGCGATCTGGCCCGGCTCTCGCAAGGACGTCACGAGAATGCCGATCGTCGGGATGAGCCAGAGGATGCAGATGACCAGAACGGAGAAGTGAACGATCAGGCGAGGCAAGCCGATACGGCGGAGATTTATCGCTGCGTTCATGTCAGTGCCCTCCCCGGTCTTCGCTGGCCTGGCGGATGTTCCAGATCATGATCGGTGTGACAGCCGCCATGATGACGAGCGCGATGACGGCGCTTCGACCGCTGTCACCACCGCCGCGGAACATCCAGTCGAACATCAGGTTCGCCAGCACCATCGTGTTCCACTGGCCGTTGGTCATGGTCAACACGATGTCGAAAACCTTCAGGACGAGGATGGTGATCGTCGTCCAGACGACCGCGATGGTGCCCCAGATCTGCGGCACCATGATCTTCCAGAAAATCTGCCAGCCATTGGCGCCGTCGATGACCGCTGCTTCGATCGTCTCTTCGGGGATGCCACGGAGTGCGGCTGACAGGATGACCATGGCGAAACCGGTCTGGATCCAGATCAGGATCGCCATGAGGAAAAAGTTGTTCCAGATCGGTATGGCGATCCAGACCTGCGGATCGCCGCCAAAGAACTGCACGATGGCGTTGAGGAGGCCGATCTGGGTGCCGTCTGCGCCGCGATATTCGTAGATGAATTTCCAGATCACGGAAGCACCGACGAAGGAGATCGCCATCGGCATGAAGATCAGGCTTTTTGCGATATTGCCCCACCATATGCGGTCGGTGAGCACCGCGATGACCAGGCCAAAGAAGGTGCAGGCGGCAGGCACGACGGCAAGCCAGAGGATGTTGTTGAAGATCGACTGGCGGAACTGTGCGTCGGTCGCCGCCCACCAGTAATTGGCCAGCCCGACAAAATTGCCGCCTGACCTGTCATAGAAAGACAGGATGAAGGTCGCGATGACGGGATAGACGAGGTAGACGATCATCAAGAGCAGCGCGGGACCGAGGAACAGCCAGGGCCGGATCGCCGCGTGGGTCTTCAGATTGGCCGAGATCCTCTGCACGTCACCCGAGCGCACCGGCAGGATGATCTGCAGCAGCTTGTCGGATAGCCAGTAATAGAGCGCACAGGCAAACACGCCGGCGATTACCGCGCCGAAGGCCGATACGATCTGCGATGCCATGCTGCCCCTCCCAATCTGTGGCTTAAGCGCAGACATTCGTCTGCTTGGCCCCTCACCCTAGAACGTGCCCTGCGCAAAGGCCGAGATTATCGAGACGTTGCGCCTTGCTTCCTTCTCCCCGCATGCGGGGAGAAGGTGCCGGCAGGCGGATGAGGGGCCGCCGACATAATCGAGAGAAGAAGTTTCTACTTCAACCCGTCCCAGGCTTTCTGGATTTCACCTGCGGCCGTCTTTGCATCCTTGCCGCCGACATAGTCGATCATGCCGGTCCAGAAGGCGCCGGCGCCGATCTTGCCGGGCATCTGGTCGGAGGCGTCGAAGCGGAAGGTGGTTGCCTTTGTCAGTAACTCGCCCTGTTTCTTGAGGACTTCGTTGGCGTAGGCATCGAGATTGACGCCCTTATATGGTGTCAGGAACGAGGCCTGCGCCATCCACACTTCATGGGCGATCGGCGTTTTCAGGAATTCGATAAAGGCCTTGGCGGCAGGACTATCCTTGGTGACGGCGAAGAATGTGCCGGCGCCCAAAACCGGCGTGCCAAGTTCAGGCTTGGAGGCATAGGTCGGCATGTAGAAGAAATCGGCATCGACGCCGAGCTCCTTGTCCGGCGGGAAGAAGGACGGAACGAAGGATGCCTGGTAATGCAGGTAGCATTTCGGCGGGATGTCGAAGAGGCCCTTGGGGCTGTCGCGGAAGTCGGTCGAGGCAACCGCTGCCACGCCGCCGGCGACATATTTCTCGTTCCTGGCGAACTTGCCGAATTCCTCGATCGCGCCGACCACGGCCGGATCGTCGAACTTCACTTCGTTCGATACCCACTTGTCATAGGTTTCCGGCGTCTGGGTGCGCAGCATCATGTCCTCGACCCAGTCTGTCGCCGGCCAGCCCGTCGCACCGCCGGAACCGAGACCGATGCACCATGGCACCCCGCCATCCTCGACGATCTGGTCGGTCAACGCGATCAGATCCTCCATGGTCTTGGGGATTTCATACCCGGCTTCCTCAAAATTTTCCGGTACGTACCAGACCATGGACTTGAGGTCGGCCTTGAAGGGGAAGCCGAAGTAACCTTCCTTGCCATCCTTGCCCTTGTAGGTGCCGTAGCGAACCCAGTCTTCGCCGGAGCCGTAATTGGTCTTGACCCAGTCGGCGTTTTCCTGGCCAAGCGAGGTAAGAAAACCCTTGGTGGATAGATCAGCCAGAAGGCCCGGCTGTGGGATGATGGCGATGTTGGGCGGTGACCCTGCCTGGGTATCGATGACGATCTGCTGCTCGTAGTTTTCGGAGGAGGAGTATTTACCGTTGATGCCGGTGGCAGCGTTGAAATAGGCAAGCACGCTGTTGAACAGCACCTCGTCCTCGCCGCGCCACGGACCGAACAGGGTCAGGTTCTGGCCCTTGAGGTCGGCATGCGCAGCCTTGAAATCCTCATAGCTCTTCCAGTTGAACTTGGCATCCTGGCCCGGCGGAAACTTCAGTTCCTGCGCATGTGCCATGCCTGCGATCAAGGCCACCGCAGCGGTGCCGATCCAAACAGAAGTCCTCATCAAATCCTCCTCCCTCTCAAAATCGTTTAAGTCGACCTGAAAGATTGCCACATGCGACGACGTGGCAACCGGAGTGATGATTTAACGCTCCCGCTGAGGAATCAAGGGGCTATCGTGCAACCACGGCGCGACAAATGTGCAAATTTTAGAACTTCGGCACGGGTAGGCTGCAGGCGCGGTGTGCGGCGATGACCGTGTTGGCCATCAGCATGGCAATCGTCATCGGCCCGACGCCGCCTGGAACGGGCGTAATCGAGGCAGCAACCTCCGAGGCTTCGGCAAAGGCGACGTCGCCGACGAGCTTGGTCTTGCCCTCACCCTTTTCGGGAGCCGGCACGCGGTTGATGCCGACATCGATGACGGTTGCGCCGGGCTTGACCCAGTCGCGCTTGACCATTTCGGCCCGCCCGACGGCTGCGACAAGAATATCGGCATTGCGGCAGACGGAAGCGAGATCCTTGGTGCGCGAATGCGCCATGGTGACGGTGGCATTGGCCGCGAGAAGAAGCAGGCCCATCGGCTTGCCGAACAGGTTGGAACGGCCGATGACGACGGCATTGAGACCCGAAAGGTCTTCACCATGGACGCGCTTGACGAGCAGCATCGAGCCGGCCGGAGTGCAGGAGATGAGGCCGGTATCGAGGTCGCCCGTGGCAATCTTGCCGGCATTGGCGATGTTCAGGCCATCGACGTCCTTTTCCGGCAGGATGGACTGGATGATGGCATCGCTGTCGAAATGTTTCGGCAGCGGCAGCTGGACGAGAATGCCGTGAACTGCCGGATCGGCATTGAGCGTGTCGACCAGCGCCTGCAGTTCTTCCTGCGTCGTCTCTTCCGGCAGCGTGTGCTGGAGGGAGTTGAAGCCGCATTGCTTGGCCATCTTGCCCTTGGAATTGACGTAGGCGTGGCTTGCCGGATCTTCGCCGACGATGACGACCGCGAGGCCCGGCTTGATACCGGTTTTGCCTTCCAGCGATACGGATGCTTCGGTTACGGCGGAAATCACGGAAGCGGCTGCTTCCTTGCCATCGATCACAAATGCCACGGTGAACTCCTCGCTTCTCAGCGTCAATTTAGGGGATCGGCGGAGGGCCGATTGCCCATGCACGCCCTATGCTGTCCCGATCAGGCAAATGCAAGGAGTTTATGCCGGGTGGCGCTGGATCAGCCCGTCGCCTTCAGCTGACGGGCAGCGTGTTCGGCCACCAGTTCGCGAAGCTCGGCGAGTTCGCGCTGCAACTTGAGCAGCTCTTCCTGATCATAGTCAGCGGCGTCATCCCAACGCTGCCAGCGCTCCTCGCCGCAACGTGTCAGGGACTCATCGACCAAGGCTGCAACATGCGGCGGCAGATCCGTCTCTTTCAAGGTCATCCGGTTTTCGATGAGCAAGGAACGCATCCGATCGCCAAAAGCGGTATCGTTTGCAGCCAGCCGTTCCTCGACCGGATCGTCATCGGGAAGGCGCTCATTATGGCCATTTTCATAAAGCAATGCGCTTTCATCAATGGCGTGCGCCGCGGCAGGCTCCGCCTGCAGATCGTGCTCGGGCAAGTCCAGTTGAACGGGCATATCTTCGAATTCGGTCGCAAGCTGCGACTGACGCCGATAACGCAGCGCCGATAACAGGAGACCGGCAAGAAGCCCGAGGAGCGCCCCGAGACCTGCAAGCCTGATCAGGTCGGGACCGAGACGCTCCGCTGAAGCGGGCGATGCAGCGCGCAGAACAGGCGGGAGCGAAACGGCCACGGGCCTGGATGAATTGGATGCCGCTTCGATCTTATCGAGGTTATGGCGGGCCTCTTCGGCTGAAGCATGAAGCGATGAAAGCTGTGCGGCCGTGTCGTTCAACGGCCTGTCCGCATCGAGAGCCGCCTTGCGATCCTTAAGCTCGGCAAGGGCCTTCGTCGTTGTAGCAAGATCATCCTTGAGCGAGGCCACAAGCTGGCGCAATGCGCTGCCGATATCCCGTTTGTCACCGTCGAGAGCGCCTTGAGCCGCCACCAGCCGTGGATGAAGCGGACCAAGATTGACCGCGAGCTGCTGGACGGCAAGCTCCGCCTGCACATAACGCTGCCGTTCGTATTCAAGGCCCGTAAATTCCAGGCTGTCGGGAAGCGGCTTGGCAAGCACATCGGCGAGCTTCATCGACGACGCCATCTGCTGCTTTTCAGCCACGTCCCCAAGATGCCGTTCGGTATCGGAGATATCGGTCTCAAGCTTGCGACGCTCGTCCTGCAACGACTGCAGTTTTGCGCGCGTGCCTTCATCCAGCTTGCCGACAAAACCTGTGAGCGCGGATTCGGCCCTGGCGGCCGCCTTGCGCATCGCATCCACCTGCGGGCTTGGCGTTTCACCAATATCAGCAACAAGCGAGCGCCGGAGTTCGCTTGCCAGCTGATTGGCGATAACAGCGGCTGTATGGGGATCATCTGCCTTGGCACCGAGCACTATTCTGGCGCCGGCAGCGTCGTATGAAACGGACATTGCATCGCGTAATTTCTGGCGGGCGACTTCCTCCACCTGCGAAACCGTCGTCACCTCACCCGAAACAACTTCGGAGACAACACGGGCTAGGCTGGGGCGGTTTTCCTCTACGCTTGCAAGGTTGAGGGCGCGAATGACATTGTCCAGCACCGTCTTGGAACCCAGCTCTTCGATGGCGGAATGGATCGCCTCGCCGCGCTGGGTGGTGACTGCTACCTGCGTCTCGGCTTTAAATTGGACGCCTTGGAGCTGCATGGCGACAAAAGGTATGGTGATGCCGAAAGCCGCTGTCATTGCCAGCGCCGGACTAAATGTCAGGAAAGCTGAATGGAGCCGGCGAAAGATCGACGGCGTCCCATCGGGCGCTTGCCTGTCCTTTGCATCGGCATACATTGCTCACCACCTCTGCGCGCAGCGGAGCCGACATTGCCCGCATTGATTAATGCAGTCTAAATTTTCGTGGCAAACAAAAGGTTAACCGTCAGGCGAAAGACGGCTTGGAAACAGAAGATTGAAGGCAGGAGGAAACGGGAGGCGTTTTAGAGAACCGGCGAAGCCCCCTGCCCGCCAACACGACGAGCCCGATATCGGCGCCACGCAAACCACCCGCAATATGCTCATATACATGCGGGTCTGTCGCATCGACGATCACCAGATCCAACCGGCCCGACAGGTTCGCGTCAGACGAGATGCCGACGAAATCGTGCCACGGGGTATGACGGGCGAAATGCGTGCAAAGCAACTCCGCGCGGCTCTTGTCATCGCCGATGATGCCCACACGGCGTGGTTCTTCAAAATAGGTAAGCAGAGCAGGAATAAAGCTGTCGGGAGAAAACCTGGCGTCGAACGGCGGTCTACGATGGAAAAACTTCATCAGAATGCGCTGAAAGGCCCCACCGGCCGGCAGAAACATATGTCGCTTCGACATCTTGCCGCGAGCAAACCCGAACAGAGCGCCAAGGAGCTGTGCATCGTCGAGGAAGGCGATAGTTCTGGGATGCCCCTTTGCCAGAGCAAGCTCTTCCGCATGGGCGAGAGCCGCATTCCAATCCAGGGCCGATACCGGCAGACCGCAAAATGTGCGGGATACAGGACCAGTTGAAGAATTCATGCTTTCGCTCATTACCGACTCGATCAGACAGCGTCACCTGTCCGATCGTGTAACAGCGTGTCCTCAAGCGACATTTAAGTAAAAGGTTAAAATGCAACCGTTGCGTGATTATGCGGCATCACCCAGGTATCAGGTTAGCGCAGCGGCCAGACTTCTGTGAATCCGATGGGGACACATATTTGCGCAGCCTTGCCGATGGTTGATGCAAGGCGATAAGACCTCAGGGGTCGGCATGATGCCGGCGCATGTCCAGGCAAGGCCGGCGACGATATTGCCTACATCATAAATTGCAGAACTTTATGGATGCCAAGGTCGACAAGATGAGCTTATCTCCCAACGCCCCGCTCGCCGAAATTCTGGAACTTGCGCGCACACAGCGGCTCGCCTTCACCGATCTATTCACCGTTGCGGAAAGCCGAAGTGCTGCCGGGCAGAAGGCAGAGGCCGCGGAAATCTACAAGGCCTGGATCGCCTTCAACGATGGCAATCCATTCCTGCATCTCGTCTATTTCAATTATTCGGTCACGCTCCGGCAATTGAACGACCTTGCCGGTACGATCAACGCCTTGCGCGCCTGCCTGAAGCTCGATCCCGCTTTTGGCGCTGCCCATATCAATCTCGGTCGCGCGCTTGAAGACGGTGGTCTTGCCGTTCAGGCCATCCAGCAGTGGCAGGCTTATACCGCGCTCACCGCCGAAAGTACCGCCGACCGGGTCAGCCACCGGCTGATGACGCTGCAGCATATCGGCCGCGTGATGGAAAATGCCGGCCTTCTGGAGGAAGCCGAAACTGCACTGTGGCAGGCGATAGAACTGCGCGCCGACAAGCCGGAGGCCGGACAGCACTGGAGCGCGCTTCGCCAGCGCCAATGCAAATGGCCGGTGCTGACGCCATCGACCCATGCCACACAGCGGCAGATGATCGATGCCATGTCGCCACTGACGCTTGCCTGCTATTCGGACGATCCGATGTTCCAGCTTGCCAAGGCCTACCGCTACAACAGGTCGCTGGTCGGGCGCGTCGAGACGAAGGAGCTGCAGCGCCGTACGCCGAAACAGAAGACCGGAACCGGCGAGCGCCTTCGGGTCGGTTACGTTTCCTCCGACCTGCGCGACCATGCCGTCGGCTTTGCGCTTCGGGAAGTGCTCGAACTGCATGACAAGGAAAGCGTCGAGATCTACGCCTATTATTGCGGCGATCCGGTGCTGCGGGACGAAACCCAGACGCGGATGAAGGCGGTTGTTGATTGCTGGCGTGATATCGCGACGATGAGCGATGCAGAGGCTGCCAAGCTGATCGGCGACGACGAGATCGACATCCTTGTCGACGTCAACGGCTATACGAAACATGCGCGGACGAAAATCTTCGCCTATCGGCCGGCACCGGTGATCGTCAATTTCTGCGGTTATCCGGGCTCGATGGGCAGCCCGTTCCATCAATATATGATCGCCGACGAGCATATCGTTCCGGCGGACAACGAGATCTACTATTCCGAAAAGGTTTTTCGCATCGCCTGCAACCAGCCGATCGACCGGAAGCGTGCCATCGCGGACAAACCGACACGCGCGGATGCCGGGCTGCCGAAGGACAAGTTCGTCTTCGCTTGCTTCAACGGCATGCAGAAGATCACCGAAACCACGTTCGGTCATTGGATGCAAATCCTGCGAGAAGCTCCAGACGGCGTGCTCTGGCTTTTGACCGGCAGCGACAAGGTGGACCAGCGGCTGCGTGAAAGTGCGGAGAAGGCCGGGATCAACAGCGACCGGATCATATTTGCACCGAAGGCGCCGAATGCGCAGCATCTGGCGCGTATCGCTGCTGCCGACCTGTTCCTCGATACGTTCCCTTATGGCGCCCACTCCACCGGGGCCGATGCCCTGACGATGGGTCTGCCGGTGCTGACTTTCCCGGGCCGCAGCTTTGCCGCCCGTTTCTGCCACAGTATCGTCCATGCCGCGGGCGTGCCGGAACTGCTGTGCGGCGATCCGGAAGATTATGTGGCGAAGGCAATCGGCTATGCGAAGAACCCGGCCAGCCTGAAGGCAATCCGGGACCAGCTTGCGGCACGACGCGAAAGCAGCGTGCTTCGCGACATTCCCGGCCTCGCCCGCAGACTGGAAGAGATCTTCTGGGAAATGCAGGGGGAGTGCGAACGCGGCGAGACGCCGGTGCCGGACCTGCGCAACATGGAAATCTATTACGAGATCGGCGCAGATCTCGTTCAGGCCCATGTCGAATACTGCGACGATAGCGACTATCGGCGACATTATCGCGAAAGGCTTACCGATTGGGACGACCAGTCGCCGATAGAGGCTGACAACCGTCTGTGGACTGCTGCAGACCGATAGAAAGAAACAAACCACCGCTCTCAATGAGCGGTGGTTCTCATTTATACCAGCCTTCCCGACAGCATCCTTACGCTGCCAGATAAAGCGAGATGATCGCGGAGACCTGAGCAGGGCTCAGCGCTGCCATATGGGTCTCGATCAGCGTGTCACGCTGTGCGCTCGACATGGCCACGATGCTTTCCGTCGACAGGCCGGGGAGAGCGGCGCTGTTGAAGGCTGCAATATCCTCGGTCGAGAACGTGGCCAATCCATCATTGGACAGGGCGGCGAGCTGAGACGAGGTCAGGGAGTTGACCTGGGTCGGGGTCAGGGCTTCTGCCTGCGCCGTGGTGAGCGACGAAATGACCGACGAGGTCAGGCCGGAGATCGCCCCGGTGTTCAGCGCGGCAATCTCGCCCGTCGTGAAGACAGCGATATCGTCAGTACCCAGCGCTGCTGCCTGCAGCGCGTTGAGCGCGCCGATTTGGGCTGTAGTCAGCTCTGCGACCTGGGCGGTGGAGAGAGCGACGATCTGATTGTAGTTCAGACCACCAACCTGGCTGGCAGAGAGTGCGCCGATCTGCTCCGTCGTCAACGATGCGATGATCGCGGTGGACAGGCCCTTGATTGCGGCGGTGCCAATGGCTGCGAGATCCGCAGTCGAGAATGCGGCCATGTCCTCGGTGGTGAGGCCGGAAAGGCCTGCCGAGCTGAAGGCCGCAATCTGCGCCGTCGACAGCGAGTCGAGATGTTCTGCCGTCAATGCATCGACCTGGGCGCTGGTCAGACCGGAGATACCGGCGGTCCCGAGCGCCGCGAGCTCCTGCGTTGAAAGAGCCGCGATGAAGCTCGTCGATAGGCCGGCAATCGCTGTGGACGAGATTGCGGCAAGCTTTTCGGTCGAGAAGGATTCCAGATCCTCCGCGGTCAGTCCCGATATGGCTGTCGATGTCAGCGCCGCGATCTGCGTCGTCGACAGCGCGGAAATCTGGTCCAGTGTCAATGCACTGGCCTGTCCGCTCGTCAGACCTGCGATGCCGGATGTGCTGAGTGCCGCGATCTGCGCCGTTGTCAGAGCCGCGATTTCGACAGTTGTCAGCACGGCCACCTGGCTCGACGAGAGAACGCCGATCTGAGCCGTTGATAGGGTCTCGAGCTGGTTCAGGCTCAGTGCGGCGATCTGGCCGGTTGTGAGACCAGCGATAGCTGCCGTTCCGAGGGCCGCAATCTGCTCCGTCGTCAGCGCGGCAACGGTGCTGGTCGACAGACCCGAGATGGCCATAGAACTGATGGCTGCAATCTCGTCGGTCGTGAAGGTCGCAAGATCGTCAAGGCCGAGTGCGGATATCTGCCTGGAGTTGAGCGCTGCGATCTGAGTCGTCGTCAACGCTTCCGCCTGAACCGTCGTAAGCGCGGTAATCTGGCTGCTGGTGAGACCGGCAATGCCCGCAGCGCTCAGATGCGCGATCTGTTCAGTCGAGAGCGCAGCAAGAACAGTGGTCGTCAATCCCGCCACGCCGCTGGAACTCAGGGCAGCAATATCGGCAGTCGAGAAGACTTCAAGGTCGTCGGTGCCGAAAGCCGCCACCTGGGCCGAATTAAGTGCGCCGATCTGCGTCGACGTCAGGGCTTCGACCTGGCTGGTGGTAAGCGCCGCGATCTGGGCAGCCGTCAGCCCCGCAATACCGGCCGTGCCAAACGCTGCGATCTGGTCGGTCGAGAGGCCTGCGATTGCATCGGTACCGAGGACCGCGATCTGCTTGGAACCGAGGGCACCGAACTGGGCCGTTGTCAGGGCATCGATCTGCGCGGTGCTCAACGCCGCGACCTGGCTGGTGGTAAGCTGACCGATTGCGGCAGAGCTCAGCGACGCGATCTGCTCGGTCGAGAGTGCTGCAAGCACAGCGGTGGACAGGCCGGCAATGGCGCTTGAGCCGAGAACCGCAAGTTCCTTTGTCGAGAAGACTGCCAGATCGTCGGTGCCGAGGGCCGCGACCTGCGCCGAGGTCAGAACCGCAACTTGCGTGCTCGTCAGTGCCTCGACCTGGCTGGTCGACATCGCATTCACCTGGGCCGAGGTCAGGCCGGCCAGTCCAGCCGTTGCCATGGCGGCGATCTGACCGGTGGAGAGCACCGATATGCCTGCCGCACCGAGCGCGCCGATCTGCCTCGATGACAGATGGCCGATCTGAGCGGTTGTGAGGGCCTCCAACTGGTTGCTGCCGAGAGCTGCCACCTGGGCGGTGGAAAGCGCTGCAATATTCGAGAAGCTGAGCGCCTCGATCTTGTCGGTCGTTAGCGATGCAAGGACGTCTGTCGAGAGGCCGGCAATCGCGCTCGCGCTTAGCGAAGCAATCTCCCGGGTCGTGAAAAGGGCCAGGTCGTCACTGCCAAGCGCGGCGATCTGGTTGGAATTCAGGACCGCAATCTGTGAACTCGTCAGCGCTTCGGCCTGCGCGGTCGAAAGCGTGGCGATCTGCGCAGTCGAAAGGCCGGCAATGACTGCCGTGCTGAGAGCCGCAATCTCCTCCGTCGAGAGGGAGGCGATATAGCTCGTCCCCAGCGCTTCAAGCTGTTTCGAATTCAGTGCACTGACCTGACTGCTCGTCATTGCCGCAAGCTGCGTTGTCGAAAATGCAGCCATCTGGCTCGTCGACAGACTGGTAATTGCAGCCGTGCTGAAGGCGGCAACGAGATCATTGGAGAGAGATGCAAGTGTCGCGGAGGACAATCCGGCAACGGCGCTGGAACTCAGGGCAGCGATTTCCCTGGTCGCAAACAATGCAAGATCATCGGCGCCAAGTGCCGCGACCTGTTTGGAGGTCATTGAGGCCACTTGCGTGGCGGTCAGTGCTTCTGTCTGGGCAGTCGTCAGCGCCTCTATCTGACCCGAGGAAAGCCCCGAAATACCTGCGGTGCTCAAGGCCGCGATCTGGCCGGTCGTCAAAGCTGCAAGGTCGTCGCTCGACAGCGCTGCCGCTTGGTAAGAGTTCAAAGCTCCCATCTGGCGCGTCGTCAGCGCGCCGATCTGGTCGGTACTCAGTGTCGCAATCTGTCTGGTGGTGAGACCAGCGATCGCCGAGGTGCCGAGGCCGGCAATCATTTCGTTCGACAGCGATGCCAGCGTATCGGTAGACAGGCCTCCTATCGCAGCGGAGCTGATTGCCGAGAGGGCCGAGCTGGAGAGTGCTTCGAGATCGTCCGCACCAAGAGCCGCTATCTGTTGTGACGTCAGAGCGCCGACCTGCTTGCTCGATAGGGCGGCGATCTGCCCCGTGCTGAGCGCTGCAACCTGCTTCGTCGTCAGCGACGCGATCGCGCTGGTGGTCAAGGATGCAATCTGGCCCGTAGAAAGCGTTGCGATGACAGCCGTCGTCAGGCTGGAAATCGCATCCGTATGAATGGCTGCAACATCAGACGTGGAGAAACTCTTGATGTTTTCCGTTCCAATAACCGCGACCTGGGCGGAACTCAATGCCGCAACCTGAACGCTGGTCAAGGCTCCCGCCTGCGCAGTTGAAAGCGCTGCAACCTGTTTCGTCGTCAGGCCGGAAATACCCGCCGTGCTGAAAGACGAGACCTGGGCAGTGGACATGGCTGCGATGTCATCCGTGCCAAGGGCGGCCGCCTGGGTGGCGCTCAGCGACGCAATCTGTTTCGTCGTCAGTGACGAGACCTGGCTTGAGAGCAGAGCCGAGATTTGCCCGGTAGTCAAACCGGTAATGCCGCTGGCACTGAGCGCCGCGATCTGGGCGGTAGACAAGGAAGCCAAGGCCGATGTCGACAACCCCGAAATGGCGGCTGAGCTGATTGCGGCCATCTCTTTCGTCGAGAAGGTCGCGATATCGGCCGGATCAAGAACCTCGATCTGGTCGATGCTCAATACAGCAATCTGAGTGGCGGTCAGGGCATCGACCTGCGCCGTCGACAAGGCTGCGACCTGTCTTGTCGACAAACCAGTAATGCCAGCCGTGCTCAGTGCCGCGACCTGCGCCGTGGAAAGTGAGGCAATATCATCCATGCCGAAAGCCGCGATCTGCATCGAACTCAGCGTCGACATCTGGAGAGTCGACAGAGCCGAGATTTGTGCGGCCGTCAGGGCTGCGATGTGATCTTCGCTCAAGCCTTTCATGCCGGCCGTGCTCAGCGCCGAAATCTGCGCGGAGCTGAAATGCCCGATTGCGGTCGCACTCAACGCCGCCACCTGTGCCGAGGTCAGGGCGGCGACCTGCTTGGTCGACAGGGCGTCGATCTGGGCCGAGCTGAGCGCTTCGATCTGGTCGCTCGTCAGATTGGCGATCGCCGTTACACCGAGCGCACCGAGCTGATCGCTCGTCAATGAAGCAAGCGCGCTACTGCTCAGGCCCGCTATCGCCTTCGCACCGATCGCCGCGATATCGGCTGTCGAGAAGGTCGCAAGGTCTGCAGTGCTCAATGCTGCGAGCTGTGATGACTTCAGAACGCCTATCTGCAGCGTCGACAACGCATCCACTTGCGCCGTCGACAGAGCAGCGATCTGGTCCGTCGTAAGGCTGGCGATACCCGCGGTGCTGAGAGCGGCGACCTGTGCCGTGGAAAGGGCCGCGATCACGTCCGTGGACAAGGCGGCGACGGCACCTGAGTTAAGCACGGAAAGCCGGGCTGCAGAGAAGGCCGCGATAGCCTCCGACGAAAGTGCGCCGACCTGGAGCGAAGTCAGAGCCGCGACTTGGGCCGTGGAAAGAGCTGCAAGCTGAAGCGACGTCAGAGAAGCGATCTGATCGGTCGAGAGAGCGGCAAACGCAGCCGTGTTCAACGATGCGATCTGACCGCTGGAAAGCGATACCAGCGTTTCGGTCGGCAATGCCCCGATCTGCTTTGAAGTCAGCGCTTTGACCTGTGTGGTGGTCAAAGCCGATGCCTGACCGCTGGACAGGACTGCGACCTGGGCTGTCGACATGGCGGCGACTGCCGAAGTGCTCAGCGCGGCGATCTGGGCCGTGGACAAGGCTGCGACCGTATCGGTCGAAAGACCTGCCATAGCCGCAGAGGTAATTGCCGCGAAGGACTTGGCAGACAAACCAAGCAGGCTTTCCGTGTCGATCGCCCCGAGCTGCGAGGAGGACAAGGCTCCCACTTGAGCGGTGGTCAATGCCGCAAGCTGAATGCCGCTCAAGGCGGCCATCTGCTCGGTCGTCATTTTGGCGACGGCAACGGTCGTGAGGGCGGCAATCTGTGCAGTCGACAACGCCTGCAAGGTCGCGGTACTCAACCCTGGAATTGTACCCGTGGTGAGCGCGGCTATCTCCGCAGTCGAGAAGGTGGCCAGATCCTCGGGATCCAGCGCGGCAACCTGGGCGGAAGTAAGCGCCTTAACCTGTGCCGTGGTGAGGGCTTCGGCCTGGCTTGAACTCAAGGCGGCGACTTGGGCGACAGTCAGACGAGACACCGCAGCGGCGGACAAGGCTGCAATCTGTGCAGTGGACAAAGCCGCCACGCCTTCCGATCCAATCGCGGCGATCTGCGAGGTCCTGAGCGCGCCAATCTGGTCAGTGCTCATCGCCTTAATCTGTGCCAGCGACAGGCTGTCGAGCTGTTCGGTCGTCAGTCCACCGACAGAGCTTGCGGTCAGTGCAGCGATCTGAGCGGTGGAGAGCGACGCGATAACGTCTGCCTTCAAACCGGAAATTGCAGCGCTCGAGATCGCTGCCATGTCACCGGTCGAGAATGTTGCAAGCTGCTGCGGCGTCAGCATCGCCAGCTGAGCAGACGTCAGTACTTTTACCTGCGCGGAAGTAAGTGCTTCGGCCTGCGCTACCGAAAGAACTTCCATCTGATCAGACGAAAGCTTTCCTACCGCGGCCGCGCTCAAGGCCGCTACCTGTGCGGTCGACAAGGATGCCATGACGCTGGTGCTGAGACCCGAAATGCTGCGGCTGGTAAGAGCTGCAATATTGGCGGTCGAGAAGGCCGCAAAGTCTGCCGAATTCAACACGGCAAGCTGGGCCGATGTCAGCACGGCAACCTGCAGGTTCGTCAGGGCCGCGATCTGGGCGGTGTTCAATGCGTCAAACTGATCCGTAGACAAAGCGGCCACGGCGCTGGTGCTTAGCGATGCGACCTGAGCGGGCGCCAGCGATGCCATGACTGCGGTCGAGAGGCCGGCCACAGCCTTGTTGCTGAGTGCCGCCATTTCATCGGTAGAGAAGGTTGCAATATCATCCGCACCGAGAGCCGACACCTGATCCGATGACAGGACCCTGATCTGGGTCGAAGTCAGTGCCTGAACCTGGCTGGTGGATAGTGCCGCAACCTGATCCGCCGTCAAACCGAGAATGGACTTCGTGCCTAAGGCCGCTATCTGCGCTGTCGTCAGGCCTGCCATGTCACCCGTCGAAAAGGCAACGATCTGCGTTGCCTTGAACGCCGACATCTGCGCCGTCGTCAATGCTGCAATCTGTGTCGCCGACAGCGCATTGATCTGGTCACTGCTCAGACTGGAAACGCTTCCGGTGCTGAGGGAGGCGATCTGCATCGTTGTGAGAGCACCGACCATCGCTGTGCTAAGCGCCGCAACCTGCAGCACTTTCAACGCGCCAATCTGAGCTGACGTCAAGGCCGCGACCTGAGCCGTAGACAGTGCCGAGATCTGCGTCGATGTCAGGCTTGCAATGAGCGCCGTGTTGGCGGCGGCGAGCTGCGCCGATGAGAGGGCCGAGATCTGGGCCGACGACAGGCCGGGAGCCGCGCCGTTGCTGAGTGCTGCGACGCTTTCGGTCGACAGCGCGGCGATATCGTTGGTTCCAAGAACCGCGACCTGCTGGGACTTGAGAGCCCCGACCTGTGCAGTCGTCAAAGCCGCAACCTGTCCGGTAGACAAGGCCACGATCTGGTCGGTCGTCAGTCTGGAGATCGAGCCGGTGGAAAGCGCAGCAACCTGCGCCGTTGACAACGACGCCATGACTTTGGTTGTAAGGCCTCCGATCGCGGCCGGATTGATGGCTGCCATGTCGGCCGTCGAGAAGGTCGCGAGATCGGCCGGCGTCAAGGCCGCAAGCTGTGCCGACGTCAATGAACCGACTTGCGACGACGTCAGTGCTTCGGCCTGATCCGTAGACAGCGCCAGCAGCTGCGCCGTGGTGAGCGCTGCAACCTGTCCTGTGCTCAAGCTTTCGATAGCGACCTTGCTGAGCACCGCAAGCTGATCCATCGTCAGGCCAACGATCGCGCTTGTCGCGATGGCGCTCAACTGACGGGAATCCATCGTTTCGATGTCTTCCGTATCCATCGCCGAAATCTGTTCAGAAGATAGGGCCTTGATCTGGGCCGTGGACAGCGACGCCACGTCCTCCGTCGTCCACGCCGCAACTGCCGCCGTCGAAAGCGACCTGATCTGGGTAACGCTGAGCGAGGAAATGGTCGTAGTCATGTGTGGAGCCTTGACGCTGGATCAAATGCCTAAAACAAACCCGGGAATGGCTTCCGCGGTATGGCGAACAATGCGAGGAAACAAATTCTCGCCGCCCCCTCCTCCCTGGAATGGCGAGCTGCAACCAGCTTTTCATGCTGGTCATATCAGAAGCTGTAGGGGGGCCGACTTGTGCGAAGCTGAAGCATTGCTACAGCCACAGAGAAATATGATTGAGTATCCACTTTTCAGCCCAACGTGCCGGCACGATGCAGCGCCACAGACAAGACGTTAAGATGACCGTCGAAAAAAGGAAGACAGATAAGGTGCAAGCCCGCAGGCTTCAAAAACCGCTCTGTACGCGTGAGAAAACCAGATCCGCAAACAAGGCAATCTGTGCGCCCATAAAAGACGCCGAAAGGCCGATAACGACCATGACGGCAACGATCTTGGGCACGAAGGTGAGCGTCATTTCCTGCACCTGAGTCAAGGCCTGGATCAGGGCGATGGTCACGCCTACAATCATGCCTGCAAGAACAGCCGGTCCTGCAGCGACCAGGATCGTCCAGATGGCGTTGCGCATAATGTCGAGCGCATCGGCCTCATTCATGACATTCTACCCTTCATAGGCGCCTGGACGGCCGCACGGTCGTCGCAAATCGACCGTCCCAGCTCTAAGGGATTCGTGCGCTTAGTTTAAGCGGAAGTTTCGGTTGTTGTCGTGGTTTTCGCCGTGGAGATCGTTATGCCCTCTCCAATGCTGATTTCCTTGCCATCCGTCGTCTTGGCCGTGAGACCATCGGACGTTACTTCGACCGAAGCGACAACGCCTGTGGTCTTGCCATCTGCGCTGGTGATCGTCTTGCCGATATAGTTCGACGCGTTCGACAGGTTGGACTGGCTGATCAGGCTCTCCAGATTGGAGTTCGTCTTGATCGTCTGCTCAACCTGCGAGAATGTCGCGAGCTGGGAAACCTGCTCGGTCGCATCCATGGGATCGGTCGGATCCTGGTTCTGCATCTGCGTGATCAGCAGCTTGAGAAAGCTGTTGTAATCCAGCGATGCCGCGGCCGAAGCGGTGGCCGAGGCAGATGTCGAGGTGGACGCCGTCGATGTCGTCGACGTTGCGGAAGTAACGGTCACCATAGCGCAATTTCCTTTCGCAGTTCCATAACGGCTGCGGGCGTGATCTCATTCTTGTTGAGAATGGCTTCCTCGACAGGATAAAGGGCACGGATGGCCTTCAGTGCGTCAAAGGGACGACCCGAGGATACCATGGTGTCGATCCGCTTCAATTCAGCACGAACTTCCTCGTTCTGGAAGCAGGCCACCAGCATGGTAATCGACTTGCGGAAGAGCGCCATGGAGTGCTCTTTGCCTTCCGGGTTGATCAGCATCATCTGGGCGATGAAGTAAAGCTGCCGAAGTGGCGTCGTGGTCTGCTCGGGCTGAAGAACATGGTTTTCCAGCAAGAACGTCACGTCGTTGAGGAATTCGATCGAAACCTTCCGGTCCACCCGCAGGACGGCACCGTTGACGAAGATCTTTTCCCCGGATTTCAGCGAAAGGCGTAGCGTACTTTTCATTTAAGTCCATCCCGAATGATGATGGTTATGTCGATGATACCCTGGTAGTTGGTGGACGTTCGTCGGCGAATGTTTTCCAACTCCTTCAGTATCCATATTGCGATCGATATTAGATTGGCTCTGACTTCCACACTAAGCTGATTGTCGGCGCTCCGCAGATCCTCGATCAACCTGATCCATACCCGTCTCGTGTAGTAGACAGCTTCGATCGAATCCTTGTCGTATTTGGCGCTCTGCTTGGCCACTTCCAAAAGTTCGATCGATCTTGTCAGGATCTGGCGTTCTCGTTCGCGGGCGACAGTGAGATCATCCTCCATGATCTCCGCGTATGAAAACTGAAACATTCAATTACCCTTCATGGTAGAGCGGGCATCGGACATACATGCCGATGACTAGAGATAATCAGCGAGGCTCATGCCCAGGATTCGAGATGTGATCGAGTAAGAGGTTTCAACCTGGTTCAGCAGTGTCGACAACCGCACAGAGGCCTCCTCCGTATCCACACCCACCAAGCCCGTCAGCTGCGTATCGATGATCTTGATCTGGTTGCTCATATAAGTGTTCGCTTTGTCGATACGCTCTTGCGACAAACCAAGTGCTGACTGCTGAGCAGTCACGCCGGAGATTGCGGTGCCGGCATATTGCGTTGCCTTCTGGCTAACCACGGACAAGGCTCCGCTTCCGAGGCCGGCGTTCGATAGCTGCGACGCTACCACAGAAGCGAGGACAAGGTTCTTGAAACCTTCGGAATTGGCGCTGGTTGATGTCGCTACGGTTTCCGAAGAACTTATGCGCGTCGTCATTACGGTGTCAGACGCGTTGGTCCAGGACGCCCAGTTGAAAGATGTCTCATAATCGGACAGAAACTGAGTCATCTGGCCGGCGGTCACATCACCGGCCGAGGCGATACCGTTTGCCGTTCTGAAGTTGGTGAACGCCGTATTGAAGTCATCCGTCACGTCGGCGATGAAATCATCGTCGAAAGTCTGCACATCCGTCGATATGCCGGAAAAGAGGTATTCGCCGTTAACTGCAGTGTTCGCGTAGCTGACGAAATTCTCCAGCACCGACATTGCGCTGTCGGCGGAAACCTTGAGGCTGTTTACATCGGAATTGCCACTGAGCGCCGTCAAGGCATCCAGCAGTGTCTGCCCTGCATCCGAGATGTTGGTCAGCGCAAGCTGTGATCCTTCCATTCTCGTCTCGGCGAAGGAGTTCGCATCGATGACCGACTGAAGGCGGCTGCTTTCACGCGAATAATCCAGGCTTGTCGAGGTACGGGTTCCAAGTTCCAGCCCGACATCGGAATAGGTACCGGTAACCGCCTCATCCTGCAGCTTTGTAATCTCCGTCATCGCAGTGGAGACGGTCGATTGCATAGACTGACTAATGGCGAGAGATGAGATAGACGTTGTTTTCATAACTAGCTAGCCGCCTGCATTAGTGAGCTGAGCATTTCGTCAATCGTCGAAAGCAGCTTCGTGGCTGCCTTGTAGGACTGCTCGATGTCCAACAGGAGAATAAGCTCCTCGTCGAGGTTGACGCCTGTGGCATTGGCATAGGCTTCCTTCGCCCGCATCTGCATGGCAGAGGTGCTTTCTGCAGCCGAGCTGGCGTTGCTTCGATATTCCTGAACCCAGCCGACCGAATCGGTCGAATAAGCCAGAAGCGTGGCACGGGTTGTGGTTCCGGCATCGCCGTCGAAATCGACGGTCTCTTCGAAACCTGCAAGATACTTGTAAAGGAGATCCGAGAAGCCGGCAGCATTCTCCGTATTCTGGCTTACGCCGGAAATATTACCGTCTCTCAGCTTAGTCGGATCGGCTTGCGCGTCACTATCGACCGTGATCAGCCCCGCCAGGCCGGAGACGATATCCGGGTTATTGAAATCGATAGTCGATCCGTCCTTGGTGGTGAAGAGGCCGGCGATTTCATCACCTGCACCGTCCACCTCGGCAAAGACCGACATCGTAACGCGGGCAATCTCGTCCAACTGATCCTGATAGGTCGGGTAGACTTCGTCGCGCAACTGCAGCAGCGCCTGAAGCGAGCCGCTGGCGCTGGTGCTACTGCCCTTGCCCGGAGCAAGCGAGACACCATCGATATAGACGGCGTTGCCTGGCGGTCCGTCCGCAGACAAAACCGCACTGGCATCGAAGGTTACCTCGCGTGGCACCGTCTCGAACAGGGTGATGCCGCCGCTGGTATAAAGCACCATGTCGTTGCCATCACGGACGGTGCTCGTGACGCCGACGATCTCGGATATCTGCTTTACAAGGCCTTCGCGGGTGTCGAGCGCATCGTTGGCATCCTCGCCCCTCGCAATCTTTTCCTTGACCTTGTCGTTGACCTTCTCGAAATCCTTCAAGAGCTGGTTCAACTTATCAACGGTCGTCGAAATCTCCGAATCCGCCTGGACGCGAAGCCCCTGAACAGCTGATGTCTGCTGATTAAGGGAGTTGGCAAGATCGCCGGCCGCCGCTACTGCGGCCGCTGCCAATGTTACGTCGCTCGGTGACGTAGCATAAGTATCAAGCGACTCGACAAGAGCCGCCAGATATTGCGAAGGCGTCGCCGAAGATTCGCTTCCGCCCATCGCCGCATCGAGCGATACGAGCCCTTTCAACAAAGCCTGCTGACCTGCATCGTCTGCAATCGCCGACAATGTCTGCTTCAGAAGGGCCGCGTCCTCGGTACGCTCCAGCTTGACCGTAGTCGCACCGGAATAGGGGTTCGTCGTCGTGACCGCAGTACGACGATTGTAATCCTCAGTGTTCGTATTGGACGTGTTGGTCGACACCGTGGCCGTCTGGGTCGCGGTGTTGCTCAGGATCGATTTCGTCGTATTGATTGCGGATGCGATGGACATTCAGCTGGCTCCTACGCCTTAACGGGCGAGATTGATGAGAACATCCATCAGGTCAGAGCCGGTCTGGAATACCTTGGAATTCGCCGTGTAGCTACGCTGCGATTCGATCATTTCCGTCAGTTCGCTTGCAAGGTCGACGTTGGATGTTTCCAGGGCACCGGAAACGATCTCGCCGAAGCCGGTGGTGCCGGCAAAGCCGATGGTGACAACACCAGAGTCTGCGGTCGGCTTATATACGTTGCCCGAATAGAGCTTGAGATTGTCCGGGCTCTGAACCGTCGCCATCGCAATCTGGTAGAGGGCTTTCGGATCGCTCTTGGCGTAGGTGGCGTAAACCGTGCCATCCGAATCGATCTCGATACCGGTCATAGACTCGGCCGGACTACCGTTGGCGCTACCTTTGGAGATTACCGAATCGCTGGAAAGCTGGTTCATGCCGGAAAGGTCGAAGTCAATGCCACCAACGGTGATCGACAGCGGCGAGGTCGCGCCGTCAACGCTGACCAGACCCTTCGAATCGAACACCAGATCGGCGGTCACAGCTGTGCCGGAATACGGGAAGCTGCCGCTGCCGGTCGTGCTCTTATCGGCAGCATTGTAAACTGCGACTTCCCAAGAGTTATCGGCAGTCTTGGTGAAGTAGAAATCGTAAGTTACAGCTGCACCATATTCGTCATAGGTCGTCACCGAGGTCTTCAGCATGCTGTCCATGTCGACATCGGTAGTCGCACCGTTATCGCTTGCCCAGCTGCCGGCAGCGACGGGATCCGCCGACTTGTTGAGGTTGCCGGTGAGCGAGCCGTTGGTCGTTGCAACAGCCGTGATGCTCGAGTTGGAAGCCTTGACCGGCACCAGCCCGTCATAGGAATTGACGACAGTGGTCGGCGTACCTCCATCGGCGTCGTAACCCATAAGCATGTAGCCGGCGTCGTTCACGAGATAGCCGTTTTCATCGGGAGTAAATGAACCCGCACGCGTCAGGAAAATGTTTCCAGCGGTATCCTGGACGATGAAGAAACCTTCACCCTGGATCGCGAGATCAGATCCGGACGTGGTGTATTCCAAGGCCCCCTGTTCCGAAACGGAGTAGGAAACTTTCGTTTCCACGCCGCCGGAGTTGTAGTTGCCGGAAGTGGATGGAAGAACCAGTGACGAAAACGAGGTTGAAGCGCCCTTGTAGGCTGTCGTGCTCGAGTTCGCGATATTGTCACCGACCGTCCCCAGGCGGTTAGCCTGAGCATTCATGCCCGAAACGGCGGTCTTCATGGTTCCAAAAATGCTCATTTCGAATCCTCGCTGTGATAGTTGCTCCACATTAGGTGCCGGTCCTTGCGTGAAGCTGTCTGAAAAGGATGGATGGAAAATTTGAAAAACATTTTTCGACGGCGGGATGCCCAACGGGTCGATGGAAAACCGGCAGTCGAAACAATCGGAAAGGCCGAACAATCATTGCCGGCCGGAAAACAAAAAAGGGGCGATCCTGATCGCCCCTTACATTTTTCAATTCCAGTCGATGCAATACCCGAGGAAGCGCTTTGAATCGATCGGGTCGGTTCCGAGCTTCTTGCGGAGCTTCTTGCGCAATTTGCTGATATGGCTCTCGACGACGTTTTCCTCGACGTCCTCGTCGAAGATGCCGTAGATGGCCGAGAAGATCTGCGCCTTGGAAACACGCCGGCCGCGATTGGCGACCAGATATTCGAGAATGCGGCGCTCGCGGCGCGGCAGCGGGAAGACTTCACCACCAATCTCAGGATCGCGACCGTCCGAATAGACGCGGATCGAACCGATATCCGTATAATTGGCGATGGCGGTCAGGCGGCGACGGATGGCAGCGGCGCGCGCCAGGATCTCGCGCGGATGAACCGGCTTGCGGACGACGTCGTCGACGCCGGCATCAAACAGCGCCAGCGTCGCATCGAGCGACGGCTGATCGGAAACGGCGATGACCGGTGCGGTGGAGCGATCGCGGATGGCGCGTGGCAGATCGCAGGCGTTCTTGGTCTGGCCGATGAGGAAAGCTTCGATGGCGCGGATATCGGCATCGGCTGCGGAGTTGACCCACTCGCCGAACTCGACGGGATCGAAGCCTGCCGAGGGGATGCCCTCGCGGCCGAACAGGGATGTGTAACCTTCCGTTACGAGCTCTCGCTCATCAACCACGACGATCATTCACCCATCTCCGAATCAGCAGCGTTCATGTGCTGAGGCATGAGTACGAATCGTGAGAGTCAGCCACAATTATAGGAACTTGTGGGGACTAATTAATAATTGATTAACCACACCTCTCCGATTTGCACTAGATGTAGTGGCATAAACCAAAACAGCCACAATTTTTTCGGTGGATATCGTGCTAGAATGATTGATGCCAACGAGACTCCGTTTGACACGCCTCATTATCGCCGGACTCGTGACGGGAGAAAATCCGCGATAAAAAACTACTTTTGGTTGCGGATATGTTTGTTACTCATCCACCCCGACACGGTAAAGAGGCACCATTTCTACGGCTCGATATTGAACGCGGGGAGTGGTGAGCCGTCCGCGAATGCGCGGATACAGGATCGGGCGGTATCAAGCGCCTCACGGATCGTCACATCCATATCGAGATAACGGTATGTGCCGAGGCGGCCGACAAAGGTGACGCCTTGCTCGAAGCGAGCACGCGCCACGTATTGCGCCAGCAGCGCCTGCTCGCCACTCAGCCTTATCGGATAATATGGCTCATCATCCGGACCGCATTCCCGCGAATACTCCCGGTAACATACGCTCCGTTCGTGGCTTTCCCAGGGAGAGAAGTGCTTATGCTCGGTAACCCGTGTGTAACGGACATCGGCATCTGCGTAATTCATCACCGCGCAACCCTGATAATCGCCGTCGTATTGAAACTCCTCGAAATCAAGGGTGCGGTATCCAAGCCGGCCGAGCTCGTAGTCGAAGTAACCGTCGAGCGGCCCGGAATAAAACACGTGTGAGAAATCGCCGGCATCGCTGCGGACGAAATTCCGCTCCAGTTCGATGGAGATGTTGTCGTGCGACAAGATACGCGCGACCATCTCGGTATAACCGTGCTCCGGCATACCCTGATAGAGATGCGAAAAGTAGTTGTCGTCGTAGCTGAACCGCACCGGCAGTCGTTTGAGGATGCTGGCAGGCAGATCCGCAGGCGAGCATCCCCACTGCTTGCGCGTGTATCCTTCAAAAAACGCTTCGTAGAGTTCGCGTCCGACGAATTTGAGTGCCTGATCCTCGAATGTCGCCGGTTCACCGATCGACGGGTCAGACTGTGACTGAATGAAGTCGCGCGCCTCATCCGGCCTGAAGGTCCTGCCAAAGAACTGGTTGATCGTGTGCAGGTTTACGGGCAGCGAATAGACCTGCCCTGCGCTCGTCGTCTTCACCCTGTTCACATAGGGCATAAACGTCATGTGCCGGTTGACGTAACGCCACACCTCATCATCATTGGTGTGGAAGATATGCGGCCCGTAGACATGGACCATCACGCCGGACGCTTCGTCCCGCGCAGTGTGGCAATTGCCAGCGATGTGGGAACGCCGATCGATGATGTGGACGACGTGACCGGCCTCTGCCAGCTCGCGGCCGATGACGGCACCGGACAGACCGGCGCCGACGATCAGAACTGGTTTCGGCACTGTGCCCCCCTAAATTCCCGAACCCGCCCGAGCATGTCTCTCGAAGTGATCCCGGAATTTGCGGGAAAGACATGCCTGGAAACAAGAAACAAAGTGCGGTGCGCTCTAGTGCGATTGCGCCGGCGCAGCCCCACCGCCCGCTGTGCTGGCAGGAGCAGGCTCTGGCGCAATGATTTTCTTGGAAGCCATCTTCTGGTTCGACTTCCCGGCAAGGTCCGCCTTGGAGAGGTAATCGAGCTGTTCGAAAATCACCGCGGTCACCAATGCATCCCCGGCTCGCGCGTTGAGGTCGTCCTTGATCTTGGCTCTCAGGCCCTCGACATTCAGGTCACCCACCTTCGGCAGGTCGATCATCTTGTTACCCACCAGGACGGTGTAGAGCTCATCCGTGATGTAGGGCGCGATCGGGATATGCGTGTTTGCAGCCTTCTCCTGATCGATCATCACCGAGACCTTGGTGAGGAAGTAACCGGTCACAGCTCCTTCCGTCACCACGGGTATGCTCAGGGTTTCACCTGCCACATAAGCCGGGGGAATGACGGGTTTGGCAACTTCTACGCCGGATTTCGCCGACAAGGTCACAGCCGCATATACCCCGCCAAGCGAAATTATGCATACCCAGACGCCGATCAGGACAATCTTGATCATCTATCGGCCCGAACGAGGAACTGTTCCTGGGAATAGGTGCCGTCGTCGTCTGCACTGCGAACGGCATTCTTCAGAAGTTCGGCAACGGCGCGTACAGCACGCATATGAGCTTCCACGCGGCGCTCGTTCAACTTCAGCTTGGCCTTGAGCGCATGCAGCTGCTCCAGATGGGCCGCCGTGATGTCATTTCGCTCGCTGTTGCGGAAAAGCATGGTCAATTCGTAAAGGCAGCGGCTCTTGTGCGCATTCGAGAGCTTGAAATCGAACTCGGGATCGGTGCCGATCCGCTGGTTTTCGTTTTCGATGATCACGTCAAGACGACCGAGAACCGCCTTGATGCGGTACTCGCTGTTCAGCACTTCCATGGAATCGTTCTCCCTCGGCATTTCAATCAAGCCGCGTCGTTATCAGTTTTTTTGATGGCGCCCGGCGACAGCAGCGTACGGCGTTCGAAATCCGTAATCATGCTGACAGCCTTGGCCTTGTCGTTTCCGTCTGTCGTGTTGTTGGGCACTTCAAGACGCTGCTTGTTCAGCGCCTGCGCAAAGACCTGTTCCGCGATGCCGATGCCGCCTCGCTTGGAAACCGAATCCGCCATCTGTTCGGCCATCATGCTCTTCCAGAACTCGCCGGCAGAGCCCTTGCCGTAAACAGCTTCGCTGTCGGAAGGCATCATGTCCTTGAGGAAGGTCGTCAGGACGCTCGATTCGAACTTCCGGTAAACTTCCGGAATCGGCTCCTTGCCGGTAGCGTGCTGAATATTGCCGATGCCCGCCTTGGATGCATCGCTTGCACCGGCGCCCAGCACAGATGCAAAACCGGCATTGCTGGCCGTCAGCACGGATGCCTGATGTTCAGCACTTACAGAACGCAGCTTTTCGCGCGCTGCCAACATGCTGTTCGGATCGGCTGCCTTGACTACGTCGAGGACAAGATCGCTGGAAGGAGATATGGCCACGTCGTTTCCCTCTTGCTTGCGCGCCGACCGAAAATCGACTTCGATTTCCGGGCTTGCGATGCGCAGACCTCAGTGTCACAGCGTCTTGCCTGAACCGATGAATGGCGCACGACGCTGTAAAATCGAGGGGAATGTTGCCACCTTAACCTTGCTGGAAGCTGGTGTCCTTCAATGTGATCATCATCTCAAGCAAGTTGATGACGGCATCGTCCTCGCGAGCACGCTGCTCCTGCTCCAGGGCCTCCTTGCGGCGCTCATCAAGCCGGTCTCCCTTGCTGCGCTCCTTTGCCAGGCGCGCTTCCTGAGAGCGGCGGGCCGCCATAAGCTGCTTTTCTTCCGTTGCCAGCCGTGAGAAACGGCCCAGATAATGGCGCGAAAGACCGCGATGGATCGGGTCGAGCGAGGTCATGACATTCGCTGTCAATTCCATTGCTGTGTTCACTTCCTCGCGCTGGCGAACGATAACCGAAAGCTCGTTTTCGATCATCTTCTCCATATGCCGCTGGACGCTGACGAGACGCTTGAGCTTCTTGGATCTGTCCATATCCGCCATTATCCGCTCCTATAGATTGCCGAAGATGACGAAGAAGCCATCGGCAAACTGATCGAGAATTGCCGCTATGCCGAAATAAATCAGCAGGATACCGCCTGCCAGCGCGAAAGGCGTGGAAATGAAATAGAGAGGGATTTGCGGTGCCAGCTTGTTGATGAGGCCAACGACCACGTTGAACAGCAGACCATAAAGGATGAAGGGGCTCGCCAGCCTCAGCATGATCATGAAAGACGCGGAGAGCGTGTCCGTCAGACTGACCAGCGAGCGTTGCGAGCCGATCAACGAGCCCACCGGAATGCTCTGATAGGATTCGGCCAGCTCCTTGATCATGTAATGGTGGAAATCCAGAACAAAAAGGATGAGAAGCGCGCCCGTTGCCAGAAGACTGGTCAGCGAGTTGTCGGAACTGTCTTCGAATATGTCTCCCGAAGGCGTGGCATTGAACGAAATGGCCATGCCGATTATCGCACCCGCAAACTGGATACCGAGAACATAGATACGTGCGACGAGACCGAAGATGACGCCCGTCATCGTCTCGGAGAAGATCGTCACGATGAAGACTTCGGGGGCGGCCGAGGCGGGCGGATAGAGGATATCCCAGAACAAAGGCAAAAGCGCCAGCGATAACGCCAGCGCCAGAAAAAGCCTGATCTGCATCGGCAGACGCGCCGACGAGAACCCTGGCATAACCATCACGCATCCACCTATTCGGCAGAATGCCAGGAAAAGCGCCATTATGGCGCCCTGGGGATCGGGGATCATGAAATCGAACCGAGTATCTTGATTTCCGTGCCTTTTGCCAACTCGACATGGGAGAGCACCGGAAGCGTCGAGAACAGGCGTTCGGTGATCATGCGGACATAGGAGCGCGTTTCGGGCAGGGTCACAAGTACAAAAGGCAGTCCCTCGTCCATGAATTCACGGATAACCTTGCTTGCCTCGTTGCTGAACTCTTCCAGATGGCGCGGATCGATATCGAATTCGATCACTTCGCCCTTGGCGTCGCGCTTGAGCGCCTGCTGGAAGATCAAGTCCCACTTGGTACCGATGCGGACGACACGCAGCACGCCGTTATCGGAAAGATCGCCGCAAATCTGCTGCGCCATGCGGACACGCACATGCTCGACGATCTGCTCGGCCTTCTTCAGATGCGGCGCGAGTTCAGCCACCGCTTCGAGAATGAGATGCAGGTTGCGGATCGAAACGCGCTCGGCGAGCAGCAGTTTCAGGATGGCCTGCAGGCCGGAGTAGGACATGTGAGACGAGCAGATTTCGTCGGCAAGCTTCTTGTATTCCGGGTCCAGGCGATCGATCAGGATCTTCACATCCTTGAACGAAAGAAGCGATGGCAGATTGTTGCGGATCACTTCGCTCACGTGCGTCAGCAGCGCCGAGATGTTGTCGATCGGGTGGAAGCCCTCACGCTTCAGATCTTCCACGAAATGTTCCAGAACGGAGACCGCCGGCATGCCGAAGGCGGGTTCGCGAACCTCGTCGCCAGGAACCGACGGCTTGTGGCGCTTGCCGGTAATGACGAGCACTTCACCGACACGCAGTGTGCTTGCGGCGACCGTCGTGCCATGGATGCGGATCTGGTAGGACTTGTCGGGGATGGCGATATCGTCGCTGACCTTGATCTCGGGTACGACGAAACCGTACTGTACGGCAAATTTCTTGCGCATCTTGCTGACGCGGAAGGCAAGTTCCTGATGGGCTCCCAGCAGGCGCGGCGAAACGAGCTTGCCGAGCGCCAGCTCGATCTCGGTGGTCTTGAGGACGTTCTTGACCGTGTCCTTTTCGACCTCCTGCTTCTGGACGGCCTTCTTTTCCTCCTCCTCGCGCAGGAGCTTGTTCTGCGCCTCGATCTGGCGGGGAACGAGCCATGCGCCGGCGGCCAGAAGCCCACCAAGGGCGGTGAACGGCAGGAGGGGCAGGCCCGGAATGAGTGCGAGAACGAACATCAGGCCCGCGGCGACCGACATGGCCTTGGGATAGCTGCTCAACTGGCCGATAACGGCCGTATCGGTGGAGCCCTTGGTGCCGCCGCGCGTGACGATGAGGCCGGCTGCGAGCGAGACAATGAGAGCCGGAATCTGGGTTACGATACCGTCACCGACAGAAAGCTTGACGAAGACATCGGCTGCTTCGCCGATTTCCATTCCGTGACGGAAATAGCCGATGATGATGCCGCCGAAGATGTTGATCGCGGTGATCAACAGGCCTGCGACCGCATCGCCGCGAACGAATTTCGAGGCACCGTCCATCGCGCCGTAGAAGGAGCTTTCCTCTTCGAGTTCACTACGGCGGCGCTGGGCTTCCTTCTCGTCAATCGTGCCGGCGGACAGGTCCGCATCGATCGACATCTGCTTGCCGGGAATGGCATCGAGGGTGAAGCGGGCGCCGACTTCCGCGATACGGGTGGCACCCTTGGTGATAACGATGAAGTTGACGACGATCAGGATCAGAAAGACGATCAGACCGATAACGAAGTCGCCGGACATGACCAGACTGGAGAAGCCGGCGATAACACCGCCAGCCGCATCATGTCCCTCATGTCCGTGGGAGAGGATGACGCGCGTTGTCGCAATGTTGAGCGCCAGACGAATCATGGTGGCGATCAGAAGGATCGTCGGGAAGGACGAGAAATCCAGAGGGCGCTGAATCCAGAGCGAAACCATCAGGATGAGGACGGCAAAGGCGATGGAGAAGGCCAGCCCCACGTCGATCATGAAGACCGGGATCGGCAGGAAGAGAATGCAAAGGATCGTGACTATGCCGACGGCAAAACCGATGTCACGGCCCTTCGGCGCGACCTTCGGCAACGGCAGGATACTCTGAGGGGTGGCCATTTCTGCTCCGTCTCGTCATGAGATGCGGAAACCGCCTGAGGCGCTTTCGCTTCCAAAGTCCTTGAATTCGGACAGCCGTCGCAACATCGGACAGCCAGCCGGTTTGGGTAAAATCTAGAAAGCGAAGCTTGCGTGAGAGTGACGGCGCGTTAAGCCATTCGCGGAATTGATGGCCGGACGGGGATGACACAAGAGCATTTTTCAGCTACGTTCATCACGAATTAAGTCCCGAGGGCAAGGATGCCCGGTGGACGTGTGCGCGATGGAAGCGCAAGTCTGGGCCATGATATCGGCCATTGCAGCAAGCAAAAGGCTTCCATCCGCATGGTATCAAGCGCATTCTCCACATATACGAGCTATCTTGTCCTCAACAGGGACATCAATTCCTCGTTGTCGCGCGTTGCAAGCCAGGGTGATGTTGCAAGCAACACGGACTATTACGAAGAAAATATCGGCAAAGTCACCACGGCCGAGGAATTCGTCAACGATTACAGGTTGTTTTCCTATGCAATGAAGGCTTACGGCCTCGAGGAGATGACCTATGCCAAGGCCTTCATGAAGAAGGTGCTGGAAAGCGATCCGAACGACGATTCCAGTTTCGCCAATTCACTCACCGACACCCGATACGCGGATTTCGCCAAGGCCTACAATTTCTCGGGCGATTCGGCGAAGGCACAGACATCGGCCCAGACCGAGAACCTCGTTACGGCCTACCAGGATTCGTTTACGCAGGAAGAAACAGACATCAAGTCCGAGGTGTCCTATTTCCAGAGCAAGATCGGTAGCGTCGATCATGTCAACGACATTATCGGCAATGACAGGCTGCGCACATACGTGCTGGAATCGTTCGGGCTCGACGCGAAATACACCTCCAAGAACTATCTATCGCAGGTCCTGACAAGCGATCTGAACGATCCCGACAGCGTTGCCAATCAGGCGAGCAACGATGCCTGGCGCGAACTGGCTGCGGCTTTCAATTTCAGCTCCGATGGCACAGTCGCTGCAGGCGAGACCGCGCAGAGCGCTGAACAGACATCGGATCTGCGGCTCGACTACATTTACAACAAGTCGACCTATCCCTCCGACCTGCTCCTGGACGCAAACCAGTCCTACTGGGAAAAACACGTTGCCGAGGCCGGAAGCGCCTCCGAAATCACTTCGGACGCGCGGCTTCTGGAGTATGTCAAAACTGCTTTCGGACTGCGCGACACGATGATGGCATCGAGCGTTGCCAGTATGATGTACAGCCGGACATTCGCCGAGACGATCGGCAATACTGAGCTACTGGATTATTTCAGTTTCCAGACCGACGGAACGGTTGCGGCCGGTGGTTCGGCCCAGACCAGCGAACAGGCGACCAATCTCGAGGCCAAGTACAAGACCGCGTTCCAGGCCAGCCAGGCCGATGCGGTGGAAAATGCTGTCTCCAATTTCGAGACCCGCATCGCCGACATCAAAAGCATTGATGACTTCTTCAAGTCGAATGCAGATGACGACGATGCGAACAACGACGACGTTACTGAAATATGGGATGTCGCGTTACGCGCCTTCGGCATCGACCCAAGTGAGGTCAAAATGACGGCCCTGCGCAAGATCCTTTCCAGCAATCTCGAAGACAAGGACAGCTACGCCAATCAGCTGGATGACGAGCGGTATGTGGCCCTCGTCAAAGCGTTCAATTTCGATACCAAGGGCGACGTCGACACCCCACTTCTGGCACAGTCTGAAAACGTAACCCAGGACTTTACCGCGGATTACCTCAGCCTCAAGACACGCTTCCTGAAGGGCGATGAGAGGGAAAAAGCGGGCGAAGCCGCCACTGACGAGATCGAGTATTTCGAAAAGAAGATGGAATCGATTTCGACTGTCGATGAACTTCTATCGGACAGCAGGCTCGTCAACTTCCTGCTCGAGAGCCAGGAAATCGATCCGAAGAGCGTCACAAAGGACGAGCTGCAGCAGATGTTCGCTTCGGATCTCGACGATCCGAAGAGCTACGTCAACCAGTTGGACAACAAGAGCTTCGCCAAGATCGTCGCTTCCTTCAATTTCGACACCGAAGGTAACCTGACATCCGATACGCTTGGCACGGTCCAGCAGAGGGGTGACGTTTTCCAGACTGTTAGTAACTACTATCGGCAGACACTGGAAGAAGAGCAGGGCGATTCCAACGAGGGCGTTCGACTTGCTCTCTATTTCGAGCGCAAGGCCTCGTCGATCACCAGTGCCTACGACATCCTTGGGGATTCCGCGCTGCTCAACTTTTTCAAGACAGCCTACAATCTGTCGACCTATTTCTCCAGCCAGGAGCTTGAGAAGCAGGCAGCGACCGTCGAGAAATTCGTCGAGCTCGATAAATTGTCCGACCCGGACTACGTGCAGAAGGTCATTCAACGCTTCACCGCACTTTACGACAGCCAGAACGGCGCAACGGACTCGGCTGCCCTTTCCATTCTTCAGGGCAGCTCCTCCTCGATCAGCGCTGACACGCTGCTGGCCGTGGCCCAGCTTTCGGCACGCTAACGAAGAGCTTCATCCATCTTTTCTGTCATCTCAAATAGAAACACCGCCCAAAGCGATCGGGCGGTGTTTTTGCGTTGAACAGGACAGCACCATGCTGTGCCGTCATCAATTCCAGTCGATGCAATACCCGAGGAAGCGCTTTGAATCGATCGGGTCGGTTCCGAGCTTCTTGCGGAGCTTCTTGCGCAGCTTGCTGATATGGCTCTCGACGACGTTTTCTTCGACGTCCTCGTCGAAGATGCCGTAGATGGCCGAGAAGATCTGCGCCTTGGAAACACGCCGGCCGCGATTGGCGACCAGATATTCGAGAATGCGGCGCTCGCGGCGCGGCAGCGGGAAGACTTCACCACCAATCTCAGGATCGCGACCGTCCGAATAGACGCGGATCGAACCGATATCCGTATAATTGGCGATGGCGGTCAGGCGGCGACGGATGGCAGCGGCGCGCGCCAGGATCTCGCGCGGATGAACCGGCTTGCGGACGACGTCGTCGACGCCGGCATCAAACAGCGCCAGCGTCGCATCGAGCGACGGCTGATCGGAAACGGCGATGACCGGTGCGGTGGAGCGATCGCGGATGGCGCGTGGCAGATCGCAGGCGTTCTTGGTCTGGCCGATGAGGAAAGCTTCGATGGCGCGGATATCGGCATCGGCTGCGGAGTTGACCCACTCGCCGAACTCGACGGGATCGAAGCCTGCCGAGGGGATGCCCTCGCGGCCGAACAGGGATGTGTAACCTTCCGTTACGAGCTCTCGCTCATCAACCACGACGATCATTCACCCATCTCCGAATCAGCAGCGTTCATGTGCTGAGGCATGAGTACGAATCGTGAGAGTCAGCCACAATTATAGGAACTTGTGGGGACTAATTAATAATTGATTAACCACACCTCTCCGATTTGCACTAGATGTAGTGGTACAAACCAAAACAGCCACAATTTTTTCGGTGGATTTTGACAGATTCATAACAGCATTCGACATGCCCCTGTTTGACACGCCTCATTGCTGCCAGATCAAAGGCGCGATGTAAACTGGAAAGACAATCTACTTCCAGTTGCCGCCAGCGCAAAAATTCGTCGCTCCTGCGGTCCACTGCCCATATCCCGAAGCGACCAGGTTTGCGATCACGCGACATACGTATCGCTGCTGCGCCGGGTCATTGTTCGGCCCGGCATGGTAACGGGCAACAGCCATCGTCCAAGTCTCGTGCCGGTCATACAGCTGCCGCAGAAAACGCGCGGCATAGGCTACGTTCTGGGCCGGATCGAACATATCCTGCAAGGAGGCAAATTCCGCGCCGTGATACATGAGGTTGATCTGCATGCAGCCGATGTCGATCAGCTTTGCCCCCTGCCCCCGAGACGCAGCAACCTGAGTAAAGGCTTCCTGCAGCGAACCGGGAAAGAATGCCTTGCCTTCGACATTCAAGGCAAAGGGACTGAGCGAGCCTTTTCGCCCTGTCTCGGTGAGGCCGACAGAATAGAGTATGCCTTCCGGAATGCCATATTGTGCAGCAGCGCGCTGTATCTGCCGTTCGCAAGCGAGGCTGGCGCCGACCGCCGCTTCCCCCCTATCAGAGATAAACGGTGTCGGGACGAGCACCAGCGCCGCCAGAACCCGCGCCTTGAGCCGAACCTTCATCCTTACCTCCGGAAGAGCTGATACGCGTACCGATGTCCGACGTATCCGTCAGACCGCCACTCGTATTGCCGCCCTGGCGGCCGTTCTGCTGCTGTTGCTGCTGCGCCTGTCCCATATCGGAAGACTGCCGGCTGTTGGCGAATGTATCGCTGCCCTTGTCGGACGAAGTCGAACTACTTCCACTGGCAATGCTGACCGTGATCTGGTCGACGCTGTAACCTTGTGACTTCAGGTTATCGAGCATCGTGGAACTGTCGTGCATGAGCTGCCGATAGGCCTTGCTGCTTTCGACGGTGAGATGAATGTTCAGCTCTTCGCCGACCATGCGCATCGTTGCCGTCACATGCCCGAGGTCATTGGGATTGAGCTCGATCTTGAGCGTATTCACCACCTTGCCCGTGCTGGCATAAAGCGCCTCGTTGGACAGCTTTGCGCTCGGGTTCATGGCAGCCGACCAATCCGGGTCCTGACCAAATGCGGTTGCCAGTGAGACCGCGTTGGAGCTCGGTGCCATGCCGATGTATCGACGGTTCTCGGTGACCTGGACGGCGGGCGTCTCCATGTCGACCGAAAGCTCGCTGTCATGCTCCAGCGCATCGTGAACCGCCGGGGCAACATCAGCGGCAGTCGCAGCTGGACGCTGGCTGGTTTTTGTATCCGTCGCCACGGTGTTCGTGGCCGTTTCTGCAGCTGCGTCCTTCAAGGACAGAGCGGCATTACCGGCCTGTGCTGTTACCGTGTCTACATCGATTTCAGCGGAATCCGTCTGTACCGGCAGCTGATCGCCAGCAATGTCCGACTGCACGGTCTGGGCAGACGCCGTTTCCGGAAGCGACTGGAGCAATGCCAGCGCGTCGTCCGCAGCATCCGGGTCTGCGGCATCGGTGTCCGTCTTGTCTGTCTTGGCCTGATCGGCGGCGGTGTTGCGAACCGGGCTGCTCGGACCCTTCGTATTGGCCGGCATTGCCGCCTGCAGGTCGGCCAAAAGGTCCGCCGCCGTATCGAGATCGGCAACGTCGACAGGCACTTGCGGCTCCGCGTCCTGCCCCTCGACCGGCATTTCAACGACGGCCTCCAGAGTGCTCGCATCCGAGGCCTGAACAACGGCCTTTGAAAGCATCGTTTCGACGGTCATCGCGAACGGACGAGCGCTTGCAGTCGCCTTCGGCTCGGCGGCGACGTCCGTATCCGGCTGGTCCTGTCCGGCTTGTGTCGCGGTTGCCGCACCATCGTCGTTCGCCGCGGCGGCTTTTTCGCGCTGGCCCTGGCCGTCGCCATAGGAGTTGAGCGTCTTGGCGAAACCGTCGTCCTTGGAAGTCCGCGTACCCTTGTTGGACGCAGAGGAAGCTGCGGTTGAAACATCCGCGCTCGCCGGCAAGGCATTGTTCACTACATTCATCATCGACTCCCAATCTCCTTCGCAAGGAGCGAATCTATCTCACCCAGCTTGTTTCGGCCTTGCGTGACGAAGTCGTCAACGGCCGCATTTGTCGCGGCCGCGGCATTCGGCACGACTGAGCCTGCAGTCGTCGGATCAGGTTTGGCATCGGCAGTCCGGGTGTTGCCATCGGGCGTAGGGGTGTCTTCGCCGCTGCCGCTGATATCCACAGGCCTGACAATCTCCTCGCCGACGCGTTGCGCAGCATCGAGAAGTGCCCGGTCGCGATCCGAAAGACCTTCGCGGGGAATCGAAGAAAGCTGGTCTACCACCTGCGAAACATTTGAAGACGGAACCTTGGCTATATGCTCGTAAAGGCCGGGGAGTAGCGTACGTCCCTTGCCGCTAAGCACATCGTTCAATTTGCGTGCCTCTTCAGCCGTATAGCTCGCCAGATCATATTTACCCTTCAGCGTCGCCAGTCGTGATATGCGCAGGTAAAGCTCCTGGGCGCGGTCCGGATCCATGAGGTCGGCCACTTCTGAAACCCGGTCGTGTCCAAGCCCCGGCGCGCTGGTTACCGCGAGGTCAACGAAGAGGTCAGCGAACTGGCTGGCATAAGGCGAATGAAGAAAACGCCGCGCATACCGCACAGAATAGCCGAAAGCCCGATCGACATCCTTCAGACTTGCGCTTGCGACGATGGAGCGGCGCAGCGCCGCCTCTTCCAGGATCGTGCCCGGTGCATCGATGCGGGTGCGATCGTAAAAGATCAGTGCGGCGGTCGGATCAGTCGGATAATTGACGTTGCCGGCGACAAGATTGAGATAAGGGCCGATCGGTGAGCCCTGATATTCCTGGGAGAGAGAGGCGATCGAGCTTGCAACCTGCCCGCCGCGGCCGTCGAGATATTTCTGCAGGACGTTGACGACACGTGCGTCGAGATATCCCTGAGTGTCGCGGGATGCCAGGAAGTTCAAGGTGGCGGGATTACCGCCACTCATCACGTAAACGAAGACTGCGTCTGCATTGCGCGTATCCGCAAGCGTTCCGTTGTCCGCTGAGCGCAGCCTCTTGTCGAGAGAATCGAGCAGGTAGCGCTGGAGATCGGAGGCGGAGTGATCTCCGAGTACCAGCGAATCCTGGACGAACTGGAGGGACCTCAAGATCTTATAGGCATCGAGCGACTGGTCCTGGGCGCGCGTCTCGGCGGCTCCTGCAGCCAGCGCGGCCGCAAGAAGCGTGGAGCGAACAAACCAGTATCTGCGAGCGAACATCAGCGCTTACCTTCAACCATCGGCAATCAGGATTTCTATGCGGCGATTGGCTCCGTCCTCGGGATTGTCGATAACCTGCGGTCGGCGATCGGCGAAACCGGAAAGCTGCTTTACGCGGGTATCTTCAAGACCGCCACGCAGAAGCATGAAATAGGCGGCATGGGCGCGGTCCATCGAAAGCGTCCAGTTATCGGCGTTGCCACCTCGATAAGGCCGACTGTCAGTGTGGCCGCGGATAACGATCGAGCCAGCCTTCGCCTTCAAGACTGCGGCAACCTTCTCCATCGCCAGGACAGTCTCCCTGCGAGGAACGGCCGATCCGAGATCGAACATCGGCGTTGCGGCCTGGTCTGAAATGGTAACGAGCATACCGCCCTCGGACGGAGTGACAACAATGCCCTCGGCAAGTTTGCCGGGAACGCCGGTCAAGGCCTTGACGAGTTCTTCCCGCAACTCCTCGGCCTTCTCGGTTTGCTTCTCCGTCGGCTTTGACGTTGTCTGAGGCCTGTCAGGCTCGGGAGAGCCATCATAAGGCTCCTCTTCCTTCGGCTGACCACTGCCGTCGACAGCGCCTTTTGGTGATTGCAGCGCGGTCATCTGTTGCTGTGCCTGATCGGTGCTGGTCGACGCTTGCGCGTCAGATGACGACTGTCTCTGGGTGTCAGTGCGTGGATGCGCCTGTGCGGCGGCTGTCTCGACCGGCTTGGCATCGGGAACCGGTGGCAGCTTGCTGTCCTGCGTCACGGCAACGGCACCGTTCTGGCCGTTCTGTGGAGCGGAAACCTGCTTACTCCAGAAGTCGGGATCGAACGGATCGCGATAGGCCTCGCCGCCGGAAGCGCCGGTCGAAGGGCCGGAATTTGCAGCACCACCCTCGCCCTTCACGCTGACATTGGCCTGCTGGCCAACTTCCTGAGCGATCTCAGCCAGCACCGCGTAAGGATTTTCGAAAAATGCCTCTTCGGAAAAGCTGGTGTTCTCACCGGAAGAAGCCGTCAGATCCTCGCCGGAAGCTGCGGCGGAACCGTCCTGTGTCTTATCGGCTGCAACGTCCGACTTCTGACCGTTCTGTTCGCCTTGTGCGTCCTTTGCCGGTTCTTTGACGCCGTCAGAGCTGGGCTGCTCATCCGTCAGCTTGATCGGATTGAAGTAGCTTGCAATCGAGGCCTTCGTTTCTTCGTTGGAGGCGTTGACGAGCCACATGACCAAGAAGAATGCCATCATTGCCGTCATGAAGTCCGCATAGGCGATCTTCCAGGCGCCGCCATGGGCTCCGTCATGATCACCCTTGTGGCGTTTGACGACAATAATTTCGTTCTTGCCGTGATGATGACTTTCACTCATCTATCTGCTCTTCCATCGCTTCGACAAAAGTCTTCAGACGCGTCACGAGAATCGAGTCACCGACTTCCAGCGTCATGTCGATCTCCGACGATTCTTCGTATTCGACTTCAGTCACGAGCGGATCGAGCCGCTTGCGCATCATTTCGATAAATGTTTCTGAACCTCTCACCGAGAGTTTCACCGTCCTGCCCTGCCCGATCTCTTCAGCGACATCGGCCGCGAATTTTGCGCCAGCAGCGCGAGCGACCTCTTCCTGGACAAAGGGTTGCAGGACACGCGCCACCGAAGTGTCTACGGCATCCGAGACTGATGCCTTCATCTCCTTGAGGAAGGCTTCAACGCGTTCGGCAACGACAGCGTCGTATTTCGCCGTCAGCGCCTCGATTTCCTCGCGATGCCTTGCGGTGATCTGCGCCACCTGCTCCTCATGGCGTTCCGTCATTTCGACCACGGCAGCCTCATGGCCTTCGGCGCGCGCCTTGCTTTTTTCCTCTTCGATATCGACGGCAGGCTCTGACGCCACGTCCGGGAGATCGAAGTTGTTCTCGGGAAAATCGAAATCGGAAACGAACTCCGATGGCTGCGGCTGCGGTTGCGGAGCGCCAAAATCCTTCAGGTAACGAGCAAGCGGCATACTCATGGAGATATCCCTACCTAGCCGACATGCGGAGAATGAAAAGGCTTACCTCAAAACTGAACAAGTGGACCATTCCTTCGTGCGTTTGGCAGGCTCGCTTCGAGGCGATCGTCGAGATGCATCCGGGAATGAACGCATTATCACCTGAAACCAGCTACGATGCCAAACTTGTGCGAAGATGAAGACCCGCCAACGGCGCTAGCTAAAAAGAACGCGTGTGCTCTGCTGATGACCATTGAGCAGGGAGAGGAGTTGTGACGACAGCGACTGCTGGGTTTGGTAAGCCGCCAGCTTGGTGGATTCTTCTTCCATATCCGCATCGACCAGGCGGCCAACGCCCTTGTCGAGAATATCCTGGAGAGACTTCACGAAGCCGGTCTGCTGATCGACACGGGCGGAGACGGTGCCCAGCGAACTTGCCAGCTGATTGAGCCTGTCGGTCAAATGGCCAACGACGGCAATCATATCGTCCAGCTCGGCCGAGGTCGTGGCGTCGGAAACGGCAATCGACGTGCCGGTCGTCGCAATGGTCGAATCCACGTCAAGCAGGTAGTAGTTGCGGGAGGTCGCGGTTCCGTCGGAATTCAATGTATTGGCGTCGATCGCGCCGGTCAGAAGGCCGCGATTGGCATCGGCCGAATCGATCAGCGTCGTATCCGCGGTATCGACGGAAACATAGCTGAGCGATACCGCCCCCGAAACGCTACGCTGGAAAGACGTCGGAATGGTTTTCGATGCGCCGAGAATTTCATCCGAATTGTAGAGCCAGTTGTCGCCGGAGAACGTCGCTGCCTGGAGGACAGAGTTCAGATTTTCCTTGAGCGAGCTAATTCGGCCGTTGAGTGCATCTCTATCCGTACCCTCCTCGTAGGCGGTCACCAGCTGACTGGTGATCTCGTCCATGATGTTGATGGAGGAGGTCACTGCCTCATAGGCCGTATCGAGCTTAGAGGCACCGAGGTTGAGCGCATCTCCGATACTACCGAGAACGCTCTGGTCAGAGGTCATGTTGGTTGCGGCCGACCAGTAACCAGCATTGTCTGCCGCAGATTCAACCGCCAGGCCGGATGCCGTGCGCTTCTGGGTTTCTTCGAGATTGTCGCTCGCGAAAAGAAGGGTCTGTAGCGCGCTCTGCACGTAACCGACGGTCATGATCTTCGACATGTTCTAACCACCTATGTTCGGAATCAGGACATGCCGTTTGTGATCCGGCCGCGACGCATCGACTTCATGCTGCTTGCCATGTGGCAAGCGCGTCACGTTTATGGCTCTTTGGCCAATACACGAAGGTTAATGAAAACCTACGATTCGGACAAGACGCAAACAACCTTGCGCCAGCATATCGTCTCTGATTCCGGCTGCCGTCATTCGGCATAAGTCGTTGATTTTTCTGAATACGTATCGGGCCGCGTCGTGGAAACGCGGCCCGTTTTTTGTCATCGAAATCAAGTGATCCCGAACCGTTAGCCCTGGAAGAGCGAAAGAATGTTCTGCGAAGAAGAGTTGGCGATCGACAGCGACTGGATCGCAAGCTGCTGCTGCGTCTGAAGCGCCGAAAGCTTGGCTGATTCCTCCTCCATGTCCGCGTCGACCAGTCGGCTTACACCGGTTTCGATTGCGTCCGACAGAGTCGCTGCGTATTCATCCTGCAGATCGATACGGGTGATCAACGCACCAAGCGCGGCACCCGAATCCGTCAGGCTGGAAAGTGCGGCTTCGACCTGGTCGAGGAAGGCCTGAATGTCGCCGGTCGTGGATGCCGAGGTCAGAGCGATGCTCATGACGCTACCGAGGATCCCGTCTTCGCCGACGCCGTTATTGATGGTGCCGAACATTGCGTAAGAGGCGACCTGGAACTCAGCGGTCGTAACCTTGACCGTGCCGTCCTCATTGCGGATGAAGCCATCCACGACCACCGTGTTGGAGGCGTTGTCGGCTGCAACCATCCAGTTTTCACCGGAGAACGAAGCTGCCTGCGCAATCGCGCTCAACTGTTCCTGCAGCTTTTCCACTTCGAGCTGGATCTGGTCCTTGTCGGTGGACTCTTCCGTTGCGGTAACCAGCTTGGCCTTGATTTCGTCGACAACGTCGATGGCGCTTTCCATCGCAGCGTAAGCGGTATCGACCTTGGCGGCACCAACGCCAAGAGCGTCGGAGGCGGCGTTAATCGCCTTGTTGTCGGAATTCATGGTCGTGGAGATCGACCAATAGGCGACGTTATCGGCGGCTTCGCTGACGCGGTAACCGGAAGAGACGCGATCCTGCGTGTCTGCAAGGCTGCTGCCGATAGCACGAAGCGTCTGCAGTGCGGACATTGCGGAAGTATTTGTCAAAATGCTCGTCATCTCAAATTGCCCCTTGGCTCACGGTTGGGAGGGACATTCCGGCGTGGACCGGTAAACGCGATCAGCTTCATGCCTGGCCGGTGGACGTTGCGTGTTCGCTGCTGCCCGGCCCGCTGTTTCAATGACGAGGAGAAAAACCGATCAGGGTTAACAGAGAGTTAACGCCTGCTTGCGGCTGTTAACACGAATGAACAGAAAGCTAACAGCCTATGATTGCGGAAATACAAAATTAACAAATAAAAACAAGACGTAAAAAAGGGCCGCACCATGGTGCGACCCTGTTATCCGAGAGCGGATTTTTTTTAGCCGCGGAACAGCGTCATGATGTTCTGCGAAGAAGAGTTGGCGATCGACAGCGACTGGACGGCCAGCTGTTGCTGGGTCTGGAGTGCCGAAAGCTTTGCTGATTCTTCTTCCATGTCGGCGTCGACGAGGCGGCTTACGCCCGATTCGATCGCGTCGGAAAGGCTGGCTGCAAAGTTGTCCTGCAGGTCGATACGGGTGGTCAGAGCGCCGAGAGCAGCGCCGGCATCCGTCAGGCTCGACAGAGCGGTTTCAACCGTGTTCATGAAGCCGTCGATGTCGCCCTGGGTCGAACCCGAGGTCAGAGCGATGGTCATGACAGCGCCCAGAATGCCGCCGGAACCGACGTCGCTGGACAGGGTCTCGAACATTGCGTAGCTGGACAGGTTGAAGCTTGCGGTGGTGATCTTGACCGAGCTGTTGTCTTCGCGGATGAAGCCGTCAACGACCGTGGCCGTCGTCGAAGTGTTGGAGCCGGAAATCTGCCAGTTTTCACCGGAGAAGGATGCTGCCTGGGCAACGGCCGTCAGCTGCTGCTGAAGCTTTTCGACTTCAAGGTTGATCTGCTCCTTGTCGGTCGAGCTTTCCGAAGCGGTAACCAGCTTGGCCTTGATTTCGTTGACGATGTCGATAGCGCTTTCGGTTGCAGCGTAAGCTGTGTCAACCTTGGCAGCGCCGACGCCGAGTGCGTCCTTGGCGGCGTTGAGAGCCTTGTTGTCCGAGTTCATGGTCGTGGAGATCGACCAGTAGGCAACGTTGTCTTCAGCTGCGCCGACGCGATAACCGGACGAAACGCGATCCTGTGTGGAAGCGAGATCAGTGTTGATGTTCCGCAGCGTTGCGAGAGCAGACATGGCGGAGGTGTTGGTCAGAATGCTGGTCATGAAAGTTGCCCCTTTGGCACTATGATTTGAAGGGACATTCCGGATTTCGCCGGGAACGACAGTCAGCTTCATGCTTGCCGGAAACCGTTAATTTCGGCCCGTCGTTTTGATGAGCCGAGTAGACACCGTTAAGGTTAACAAGTTCCAAACAAAGAAACAAAAAAAACGCTTTAATTTCATTTACTTCCCGTTAATTTTTAAGCATTTACTTCCTGTTAATATCTACGATTGGCAGCAGCGTTTCCGCTGGATTTCAAGGCGCCCAAAACGAAAAAGGCCGCACCTGGAAGGTGCGGCCCCAATTTCGGAACGATGCCAGTGATTACTGGAACAGACGCAGGATGTTCTGGCCCGAGGAGTTGGCGATCGACAGCGACTGAACAGCGAGCTGCTGCTGGGTCTGGAGTGCCGAAAGCTTTGCAGATTCTTCTTCCATGTCGGCGTCGATGAGGCGGCTTACGCCCGAGTCGATTGCGTCGGAGATCTTGGAAGCGAATTCGTCCTGCAGGGTGATACGGGTGGTCAGAGCGCCGAGAGCAGCGCCGGCATCCGTCAGGCTCGACAGAGCGGTTTCAACCGTGGTCATGAAGCCGTCGATGTCGCCCTGGGTCGAACCCGAGGTCAGAGCGATGGTCATGACAGCGCCCAGAATGCCGCCGGAACCGACGTCGCTGGCGAGCGTCGAGAACATTGCGTAGCTGGACAGGTTGAAATCGGCAGTGGTGATCTTGACCGTACCGCTGTCTTCGCGGACGAAGCCGTCGACAACCTTAGCGGTGGTCGAGGTGTTCGAGCCGGAAATCTGCCAGTTTTCGCCGTTGAACGAGGCGGCCTTACCGATTGCGGTCAGCTGTTCCTGAAGCTTTTCAACTTCCAGGTTGATCTGATCCTTGTCGGCAGAGCTTTCCGAAGCGGTAACCAGCTTGGCCTTGATTTCGTTGACGACGTCAATGGCGCTTTCGGTTGCAGCGTAAGCTGTGTCGACCTTGGCAGCGCCAACGCCGAGTGCGTCGGAAGCGGCGCCGAGAGCCTTGTTGTCCGACTTCATCGTGGTCGCGATGGACCAGTAGGAAACGCCGTCAGAAGCAGAGTTAACGCGCTCGCCCGTGGAGACGCTGTTCTGCGTCTTCTGCAGATCCTTGTTGATGTTGCGGAGGGTTTCGAGAGCCGAAGTAGCGCCGGCATTGAAGTTGATGCTAGACATGAAGTGTCCCCTAAAGACTGAAAACAAACGGTGAGGACATGCCGGTTCTTAATCGGCTGCGACGGTCCGACATCATGCCACTCGGTTCCGTTTATTCGTTTAGGACACCAACCCGTCGCAGGACCAAATTAGCCAGCCAAGAGTTGCCACAGTCTTAATTTTGGGGGTGAGTCGTCGGCAATACGGACACATAGTAAACAAACGGTTAGCGCTCGGGGTGGTACGTTAAACATAATTTTAGCGAGCGTTTTTCCGGCTCCGGCCAACCAACACCGGTTTCAAGCAAGCTTCGCCGGATAGCAAAGTCGGATCGATTTCTTGCGTCGCCCGCAAGCAAGCCTCTGCAACCAACAGACGAACTTGGCGCGGCAACGAAAATACGGAGCAGATGTTGACCGAGATCAGCTATAAGGCCGCGTCCCAGCATTTCCGCAGCGGCGACTACACCTCCTCGCTCGTCACCATCAACAGGTTGCTCGAAGTTCAAAAGGATGCCCGTACCTACACGCTGCTCGCCCGCACGCTGAAGCAGCTCGGTCACAAGGCGGAAGCCGCCCAGTCCTTCCAGTTGGCTGCCGAGCTCGGCGGTCAACATGCCGACGACAATCTGATCGATGCCATCAAGCTCAATTTCGAAATCGGTGAGAAGGACAAGGCGCTGGCTCTGGCCAATCGCATTCTTCCAAAGCTGACCCGCGACCCAGAACTGGCTTTCATCGTCGCGTCAACTCTGGTCGAGAGAGGTGAGGCTCGTATCGCCCGCGTGTTTAAAACCTTGCTGATCAGGAGTAAGGAGCTGCCGCATATGCTGCTCGGCGCCCGAATTTCGCTGAACACCTGGGATATGTTCGATCCGTCCGATATCGAGACAGCCCGTGTACTGCTCAGCCGAATTCCGAACAGCCAGCCGGTGCGGCTGATGTATCTCACCTTCAGCCGCGAACACAGCAAGTACGACGCGATAGAGCGCCACCAGCCGATCATCGACGCTGAACTTGCGTCAGGCGAGACGGACTTCGTCAGGATGGACGGCACCTTCTTCAACCTCCATTGGACCGGCAATGAGCATCTGAACCAGCTGGCTCGTAGCAACACGCCGAGATTTTCCCCGGAGATGACCGCAATCCGGCATCAAATGCCCCATACGTGGGGTGACAAGATCCGTGTCGGTTACCTCTCCTCCGACCTTTTCGACAAACATGCCACGATGAAGCTTATCCGCCGGGTGTTCGAATTGCATGATAGGGATCGCTTCGAAGTGACCCTCTTTTGCCATACCGATCCGAAGATGCTGGCGACCAATGAGGCAAACCGCGAAGAGTGGGGCAATGTCGTCACCGTTCGCGATCTCAGCGATGAGGAGATCGTGGCCGAAATCAGGTCCCGCAATATCGACATCCTCGTCGATCTCAAGGGCCATACGATCGGCACTCGCAATACGGTCTTCAACATGCAGGCGGCACCGATCCAGGTTGCCTGGCTGGGCTTCCCAGGCTCCACTGTCAACGTCGATCTCGACTATGCCGTGGGCGACAAATACGTTTTACCGGATAGTTCGAAACCGCACTATTACGAGAAGTTCTGCCGCCTGCCGGAAACGTATCAGCCGAACGATCCGGTCAACAGGCCGCTTGCCAAGCCTATGACACGCAAGGAAGTGGGCCTTCCCGAAGACGCCTTCATCTATGGGTCGTTCAACGCGAACCGCAAGATTACGCCGCAGATGCTGGATATGTGGGCAGATATCGTGAAGTCCACGCCGAACGGCATCCTTTGGATCCTGACCAACAATGCCGAAAGCAGGATAAACATACAGAAGAAACTCGTCGCCGCCGGCGTTCCAGCCAAGCGCATCTTCTTCATGACCAAGATGCAGTTCGAGCACCACCTGAACCGCATCCCGCTCGCGGACCTTGGCCTCGACACCTATCCCGTTAACGGCCACACGACGACTTCTGAGATGCTCTGGGCCGGTCTGCCGGTCCTGACCTACAAGGGCACCAATTTCGCCTCGCGCGTCAGCCAAAGTCTGCTGCATGCAATCGGGCTACCCGAACTTATTGCGGAAGACGAGAACGACTATGTAAGGCTGGCCGTCGAGTTCGGCAAAAATCCCGAACAGCTCAAGCCTCTGCGGCAGCGCCTGGAAGACAATCGCCTGAAAAGCCCGCTTTTCGACGACGAACGCTTCACCCTGCATCTCGAAACCGCTTACGAGACAATGGTAGAGCGCGCCAAAAACGGCTTGAAGCCTGATCATATCGATGTTGCGTGCCTGCCGGCACGTAGCGGGCCTTTCATGGAAAAGTCCGACTGAATACAAACGCCAGACACAGGCCTGGCCGGACGCGCATTGAGCGTTGCGCCCGACAACCTACAAGCATGATGCTGCTCTGAAGCACACCGTTCCCGACACGCGTTGTCCGGAACCGAACATCATTGCCGAGATGCGTGCAAGACGCATCATGACAGCCCGGTATCTAACCTGATGAGAACTGGCGATCGAAAGCCGGCGCGATTTGTTGCGCCACGATGGTCGGCCAAGCCTTGGAATGTCGAATTTCCTTTTAAATTCAACACTCCATTTCTGCGCAAGCCTCATACTCTAACTTCACTACCGAGCGATCCTCTGAAGTTTCAGGGATCTCGTGACGGCCCGAATACAACGTTAACCATAAAAACTGGCTAGACGGCTCATTATGAAAACATGCCCCTACTCCATCGAACGCGAAGAAATCCTTGCCAAGGCGATTGGCCCGTTGGCGGCCGAACTGAGGCTGCTGGACGCTGCCGATCTCATTTCGCTTCTTCGTTTCGAGTATCACAGCAGCATCGCTGATCTCGTCGATTCTGCTGCCGAACTCTATTTTCATCCGGGGACGGTCCGCTTCGGCGTCGGAGGCGACTATGCTCTCGACTGGTCGACCTACCCGTCGATCACGCTCGATCTGGAGATCAGCCCACCAGGCATCACCATATATAGCCGATTGAAGCTGGAAGCCGACAAGGCCAGCATCTCGATCAACTACATCAACTTCCACAGCCCGTCTGCCGATCCGAGGGAGAACACGTCCATTCTGGCCGACAGCCTCAGGAAGGTGACCTTCCATACGACCAAGGCGCAGGCGGCTCTCGAGCTGAGCAGCCCGGCTCATCACTGACAAGACTATCGTTCCCCTCCTGCGTGCGTCGGAGGGGAACTGAGCGATTTATTCACCGCTTGCCGCGCCATGTGCGCGGCAATTTGCGTTTAAGAAGCCCCTCACCCGGCCGATGGGCAATCCCAGTGCTGCCGCCTCGCCTATTGCACACAGGCGAGATCGAGCGACGGGAGCGGATGTGACATGAAGGAGATCAGTATCGCCACCAACGCGCCTGCTCGTTGCCTGGCCTCACGGATATCCAGGAACGGAAGATAGGAATGCGAGGTGCGCTACGGCGCCGAGCGGAGGACAAAGCCAGCCGGCACCGACAGGAGAGCCACGCTCGCCACGGAGGTCAGGAGACCTTCAGATAGACAGCTGCAGGCCCCTACCGCAACCCGGCAGGCTTGCCGCGCCGAGAGACAGGCGCACAATTTCGATTGTTCAGGAGAACGATCTGACCAGAGAGCCGACGAGCAGGTTCCAGCCGTCTATAAGGACGAAAAACAGGATCTTGAACGGAAGGGAGATCGATGTCGGCGGAAGCATCATCATGCCCATGGCCATGGTGATCGTGGCGACAACCATATCGATGACGAGGAAAGGCAGGACAATAAGGAAGCCGATCTCGAAGCCGCGACGGATTTCGGACAACATGAATGCCGGAACGAGCACCCGATAATAGGGCCTGTCGTTCTCTGAAGTCTGCTGACCGCGTTCAGTGGCGAGATCGACAAACAGGGCGAGATCCTTCGGCCTAGTGTTGGCGATCATGAAGCTTCGGAACGGTTCGGCCGTACGCTCGATCGCCTGCGCTTCCGTCACCTGACTTTGCAACATGGGCTGGATGCCCTCGCGCCAAGACTGCTCAAGGGTCGGAGACATGACGTAGAACGTCATGAACATCGCCATGCTGGTGAGGATCATGTTCGACGGCGTGGTGGCGAGGCCCATGCCGGTTCTCAAAATCGAGAAGGCGATGATGAAGCGCGGGAAGCTCGTCACCATGATCAGGATGCCTGGCGCCACAGACAGGACGGTCAGAAGGCCGAAAGTGCGAACGATCCAGGCAGCAGCAGAGCCGTCAACAGGAGCGTTGATCAAATCCTGTAGCTGCTGCGCATGCGCAAGACCGGGCACCAAAGCCAATGTGGCAACGAAAATCGCGAGACGAATCATTCGACAACAAAAGTCCTAATCAGGACCTTTGTTACACGCCCTTGGGAACGCAGGCTAGCAATCTCCTGAAGGTCGCCCTTCAAATATGTGAATCCACGCGGCCCCTGCAACTGCTGCAGCGAGAGCGTCCGCAGATAGGTCATGATGTTCTGGTTCACAGTTTCGGCCAGCGCCGGGTCAGGCGGGCCGTCAAATACCAAACCCACCTGCAGCCGGATGAGATTTTCCGCCGGATAGCCAATATTAGTCAATATCGGTGCCAGTTCCAGCATGTTGGGGAGAGCCGGCGCGGCCTTTTCGCCCTCGCCTTTCTTCTCGCCCTCGGCGGCAGGGGTGCTTGTCGCTTCCTCCACCGGTTTTGGCGCCGGTGCAATCAGCTTTCCCGTCAGCCAGCCGCCGCCGCCGCCCACCAGGGACAACAGCACCACGGCGCCGATCATCGGGATAAGTGCGTTCTTCTTCTTCGGGACGCTGTCGTCCTCAGCCGTGATAGCCATGTGGTTTCACTCCTCGGCAAAAACCCGGACGCCTCAGATCGGCGAGAACAGGTCCATGAGCTGCTGGCCGACCGGCGGCTGTTGAATTTCGGTTACGCGACCGCGGCCGCCGTAGGAGATGCGCGCCTCGGCGATCTTTTCGTAGGAGATCTCGTTCTCCGAATCGACGTCCTGCGGCCTGACGATACCGGCCACGTTCAGGATGCGGATCTCATGATTGACACGCACTTCCTGCGAACCGCTGATCAGAAGGTTCCCGTTTTCGAGAACGCCGGTCACCACGGCCGCTACGAGCAGGTTCAGCTGTTCCGACCGGGTTGTCGACCCCTTGCCGTCGGAATTGGATTCGCCGTTGAAGCCAAAGGAAGAATCGGTCTTGGGGTTCCATCCGAAAATTGTGGCATCGGCCTTCCACGCGGTCGTCCGGTCGTTGCTCTTTTCAAGCTTCGTCTCGTTGTCGAAATCAGCCTTGTCGTTGATCTTGATCGTGACGGTCAGGATGTCGCCGATATTGAGCGCGCGTGCGTCCTTGAACAAAGCGGCCTGGCTGTCGCTCCAGAGCGAATAGCCATTGTTCATGTTGTGCGGGCGCTTAGGATAGGAAGCCAGCTGCGGCGCCTGACTGAACTGCAGGCCACTGCCGATGGGGCTCATCGACGGTGCATTGCCGACTTCCCTAATCGTCTGGGGCGTTTGCGAGCATCCCGAAAGAAGCGCCACGGTAGCAAGGAGTGCAGGTGCGAGTTTGGTCATGACGGATCTTTCGACGTGTTGGGATCCGCTGCACTGGCGATGATGGACGCAACGGCCGCAGCCTTCTTGGCCTCCATCTCACTCAATATCAGACCGGATTGGCGGGGCGGCAGCCGCATGACGATTGCGGCGGCAAGCCCTGCCTGCATTTCGGACAGCTGCGGAGCAGCAGTGTCGGGCTTCATGGTCTTGAAGATATCGACCAGGCCGTTTTCGGCCTGCTTCATGAATTCGTTGCGCCGGCCGATCCAGTCCTCGTATTCGGCCTTGCGGGCCTCCATCACGGCTATGCGATCATCGACCTCGGCCTGAAGTTTCTCAAGGTCCTGTTTCTGCAAGGCATAACGGCGATCGCGCGCCGCGTCGGCAATGTTGCCGCAAAACTGCTGGACTTCGGTCTCGCTCGTCATCCCGGTCGTGTCACGAACCTGCTCCTGGGCGTCGGCCGAGGGCAGCGCAACGAGCAGCCCCAAGAGAGCGAGAACCGGAAGTGCAACCGAGGAGCGCTCCCATGGGCGCAACCGAGCCGGAGATGAAGTGTCTGGGCCAATCATTGCAGTACTAGCTCCGCTTGCAGCGCACCTGCAGACTTGATCCCCTGCAGGATCGCAATAATTCCATCAGGCTTGACGCCGATGCTGTTCAATCCTGCCACCAGTGAGCGCAGATCCGGACCTTCGAGAACCGCAACCGGACCACCGGTCTTCTCGGCCATGATGTCCGTCTGCGGCTGGACGTAGGTCTCGCCGCGCGAGAAAGGCAGCGGCTGCACGACCTGAGGCATTTCAGTAACCTGTACCGTCAACGTTCCATAACTGACCGCGACCCGGGAGATGCGGACATCCGCGCCGATAACGATGGTTCCCGTCCGTTCGTTAATGACGACCTTGGCGGGTGTGTCGGTTTCGACGGCAAGGTTCTCGATCCGCGCCATCAGGCGAGCGAGATCTTCCTGCGGTGGCTTCTGCACGGCGACGACCTGGGAATCGCGCGCTTCGGCAATCGGCATGCGATAGGTGCTGGTGGAGAAGGAGTTAATCGCGTCAGCAACGCGGATTGCCGTAGAGAAGTCCGGATTGCGCAGCTGAAGAACAAGATTGCCCGAATCCTTGAAGCGCGAAGGCAATTCCCGCTCGATGATGGCGCCCCCGGGAATACGGCCGGCCGTAGTAATGCCTTCAGTGACGGTGGCGGCAGCGCCTTCGGCCAGAAAACCGGAAACGACGACTGCGCCCTGTGCAACGGCGTAGATCTGCCCATCGGCACCCGTGAGCGAGGTCATGACAAGTGTTCCGCCGCGCAGCGAGGTGGCGTCACCGAGAGAGCTGACGGTCACGTCGATGCGGCTGCCGGGACTGGTGAAAGGCGGGAGGTTCGTCGTGACCATAACGGCCGCAACGTTTTTGGCGGCCGATTGACCGCCTTGCGTCGAAATACCCAAGTTCTGAAGCATCGCGCGCATTGACTGGTCGGTAAACGGCGAGGCACGCAAGCCATCGCCGGTTCCCTGCAGGCCGACAACGAGACCATAACCGATGAGCTGGTTATCACGTCCGGCCTGGAGCGATACCACGTCCTTGATACGCGCATTTGATGCCGCTTCGACGACAGACGCCGCAGCAAAAAGCGCCAGCAGGCTGGCGGCGATCGTTGTTAGCAGTCTACCGATCATTTCTGGACAACCTCGACATTTCCGTCAGCCCTCACCACGCCGGTGACGGTAACTCCACTCTCAGTGTTTCGGACTCGGATCGAGTCTCCGGTCATGGCATCCTGCAGAGCCGATCCGGCAGCCGAAATCGTCAGGCCGCCAACATTGAACATGATACGGATCGCCTTGCCGCGCTCGATCGTGTAGGGCTCACGCAGCGAGGAAACCGGGATGGTCCGTCCCGCCACCAGCGTCCGCTTTGCCACCTTGCCGATGACATCTGTGACGCTTGACGTGTATCCGCCGGCCAGGTTCGGATTGGTCACTTCGACCTCCATGACCTGGCTTGAGGAGATGATATCGCCCGGGAAGATCGTCGATGTGGGAACGACGGCATAAAGAGGCTGGGCAACCGCGACCTGCGATCCGGCACCAGCGATGAACAGCAGTGACAGGATAACCCCGCCGACAGCCGACCGAAGTGCATTTACACTAGGAAACATCATGTTTGCCCGCCTCTTAATCCGTTACTTCAGATTCTTACTGACGATCTGAGCCATCTCATCCGCTGTCGTGATGACCTTGGAGTTCATTTCGTAAGCGCGCTGTGCGGAAATCAGGTCAGTGATTTCCTTGACGGAATCGACGTTCGAGCTTTCGAGATAACCCTGCTTCAGATAGCCGTAGCCGGTATCCAGCGGCGAACCGACAACTGCATCGCCGGACGCTTCCGTGACCGCGAAAAGGTTGTCGCCCAGCGGACGCAGACCTGCATCATTGGCAAAAAGCGCCACCTGCAGCTGACCGACCTGTGTCATGTTATCCTGTTCGCCGATGCGAACCGAGACGGTACCGTCCTGAGCGATAGTGACTTCGGTAGCGTCCTGCGGAATGGTGATCGCGGGAATGACGCCGTAGCCGTCGATCGTCACCAGACGGCCGTTGGCATCCTTGTTGAATGCACCGGCACGCGTATAAAGCGTCGTACCGTCCGAGCCTTCGATCTGGAACCAGCCATTGCCGACGATTGCGGCATCAAGCGTATTGCTTGTCTGGGAAATTTCACCCTGTTCGAACAGCTTGCGAACAGCCGAGGTCTGCACGCCGAGACCGATATTGGCGCCTTCCGGCACAACCGACTGGTTGGCGCGGTTGGCGACGCCTGCTGCGCGTTCGGTCTGGTAGAGAAGATCGGTAAACTCCGCCCGGCCGCGCTTGAAGGCGGTCGTGTTGATGTTGGCGATGTTGTTGGCGATGACTTCGAGGTTCGTCTGCTGGGCATTCATACCCGTTGCAGCAATGGCGAGTGCTCTCATGGACGTGAAACCTCTTTATACTAGATCTGCATTTTGGAAATTTCGAGATAGGCCGATACGACCTTGTCTCGAAGGGCGACCGCGGTCTGGAGCGTGCGATTGGCTTCCATGACAGCATCGACGACTTCGCGCGTATCTGCCTTGCCCTGAATGCCGGCAAAGGACATCGCTTCGCCTTGCTTCACGCTATCGAGCGCACCCTTGGCGGCATCAGCAAGAAAACTGCCGAATGTTGGCCCCGCAACACCGGTTGCTACCGTACCGACTGCGGTGCCCAGCATGTTCGACATGCTGCTGGAGGTGGTCTCCGTCTGGTCGAGACCAGTGGACTTTTTCAGCGCACCGATGCTTGAAATGCTATCGATCATAGTTAACCTTTCAACAAATCGATTGTCGACGAGATCAGATCCCGCGTCTGCTTGATGCTCTGCAGGTTTGCCTCGTAGCTGCGATTGGCTTCGCGAAGGTCGGCCATCTCGATCAGCACATTGACGTTCGGATATTTGACCATGCCCTGCGCATTTGCAGCGGGGTGGTCGGGATCGTATTCCTCGGTAAACTTGCCCTCATCAGCGCCGATTTTCTTGACATCCACCATGTTGATGCCGCTGGCGCGATCCATCTCATTACCGAAGGTGATGATCTTACGACGATAGGGATCCGCACCCGAGGTGTCGCCGGTCGTACGTGCGTTTGCGATGTTTTCAGAAACGACGCGCAGGCGGGTGGACTGGGCTTCCATTCCACTACCTGCGATCTTGAGCGAAGCGATCAAAGAGTCCATTTTTATTTACCCAATGCCGTCAGCATCATTCTGTTGATATTTTGAACGAGGAGGGTGTTCAGCTCGAACTGCCGCTTGATCTCGCCCATCTTCGACATTTCCGACGCCAATGAGACTGTATTGCCGGATTCCTGGACGCCTATCTCCTGATTGAGCTTAGAGTCCTTCAGCTCAACCCGGCCATTGCCGGCGATGTCCGCGGTCATGTGAGCCGCATTCGTCCTCGCCATTTCCATGGACCCGAGACCACTTGCCGACTTGAGCTCGGCATCGAAAGGCGTCAGATCCTTGGAGACGTATTTCGGCGTGTTGGCGTTGGCGATGTTCGTCGTCGTCACCTGCTGTCGAACGGACAGCCATTCCGCCTGTCGAGACGCAAGCTCGAACAACTGAATCGGCTGCATGGTCATGGTTGTTCTCCATCTTGTTGTCCCGGACGCTAGAGAGACAATCTTGCGCGGGACTTGCGGTAGGCGCAGCCCGCCGATTTGCCGTATCCGCACGCATTTTCCCCCTCGCTAAACCAAACAGGTTCGCGCAAGCCCGGGCTCTTAACTGTCTCCTGCAAATCGCCACAGCTCTCCCGCGCGGGGGCATGCGCCGTATCCGTAAATCAGGAGACATCCATGCAATCCGGTATCTATGTCGGCATTTCCTCGCAGATCGCTCTCGAGCGTCGCCTCACCACGATCTCCGACAATATTGCCAACATGAATACGGTCGGCTTTCGTTCGACTGAGGTGAAGTTCGATCAGATCCTCAGCCAGACCCAGAACGAGAACAACACCAAGATCGCATTCGTCTCCCAGGGCAATGACTACCTCTCCATGCGTAATGGCGAGCTTGAGCAGACCGGGAATTCCCTGGATTTCGCCGTCAAAGGCGACGCGTGGTTCGCCATTCAGACTCCTCAAGGTCAGGTTCTGACACGTGACGGACGGTTTTCCATGTCGCTTACGGGTGAACTCATTTCGACGAATGGCTACCCCGTTCTCGATGGCGGCGGCGCTCCGATCCAGCTCGATCCGAGAGCCCCGACACCAAAGGTCGGCCAGGACGGACGCATCATGCAGGGCGACCGCGCGGTCGGACAGATCGGCGTCTTCTCGGTCGATATCGACAAGGGTTTCTACCGCGCTGACAACAGCGGCATCATCCCCACCGACACGCCGCAGGCAGTCGTCGATACGATGGGCGTCGGCGTCATGCAGGGCTTCCTCGAACAGTCCAACGTCAATGCCATCGGCGAGATGACCCAGCTGATCCAGGTGAACCGCGCGTTCGAAAGCATTTCCTCGCTGATGAGCACCAGTGAAGACAACTTCTCATCCGCCATGAGAACGCTGGGCGGTAGCCAGTAGGACGCACGCGGATGACGACGACCCAATCCGATTTTCAGCCGGTTAGCGAACCGGTCACCTCACCAGTCGTGATGCCACGACTGGAACGTCTGTCGGACATGGCGGCGCATTATGCAAATCCTTCGAGCGTCCTGTCCTGGGGCGGTCGGGTGAGGATGATCGCGGCCGGATATTACACCGTCAGTGGCCTTTCCAGACATGTTCGCCTTGGCGAATTCGTTTCGCATCAGAGTGTTACTGGCGCGCATATGGGCGAGGTCGTGCGTGTCGAGCCCGATCTCATCTATGTCTGCCCTATCGAGCCGGGCGAGCCGATCGGTGTCGGCGATCTCGTGCTGCGTACCGGCGAATTCCGGCTGGCTCCCAGCGAGAGCTGGTGCGGTCGAACGATCAATTCACTCTGCAGACCGATCGACGGCAAAGGCCCATTGCGGGAAGGCTCGGTGCAGCGTTCAATCAACACCCTGCCGCCGCCATCCATGACCCGCAGGCGGGTCGATACCTCGTTCCGCACCGGCGTGAAGGCGATCGATATCTTTGCCCCTATCTGTTACGGGCAGCGTCTGGGCATTTTCGCCGGTTCAGGCGTCGGCAAATCAACGCTTCTATCGATGCTGGCAAAGGCAGATGCCTTCGACCGGGTGGTCATAACGCTGGTCGGCGAACGTGGCCGCGAAGTGCGCGAGTTCATCGAAGACACTCTGGGCGACAACGTTGCCAAAGCGGTGATCGTTGTCACCACCAGCGACGAAAGCCCGATGCTACGCAAGATGGCCCCGCTGGTGGGCATGACGATCGCGGAACATTTTCGTGATCAGGGACTGAACGTGCTGTTCATCGCCGACAGCGTGACGCGATTTGCGCATGCGATCCGCGAGGTCGCGATCGCGGCAGGCGAGCCGCCGGTCGCGCGAGGCTATCCGGCTTCAGTCTTTACCGAGCTGCCGCGCCTTCTGGAACGTGCCGGCCCCGGCATCGAAGGCACGGGCACGATCACGGCAATCATCTCGATCCTCGTCGACGGCGACAATCACAACGACCCGATCGCCGACTCGACCCGCGGTATCCTTGACGGACATATCGTGCTTGACCGTGCACTTGCCGACGAAGGACGGTATCCGCCGGTCAATCCGCTTTCCTCGATCTCGCGTCTCGCCCGCAAGGCATGGACCGGGGATCAGGAACGACTGGTCTCCAGATTGAAGGGGCTGATCAGCGTTTACGAGGAGACAAAGGATCTTCGCCTTATCGGCGGCTACAGGCCCGGCGCGGATCCCGATCTCGACATGGCCGTCAAGCAGGTGCCGATCATCTATGACGTGCTGAAGCAATCACCTGGCGATGCGGCGGTCATCGACGCCTATACCGAACTCGCCAATGCCCTGAAGGCATCTCTCAGCAATACCAATCGCCCAATGCCGGCAGGAAAGAGATGAGCATGAAAACCAGGCTCTTTGGTAAAACCAGATCCGGCAGGCATCAAGCTTCAGGGCCGGCAACGACTTTAGACAAGCCGATCGACCGCTGGCTTGTCGCCTCGCTGGTCGGATTTTCGATGTTGTGCGCCGCCTTCCCCTGGTATGTCTTCTTCAACCAGGAGAAATTCGGGGTCAACGTAGCCGGCTGGGAAGGGCTTCGCGACGTTCGCCACGCGCGTCCAGCCGGTGAGGCCGGCATCGGCGCAATGCGCGATCCGCAGCAGGACGAAGTCGAGCGCGCACTTCTGCGCGAGATGGAAACCGACCGGCTGACCACCGCTGCAATACCGTCGACGCCATCCGGTAACGGATCGGATGCAGGCGGCTTCGAAGATCAGGCGTTTCCCGGCGGCACTGAATTCAAGCTGCTGCATGTCGCCAACGGCCGCGCACTGATCGAAAACGGCAACGGCATTTTTCTCGTCCAGATCGGCTCGAAGCTTCCGGATAGCTCGCGTCTGGCAGGCTTGCGGCAACGCAATGGCAAATGGGAAATCGTGACCTCGGCAGGCAAGGTCTATGGCGAATAGCTGCGCCGGATCTCCTCAGCGGCGTTCGAGGCCATTCGGTCGCATCGCCCCGCGAACTACAACAGTCTCACGCAAGGCAGCTGCCTTATCGGTTTAGTCTAGGACAAGCGTTGGATACGAGCTTACAATGAATCTTATTATCGGATTTGTCATCACGGTCGGCTGTATCATTGGCGGCTACATGGCTATGGGCGGGCATGTCGCGCTCCTCATGCAGCCGTTCGAACTGGTCGTTATCGGTGGTGCGGGCGTCGGCAGCTTCATCATGGCGAACCCGATGAAGGTGCTTAAGGATTCCGGCAAGGCGATCGGCGAGATCTTCAAGAATGCCGTTCCCAAGGAGCGGGCCTATCTCGAAGTGCTCGGCGTGCTTTATTCGTTGATGCGCGACCTGCGCACCAAATCACGTAACGAGATCGAAGCGCATATCGACAATCCCGCAGAATCGCCGATATTCCAGTCAGCGCCATCGGTTCTGAAGGATACCGAACTTACCTCCTTCATCTGCGACTATGTCCGACTGATCATCATCGGCAACGCACGCTCCCACGAGATCGAAGCGTTGATGGACGAAGAGATCGAGACGATCCTTCATGATCGCCTGAAGCCGTATCATTCGATCCAGCTGATGGGCGACGCCTTCCCAGCGCTCGGCATCATCGCGGCGGTTCTCGGCGTCATCAAGGCGATGAGCCATATCAACGAATCTCCCGAGGTACTCGGCGGCCTGATCGGCGCGGCTCTCGTCGGCACGATGCTCGGCATCTTCCTTTCCTACTGCCTGTGCAACCCGATCGTCTCGCAGATCAAGATCGTGCGCACCAAGCAGCACCGGCTTTACATTATCGTCAAGCAGACCCTGCTTGCCTACATGAACGGCTCGGTACCGCAGGTGGCGCTTGAGTACGGCCGCAAGACGATCTCCTCCTCCGACCGTCCGTCGATCGACTCGGTCGAGCAGGAAATGATGAAGCCCGGCGGCGACACGAAGGCGGCTTAACGACAATGACCAGCAACAACCAAGCTTCGCAAGCACAGCCAGCCATGGAGCGGGCACTCCTGGCCCGCCTGACGGGTTCGCTCGGCGACCAGAAAACGCTGGAGCGTCTGGCCCAGGATTTCGGTACTCTCTACCAGAGCTTCCTTCCGGACGTGCTGCAGAGCGAGCTCGGACTTTCGGTCGAAGTTATCTTCGCTGGATACAGATCCGGCCTGATGAGCGAGCTGGTTGGCAGGCTGGGCGATAATGTCGTGCTGGCCGATGCAACCTTGCGCAACTGGTGCCCGAAATTCGTCATCGCCTGCGACAATGCCTTCGTCATCACGCTGATGGAAAACATGCTCGGCGCAACGCCGGATTCGATTTTCCAACCGCCGCGCCGGGCTCTGTCACAGATCGAGCTGGATCTTTCGACGATGGTCTTCGACAAGATAGCTCAGGTATTGCGTTCCGGTGTGAACGCACCGGGCGGCTTCGAAACGACGATCGAGAGGCCTCACAATGCCGATGCAAGGCCGATGCTGGAAGACGAAGAGGCCGATCCCTTCGCCATGTCCATCCGGGTCGAGCTGAAGCTAGGCAAGATCGCTTCCGAATTCTTCCTCGTCATCCCGCAGAAATATCTGCTCAAGACGACCATTACACTGCCGAAATCGAAGGGTGACTTCTCCCGTGAGCAGGATGCCTGGTCGGAAAGCATGTCCGAGCAAGTTCGCCGGTCACGGGTAACGCTGGAAGCCAAGATTTCCCTTGAGTCCCTGACACTCGAGACGATTTCCAAGCTTGTGGCAGGCGACGTGATTGCCTTCCGGGACAAGGAAGAGATCATCGTCGATGTCAGTGCCAATGGCCGCGAGATGTATAACTGCGAGTTCGGCAGAAGCGGCGAGAACTACACCGTCCGCGTCAAGGACAATGTGAGCAACGAAAACGACATTTTGAAACATCTGCTTGGCTAGGGCAGCGGACCTCCGGGGCTTGGTGGAAAAACACCGATAGTCGATAGATTTGGAACGGGAATGCTAATTTCATGGCGACAAAGAAGACAGCTTCGACGGAAGAAAATGAACTGAACCCATCGGATTCGGACTTCGATTTCGACAATGCGGTCAACGAACTCCGTGGCGTGATGAAACACGATGCCGACGGTACGGCGCCGGCAGCTGACGACAGTTTCGGCTTCGACTTTCCGGCCGGCGGCGAAACGAACTCCGAATTGCCTTCATTCGGCGATGTTGCCACCACCAGCGATTTTGGCGGTGACAACGACTTCGGGGCAAGCAGCGATTTCGGCGGGAGCAGCGATTTCGACTACTCCATGCCCGAAAGCAAGCCGACTGCTGGCTCGGGGCTTAACAGCAACCTCGATCTCATCATGGATATCCCCATCGATGTTCATGTTGTGCTCGGAACCAGTCGCATTTCGGTGTCGAATCTGATGAACCTTCAGGAAGGTGCCGTCGTGGCGCTCGACAAGAAGATCGGCGAACCGGTCGATATCACCGTCAACGGGCGTCGCATTGCCCGTGGTGAGATCACGGTTCTCGAAGACGACGACACCCGCTTCGGTGTGAAGCTCATTGAAGTCATGAGCTCCAAAACTTCCTGATCCAGGAAGTCGGAAGCAAAGAGGAAAAAGACCATGATGGACTTTGAAGACTTCGGCGGGGCATTGACAGACAAACCTCTTTCCCAGGCGGAAAAGGCAGCAGCAGTGCTGCTCGCCATGGGAAAGAATGTCGCCGGAAAGCTGCTCAAATTTTTCACCCAGGCAGAACTGCAGGCGATCATCGCCGCGGCGCAAACATTGCGCACCATTCCGCCGAATGAACTTGCACAGCTCGTCAACGAATTTGAGGACCTGTTCACCGAAGGTGCAGGCCTTATGGACAACGCCAAGGTCATCGAGAGCATTCTCGAGGCTGGCCTTACCCCGGAAGAAGTCGACAGCCTTCTCGGTCGACGTATGGCTTTCCAGTCTTACGAAGAGTCCATCTGGGACCGGTTGCAGGAAGCCGATCCCGATTTCATCGCAACTTTCCTTATGCGCGAACATCCTCAGACCGTGGCCTACATCCTTTCGATGCTGCCGTCCGGTTTCGGTGCAAAGGTGCTGCTGAAACTGCCCGACGGCCAGCGCGCGGACATCATGAACCGCACGGTGAACCTGAAGAACGTCAACCCGAAGGCGGCGCAGATCATCGAGAACAAGGTCGTCGACCTGATTACCGAGATCGAACGCGAGAAGAACTCCGTCGGCCCGATGAAGGTCGCGGAACTGATGAACGAACTGACCAAGCCCGACGTCGATACGCTGCTCAATTCTCTCGAGGAGATCAGCCAGGATGCCGTCGCAAAGGTTCGTCCGAAGATCTTCCTCTTCGAGGATATTCTCCTCATGCCGCAGCGCAGCCGCGTGCTGCTCTTGAACGACATTTCCGGCGAAGTGCTGACGATGGCGCTCAGAACTTCTTCCGCGCAGCTGCGCGAAAGTGTCCTGTCGTCGATCAGCCCGCGTTCTCGCCGCATGATCGAATCCGATCTGCAGGTCGAGATGCCCGGCACCAATCCGCGCGAAATCGCGATTGCACGCCGCGCCATCGCACAGGAAGCGTTGCGTCTCGCCAATTCGGGCCAGATCATCCTCAAGGATCCCGAAGCCCAGGCAGAGGGAGCGGCGGCCTGAACGAGGCCGTGACACCAATCCCGCGCGCCCGGTTCGGCGCGCGGCACCATATCGGCCGCTGTTGATAACCGCGATACCGCCGGGGCTTAACGATTGCCCCTTTTCGATCCCATGAATAATGTCTGATGACCGCTTGCGTATCGGTGCGGAAACCTAGGGTTTCCTATCGATGCATCGTTATAGGTTTCTGCAGCATCCCTTTGCGGGGAACGACTGCAGGTTTCGGGGTCTGCTCCAGGGCCGTCAGGAAGGCGCTCGTGTCCGACGATCAGGACAAGGACAGTAAAACAGAAGACCCGACAGAGAAAAAGATCCGGGACGCGATGGCCGAGGGTAATACTCCCTCGTCACGCGAAGTCCCTATCTTCGCGTCCTCTCTCGCCTTCTATATCTACCTGGTCTTCTTCCTTCCGACGGGTGCAGCCAGGCTAGCGGAAACATTGCGCGATTTGCTTGAACAGCCGGATCAATGGCGAATGCAGACCGCCAACGATCTCGTTTCGCTGTTTGTCCGCCTGATGTGGGATGCGAGCGCGATGCTGCTTCCGGTGGCGGTTCTGTTCATCATATTCGGACTGGGGTCCAATTTTGCCCAGCACATGCCTGAATTCGTACTGAAGCGTATCACGCCCCAGTTCAACCGGATATCGCCGGTAAAGGGATGGCAGCGCCTTTTCAGCATGGCGGGACTGGTCGAATTCGGCAAGTCGATGTTCAAGATCATCGTCGTCTCCGTCGTGATGGTTCTGGTTCTGCGCAGCGATTATTTCCGCTCGCTCGATGCCCTCTTCTCCGATCCCCAGGTGATGCTCGTCGAGATGATGGCGATCATGAAGAAAATCATGATCGTAATCCTGTTTGCGACCGGCATTCTTGCCATCGCCGACTACATGTGGACGCGCCATCACTGGTATTCGAACATGCGAATGACCAAGCAGGAAGTGAAGGACGAATTCAAGCAGTCACAGGGCGATCCGCTGATCAAGGCCCGCATCCGCTCCATCGGCCGCGATCGCGCACGGCGGCGGATGATGACCAATGTTCCTCGCGCCACGCTCGTGATCACCAATCCTACTCACTATGCGGTGGCACTCCGTTATGCCCAGGGAGAAAACGAAGCTCCGATCGTGGTCGCGAAAGGTCAGGATCTGGTCGCGTTGAAGATCCGCGAAGTGGCGCAGCAGAACAATATCCCAATCTTCGAGGATCCACCCCTGGCGCGTTCGATGTTCGCGCAGGTCACCGTCGATGGCGTTATCCCGCCGCCCTTCTACAAGGCCGTTGCCGAACTTATCCATCGTGTCTATGCGGCAAGAGCAAAACGCGGCCGGCGATAGCGGCAGAAGAATCAGGTGATGTAGCCGAGCCTGATCGCCTTTGCGATCGCCTGGATACGGTTGACGGAATCGAGCTTGATCGTCGCCGAACCGAGATAGGCATTTACGGTGTGGACCGAAAGGCCGAGCTTTTCGGCAATCTCTTCGCTGATGCGACCATCGCCCGCCAATTGCAGGCAGGCAATTTCCCGCTCACTGAGCGATTCCGCCGGTACGTTGCGCCGCTCGTCCAATGCCAGCAGATCCATCATGATCTGGCAGCTTTCCACATGCTGATCTATCACGGATCCCGCATCAAGCGTGAGATGCTCGGCGAAGAACGCAACGTAACCGTTCCCGAGAGCACCCAAGCGCACGGGGAAAACAACGCCCGAAAATGGCAGCACAGCGCTCTCAAGTCGCCGGATAAGCGGTGTGAACTCGCCGGCATCTATGGTGCTGCCGGAACCATTTCCACTCCATACCAGAGGGAGAAGCGACATCTCGACATGATCGAGCAATGTCTCTTCAAACTCTCCGAGAAGCCGGTTGCTGTTTTCAACCGCGTTCGGTCCCCAGTTCTCCAGTTCGCATACCAGCTTTCGCTTATTCGGAAGCCCGGCTCCCGAGATCCGGAAAACAGCAAAATTACGAGCCTTGAGGCTTTTCTGCATGGCGACGAGTTTCGGAAAGATATCCGATCTGCTTGATCCACGCTGCAAGCGGAGATGTTGAACGCTCCCCGGTCCGTCAGCGGTGCCGCCTCGCGAATAGCCCATTCCGTTGCCGCCCTCTATACCAGATTGTTGCGAACCGCGTAGGCGATCGCCTCGGAGCGGGTCTTGGTAGCAGTCTTGCGCATCACGCTAGTGATGTAGTTGTTGATGGTATTTCTCGAAATTCCGAGGATGACCGCAATCTCGTCGCTGGTCTTGCCTTCGGCGATCCAGAAAAGGCATTCCAGTTCTCGTTCGGTCAGCTCGAAATCACGTTCGGTGCGGGATTCCACGCTTTCGACAAAGCTTGCGCCATAGGCGGCAAGAAGCCCAATTTCGCGTAGATGTTCCTGCGAAAGAATGACGCCCTCGACAAACAGAAGCATCAAGGAAAAACGTGTGCGGCCGACCGAAAAGGTCAGGGCGCAATACTGGCGGCTCAATTTTTCAGGCAGGACAATTTCGTCCGGCAAAAGCGCAAAGCTCGGTGTCAGAACGGCGAAACATTTTTCAAGCTCCGTCGACCGCGTGTAGGCACTGGCCAATTCAGAGCCGAGACGACGAACGAGATCGAAGGGCCAGTTCGAGGTCACGATGAAATCGAGACCCTGTTCCTGGATGAGATCGTAACGAGCAAGCAGAAAATGGGACGCCCCGACGTGATCGGCGAGCAATCGCATGATCACCTGCAGATTTTCCGAACCGGCCAAGGCGGAAAGGCGGCGCACCAACTCATTACGAGACATTAGTGGAGTGCGATCATTCTCCGGAATAGGGCGTCCTTGCGCCGATACATCCATGCCCGATAACTCCATTCGTTATCTGCTCCTGCTGCGTCGATTAAGACCTCGCCTGAAGAAGCCTATCCGAGTTCCTGTTACCGACACCCGCTGCACCCCTTGCTGAGGGGTTATGAAACCGCCGACGAATCACGGTCAGTTTAAGAGAAGCCCACACAATTGCCATCATGTGCTGGGCGAATTTCCCCAGATGCTGCGGGAGTGTCACATCTTAGGTTAAAGTGACGCAGACGAATTGGTTCCAATTTCCGCAAAAAAAGGGCCGGATTTGCATCCGACCCTTTGCATCATGTTTCCGTGATCTACCCTTAGGCTGCTTTTTCGAAGGCCCACTTGCGGAGGATTTTCGCTGCACGCTCTTCGGAAATCTCGACCATGCGGGCAAGACGTTTTTCCGGGCCTTCCTTGACGCGGCGGTTGAAGCCATCGCCTTCGTCGTCGCCCATGAGGTCGTTGCTGCCATCGAAACCGAAGTCTGCGCCGAAACCGTCCATAAGAGCGGGGCTGCCGCCGGCCGGAGAGAAATCGGGCAGTTCCAGGCCGGCACCTTCGCCGATCGTTTCTCCCGATGCGCTCGTACCGGAAACCGTGCGAACCAGAGGGCGCAGGCCAAGCCAGATAACCAGGAACGCGACACCGAGGAAAGCCAGCGAGTTGATGATGCCGCCGAGATTGCGAGTAAGAACTTCCGTGACGCTCGGGCCGGTAGCGGTTTCTTCAAGCAACTGGCTTTCGAGGAAGTCCATGGCCGTGAGGGTGATCACGTCGCCACGATCCGGACTGATGCCGGCGGCAGAGGTCACGATCTTCTGCATCTCGGCGAGGTAGGCGTCAATCTTGGCCTGATCAGCAGGTTCTCCGACCATCTGAGCGATACGGCCCCTGTTGACCACAACGGCAACCGACACTTTTTCAATCAGATAGCTGTTGCGCGTCGTGGCAATGGTCTTCTGGTTGATTTCGTAGTTGGTCTGCTCTTCACGCTTGTCGGACTTGTCGGAAGACTTCGGCCCGTTATTGCCACCCTGGTCAGGTGCCGCCTGGGGAACATTCTGCTCGACTGTCGATGCGTTGTCGTCAGCCGACTGCTGCGACTGCGCGTTTTCACGCGTCGCGCGGACCGAACGCTCTACACGTGAATTCGGATCGTAAACGGTCTCCTGGGTCTGCTGGCTATCCGTGTTCAGGGCGGCCGTGACGCTGGAGCGGAAATTGTCCATGCCGAGGAACGGCGCGAGAGCCTTGTCGATATTGGTCTCGATTTCGGACTGGACAGACTGGACGATACCAAGCGAGCGGTTGATCTGATTATTGCCACCGTCGTCGCCCGAAGCAAGCAACTGGCCGGTGGAATCGAGAATCGTTACGTCCTCGACGTCGAGCCCGGGAACGGCCGAAGCGACAAGGTGACGAATTGAAGATGCGGCCTTGCGGCCGGTCGACGATCCCGCACGGATCATCACCGAGGCCGTCGGCTTCTGTTGTGCGCGCCGGAAGTTTCCGACATCGGGCATGACGATGTGGACGCGGGCGGCGGAGACGCCGCTGATCTGCTGAATCGATCGGGAAATTTCGCCTTCAAGCGCGCGGACGCGCGTAACTTCCTGCATGAAGGACGTCAGGCCGAGCGAGCCGACATTGTCGAAGAGTTCATAACCTGCGTTGGAACTGTTTGGCAGCCCGCGTTCCGCCAACAGCAGACGCGCCTTGCTGGTGCTGCCGACCGGAACCTGGATGCTTTTGCCGTCGGAACCGACTTCAAAAGCCAGGTTGGCTTCTGCAAGTGCCATGCTGACCTGATTGAGATCGCTGGACTCAAGGTTCACGTAGAGTGTCTCGTAGGCAGGCTTATTAACAAACATCGCGGCGGCAATGACGATCGCGATTGAAATCGCACCTGCAGCGGCCAAAGCAATAAGTTTTGTCTGACCGAGAGATGCCAGATTTCTAGAAATTTGTGAAAATTGAGCTAACAGATTCATTCTGTTCCCACATCGCCGAACACGGTTATAGAGCTACTGCCCAGGCGCACCCTATGAGGCGAAGCTTGTGCGAGCGTTTCGGCAATTTGGAATGTGGGGGTGCAGACGCGAAAGTTTGCGAGCAGCGCGTCAGCCTACAAGATCAGAAGAAGTCGAAGTCGCCTGCTGCCTTGGTCAGCGGCTGCGAGTGACCATGCCGCATGCCGTTCGCCAGAGATCTCTGCATGTCTGCCAGCTTGACGAGGCTGAGCGCCGTGGAAACATCCACCTTCCACTCATTGGGAATGGATCCCGTAATGGTATCGATGAATTCAGCCAGACCGCGCGTTTTCTGCACGGCAAGATCGATGCCCTGCAAGATCTTCATCGTGTCGGGCGACTGCAATACATTCTCTCCGCCCACTTCGAGAATTTGCGGCTCCACCCGCTCGATCAGATATGCAACATCGTGCAATTCGGAAACCAGCCGCATCAGAACATCCGGCAAAGCCTCCTCGAGGGCAGAGATCTGCGGCGTAACAATGTCGTTCATGGCCATTCCAGAATATGAATTGAGGTGACGATCAGAAGAATTCGATAGCGTTGTCGACTGGCTTGGGCGGCGTGCGGACAGGGCGCTGTTCAAGCGCAACTGTTCTTTGCGTTTCCGCGCCCGTCAGCGGGTATTGTCTGGCACGTCCGTGGACGGGCCAATATTCAAGCTTTCTTCCGTGCTCTCCGCCGGTCGACGAGCCGACAACCTGAATGCCTTCGTCCCTCAGGAACTGCATGGCAAAGGCTGCGTTCTGTTCGCCGACATTCGAGAAGCTTGCGATCGTTTTTGCGCCGCCGAAGACCTTTGCCTCCAGCCGGTCGCGCCGGGCGCCCTTCTTCAGGAGACCGTTGATCAACAGCTCCATCAGATGCACGCCATAGCGCGTCGCATCACCTCCCGATGCCATGGCCCCGCCCGAGCCAGGCAACAAGAAGTGGTTCATGCCGCCGACACCGGCAACTGGATCACGAAGACACGCGGCCACGCACGATCCAAGTATCGTCGACAGGACGACGTCAGGGTCGTCAATGACCTTGTACTCTCCCTGGATGATATGGACGCGCCTGGACGCGATAGCATCATTCATTTTAGGGCTCCGAACACCGCCTCGATAGCGGCCTTCATCTTTTCGATGGTGAACGGCTTGGCGAGAACGTTGTTGGCGCCGAGCTGGGCTGCCTTCTGAACCAGAGCGCGATCGCCCTGAGCCGTCAGGATGATGAAGGCTGCCTTTTTGGTTGCCGGGTTCGAGCGAACGGCCTGCAGGAAACCAATACCGTCCATGTTCGGCATGTTGAAGTCGGAAATGACCAGGTGATGCGGCTGTTCGGACATGATCTTCATGCCCTGTACGCCATCGCCGGCGGAGGTGATCTGCTTGAAGCCGAGCTGTGTCAGAGCATCGCTGAGCAGCAGGCGGCTGGTAACCTGATCGTCGACGATCAGAACTTTGATTTTTTCAGCGAGAGACATTTATTCGGTACCTTCTTTTCGGGCGGCAGTTAATTTCAAAACTTCTTCTCCAATGGAGCCCAGGGGCAACTGCTGCTCGACGGCACCCAGTTCATAGGCAACCCTCGGCATCCCATAGACCACACAGGTCTTCTCGTTCTGTCCGATAGTGCGTGCGCCGGCGCCGCGCATCTTCAGAAGTCCGGAAGCCCCGTCGCGCCCCATGCCGGTCAGAATGACGCCAACCGCGTTGCGGCCGGCCAATTCCGCGACTGAATCGAAGAGTACATCGACCGACGGCCTATGGCCGTTGACGGGTTCCTTTTCGATCAGCCGGCAGCATGGCGCTGACGGATTTGCCACCTGCATGTGTCGTTCACCACCGGGCGCGAGATAGATCTTGCCAATCTCCAGGCGCGCGCCATCGGTCGCTTCTTCCACTACAGGAGCGCAGATACGATTAAGACGTTCTGCAAAACTTTTCGTAAACGTCGGAGGCATATGTTGAGTGATTACTGTCGGCGGGCAGTTCTGCGGGAACTTTTGCAGCACCGTAATCAGCGCTTCCACACCACCGGTAGAAGATCCGATCGCGACAACTTTGCGTCCCACACGGTATTCATGAACCGACATTGGCGGTGCGACCGGAGCCGGCGCTGATGTTGCCGTAAACCTGCGGCCCGAGCGGGCAGCCGCCTTGACCTTTTCGGCAAGATCCATGAACGGACGGCGTTCGCCCGGAGCAGGCTTGCCGACGCAATCGAAGGCGCCGATCTCAAGTGCTGCCAGCGTCGCGTTGGCGCCGTGATGCGTCATCGTCGAGACCATGATGACCGGCATCGGCCGCAGGCGCATGATCTTTTCGAGGAACTCGAGGCCGTTCATGTTCGGCATTTCGATATCGAGCGTGACGACGTCCGGATTCAGCTGCTTGATTGCGGCACGCGCCTCCATGGCATCGCCGGCCTGACCGATGACGCTAACCTCCGGATCGGAATTCAGCACAGCAGTGATCAGGCCCCGCATAGTGGGGCTGTCGTCCACGACGAGGACGCGTGCGGGCGCGCTCATGCCTTCCTCCCTGCATGCTTTCCGATATAGCGATAGGTGGTGATCCCGATATTGTCGAAGAGATGCTTCGCATCACCCGACACGCGCTCGGAATGGCCGATATAGAGGTGACCGGCATCTGGAAGCAGCGATGCGAAACGGGACCAAATCTTCATCTGCGTCGGTTCATCGAAATAGATGACCACGTTGCGGCAGAAGATGACGTCAAAACCGCCCTTGAATGGCCACTGAGCCATCAGGTTCAGTTCGTTGAAGGTGATCAGCTTCTTGACGCGATCGTCAATCTGGCACTTGCGGCGGCCGTTGATATCGACGTCGCGGAACCATTGCTTGCGCATGGCCGGCGAAATGCTCTCAAGAGCGTTCTCGTCATAGGCACCGGCTCGCGCGGTTTCGAGGATCTTGGGATCGATATCGGTCGCCAGAATACGGAAATCGTAATCGGCGGCGTTCGGGAACATCGCGAGTACGGTAAGCGCGATCGAATAGGGTTCCTGCCCATCCGAGCAGGCAGCCGACCAGATGCGCACACGTCCGCCGCTCTTGGCACGGTTGATAAGGCCCGGCAGGACTTCGTCACGCAGATGTTCGAAATGATGGTTCTCGCGGAAGAAGCGAGTGAAATTCGTGGTCAGATGCGACAGCATCTCGCGACGAACAGCTGCGCCTTCCGGCGATGAGACAAGCTCGCAATATTCGCGAAAACCTCTCAAGCCCAGATTGCGGATATGCTTGGAGAGACGCGAATAGACAAGAGAAGCCTTGGAATCGTTGAGATAGATTCCGGCATCGGCATAGATCATTGCAGCGATTTCGGAGAGATCGCGGCGCTTCAGCGGATATTCTCCGCTCGCCAATACCTCATCCGGCGACTGCCGGCTATCAAGCGCGCCCAACGGCATCATGCAGCTTCACTTTCCTTGTCGTGAGCTTTCTCGGGGAAGAGGGCTTCCAGCTCGATCAAGCAGATCATTCGCTTGTCGATGGCCAGGATGCCCCTTGCGTATTGCTTCTCCAGGTCCGAGGAGACTTCCGGAACCGGCTGTATATTATCGTCGGTAATCGTAAGGATATCGGAAACGGCCTCGACCAGCAGGCCGACGACCTTGCTCTTCACCTGAGCGACGATGATCACGTGGCGCTGGGTCGGTTCTGTTTCCTTCATGCCGAGCCGGGCCGACATGTCGATGATCGGCAAAACCGCACCGCGCAGGTTGATCACGCCCCTGACATAGGCGGGCGCATGCGGCATCGGCGTGGCCTGGGTCCATCCGCGGATTTCGCGGACGGACATGATGTTCACGCAAAATTCCTGATCGCCGATACGGAAAGCAATCAGCTCCCGGGCACCCTGCGACAGAGACTTTACGGCATAAGATACGCTCATGACCCAGGTTATCCTGCTGCTGCGAGCGACATTTCAGGCTTCAGCGACTGACCGCGAGAAGCACCGACGACCGCATCGACGTCGAGGATGAGCGCCACGCGTCCATCGCCGAGGATGGTTGCGGCGGCGATACCCGGAACGTGGGTGTAGTTCGCCTCGAGCGACTTGATGACGACCTGGCGCTGGCCCTGGATCGCATCGACCATCAGGGCGCGCTGGCCACCGCCTTCGGATTCGACCAGAAGCGCGACGCCATCGACCGGATTGGCCTGGTTGGTGCGGAAGTTGAGGATGCGACCGACATCGACCAGCGGGCAGAACGAGTTGCGGATCGAGATGAGCCGCTGGTTCGCACCGAAGGAATGGATGGCGGAGGCTTCCGGCTGGAGCGTTTCGACGATCGCCGTCAGCGGCACGACCAGCGTCTGGCCGGCAACGGTGACGACCATGCCGTCGAGGACGGCGAGTGTCAGCGGCAGGCTCATGGTGAAGGTCGAACCGAGGCCCGGGCGCGAGGAGATCGAGATACGACCACCAAGTGCCTGGATCGAACGCTTGACGACGTCCATACCGACGCCGCGGCCGGAGATGTCGGAGATCTTGTCGGCGGTGGAGAAGCCCGGCGCGAAGATCAGGTTGTCGATTTCTTCATCCGAAAGGTTTGCATCGGGGCTGATGAGATCGTTGTCGATCGCCTTCTGCTTGACGCGCTCGCGGTTGATACCGCCGCCATCGTCCTGCAGTTCGATGAGGATGCGACCTGAACGATGCTTTGCGGAAAGCTTGATCGTGCCTTCCGGATCCTTGCCGGCGGCTTCTCGCTTTTCCGGGCTTTCGATGCCGTGGTCGACGGCATTACGGATCATGTGGGTGAGCGGCTCGGCGATCTTGTCGATGACCGTCTTGTCGACTTCGGTGTTCTCACCTTCGGTGACGAGGCGGATCTGCTTGCCGACCATGTCGGCCACTTCGCGGACGATACGCGACATGCGCTGGAAGACCGGCTTGACCGGCTGCGCGCGGATCGCCATGACCGAGTCCTGGATTTCGCGGGTGAGCTGCTGCAGCTCTTCCAGACCCATATTGATCGAGGACACGCCGTTATTGTCGTTCTCGATAACGCTCTGCGAGAGCATCGCCTGGTTGATGACGAGCTCGCCAACGAGGTTGATCAGGCGGTCAACGCGATCGAGATCGACGCGGATCGTCTGGCCGGCCGAAGATGCGGCGGCTGCGGCGTTGTTCTGGGTGGCAGCAGCAGCCGCGGCGGCTGCGGCGGCAGCGCTTTCCTTCTTTTCGACGGCAGCATTGACGGCCTTGACGACGTTCGCAGAAGCTTCTTCCGTCGCAGCGGTCTCGGTCTGCGGGGTCGGCTCGGCCGGCTCGTCGTCCAGTGCAGAGAGATCGAAAGGTACCGGGATCATCGGTAGCTGCTCGCCTTCGGACACTTCGGCCGGCTTGACCTCCAGCTCACAATCCCACTCGGCGAATTCGAAGACCGCACGGACTTCTTCCTCGGACTTCGGCGTGGTGATGGAGATCTTCCAGCCGAAATAGGATGCTTCCGGATCCATGTTTTCCAGTGCGGGAAGCTGATCCATGTCGCAGGCAATGCCCATCTCGCCGAAGCGGGAAAGATCGCGCAGCAGAAGCGCCGCTTCGTTGCCCTTGGAATAGAGTTCACGCGTCGGCTTGAAGGTGACTTCGTAGGTGAACTGTTCGACCACTTTCTCTTCTTCGCCGAAACCGTCGAAGGTGAAGGGGATCGGCTGGAAACCGCTGTCGTCAGTCGGCTTTGCAGGAGCAGCAGCAACGGGCTTTGCAGCCTTCGGTGCCTCGGCGGCCGGCAGAGCTTCGCCGTTGGCCAGAGCCTCCAGTTCCTTCACCAGTCCACGCGTACGGCTTTCCTCGACGCTGCCGCCATCACGCGAGCAGGTCACGAGGTCGGCGAGCACGTCGGCCGACTTGAGCATGACCTTCAGGACATCCTGGTTCGGCTCCAGCTTGTTGGAGCGCACGCAGTCCAGCGTGGTCTCGAAGACGTGGGCAAAGGCCACGAGCTCTTCCAGACCGAATGCACCGGCACCACCCTTGATGGAATGAACGGCGCGGAAAACGGCGTTGACCGTCTCGGGATCGCGATCCCCATCGTTCAGCTTGAGAAGACCGGATTCCAGTTCAGCGAGCTGCTCTTCGCATTCCTGAAAAAAGATCTCTTTGATTTCGTTCATATCCATCGGAAGAATTCCCGGTTCAGGCGGTTACACGCTCGATCGCATCAATGAGTTTTGCCGGATCGAAGGGCTTGACGATCCAGCCGGTCGCGCCGGCCTGGCGCGCACGGTTCTTCTTTTCGGCATCGCTTTCCGTGGTCAGAACCAGGATCGGGATGGCGCGGTATTTCTCGTTGCGGCGCACGCCTTCGATGAAACCGAAGCCATCGAGGCGCGGCATGTTGATGTCGGTAACGATGACATCCGGCTCGCAGCCTTCGAGAACCTCAAGGCCCTCGACGCCGTCCTCTGCCTGGATCGTTTCGAAACCGGCATTGTTGAGGGTCACCAGAAGCATGTTCCGGATCGTCCGTGAATCATCCACGGTCAGTACTTTTTTCTTCATTGCTAGATCTCCTTAGCAATTAACTGGGTTTCGCTGATTCCAATCAGCGCCATCGTCTTTTCAAAGGCATCCGATGCCTTCTCGACGAGGAATGACTTCTTGTCGGCCTGCCATGCTGTAGCACCGGCAACCAGAACCTGGGCGCATTGCACGCCGACACGCTCCACCGCAGAGGCATCGATCACGATATCCTTGCCGCGCATGGACATGAGCTTGCCGTGCAGCACCGATGCTTCATTGAGGTCGAGAACGGCCGAGAGAGCCAGTTTTCCGGATGCGGCCTTCTTTGCTGCCATCAGCGTATTCCTTGCCGTTTGTAAAAGGGTTGCGCCTCGGCCTCAGCCAATGCGTGATATCGGTCGGACAATGCGCCAACCGGCTGAACTGCCGGGCGCCTGCCATCGTGGGTATTCTGGACGTCGCGCTCGAAACCCTGCTGGCGGGCAATGCGGAATTCGCGCACCGTGCGGCCCAGTTCGAGAATAACGGTATGCAGCTCATCGGCGCTTTCACCGGTATTGCGTGCGAAGCTCGCATTTGCACCGATCTCGTGGCTGAGCGAGCCGATCTCCGAGGTGACGCGGTTCAGCCCGTCGGCCTGTTCGACCGTGCGGCGGGCGACGCCGGTGATCGCATCGTTGATCTCGCCGACCTGCTGGACGATGCCGCCGATCGCCGCCTGTGTGCGGTGAACCATGTCGACACCAGCCCCGACCTGCGATTTGGTACCGGTGACCAGTGTCTTGATTTCGCGGGCCGCATCGGCGGAACGCTGGGCAAGCGCCCTCACCTCTTGTGCGACGACGGCAAAACCACGGCCGCTATCGCCAGCGCGCGCCGCTTCGATGCCGGCATTGAGCGCGAGAAGATTGGTCTGGAAGGCGATCTCGTCGATGACACCGATGATCTCACCGATCTTTTCGGCCGAATTCTCGATATCCGTCATGGCGCTGATTGCGCGACCAACGATCTCACCGCTTTCTTCGACGGAGCGGCGTGTCGCAACGGCAGCGCTTTCGGCAGCCGACGTTCCGGCAACGCTTTCCTTGACGAGTGCGGAAAGCTGATGAAGGTCGTTATGCACTGATTGTGCCCGGCGCGCCTGCTCTTCCGAAGCGGCCGCGAAAGTCGAGGCGTTGCGTGCCATGGCATCCGTCAGACCGATCGCCTGCATTCCGGCATTGTCGATCACGCCGACCGAGTTGCGCATGCCGCCGATCGCGCTTGACAGAAGTTCGGCCAGTTCACGATAGGCTTCCGGTACGTCATTCGGCAGGGCGGCCGTCAGATCACGCTCGGCGAGCGCGCCAATGACAGCGGCAAAGGTGTCGACCGCTTCGGCCTGATCGGCGGAGCGCTGGTCGGCAAGGGCGCGCTGGTGCTTCTGTCTCTGTTCATTGAAACGGAGCGAGACGGCGATTTCGACATCGACCATGACCAGGCGCAGGATGGCGGCGATGAGATCGCGCAGTTCCTGTTCGCGCCGGCGGGCACCGGGAAGGAAGGAGCGCGGCGCAAAATCCTCGACAGCGCCGAGTACCAGATGTTCGAGCATCACCGAATGGCCGGCGATATGCCAGCGCGGGTCGAGACCCATGCGGCTTTCAGTATCCGACAGAACCTTGACGCGATCTGCATAAAGCGCATCGAAGCGAGCGTCGGTCAGCACCGCCCAGTGGGACGCCTGAAGATCGTTGAGACGGTCGACCTGCTGTTCGGTTTCGAAATGGCTGGAGGCTTCGGGAGAGGACTGCAAGCGTTGAAAGAGATCGCGCAGACCGTTCTTCAGATGGCCTTCGAGCTGTGGGCGACACCGGCGGAGCAGATCGCACAGATCGCCGTCGAGACCGGCGAATGCCAGTCTCTCGCCAAGGCTGCCTGCCTGGCGACGTCGAACCTGTTCGCTTGGCGTGTCCTGCACCAAAAGTCGTCCCCAAAAACCACACAAACCGAGAATTCGGCGTGAGAGAAGCCATGCGGGTCAGGGACTGGAGATGGACAATGAATGCCTTGGCACACAGGACATGATCCCGTGCCGTGCGAACGCGGTCACCGCAGTTTTCCTGACTTTTCTTGAGCGGATACCGGATTCAAACCGGTACGGCCTTGGCGGCTTCATGCCTTGGTGAGCAGACCGCAGTCGTCCCATTTGCCGTATAGTCCAATTTGTATGGTTAATTCCTTGCCCGAAGGTTAATGGACAGTAGATATCGGCCGTTTTGCTACAAAACGGCCATTGAAACCACGGTATCGGAACACCGTCCGGCAAAGACTGCAAGCAGGGGTTTCATCGACTCAATTGCTCTTGGTTGTAAGATCGTTAATCGCTCTCAGGCCATCCTTGTTGCCGAGATCGGCCAAGGCCTGGAAGATACGCAGCGCTTCCGCCTGCCTGCCTATGTTGAGCAGGGCGTATCCGCGCAGGCTCATCAGATCGGTCTGTTCGGGCACGATCTGCGCCCGCTGATCGAGCGCGATCAGCGTCTCCCGGTAGCGGGCCGACTTGAACGAATTGACGGCCCGGTCGGCAAGGATGGATGCCTGCAGTTCGACGGCGCGGGTATTGTTCTGCGGTGCGATCGTTGCGGCGGCAGCCGCCTTGTCAGTCAGCCCGACACGCAGATAAGCGAGGCTCTTGCCGTAAGCGGCATCGGAACGGGCGGCCTGAGAGGAAGCCATGGTCGCGACATCGAATGCCTGCGCTGCTTCGAGCGGCCGGTTGAGATCCATCAGGCACCAGCCGCGGGCGAGAGCCTGATCCGGCGAAAGTTGGCGAGGGTCGACGGTAGAGGCGCACCCCCTGTTGACTGGAGCACTGCGGGCAGGTGTGGCGCGTGACACACGCGGTGCGGGCCTTTCGACGGGCACAGGCCGGTAAGCCTGAGTGACCGGTTCAGGCTGAGCGGCATAAGGCTGCTGGTTTGAGGGCTGCTGGTAGTAAGCCTGCTGGCGCGGCGGCGGCTGTAGTTGCTGCTGCACCGGATATTGCTGCATCTGCTGCGCAGGATAGGGTTGCGTCTGCTGTTGCTGCGGCGGCGTGAGCTGCGAGAGATAATCCTGCCCCTGCAAACGACGACGATCGTCCTCGCCGAGATTGGCGATGCGGTCGGACCTGCCGGCCCAGGTGCGCTGGATCGCCGCGACACCGGCCCTGTCGCCGAGATCGTTACGGCTCAGGACCAGACCATAGGCGGAAGGCTCGTCATCCGGCTTCCATGTGAGCGCTGCGGCAAACCATTGAGCAGCCGTTGTCGGCTGGCGCATGTAACGCGCATACCATCCGAACTGCTGGGCCGCGGCTGCATCCTTCGCTTCGATGACGACAGGCGCCATGCGCGAAAGCACTTCCTCCTGCAAGATCGGCGGAGGATCGATGGCGAGAAGGTTGGCGACGGCGGCCATATAGGCGGCCTTGGAGCCGGGCGACGTGTCACGCCATTTGTAGAGCACGTTTTCGGCTTCGAGCGGAGAATTCTGGCGTGTCAGGGTGAGAGCCAGGCCCTCAGCTGCAGAGGCGGTCTCTTCCTTGGCGAAGGCCTTGCGGAACCAACGCTCGGCGCCGCCGAGATTGTCTCGGCGATAATAATACCAGCCGAGCAGAAGCGCATCGGACGCCAGTTCATCCTTTTCCGCCAGCCGTTCCAGCCGCGTCAGATATTTGTCGGCGACAACGAGCTTGGGATCGGTATTGCCGTCGCCCACCAGACGGCGGGCCAGATCATCACGTAGGCTTTCGAATTCGGGTTGCCCGTCCGCGCCGGTCCGTTCCTTCGACAGCAGTTCCTCGATCATGTCCGGCGCCAGCAATTCGCTCGCCTTCTGGACGGTGGCCATCCGCTCCGACGGATTGTCGCAATTGCTGAGCACGTAGAGATAGGCATCGCGCGCGCGCGGCTTGCGGTCGGTATCGGCAAAAGCTTCGGCAAGGCGCCAGAGCACATCGACTTCGCTGCAGGTCAGAAGCGTCGGGTTTTCCGCTGCGATGCGAATGACCTCGTCATAGGTCTTGGCATCGGATGCCGCCGTCAGCCGGGTGCGAGCCTCGGCAAGCTTCAACCTATCCAGAAGATCGGCAGGCGGCTGCCAGCTCGGCTCGGCGGCCTGGCGATCGGAGATTGCCTTGCGCACATCGGCATAGCGCGCCTGTGCGTAGAGCTGCCACATGTTGTCCAACTGCGGATCTGTCGTCGGTCGTGCGGCCAGCGGATCGGCCGGAGGTGTCCAATTGGGATAGAGCGCTCGAAGACGGGAGATTTCGGCCTGTAGACGAGCTGTATCGCCTCGGGCGGCAAAATAGCGGAGCGCGCTTTCATCGACCTGCGGAGCCGAGGCTGATGGCTGAGTGCCCGGCCTCGACTGCGCTTGTGCTGGCGGCTGCGTCTGAGACTGATTCGGAAACTGCTGCGAAATCTGCGCACTCGGCTCTGAAACCGGGGCAGTCTGCTGTGATTGTGCAATTACCAGTGGCGGGCGTCCGGCGCGCTGATCGGCTGGCGCCACGGTCGGAGATTGCGACTGCAATCGGTTCGTGCGGTTCACGTCTGTGCCTGCGAGAAACGAATCAGCAGCAGTCAACGAACCGGTGATCTCGTTGAAATCGACGTCAGACGCCTGTTTGTAAGCGATCAATGCCGCTGCGGCCATGCCGAAAGCAGCTAAAGAGATCAGCGAAAACCGCATTTGCACCCCGGTCCCTGTCCATCCAAATCATTTCGGCCCGTGCACACAAGCCCACATCTGACAGCAATTGGTTAAAGAATGAGGGCATATAGTTAACGAACAATTTAGATTTCGTAAGTAAATAAGAAATCATGAATACACAAAAGTGACTCGAACCGGCAGGCATTCCACAAATGGCTGCCCGGTGACCCTCGCAGAAAGCGGGCAATGAGTAATGCGTGTCTGCCCCAGGACTGGATTTTGATGACGGACGGACACTTTATGACTTTGCAGCCGGGATGGAGCGGTCGCGGTGCTGCTATCACGGCCTCCATAGGATTTGCAGCGCTCAGCCTCACCGGATGCGCAGGAAAGCCGATCCAATCCGAAGCCTTCATAAAGAGCGTTCCGCCGGAACAGGCCATGGTCATGCCACCGCCAGGGGGACCCGCGGTCGTCAACATCATCGAACGACGTTTCAACAATGCCATCAGCCAGGACATCCATCTGGCGACCAACGCATCCACACCCGGACAGAACATGCTGAAGGTCCAGCTCTTTGGCACAGAGAGCGCCTACAGCCAGGCCGACAATAGTCTGGGCATGTCGTCGATCACCGAAGGACGCATCTCATCTGAAATGCGCCAGTCCCTGCCGCGTGTGGCGATGGCGAAATCACAGTTCTACGTTCAGAACGCCTATGGTCCATTCGGATATGCTTTCGGGCGCGGCAGAGGCTCCGATCTGTGCCTTTATGCCTGGCAACAAATCCGCACCCGCGACCAGGGCACGCCATTCGCCAACTACGGCGTGATCCAGATCCGCCTGCGAACCTGCGAGGCGAATGCCACCGAAGCAAAGCTCCTTTCGGTCATGTACAACTTTACGATCAACGCATCGGTCGATGCGCTCGGCTGGAACCCTTACGGTGCAAATCGCGAGTTCAATTCCGCGGTCGGCACCACCGGCGCACCGATCTATCCGCGTCCGGCCTCTGCCGAGCCGATGGTTCAGACGCTGCCGCCGCGGCAGACGACGTCCTATGCGCCGCGAGTTCAGGTCCGTCGTGTCCAGCCGGCCCCTCAGCCTGTGGCGGCGCCGGTCGCAACGCCGCAGCTTGAGCCGCGTGGTCCCCGCGTCCCTTCGCCTTTCGGCAACGGCTATTCTTCTGCCACGGGACGATCCTCCGATGGTTATGCCGCAACGACGACGCCAAACGGCGCGACGGTACCGGCAACCCAAAGGGTGGCAGTTCCGTCTCCATCCTGCCCCATGGCAACCGACGGAGCAGACGTTGTCTGCCGCTGATCCTGTTGTCCGTCTTCGGCTCTCATCGAGGTAGTCCGCCATGAGGACACTATATTCAGCCGTTATCTGGGCCGTCGCCACGGTGATGATCATCCTTCTGGTGACCTTGCCGATCAATACGCGCACGCAGCTGATCGCAAGCATCCTGATCGTCACGGTCATGGCGATCATCAAGCTTCTGGATGTCGGCGGAAAATGGCGACTGGTGGCGCTTGCCTTCGGTACAGGGATGGTGCTGCGTTATGTCTACTGGCGCACGACAAGCACGCTGCCGCCGGTCAACCAGCTGGAAAACTTCATTCCCGGCATGCTTGTCTATCTGGCAGAAATGTACAGCGTGCTGATGCTGTCGCTCAGCCTGTTCGTCGTTGCCATGCCGCTGCCGCCGGCGCGGCCAAGCAGCAGATCGAGCAGCGACGAAAACCTGCCGACCGTCGATGTCTTCGTGCCAAGCTACAACGAGGACGAACAGCTTCTTGCCAATACTCTGGCCGCTGCCCGCAACATGGATTATCCGCCGGAAAAGCTGACCGTCTGGCTGCTCGACGATGGCGGCACTGTGCAGAAGCGCAAGGCGAGCAATGTTGCCGACGCCCGTGCGGCCGAAGCCCGCCACGAAAAGCTGAAGCAGCTCTGTGTAGAGATGGGGGTGAACTACCTCACCCGCGAGCGTAACGAGCATGCCAAGGCCGGCAATCTCAATTACGGGCTTGCCCATTCAACCGGCGATCTTATCGCGGTCTTCGACGCCGACCATGCGCCCACGCGCGACTTCCTTCTGGAAACGGTGCATTATTTCGAGAGCGATCCGAAACTCTTCCTCGTCCAGACGCCGCACTTCTTCCTCAACCCGGACCCGGTCGAACGCAACCTCCAAACATTTGAAAAGATGCCGAGCGAGAACGAGATGTTCTACGGCATCATCCAGCGCGGCCTCGACAAATGGAATGCGGCCTTCTTCTGCGGCTCGGCTGCGGTCTTGAACCGCAAGGCGCTGGAAGTATCGAATGGCTTCTCGGGCGTCAGCATCACCGAGGATTGCGAAACGGCGCTCGACCTGCACGGCCTCGGCTGGAACAGCATCTATGTCGACCGCCCGCTGATTGCCGGGCTGCAGCCGGCGACATTTGCCAGCTTCATCGGCCAGCGCTCGCGCTGGGCGCAGGGCATGATGCAGATCCTGCGCTTCCGTTTTCCGCCGCTCAAACGCGGCCTCTCGCTGGCGCAGCGTCTCTGCTACATGTCGTCGACGCTGTTCTGGCTGTTTCCCTTCCCGCGGACGATCTTCCTGTTCGCGCCGCTGTTCTACATCTTCTTCGATCTGGAAATCTTCACCTCGTCCGGCGGCGAATTCCTCGTCTATTCGCTAACCTATATGGCGGTGAACATGATGATGCAGAACTATCTCTACGGATCGTTCCGCTGGCCATGGATTTCCGAGCTCTACGAATATGTGCAGACGGTGCATCTGCTGCCGGCCGTCATCTCGGTCATGCTCAACCCGCGCAAGCCGACTTTCAAGGTCACGGCGAAGGATGAATCCGTTTCGGTGAGCCGCCTTTCGGAAGTCAGCCGGCCGTTCTTCGTGATCTTCTTCATCCTGATCGTCGCTTTCGCTATGAGCGTCTACAAGCTCTATAACGAGCCGTTCAAGGCGGACGTGACACTCGTCGTCGCCGGCTGGAACATGCTCAACATCATCATTGCCGGCTGCGCGCTCGGCGTCGTTTCCGAACGCGGCGAACGCCAGGCGTCACGTCGCGTCAAGATCAGCCGGCGGTGCGAATTCGGCATCGACGGAAAGTGGTATACGGCGACGATCAACAATGTCTCGGTGCATGGGGCCCAGCTCGAGGTCTACACGGAAGGCGCGACGGGCATTGCCAAAGATACGATCGGGCATATCCGCTTCCAGCCATTCAGCGACCTTCCGGTCAGCGAATTGCCGGTCGAAATCCGCAACTTCGACCGCACCGGCGACGTCACCTCTGTGGGCTGCCGTTACGTGCCGCAAAAGGCTCTCGATCACCGATTGATCGCCGACCTGATGTTCGCCAATTCCGCCCAATGGACCCAGTTCCAGACCGCTCGCCGGAACAATCCGGGCCTTTTACGCGGTACGTTGTGGTTCCTGTGGCTTTCCGTCTACCAGACGAGCCGCGGCCTAGGTTACCTGATGCGTGACCTCGGAAAGTCCCGCAGCGCAGAGAAAGGCTAGGAGATCGACATGAACAAGCTCATTGTCCTTGCCCTCGTTGCCTGCGCCGCCACTCCGGTTTGCGCCCAACAGGGCGCAACGCCTTTTGACATGGGTTCGGAGCGTCGCGACCGCGGCATTCAGGAGACGCCGCCGCCCGCACCGACGCCTGTGCCCGTCAACCCCGTGCCGATTGCTCCTGGCCAGCCGGCACCAACAAGCCAGGCTCCATCGCCTGCCATTACGCCGCCGATCGCAAGGCCTGCCACTCCGCCCGCACAACAGACGGCACCCGCGCAGTGGAGCGCCCAGCCGCCGTCACCCGCACAATCTGCGGCGCCTGCACAGACGGTGTCCGCAGCCGGTTCGGCCGATCAGGCACGCCGTTATATTCTTCCGTTTACGGACATGCGGCTGAATGGAGAAATCGAACAGCGATCGTGGTCCGTCTATCTGACGGCCGATCAGGCAGGACGCGCAGCAAAACTGCATCTTGCCTATCAGAACTCGATCTTTGTCGCGCCAGAAACATCGAAACTGACGATCACGATCAATGACGTGGTCGTTGCCGCAGAGACGATTGCCTCGGCCGAACAGCCCGCCGAACGGGCCTTCGAGATCCCGGCCGGATTGCTGAAGGCGGGTGGCAACATGGTCCGCTTCGGTACCAGCCAGCGCCATCGCACCGACTGCACGATCGAATCCACCTATGAATTATGGACCGATATCGATCCATCCAAGACTTACCTGTCCTTCGACGGCACCAACGACCGGCGCCTAGGCACTCTGGACGACCTGAGGGCGATCGGCGTGGACGGCAAGGGCAATACCCGCTTCCGCATCATTGCTCCAGCCCTCGATCAGCTCGGCGCCACCGACACACTGATGCGGCTGAGCCAGGCGCTTGCACTCATCGCCGGCATGCCCAACCAGTCGTTCACCTTCAGCAGGCAGGCGGATGGTGACATCCAGCCCGGCGAAGTTGCCGTCTTCATCGGCACGACCGATGAACTCAGGACCGTTCTTCCAGGACTTTCCGCTTCTAACAGCAACTCGGCGGCGGCAAGCTTCGTCGATTATCCGCGCAGCAAGGGCGTTTCCTCGCTCGTATTGTCCGGTCCAACCTGGTCTTCCATCGACGGACTTGTCGAGAGTTTCGTCGCGTCGCTCGACAATCGCTCGACGCAACGGCGCGAAACGCTTTCGACTGAAAGCTGGCGCGGCATGGATACGCCGCTGTTGTTCTCCGACAAGGTACTCGACTTCTCCGCCCTTGGGGTCAACAGCCAGGAATTTACCGGCCGCCTCTTCAGAACCAGCTTTACGATCGGCGTTCCCGCGGATTTCTACGCAAATGCCTATGGTGAGGCTCGTATCCTGCTGGATGCGGCGTACACGCCTGACGTTCTGCCGGGCAGCCATCTAGACATCTTCGTCAACGGAAACATCGCCTCCACCGTTCCGATCACATCTGCGGGCGGTGCGATCCTGCGGCATCTTCCGATCAAGCTGACGCTTCGACACTTCCGGCCCGGCGTCAATACGATCACTGTCGAAGCCGCACTGCGGACTGCTTCTGATGGATCCTGTGCCCCAGGCGCGAGCAGCGAGGAGAAACCGCGTTTTGCGATATTTGGTACTTCGCAATTCCACATGCCGGATTTTGCCCGGATCGCCCAGGTTCCCAACGTCGCCGCGACTGCAGGTATCGGCTTTCCGTATTTCCTCGGACAGGACCCGGTGTCCCTGTTCCTCGGCCGGATCGATGAACATACGCTTTCGGCCGCAGCAACCTTCGCCGGCAAGATATCCAACGCATCACATCGGGTTATACCGCTCAACGTGACAATCTCGGCAGCACGGATGGCCGAGCGCAACGCGATCTTTGTCGGCGGTATCTCCGAGATGCCGCTCAACGTCCTGTCCCAGCTGAAAATCGACCAGGACAGCCGCAACAGCTGGAGCCCCGATATCGCTCCGCAGACGGTTACGCCCTCCAGTATCAGCCTGCAGGACTGGCAGCAGCGCGCCGATGGCAACTTCTTCAGCCGCCAGTTCGAAGAGTTGAGCCAGTGGGCCAAGGACAATTACGATCTGTCGCTTTCCGCCTTGCGTTTTGCGCCGCCTACCGACCAGCTCTACAAACCACCGAAATCCGCCCATCTTCTGGTTGCGCAGGAAAGCGACCCGACGGGTCAAGGGACCTGGACGGCGGTGCTTGCGCCGGACAGCGCCCAGCTAGACGAGGGCATGCGAGAAATTTCCAGCCGCGAGGCGTGGGAAAAGATGAGCGGGCGCATCGCAATCTACAGCGGTGAGACAGACGTGATGGGAAGCGTTCCAGTCAGCTGGTTCCGCTTCATGCCAACGCAGGATCTTAGCTTCAGCAATGCAAGGCTGATCACCGCAAACTGGTTGTCGGACAACATCATGTCCTATGCCCTGCTTCTGGCAGCAGGCAGCGTACTGCTCGGACTTGCGACCGGCGGATTGCTCAGTCTGCTCGGCCGTCGCTAAACCCGTCAGCCGGGAAAGCGCTTGCTGAGATAAGCCGAGCCCTCAAGTCCGAAGCGCCATGGATTGTCGACCGCCCTCGAAATCCCGATCCGCGGGCCGGTCACAACGCGTGCCGGCTCGCTCGGAACCCTCAGATCGAACGGATGTGCGAACAGGGATTTTCCGTCATGATCAATGGTTATCCCAAGCGCCTGACAGAGCCGACCCGGGCCTGAACACAGCAGCAGAGGATCGTCCAGGCGACGGCGCACCTGCATTGCCGCAAGACCATAAAGCGGCTGGACGGCGCGAATGAGAACTGCACTACCGGGCCTGCAGACGAAATTCAGGCACCAATGAATACCGTAGGATCGATATACATAGGCATTGCCGGCCGGACCGAACATGCTTCCATTACGGTCGCTTCGGCCGCGAAAACTGTGCGAGGCGGGGTCATCGGGCAGATAGGCCTCCGTCTCCACAATAATACCGCCAGATCCCGCGACATCGAGTTCCACACCGATCAATTCCGCAGCAACGATCGTCGCTTCACGTTCGAAGAAATCCTGCTTCATCTATCCTGCTACCCAACCATGGGATGCACACACGTGCCACACAGCTATAAGAGATCATCCGCCCTTCGAACAAGATTGTGCTCAGAGCCGATGTTTACTTTCTGCTAACACCATATTTGTTTCTCGCTTTCCTATCGGGGAGAAAAGCACACTTATTAGACTTATCTAAAAAGCAATCGTTGGGGCGAAGCACGGGATGGGAAGTTCCAAAATGCCGGCAGCATACGAGCCGATCGAGCCCGAAGAACTCGAACGGCTTCAGACCATTTTCGAGACGGCGCGCTATATCGCCTGCATGTCGCGTCATGATCCTGCAGCCGAACGGCTGGCAGCCATGACGATCCGGTTCTATCAGCTAGGCATTCGCGATGACGATGCTCTCATCCACACGATCGTCAAGACCAACAGGGCATTGCGGCCATCCGGGCGTGAACAGGTTGCGGATTTGGCCTGACACACAAAGCCGCTCAAGGCTCGGTCTCGATCAACAGAGAGATGATGGACTGACGTGTAGTCTCCACGATTAGAGCCTGTCGCGATCCTCGCACTTTAGATTTCTGTCTCATCGAATGTTTTTTGTCCGGCAGACTTTAGCATTCATCTATCTCCAGCACCTCCGAAACAACCTCGAAAATCTCGGTCTGCGGCGTGACAAGAACGATCGCGCGGATGTCGTGAGAAAACTCAAGGCCAGTATGTTGCCGGCGCAGAGCAGACATGCAGCTACGCGCAATTGCGTCGCCGCGATCGGCACTTTCGATTGCAAAGCGATAAATCGGCAGCGCCTGCTGAGAAGAGTTCAGATCTGCGCCTGCATCACTGTAGAGCGTAACGACATATAGTATCGACATTTTCCCCTCCTCCCAAAGGGTATCGTTATTTTACTTATAGTTGCATATACTCAGATTATTCGCGCCGACAAATGTCAAGTCGACACAAGGAGGGTGGTATCCAGGCTCTCCGAGCAGTTCCGTAGAACATCGCTCTCTTCCGCCAAGCGAAAATGTCGTCGTCTTATATCATTCTCCCGCGAGACATGGACAAGCGCGGTTGTTTACCGCAAGCGTTCATCCTATCTCCTCATTATGGAACAACGGCCGCCCGGAATATTGTAAGTCCGGGCGATGCAATCATGGAAAAAGCGCATGACCGAGCTGAAACTTCTGGCTCTCGATACGGATGATCTGGATGTGATATCCGCCCATATGCAGGATGCGGTTTTCAAAGTGGGCGATTTGCACTGGTCCGCATCGGAGAAGGCGTTTTCGCTTGCCGCGAACCGGTTCGATTGGGCTGCCGCCGAAGGCAAGCGCAAGGGTTTCGAGCGCCATCGCGCCGCCCTTGTCCTCAAGCGCGTCGAGGCCGTGCGCTCCAACGGTATCAACCGCGCCCGCAAGGAGGACGTGATGTCGCTTCTGGCAATCCGCTTTACCCAGAAAGGCGATGGTCCCGACGGCACGGTCGAACTGGTGCTTTCCGGCAATGCCGCGATCGAATTGGATGTCGAATGCATCGAAGTCGCACTTGCGGATATCGGCGGCGCGTGGGAAACCCCAACAAGGCCGCGCCATCCCTGACCAATGTGGGTGTGTCCGGCCCGATGATGGCAGGACATAAGAAGGACGACCCGCGTGGCACTCTGGCTTGAACAGACATCCGACGATTTCGAAGCGCAGTTCAAGGCGTTTCTGTCGACCAAACGCGAGGTCTCGGAAGACGTCAATGCCGTGGTCAAGGCCATTATCGACGACGTGCGCGCCCGCGGTGATGCTGCACTGATCGACTACTCCTCGCGTTTCGACCGCGTGGACCTTTCTAACGACGGTATCCGTATCACGGAAGCCGAAGTGGACGCCGCGATTGCGCAGACGGATCCTGCCGTCATCGAGGCGCTGAAATTCGCCGCCGAGCGTATCGAAAAACACCACGCCCGCCAGATGCCGAAGGACGATATCTACGAGGATGCGATCGGCGTCGGTCTCGGTTCGCGCTGGACGGCGATCGAGGCGGTCGGGCTCTATGTGCCGGGCGGTACGGCAAGCTATCCGAGCTCGGTGCTGATGAATGCCGTGCCGGCCAAAGTTGCCGGCGTCCCGCGCCTCGTGATGGTCGTGCCCGCCGGCGGCGGCAAGATCAATCCCGCGGTTCTGGCTGCAGCCCGGATCGCCGGCGTTACCGAAATCTACCGCGTCGGCGGCGCTCAGGCAGTGGCCGCCCTTGCCTATGGCACCGATACAATCGCGCCGGTCGCAAAAATCGTCGGCCCCGGCAATGCCTATGTGGCCGCTGCCAAGCGCCAGGTTTTCGGCACGGTCGGCATCGACATGATCGCCGGCCCTTCGGAAGTTCTGGTGATCGCGGATAAGGATAACGATCCGGACTGGATCGCCGCCGATCTTCTCGCCCAAGCCGAGCACGATGCAGGCGCGCAGTCGATCCTGATGACCGACGACGCAGACTTCGGCAAAGCGGTGGAAACCGCCGTCGAACGGCAGCTGAAGACACTGTCGCGCACGGACATCGCCACCGCCAGCTGGCGCGATTTCGGCGCCGTCATCCTCGTCGAGAATTTCGAAAGCGCGCTGCCGCTTGCCAATCGCATCGCCGCCGAACATCTGGAGCTCGCGGTTGCCGATCCGGATGCGCTGATGCCCGGTATCGTCAATGCAGGCGCGATCTTCATCGGCCGCCATACGCCGGAAGTGATCGGCGATTATGTCGGCGGATCGAACCATGTTCTGCCGACGGCGCGTTCGGCGCGCTTCTCGTCCGGCCTCGGCGTGCTCGATTTCGTCAAGCGCTCATCAATCCTGCGTCTGGGCGCAGAACAGCTCAGGCAGCTTGCGCCAGCGGCGATCACGCTCGCCAAATCCGAAGGGCTGGACGGGCATGCCCGTTCCGTCTCCATTCGCCTCAACCCCGGAGATTGACGGATGGGCCAGGGGGAGTTTCGTCTTTGCGATGTCGTTCTGGACGACTCGATCGGGCGTTCCACCCCCGACGTGGAACATGAGCGCGCGGTCGCGATCTTCGATCTGGTCGAGGAAAACTCGTTCACCCCGCTCGGTCATGCGGGCGGGCCCTACAAGCTTCGGCTTTCGCTGGTCAATGCGCGGCTGGTGCTGACGATCACGACCGAAGCGGATCAGGATGTCGCCACCCACATCCTGTCGCTCACCCCGTTCCGCCGGATCATCAAGGACTATTTCATGGTCTGCGAGAGCTATTACGAGGCGATCAAGACCGCCACGCCATCGCGGATCGAGGCGATCGACATGGGCCGCCGCGGTATTCACAACGAAGGTTCGCAAACCCTGATGGACCGGCTGGACGGCAAGATCGGCGTCGATTTCGATACAGCACGCCGGCTGTTCACGCTCGTCTGTGTTCTCTACTGGCGTGGCTGAGATGACCGCCGACGCACCGAACCGGAAACAGGAAATCGGCATTCCGACGGCGATCCTGTTCATGTGCGGGCAGAATTCGATCCGCTCGCCGATGGCCGAAGCCATTGCGAAAAGCCTGCTGCAACCCGATATATATATACAGTCGGCCGGTGTACGTTCCGGCGAGCCTGATCCCTTTGTCGATGTCGTGCTGGAAGAAGTGGGGCTTTCGCTCAACCACAAGCGTCCGCACAGGCCGCGCACACTGGAGGAGATCGAAGACGACTTCTTCGATCTGATCGTCACGCTTGCCCCGGAAGCGCATCACACGGCGCTGGAACTGACCCGTTCGCATGCCGTGGATGTGGTCTACTGGCCGACCATGGATCCGACGGTGGTGACGGGCACGCGCGAGCAGCGGCTGGATGCCTATCGCCAGGTGCGGGACCATCTTTGGAAGCTGATCGACAAACGAATGAAACCCATCAGGCGCGCGCCGCCGGCAAGCGGCTGAACGGCGAAATTGTGCATGTAAAAGAATAGCGATTAGGCGTGGTTCACAAACCGGACGCGATTGTGTAGTTTCCGCGCAAATTTCGAGGCGGCGGACGAAGATTCCTGCCTGCCCGACCTTAGACAGAAAGAAAACCGATAAAATGGCTAAAGAAGAAGTCCTTGAATTTCCGGGCGTTGTCACGGAACTGTTGCCGAATGCGACGTTTCGGGTGAAGCTCGAAAACGAACACGAAATCATCGCCCACACGGCCGGCCGCATGCGCAAGAACCGTATCCGCGTTCTCGCCGGCGACAAGGTTCTGGTCGAAATGACCCCTTACGACCTGACCAAGGGCCGTATTACCTATCGCTTCAAGTAAGTTTTTCGGCGGGATAAGGCCTGAAATGGCGCTTGAGCAAAAGCTGATATTGGCATCGGGTTCGCCGCGCCGCCTGGATCTTCTCAACCAGATCGGCATAGAGCCTGCCCGGCTGATGCCGATGGATATCGATGAGACGCCGAAGCGTGCCGAGCATCCCCGCTCGCTCGCACGTCGGCTGTCGAGCGAAAAGGCCGAGGTCGCCTATCGCGCGATCAAGGACGACCCGACCTGGCGGCACAGCTATATACTGTCGGCCGATACGGTCGTTGCCGTCGGCCGCCGCATCCTCGAAAAGACCGAATATACGGAAGAAGCGTTTTCCGCGCTGCATCTTCTGTCGGGCCGCGGCCACTGGGTCTATACCGGCATCTGCCTGGTCACGCCCGGCGGACAGTTCCGCCAGAAGGTGGTCGAGACGAAGGTGCGCTTCAAGCGGCTTTCGACCCGCGAGATCGACAATTACGTCGCATCGGGCCAATGGCGCGGCAAGGCAGGCGCCTATGCCATTCAGGGCATTGCCGGCGCATTCGTGCAGAAGCTTTCCGGCTCCTACACTAACGTTGTCGGGCTCCCGCTCTACGATGTGACGACGCTGCTTTCCGGCGAAGGGTTCGATGTGGCACAGGGCTGGCCCGAAGCCTGATTTCAAGCTTTGCTGGCGCTGAACGCAATTCTGTCTCCGCCGCATACTGATTTCACGAGCCGGGGATTTGACGAAAAAGGAGTTGCTCCCATGACATCCGAACCGATCAAGACGGGCGGCAAGGTCGAGCCGCTCAGAAAAGCCCGGCCCTGCCCGGAATGCGGCAAGCCCTCCTCGCGCGAAGACTATCCCTTCTGCTCCGAACGCTGCCGCACGCTCGACCTGTCGCGCTGGCTGAAAGGCTCCTACGCCATTCCGGTAGCCGACGACGAACGCAAGGCGGATGACGATCTGGACGGACGCGAATAATCGCCCGTAGTCAAGGCCAGGAACGTCGACTGCATTGCCTGCCCTCGGACGTCTACCTATGCCACCCGCGCCCCTGCCCTGCGACAGCGGCGCGTGTTCTTCCTGAGCCTTTTCGCCTTCGATCGCAGACTGACTTCAGCACCGCCGCTATTGCGTGATCCGCCTTTCCAAAACCGGTAGAAGCTTCCCCTGCGGACGATGAAACGCATCGCCGCCATTCGGAAGCGCTCACCACGCTTTGGCGTCTTGTTTCCGTGCCATCTCCCAAAACCGGCAACCACTTTCCGGCAATACGCTCCCTGCAGATCATGCCCTCCCGGCAAAATTTGGCAATTATCCACAGCAGCCGCCGATTCCGGCTTCGGCACACCACCGGTTTCCAACTGATTTTGCAGGGAAATTCGGAATTTTCGCAAACCTGTCAAAAAAGTCGTTCGGGGTGCTGGACATGGCCGAACAAGATGTTATAACCCCGCTCGCTCCCGGGGGTTACATCCTCCGGACGGCCTTAAACGGCCGACAGGCTTCACATAAGCCTCGGATGCCCGGATAGCTCAGTTGGTAGAGCAGCGGATTGAAAATCCGCGTGTCGGTGGTTCAAATCCGCCTCCGGGCACCATTCCTAACGGCTTGGTTTGTCTCAGTAATCTCCCTTTTCTAAGTCTCGTACTAAATAGCTCTCTAGACACCTTTATCCGCGTTTCTAGACGCTGGTTGTTTTCCGTCTGTTCACTTCGGCCTCAAGGTCGCCCATGGTTTCCGCCATCTTCTTGGACATGTCGGCGCGGCGGGAATAGTGCTTTGCCATGGCTTCAGTCTTCTGGCCGAGCATCTGAGCGATAGTCGCGTAGTCCTTGCCCATTTCGGCGAGGATGGTAGCGACGGTATGCCGAAGTCCCTTGAGCGTGAGATCCGGCTGGATCTTGCCTTCCTCTTCAAGCTTCAACTTGATCGGCCGCCAGGATGCCCGAAAACCCGAACCGGTCCACGGCTTGCCACGGCTGTTCGCGCATAGCGTCATGGTGGTTGCGGCGTGCTTCGGCTCTTCGGCCAGCACCTCAAGAACGGGCGTCGGCAATGGCACCCAAACCGGTACGCCGGTCTTCCCTCGGCGCGTGTCCAGCTTGCCGCCAGAGACGGCTGTGCGCGGCAGTTCAAGAGCGTCTTGAGGGTCGAGGCCGCAATACATCATCAACGCCACAGGAAGCCGCATGTGAGGCGGCAGGGCAGCCGCAACGGCATCGCGTTCGAAGTCCAGCCAAGGCCGGTTAGCTTCTGGTGCATCGGTCGCCTTGCGCACGCGCTTGACCTTGGCCACGGGGTTCGTCGCCATAAGCTCTTGCTCGATGGCATGCTCAAACAGAATGGAAAGTACGGTCAGCGTGTAGTTGGCGAACTTCCGCTTCTTCTTTTCGAATGTCTTATCCCTGAGTCGCGCCACCCACCCTTGCGAAAGCTCAGATAACGGTGACGGTCCAAGCGGCTGCAGATAGGAAAGCACCTTCTGGTAGTCCGCGTTGGTGCGACTCTTGAGCATCTGGAAGCCGGCCGACTTGCGGTAGGACACGATGAGAGCGGCCAGGGTGCCGGCCTTCGCTTCCTGCCCGCGCGTCGCAGCATCGATCGTCTCAAGCTCAGCGAAGAATTCGGGCGTGCCGAATTCCGCATTGAGCCGCTTTCCTGTCTTGCGGTCGTAGGCATACCACTTGCCGGTCTTCGGTTCGACGTAGCGCTTGAGGCCCTTCACTCTGACAACGGTTCCGGTCATAGCGCATCCAGGAGAGATTCGGCGGTCCGCAACGGTGCTTCACCGGGCCTTAGGCTGTCAATCCATGCGTCGACTTCACGAATGTCGTAGCGCTCCCAACGAACGCCAACGCCCAGCGCAATTGCTCGCACCGGGCACACTGAATCGAAAGATGGAAGGCTCAGGCCGCAATAGCGTGCCGCTTGCGTCTTGGTGAGAAGACGCAAGGGCACATTGTCATTGGCCGCGCGCATTACTTGCCGACAGCCTTCTTCGCGGCTTCCGCTTGCTGCTCTTTGTAGAGCTCGGTCATTGCTCCGAAAGCAAATCGCCGCAGGGCAGCACTGCTGGCCTTCTTAGAAGGCTCGCTTTGCGGGACGAAATTCGTGGCTTTGGTCGACATGGGTTCTCCTCGTGGTTAGGCTGTCATTGCGGCCGTTCACATTGGCTGAAGTCAATCAGGACGTTCGCAAAATTCCACCGTCAATGAAAAAGCCCGCCGACGATTGCGGTGTCGTCGGCGGGCATCGCGCCAGCTGTAGCCGGCAGCGTAAACAGGCGTGTTCCAAGCTTCGCCGATTACCCTCGGAGCGCGGCATCGTATTCCTCAATCTCGCCCATGCGGAAGCTTTTATACGAGGCCCAGTCGGTACGGCCACGCTCGCCGTTGCACCTTCGGCAAGCCATTGCGAAGTTGCCGGCACTATCCTTGCCGCCGTTGCTACGTTGACGGAGGTGCTCGATCGTCGCGGCTTCTGGTCTCTTTTGTTCACCGCGATGAAAGCTCAATATGACGAACCGATTACAGTAACAGCATCGGCCGCCTTGGTGCTCAAAAAGTAGAATGAGGAGGTGCCGTTTGTCCGAGCTCTTCATGACTGGCCTCTGTCGCGCGGTCAGCAAGGTGGGCAAGGTAAGCGGACGCGATGCGCCGTCTGGTGGGTCTGTCGACTTCCGGGGGGAGAGGATTCAATGCCGAACGGGCAATGGTCCGGTGTTCGCGTTCATCTAAGGGATTGTAGATGTCGTAGTGCTCGCGCCCCATAGCGCTATGGTCTCGTCCGAGAACTACCCAAAAATTACGATCGAAGACTACCAACTCGCCGATCTCAAAGGAGAAGGACGCAGGTGCCGGTCTGCCGACCAGGCCGCGCGGCAACAGAATTCTATCGGAAGGGAATTGGACGTGAGCGTTCATCGGTGGCTCCTCGTTGCGCTGTTTGTGTCAACGTGATACCAATAGCTCAATCCAAGTTGCGTAGTCAATACCTTTGGATCAAAAATATCTTTTAGGATTGATTTCGATGATTTCTGGACGGCAAATTGCTGCGGCGCGGGCTCTAATCGGGATGAGCCAAGCCGACTTAGCTGGTGGGTCAAACATATCTGTACCGACGTTGAAGCGCATGGAAGCGAGTGACGGCCCTGCAGCTGGTCTGACGAATAATGTAGCGGCAGTTCGAACCACTCTCGAGTCAGCCGGCATCCTTTTTATCGACCAGAACGGCAATGGCCCTGGCGTGCGCCTCCGTGACCGGCAACCATGAACGATGCGCTCGACAAGCTGCCGGTGTTCGCCACTGACGTCGAAATAGCCAAAGCCGTTGTCGGAAAAGAACGCGCTTCGTACTATGTGAAAGCGGTGATCCCGCAGCTCGAACGGTTGGGTTTTCCGAAAGTTGATCCACTTCACGATGGCCGTCCAGTGCCGTTGATCAAGCGTTTCTACGAGGATTACATGGGAATCACCGCTGGTTTCCGGACTGCCGCCCCAGACGGCAAAGAGGACTGGAGTGTATGGGATAGGAAAAAGCGACGAACCAAAAAGACAGACACCCAGCCTGACCAGCCTTGACTCAGCCACAGACCCCGAACAAAATAAGAACATGAGATCGGCCGCATCCACCACGAAGCCTGCCCGCGATGCCGTTCTTAACCGGCTGGCAGAGCTTCCTGACGTTATCTCGACGTACGAATTCGCGCCTTTGATTGCTGCCGGTTATGACCAGGACGAACTTGTGCGCGTCTTGTATGCGCTGCCATGGCGAGGGGCGCATTGAGATTTTGATGGCAAACGGGCTGAGGCAGATTAAGTAGTGGGTTGAGATACAGCGCGCTGGACAACCTCGGACGACTGATTGATCTTGCTCACAAAGCATGGGGAGCAAGATGCGCTATACTAAGTTTCGCATACAGAACTTTAAGGGCATCAAAGATACAACGATTGATCTCAGTACCTCAGGTGGCGCTTCAGTCTTTCCTCTAGTGGGCCTTAACGAAAGCGGTAAGACAACGATTCTGGAAGCGATTTACAGCTTCTCACCCGACTCTAGTTCACGCAATCTGTTAGGGAAGGCTGTCGCTCTCGACGATGACAGTGTTCCACGCCACCTCCTCGCAAGTTTCACTGGCACCATCAGTGTGGACGCGACCTGCACCGTAGATGAAAAAGATGTGCGGTTAATCGAGAGCTACCTGAAAACCCGCGGTCTGACGATTGAATATGTCCCAGAGACTGTTTCTCTGTCTAGGCGATCGATTTACAAGAACGGGGATCGGCAGCATTCCGAAAACGTTGTCTTTCCGCTACCAAAGATTAAGAAAAAGGGGGAGAGAAAGTTTCGAGAGGCCAGTGGCGAGGAACTCAAAAGCCTCTGGTACGCGTTCTTTTTCCGCACCCCGGACATAGCCTATTATCCAACCTTCGTATTTGATTTCCCCAAGATCATTTACCTGAGCGGGGACTTTGGCACCAAAGATGACCTGTACCGCACAGTCTTCCAAGACATCCTTGACCAAGATGGCCAAGGGTACAACATCGAAGACTCTATTGTTCAGCGAGTTCACAACGACGAACTCGAACTTCCTTGGATCGAGTTTCTCACGCTCTGGTCTTCTCACCGGGACAAGGGCAAGATTCAACAGGTCATGGATAGAGCTGGGGCGACAGTTACAAGAGTAGTCCTCGGGCGGTGGAACGAAATCTTCGGCGAAAAGCCCGCTGGAAAAGAAATCGTCATCAGCTTTGATGTCGAAGAGGGTCGGCAGAAAAACAAAGCCGGTGTTTATGAGAAGACGCAGAAGCACAACGTCTTCATCAAATTCAATATCCGCGACGGCACACGACGGTTCGAAATTAACGACAGATCTCTCGGCTTCCGATGGTTCTTCGCTTTCATGCTGTTTACGCAATTCCGGGTAGCTCGGGAAGCAACGAGGCCGGTTCTGTTTTTGTTTGACGAGCCTGCCGCCAATCTACATGCCGCTGCTCAACAGAAGCTGATAGAAAGCTTTCCAACCATAGCCAAAGATCAGCACATGCTGATCTACACCACGCACTCACATTACATGATCGAGCCGAAGTGGCTGGAGCAGACATATATCATCACCAATAGGGCTGATGCGCCGCCCGCCTCACTAGTCGACGCAGTCTCCCTCGACGATGAATCTCTTGATGTTCGTGCGACCAAGTATCGCTCCTTTGTCAACGAGCACCCTAGCCAAACAAGTTATTTCCAGCCGATTCTAGATCGCCTCGATGTCGTGCCATCGAAATTCGATATTGCTCGGTCATCCGTAGTGCTTGAAGGGAAGTCAGACTATTACATACTTCGGTATGCTATGAATTTGCTGGGCGAACGGAATCTTCCCCTGTTGCCAGCCGTTGGAGCCGGGACCTTTGATGCCCTTTTGGCGCTACATATTGGCTGGTCGCTTGACTTCCTTTTCGTGCTTGACGCGGACAAGCAAGGCAAGAAGGAGCGTGAACGGTACCTCTCTGAATATGCAGCAAGACCTAAAGATATAGTCTGTCTAGAGGATCTTGTTCCGGGACTGGTGGAAATTGAGGGGCTTCTAGATAAAGAAGCTCTAGCCATCATTAGCGCCGAGCTGAACGCCGACGGGAAGCCAACGAAGAACCAGATCCGACGCTTCTTCCAGGAAAAACTTGCCTCCGGGGGTGTTGTGTCTTTGGGGGATGGGTTTGAGAAAAAGGCGCGTGAACTGCTAGCGGCCATTAAGGGCCACTTCGAAGCCGAGAAGGTTGCAGCAGAGTGAAGAAGTCAGAGGCCGAACCCGCCATCCGTCAGCTCGCGTCGACGTGGTACCGCGGGTTGCCAGAAGATGAGAGGAAGCACCCGGGCTTCGGATCCTTCACGAGTTGGGTCCGCCAGCGCGGATATGGCCGATACCTCGAGTTTCGCTCGACGATGGGTGCTACCTACGATGCCGAGATGTGGTTCGACGACACCGTAGGGCAGAATTGGCGTAGGTAAGGTGCGCCGGCCAAAGCCGGCGCCCTTATCCTACCCAATCATCCCCGAGCAGTAGCTCTCGATCACATGCTCGCCGATTGTGGTGACATTCATGAACCCGCCAACATCGCGTGATCCCGCAGCCTGCGCCGCCAACAGCGCCGGCATCTGGCCAATCGGATCAGCAACGAAGGCGTCGGCAACAGCGCTTGGCACGGTAGGCGAGATCAGAACGTCTTGGACGTCCAGCACCTTGCCGCCTGTGTTTGCGGCGGAGATGACGAAGGCGGCCGGACCTTTCGCTGACCAACCTGCAACGACGATCTCGACATCGTTCAGGCCGAGTTGGCTATACGCCCCGGCAAGGAAGGCCCGAGTGCTATCGTAGTCGAACGCGCCAACGGAGATTGCGCCGAATACCTTTGAGATGGCATCCATCCTGCCCCGTGTAGCCACCGCGAGGCGCATGTGAGGGCAGGGCATAACTTTTGCCACATGGAAGTCGGGATTGTTTTTGGCGCGAGCCAGCGTGTCGCTGACGATGACGGCATATTCATCTATGAGAATGACATTGATCGCCGTCATCGGACGATGATCCCTCCTGTAAGACTGGTCATGGTGATGGCCGATGCAACGGATGCGGCCGTTGCGCTCGCGGTGGCGGTAAGCCCCAAGGACGAGAACACGCTGGTGAACAGCGGTGTGAAAATCGGGTCGAATACGACCTGGCTGTAGAGCGATGTGGTGTGCCCCAATCCATACCGCTGCTGCATCATACGGTGATGAAGGCTCACGCCGCACCTCGCATTGCCCGCCGAGCCTTACGATTCGGGAGCGGTGCGTCAGGATTTATTTTCTGACCGACGACGTCTTCCGACCACCGGCGCAGGGGTATGGTCACCGCTCCGGATGGAAAGACCGTTGTGAGATCAAGTCCACCACCGATACTACGCGTAGGACTGGCCTTCCGCATCGGCTCTGCGATATCGGTTCCAAACTCGGCTAGGAATGCACCCCTTGCGAGGGACGCCTCAAGCATCGGCCGGAAAATCCCCGCAAGCGCGAGGGCGGCCATATCCACAACGCCCCCTAGGGTAAGGCAGAAACCTACGGGCGCCTTAGTTGCCTGGAAGGCCGGCATGCCGGAAATACCATTGTGCGACGGCAATACCCAAAGTCCAAAGCCGTGGAGCTCGGACGTTCCAGCGATCAGTATGTCGAAGTCGATGCCACCATCCGCCAGCACGTGTCGCTGCTCGGCCAGCAAATCCCCTAGCAGTGCTAAGCCAGCATCGAAGCCATGACGCTCGACAGCTTCCTCGAGTGCTGCATTGATGGCGTCCGAGATGCCTACACGACCGCGATAGGCGACTGCCATACCTGAGGAGTGGACACGCACTTTACTTGATAGATCGAGAACTACGCCATTCTCATCGACGGTCGCCCGATCGGTCAGGAACTCGATGCGGTCGGCGTAGGCTGTCGTAATGACTAGGGTCATGAAAACTCCAGGATCGAGTAAGGTCCGACACAAGCCGTGGCGGCCTGTTTTTGAATGGCGGAAGAGAAGCTAGCCATGAAGGCTTCACCGAGTTTTCCGCCGTTGCGGAGGAACTCATTTTGGAAGTCGGACGCGAAGGACTTGATGTCATCGCGAAACGCTTCATCGCGCAGCGACTGCCGGATCTGACCGGCTTCATTGCTATTGAGGTCGGTCGAAAGGCCATACTGCTTGAGCGTCGTATAGACCTGTTGGTCGGTCGATGACATCGAATTGTAGCGCCGCTGCTCTAGCAGATCCTGCTGAAGTTTCGCCTTGGCCAGTTGGTCGGCGAGCTTGCCGTAGGTGGCCGCCTTCGCCTCGATTTCCTGCCGTTCCTGAGGGCTCAACGACCGGCCTTTGTCTTCGGCCTGCTGCAACAGGTCCATTTTGAAACGGGCCGCATCGGCTTCGTTGCCAAACTTGCCGAGAAGGGCAGCCTCAAGCTGCATTTGCGAGATACGATCGTCGGCGGAATTGATCAGGTCACGATAGGCATTGGCCGCACGTTGCGCGGCGGTTTCCTGCTTCTTCTGGTCGTCCGGCGCTTCTAACTCACGAAGGGGGCGGCGGGTGGGTACATGAGGGTTCGCGATGTCGCCGAAGCCGGGATTGCGGATCTCGCCGTCGGCGTCCTGACCAGGAAGACCGAGCCGGCCTGTGTCTGGATTGAAGGAGCGCCACGTTGACGGCGGCTGCATTCTGCTGGCCGCATCGTTGACCTTGCCGACATTGCCGGCGGCGGCGAGAGCGGCCGTCGATAGGGTGTCGAAGAACTTTGCGAAGTCCTGCAGCGCAGGAATGCCGGTGCTGCTGATCGCGGCAGCCAAGGCATCCTGTACGCCCTTTACCTCTTCGGTCTTCAACTTACCTTCGTCGGCAGCCTTGGTGAACTGGCTAAAGGCAGCCTGAAGGCGCTTCACAACCTCGTCTTCTTCACCAGCGGAACGGAGGTCGGATACGAGCGCCGCGATAGACACTCGGCCATCCTCAAGTTGCCTCTTGATGCTCTCAAGGGTTCGCTCGTTGAGAAGCGATACGCCTTCTTTAAGGTCAGCAGCGTCCTTTGCGCGCTCGAGCTCGTCGGCGTACTCGCGGAGGGCTGGAACGGCGTCGCCCCACTTATCGGCCACGCCCTGGATAAGCTGGGCTTGCTCTTGCAGCTTTTCCGAAGCGTCCGTGCCGCCCGACATAATGCTAGAGAAATATTGGATTGCGGCAACGCTCGCCGCCGTGACGCCAATAGTCACAAGCGAGACCGGCGAGACGACAGAGGCGAAAGCACTTGCAAGGACGGTGCCGACACCTTGGCCATTACGGCGCAGATCGTTGAACACCGCGGAGAGCTGCGTGCCTTGCTGTAAGGCTACCTGCAACGGAGACATGCCCATTGCCGCGGTGACGCCGATATCCTGGAACTGAGCCGCGATATTTGAAGTATATCCGGATGCACCAGAGCGTGCAGCGGGAGAGTCTGCGAGGACGGCGTTCCTGCCCTTGATGGCAGCTGTTGACGCGAGGGCGGCCTGACGTTCTTTGGAGAGCGCCGCTGCCATTTCAGCCGAGGATATGGCTCCTAGCGCATGAGCGCGCCGAATGTCCGCAACGGCGGCCTTGTAGTTGTTGATCGTGTTGAACAGAGGCGAATAGCGAGCACGAAGACGCTCAAGCTCGGCGCCTTGGTCGGCGAGGGCGCCCGTCCACTCCTTCGCGGCCTGAACGCCAACGCCGGTCATGGCGTTGATCCTGTTCTGGAGAGACGTGGTTAGGGACGAATCGACGGATTTGCCGACATTATCGAACTGTCTTTTGACGCTGGCGGAGAGGCCACCAAGATCGCGTTCGATGCGCTGGATTGACCGGCGAAGTGTCGCCTGGTCGGTAGATATGGATATTATTAGGTCGTCTGTATCAGCCATGGCGGCTCCTTCGCGCACGGTGGCGTGGCACCGCGATGTGCGGTGGTGTTGTGAGGCATGATTTTCCTGTTGGTGGCGCTGCAACCACATGGACGCGAGCAGATCGGCGAGATTGAATGCCGCCATGTGGAAATTATTGTTGACCGCTCTGGGCGGATTTATTGGCGGACTATTCGCTTATGCTGTTGGGCGAGAAATAGTGTGGGTTTTTCAGACGCGGCCGGCTGGGCTGGTGATCGATGATACGTTGTCAGCGGTAGGGTCGCTTCGTTGGGTGGATACAACGCTTGTGACGGGTCTCGCGGCGGTCGGTGCAGCGTATTTCAGCGTCTATTGGGTCCGAAGGCAGATCGCCTCAGCTTCCGCCGACACGCAGAAGCAAATAGATCACGCAAACTGGCTTCACGACGAGTTACGGAAATCAAAAAGAGATGCGGCGCGAGTCACACTGCCTTTGGCTCTGAGTGCCGTCTGCGAGTATTCGGAAGAGTGCGCCCGTCGCCTAGCCGCGCTTTTGCCTCATGTCCGCGGCTTTACTCTCCCGCGTGCACACCCCCTGCCGGATATGCCAAGCCTACCGGATAATGCGATTGCGGTGATAAAAGAAGTCGTGGAGTTTGTCGAAGAAGCAGACCGAGCTGTGTTTGCTCACCTAGTACGGAGAATCCAGGTTCAGAACACGCGGGTAAGGGGTCTGGCAGACGAGGCCCTAGTGACGCGAGGTATCGCTCGGCCGAATCTTGAGGCATACATTGTGGATTCTATTCTCGTGTATGCTCAAGCCAGCGACCTATTCGATTTTGCACGCTACCGCACGAACGAAGTGAGCCAAGAATTGGGAGAAGATTCATTGGGAGGCGCTTTCGCCAGCGCTCGCATTCACGGGGAACTTCGGGATAGGCTGGCCGATAACGCGAGACGCTCTTTCTTGAACGAGGCTGCTTAGCGCAAGCACACCCCTCCCATCACAGCCCCTTCGCCGCTCGCGCCGCCTCCTGGTGCCGCCGGCACACAGAAACGAGTTCATCAGGGTTGAAGAAAATGGCTGGGTCGCCGTCGTGCCTGTTTTGGTGATGGACGACCGTGGCGACCTCGACGATCTCGCTTTCCAAGCATACTTGGCAGAGTGGGTGAGCCTCGATGTGCCGGCGGCGGAGCCGGCGCCATGTGTTTGTTGCGTAAAGCGCGGCGATGTCGGTAGGTGCCGTCACCAGCCAACAACTTCCTCAATCCTGAATTCAGGCACCCACTGAGCGGCACCGTCGTCAAGCTCGAGCTTGACGGTTTTGAACAGCGGCTCGGTCTTGCCGCGCACGGCGGTCAAACCGATGATAGTTCCAGTTTCTCCGCGCTTGGTGCGGACGATATCGCCGATGGCGTATTCAAAGTTAACTTGCATGGGTAATCCTATATTGTGATGCCGCGTTTGCGCATGGCCGCGGCAGCTCGTTGCGCGGCGTCGCACCGCTGGTCGACAACCTTGGCGCTCGTCGATTTCCCGTAGGCGCCCCATAGAACGATGCTGACCTCGGCCAGGAATGCGCGGGTAATCAGCCGCTTCGGGATCTTGCCGCTGTCGTCCCATTCCTCCTCAATTGAGGAGAACCCGACAGACACTTCATTGACGAGGCCAGACCGCACGGATGCCAACACCTCCTGGCCCATCGGCGACGTCTCGTCGGGTGAGAAGCTATAGAAAAGGCCAATATTGTCAGGCCGGAGTTTTAGACTACCGTTCGAAACCCTCGCTAGAGGCTTGGTGCTGTCGTGGGCCCAAAGGACCGCAACGTCTGGATGGTCAACCAGGCTCCGATCAAACGCGCCGCGGGCGAAGCGCTCTTCAAATAGGCCGGCAATGACTGCCGGCCGCCCCCACTGGACCGCATACCCGCTTACTTCAGCCACCGGCGCGCTCCTTCAGCGCCTTCTCACGCTTGGAGATGGCGAGGCGCCGCGCGATTGTTTTCGCGCTCTCAGAGCGCCCTGTGTGGCGCTGTTCCCCCGGTAGTTTCACGGAGCGGAGGGCGGGGCGGCCGTTGTCGGCCGGACGGACGTCATATTCGCGGCGTTCAGACATAACCAGCCTCCCGTGCTTCGTTGGCGAAGCGCTGGATGTGTCCGTCGTTCCGCTCGCCGAGGAAGTTGGCGCGGATTGCCGGAAGGTATGTGATTTGCACGCCTTCGCCTTCGAGCTCGTCGAGCAGGGCATCAGCATGAAGGCGTGCGGCATGGACAGCGTCCAAGGCCTCCACCAAAGCCGCGATACGCTTGCCGTATTCTGCTCGGACAACGGCGCAAACGGCAACGCTTGCCTGTCCCTGACGGTCACGCATGCGGAGTCGAATGATTTCTATCGCTGCATCGACATCGGCTGCGTGCTTACGCAGCTCCATGAGCCTTGCGGGGCGGCTGGCTAGGGTCTGGTCGACGGTCTCGCCGAGCAGCGCTGCAACGCCGGCCTGTATGCGCGGCGCGGGGCGGGCAGCGATATCGGCCGCGAGTGCGTCAATCTCGGCATCCGTGCGGCTGGCCTCGAGCGCAAGTTCTGCAAGCTTGGCTTCCATCGAAGCGTAGTCCGCGTCGGCTTCTGCGAGGGTCGGGATACGGAATGGGCTGGATTTTGAGAACTTCATGCGAATAGATCCTTGATGACGTCGGCCAGAGCTGCGCCGTTGATGACGATGGATTTTCGATGCCCGGAGGACTGCCAGTGACCAGGCAGCGCGCCAACCTTGAGGAAGCGGTGAAGGCCGCCGCCGTCGAAGTGGATTGCAACTTCCGGCCAGCTTGAAACAAATTCGATGCGGAGCCTGCGAAGGTCGGCATCGTCGTACATCTGGGCGATAGCCAGCAGCTCGTCGCCGGCGGTTTTGCAGTAGCCAGCAGGTGCTCCGGTCACATCAGACCCGTCTGGGGTCAGGCCGATGTACGTCTCGACTGACCTTGCCGACATGTGGAGGGGTGCGTCGGCTGCGTATGCGATGACCAACGCCATGACGTCGGCCAGTGTCAGCTGTGGCGCTGTTCGTGGTGAGCCGGTCGGAATGAGGTTGGCCTGTTGCAGGCGCTGCGAAACCGCAACCAGACGGCCGCGGCGGAAGCCAATGCGGCGCTCGAGAGCGGCAATGGCGTCGGCGAGGGTTGCGGTTCTCATGCGGCCACCCATGCGGCGCGATCACCGGTGTCAGCGAAAACGTCATAATCAGTATTCGCTGGCACGAAAACACGCGGGCTAGCAGCTGGATTCGGTGTCTTGCCGACAGCGAAGTACGCGTCAACGGACGAGCGCAGACGAAAGATAGGCTGGCCGAGAGCGTCACCGACAGCAGGTGCGGTATTGGTCGTCGCGACGCCGGTTGCCGGAGATTCCGACCAAGCGATTTTACCGAGGATAGCCTGATTTTTGTCAGGCTGAGAGGAACCGGCATAGCCGGCGATGACGTGCGCACCGGACAGTGGCATTTGGTTCTCCATACTTTTTGGAATGTTGAATGACAGGGCAAAGAAAAAGACGCCCGCCCGAAAGCCGACGCCCTTCTCAACCACCCCTGGAAACGGAACCCCGCCGCGCGCCGTGTCGGCGGCAGGGTCGATCGACCTTGTCGGCAGACAAGGGATCTAGTCGCTGTGTGCGTACATCCGGCAGCACAACGAAATTGGTCCGGCAACGATCTGCACCTCGCTGCCGGAATGTTCGATGGCAACGACGTGTGGTCCTGCCGTCGAACAAAAAAGGCGCCCTCGCGGACGCCTTTCGATTGATATTAAGTAATTATAGCACATGTGGCCGAGGCGACCCCCACCCCCCTTACGCTACGTCCTTAATGGCTTTCCGGTTATCATTCGCCGCCACATGCCAGAAGTCGGGTAGGTCGATTGATTTCCGGCCTAGAGTGGCGGCGATATTCGGTCGCAGAGGCTCGTCAGAACGCAGAGCGCCAGCCGCCTTGCCATTTAGGTCGTTCACGTCCCAGAAGCATTCACGGGCGAGCATGAGGGCATCAACCACCTTCTGCCGACCTAGCTTCGCGGAGTCTTCCTTGTTCCCGCCGTACTCCCTGCCGATCGACGCCATCGTCTTGCCGAACACAGTCGCATCTACAAGCGGTCGCCACAGATGCATCATCCGGAATCGCAAGAACTGGCAAACCTGCCGCGCATAGACGCGTCGCTCTGAAATCCGGCAGTCCTGAATGTTGGCCGTCTCATAGCAGTCGGCAAAGTCGTCAGCGACCTGCCACAGATATCCTGCAATGCGCTCGTTCTTGAACTCGACATCAATAGGCAGTCCTTCAGATGCCCACTTCTTGTCGGACGCCGTCAGGAACCGGAACTTGAAGTCCGGGGCCATGACGTCGTTCGCTGGAGCAGGGGGCGCCTTGTAAGAACGGCTGGACGCGATCTTCATTGGCCGGGCCGCTACCCTCACCCAAGTGCCGGCTTCATTCTTCATAAACCGATGCTTCGCGCGATATGGATGGTCGGAAAATTTGGTGAAGCCGGTGCCGTCTGTCATTCGCAGCCAGTCACCGCGGTCGGCTATGGGGATGTCTTTTGGGTCGATGGTGTTGGTCACGGTCGGGGTGACCGCATGCTTAAGTCGAATCTTTTTCATAGGTGCAGTCCTGAAAAAGAGTAATTCCAGCGTTGCTGGTGTTGCCAGTTTTCCTGGCGCTGGGTCGCGGTGATCCCGCGATGTGCAAAGACTATATAATGTTCATGCGCTGGAAGGACCCCTTGGTCCAGTAAGGGAGTTGTTGATGTTCACATCGGCGGACGTCAACAACTCCCGCAAACAAATACAGAACCTCGCTGGATGGCGATTTTTTTTCTAGGTGCCTCTTCACCGCCCCCGCAGATCAGAAGTGCGCTGATGAATCAGTAGCAAGGCCTGTGGATAACTTTCTTAGCGATCCAAAAAGCGTAATGTTTACTGTGGAATTGCCTGTGGATGAATGCCGGCATCCCTCTACACACGACAAGGACGGCGTGAGACAACACAAACGGAAACGGCCCCAGACGAATCCGGAGCCGTTATGGAATGCCCTACACGGTTAGGCTTGCCGTGAAAGGCATGCCAACGCTAGGGCGGTAGTGTAGCAACATCGTGATAGCGCCACTTCCCTTCCTAGGCAAGCCGAGGACGACACGCATGGACACTATCGCGGTGGTCATTTCGATCGCTGCCGGACTTCTCTCGATCACACTTTCGATCATAAAGTTGAGGGCGTATCTGCGACGCAAGCGTCGTATCTAGGTACATTTCCGACATGTCGATCGGCCCACTCGGGCCGGTCGCGCCATTCATCCGAACGCCCAAAAAAACCTAATCTTTTCTCGTGCGCGCGCTACGCGTGATCGCGCGCGTGAGAAAAACTGTATTAGCGATATCGCGAACGGACACCGCCGGTAGGCAAGGGTGCGGCGGGAGACTTTTGGGGTGCCCCTCCTGGTCGGAGTTGGTCACTTCCGTACAATCATGTTCTCCATAAAGACATGCTTACCTTTAGTCGTCAGGTGTAGAAACTCCGCATAGCCACCGTTGGTCGTCTTACTAACTTGTGTGACGATCAAACCAAGTGCCACCATCTGAACCTTTACCCTGGCCAAATCCATATCGTTGATGTCATAAGGCGTGTATTCACACTTTGCCTCATCCATCGCCTCTTTCATGCCGATTGAGATCACTACATCAACTTTTCCCGTTGTAAGGTGGCTCGCGACATGGAGAAAAATCTTGCGCCAACTCAATTTAAAGGTGTGGTCCGTGTAGTCGTAGTTCAAGCTACGCGTCTTGTATCGGGTGCGATATCGAAATTTAAGTTCCTCGTCCAAGCCGGCAAGATTGTCGAATTTGGGTGCGACATCGGCAGTGAGTTTCGCAATCTGTGACTTCAGCTCAGCGTTTTCCAGCAGTGCCTTATTGGATTGCTCAAGCACCTGCTCATTGGCTGCGGAGTTGCCGCGGATCCACCCAACTTGCGGGTAGTTGCTAAATGCGATCGAGAGAGACTTGATCACAGCCGACTCGAGTTGCTGGCGGTCTTTCCATTCCCTTACAAGCCTCCCCGTCTTTACCTTCTCCCGAAAGGCATTCAGCGCTTCCACTACCTCTGGCTTCACGTCGCTGTTTTTAACAGAGATCGCCTCCGGCTCGGAATGCACGAACGCAATGACGAATTTGCCAGTGTCCACGGCATAATCATATTCCCTCTCAGTGAAACTAACACCATCCGCATCCATCGAGCCGTAACGGCCACCTACGATTAGGAGGTAGTAGTCGCACTCATCTATTATCTTTTTGATGTAAGTGAGCTGCTCGACATCTGCTGCCGGAAACATCTCCATACCAGCAGGAATATGGTTCAAGTCGAGGATGTTGCGGACAGTGTCCTGTCGCTCATCTACAAGATCACGGAAGGTGGATGAGACAAAAACCTGGTATTTCTTGGTTGCCATGAATCAATGCCTTGAGTTGCGTGGCGAGAAGATAGCAACTCGATACGGCGACCGGGAACTAGAGGCGTTGGTATCCACGGTTTTCTCTTCGGCTCGCAACGGTGTGGGATACCCTGTGCAGTAGGCCTTGACCGCAGGAAGGGTTGCGGCATTATGAAAACGCAACCATAGGGAAGGTGGCATGTCGAAGAAGCAAGACAAGCGGACAGTTTACCGTGACTCGGAAGACGGACAGTTCGTCGACAAAGAGTACGCTGAGAAAAACCCGAAAACGACGGAGAAAGAGAAAGTACCGATCAGTCGTCCACCGCCGAAAAAGAAGAAGTGACCGCGATGGATGAGACCGGCTGGCGGCCGAAGGATTGGGCCGGCCGGTCTTTTCACTAAATCCAATTTTGTATTGTTTGAAATCAACGGCTTAGGGTGGCCGGCCTTTCGTTTGCAAGGTACCCCAAAATTGGGGACACCCGGCTGCGCAAAATTGCGCTTACGCCGTCTCCTTAGCCGCTTCCTTCCATAGGCTTTCTTCAAGGCCGGCAAACATCTCGCCGTGCTCATTGGTTCTGATGACTATGAACTCCATGTCGTCCTCGTCCTGCAGCGTGACACCGATGACCCGCACCTGATCGTTTTGTTCATTGAACGCTTCGAACGGCGCGATGCGCATCATCTGTTTAGGCTGTGCCTTCGGCAGGACAAGCTCAAGGCGCTCGTCGATCATCTTGTAAACGTCAAAGTCTTCCATATCAGGCCGCAGCCTCCACGCTTGAATATATAAGCTTGCTGCCGGTGGACCGGACGCGCAGAGGCTTGAACAGGAGATCATCGGTGTCCTCGACGAGACCAGTCATCCCAACCGCTTCTCCCATGGCCTCGATGTATTTCTGGCCTTCGTCTTGCGCACTCTTGATGCTTGACTGCCAAAGCACTCGGTGAAGGAAGGTTTGCCCCACGACGTATGGTGGTGCCGTAGCGATAAAGGTGAAGTCGTAAAAGCTGTCGCCGCAGTTTTCGAATGGCACAGCATATTCGAACGATCCAACCAGATCGCCGACGGGCCATGTGCGTGGCGAGCCCTTCGCCCATTCCGGCAAATCTTCCGATGTCGGTACACCGATATCGGGTTCATTGTCGTTTGCGGGGGTCTCCTCATTTTTGAGGATGCCTGCCTTCTTCCGCTCCTTTGCCTTGTACGGTCCAGGCGGGTCGCAATCGAACTCCTCGCGCTCAATCCATTTCGCCAATGTGAAGCGTGGTGCATCGGCTTTTCCTTGTGCGGCCCATGATGCGAACCACACCCGTGCCGCATCCATCATGTGCTCATGCAGTTCTGGCGATGGATCGAGCTTGAGGTATGCGGCCTTGGCTTCCGCCTTCTTCTGACGATTGCCATAGACGCGATATAGCTCTTCGAATCCTCCTTCCGCGCCACCCGCTGCGGTGGCCTTCAGGCCATCCGCAAGCGGCGGCGAAGCCGGGGCGGGATCAATCATCCTATCCTGTATGTCGGCCTTGTAGGCCGCATACGGTAGGACGGATTCAGTGGTGTCCGCGCCACTACTAGAGCCGCTAGTGGTGGTTTCCACGCCACCCCTAGTAGTGGGTTCTACACCACCACTAGATGACGTGACCGTAGTGGTGGAGTAGAACCCACTACTAGGCTTATCCTGCACCAAATCGAAGTTGATGTTGTATTCGGTAGGGCGCGTGCCGGCGCCAGCGCGGCCAATGCTGAAAGGCCCGTTCTCGACGAGCCTGCGGGTGGACGCGATGACAGATTTGCGGTCGGCACCGGTCGCTTCAACCAGGTAGCTGAGGCTGGCCCGGCTGTTGCCGTGGTCCTTGCGGTAGTTGTCAATGATCTCAAATGCGATGCTCTTATCAAGGCCGGTCGCCCACTTGGAACGCGTCACAAGCCCGAGCACCCGCCACTGATACTTGAGCGAGTCCGGAGCGTGCCGTTTATCCATGAGCCGCCTCCAGTGCCTCGACGGCAAGGCTCGTGATCTGCTCGGCAAGCGGCTTGCCAAAGGTAGCGGTGCGGCGGTGACCGGCCTGTGGGCTGTAGACCAGATGTCGCCCGTCGGGCTGGCGAACGATCCGGAGGCCATACATGCGGAGTTCGCCGTTGATCTCAACATCGACGAAGCCGATGCACTCCTTCTCACCGCGACCGCGGGTCGGGTGTGCGTACAAAATTCTCATGGTCTCTCCTTGGCGCACGACGGCGCAGCCCGCCGACGAAGGCCGGCAGGTGGTTAAGTAATTGATGATGTCGGTCGCATTTCGCGCTCGCAAGGGTCGTCGGTTCGATACCCTGGGGCGCTGCCGTTTCTAGACAAAATGAAGCTAAGCCGTTGTGCTCGGTTCGTTTTCTAGACGGAATGGAGAATGAGAAGGTATTGAAATTTGGTCATTCGTCAGCGGATTGAAAATCCGCGTGTCGGTGGTTCAAATCCGCCTCCGGGCACCATTTTTCCCAAAAAGCGATATCTGTAGCCAGACTTTTGCAACATCAATGTTTTTCTTAACAGCAAACGATGACCCGCAAATTTACGGATCCGAAAAACGCTTGCCCGTGTCGGAAAATCGCGACAAGCGAAAGTGCCTTATCATCTGAAGACGGCACTCCCTATTAGGCAGGACACAACCCATTGCGCCATGCGAGACCCCAGCAGATTTCCGCAAGGATAGAGCTAGCACCCTAAGACGTACTTTCATAACGGATCACACGAGCCTCATCTTATCAAAGCGACAATAAGCCATTTTCACCCAGAAAAATGGCAGATAAGGCGGGATTCGAACCCACGGTACGCTTTCACGCACACACGCGTTCCAGGCGTGCGCCTTAAACCACTCGGCCACCTGTCCTTAAAAGTGTTCTGTGTCGCTGCGGACCCAAAACGTTGGAACGGCGCGATATATACCGATGAATTTTCCAGGATCAACCTCAATCTGAGAAAAATGAAGAGATAATGACATTTATCCGAAATTAGATGTCTCTCGATTTCGAGACGGGCCACAGAATAGGCCTACCCGCCACCTGATTTCGGCGCGAATTGCCGTCTTCCTGTTTGTTGACCCCATGTCCCGGCCCCGCTCACACCTTCGGTCGCCTTGCCACCACTTTCCTGATCGAACGAACCGAAGAGATCTATACGCCTCTGGCTTAACGCCTCGCGTCTAATACGCTAAGACGAAAAGACATCATGTCGACACGCGAGGCGCAAATGACCAATGACGATTCGAGCCAGATCACGGAACGCAAGCGCGGCTCCGGGGTCAAACTGGTCTATGATCTGTTGCGCGACGAGATTCTCGACCTGAAGCTTTCGCCCGGCAGCGCGATCGACGAGGTGCAGCTTGCGGCGCGTTTCGGCATGTCGCGCACGCCGATCCGCGAGGCTTTGGTGCGGCTTGCCGGCGAAGGACTGATCGAGACGCTGCCGAACCGCTCGACCATGGTGTCGAATATCGATTTTCTCGGCATGCCCGCCTATTTCGATGCGCTCGTGCTTATGTACCGCGTCACCACCCGGCTGGCGGCCCAGCATCACAGGGCGGACGATCTTCTTCTCATTCGCGAGCGGCAGGCGGAGTTCAGCGCGGCGGTGGCGGCGCAGGATGCGCTGGCGATGATCGCCACCAATGCCGATTTTCATTCGGCCATCGCGGGTAGCGGCCGCAATGCCTATTACGCCAGCTTTTTCGACCGGCTGCTCGGCGAAGGACGACGCATGCTGCGCCTCTATTACCAGTCCTACGAGGATCGCCTGCCGCCGCGTTATGTCGATGAGCATGAGGAAATCATCGCCGCCGTCGAGGCGCGTAACGTTGCCGAGGCAGACCGTCTCGGCAAGGCGCATGGCGAGCAGATCGTCGAGCAGATCGGCAGGCTCCTGACCCGCAACGACCGCCTCGATATTGATCTTTGACATCTTGTATTTTTTTTGTCGACAAAGAAAATGGAAGGAGTATTCTCTGCTTCAGAGGCTGGGGCTTGATGCCAGGAATCGTCTCCGCCGGCCGTTTTGATATCGAGGATTTGCAAGATGAAATCGAAGATTTTCTCCGGCGTCGTACCGGCACTGATGACCCCCTGCAAAAGCGACCGCACGCCGGATTTCGACGCGCTGGTTGCCAAGGGCAAGCAGCTGATCGAAGCAGGCATGTCGGCCGTCGTCTATTGCGGCTCGATGGGTGACTGGCCGCTTCTGACGGACGCGCAGCGCATGGAAGGCGTCGAGCGCCTGGTGAAGGCCGGCATTCCGGTCATCGTCGGCACCGGCGCGATCAACTCCGCTTCGGCCGTTGCCCTTGCCGCGCACGCTCAGAAGGTTGGCGCTCAAGGGTTGATGGTCATCCCGCGCGTCCTTTCGCGCGGTTCAGTCATTTCCGCCCAGAAGGCGCATTTCAAGGCGATCCTGTCGGCGGCTCCGGATCTTCCGGCGGTCATCTACAACAGCCCCTATTACGGTTTTGCCACCCGCGCCGACCTGTTCTTCGCGCTGCGCGCAGAACATCCGAACCTTGTCGGCTTCAAGGAATTCGGCGGTCAGGAAGACATGCGTTATGCGGCCGAAAACATCACCAGCCGTGACGACGACGTGACGTTGATGATCGGCGTCGATACTGCCGTCTACCACGGTTATGTCAATTGCGGCGCAACCGGCGCCATCACCGGCATCGGCAATGTTCTGCCGAAGGAAGTGCTGCATCTTTGCAATCTCGCCCAGGCTGCCGCCAAGGGCGATGCGGATGCGCGCGTGCGCGCCAAAGAGCTGGAAGAGGCGCTCGGCGTGCTCTCCTCCTTCGACGAAGGCCCGGATCTGGTGCTCTATTTCAAGCACATGATGGTGTTGAAGGGGAACAAGGAGTTCTCGCTCAACTTCATCGAGACCGACGTGCTTTCCGACAGCCAGCGCGGTTATGTCGAGGCACAGCTGAAACTCTTCGACAGCTGGTATGCCGACTGGAGCAAGCTGCCCGGCGCAGTTCAGACCTGCAAGGCCTGATATTCGAACACGCAAAGCCCTCCCACAAGGAGGGCTTTGTCACATAACAAGGGGAAGATGCGCGAAGCCGCAAACGGCCGCGTGAGGTTGGGACGATCAGGGAAATGGCAAGGTCGGATATAGTCGTCATCGGGGCGGGGGTCGTCGGCCTTTCCGTCGCCATCGCTGCGCAGATGCGCGGTTTCAACGTTACGGTCATCGACCGGGAGGGTCCGGCGGCGGGCGCTTCGGCGGGCAATGCAGGCGCTTTCGCCTTTACCGATATCCTCCCGCTTGCCTCCCCCGGCATCCTGAAAAAAGCGCCGAAATGGCTGCTCGATCCGCTTGGGCCGCTTTCCATTCCGCCCGCTTATGCACTCAACATCGCGCCCTGGATGTTCCGCTTCTGGCGCGCCTGTTCGGCCTCGCGCGTGGCGCATTCGACCAGCGCCCAGACGGCGCTGATGGATCTTTCCAAGGCCGAGCTCGAGCCTTTCCTTTCGGCCACCGACACGCTTTCCATGCTGCGCAAGGAAGGCAATCTGCAGGTCTATGAAAGCGATGCCGAATTCCGCACCTCGCTGCCCGGCTGGGAAGCGCGCGAAGAGCACGGTATCGAGTTCCAGCACATGGACGCCGCCGAGATGGCCGGTATCCAGCCGGGGATCGCGCCCCGCTTCATCCGCGGCACGTTCACGCCCGGCTGGTATTCGATCGCCGATCCGAAACTCTACACGCTGGTGCTTGCCGAGAATTTTCGCGCCCGCGGTGGCGTCGTCGAGATTGCCGAGGTCAAGGCTTTGCGCCCGGTTTCGGATGGCGTCGAGATCGTGCTTGCCGGCGATGTTGCACGCTTGGCCGGCAAGGTCGTGCTTGCGGCCGGCGCATTCTCGCATCGCATTGCGCGCACACTTGGTGAAAACATACCGCTCGAGACCGAGCGGGGCTACAACACCACCCTCCCCTCAGATGCGCTCGACCTGCGCACGCAGGTCACATTCGGCGGCCATGGCTTTGTCGTCACCCGCCTGACCAGCGGCATCCGTGTCGGTGGCGCGGTGGAGCTCGGCGGGCTGTCATTGCCGCCGAACTACGCGCGCTCGGAAGCGATGCTGAAAAAGGCGAAGAGCTTTCTGCCGGGCCTGAAAACCGAAGGCGGCGTACAGTGGATGGGCTTTCGGCCGTCCATGCCGGACAGCCTGCCGGCAATCGGCCGGGCCAAGGCGACTGCGAACGTCGTCTACGCCTTCGGCCACGGCCATCTCGGCCTCACCCAATCGGCAGGCACGGCAAGGCTCGTGGCGGATCTCCTGCAGGATCAGTCACCCGCCATGGATCTTACAGCGTTTTCGCCCAGCCGTTTCGGCTAAAGCAATTCCAGCAAAAATGGGAACCGGTTTTGCGTCCGGAATTGCGATAAAATGAAGAGATAGAGCGGTTTCGCGTTTCGAAGAAAAGCGGAAGTGCTCTAGGCTCGCAACACGCCGGTAATCAGCGTCACGGATACGACAGCCAGCCAGATGGAGGCCGCACGCTGGACCAGCAGCAACCGCCTGTTGCCGCCATCACCCGCCTGGGTCAGCCGGCCGAAGCCACCCCACAGCATGGCAACGACCATGACCATGATGCAGAAGGCGAAAAGGCGCGGCAGGAACTGACTGTCAGCGGGGGACGGTAAAAGCACGAGGCCGAAAATCAGGGCCTTGGGATTGAGCACGGTGGTGAGATAGACACGGCCAGCGGTCACGCCGCTGCCGTTTTGCGCATCGCCCGGCATGCGCCAGAGCCTGACTGCCAGGAACATGACCCACACAGCCGCAACCACTTTCAATGCGACAGAAGCGGAAGGAAAACGGGCGAGAAGTTCCGCGCCCAACCATGTCAGCGGCAGGATCGCCGTCAGGTAACCGGCAAGTTCCGCGGGCAGAAGCTTCGCCGAGGCGCCAAGGCCGCCGCGCGCGCCGGCAATGCCCATCAACGTATTCGTCGGCCCCGGCGCCAGCAGAAGCGCAAGAACAGCGGAGAGGAAGGCAAAATATGTCATGTGTAGATAGGATTCCCCAAGAGCTGCCCGGACGCTAGGGCGCGGGTCGGTGCGAAACATTGACCTGCGTCACCTTCGCAACCATATTTCTCAACAATATCGATGTTTTATAATAATTACGCCCACCAGAATAACCTTATACTTACCTTTCAACGGACATCATCGGAACATTCAATATCCAAGTCATTTAGAACCGGGAAATTTTGACGGATGGCAGTCGGGAGGGGACGACTTCAGCAGGAAATACTGGATATGCTTGCTCGCGGTTGCTCGGTAAGGGAGGCCGGCAATCATATCTGCAGCCATGCCGAACAGATGGCCGAAGGCGTGCTCTGCTCGCTGGTCACCGTCGATCGCAGCGGCCATCTGCATCCTTTGGCCGGCCCCACAATTTCGAAAGAGTATTCGGCAGCACTGGACGGTATCGCGATCGGGCCGGGTGTCGGGTCCTGCGGTACTGCCGCCTTTCTCGGTCAGCCGATCGCGGTCGAGAATATCTTCACCGATCCTTACTGGCTGCCGTATCGGGCGCTCGCAGACATTCTGGCAAGAGAGCACGAGGTCAAGGCCTGCTGGTCGAGCCCGATCCTGCAAAGCGACGGTCGTGTGCTCGGTGCCTTCGGTTTCTACTACAAGGAAAACCGGGGACCGACCGAGGACGAGCGTATGATCGTTGCCGAATGCGTCGACCTCTGTTCGCTAGTGCTTGAACGCGAAGAGATGAAGGCTGAGAACCAGCGACTTGCCTATTTCGATATCCTCACAGGGCTGGGCAATCGCGCCAATTTCATCAGAACCGTCGAGGAGAGGGCGAAGAACAATCCCGATCCGTTCGGTATCCTCTTGATCGATATCGATCATCTGGGGCAGATCAACGATGCCTTCGGCCACACGACGGGCGACCGGCTGATCCTCGAGGCGGCGCATGCGATCACGCGGATCATCGGGCCTGAGAAAAGCTTCAGAGTCGATGCCGACGAATTTGCGGTGCTGATCGACAATGATCCGTCGGATCTGGCCGCAGTCTGCACAAGCATCCTGGACGCGATGGCAGAGCGCAGCCTGCAGGAAAACAGCCACACACTTCGCCTCTCGGCAAGTTGCGGCGGCGCCATCTGCGACCCGTTGCATCCGTCCGGCGTTCCGTCCTATCTGCAACATGCCAATCTCGCGCTTCATCATGCGAAACAGACTGCGCGCGGCAGTTTCGTTCTTTACAGTGACGAGCTTGCCGGCGCGGTGACGGAACGTTTTCGTGTCCTTCAAACCGTTACCAACGCGCTTATCGAAGGGCGTATCGAGCCGCATTACCAACCGATCGTCCGGCTAGACACCAAGGAGATAGTCGGGCTGGAAGCGCTTTGCCGCGTGCGTACGGCGGACGGACAGGTTCTCTCGGCCGGAATGTTTGCGGAAGCCTTGCAGGATGCCTCGCTTGGCCATCAGTTGACGAACCTCATGCTGAAGCAGGTTGCCGGCGACATGCGCTCATGGCGCGATCAAGATCTTCCGCTTTCCTATGTCAGCGTGAATGTGTCGATGGCGGATTTCGATCAGGGAGACCTGCGGGCGCGGATCAGCCAGATCTTCTCACAGGAAAAGGTGCCGCCTGAACAGGTCGTGGTTGAAGTCACCGAGACGGTCTATATGGACGAACGCGACAGCAAGGTCGGCCAGACGATCGAAGGCATGCGGGCCGATGGATTGCTGGTGGCACTTGACGATTTCGGCACCGGTTATGCCTCGCTTACCCATCTTCTGAATTTCCCGGTCGATATCGTCAAGATCGACAAGAGCTTCGTCGATCGCATGTCGGGCGGCCCCGGCGAGGTGATCATCAAGGCGCTGCTCGGCATGGCGAGCGGACTGGGTGTTCGCATGGTGGCGGAAGGTGTCGAGACAACCGATCAGGCACTTCGCCTGCAGCGTCTCGGTTGCGGTTTTGCACAGGGGTATCTGTTCGGTCGGCCTGCAGACCGCGACACGACAACCGAAATCCTTCGACGTCAGGCGCAGCAGCGATCGGCTTGAAGAACACAACAAAAAGCCGGAGCGAATATCACGCCCCGGCTTCGTTCAATGGATGTCAAAAGCTTATTTCGGGAAATCGGCCGAGAGGCTGACATCCTTCCAGCTCTCGATTTCGGCAAGGCGCTCCGCAAGTTTGCCGGTGATGCCGTTATAGGCAAGTTCACCGAGCACGAGATGGCGCGGCGGGTTTTGCGTTTCGGTCGCCTTGATCATCGCCTCGCCGGCACGAACCGGATCGCCCGGCTGCTTGCCGCTATAGCCGGCGGTCGTGGTCATGCGGCTACCGGCCGTCTCCTGATAGTCGGCGATTTTCACCGGTGTCTGCTTCAACGAACGGCCTGCCCAATCGGTACGGAAAGGCCCCGGCGCCACGCAGGTCACCTTGATGCCGACCGGCCCGCCTTCGGCGGCAAGCGCATCAGAAAAGCCCTCGACCGCATGTTTGGTGGCGGCGTAATAGCCCGATCCGGCAAAGCCGATGAAACCGGCCTGTGAGGTCAGGTTGAGGACATGTCCCTTGCGACGGGTGCGCATGCCGGGCAGGACGGCACGCGTCATGGCGAATAGTCCAAAGACATTGGCGTCGAACATGTCCCTGATTTCGGCTTCTTCACCTTCCTCGAGCGAGGCCTGATAGCCGTAGCCTGCGTTGTTCACCAACACATCGATGCGGCCGAATTTTTCTTCCGCAGCCTTTACCGCCGCCTCTATCTGAGCCTGATCCGTCACGTCGAGATCGACGGCAAGCGAATTGTCGTAACCGGCAACGAGATCCGCAAGACGGCTCTTGTCGCGGGCAGTGACGACGGTCGGCCAGCCGCGGTCGAGCGTCAGCTTGGCGAGCTCGCGGCCGAAGCCGGTCGAGCAGCCGGTGATGAACCAGACGGGAAAAGAAACGTCAGCCATTGGGAAATCTCCGATGAGAGCAATTCCAGCAAAAGTGGGCGCAGGTTCTGCATGCGGAATTGCGTTGAAACAGAAAGACCAAGCCGGATCATGAAGATGAGGCGGGAGGAATTTGGGGCGCCGCTTCAACATAGGGATACGAAAAAGGACGGCAAGGGTTTCCTTGCCGTCCTTTCAAAGACTTCGTGATCTGGGCGACGATCAGTCGCTGACGCGTTCGACGATTGCGCCGCAGCGGGTGAGCTTCTCTTCCAGACGCTCGAAACCGCGATCGAGGTGATAGACGCGGCTGACCATCGTGTCGCCTTCGGCGGCTAGGCCGGCGATGACGAGCGACACGGAGGCGCGCAGATCGGTCGCCATAACCGGGGCACCCTTCAGCTTGGAAACGCCTTCGATGCGCGCCATCTGGCCCGAGAGCGAGATCTTGGCGCCTAGGCGGGCCAGTTCCTGCACGTGCATGAAGCGGTTTTCGAAGATGGTTTCGGTGACATGCGAGACACCCGAGGAACGGGTCATCAGCGCCATGAACTGCGCCTGCAGGTCGGTCGGGAAACCCGGGAAGGGTTCAGTGACGATATCGACCGGCTGGATGCCGTTACCGTTGCGCACGACGCGCAGGCCGCTTTCGGTCTCTGTGATTTCCGCACCGGCGAGGCGCAGCGTGTCGAGTGCATTGTCGAGCAGCGAGGCGCGCGTGCCCGTCAGCGTCACGTCACCACCGGTCATGGCGACGGCCATGGCATAGGTGCCGGTCTCGATACGATCCGGCAGCACGCGGTGGCGCGCGCCATGCAGGGAGGAGACGCCTTCGATGGTGATGGTTTTCGTGCCGGCGCCGGTGATCTTGGCACCCATGGCGATCAGGCAATCCGCCAGGTCGACGATTTCCGGCTCGCGTGCAGCGTTGTCGATAACGGTCGTGCCCTTGGCAAGCGTTGCCGCCATCAGCAGAACATGGGTCGCTCCGACGGAGACCTTGGGGAAGGTGTAATGCGCACCGACGAGACCGCCCTTGGGGGCCGAAACATTGACATAACCGCCGTCGATCTCGATCTCGGCGCCAAGCGCTGCAAGGCTGTCGAGGAAGAGGTCGACCGGACGCGTGCCGATAGCGCAACCACCGGGCAGCGAGACGCGGGCCTTGCCTTCACGCGCCAGAAGCGGGCCGATGACCCAGAAGGAGGCACGCATCTTCGAGACCAGTTCGTAAGGAGCGGTGGTGTCGACAATCGTGCGGCAGGTGAACTGTATGGTGCGGGCGTAGCTGTCGGTCTGGCCTTCGCGGCGACCGTTGACGGAAATATCGACGCCGTGGTTGCCGAGAATGCGCAGAAGCTGCTCGACGTCTGCCAGATGCGGCACGTTTTCAAGCGTCAGGGTGTCGCTGGTCAGAAGCGAGGCGATCATCAGCGGCAGGGCGGCGTTCTTGGCGCCGGAAATCGGAATGATGCCGTTCAGCTTGTTGCCGCCGGTAATGCGAATGCGATCCATGGTTGAAAAACTTTCCCTCTCACGCTCGGAAGGTCGCGTCCTTAGACGAAAACCCCTGGCGCTTCAATGTTTCTAAATCTGGTGACGTCCCGTGACCGCTATAGTCAGGATGATTCGTCCGATTTTGCGGCAGACGGCATGGATGCCGGAAGTCCCTGTGTATCGTCCGCTTCGCCGGCGCGGCGGGCGCGGGCCTGTCCCTTGCGACGCATCAGGTTTTCGCGAAGTTTGGCAGCGGCCTTTGCCTTGCGGTCGGCCTCTCGCGCCGCCTGCGCCCTGCGGGCGCGATCACCGCGGCTTTCGCCCCTTGCGAGGGCATCATCGTCATTTACGTCGTCATTTTCGGCCATGGATGTCCATAACCAAAAAGCCCGGAAAACAAAAGCGCACCCGGTGTTTTTATCACCGGCTGCGGAATTCTCAGACGGACGGTCTCACGCGAGTGAAAAGGGCTCGACCGGCGTCTCGCAACTCATGCGGCTTTGATCGACCGCGGCAAAGGCTTGGCGGGATGTCGCGGGGTCACGAAGAACGCAGGAGGCAAGCAGGGCAACGTCGGCACGGTGAATGAAGCCGTGGACCCGAGGGTTTTGTGTCAGCAGCCCGTTGCCTGTGGCCGGTTCGGAGACGAGGCCGCCCGGACGCAGGATCGTCCAGTCGAGGCCGGTCTTTTTCAACCTGTCTTCGGCAAGCGTCTTGGCGTCGACCACCGCACCGAAGGCGGCAATCGCCCGTTCCGATCGATAGGGCGCCATTTCTCCGCAGCCCATCGACGTGACAAGCACAAAACGCCCCGCGCTGCCGCTCGCTTCAACCGCCTCGATGACGTTGATATTGCCTTCGTCATCGACAAGCCGGCCATCCTCGCCTCGCCCGCTCAAAGTCGAGACGATATCGAACGAACCAGACAACTGCGCCAGCGCCTGCTCGATATCCGGCCGCGACAGGGCATCGCCGCGCAGGATCTCGACGTCGATTTCCTGCAGATGCCCGGCATCCGATTGCGGCCTCAACATCGCTATAACCGGACGACCGGCGGCACGCTCGAGCCGCGCCAGTTCGAGGCCGACGCCGCGGCTGGCACCGAAAATCACAAGCGGCCGCGTGTCAGGCATTGCCTGCAGGCCTAGCGAACTGGATGGCGAGTCGTTCGAAACGCTCGACCTGCACGGCCTTCAGCTTGCGTTCCCTGTCACGGCTAACATAGATTTTGAAGATCGTCTCGCCTTCGGCATTGAAGAACTGGATCGACCTTGTTTCCATGCCCATGAACAGGCGGCGGACAAAGAAGATCGCGGCGCAGTTTTCCGGGCGCAGATGGCCGGAAAGGCCGCCGGGACCGCCGTGCAGATTATACATGCCATGGCCCATCTCTCCCTTGGGCACAGGGCCGGAAAACTCGATGATGGCGTCCTTCGAATGGCAGATGAACATGACGTCGCCCCAGTTGGCGATATCGGTCAGCACATCGATGAAATGGCGCCCGTCAATGCGGGTCACGCCTTCCGGCAGGCATTCGAGCACCGTCTGAAACGGGACGCCATATTGCGCCGAAAGCGCTTCCAGCACGCCGTCCGGCTTTTCGGCAATCGCCTGTTTGATCTTGATGATGGCTTCGGCTTGGTCAGGCATTTCCCTGCTCCGTTTCAATGAGTTCGTTCAGGCCGCATCCCGTGAAGGGCCCAGTTCAAGGGTCAAAATGTCGTGGAGAGCGGCAATCAGGTTCGAGTACCAGAAGCGGCCTGCGGTGGTGAGTTCGACGATACCGCCCGCAAACGACAGGAGGCCCGCCCCCTGCCACTGGGCGATAAGCGGCTCCAGTACCGGCGTCATGGCGCGACCGGAAGTCCGGTCCAGCTGGCCGAGATCGAGATGCCCGACCTCGAAACCAGCGGTCACGAGGGTGCGCAGGGCGGAAAGCTCATCGGAAATCATCATCATGCCGAGCGATTTGCGTCCGGCCCTTATGTCGTCGCCATAGCTCGCCAGATCGCCGCTCAGGCCGTAACCGACCGGGCCGATGGAGCCGCCGGCACCTGAGCCAAAGGCTATGCAATCGGCCCCCTGCTTGATCAGCAGGTTATAGAGATTCCTCTCCCGCGTGGTGCGGGCCCAGTGGTTGTTGCTGATCTGGCGCCAGTTCCTGCGCCTGAAGAAATCCGCTCCGGCCCGGTAAAACGCACCGATCTGGTTCAAGCTCGGTGTTGCGGGGAATTTCCCGGCCTCGATCGCCTTGAACAGCGGCGTGGTCGGAATGAGGTTCAACCCGTAGAGATCGAGCCCATCGGGGCCGATATCCACCGCCGTCTCCAGATCCCGTTGCCAGACGTCGAGCGTCTGCCCCGGCAGCCCGTAGATGAGGTCTATCACCACGGCGGCGCGATCCTGGTCGCGCAGATATTCGAGAAAGCGGACAGCCTCCTCCCGACTGGAGCGACGGCCCTGCCGCTTCCTCACATCCGTGTCGAAGGTCTGGACGCCGATCGAAAAGCGGTTCGCCCCCGCTTCCAAACACGCATCGATCTTGTCCGGTGTGAAATGGATGATCCGGCCCTCAACGGTGATCTCGCAATCGGGCGCGAGCGGCAGCTCGGTGCGGACGGTGGTGATGATCCGCGACAGTTCTTCCGCGCTCAGCGCCGTCGGGGTGCCGCCGCCGAGATAGACGGCGTGGATCGGGTTGTGGCGCAGGGCATTGGTTTGCGCCTCACGCCTGATCTCCTCGATGACCAGTTCGGTGTAATCCGCCCCGGTCTGCGGCACGTAGGCATTGCGGTAAAAGCCGCAGAACAGGCAGTGGTTGGCGCAGAAAGGGACGTGGATATAGGCGAGCCGCTTGCCCGGTTTAGCCGGCTGAGACTGGAGCTCAAGCCAGACATCCTGCATCTCTTCCGGCGGCAGACGCCGCTTGCCGCGAAACGGCATCACCGCCCCCCGCCGGCTGAATGCCTCACTGAGCGGATCGAGCCCGGTTCCGGCCGCAAAATAGCGTGCCAAGTCCTCACTCGATGCCATGCCCAAACTTCTCCGCTGATTACCGATCGTCAATATGACGGCAATCTAGAGGCTGGAGACATGGGGCCACTTGCTGCAGATCAAGTGACTTGAGGATTTAACTCATGTTTTAGAATCGGGTGCGATGGCGCAGCAGGTGCGGACCGCTCAAAACAGGCCGGGGCGCTGCCCGGTCGTATCGTTGTCGCCGATAGTTTCGACATCGGCGAGCCGGACGAATTCAACGCCGCGGGCCTTGAGCTTCAAAATAGCATTGGCGACACCCTGCCCTGCCGCATGGGTCGGCTGGTTGATGTGGGAGATGATGACATCCCCGTCCTTGGCTGCCGCAATGCGCTTCTCGGCGGCGCCTGCGCCAAGCAGCGAACCGTCATCGCCGTTCAGCGAATAACCGGCGACGCGATAGCCCATCTTGCGGATCTCATCGATCGAGCTTGTATCGTATTTCGCCGTTGCACCACGGAACCAGCGGGGCGCCGAAAAGCCCGCAGCGATCACCGCTTCCGCCCCCTTGCCGACTTCCCGCGATACGGCTTCAGGCGATCCGGCGGACGGGATGCCATAGACGGGCACGGCGACATCGATTGCCGGAATGTGGTTCTCGCCATGGTTCTCGATCTCGAACAGGTCCGGATTGGCGAGAAAGACCGCAACGGTCTGCGGATTCTTTCTGAGCCAGCGGGCGGTGACGAAGATCGTGGACGGGATACGCTTGCTGATCAGCGTCGACAGGATGCGCTCATCGACGGCGCCCATGCATGCGTCGAAGGTCAGAGCGACACGCGACTTGGCGCCGGCCTCACCCTTGGCAAGATGCAGGCGCGGCTCGACCAGCTTTACCTTTGGCAAGACGGCTGACGGCGATTGGGCGGCAGCCTTGGGGATATCCGAGGCATAGGCCGGCAAGGCGGCAATACCGCAGAAAAGAAGAACGAGACCGGCTGTCAAAGAGAGGCGCATGATATCCGTCGGATCAGATTGTTTGCGCTTCCCTTACTCCTCAAGCAATCGCTTATCCATAATCATTTCGGCATGACACCCCTGTCGTTGACCGCGCATCAGAAGCGCACGGCGGCCAGACGCTGGTGGAGCGAGCGGAGATCTTCCACCCGGCGACCGGCCAATTGCCCTTCCCAGGCGATCGCGGTCTCGACGATCAGGTCGAGATCGTCATGGCGCGGCTGCCATTCGAGAAGCCTGCGGGCGAGTGTCGAATTGGCAACGACGCTTGCCGCATCTCCCGGACGACGCGGGCCGTAATGAACCTCGAACGAGTGGCCGCTGACACGCTTCACCGCGTTCAGCACTTCCAGCACCGAGTAACCGCGGCCATAACCGCAATTGGCAATCAGCGGCTCGCCGCCACGGCGCAGATAGCTCAGCGCCTTCAGATGCGCTTCGACGAGATCGGTGACGTGAATATAGTCACGCACGCCGGTGCCATCCGGTGTGGGGTAATCGGTGCCGTAGATATCGACGCCCGGCCGTTCGCCGAGGGCTGCTTCACAGGCGAGCTTGATCAGATGCGTTGCACCGACGGTGGAAAGACCGGTGCGACCGAGCGGATCCGCACCGGCGACGTTGAAATAGCGCAGGGCGACGAAGCGGAAATCATAAGCCGCAGCGGCATCGCGCAGCATCAGTTCCGACATCAGCTTGGACTGGCCATAGGGGTTTTTCGGCAACGTCATCGCGCTTTCCAGAACCGGCGTGTCGTCCTTCTGGTCGCCATAGACGGCAGCGGTGGAGGAAAAGACGAAATGCCTGATGCCGGCCTCGATCGCGGCAGCGGCGAGAAGCCGGGTCTTGCTGGTATTGTTTTCATAATAATCGAGCGGATGGGCGACGGACTGCGGCACGACGATCGAGCCGGCGAAATGCATGATCGCCTCGATCTGGTTTTCCGCGAAGACCTGGGCTAGCAGGGCCTGATCGCCGACATCGCCGAGATAAAAGCGCGCCGCATCCGGAACCGCCCAGCGGAAGCCGGTCGAAAGCCGGTCAAGCACGACAACGTCTTCCCCGGCATCCAGCAACGCCCAGGCCATATGGCTGCCTATATACCCCGCACCGCCTGTTACCAGCACTGCCATGAACAACTTCCCTGCCTTTTGTTTTTTGCAGGAAAGCATTGCGGCGCTTGATCACCGGTTACTTATGAAGGGGTGACCCAACTATATCCGATGACGTGGATAAGGGAGGTTTTCGGGGATATTTCGAATTTTATCGAATAGCCCCGGCAACTGTCTCAGAGCGCCTTGATATAACCCGCGAGCCGGTCGGCGGCCTCTTCGACATGCTTGGGATTGCGCAGGAAGCAGGCGCGGAGAAAATTCTCGCCGCCCTTGCCGAAGGCCGATCCCGGTGCGAGTGCCACGCCGATCTTGTCGACGATATCGAGTGCCGCCGCGCGGCTGTCAGTGATGCCATCCACTTTCAGGAACGCATAAATCGCCCCTTCGGGCTTCAGCGTCTGGACACGGTTGGTGGCGATCAGCCTGTCGCAGAGAATGTCGCGAGAAACGCGGGCGCGCTCGATATTTTCCTCAACGAAAGCATCCCCTTCATTCAGCGCCACGACGGCGCCACGCTGCATGAACTGGGCGACACCGGAATTCGAATACTGGATGAGGTTCTCGATGACCTGCCCCAATTCCGGCGGGGCGACCAGCCAACCGACGCGCCAGCCGGTCATCGACCAGTTCTTCGAGAACGAGTTCGCATAGATGATGCGGTCGTTCGGCTCCGCGATATCGAGGAAGGACGGAGCCCTCACCGCGCCGCCGTAATAATAGCGGGAATAGATTTCGTCGGCGATGATCCACAGGCCGTGTTTACGCGCAAGCCCGAGGATGCTGGCCAAGTCTTCCTTCGTCGCGGTCCAGCCGGTCGGGTTGGACGGCGTGTTGACGAACAGGCCCTTGGTCTTCGGCGTGATCATTGCTTCGAGCCTATTCAGGTCGAGCGACCATTTACCACCGGTGAACTCAAGCGGCAGGCCGGTAGCGACAGCGCCGGAAAGCTCGATTGCGGAAACGATGTTCGGCCAGGTGGGCGACAGATAGATCATCTCGTCGCCCGGTCCGCAGATCGCCTGCACGGCCATCATGATGGCATGCATGCCGGAACCGGTGACGTAAAAATGCTCGGGCAGCAGCGAAACCGCGAAATGGCGAGTGTAATAATCGGCAAGCGCCTGTCGCAGCTCGGGAATGCCGCGCTGCCAGGTATAGAAGGTCTCGCCACCCAGAAGCGCGTCGGATGCTGCGCGGTTGATGAAATCCGGGCTTGGCAGATCGCCCTCACCCGCCCAAAGCGGGATCAGATCGTCACGGCCGCCGATGCGGGCATGGGTAATGATCTCGACAATGCCGCTTTCAGGAGCAGCAAGAGCGCGGGAACTGAGGGAGCCAAGCAGAGACATGCGGATTTCCTGTTTTTCGTGTGCCTTTCATAGCGCAGAAAAGTCCGGAAATCCCATGAGTTTCCTTGAGCCTGCAATTCATTGTTCTGATGAGTTGCAGGCTCAAGGCGTCTCGTTACTTCGTCTTCAAGATATCGCGGATTTCCGAAAGAAGCTGGATATCGGCCGGCGGCGGTGCAGGCTTTTCATCGACCGGCTTCTTTTCTTCCATGGCGCGCAGCTTGTTCACACCCTTGACCATCAGGAAGATGATGAAGGCGAGAATGACGAAATTGATCATAACAGTGATGAAGCTGCCATAAGCGAAGACAGCGCCCTGCTTGCGCGCCTCTTCCAGCGACGGAGCCGTGACGGCGCTCGACAGCGCGATGAAGTAATTGGAGAAATCGAAACCGCCGCCGGTGATCGCGCCGACGACCGGCATGACGATATCATTGACAAGCGATGTAACGATGCCGGTAAAGGCGCCGCCAATGATGATACCGACCGCCAGATCGATAACATTGCCCTTTGCAATAAATGAACGAAACTCGCTGACTACAGACATGACTTGACCCCTCTCTCGGTTGCCGTCGTGCTTAACATAGCGTTTCATCAGATACTGAAAAGATGCAAAAAGCCAAGGGTTTAAACCTGACAGATCCTCAGAGAAGCTTCGACCGCATTGAACTTTTTGACGAGGCTTCGCCGATTTCCAACGCTTCGTCTTTCGCTTAATCTCATCTCCTGTCCGCACGTGCCTGCGGGGGAGGAAACATGCTTCAAGGCTGGGTCATTCTTGTCTCGGCATTCGCCTATATCCTGCTGCTTTTTGCAGTGGCGAGTTACGGCGACAGAAAGAGTCGGCTTTCGGGTGTTCCCAAAGGCGGGCGTCCGCTCGTCTATGCCTTGAGCCTTGCCGTCTACTGCACCTCCTGGACCTATTTCGGCGGCGTGGGCCTTGCTTCCCAGCGCGGGCTGGAATTTGCGGCAATCTATGTGGGGCCGATCCTGGCGTTTACGCTCGGCATGCCGATCATCCGCCGTATCGTCGAACTGGCCAAAGCGGAAAAACTCACCTCGATCGCAGACTTCATCGCCGCCCGTTATGGCAAGAACGCCACGGTAGCAGCGATCGTCGCCGTGCTCGCGCTGGTCGGCACTGTGCCCTATATCGCGCTGCAGCTGAAAGCGGTGTCCAGCTCCGTCGCGGTGATGGTCAATCCATCCGATTTCGGCATCGGCAGCGGCAACCTGCATTTCATCGACCTTGCCTTGATCGTCACTCTGCTGATGGCCTGTTTCGCCGTCGTCTTCGGCACTCGCCACACGGATGCGACAGAACATCAGGACGGGCTGATCCTGGCTGTCGCCATGGAGTCCCTCGTGAAGCTGGTCGCCTTCGCGACAGTCGGGATCGCCGTCGTGTTCTTCATGTTCGACGGATGGTCGGATCTTGCGGCCAGGGCATCAGAAAGCCTGCTGGTTGCATCCGCTGCATCCTATGAAACGCCGGTCAGTCGATGGGTGCTGGTCATTCTTTTGTCGGCGTTCGCAATCGTCATACTGCCGCGGCAGTTCCATGTCACGGTGGTGGAGAACAGAACACCGCGGGAACGCCGTGCCGCCGCTTTCCTGCTGCCGGTCTATCTCATCGCCATCAATATCTTCGTGATCCCGGTGGCGGCAGCCGGGCTGATCACGTTCGGCGGCATGGGCGATGCCGACCTGTATGTTCTGACGCTGCCGCTCGAAGCCGGGCTTCCCTTCGTCACGCTGATGACCTTCATCGGCGGTTTTTCGGCAGCAACGGCAATGGTGATCGTGGAATCGGTGGCGCTGTCGATCATGATATCCAACGATATCGTGCTGCCGCTTTTCCTGCGTCGCAAGCTCGCCTCGCATGCCGGCGCAAGCCAGGACCTCACCCGCACGCTTCTCAATATCCGCCGTGCGGCGATCTTTGCCGTGATGCTGCTCGGCTACGGTTATTACCGGATGGCCGACAGCCAGTCGGGGCTGGCGTCGATCGGCCTGCTCGCGTTTGCCGCCATTGCGCAGATCGCCCCTGCCCTTCTCGGCGGGCTGATCTGGCGGCGGGCCAATGCGCGCGGCGCCATTTTAGGCCTTTCCTTCGGCTTCCTGTCCTGGGCCTATCTCCTGTTCTTGCCGAGCCTTGGCGGACCGGACAACTCCCATATCGCGGCGGCCGTGCTGAATTTCATCTTTCCCGGCGCTGCGATCTTTTCCGGGCGGGAGATCGATCCTTTCGTCACGACGACGATATTCAGCCTCGCGCTCAACACGATTGCATTCGTGCTCGGTTCCCTGTCGCGAAATCCACGCCCGGTGGAGCGGTTGCAGGCGGGGATTTTCGTCAAGCGCCAGCCGCGGTCACAATTTGCCACGCGCGGCTGGAAGACCCGCATCAGCGTCGGTGACTTGAAGACGGTGATCGCCCGCTATCTTGGCGAAGAGCGGATGCTGCGCTCCTTTTCCAATTACGAGAAGACTGCCGGGCGTCGTTTCCGCGACGACCAGCAGGCCGACATGGCGATGATCCATTTTTCCGAACAGTTGCTTGGAAGCGCAATCGGCTCGTCTTCGGCGCGGCTTGTGCTTTCTCTTCTGCTGCAGAAGGTGGAGGACACCAATTCCGACACGGCCTGGCTGCTCGATCAGGCAAGCGAAGCGCTGCAATATAACCAGGACATGATGCAGACGGCGCTTTCCCACATGGACCAGGGGATTGCCGTGTTCGACAGTTCCGACCGGCTGACGGTGTGGAACCGGCGGTTCCGCCAGTTGCTGGACCTTCCGGAACAGGCCGGACAAGTGGGCTTCCAGCTTTCCGACATCGTCGCGCTTTTGGCCGAACGCGGCGATGTGAGCGAGAAGGACAAGCAGGCTATTACCAGCCAGTTCAAGGATCTCGGAACGACCTTCTCGCTGATGGTGCATGGCGGTGAGCGGATCATCGAAGTGCGCAGCAATCCCATGCCGGATGCGGGTTTCGTTGCAACCTTTACCGACATTACCGCGCGTGTTGCTGCGGATCAGGCGCTGAAACAGGCAAACGAGACGCTGGAGCAGCGGGTCGGGGAGCGAACTGCGGAGCTTACCCGCGTCAACCGCGCACTCGGCGAGGCTCGGGCTTCGGCCGACGAGGCGAATGTCAGCAAGACCCGCTTCTTTGCCGCCGCCGGTCATGACATTCTGCAGCCGCTCAATGCCGCCCGGCTTTATTCCTCGACGCTGGTCGAACGACTGGCTGGCGCGGACAAGAATGCGGCAATCGCCCGCAATATCGACAGTTCGCTGGAATCGGTCGAAACAATCCTTGGCGCCGTACTGGACATTTCGCGGCTCGACACCGGCACGATGAAGCCCCGTTTCAGCTCGATAGAGCTGGACGATCTGTTCAAGCGGATCGACACGGACTTTTCGCCGATGGCGCGGGAGAAGGATCTCAAATTCGTCGTCATGCCGACCTCGCTGAAAGTGGTTTCCGACGCCAACCTGCTGCGGCGACTGGTGCAGAACCTCGTTTCCAACGCGATCAAGTACACGGTCTCGGGCAAGGTAATCGTCGGCACGCGTCGGCGTGGCGACAAGGTAATCATCGAGGTGCTGGATTCAGGCATCGGCATTCCGTCATCAAAATTCCGCACCGTGTTCAAAGAATTCGCCCGGCTGGAGGATGGCGCGCGGACTGCAAGCGGATTGGGGCTGGGGCTTTCCATCGTCGACCGGCTGTCGCGGATGCTGAGCCATCCGGTACAGCTTGCCTCGCAGCCCGGCCGCGGCACGAGCTTCCGCGTCGAGATCCCGCGAGACCTTGCTGCGCCGAACGCTGCTTCGGCCAGAGTTCGACGCGAGCGTGCAAAACCCGCCAATGTGTTGAATGGATTGCGGGTGCTCTGCGTCGACAACGAACCGCAGATCCTCGAAGGCATGAGCCTTCTGATCACCGGCTGGGGCTGCACGGTCGGCCAGGCCCGCTCGCTTGCCGAGATCGATACGATCATCAAGGGCCGCGAACCGCCGCCGGATGTCATCATCGCCGACTACCATCTCGACGACGGTTACGGGATCGAGGCAATCCTTGCGCTGAGGTCCCATTATCAGACCGCAATACCGGCGATGCTGATCACGGCCGACCGGACACCGGAGGTTCGGGCAGAGGCCGAGCGGCACGGCATTGCCGTGCAGCACAAGCCAGTAAAGCCTGCGGCAATCCGCGCTTATCTGACGCAAAGCGCCGGTTTGCGCCGGGTCGCCGCCGAATAGTTTTCCACATCCACTGACAAATGCCGTTCATGTGACAGTCATCACGGACTGTTTACGGTTGAAATGTCTGAACGTCGGCTAATACCGATTCTTGCCGGAACTCTCCGGCTTCTCGCGACGTTTAGGCGCGTGACTTCCTGGCCCGCAGAGGCCTTACGGACCGAGGGGCTGGCACCATCGGAACCGGCAGAGACGGAGACCGCGACCGATGAAGCGCTTTGAAATCATTGACGGAATGCGAGGGTACTTCCTCGTTTTCATGGTACTCAACCACCTTATCTTTGCTGGTGGATACCTGCTTGTAAAAATCAATCACAACCAGCTCGCCTTCGTGGAAGACGCTCAGGGTTTCGTATTCCTGTCCGGCCTGATGATCGGCATGGTTTATGCCCGCAAGATGATGAAGGCCGGATATGCGGCCGGTCGTTCGGCGATCTATAGCCGCGCGTTCGAGCTTTATCGTTATGCGATGGGCATTGTGATCGCGGTCATGGTGGCGCAGATGGTGCTGCCGGGCGCTTATTCGATCTGGTTCAACTGGTTGGGCTACACGACCTTCGACGATCCGCTGCGTCTCGCCGCGATCGCGACCTTCCTGTACCAGCCGACCTTCATGGACATCCTGCCGCAATACATCATCTACATGCTGTTTGCCCCGATGCTGATCAAGCTCGTGCTGGACGATAAGTGGCACTATGTGGTGGCCGCATCGATCATGCTGTGGATGGCCGGCCAGCTTGGCCTGCACCAATTGCTCACCATCCCGCTCAACGAGCTGGTCATGGGTGCCGATGACCAGGGACTGCGCGTTTCGTTCAACCTGTTCGGCTGGCAGATCGTGTTCTTCTCGGGTCTGGTGCTCGGCGCGCTGACGTCGTCGGGCAAGATCAACTGGGGTAATGTGTTGTCGCCCGACAACACATTCATCCCCAAGGTGGCGCTGGTGCTGGTGCTATTCTTCCTGCCGCTGCGCCTGATTACCGCCAATGAGCTGATGCCGCCGCACATGATCGGCAAGTTCGCCTCGATGGAAATCCGTGCAGATTTCGGTCCGGTCTATCTGTTGAACTTCGCGGCGATGGGTCTGCTCGTCACCTGGCTGATCGTTGCCGGCCCGAAGCACAAGGCGGCATGGGTTCGCGCGATTGCCTCGGCACTGACCTGGGTGTTCACTCTGCGTTTCCTGCGCCTGCTCGGCCGCCATTCGCTTTATGTCTATGTCTGGCACGTCGCCATCGTTTACTTCGTCTATTATTTCGACGGCCGTTCGCCGGAGCTGGACGAACTGACAAAAACGGCGATTGCGGTCGTTGCGGTTGGACTTCTTGCAATCCCGGCCGTCTGGCGGGAACGCGACAAGTATCTCGGCACCGCGGAGCCGGCACCGGCCAAGACCCGCGACCCGAAACCCGCCGCTTCCACCGGCCAGCGCCAGATGGTCGTGCGGTAAAGCTAAGCGCGTCGAAAAATTGAAAAGGGCGGCCCGGGAGCCGCCCTTTTTTTATGGAAAGCGTTCCGCCTTCTTCAATGCGGAATAACCACCCTGTTGGTTGCCGCATCTGCATCGGCATCTTCCTTGCCGGCAAACCAGTTAGCGAGAAGCGCGCCGGAAATGTTGTGCCAGACGGAGAAGATGGCGCTCGGGACTGCGGCGAGCGGCGAGAAGTAGGCGGTGGCAAGGGCTGCACCCAGGCCGGAATTCTGCATGCCGACTTCGATTGCGAGCGCCTTGCGCTTGTAGAAATTGAGGCCGAGCGCCTTGGCGGCGAAATAACCAAGCAGATAACCTAGGCCGTTATGCAGCATGACGACGGCGAAGATCAGCAGGCCGGACTGGGCGATCGCGCCCTTCGATGCGCCGACAACAGCCGCGACGATCAGAACGATGCCGACGACGCTGACCAGCGGCAGGACCGGGATCGCGGCACGCACGAGGCCCGGGATCAGCTTCTGCGCCAGGAAACCGAGCGCCAGCGGCAGGATGATAACTTCGAGAATGCTGACGAACATCGCCCAGGCATCGACCGGCAGGTACTGGCTGGCAAACATCCAGACCAGAAACGGCGTGACAATGGGGGCCGCCAGCGTGGTGACGCTGGTGCAGGCAACTGACAGCGCGACATCGCCACGAGCAAGATAGGTCATGACGTTGGACGAGGTGCCGCCCGGGCAGCAGCCGACGAGGATGACGCCGGCGGCGACTTCCGGCGGCATCGGGATGATCTTCGTCAGCAGCAGCGCAAGTGCCGGCATGATGGCGAAATGGGCAACGACACCGATCGCCACTTCATAGGGGCGGCGGGCCAGTTCGCGGAAATCATCGACCGAGATGGTGAGGCCCATGCCGAACATGATGATGCCGAGAAGGGCGACGATCCACGGCGCCACTAGCTTGAATGTATCGGGAAAAAAGAAGCCGAGGACGGCGAAGAGGATGACCCAGATTGCGAAGGTCTTGCCAACGAAAGCTGAGAAGGTTGCCAAGGATTTCAAGAATGCACTCCCGAACGAAACAAAGTGTCCGCGGTCTAGTTCTCTCAAGCCCGGCGTCAAGGCCGATTTGACGAATATCAGTTCCCCATCCGTCCGTTTCGGCCCCGATTACCCGATCAGATCCCCTCCCCGTAGCCCGATTGCACGGCAGCGCTGATGGAGGAAACGAAGCGGCGGGTGCGCTCGTGTTCCGGTGCGCCGAAGACGCGATCGGCCGCGCCCTGCTCTACGATCTTGCCGGCTTCGAGGAAGACCGCATGATCGGCAACGCGGGAGGCGAGGCGCAGGTCGTGGGTGGCGATGACCATGGTCGTGCCTTCGGCCGCAAGCTTGCTGAGGACCTCGACGACTTCCGTCGCCAGTTCCGGATCAAGCGCCGAGGTGGGTTCGTCACAGAGCAGCACGCGCGGCGACATGGCGAGCGCGCGGGCGATCGCCACGCGCTGCTGCTGGCCGCCGGAAAGGGTCGAGGGCCATGAGTCGACCTTATGCGCCATGCCGACCTTGGTGAGCAGTTCACGCGCACGGGCTTCCGCCTTCTCACGCGGCCATTTCAGCACCGTGACCAGACCTTCCATGACGTTTTCGAGCGCCGTGCGGTGGGGGAAAAGCTGGAAATTCTGAAAAACCATGCCGGTCTGGCGGCGGATTTTTTGAACTGCATCCCAGCCGACCTTTTTGCCGGGAGCGAACTCGATTACCGCATCACCCAGGCGGATCGTGCCGGAAGTTGGGATTTCGAGCAGGTTGATGCAGCGCAGAAGCGTGCTCTTGCCGCCGCCCGACGGGCCGACAAGGGCTGTGACGCTGCCTTCATTTACCTTGAGGCTGATATCGTCGATGACCTGCAGGTCGCCGAAATTCTTGCGGATATGGGAGAGCTCGATCATCGATTGGCCTCCAGCATGCCGCCATATCTTGAAAAGCGTTTTTCCAGCCGTACCTGCAGCGCCGAAAGCACGGAGCTGAGCGCCAGATAGATGATCGCTGCCTGGATATAGAGGATCAGCGGCTCGTAAGTGGTGGCGACGATGCGCTGGGCGGCCTGAAACAGTTCCGGCACGGTGATGGCGGCGGCAAGCGAGGTATCCTTGACCAGCGAGATGAAGGTGTTGGAAAGCGGCGGCACGGCAACGCGGGCGGCCTGCGGCAGGATGGTGCGAGCCATGGCCTGACGCCAGTTCATGCCGATCGAATAGGCCGCTTCCCACTGGCCTTTCGGCACGGAGGCGATGACCGCGCGAATGATTTCGGACGAATAGGCGCCGATATTGAGCGTGAAGCCGATCAGCGCCGCCGGGAAGGCATCGAGCAGGATGCCGACGCTGGGCAGGCCGTAAAAGATGACGAAAAGCTGGACGAGCAGCGGCGTGCCGCGAATGACCCAGACGTAGAACCTTGCGATCAGCACCAGCGGCTTCGGGCCGAACAGCCTTGTGACGGCGGTGATGAGACCGAGCGTCAGGCCGAAGGCGAAGGAGAGCAAGGTCAGCGGCACGGTGAATTTCACACCGGCCCAAAGCAGGGTCGGAAATGAATCCATCATCAGTTGAGGCCAATGCGGCACGGGCGAAGTCCTTACTCTCTAACGCTCTATGATCATTAACACGAAAACGCCCGGCCAAGGCCGGACGTTCGGGTTCAGCTTTCGCCAACTCCTAGCACGGTTCAAGTGCAGGAGGATCGGACGAATATCTCTCGCATATCTCTTACTTGGAGACGTCCTGACCGAAATATTTCTCGGAGATCGTCTTGTAGGTGCCGTCGGCCTTGATATCGGCCAGCGCCTTGTTGACCTCGGCCACCAGTTCGTCGTCACCCTTGCGCAGCAGGACGCCTGAATAGCTGGCTTCAGCCTGTTCGGCGACGATCTTGACCGGTGCGTCGGCCTTCTGCTTCTTGAAATCGAAGAAGGAAAGGCTGTCGTTCAGCGTCGCATCGGCGCGGCGGGTAAGAACCAGCTGGATCGACTGGTCGAAACCATCGGTGCCGACGAGCTCGGCGCCCGCAGCTTCGGCCATCTTGCCGTAATTGCTGGTGAGCGACTGGGCGGCCTTCTTGCCCTTGAGATCGGCAAAGCCCTTGATATCGGTGTTGTCGTCACGGACGATCAGCACGGCTTTCGACGCGATATAGGGCTCGGAGAAGGCATATTTCTGCTTACGGGCATCGGTGATGCCGACCTGGTTGATGACGGCGTCATAACGATCCGCATCGATACCGGCGATCAGGCCATCCCACTTGCCTTCGACGAACTGGGCCTTCACGCCGAGCTTTGCGGCAACCGCTTCACCAATCTCGACATCGAAACCGACGAGCTTGTTGGACGCATCATGGAAGGTGAAGGGGGCGTAGGTGCCTTCGGTGCCGATGCGGATGACGCCGGCCTTTTTGATCTTGTCGAGGTTTTCGCCGGCAAAGACCGGGGCGGCAAAAGCGGCCTGCACGAGCAGGGCGGCAGCAACAGCCTTGAGAGTGGTTTTGACGAGGTTCATTTCGGTATTCTCCAACGAGTGAGTTGGTGTGGTGATCGCAGAAAATAGGCGCGTTGTGAGGAAAGAAAACTGCCGTCGAAAGCGGCAAATGCGAATATTTTTTGCTTCATCCACGAGCAAATGCTCGAAATGCGGATTTGTCGCAGGGGATCAGGTGGTTGGTTGATGCGCAGCGCGGAATAAGGACACAATACGCCCTTGGCGATCTCGAGCATTTCTAGGTTCGGACGGGGCGCTGAAAGCTGCCTCGTAAGTTAGTTAGTAAGTGACACCTCTCAGCGTCCCGTTCGGCAGTTTTTATCCGCGACTCCGGTCTCTCTGCCGTCGCCTTGCCGGATGGTGTTCGTCTGGCTTGATGGAAAACGGGCGAAACGACTTATCACCAACCCTCCATGTCGCCGCCGCCGGGCTTTCCGTTTTCACGGGCGGACTTTTCAAAGCCCGGCGAAACCATCCCTGAGGCCACCATGTGTGCCGCACAGGCACATCCGACGCGCCGTCCGGGCATCAGAAGCGGAAAGGCCGGTCCGAGACCTTACCGCTTCCCCCGTGTCGCCGGAGGGAGACCATTTTCCGCGGACCCCGGTGGTGACGGTTCACGTCGTCCCTCCACCACCAGCGCCGGTCCCGCCTCGGCTCAAAGTCGCCCCGTTAGCTTTCGGTGCGTCACGCCGCCTCTCCCTCCTACGCAGCCATATCTTGATATAGCGAAACTGACTGACGGTGGTAGCCATGCTCTGCCATCAAGTTTTGGACCACTGCGATAAACACCTTAACGCTCATGCCGTAGACACAACTCAGTGGGGGCAACGCTGAGGATAGGGCATTCAACCCAGCTTTATTTCGTAATGACCGCTTTACTTCTTCCTTTCCTAATGCCCCCAAAGCCATATTGCGCCCCCACGCTTCCAGTGCCATTACCAACCTCATGCAAAATCCCGCGATACGACTGACGGCCAGGGGGCTGAAATTCCAATTGATTGGACCGATCGAGCTTGAAGTCTCTGCGGGGCGGTGTCTCGCTGTGAGCGGCCCTTCGGGGGCGGGGAAAAGCCTGACGTTGCGGATGATTGCCGATCTGGTGCCGCATGAGGGAGAGTGTCTTGTCGACGGGGTGGTGGCTTCCTCCATGACCGGGCCGGCATGGCGACGGGTGGTGCGGTATGTTTCTTCTGAACCCGGCTGGTGGGCGGCAACCGTCGGCGAGCATTTTGCCGATGCGAAGGCGCAGGCAGAGGGGCTGAAGCGGCTTTTTCTTGATGCTTCGCTGCTGGAGGCGCCGCCGGAGCGGCTTTCGACCGGGGAGCGGCAGCGGATGGCATTTTTGCGGGCGATCGAGGATCGGCCGAAAGTGCTTCTGCTCGATGAGCCGACTTCGGCGCTGGATCCTCTCTCGGTGAAGGCGGTGGAAGATATCGTGACAGAGCTGATGGCCGATGGATGCGCCGTGGTGCTGACCTCGCATGACCCCGAACAGGTGGAGCGGCTGGCAACCCATGTGATGACGCTTGCGAGGCCGCAATGAACGGTCTCGTATTCGGCCCATGGGAGCTGGCGTTCGCGGCGCTGCTGGTTCTTATCAACGCGGCGTTTTCGGCGGCCTTCAGCCTTGGCATCCACCGGTCTATCCTGATCGCGGCGCTGCGCATGGTGGCGCAGCTGCTGCTGGTCGGTTTCGTGCTGGGTTTCATCTTTACCAGCGCCGACCACTGGCTGAGCCTTCTGGTTCTTGTTGCGATGCTGGTGGCTGCAACTTTCGAAGTGGGGTCGCGGCAGCGCAAGAAGCTGATCGGTTTCTGGCATTACGGGCTTTCCGGCATTGCCGTCTCCGGCGGCACGATGCTGGTGGCGGCGTTTGCGCTGATGACGGTGGCCGGATCGGAAGACTGGACGGCGCCGAGGATCGTCATTCCGATCTTCGGCATCATTTTAGGCTCGGCGATGAGCGCCAGCAGCATTGCGCTCAACAACATTTTCGAAGGCGTGTCTTCGCAGCGGGCGGCCATCGAGGCGCAGCTTTCGCTCGGGCGCACACGTGCCCAGGCCATGGCGCCGCTGATGCAGCGGGCGATCTATGCCGGCACGCTGCCGGTGTTGAACCAGATGGCGGGGGCCGGGCTGATCACGCTGCCCGGCATCATGAGCGGGCAGATATTGGCTGGGGCCAATCCGCTCGTCGCGGCGCAATCGCAGATCTTTCTGATGCTGCTTTTATGCGCCGCCTCGACGGCCAGCGTGGTGACTGCGGTCTGGCTCGCCGCCAAAAGCCTGAGCGACGAGCGGGAGAGACTGAGGCTCGACCGGTTCAGGGTGAAGAAGGGCTGAAACTCGCATCAGGAGCGGCCTTGAGGGACGATCAGGTCTCGGCACTTCACGTGAATTGAAGAGTCTTTCCAGCCCAATGACTTGGGCTGGCTGGATTCCTTTGAACGATTCCCGGAAGAGGCCCGTGGCCTCAAGCCGCCTTGCCGACTTCGGCATAGGGGTTGAAGCGCTCGTAGAAGGTTTCGCCCCTAGCGGCCATGTCCTTCAGGAGCGGGGTCGGGGCGAAGTGATCGCCGTATTGTGACGCCAGTTTTTCGGCCAGCGCGACGAAGGTTTTTACGCCCATGCCGTCTATATAGCTCAGCGTGCCGCCCGTGTAAGGCGCGAAGCCGAAGCCGAGGATCGAGCCGACATCGGCTTCTCTGGGGTCGGTGACGATACCTTCTTCCACTGTGCGGGCGGCTTCCAGGGCTATCGTGACGAGGAACCGCTGCTTGAGGGTTTCAACGTCGATTTCTGATGCCGGTTTCTGGGGATAGAGGTCCTTGAGGCCGGGCCAGAGGGACTTTTTGGCCGGTTTGGCCGGGTAATCGTAAAAGCCCTGACCGTTCTTGCGGCCGCGGCGATCCAGCACGTCGACCATCTTGTCGATCAGGTCCATATGCTCGGGCTTGACCGAGTTAGGGCCGAGATCGGCGATCGAGGCCTTCATGATCTTCTGGGAGAGATCGACGGCGACTTCGTCGTTGAGCGAGAGCGGGCCGACCGGCATGCCGGCCATCTTGGCAGCATTCTCGATCATTGCGGCCGGCACGCCCTCAGTGAGCATGTCATAGGCCTCGTTGATATAACGGAAGACGCAGCGGTTGACGAAGAAGCCGCGGGTATCGTTGACGACGATCGGGGTCTTCTTGATTTTCGCGACGAAATCCAGCGCGACCGCCAGCGCCTTGTCGCCGGTGTCTTTGCCGAGGATGACTTCCGTGAGCATCATCTTTTCGACCGGCGAGAAGAAATGCACGCCGATGAACTGGTCCGGGCGTTTTGAATTTTCGGCGAGACCGGTGATCGGCAGGGTGGAGGTGTTGGAAGCAAAGACGGTGGTTTCCGGGATGACGGCTTCGATCTGTTCGATGACGGCCTTCTTCACCGCACGATCTTCGAAGACGGCTTCGATGACGAGGTCGGCATCCGAGAGGGTTGCGTAATCGGGCGTGGGGGTGACGAGCGAGAGGAGCTTTTCGCCCTCCTCCTTCGTCATGCGGCCCTTGGCAATGCTGTCTGCCACCAGTTTTTCCGAGACGGACTTGCCCTTGTCGGCTGCGGCCTGATCGCGATCGATGAGGACGACAGGGATGCCGGCGGCGGCGGTGACATAGGCGATCGAGGCGCCCATGAAGCCGGCGCCGACGACGCCGACCTTTCTGAACTCGCTCTTTTCCACACCGGCCGGGCGGCGGGCGCCCTTGCCGAGTTCCTGCATGGAGATGAACAGCGAACGGATCATCGAGAAGGCTTCGGTGGTCTGCAGAACTTGCGTGAAATAGCGCTGCTCGACCTTCAGGGCCGTATCGAAGGGAAGCTGCAGGCCTTCATAGACGCATTTGAGGATGGCGAGCGCGCCGGGATAATTGCCGGCGGTTTCGCGGCGCAGGATTGCCGGGGCTGCGGGCCAGAGCTGGGCAGCCTGGGGTGTCCAGACGCCGCCGCCGGGGGCCTTGAAACCCTTTTCATCCCAGGGAGCGACGGGTTTCAGGCCATCCTTGATCATCTGTTTTGCGGCGGTGACGAGCTGATCGGGTTCGACGACCTGATGCACGAGGCCCATGGCCTTGGCGCGCGCAGGCGCAAGCGACTGGCCTGTCGTCATCATCTGCAGAGCGGACTGGGCATCGGTGAGGCGCGCAACACGCTGGGTGCCGCCAGCACCCGGGAAAATGCCGACCTTGACTTCGGGCAGCGCCAGCTTGACGGACTTCGCATTCGACACGACGCGGCCGTGGCAGGCGAGCGACAGCTCGAATGCGCCGCCCATGCAGGTGCCGTTGATGGCCGAGACCCAGGGCTTGCCGCAGGTCTCTATGGCACGGAACAGCCAGGTCATGCGGCCGGCGACATCGAAGAGTTTTTGCGCGGCGGCCGCGGGATCCTTGGCGCGCTCATCCTGCAGCATGGAGAACATGCCGCGGATCATGGTGAGATCGGCACCGCCGGAGAAGGTGGACTTTCCGGAAGTGAAGACGACGCCCTTGATGGCAGCGTCCTCGACGGTCTGTTTGAGGATCGCCTCGAGTTCGTCCATGACTTCGACGGTGAAGACGTTCATCGACTTGCCAGGCATGTCCCAAGTGATGAGGGCGATGCCATCTGCGTCGGTTTCGACGGTGAAATTGGTGTAGGTGCTCATGGTGGGATTTCCTCTTCCCTGAAATCTGGCCTGAAATTCTGGCGGTTAGGCCCCTCCCCCTTGTGGGGAGGGGTTGGGGAGGGGATCTTCATTGTCGTGAGACCCCTCCCGCCTGCCGGCCACCCTCCCCACAAGGGGGAGGGTTAAGACCCTCTCAAACCCGCTCGATCACCGTCGCCGTGCCCATGCCGGCGCCGATGCAGAGCGTGACCAGTGCGGTGTTCAGGTCGCGGCGTTCCAGTTCGTCCAAGACGGTGCCCAGGATCATCGCGCCGGTGGCGCCGAGCGGATGGCCCATGGCGATGGCGCCGCCGTTCACATTCATGATGTCGTGGGAAATGTCGAAAGCCTGCATGTAGCGCAGGACGACGGCGGCGAAGGCTTCGTTGAGTTCGAACAGATCTATATCGGAAATCTTCATGCCGGTGCGGGCGAGAAGCTTTTCGGTGACGTCAACCGGGCCGGTCAGCATCAAAGCCGGGTCGGAGCCGATATTGGCGAAAGCGCGGATACGGGCACGCGCCTTGATGCCCATGCTCTCGCCGCCAGCTTTCGAGCCGATCAGCACGGCGGCGGCGCCATCGACGATACCGGAAGAATTGCCGGCGTGGTGGACGTAGTTGATCTTCTCGATTTCCGGATGGGCCTGAATGCCGACGGCTTCGAAGCCGCCCATTTCGCCGGGCATCTGGAAAGAGGCGTTGAGGGAAGCGAGCGCCTGCATGTCGGTTCCCGGACGCATGTGCTCATCGCGGTCGAGGATGATCAGGCCGTTCTGGTCTTTTACGGGAATGACGGAGTTGTTGAAGTAGCCGGCATCCCAAGCTTTTCCGGCGCGCTTCTGGCTTTCGACGGCATAGGCATCGACGTCATCGCGGGAAAAACCGTATTTGGTAGCGATCAGATCGGCCGAGACGCCTTGGGGCATGAAGTAAGCCGGGAAGTTGACCGAAGGATCCATGTACCAGGCGCCGCCGGACATGCCCATGCCGACGCGGGACATCGATTCGATACCACCGGCGATGACGATGTCATCCGAACCGGCCGCGATCTTGCCGGCGCCGAAATTGATAGCGTCGAGGCCTGACGCGCAGAAGCGGGAGATCTGCATGCCGGGGGCCTTGGTCGAATAACCGGCTTCGAAGGCGGCGGCCTTGGGGATGACGGCGCCACTATCCATCACCGGGTCGACGCAGCCCATGATGATGTCGTCGACGGTTTCGGTGTTGAGCCCGTTGCGGTCGCGGATGGCTTCCAGCGTCTTGGCGGCGAGGCGGACGGACGGAACCTCATGCAGGGATCCATCCTTCTTGCCGCGACCGCGTGGCGTGCGCACGTGATCGTAAATGAAGACTTCGGTCATGGTGTTGTCTCTCCCGTTTTCCCTTTCAGGGCGGCACTTCGGAGCGCCTTGTCCTTAAAAATGGTTCAGAATGCTTCCGCAGCCAGTTCCATCACACTGTCGCTGCCCGCCTCGATGCGCACCTTGCGCAACGCAGTTTCCGGCATGATCTTTTCCATATAGAAACGCGCGGTGACGAGCTTGTTCTTCAGATACTCCTCGCGCGGGTCACCACTACCAAGCTTTTCCTGAGCGGTTTTTGCCATCCTGGCCCACATATAGCCCAAGGTCACAAGGCCGAAGAGGTGCATGTAGTCGGTGGAGCCGGCGCCGGCATTGTCGGGTTTGGCCATGGCGTTCTGCATGAACCACATGGTTGCGGCCTGCAGGTCGTTGAGGCCTTTCTTCAAAGCCTTGGTGAAGGGAGCCATCGCTTCGTCGGCGCGATTTTCCTCGCAGAAATCGCCGATTTCCTTGAACATGGCCATCACCGCGCGGCCGCCGTTCAAGGCCAGTTTGCGGCCAACCAGGTCGAGCGCCTGGATGCCGTTCGCGCCTTCATAGATCATGGTGATGCGGGCATCGCGAACATACTGGCTCATGCCGTGTTCCTCGATGTAACCGTGACCGCCGAAAACCTGCTGGGCCATGACGGCGTGGTCGAAACCCTTGTCGGTCAGGACGCCTTTGAGGATCGGGGTCGCGAGGCCGAGCAAGTCATCGGCGTTCTGGCGTTCCTTTTCATCCGGCGAGCGGTGAGAGATGTCGGACTTCAGCGCGGTCCAGAGAAGGAAGGCGCGGCCTGCCTCGTTGAAGGACTTGATGGTCATCAGCGAGCGGCGGATATCCGGGTGAACGATGATGGGATCAGCCTTTTTGTCCGGTGCCTTGGCGCCGGAGAGCGAACGGCCCTGGATGCGCTCGTTGGCATAGGCCACGGCGTTCTGATAGGCGGTTTCGGCGATCGACAGGCCCTGCAGGCCGACGCCGAGGCGGGCCTCGTTCATCATCACGAACATGGCCGACAGGCCCTTGTTCTCCGCGCCGATCAGGTAACCGGTGGCATCATCATAGTTCATGACGCAGGTGGAATTGCCGTGGATGCCCATCTTTTCCTCGATCGCTCCGCAGGTCGCGCCATTGCGCTCGCCGAGCGAACCATCTTCACCGACGATGAATTTGGGGACGATGAAGAGCGATATGCCCTTGGTGCCTTCCGGCGCGCCTTCGATGCGGGCGAGAACCAGATGGATGATGTTGTCCGTCATACCGTGTTCGCCGGCGGAGATGAAAATCTTCTGGCCGGAGATCCTGTAGGAGCCATCGCCCTGCGGCACGGCCTTGGTGCGCAGCAGGCCGAGATCGGTGCCGCAATGGGGCTCGGTGAGGTTCATGGTGCCGGACCATGTGCCTTCGACCATTTTCGGCAGATAGGTGGCCTTCTGCTCATCAGAACCGTGGACGAGGATGGCGGCGATCGCGCCCTGCGTCAGGCCCGGATACATCATCAGCGACATGTTGGCTGACGACATGTATTCGCCGACGGCGGCATGCAGAGTATAGGGAAGCCCCTGCCCACCAAACTCTTCCGGCACAGCAAGACCGATCCAGCCACCCTGGCAATACTGATCATAGGCCTCTTTGAAACCCTTCGGTACAGTGACTGAGCCATCATCCCTTCGGCTGCAGCCTTCCTGATCGCCTGACAGATTGAGCGGAAACAGTGCTTCCTCAGCCACCTTTGCCGCTTCACCGACGATCGCCTCGATCATGTCCGGCGAGGCATCGGCGAAACCGGGCAGGTTGCCATAGCGCTCAAGGCCCAGAACATCGTTGAGAATGAAGAGCGTATCAGTGGTCGGGGCCTTATAGATTGGCATCGATGAGCATCCTCCCTGTCATCTTCATCGGCAGCACCACTCCTTCTGCGCTTCGTTTCCGAAAGCGTCCCGATCAAGGGCCGCTGCGCTGACACTGCCAATTCTTGCATTCGTCATTTAATTGACGTGCGCGTAAACGTCAATTGGTACTCACACGCAATTTATGAGGCCACAGGCGCGGAGATAGGGCGGGCAGGTGCGAAGTCAGCCGCGGCATAAATATTAGAATGTTGTGAAATAGTTAAAATCTGAAGCAGCTTTAACGGGTTGTTTACCATGTTTGCAGAGATAGTAGGCGATCTGACGGTTCGGTGCGTTTGCTTCGAAAAGCGTTCAAACCGTCACAATGGCAAGTCTTGCGTAAGGTTTCTCTAATATTCTGTTTTACTCATGGAGGAATACCTCCGGGGGAAACGTTCAGAGTCGGACCGGCAGGATCAACGTCGAAACGAGCGAGCACATGAACGGATCACGATCGGCACATCCCCGTCACGGCGACCGAGACCGCTCGTCGCTGGATGCGCTGAGCCGCACAATCGAGGGACTGGAAGCACGCATTCAGGGCCTGATGGCAGGCGGACGCGCGCCGGCACAGGCGCCGATCCAAGCACAGGTAGCCGCACCGCAAAGAGCCATTGACGACAATCGACAGCCGCGTATGCCGGCCGGGCCTGATCCGCGCGCGAAGGCGACCCCCGTCGATGCGGGCTACGCGGAGCGTGCGCGCGACCCGCTGGCGGAAATCCGCGAGCGGCAACGCATGCTCGAACAGGCAGGCCAGAGCGGCCGCCGTTTTGAAAACAGTGCAGCGATACCTGCAGCACCCGCTCGCACCGAACAGCGCACCGGCACCCGCCGCGAAGACATTCGCCAGCCGGCGGTTGCCACGCGCGTGGCCGAGGCCAACCAGCGCCGTGCCGACATTCGTGAATTTACCGAGACGCTTTCCGGCCTGAGACAGGATCTCAAGCGCGACATTTCCGAAGGCGTATCGCACGAGATGCTGGCGCTGAAGGATGAAGTGCGTGCGATCCGCGCCCAGGCGGAGGACTCGCGTTTCACGCAGGATGTGCAGGCGGACCTTGCACGGCTGGCCCAGGGCATCGACCAGCTTGCGATGCAATCCGCTCCAGGCGCTTCGGGCTTGCGTTCCGAATTCGAGGATTTGCGGACCGTCATGGACGGGCTTGCCCGGCAGGAATCGCTGCGGCAGATGCAGGACCAGTGGGTAGGGCTGGAAGAACGCCTTCAGGACGCCGACACGAGTGCGCTGCGCGAAGAACTGGTGGCGCTCGCCTACCGGGTCGACGAAATTCGCAACCAGCTCGGCGTGATGGCGGACAGCCCGACCATTCGCGCGCTGGAACAGAAGCTGCTGGCGCTTGCCGGCATGATGGAACAGCTCGGCTCTCGCATGAAGCCGAATGACGCGGCGATCACCGAACAGTTCAGCCAGTTGGACCACAGGCTGGACGAGATCAGCCGCGCAATTGCCGCCAATTCCCGAGCCAGCGCTGCCAATGCGCAGGACGAGCTTGCGATGCAGCGGCTGCAAGACCGGCTTGAAGACCGGCTGGCCGGGCTGATGGAACAGGTGGAAACGATCGGCCGCTACACTGCCGACCAGAGCGCCACCGACGGTCTTTCCATGCGGATCGAGCTGCTCGCCGGCAAAATCGAGGACATGGCCGAGGAGCAGGCAACGGCACAGCTGCAGGAGCGTATCGAACAGCTTTCGGTGCTGGTGCAGCAGATGCATGTTCCCGGCCAGCAGGAAGACGTCACCAACTACCTTTCCGACATTTCGCGCAAGATCGATGCGCTGGACACGAGTTTTGGCGCCGAGGGGCTTGGCGAGCGGCTCGATTATCTGTCGCGCCGGATTGAGGAGATGGAACAGCAGCCGCGGCCCCTGCATGCCGATGACGGCGCTTTCGTGCGGATCGAGGACAGGCTGAGCGCGATTGCAGCGCAACTGGACGAAGCAACATCCGCTCCGCGCAATGACGACGAGGCGCTGCGCGGGCTGGAAGCCCAGATTGCCAATCTTTCGACGCTGATTTCGCAGCCGAGCAGTACGCCCGCCGCATGGCCGCCGGAATTCGACAGCCGCATGGCGGCGATCGAAGGCTATATGGCGACCAATGACGAATATATCGTCGAGGCCGCCCGGCAGGCGGCCGAAGCGGTGGTCGAGGCCTATTCACGTAATCTGAGTGCCGGCGCGCCCGGCACAAGCGGAGACATGGCGGCACTTGCAGCCCTTGCCGACGACCTGAAGCATCTCGAAGAGCTGACGCGCGGTTCCGAAAGCCGGACACACCAGACGTTCGAGGCACTGCACGGCACGCTGGTGCAGATCGCCGAACGGCTGGACCAGCTGGAAGGCCAGTTTGCGACTGCGCCTGCCGTGTCCTATCGAAACGAAGAGCCTGTTCGCCAGCCGGCCTTTGCGGCTGCGCCGATCCAGCGCGACATGCCGGTGGCGCGCGAGGCGGCACCCGTTGCGATGCCGCCCGTTTCAGCCGAAGCGGATCGTGAACTGGCCAACCTCGACATGCCGCGCACGGAAGCCCGGTTGAGAGAGACCAGCGCGATCGGTTCCACCATGGCCGATCATGTTCCGGCGATGCTCTTGCCGGTCGATGCCGAGACGGACATTGAGGACGAAGAAAAGCCTGCGAAGAAGAGCCTGCTCGGCGGGCTGGCCAAGCGCCTTCTCCCCGGCTCGAAGCAGGACAAGCCAGCCAAGGCACGCACCTTCGTCGACCCGACGCCATCGATCGATCCTTCGGCAGACGATGCCGTGGTTGCCGGCGACATGCTGGAGAGCGAAGGCGAAAACGACCTTCTGGAGCCGGGCTCAGGTGCACCAGACGTTCGCAAGATCCTCGAGCGGGTGAGAGCCAGCCAGGCAGCAGGAGAATTCGGCAGCGAGCGGGGTGGCGATCGCACAGGCGACCGCGCCGACTATATTGCTGCTGCCCGCCGGGCCGCAAAGGCCGCCGCGCAGGAGGCCGATCCTTCCCAGATGGGCTCGCTTGCAAAGGCCAAACCCGCCAAGGCGAAGCCTGATATCGGCAAGGCAGAGAAGGAAAAGGGCGCATCGGCCTTTTCGCGCCATCGCCGGCCGATCCTGATGGCAGTCGGCGCCGTGCTTCTGGCGCTGATGGCAATGCCGCTGATCAAGACCGTGACGAGCGGCAGCCCGGCACCGCAGGTAGCTTCGGTCGAGCAGCCGGTGATTGCGGCCGCTCCCGAGGCAAGCGCGCCGACGCCTGCCGCTCTGGTTCCGCAGACGCCGGCGGCTTCCGAGGCTCCGGTCTTACCGCAGAGCGCTGCGCCCGAGATAACTGCTCCGCCGGCGGAGCAAATGGCAAATACACCCGAGGCTGCAGCGCCGCAGGCAAGCGATACGGATGTGGTTGCGGAAGCTCCGGCGGAAGACCTGCCGGCGGCTCCGATCGCGCCGGTCGAACACGCCTCGATCGCCGTGCCTGCCGGTATCGAACCACAGTCGATGGCCGATGCGGCAGCGGCCGGTGACGCCAATGCGCTGTTTGAAATCGGTGCACGCTTCAGCGACGGCCGCGGAGTTACGACCGATCTCGGCGAAGCTGCCAAGTGGTACAAGCTTGCGGCCGATCGCGGTCTTGCGCCGGCGCAGTATCGGATGGGCAACCTTCTGGAGAAGGGAACCGGCGTCGAGCGCAATCTCGGCGAGGCGATTTCCTATTATCGTCAGGCGGCGCAGGCGGGTAATGCCAGCGCGATGCACAATCTCGCGGTTCTTTACGCTTCGGGGGCTGCCGGCCAGCCGGACTATGCGGCGGCCGTCGACTGGTTCCGCAAGGCAAGCGAGCACGGCGTTGCCGATAGCCAGTTCAACCTCGCGATCCTCTATGCCCGCGGCAACGGCGTGCGCCAAGATCTCGAAGAGAGCTACAAGTGGTTCGGCGTAGCTGCCAGGGGTGGCGATACGGATGCTGCCGCCAAGCAGGAAGAGGTGGGCAAGGCGATGCGCAAGGAGCAGCTGGAAAGCGCTCGCGCCAAGCTGAATGCCTGGACCGCCAAGCCGCTCGACCCGAATGCCAATGCCGTTAACATTCCGGACGAATGGGTTTCCGGCAAGAAACTGACCACTGCATCGATCGACATGACCAAGGCGATCCGCAACATCCAGGCCATTCTCAACAAGAACGGTTTCGATGCCGGCACGCCGGACGGCAAGATGGGCGCCAAGACGGTTGCGGCGATCAAGGCGTTCCAGAACTCGATCGGCCAGGAGCCGACCGGCAAGGTGGACGACGCGATGGTGCGTGAACTTCTCAAGCGGAATGGATAAGCTCCAGTCGCCGGACCGGAGACGGCATGTCCGTTTTCGGTCCGGCTTTTTTGGTGCGCCCACGCATATCTCCAATCACGACTAAAACGACCGGGTTTGCGGTGACGCGGCATATTCGCCACGCCGCTGAGAAAACGGCCGAATCAAAGGCTTGCGATACCCTGACGCGCCCATGCGGGTTTGACAGCCTGACGCCTGCGCAGGCATGTGGAGCAGACATCTTCATGCCTTGTTCACCCGGCATGTGAGACACTTTCCCACCACCTCATCAGACAAGCGAGAAATCGCCTGCTGGACGAGGTTGTTCTGTTTCGCCTTGTCGGGGTCAACCGTGACGATCTACCTGCCCATAGCAGAGCTTTCGGTGAATATTTTCATCATCCTCGGCATGGGTGCGGCCGTCGGTTTCCTGTCCGGCATGTTCGGCGTCGGCGGCGGGTTTCTGATCACGCCGCTCCTGATCTTTTACAATATTCCGCCCGTCGTTGCGGTCGCGACCGGGGCGAACCAGGTGGTCGCCTCCTCGGTTTCCGGCGCGATCACGCATTTCCGGCGCGGCACGCTGGACATGAAGCTCGGTACGGTGCTGCTTGTCGGCGGTCTTGTCGGGGCGACGGTCGGCGTGTGGATCTTCTCGTGGCTGCGCAGCATCGGGCAGCTCGACCTGTTCATCTCGCTTCTCTACGTCGTGCTGCTGACGACGATCGGCCTTTTGATGCTGCAGGAAAGCCTGCGCGCCATGCGCAAGGCGAAGCTGAACCAGCCGCTTCCCTTGAAGCGTCCCGGCCAGCACAACTGGGTGCACCGGCTGCCGCTGAAGATGCGGTTCAAGAAGTCAAGGATCTATCTTTCGGCCATTCCGGTGGTGACGCTCGGTTTCCTGATCGGCATCCTCACCTCGATCATGGGTGTCGGCGGCGGCTTTATCATGGTGCCGGCGATGATCTATCTGTTGCGCATCCCGACCAATGTCGTTGTCGGGACGTCGCTGTTTCAGATCATCTTCGTAACCGCCTATACGACCATGGTGCAGGCGGCGACCAACTATTCCGTCGATATCGTGCTTGCCTTCATCCTGATGGTGGCGGGTGTTATCGGCGCACAGTACGGCGTACGCGTCGGGCAGAAGCTGCGCGGCGAACAGCTGCGCGCTCTTCTGGCGCTGCTGGTTCTGGCGGTCGGCATCCGACTTGCCGTCGGCCTGTTCATCCGCCCGCAGGATCTCTATTCGGTTGCAGTCGGAGGGATCGGTTACTGATGTTTTGCCGTCTCGCCCTCCTCTTCTCGCTGCTGCTGATCCCTGCGACCAACGGATTTGCGCAAATCCCGATGGGCGAGGCCTCGACCGCAAAGGAAGGGCTCGATATCGGGGTTTCGACCAACGAGATCGCGATTGCCTCGGATTTTCGCGGGGCCGACCTAACCGTGTTCGGGGCGATGACAAATCCGGACGAACTACTGCTCGCGATCGGCAGCTATGACATCATCGTCACGCTCGAAGGCCCGCGCGACTATGCCACCGTGCGCAAGAAGGAGCGCATCTTCGGCGTGTGGGTGAACACGGATTCGATGATCTTCGAGCAGGTGCCGGAAAGCTATTCGATCGCCAGCACCCGCCAGCTCGACGACCCCACACAATTGCCGCCGATCAATACGGCGGGTGTCGGCATCGAACATCTGGCGCTCAATCCGATCGGCTATATCCGCGATGTCGGCGAGCTTTCCGATTTCCGCGAGGCTTATCGACGACTGAAGCTGGCTGGAGGCCTTTACCAGAAGGAAGCGAGCGGCGTTCGTTTCGTCTCATCCAGTCTGTTCCGCGCCTCGCTTAGGCTGCCGGCCAATGTTCCGGACGGGGTGCATATCGTGCGCGCCTATCTGTTCAAGAGTGGTACGCTGCTGACCCAGCGCGAAATTCCGCTCCGGGTGGTCAAAACCGGCCTCGAACAGGCGATCACCGACACCGCTCATAACCAGCCGTTTGCCTATGGCCTGCTCTGCGTGCTGATTGCGCTGGTAACCGGCTGGGGTGCCAGCATCGTCTTCCGCAAGGATTGATCACCTCCGACCTGTTGCCGCCGTCTTTGCTTCGGCGAAACCTACACTAGTTAGCGATCGATATCGCAAACCCAGACTGCCCAAGATGTTGAAACGCCTCCTCGACCGCCTGCCAGATCGATTGCCCGATTGGCGCCACCTGCTGCATCCGACCCAACTGCGCATATTGATCAGGCGCAGCGAATTCGGCCTGATCGCGATGGCGGCTGTGGTCGGCGTGCTTGCCGGGCTTGCCGTGGCGGCGATGAGTTTCATCGCCCATGAGGTCCAGGTGCTGATCTTCGGGATCGGTCCCGACGAGAGGCTTAGCGCGGCAACCTCGCTCGATCCGATGGTGGTGCTCTGGGCACCGGCCGCAGGTGGCGTGGTGATGGGGATCGTGTTCCTGATCCTGAAGAAGTGGCGCAAAAAGCCGATGGTCGACCCGATCGAGGCCAACGCACTGCATGGCGGCCGGTTGTCGCTGACGGACAGTATCGTGGTTGCGGTACAGAACCTGATCTCCAACGGTTTTGGCGCCTCGATAGGACTGGAGGCAGGCTATACGCAGCTTTCGTCCGGTATCGCCTCGAAGATCGGTCTCATTTTGCAATTGCGCCGCTCGGACATGCGCATTCTCGTTGGCTGCGGGGCGGCAGGCGCAATCGCGTCGGCGTTCAACGCACCACTGACGGGCTCTTTCTACGCTTTTGAGCTGATCATCGGCACCTATACGATTGTCAGCCTTGCGCCGGTGGTCGTCGCGGCACTAGCCGCGACCTTCGTGACACGGCTTTTCGTCGGCGACGAATTCATGATCGATATCGGCGAGATCGGCACGGTCGTTCCGGCAGACTACCTTCCAGCCGTCATGCTCGGGATTGTGTGTGCGGGCTGCGGCATCCTGCTGATGAAAGGTGTCTCGAAGGTTGAGGAACAGGCGCGCAAAAGCTCGATCTCCCCCGTCTTCCGTCCCGCGCTCGGAGGACTGATCGTGGGACTGCTGGCGCTGATCGACACGCGGGTGCTTTCGGCCGGGCACGGCGCGTTGCACGAAAGCCTCAACCAGCACATGGCGATCGGGGCGGTGATCGGACTTCTGCTGCTCAAGTCCGTTGCATCGGCAATCACCATCGGCGCCGGCTTCCGTGGCGGCCTGTTCTTCGCCTCGCTGTTTTTAGGCGCGCTTATCGGAAAACTGTTTGCCTATTCGACGCCGTTCCTGTTTGCCCATGCAACGCTGACGCCGGTCATCTATGCGGTGGTCGGCATGAGCGCGATGGCGGTGGCGGTGATCGGCGGACCGCTGACGATGACGTTTCTGGCGCTGGAAGTGACCGGCGACTTTCCTATCACCGCGCTGGCGCTTGCGGCGGTCATCACGGCATCGGTCGTTGTGCGCACCAGCTTCGGCTACTCGTTCGCAACATGGCGTTTTCACCTGCGTGGCGAAGGGATCAGAAGCGCGCATGATATCGGCTGGATCCGCAACCTGACGGTGGACAAGCTGATGCGCTCCGATGTCAAGACGGCGCAGGCGGGAATGACGCTCGACGAGTTCCGCAAGGATTTTCCGATCGGTTCGACGCAGCGGGTGATCGTGATCGACGAGACCGAAAGATATGTCGGGATCATTCTCACCCCGGAAGTCTATTCGGCAGCGACCGAGGGCGGCGAGGAGAAACCGGAGCTCTCCTCTTTCATTCGCTACAAGAACGACGTGCTGCTTCGAGGCATGAATGCCAAACAGGCGGCTGCAATGTTCGACCGGACGGAGGCGGAAGCGCTGGCGGTGGTGAACAACCAGATCGAGCGCAAGGTGGTCGGGCAGCTTTCCGAAAGCCACACGCTGCGGCGTTATACGGAAGAGCTGGACCGGCGGCGGCGCGAAATGTCAGGCGAGATTTAGAGGCAGGCTGAAGCGAAGCCGGAACTCCGCCCCAACCTTTGCACATGATTACATGGCCGGGAGGATGGCGATGTCGCGCACCTCGTTTTCGGTGCCGGTGATCGGGCCGATTTCGGTGGCCGCACCGGTCTCAAGATTGACGGTATAGAGCGTCTTGTTTGCGGCCAGATAAGCAGTGTTCTTGCCGCCTTCCTCACCGTGGATGTCGAAGGCATATGTTGCCGGCATCTGCTTGATGCCCAGCTTGCCGATCGCCTTCAGGGTGCCGTCATTCGGCTTGGTCTGTTGGATCAATGCGCCGATGGTGGCATCGATATTGTACATCGCCGTCTTTTCGGGTTTGCCGATCGAATTGGTGTAGGACGCCGCGACGATGTTCGGGGTTTCGCCCTTGTGCATATCGCCCTCTTCAAAAGCCAGAACACCATCGACCGTGACTGCTCCGGTATCCGGGTGGACACGATGGTTGGTGGTGCCGGTCATGAAGCGCAGACGGTCGGCCATCGGGTTGAAGTCGACGACGACCGGCGCTTCCGTCATGGTCAGCATCTTGTCCATCCTGGCGACTTCGGTTGCAGTGCCGGTTTCGAGATTGATCGAGACGATCGCGTGATCGGGCGTGACGCCGATGACCGTCTTGTTGCCGGGGCGGAAATCGATGCCGACCAGCTTGTCGACGCCGGTGACATCCATGGTCTTGGTCACTTCCGGCTTTGCGGTGTCGAACATGACGAGCGTCTTGTCACCGGTGAGGCCGAGGACCGGGGCCGCCATTGCAGCGGCAGCAGACGCGGCAAGCATGGTGGACGCGACGAGCGCGGTGCGAAGGGTTTTCATTTTGTCTCTCCCGTTGTGTTTCCAGCATGATGAAGAGCGGTAGGGCACACGGCCTCTGAAGCACTCCCGATGTGTAGACACATGGCGGGACGCCTTTGGATGCAGCCGTTGAAAATATTTATTTGCCGCGCATCCATTTCCGCATCGGGCGTGTCTTCCATATGCAGTCTCAGGATGACTGCGGGAAACGTGAAACTCTGGACGAGCGCATGTCCGTCGCTAAAACTGCAGAGATGGAATATTCGCAACTGCGCGATTATTCGGGGAGAGAGGACAGCCTGGCCTTGGTGACAGACCAATCGACGGACTTCGAGGCGGCGCTTGCCGCCTGCGCCAAGGGCGACCGGCGCGGGTTGCGCGACATATTCGATGCAGAGGCCGGCCGGCTGGTGACGGTGGCACAGCGGATCGTCAAACGCCGTGAGCTTGCCGAAGAAGCCGTGCAGGAAGCGTTCATTCGCATCTGGACACATGCGCATCAGTACAGGCCAGAGCGAGGGTCGGCGCGCGGCTGGATCTACGCGATCGTGCGCAACCGGGCGCTCAACATGCTGAGAGACGGGAGCCGGGAAGACCTGATCACCGAAGATCAACTGGAGACCATTCAGGACGCCGAGCAACTGGAACAGATCATGGCGGCGTGGCACAGGCTCGACCATAACAGCCGGCTGAAAGAGTGCCTTGGCCGTCTGGAAGAGACGAGACGGCGCGGCATATTGATGGCCTATGTGAGCGGATATACCCACGGGGAAATTGCCGGTCGGCTGAAACTTCCGCTCGGTACGGCGAAGTCTTGGATAAGGCGTGGACTCCTGACGCTGCGGGAGTGCATGGCATGAAGTTCGCTTCCGAAAATGTTGCCCATATCGCCGACGAATATGTGCTTGGCCTGCTGAGCGAAACAGACATTGTGGAGGTGGAAGATGAGATCGAGCGTAATATCACGCTCGCCACCGCCGTTGCGGAAGCGCGCGAGCGATTTCTGCCACTCGATACCAATGTCGATCCGGCTGCCGTGTCTCCTGTTCTGTGGCAAGCCATCGAGGCCCGGCTGCCAGAACAGGCCACGTTGGAGGCGCCGTCCATCGCTTCCGTGTCGCCGAGAGTTCCGACAGCGGGTAATGACAATGTTCGCTCCGGTTGGCGGTCGACGGCCCTTTCAGCGATCGCCGCCTCGCTGATCCTTGCTGTGGGTCTCGTATGGAGTGTGACTCGGTCCGTGGAGCCGCTGGTCGTGGCGGTGCTTCTCAACGAGGCCGGCGAGGTCCAGGCGGTGGTCGAGGACTTCGGCAACGATACTGCAAGCATCCGGTTTCTGGCGGATTTCAGTGTGCCTGAAGACAAGACGATGCAGGTTTGGACGCTTCCTTCCCGCGAGATGGGGCCGATGTCGCTCGGCCTTCTGGAAGAGGCTCATTCCACCCGGCTGAGCGGATCGACGCTGCCGAAACCGCAGGATGCGCAACTTTACGAAATCACGCTGGAACAGGCCGGGGGATCACCGACCGGGCGGCCGACCGGGCCGATCCTAGCCAAGGGGTTTGCCAAGCTGGCGCGTTGACACCGTGCTGCCGGAAAGGCGCAACCCCTGCCTTGGGATAATTGCGTGGTCGATTTGCCCGACTATTCTCCGCCTTGCGGGGAAGTCAGCCGGGAGGATCGCATGGCCGAAATCGCGCAATCGACATCCCGCCCAACCGGGATTGCGACAAGCCTGACCTGCCGGGACGGCGTGATACTGAACGGTCATATCTGGCCAGCGCGAGGAAGGCCAATCGCTCGCGTGATCATCAACGCCGCCACTGGCGTGCTTGCCCGTTATTATCACTATTACGCGGACTTCCTTGCCGGCGAAGGGTTCGATGTATTGACCTATGACTATCGCGGCATCGGTCTGTCGCGGCCGGAAACCCTGCGCGGCTGCGGGTATCGCTGGCGGGACTGGGGTCAGCAGGATTTCGATGCGGCGCTGCGGTTCATGACCAAAAGAGCGCCGGAACTTCCGTTGATGGTAGTGGGGCACAGTATCGGTGGTTACCTGCCGGGGCTTTCTACCGAAGCGCACCGGATAGACCGGATGCTGACGATGGGGGCGCAATATGCCTGGTGGGGAGATTATGCGGCAGGGCATCGATCGAGGTTGTTCTGGCGCTGGCACATGGTGATGCCTGCCTTGACCGCGATCTACGGGTATTTTCCCGGCAGGAAGCTTGGCTGGCTGGAAGATCTTCCGGCTGGTGTCGCCAATGAATGGAGCTTTCGCGGGCCGCGAATGGAGCGGACGCATCCGAAGCATGAACGCGAGGCTGTGCTTTCGCGATTTGCCGCCGTCACCGCGCCGATCCTGGCGATCTGCGTGACCGATGATGATATCGGTTCGGCCGCGGCGATCCGGCGGACGCTTTCCTATTATTGCAATGCCGAGCGGATCGAAGCCAGTCTATCGCCATCGCATTACGGGCTCGATGCAATCGGGCATTTCAGCCTTTTCCACTCCCGCCATGCCGGCGGTTTCTGGAAGGATACGCTCTCGTGGCTGAAGGATGGCGTGAACCCCTTTGGGAGCAGCACTTCGGTTTGAGACAGGTCAATGTGCGACAATGCGCCGGTGCGAAGATGATCTCGACCAGGGAGGTCACTCAAGGAGGTCAATAAAGTGTTCAAACATATCCTCATCCCCACCGATGGTTCGCCGCTATCGACGCAGGCACTCGAAAAGGCGCTCGATTTCGCACGCGAAAGCGGCGCTCAGGTAACGGTGCTGGCGGTAATAGAACCGCTGCAGGTCTTTACCGTCTATCCCGTCGGCATGGATATCGCCTACGCCGAATACGAGCAGCGCGCGAACGAACAGGCAGACGGCATTCTGGCCGATGCGAAAGCGGCCGCCGCACAGCGCGATCTGACCTGCGAAGCGATAAAGCTCCAGAGCGTCGATCCGGCCGGCTGCATCGTCAAGACAGCAGAAAAATATGGCTGCGACGCGATCGTGATGGCATCGCACGGACGTTCGGGCTTCAAGGCATTCATGCTCGGTAGCGTGACGATGAAGGTGCTTGCCGGATCGAAACTGCCGGTGCTTGTTTACAGGTAAGAGAACAGACGTTCGGCTACATCCAGCGGCAAGAAAAGAATGATAGTGGAGGTTCCGCTGTCATCAAATCGACAGTCGGTTATGGCGACGCTCACATATTGGAGCGCACCTCCCTCAAGATAGCCAGCGTGGACATGCCGACCGTCGTTGCATTCCAAACTGAACTCGGCTTCTCCATCCTCGGCGCGGATGACTGTCCATGTCCGCCCGCTGCCGGGTGGGAGCTGGAGGAGGCTGTCCCATACCGATAGCCGGCCACCCAAGAAATCTTCTCGGTCGACCCGCAGGATGATCAGATTGGACCGATATCCGACTGCAGCGATCAACACTAGAACCGCACAGAGGACGGCCACTACCTTCGCCGTTTGATTCATATCAGCCCATCAGGCTGCCGTAGCGCACCGAATAGATGCGATCGCGGCCGAGGAGATGGGCGACAAGCGTTTCCTGCTTGAACAGGCCCTGCATGGCCCGATGGCGGAGATCGAGGCCGCCGGTGAGAACGCCGAAGGCCGGCATGAGCAGGCGGTGGCCGTCGCTGGCGAAACACGGGCGACGAACCGACTTTTCGCGGCGCCGGACGGTAGCAGCGGGGTGGAGGTGCCCGGCAATCTCGCCCTTTGCCGAAATCAGGCGGGGTTCGTGGCGAAAAACCAGCCCCCCATAAAGAAGTTCGTCGCTCGATATGCCCGGCAGGTCGGTGGTTCCGTCGGGATCGTGATTGCCGTTGATCCAGATCCAGTCGCGGCCGCGCGCCATGTCCGTGATCATTTTTCTCAGGTCCGCAGGCAGGTGTTCAGAGCCGCTGCGATCATGGAAATTGTCGCCGAGCGAGACGACGAGTTTCGGCTCGTAGCGGGCGATGACGGCGGCGAGAATGTTGAGCGTGGCGATCGTGTCATAGGGCGGCAGCATCATGCCGCGGCGGGCGAAGGCCGCGCCCTTTTCCAGATGCAGGTCGGAGACGACGAGGGTCTGCGTTTCCGGCAGGTAAAGGCCGCCCAGCGGGTCGCAGACGGCGGCGATGCCGTGGACAAGGATTTCCTCGGCGCCGGTGGGTTGGCCTGTTACGATGGTGCGGGGGCTAAGCCCGAGGCGGTGCATCAAGGTCGTTTCGTCTTTCCTGTCAATGTCGAGGGCTGCCCCTCACCCGCCCTGCCGGGCACCTTCTCCCCGTACTGACGGGGAGAATGAGACTTGTGGCACCCGTACAGCCCCGATCCGCTACACCGAGCAGGGCAAGTCCCCTCGCCCCGCTTGCGGGGAGAGGGTTAGGGTGAGGGGCGATCGCCAACCGAAACGGTGGACAATCCAGCCTCCGCAATCAATTCATCCGCCGCCTCCTGCAGCACCGCATCCTGCGCCTCGCCCGGTACCTGCTCCTTGCCGATCTCCAGCATGATCGGCACCGCCAGCGGCGAGACGCGATCGAGGTCACGGTGGGTGATATGCCCCTTGATTCGGGACAGCATATCGCCGAGACGACCGATATCCAGAAGCCCGGAAGCGGCATCGCGGCGTGTCGCCTCCAAAAGCACGTGGTCCGGCTCGTGGGAGCGCAGCACGTCGTAGATCAGGTCGGTCGAGACCGTGACCTGACGGCCGGTCTTTTCCTTGCCCGGATGACGACGTTCGATCAAACCGGAAATCACGGCGCAATTGCGGAAGGTGCGCTTGAGCATGTAACTTTCGTCGAGCCAGGCTTCGAGATCGTCTCCCAACATGTCCTCATCGAAGAGGTCGGAGAGGCTCAGGGAGCCATCGGCGATCATCGCGCCGAGATCGTTCAAGCCCCAGATGGCGAGCGAATAATCGGTGGCGACGAAGCCGAGCGGGCGGGCGCCGAGGCGTTCGAGACGGCGAGTGAGCAGCATTCCGAGCGTCTGGTGCGCCAGGCGGCCTTCGAAACAATAGGCAATCATGAAGAAGCGTTTTCCGCGCGGAAAGGTCTCGATCAGCAACTCGTCCTGCTTTGGCAACATCGAGCGTTCGAGCTGGATATTCAGCCAGTCGCGGACCTGATCGGGCAGGTTTGCGCGGCGTTCGGGTTCGGCCAACATGGCGCGGACCTGGTCGGCCAGATAGGTGGTGAGCGGAAACTTGCCGCCGGCATAGGCGGGGATTTTCGGGTCCAGCGAATGAGCGTTGGAGACGAGGCATTCGTTTTCGCGGATACCTTCGAAGCGCAGTACCTTGCCGGCGAACAGAAAGGTGTCGCCCTGGACGAGCTGTTCGAGAAAATATTCCTCGACCTTGCCGAGCGACATGCCTCCCCTGCCTAAAGTGCCCTTGGCGTTGCGCCTGACGAGGCGGACATTGAGTTCGGCAGCTTCGACGATCGTGCCGAGGTTCATGCGGTATTGCTGGGCGATCTGCGGATTGGAGACCCGCCAGCGGCCGTCCTCCTGTTTGCGGATTTTTGCGTAACGTTCGTAAGTGCGCAGCGCATAACCGCCGGTAGCGACGAAATCGACGATCCGTTCGAACATTTCCCAGGAGAGGCCGGCATAGGGCGAGGCGGAGGTGATCTCGTCATAGAGTTCGACCGGATCGAAGGGTTCGGCGCAGGCCATGCCGAGCACATGCTGGGCGAGAACATCGAGGGCGCCCTCGCCTACCGGCGGTGTATCCTGCGCGCCGAGATAATTGGCGTCCAGCGCAGCCTGGCATTCCATGACCTCGAAACGGTTGGCGGGGACGAGGATCGCCTTCGACGGTTCGTCCATGCGGTGGTTGGCGCGGCCGATGCGCTGGGCAAGCCGCGAAGCGCCCTTGGGCGCGCCGACATGGACGACGAGATCGATATCGCCCCAGTCCAGCCCCATGTCGAGCGTCGAGGTGGCGACGACGGCGCGCAGCCTGTTGTCGGCCATCGCAGCCTCGACCTTGCGGCGCTGGCTGGCATCAAGCGAACCGTGGTGGAGGGCGATCGGCAGATTGTCCTCGTTGATCGTCCACAGCGTCTGGAACAGGAGTTCTGCCTGGAAGCGGGTGTTGACGAAGATCAGCGTCGTCTTGTGGTGCCTGATCTCCTCGTAGACCTCCGGGATGGCATAGGTGGAGACGTGGCCTGACCAAGGGATGCGGGTCTCGGTGCCCAGAATGGTGATGTCGGGGGCAGCACCGCCTGTGACATGAACCAGGCCTGCCGGAGGCGCCGGGTTTTCGCCTTGAGGAACGAGCCAGCGCTGCAGGTCCAAAGGATCGGCGACGGTCGCGGAAAGCCCGATCGTCTGCATTTCAGGCGCGTGTTTTCGCAGCCGCGCGAGGCCGAGCGAGAGGAGATGACCGCGCTTGGATGTGACGAGCGAATGCAGTTCGTCGAGGACGACGTATTTCAGGTTCTTGAAGAAACGCCCGGCTTCCTTATTGGCGAGAAGGAGCGCCACCTGTTCCGGAGTGGTGAGAAGGATATCGGGCGGGGTGAGCTTCTGGCGCTGGCGCTTGGATTGCGGCGTGTCGCCGGTGCGGTTTTCGATGGTGACGGCCAGCCCCATCTCGGTGACGGGCTTCATCAGGTTGCGCTCGATATCGACGGTCAGCGCCTTCAAGGGCGAGATGTAGAGCGTGTGGATGCCGGTGAAGGCCGAACCGGGCGGGATCTTTCCGCGGGTGACGAGATCGGTGAGCGAAGGCAGGAAACCGGCAAGCGTCTTGCCGGCACCGGTTGGCGCGATCAACAGCATGTTCTCGCCGCCTTGAGCGCGGGCGAGCAGCTCCAGCTGGTGAGCGCGCGGCTGCCAGCCCTTTTCACCGAACCATTTGAGGAACGGCGTGGGCAGGGTCGCGGCCTGATTGCCGGAGGGGTTGGTTTCGACGAGATCCACGCTCAAGAGATAAGCCTTCCGACGCCAAAAAGAAGGCCTCTTGACTCGCGACCAATAATCATGGATAAATTTTATCCGTGATTAGGAGACGGAAATGAAACTGAGTGACGGCGTCGAACAGGCAATCCACTGTGTGGGCATGCTCTCCGGCCTTTCGGAAGGCGGGGTTTTGTCTGCGGCGGCGCTTGCCGATTTTCACGGCGTTTCAACCAGCTATCTCCTGAAGCACCTGCAGGCGCTTTCCGGCGCCGGTATCGTTGCCACCGTGCCCGGTCCGAAAGGCGGCTACCGGCTGGCGAAAACACCGGACCGGATCAGCCTGCTCGACATCGTGCTGGCCGTCGAAGGGCCGGCACCGGCGTTTCGCTGCGCGGAAATCCGCCAGCGTGGGCCGAACCCGCTGCCGGGGCGGTATTTTACAAAACCCTGCGGAATCAATGCGGCGATGCTGAAGGCCGAAAAGGCCTATCGCGCCGAACTTGCCAAGGTGACGATGGCATCGATCCTGGCGGAGCTTGCAGCAGACGATGACGGCGGGATCGCCGCCCGCGGCTGCGCCTTCATGGAAATAAACGAACGCAAATCGGCCCGTGGATAGGGCTATAACCCTAAATCATCTTAAAGCAATTCCGGACGCAAAACCGCGATGCACTTTTGCTGGAATTGCCTGAAAGGAACGACCATGCATCCGCGTCAACCCCTTCAACGCCAGCCAGGAAGCCTATAAAGCCGTGATGGCGCTGGAAGACTATGTGCAGAAATCCGGCCTGGAGCGCCGCTTCATTCACCTGATCAAGCTTCGCGCCTCGATCATCAACGGCTGCGCCTTCTGCGTCGACATGCATGTAAAGGAAAGCCGCCATGACGGGCTTTCCGAACAGTGGATCAACCTGATGAGCGTGTGGTGGGAATCGCCCGTTTATGACGAGCGCGAGCGCGCCCTGCTCGGCTGGGTCGACTCGGTCACGAAGATTGCCGAGACCGGCATTCCTGACAGTGCTTATGAACCACTCAAGGATCATTTTACCGAAGAGGAAATGGTCAAGATCACGGTTGCGATCGGCGCGATCAATATCTGGAACCGGTTGGCCGTTGGCTTCCGCTCACAGCATCCGATCGACAAGGTGGCCAACGCCGCCTGAGGCCCGTGGATTAGCGGACGATATATCTATCGGTGCGGTGATTGATGGCGAGCGTCAAGTTCAACGTCACCGCCGCAACGATGGAACAGGCAATGACGAACGGGCTTGCGACGAAGAAGGACAGGAAGAGCACGACGCAATCCAGCCCCAGTTGCACGAAACCTGCGCGCCAACTGAGCCTGTCCTGCAGATAGAGCGCCAGAATGCCGAACCCGCCGAGCGAGGCGCGGTGGCGGAAAAGAACAAGCATGCCGCAGCCGATCAGAAGACCGCCGAAGAGGGCTGCGGTGATCGGGTCTATGCTGTCGAAGGTGATGAGTTTCGGCAGGATGCCGGTGAGCACGGAGGTGAGTGCGACGGCGGCGAAAGTTTTTATCGTGAAGACGAGGCCGAGGCGCTTGTAGGCCAGCCAGTAGAAGGGCAGGTTCAGCAGGAAGAAGGCGGTGCCGAAGCTGACATCGATCGAATAGCGCAGCAGGAAACCGAGACCGGCCGTGCCGCCGATCAACAGGTGGGCCGCCGCAAGCATGGTGACGCCGAGGGCTGCCAGCATGGAGCCGGCAACGACACCCTGGATATCCTCGATGATCGAGTGCTTTTCCGTCGACGAGGCCCAGAAGCCAATCGGGCTTTTCTTGTCCGCCGCATCTGCCATGTCAGCGCACTGCGATATACCGGTCGGACCGGTGATTGATGGTCAGAAGCAGGTTCAAGACGACGGCGCTCAGCAGCGACCAGAGGACCGTCATGGGGCTGACAACGAAAAATGCGGCGGCCATGACGCAGAGATCGAAACCGAGCTGGACGAGGCCGGCCGGTATCTTGAACCGATCCTGGATATAGATGGCGAGAATGCCGATGCCGCCGAGCGAGGCACGATGGCGATAAAGACCGAGCAGACCGAAGCCGATCAGGATGCCGCCGAGCAGAGCCGCCCAGAAGGGATCGAGATGCTGGATGACGATGAATTTCCGCTCAAGCTCGGTGATGAAGGAGACCATCAGGATGGCGACGAAGGTCTTGAAGGAAAAGCCGATGCCGAGGCGTTTGAACGAGAGATAATAGAAGGGCAGATTGACGACGAAGAACAGGACGCCGAAGGGGATATCAAAAGCGTAGTGCAGCAGGAAGGCGACGCCTGCAGTGCCGCTGGTGAGGAACCCGGCTTGGCTGAGAAAATAAAGGCCGAGCGCTGCGACCATGGCGCTGATGAACATACCCTGAGCATCTTCCAGCTTGGTATGTCGGGCTGGATCTAGGCTATAAAAGCCCAGCCGACGCTTCTGCGCGCTCTGTTGATCAGCCAAATTGTTCCCCTTAGTCCCGTCCGGTTTTCGCGCCGGCTTTTCAGCAATTGTGCATTGCGATAGCGGCTTCATCAAGCGTCATCAACAACGCGTGAGCGCTCAAAGCGAAATCGCAAGAAAACGCCGGTTCAGGCGGTTTTGCGCGACAGAAACAATATGCCCTTGATCGGTTTTCCGGCATCCATGCGAATGGTGGTACGCTCGATTGCCAGAAGCTCCAGCCGGTAATGGGCAAGCAGCAGCCGGATATGGGCCTCCGAATGGGCATAACGGAGGCTATCGCGCAGCACGAAACCCTCCTCCTCTGCCGCATCCTCAACCGAAAAGGCGAACAGGCCGGAAGGGGCGAGCAGATCGGCGACCAGCGGAAAGACGGTTTCCAGCGAACCGAGATACATCAGCACGTCAGCGGCCGATACGAGATCGGCGCGATACACGGGAAGATTGGGGCCGAACAGGCCGCTTTCTTCGTCGGCAAGGCTGAGGTCGGACTGGCCGAGATGATCGTAGAGCCCTTTTTCTTCGGCCTTGGCGAGCATATTGGTAGAGAGATCAAAGCCCTCCAGACGCGCCGTTTGTTCCCTTATTTCCGCGCCAAAAAGCCCCGTGCCGCAGCCGAGATCGACCGTCAGGGCAAAGGGCGCATGGGGAAGCACGATTGCAGCGAGCTTGCCTGGAACGGAATAATCGAGCTTTTCGACCAGCGCCGTATCGAAGCGCTCGGCATATTCATCAAACAGGCTTTCGACATAGCGGCTCGGCGGCTGGTCCGGCGCTTCCTCGGCGCCGATGACAGCCAGTTTCAACGTTGCGCCGAACACGTCTTTGGGTTCAAGTTCCAGCGCGCGACGATAAGCGTCTTCCGCCGTCTCCAGCTCCGCCTTCTCGCGATATTCGCCCAAACGAAACCAGCCTGCGGCCCAGCCGGGCGACAGTTCCAGCGCCTGTTCCATCAGTTCGGCAGCGGCGGCGAAGTCGCGACCTTCCGCCAGCATGCGAGCGTAATCGGCACGACGGTCGGCGATCACATCGCCGGAAGAGAACTGGCTCATCGATATTGTCCTGAAATCATGCCGCTCATCGCCGAAGCCACAAAAAAACTCAAGTTCTATTTGAGAGGCGAACGTCAATGCCTATCTGACGGTTGCAGGCGGCCTTTACCGCAGCTATGGCATTTTGAAGCAACGGAGACGGTCAAGAATGGCGGATGGTGTGAACAGGTTTCTCGGCGACTCGATCGGCCGGACGATCATCAAGCTGATCGTGGTCTGCCTGATCGTCGGTTTCGTGCTCGCCTTTTTCGGCTACACGCCGAACAATATCATCGGCAGCCTGCGCTACCATTTCTACGATATCCTGCATAACGGATTCGATGCGCTGGGCGACATCGGCAACTACCTGCTTCTCGGCGCGATCGTGGTCATCCCGGTTTTCGTCGTTCTTCGCTTGATAAGCTATCGCCGCTAATGACTGTTTCGCTCAACACTTCGCGACGGGGCTTTCTCGTTCTCTCCGGCATGAGCCTTGCGCTGGCCGGCTGTTCCACCACCGCTGTGATGACGCCGACGCCCGGCTCGCAGGATGACACGGTTGCAGCGCTGCCCATGGTCAACAAGCTGCGCGCCGCCAGAGGACTTCCTGCGCTTTCGCTCGATACATCGGCCCGCAAGGCAGCAGGTATCCAGGCGATCCGGATGGCGAAGGCCGAAGAGATGAAGCACCTGATCGGCTTCGGCGACGATTTTGGCGCGCGGATGAAAAAGAGCGATGTGGCGCTGCCGGCAGCGGAAAACATCGCGGCCGGGCAGAGATCGGTGGAAGCTGCCGTGCAGGCCTGGATCGACAGTCCCAAGCATCTGGAAAACATGCTCGGGAACTATCGCGGGCTGGGCGTCGCCATGGCACCGGCCAAGGACGGCAGGCCCTACTGGGCCATGGTCCTTTCCGGCTGATTAGATCGGCTGCGAGGCCCAGTGATCGACGCGGGTATCGCGCAGATCGCGGATCGAGGCGATGCCGTTACGGTCGAGCAATTTCGATAGACCGCGGTTGATATCGCCCGGAAAAGCCGGCCCCTCATAGACCATGCAAGAATAGACCTGCACGAGATCGGCACCGGCGCGGATCTTTTCCGCTGCGTCTTCGGCGCTTCCCACACCACCGACACCGATGATCGGCAGATCAGGGCCGACACGCTTGCGCATGCGGGCGAGCACCGCCGTCGACTTGGCAAAGAGCGGCGCACCGGACATGCCGCCGGCCTGCTTGGCCTGAACCTGATCCTTCAGGCCTTCGCGCGAGAGCGTGGTGTTGGAGACGATCAGGCCGTCCAAATCATGGGCGAGCGCTTCGGCGGCAACATCATCGAGGCCTTCTTCGGTCAGGTCCGGGGCGATCTTCAGGAAGACCGGCAGGCGCTTGCCGGCACGGTCCGCTTCTTCATTGCGGGCTGCAAGCACGGCGGAAAGAAGTGCCGCCAGGCTTTCGCGTGCCTGCAGGTCACGCAGGCCGGGTGTGTTGGGCGAGGAAATGTTGACGGTGAAGTAGGTCGCCAGCGAATAGAAACGCCGGATGCCCAGAACGTAATCGGCGATGCGATCGGCGCTGTCCTTGTTGGCGCCGATATTGACCCCAACGATGCCCTTTGCGTTGCCACGGGCGCTGAGGCGCGCGAAAACTGCGTCATGGCCCTGATTGTTGAAGCCGAAGCGGTTGATAACGGCGCGATCCTCGACCAGGCGGAAAAGCCGCGGCTTGTCATTGCCCACCTGCGGTTTCGGCGTCAGCGTGCCGACTTCGACATGGCCGAAGCCGAGCTTCAGAAGCGTATCCGGCACTTCGGCATTCTTGTCGTAACCCGCGGCGAGACCGACCGGGTTTTCGAACCTGATGCCGGCAACTGTCTGTGCCAGACGTGAATCGGGCCTTGGCGGACAGACAGGTGAGATACCGGTTTTCAGAGCGGTAATCGACAGGTTGTGGGCGATTTCGGGATCGAAAACGAAAAGGCTGCGGGAGGCAATTCCCGCAAGGCGGCCAATCATGGCATTTTCTCCGGAAAGGCATGCTGGCCGTCAACGCCGATCAGGAGTGGCATCTCCCAGATCACCGCCGAAAGCGGCAGGCTGCCATAAAGGTGAGGGAAAAGATCGCCGCCACGGGACGGCTCGAATTTCAGGTCTTCGCCAAGAGGACGCGAATCCACCGCGACCAGCATCAGTCCGGTCATGCCGGCGAAATGCAGTCTTGCCGTTTCGCGTGCCTGGGTGCCGGTGGAAAAATGGATATAACCGTCACGGTGATCGATCTCGGCCCCTTCGAAGACGCCCCTCGCCTTGGCTTCCCGCCAGATGGTTTCGGGCACGATCTTGTAAACGGTATCCGTCATCACACATCTCCATTGAGATTTAGGGCCTGTGAGAACTTTGAGGCCTGCGAACCCGTTAGAGCAGATAAGCGGCGTTGCGGATCGTTTGCCGCAAAGGCGGCTAAAAGTCCATTACTATCGGAGGAGACAAAATGCGCATTTCGGCAATCAGCATTGCTGCCGCCTCTCTGACCGGTGCCTTGCTCTTTTCAACGGGGACAGAGGCACAGCAGAGGTTCCAGCTGGAGCAGACGGACCAGGGCATCGTGCGGCTGGACACGGAGACCGGGGCGATCACCACCTGCGGCCAAGAAAACAACGAGTTGACCTGCCGGATGGCACCGGACGAGCGCGCGGCGTATGAGAAGGAACTCGACCTCCTGGAAAAACGCGTAACGGCGCTCGAGGAACGGATCAGCCAGACACCGCCGGGGCGCTTGCCGAGCGACGCGGAAGTCGACCGGTCGCTATCGATCATGGAGCGCTTCATGCGGACTTTCATGGGTATCGTGCGCGAATTTACCGGAGAGCCGAACCCCGCGCCGCAACCGGACAGAACCTGACGCACCAAGCGACCTGTCGCAGAATCGATACAGATCACGGAAGGCTCCACTCGCAGAAGATGTGCAGCAGTCGAACGTCACCCTTGTTTCGGTTCGTCAACGGCGTTACAAATTGACGCAGGCCTTGAGGAGGGCCCGGGATTTTCATCCCAGCACAACTATGCCTTTGGGAGGAGGCGTGGGAATGCAGACACTCAAAATCATCATCGCAGACGATCATCCCCTGTTTCGCGGCGCGCTCGTGCAGACGCTTCAGGCCATGGCGGAGGATGTCACCATCATCGAATGCGGCGAGTTTTCCGCCGCGCTCAAGGCAGCAGACGAACACCCGGATGCCGACCTGATGCTGCTTGACCTCGCCATGCCAGGGGTCAGCGGGTTTTCGGGGCTGATGACATTGAGGGCGCAGTTTTCGGCGCTTCCTATCGTCATCGTTTCGGCAACGGACGACAGCGGCACCGTGCGCCGGTCGATAGAGCTGGGGGCATCCGGCTTCATTCCGAAGTCATCCGGACTCGACGACATCCGCATGGCGGTCAAGACCGTGCTCGACGGCGGGATATTCTCACCCGGCAGCGACACCAGCCAGCCGGAGGACGATCCGATGCTGATCGAAATTCTCGACCGGCTGAAGACGCTGACACCGCAGCAGAACCGGGTGCTGACCATGCTTGCCGAAGGCCTGCTCAACAAGCAGATCGCCTACGAGCTTGGCGTCTCGGAAGCGACGATCAAGGCGCATGTCTCGGCAATCCTTCTGAAGCTCAATGTCGACAGCCGGACCCAGGCTGTGATCAAGCTCGGCAAGATCAACATGGCCATGGTGGCGTAAGTAGAAAAAGGATTTTATTCCTCTTCGAGCTTTACGTGCAGGTGACCTTCGGCTAAAATCAGGCGTGCCGGAGACGCTCTTTGGCATTGACGCAGAATGCCGGGATCGGTGAGCGCGTCACCTCTGATTGAAGGCTGCATGGCGCCCCTCTTCAAGCGGTCGCGGACTGGAGCCGGGTAAAGGCCGGGGCACGGGCGAAAATGCTGTCACATGACGCCATATGGAACGCGATCGACAGGCTTGCCGAACGTCATCAACTGACGCCATCCGGGCTTGCGAGGCGGGCTGGACTGGATCCTACCTCGTTCAATCGTTCAAAGCGTCTGGGGCCTGACGGGCGGCTGCGCTGGCCCTCGACGGAATCGATCTCGAAAGTACTCGATGCAACCGGGGCCACGATCGACCAATTCATGAGCTATCTGCCCGCTGGCGGCCGCAACCAGATACCCGAGGGTAATTTTCCGCCGCAGGCCGGCAATATTCCGCTGCTTGGCTTTGCCCAGGCGGGAGCAGGCGGCTTTTTCGACGATGGTGGATTTCCGGCCGGACAGGGCTGGGATGTCGTCGAGTTTCCCGTAGATCCGTCACGCAAGGTGGGCGTCTATGCGCTCGAAGTGCAGGGGGAATCGATGATGCCGCTCTATCGCGACGGTGACGTGCTGATTGTCGAGCCGGGGGCGCAGGTGAGACGCGGCGACCGCGTCGTGTTGAAAACCAAGGAGGGTGAAGTGATGGCCAAGGTGCTGGCACGCCAGAGCCCGAAAAGCGTCGAAGTGATGTCGCTCAACCCGGAGCATCCCAACCGGACCTTTGATCTTGCCGATGTGGAGTGGATGGCCCGCATAATCTGGGCGAGCCAGTGAGGTCCCTGCTTTCTCGGTTACGGGAGACAGGAACAAATTCCCAGCTCAATATAACCCGTTTGGAAAATAGCGCAGATAAAGATCCTGCAGCCTGCCGTTACGGGACAGCTCGGCGAGCGCCTGATCGAAGGCCGAGACCAGAAGCGGGTCGGTGCGACGCACCATGACGGACAGGCCCTCGCCCAGGAATTTTTCCGAAAGATAAGGGCCGTCGAAAAGCATGCAGCATTTTTCAGAAGCGTCGCTGGCGACCCAGAAGGGCAATCTCAATCCATCGGAAAAAACGGCGTCGATCTTTTTTTCCTTCAAGGCCGTAGTCATTGCCTCACCGGTTTCGAACGGCACGGCGATGATGCCTGGAAAAAATGCCTTGAGCATCGCCTCATGTGCGGTTTCCTTGACTACGCCGACACGACGCCCAGCGAGTGCTGCAGCAGTGTCGCCCGGTATGTCGGCCGAGCGGCTTTTGGCAAAACGCGCCGGGATGCCGATATAGGAGCGGGAGAACAAAAAACGCTCCCGCCGGTCCTGATTGACCGCGATGCCCGCCATCACCGCCTCACCGCCATTGGCCTCCAATGTCCTTTCCAGTTCGTCGAACGGTATGGACTGGATCTGGCATTTGGCCTCAAGCTTTAGTTCAGCGCAGATTTCGCGGGCAAGATCGACGTTGAAACCGGATAGGCGCCCCGTCTGGTCGGTGAAGTTGAAAGGCGGAAAATCAACGGTTGTCAGAATGCGCAGGCGAACGATCGTCGACAGATCCGGGCGAGCCACGCGTTCGCGGCTGTCGAACATCAGCGGGAGGCGATTTCCGCTTTCGGATGCAAGGCTCGTCCCGGGTGATGCGAAAGCGGCCACCAACATCACGAAAGCTGCAAAGAGATCGCGCGCCCCCCGCCAAACTAGGGATGTAATCATCCGGTGCCTCATTATGATCGTCTGCGGGTCAGGCAGGAGCGCCCCTATCGGGTGCTCCTTGGGGACGGTGTAACAGAACCATGCGCTTCGGGGAATATCCGCCGCAGGGATCGGCGGTCTGTGACGATGAGCCTGCCACGAGCTTGCCGAACGGCGGTTCAGAGGACCGGCAGGCCAATGACCAAGAGTTTCGCGGCGACGCCGATCCGGATCCTCCGGAAGCTGAGGCCGCGGTTCTTGCTGCTCTCGGTTTCTCCAAGCCGATGATTGCCCGAATGCGCGAGCGGGCGCTGCGTCACGGCACGTCGATCGAGGCCGAGCTGCTGCGCTCCGGCGAGGTGGGCGAAGAGGCTTATTACGGCGCGATCGCGCGGTTGCTGCGGTTGCCTTTCATCGACACGATCGATCCTCGCCTTGTGCAGGACGCAATGACGCTGGACAGCCAGCTTATACGTCCGACCATGATCCGGCTTGCTCATCGCAGTCGGGCGCCGGAAACCGTCATCGTGCCGGAGGCGGCGCGACTGGCAGAACTTGCCGCAGCCCTGACCACCATGCCCATGCTCGGCCGGAACCTTGCCATCACGACACCAGGCGCCATTCGCAAGGCGGTGTGGGCTGCGGGAGCCGGACGGCGCGGGCAGGAAACGACCAACGGGCTTTTCGAGCGGCAACCGGCTTTTTCCGCCCGGACGGTGCTTTCGGGTAAGCAGGGATTTTTCGCAGGCGCGCTCGTCGCCGGAACGATTGCGGCCTTCCTCATCATACCGGTCGTGACGCTTCTCAGCCTGCATATCATTCTGTCGCTGACCTATCTTGCTTCGCTATTGCTGCGGCTGACGGCGCTTGCTTTGAAGATGCATCTGCCGAGCCCTGCTACCAGGTTCAACCTGAAAGCCGGCCCGTTACCGCGCTACACTGTCATGGTGGCGCTTTACCGAGAAGCCCCCGTCGTCGGCCAACTCATAGCCTGCCTCGAACGGCTCGACTGGCCCCATACACTCATCGATATCAAGCTCGTCTGCGAAGACGACGACGCCGAGACGATTGCCGCGCTGACCGCGCTTGAACTTGGACCACAGTTCGAAATCGTCACTGTGCCGCCAATCGGTCCGCGAACCAAGCCAAAGGCACTTACCTATGCGCTCTCTTCGGCACGGGGTGAATTTCTGGCCATATATGACGCGGAAGACCGGCCGCACCCCCTGCAATTGCGCGAAGCGCACGCGACCTTTGTCAAAGGGCCACCCGAACTGGCATGCCTGCAGGCGCCGCTGATCATTGCCAATGCCCGGAAATCACCGCTAAGCGCACTGTTCTCGCTTGAATATTCCGCACTGTTCAGGGGCCTTCTACCAATGCTCGCCAGACGACGAATGCCCCTGCCGCTCGGAGGAACGTCCAATCATTTCAAAACCGAAATATTGAAGGAAGTCGGCGGCTGGGATCCATATAATGTGACCGAGGACGCGGATATGGGGCTGCGCCTCTATCGGCTCGGCTACCGTTCGGACGTGTTGACCTGCCAGACACTGGAGGACGCGCCGGTGCAGGTTTCCGTCTGGATGGCGCAACGCGCCCGCTGGTATAAAGGCTGGCTGCAGACATGGCTGGTGCTGATGCGCGATCCGGCGAAGCTGATGCGGGAGATGGGCCTGCCCGCTTTTGTAACTTTCCAGCTGATGGTGGGCGGGATGCTGATCTCGGCATTGCTTCACCCGTTGATCTTTGTTTTCCTCTGGCTCGGGGCATCGGCGATGTTCGACGCACCCAAAAACGATCTGCCACTCGGTATCGTCTCACTGTTCGTCATGGATTTCGTCAACATCCTCGGAAGCTACCTGATCTTCCTGGGATTGGGGGTCGGTTCGATGATCGACCATGAAAAGCGGCAGATCGGCTGGCGATGGGTGATGGTGCCATTCTACTGGCTGATGATCTCGGCTGCAGCCTGGCGGGCGGTGATCGAGCTCAAGACCAATCCGTTCCACTGGAACAAGACACCGCATGCGCCGACATCAACAGACTGAAACCGCATGACGACAATTTCCGTCGAATGCATCCAGACGTTCTACCGGCCTCACGGACCTTCGAGCAGGATCTTCATGCGCGGATCATCCGGCGTTGCGCCCGAAAAGTCCTGCGCATCGGGTCCGCCCGGATCGATCGAATACCAGAAGCCCTGATCAGGCGTATGGTAGCCTTTCTGTCCGGCATAGACACCAAACCAGGTGTAGCCGGTCCAGACATCGGAGTTGGCGGCAAAATATGCCAGAAGGTCTCGCAGTTCCTTATAGCAGGCCTCATTCTTGGCCACCGCGAATTCGCCGAGAAACAACCGCATCCTGTTGGCGCGCGCCCATTCCGTCGACTCCACCAGAACTGTGGCACCTGATCCAGGATTGCAGGTCTGTTTCTGTCCGGCACTGTAGTCGTCAAGATAACGGTGAACGTCGATGACCAGATTGTTGCCGGGATCACGGACGAGCGGCCCGAGCGGTTTTCCAAGCGGTTGCCCCGTCCAGGACAGGTCATGGGCGAAACCGTATCCATCCAATAGGATCGTGTTGGTCGCGCCGGTTGCGCGAATATCCTTCAGCACCGTATTGTAGGTCGCAGCAAGCTTGATGCCGTCCACATCGTGCGGCTCATTCATGATGCCGAACATGACGCGGGGATTTGTCTTGAATTTCATAGCGAGCCTGACCCAGAGATCAGAGAAATGGGCCGCCGAGACTTCCTGAGCCTCGCCTATGATGACCTCGTTCTTCGGTTGCCTGTCGAAATTGAGGTCCCGGCGCATGAAGTTATGTACATCGACGATGACCGTGGCCCCAGCACCCGTCAGAAAATCAACCTCCCGTTCAAGCGCCGCAAGCACGGTTGGATCGAGATCTCCGCCGAGCCTTGGCTGAATCCATTCCCAGGCGAAAACCAGTCGGAAAACGCGCATGCCCTTTCCCAGGTAATATTTCATTCCCTCATCGGTCGCCCAGGTGGTGGACTGGGTATAATAACCGTTATTCCCGACGAGATTGACGCCACGCCCGAATAGAAGGTTCGTCGAAGCAGCCGATACCGGGAAGCTCAAAATTGCGATGAGGAGACCAAGGAATGCGGCAAACTTCTGCATGGAAATCCTTTTCCCGAAATAACGTGCGTCGTAAGAATTGTCTGGCGTCATCCATCACATCAATATGCGAAAGATGCCGCACGTATTCTCAAAAATCAAAGTCGAACCAAATTTCCGATATACACACTACACCAATGGAAACGGCCTCGCGTATTGTCACGATGATCTTCCAGACCCGCAACACAACAATCATTTATTTTACTTGAATTTCATTTCCCAATCGCAGTCCTACACATGCAGGCACTGCCAAACATCTTGATAGATGAATTCATCATTATTGACTCGATGGCATGCCCGACTATTTTCAATGCAGGGAGGCCGGCGAAACAGGATGGGAACTCATGCGTATCCATCTCAGATCAAAGCTTATCGATTCCGTCGAGTATGACGAAATGTCGTTCCGCATGACGGTATTCATGTCCAACGGGCAGGTTCGCGAGTTTTGCGAGGTTCCCGCCGTTGTCATCGCCGATCTGTGTGATGCAAGTTCGCCCGGTGGCTACTATATGCGCGCGATCCGCAACCGCTATCCGACGCCATGAATAATCGTTGGCTCCGCCTCAGGCTTGCCGGGTGGATCAGTGAAAGTTCGTGACAGTCGACCTTTGCCGGAAGCGCGTTGACTGGCCTTCTTATTGGGCTGCGCCAGCAGAACGAACCATCTCACCCAAGCCGAAGATACGGCTTCAAAGACGTCTTATGCCGGGAGGCTCATCATCAGGGGTATAGGCAGCTTTGGCCTTGGCGGGAAAGGTGGCTGGAGCGGGTGAAGGGAATCTATACCTCCAGCCAACCCACTATGAAATATTGCTATTTTAATTATTTATCGCAGCGATACCGTCGATAATACCGTTTTTCTGTATCGCCGCCGCAGGGGCCACCGAATGCTCTGAACTTATAGCATTGGTCATGCAAAACGCCAACCAGCCTCGATAAGAATGCCGAAGCAGCCTATCTTTCCGATGCATAATCGAAATGGGTCGGGGTAAATGGTGGAAGTTCGCGACATTCTAGAATCTGAGGAGATGCGCAACGTCGTCGAGGCGTTGACTGCTTTGCGGCAAAAGTTCTCCTTCCATGATCACGGCGAAGAGCGCCTTTGGCCGATGGCTCAGGTGCGTATCGGTCCCTACAAAGCCGAAAAAGTCCTGCAGATCATTTCTGATAAACGCGATTACTATGCAGGATATAAGGACGTTCTCGCGGCAAGTTTTGCTGGTTGGCTTATCGTTCCTCGTGATCGGGAGATTCGCGAAATCCTGATGGCTCAGGCCGTGCTGGCGCACATGGATCGGGCTGAACTCGCTGTCGGGGTTGACGGGCTAACCGTAGAAAAAGACATTGCGGCTCGGTACCTTTTCACCGGGCTGGACTTCCTGATCGAGATTTTTGATTGCCTCGGTGGATACCAAGCCTTTCGTTCGGGTGCGGCTTTCGAGGCTCTCATTATTGCCTACGACCCTGTCGAGAAGCCGATCAATACCGCCGTGAGAGCGTTGGTGTATTTGCATCATGCCGTCGATCGTTTCGGTCGGCCAGGATTCGAATTCACGCCCAGCCTCAATAAGGCTGTGGTAATGTTCGACGCACTCAAAGAGCCAAAGCGCGGCTTTGATTTCAAACAGAAGTACGTGTCTCGGTCGCTTCTCCATGAGCGGTGGAGTAAAAACAAACAGACCTTGGGGATGTTGTATGCAGCATCGACGATCAAGGTGAACCGGCAGACCTTGCTCGACATCCTTCTGGACGGTTCATTCTCATATCACAAACATCATAAGCACCTTGATCTGTGGATGGGACGTGCCCGCTTTGTGGCCTCCCATATCTTCTCGCGCATGGCTGACCCTGACCTCCAAAAACGCACTCGCCAGCTTTTACGGGAAGGTCCGGTCATGCCATTTGCGCCACCAAAACTGAGCGAAATCGAAAATAAATGTTTCGATGAAGTTTTCAGAAATTATATCAAGTAGATAAGTAGTCTTTTATATCCATTTTTTGGGTGCCTATCCACGGAGGTGGCAACAATTTAAAATAGCCGCGGCAAATGTCATCTTCTGTCTCGTCAACAACGACAACACAGGAGACAGAAAATGACCCACCCAATAGCCTTCAATCTGAAGCATGAAGAAGGTCCGATGCCACCCGCTGTCCTTCCCAAGACAGGGTTCGTTCGCCTCAAACAGATACTTGCACCTAGCGGGCCTTTGCCGATCAGCCGGTCGGGGTTCTGGGCGGGCGTCAAAACCGGAAGGTTTCCCAAGCCCCGTAAAATATCGGCAAGGGTGACCGTATGGCGGGCCGAGGACATTCACGCGCTCCTCGAAGCAATCGACCAGAGCGCATGATGCAGCTTTGATCGTAGGTAACTCCGCCTTGCCTGAAGCAAGACAGATGACGCGCTAAGTCTCGCGACTTGTCATAGTCTCTAGTCAGTCAATCGGAGTATCCGTGCCTTGTTGTGGAACTACAATCTTAAATGCAACTCAAGGATGATTTTTATGAACGAAACATCTAATAGTAGCACAAATCCTTCCCTGCTTAAAGAGGATACGAGCGCATTCTTACGATCTGTGAGATCAGAGATAACCAGCCTACTTGATAGTAGCGATGAGGGGCTTCGGAAAAAACTAGGGGATGTCTATGCGGCAGCCACCGTACTGAGCCTCGACCGAGACCAGTGGCAGACATTCTGCGAGCAGGAGGAATGGCGCACATTTCGGGGCAAACCTAAGCCGATTGAATCTTATCAGACGAATGCACTGAAATATGCCATCCGATACGCGGTGGGGTTTGACGGTGTTTCCGCAAATCAAGCCGCCTATCGCTACTCGAAAGCTCTGGCAGGTTGCTGGAGTCAGGGAGTTCCACCGGCTGACGTTCCCGATTTCATCAAGGATTCGGGCGGCATTGAGAAGCTCAAACAAAAGAATCGGAAGACCGAAAAGGGCTTGACGGTAGTGTTCGATCCAGACCGCTACACCAAGACAATTTCCGAAAGCGAACTCGACCTCGATGTAATCCTTCTCGTTCATTTCGAGAAGGGCGCAAAAGATAAACGCACTGCTCAGATCGTTTTGGCGGCTGGGGCCAAAGACCCCTTGAAATCGATCAATCGATTCGAGGAGCTTTTTAAAAAATGGCGGGCTAAAAACCGGAAGTCGCGGGTGGGCAACTAGGCCCCTACCCCTTGTAGTACACGTTTTACCACCCCCACAACCCAACCATCGAGCAACAGGCACCCCCTGAATGACAACCCGTGCCTGTTGCTCAGGATATTACCCATGAGAAAACCAGTAATCACCCAGGATGAATTCGAGAAGCAGCACATCCAATTGGATGACACCCTTCGCAAGTACAGAGTGTCCGAACGAGGGAGAGGTTTGTTCGGTGCTCGAATGAAAAAAATGCTCTCACTAAGACACGCTGGATCGCTTAAAGCGATTAACGCCATGTCGCGTATAGCCGTCGCAAGATCACTCGTTGAGAGTGCGACTACCGAACTTGAGGGAGACAATGTAGAAACGGTGTTCTTCATCACCGTTCTCTCCAAAGAATTTGCGGTCACGCTGGATCGCGCAAAGCATTTCAGATCGAAAAAAGCGACATCTTGGATCAAGAGCATTCTGGGCGAAGCTGATTACGTAGGATTTTGGGAGGTTGCGTACTACTATCGCTCTCCTTTCCTTGAGAATGGGCATAAACCTCATTTGGTATGGCATGCTCACTTGATCGCTTGGAACATCCGCGTAGAAGATGTGGAGAGAATTCAGCATAACGCCAACAGGGACTTCCAAGCGTTTCTGCCCGGCCGCAACGCATTCCATTATCGCAAGCTGCCGCTGAAAAGAGCGATGGGCCGCGTCTTCTATATGTCGAAAGCCCCCCTGTCGGAGTATACAGCGTACCCACGGGTTCAAGAGGTGATGGATACTGAAACCGGGGAAGTTATTACCGTTCCCGGGAACACATGGATCAACCGTAAGAGGCAAATTCGACCCGGGTCGCTTGCGAAGGTAACACTGGGAATCAATTCGCGCTCAATTCGTTCGCTATGTTTTGCAGGCGGTAGAGGAAAGCCTGTAAAACGCTCTGCGCTCAACGAGGCCAAATCGGCGCTTTTGAGAGATCGGCACGCACGAGAGCTGACATTGAAACTGGCTTTATCGACTGACAGCCGAGGAGACGCATAGGCTAAGATATTGACATTTAATAATAATTCTGTATGCTGTCGGTGTTTGCAGCGTCAAAGTCGCGCCCCATGTGTCATTTGTCAGCGCACCGAAACGCGATGTAGACGTTGAAATCTTTTAGCTTGAGCGCCCTCGTGGCGCTCTTTTGCGTTTTAGGAGCGCGATCATGCATACAGCGAATTTTAACATTTCTACCTCAGGCACAAAAACGGTTACGCTACCTCATGTAACCATTCTGAATGGCCCGCGACCTGTCGCGACCGAGCCGACCTCTGATATGCACAAGGCACGGGTCGCCACCAATGCCGCCGCGCTGATCTTGGTCGGCCTTGACGATCAGAACAAACCCCACGCCTCATGGTTTGCGGAAGAGCAGGCCGATGCTGCCGCCGTTGCGGCTGACCTGATGGGGTTCGCCATCATCGACGTCTCAAGCGATGAACTGGCCACCATCGCCTTGGGACTACCTAAGGGCAAGCTGTTCGAGAGTGGCAGGGCCTTCGTGCCGTTCGTCAAGCGCAGCGTCTATGATCAACTGGCTACTCACCTTGATGAGGACTATCTCACGGCCACCGCTGCCCGCATCGACGCCGCGCAAGCTGCTGCAAACAGCTATGCCGTTGCGAAAAAAGTTGAGATGCCGGCACGGTTGCCGGAGGACTGGTCGAAACTGCTGATCGGTGATCTCGTATTGGCGACCGATGATCCTACCGAAGGCTGGTTTCAGGCAATCATCGTGGAAATGGTTGGCGACGACAGGGTCAAGCTTCGCTGGCGGGATTACCCGGATTTTCCAGACTTCACCTGCAAGATAACCGATGTCGCCCTGCTGCACCCGCAGTCGTCGATCCGGTGAGTCGGCGATGAAGACCATCGCCATTTTGCCGATGATAGGCGCCATCACCGAGGGAGGCGCAGCCATGCCGGAACCAATGCCCTCACAGCAGGAGCGTATTCGCCGACTGAATGACCTGCTGCGCACCTCACTTGTTTCTGGTCGGGTCATGTTGACCATCGGGGTGCAAGCCATGTCCGACGACCAACGGACAAGGCTGCTGGAGGTGGTACGCACGTTCGATGATTTCACGCCTGCAAACGATCCGTATGGCGAGCATGACTTCAGTCGGGTCGAGGTCGGAGACTGCGGTTACTTCTTCAAGATCGACTACTACGACCTGGATCTTTGCCACCAGTCGCCAGGCCCGGCAGATGTCACCGTCACAACCCGCGTCATGACCATCATGCGGGAGGATGAATATTGAAGTCGCCTACCTGCCACACGCTAATCTTCGACAAAGCCGCGCCCACCACGCGGCTTCTTTTTTGCCCGGCATTCTGCTTTTTAACGCGGCGATTTTCGACCGGGTTTGAGCGCTTGCGGCGGGGAGGCGTCGGAAGGTGGTATCGCGAACAGCTCGGCCGCGTCGATCTCCAGCGCATCGGCCAGCCTTTCCATGAGATCGAGGGAGGCGTTGAAGTCGCCTCTCTCAAGCCCGCTGATTGTGGTGCGATCGACTTCGGCATCAACCGCAAGATTTTCCTGCGTGATTTTGCGCGCGGTTCTCGCCGCCCGAAGATTCCATGCAACACGTTCGCGAAGCCTCATAACGCGACGAGGCACCATCTTGTGGTTGCTTTATCCATCGGATATATCCGACATAATTCATGATTTGCGATCCTTGCGCGGTTGCCTACTGGCTGCGCCGGATATTTCAAGCTGCCTGCCACTCGGTAAGGCCAAGGAGAACCTATGACTGCTTATCTCGATGCCATGCGCCGTTATGCAACTTTCAAGGGCCGATCAACCCGGTCGCAGTTCTGGCTTTATCACCTCGGCGTTCTCGTCCTTGCGATTGTCGGCTTCATCATGGACATCGCCATGGCGGGGCCACGCGGTCCTGAGCCAGTCGTATCAGCGGTGATCATCATCGCTCATTACATCCCTTCGCTGGCGATCATCGTCCGGCGACTTCACGACACCGACAAAAACGGCTGGTTCGTGCTGCTGTGCCTCATTCCCCTAATCGGCATCATCGCGTTCATCGTGTTCGGCAGCACGGCATCGACACCCGGCGCAAACCGTTTTGGCGCACCCGCAGACGGCAATTCGGCCGTCGCGCTGGCCACAGGCTCGAAAGTCGAGCGGATCGAAAAGCTGGCAGGCCTGCGTGCATCGGGTGCGCTCAGCGATACCGAGTTCCAAAAGATCAAGGCTGATATTCTCGCCGACGAGCGCGGCTGAGCTGTGGAGGTCTGGCGATGAAAACTATGGTGAAGACACCACTGCAGATAATATTGGCCTTATTGCTCGGCTCCGCCCCATCCGAAGCATCGGAGACAATCTATGCGCAGGGCGAAGTATGGCAGGTGAAGGAGTGGCTCCCTAACGGCCCCGTTGGGGAGAACGATCCGAAACCGGCCTGCCACCTCATGAGCCAGATTTGGAATGATAGGGGCCTGAATATCCAATATGTTCTGGCCAATCGCGACTACGTTGCGTTTTGGGCGCAGGTGCGCTCGACTGCTTGGGAGCTCCCCCTAGGAAAGAAGACCGACGTCACACTGGTGACCATGGCCGGGTCGGTGACCATTAATATGACCGCGACTAAGACTACTGTTTTGACCGGCTTCGTTGAACAGACCCAAAACGGACAGGACAACTATATGATCTTGGACTTCGCGCTACGGGCGATGCTGAATATACGAGGCAGAGGTGCCGGCTTTAGAGTAAAGTTCGCGGGCAATGAGCCTGCTTGGCCAATCCCGGCACCGGACCCATACGAGGCTTATCGGATCAAAACAGGTTTGGACAAATGCGTCGCTAACCTTCGCAGAAACGCTTCAACTTTCTATCCAGTAAACAATGGCGGAAATGCCAACGGCCCGACGTCGCCATTTGCCGAATAACCGGCGTAAGCTGATCAAGCAATAATTAGGTAGGCTATAGCGAATTCGCCGCACGTTAATGGTAAGGTGCTTGTTAGCCTCGGCGACGTACAATCGACACGGCTTTAACTTGATTATCATTGAAGAGAAGGACCCGTCACGACGTATGTGCAGGTGCTAACGATGCTGACCGAGCACATTTATAAGCGGTCGCCGAGCTCCCGGTAATTCCGCATCACCTCCTGCTTTCTATGACTGGAGGTCAAAAATGAACATCAAGAGCCTTCTTCTCGGCTCCGCTGCTGCCCTCGCAGCAGTTTCTGGCGCACAGGCTGCCGACGCAATCGTGGCTGCTGAGCCCGAGCCGCTGGAATACGTT